>Ga0208998_1000003_pt1 | contig 198932 bp, 207 predicted proteins | sample MedBloCAOM2_M2_FD_187856 | JGI IMG/M metagenome (GOLD analysis project Ga0208998, IMG submission 187856) | Forest soil microbial communities from El Dorado National Forest, California, USA - Mediterranean Blodgett CA OM2_M2 (SPAdes) (version 2) | ecosystem: Environmental > Terrestrial > Soil >... | reverse complement strand
CTACTTCCGCACCACCGACGTGACCGGGATCGCCAACCTCCCCGAGGGGACGGAGATGGTGATGCCGGGAGACAACGTCGAGATGACGATCGAGCTGATCCAGCCGATCGCCATGGATCCAGGCCTGCGGTTCGCCATCCGCGAGGGTGGCCGCACCGTCGGCTCGGGGGTCGTCGCCGACGTAATCGAGTAGCGAGCGACCAAGCGGGGCGGACGCCTGTCCGCTCCGTCGCCTCCCAGGTGGGCGGCGAGACAACTGCAAGGACATACGACCGGGGCGGCGCCCCACCCAAGGGGCCCCGCCCTTATTGCGCGATAAGTGCGCTAGAGAAAGACGAGACAGCAGGTAGAAAGTGGCAGCGATAGCAGCACAGAAAATTCGAATCCGACTGAAGGCGTATGACCATGACGCCATAGATCGGGCTGCCCGCGAGATCGTCGAGACGGCGGAGCGAACGGGCGCCAGCGTCTCCGGCCCGGTCCCGCTGCCGACCGAGAAAAACGTCTACTGCGTGATCCGCTCACCGTTCAAGGACAAGGACTCGCGCGAGCATTTCGAGATCCGCACCCACAAGCGCCTGATCGACATCCTGCAGCCGTCGCCGAAAACGGTGGATTCGCTGCAGCGCCTCGACTCGCTCCCCGCCGGCGTCGACATCGAGATTCGGCTCTAGGCATGGCTGCGATCCTCGGCAAGAAGTTGGGCATGACCCAGGTTTTCCGCGAGGACGGCAGCGTCGTTCCGGTGACCGTGATCGAGGCCGGCCCGTGCAAGGTGACCGCCGTTCGCGAGGGCGAGCGCGACGGCTATGCCGCCGTGCAGCTCGCTTTTGGCGAGGTCAAGCAGGGCAAGTTGAGCCAGGCCGAGGAAGGTCACCTGAAGAAGGCCAGCGCCCCGCCGATGCGCCACCTGGTCGAGTTCCGCGACGAGGACCTCGGGGCCGAGGACGGCCCGAAGATCGGCGACGACGTCACCGTCTCCGGCTTTGAGGCCGGCCAGAAGGTGAAGGTCTCCGGGATCTCGATCGGCAAGGGCTTCCAGGGTGGGATCAAGCGCCACAACTTCAGCCGCGGGCCGGTCAGTCACGGCTCGCACAACGTCCGCGCCCCGGGCTCGATCGGCGCCAGCACCTTCCCCGCCCGCGTCTTCAAAGGGATGCGGATGCCGGGGCAGATGGGCAACAAGCGGATCACCCAGAAGGGCCTGGAGATCGCCGACGTGGACGCCGATCGCAACCTGCTCCTGATCAAGGGCTCGGTCCCGGGCTCGCGCAACGGAATCGTCGAGGTGAGGACCGATGTCTAAAGCAACCGTCCTCGGCAAAACGACCAAAGCCGATTTGCCCAAAGAGCTGTTCGCCGAGCCCTTCCACCAGTCGCTGGTCCACGAGGCCGCTCGCGCCGACATGGCCTCGCGCCGCCGCGGCACCGCCTCGACTCTGACCCGCGGCGAGGTCTCCTTCACGACCGCCAAGGCCTGGCGCCAGAAGGGCACCGGCCGCGCTCGCGTCGGCGCCCTCGGCGTCTCCAGCCGCTACGGCGGCGGCGTCACCTTCGGACCGAAGCCGCGCCATTACACGGTCAAGGTCAACCGCAAAGCTCGCCGGCGGGCGATGCGCTCCGCGCTCTCGGTTCACGCCGAGCGCGACTCCGTCGCCGTCCTCGACGCCTCGGCGTTCGAGACGCCTTCGACCAAGCAGGCCGCTGCGGCCCTGGCCAAATGGGGGGCCAAGAGCCCGACTCTGGTCGTCCTCAGCGCCGAGGAGACCAGTGCCATGAAGAGCTTCCGGAACATCCCGCGCACCCACGTGATCGAGGTCGGTGCCACCGGCGTCGCCGACGTGATCGGGGCCGCCGCGATCGTCGTCTCCGAAGCGGCCCTCGCCACCTTGCAGGAGAGGCTGGGCTGATGGACGCGCGCAACATCCTCATCCGGCCGGTGATCTCAGAGAAGAGCTATGCCCTGATCGCCGAAGGGAAGTACACCTTCCGGGTCGACGACCGTGCCCACAAGACCCAGATTGCCCAGGCGGTCCACGAGGTCTTCGGGGTCAAAGTCGCGAAGGTGCGGACCTCGAAGGTGCGGTCCAAGCCAAAGCGCCGGGGTCTCTCACAGGGACGCACCCGCGCCTGGAAAAAGGCGATCGTCCAGGTCGCTCCCGGCGAGCGGATCGAGCTCTTCGAGGGCGCGGAGACCGCGTAGGAGTCTGAAAGATGCCGAACCGCAAAACGAACCCCACCAGTCCCGGCCGCCGCTTCGCGACTTATCCGCTGCGCGAGCAGCTGACCGCGACCGAGCCGGAAAAGAAGCTGACCGAGGGCCTGCGCAAGTCCGGTGGCCGCAATGCCAACGGCCGCGTTACCGCACGTCATCGCGGCGGCGGCGCCAAGCGGCGCTACCGGAAAATCGACTTCAAGCGACTCAAGGACGGCGTGCCGGCGAAGGTCGCGACGATCGAGTACGACCCCAACCGCAGCTGTTACATCGCCCTCCTGCACTATGTCGACGGGCACAAGGAGTACATCCTTGCCCCGGCGCAGCTGACCGTCGGCGACGAGGTCAAATCCGGTCCCGAGGCCGACGTCAAACCGGGTCATGCGATGGCGCTGGGCGCGATGCCGACCGGCACCATCGTCCATAACGTCGAGTTGATCCCTGGTCAGGGCGGCAAGCTCGGCCGCGCTGCCGGCACCGCGATTCAGCTGGTTGCCAAGGAGGGCGAGATGGTCACCCTGCGGCTTCCGTCTTCGGAGATGCGGCTGGTCCGCGCCGAGTGCCGCGCGACCGTCGGAACCCTCTCCAACGCCGAGCACCAGAACATGAAGATCGGCAAGGCTGGCCGCAACCGCCACAAGGGCAAGCGCCCGCAGAGCCGTGGCGTCGCGATGAACCCTGTCGACCATCCGCATGGCGGCGGCGAGGCGCATCACACTCCCGGCGGCCATCCGGTCACGCCGTGGGGCAAGCCGACGCTCGGCTACCGGACCCGTAAGAAGGGCAAGCAGTCGGATCGTTACATCGTGCGCGGCAGGCGCCGCGGCAAGAAGAAGGGTGGCCGCTGATGGGACGTTCGACGAAAAAGGGCCCGTGGGTCGAAGAGCGGCTGATGGCGCGGATCGGTGCCATGAACGAGGCCGGCAAAAAACAGATGGTCAAAACCTGGTCGCGCACCTCGACCGTGTTCCCGGAGATGGTCGGGCACACGATCGCCGTCCACGACGGCAAAAAACACGTGCCTGTCTTCATCTCCGAGTCGATGGTCGGGCACAAGCTCGGCGAGTTCGCGCCGACCCGCACCTTCCGCTCCCACACCGGCACCGGCAGAGGCGAATAGCGATGGCCGACGAGAAGAAACCGACGACGAAGAAAGCGGACGCGGCCAAAGCGTCGGCTGAAAAAGCCGAGGCGAAAAAAGCCACGGAGAAGTCGGAGGCGAAAAAACCCGAGGCGAAAAAAGAGCCGGCTGCGAAAAAAGCCGCCAAAAAAGCCGAGGGCAAAGCCACGCCGAAAAAAGCCACGCGGAAAAAAGCGGCCAAAGCGAGGAAAGAGCCGGCTAAAAAAGCCGCGGCCGCCCGCCCCGCCGCCCCGCCGGTCGTTCGGGCCAGCGCCCGCTACGTGCGGATCGCTCCCCGCAAGGCGCGCCTGATCGCCGACCAGGTTCGCGGCCTGCACATCGAAAAGGCGCGGGCGCTGCTGCAGTTCTCTCCCCGCGGCGCCGCCGAGGACATCCACAAGCTGATCGATTCCGCCGCCGCCAACGCGGAGAACAACCACGACTTGATCGGCGACGAGATGAAGGTCTCCTCGATAACGGTCGACGAGGGCCCGACGCTGAAGCGGTTCCGGCCGCGAGCGATGGGGCGCGCGACTCCGATCCACAAGCGAACCAGCCACATCGCCGTGGCACTAACCCCGGTAGAGGACTGAGGACATGGGCCAGAAGATCCACCCCGAGGGTTTCCGCGTCGGCTACATCCACGACTGGAAGTCGACCTGGTTCGAGGAGAAGAACTTCGCGGACGTGCTCCAGGAAGACCTGCAGATCCGCGATCACATCGTCGGCAAGCTCTCGCACGCCGGGCTCTCGAACATCACGATCGAGCGTCGCGGCGAGGTCGCCGTCGACATCCACACGGCTCGCCCCGGCATCGTCATCGGCAAGTCGGGCAGTGAAGTGGACGCGCTCCGCAAGGAGCTGCACAAGCTCACCGGCAGCCCGGTGAAAGTGAACATCCGCGAGGTCAAGCGCCCCGAGCTCGACGCCAAGCTGGTCGCCCAGTCGATCGCCGAGCAGCTGCAGAACCGGGTCGCCTTCCGCCGCGCGATGAAACGCGCGCTGACTTCGGCCATGCGCTCCGGCGCCAAGGGCGTCAAGGTTCAGGTCTCCGGCCGCCTTGGCGGGGCGGAGATGGCACGGACCGAAAGCTATTCCGACGGCCGGGTGCCACTGCACACGTTGCGCGCGGACATCGACTACGGCTTCTTCGAGGCGAGGACGACGACCGGCCGGATCGGCGTCAAATGCTGGATCAACAAGGGCGAAGTGATGCCCGAGGGCTTCCGTTCCGACCTTGCTTCGACCGATGACGAGCCCCAGGGCAACCAGCGCGGCGGCCGTGACCGCGGCGGCCGTGGGCCCGGCGGCGATCGTGGTCCCGGCGGCGGCCGCTCCGGCGGCGGCCGTGGGCCCGGCGGTGGCCGTGGCGGTGACCGCGGCGGACGCGGGGGAGGCGGTCGCTGATGCTGAGCCCGAAACGCGTCAAGCACCGCAAACAGTTCCGCGGCCGCATGCGCGGCAACACCAAGGGCGGCAGCACCGTCGCCTTCGGCGAGTACGGCCTGAAGTCATTGGAGCGCGGTTGGATCACCAACCGCCAGATCGAGGCTGCCCGCGTCGCCATGACCCGCAAGATCAAACGTGGCGGCAAGGTCTGGATCAACGTCTTCCCGGACAAGCCATACACGAAGAAGCCGGCGGAGACGCGGATGGGTTCCGGCAAGGGCAACCCCGAGGGCTGGGTCGCCGTGGTCAAGCCCGGCAAGGTGATGTTCGAGCTGGCCGGCGTCCCCGAGGATCTCGCCCGCGATGCCCTGCGCCTGGCGGGGCACAAGCTTCCCGTCAAGGTGAAATTCGTCAAGCGCGAGGGGGTCGAGGACTGATGAAGGCGTCCGAGGTCCATAATCTGAAAGACGACGAGCTGGTGGCGAAACTGATCGACGCCAAGCAGGAGGCGTTCAACCTGCGCTTTCGGCACGCGACCGGCGAGCTCGAGAACACTTCGCGCCTCGGTACCGCGAAACGCGATATCGCGCGACTGTTGACGGTGGCGCGCAACCGAGGCATTGACGTTGAGAAAGAGACGAAGCGGATATGAGCGACGACGAGACCAAAAAAGACGAGACCACTGAGCCTCAGGACGAGCCGCAGCAGGACGCGGGTCCTGTCGCCGATGAGGACACCTCGTCCTCGCAAGCTGCGGGCGAGGCGCCCTCATCCGCGCCACCCGCGTCAGATGCGGCTGAGGCTGACGCTCCGGCTGCCGACGAGAATTCGTCTGACGACGCTCCCGCTTTGGAGGAGACGGCTGCTCCTGCCGCCAAAGAGGCGCCGGCCGAGCCGGATCCAGAGGACGATCTTCCTTGGAAGGAGCGTCGCCGGCTGCAGCGTTCGCGGCGCCCGAGCGAGGCGAAGCCGACGTTCAGTCCCGAGGACCGGGCAGCTGCCCGCGTCGCGGGGCGCAAGAAGAAGGCCGCCGAACGGCGCACCGAGCGGGCCGCCGCGAAGGGCAAGAAGGGCGAGTCCGGGACCGGCACGCCGCCGGCCGAGCGCGACTCCAATGCCGCCAAGGTCCGCCAGGGCATAGTGGTTTCCAACAAAGGCGACAAATCGATCACGGTAAGGATCGACTTCGCGCGCCGGCACCCGACTTACGAGAAGATCGTCCGCCGCTCGCGCACGCTGCACGCGCACGACGAGAGCAACGCGGCCGGCGAGGGCGACGTGGTCCGCATCGTCGAGACCCGTCCGCTGTCCAAGACCAAGCGTTGGCGCCTGGTCGACGTCGTCGAGAAGGCAAGGTAGGCAGTGATCCAGCAAGAGTCGAGACTGAAGGTCGCCGACAACTCAGGCGCTCGCGAGATCCTCTGCATCCGCGTCAAAGGCGGCTCGCACCGCCGTTATGCCAGCGTCGGCGACGTCATCACCGCGACGGTCAAATCGGCCAGCCCCCAGGGCGCCGTCCGCAAGGGCGAGGTCGTGCAGGCTGTCGTCGTGCGCACCCGCAAGCCGCTCGGTCGCTCGGACGGCACCTATATCTCCTTCGACGAGAACGCCGCGGTCCTGATCGACCCGGCCAACAACAACCCGCGCGGCACCCGCATCTTCGGCCCGGTCGCGCGCGAACTCCGCGACAAAAACTTCATGAAAATCATCTCGCTCGCGCCCGAGGTTCTCTGATGGCGAAGTCGATGCGGATCAAGACCGACGACCAGGTGGTCGTGATCGCCGGCAAGGACGCCGGCAAGACCGGCCGCGTCTCGCGGACCGATCCGCAGAAGCGCCGCGTCTACGTCGAGGGCCTGAACATGATCAAGCGTCACGAACGGCCGCGCTCCACCGGTGACATGAAAAGCGCCCAGGCCGGTGGCATCGTCGAAAAGGAGGGGCCGATCCACGTCTCCAACGTGATGCTCCTCGACCCCAAAGGCAACAAAGCGACCCGGGTCGGCGTTCGCCGCGACGACGGTGGCAAGCGTGTGCGCTTCGCCAAGCGCAGTGGGGCGGCGATCGACTGATGGAGGCCACCGCGACCCAACAGGCAGCTCCGCCGCCACGTCTGCGCGAGCGCTACGAGCAGGAGATCCTGCCCGAGCTGACCAAGAAATTTGGCTACACGACGCCGATGCAGGCACCCCACCTGATCAAGGTCACCCTCAACATGGGCCTCGGCACCGAGAAACAGGACAAAAAGTCCTTCGAATCGGCACAGGAACAGCTGGCGCTGATCGCCGGCCAGCACCCGAACGTGCGCCGCGCCCGCAAGTCGATCGCCTCCTTCAAGTTGCGCGAGGGAATGCCGGTCGGCGTCTCGGCGACGTTGCGGCGGGCGAAGATGTGGGAGTTCCTCGACCGCCTGACCTCGATCGCGGTGCCGCGGATCCGCGACTTCCGCGGCCTCAACCCCCGCTCTTTCGACGGTCGCGGCAACTACTCGATGGGCGTCAAAGAGCAGCTGATCTTCCCCGAAATCGACTACGACTCGGTTGACGTGGTGCGCGGTCTCGACATCACGATCACGACCTCGGCCGCGACCGACCTCGAGGCCTTCGAGCTGCTGTTGGCCCTGGGGATGCCGTTCTCGCAGGAGGGGCGTCCGGGTCAGGCAGACCGCGAAGCCGCCGAAGCCGAGGCCGAGGAGGAGCAGCGCAAAGAAGAGGCACGTCTCAAGGCCGAGGTCGAGCAGGCCGCGCTCGAGCAGCTCAAAGAGGAGAACCCGGAGGCCTACGCCAAGCCCGAGAGCGACGAGGGTGAGGGCGACGACGCCGCCGAGGGCGGAAACGACGAGGCCGAGGGCTCGGCCGACCAGGAGAAGAATTCAGATGGCTAAGACTTCACAGAAGGTCCGTCAGGGCCGCAAAGCTAAGTTCAAATCGCGCAGCTACAACCGCTGCCGGCGCTGTGGGCGTCCGCGCGCCTACTATCGGAAGTTCGGCCTCTGCCGGATCTGCCTGCGCGAGGCCGCGCACGAGGGGTACATCCCCGGAATGACCAAGTCGAGCTGGTAGGACCATGCAGACCGATCCCATAGCCGATTACCTGACCCGCCTCCGCAACGCGATCCGCGCCGGCCACGACGAGGTGGAGATCCCGCTCTCCGGCCTGAAGATGGAGATGTCGCGGATCCTCAAGGAGCAGGGCTACATCAAGGACTTCCACCGCAAGCCGGCCACGGTCGGCGAGGCGATCGAGGTGACCCTCAAGTACACCGAGGACCGCCGACCCGTCATCATCGGGATCGAGCGGGTCTCGCGCCCGGGCCGCCGCCGCTACGTCGATCACAAGACGGTGCCGCGGGTTCAGGGCGGTACCGGAACCGCGATCGTCAGCACCTCGGTTGGCGTCATGACCGGCCACGAAGCCCGCGCCAAGGGCGTCGGTGGCGAGGTAGTCGCCTACGTCTGGTGAGCTCATGAGTCGAATCGGAAGAAAACCCGTCCCAGTGCCCGATGCCGTCACGGTCGAGATCGCCCCTGGCAACATCGCCGTCAAGGGTCCCAGGGGCGAGCTGTCCCAGATCTACTCGCAGGACATGTCGGTTGAACAGGGAGACGGCGTCGTCACCGTCTCGCGCCCGACCGACCGCGGCGAGCACCGTGCCCTGCACGGCCTCACCCGCAGCCTGATCGCGAACATGGTCGAGGGCGTCACCGACGGTTTCGAGAAGCGGTTGGAGATCCAGGGAGTCGGCTATCGGGCCGCGCTCAAAGGCAGGAACCTGGAGCTGGCGCTGGGCTACTCGCACCCGATCTCGATCGAGGCCCCCGAGGGGATCGAGTTCGAGGTCCCGCAGCCGACCGAAGTGATCGTGCGAGGGATCGACAAGCAACTGGTCGGACAGGTCGCCGCGGACATCCGCAAGCGCCGCAAGCCCGAGCCCTACAAGGGCAAGGGCGTCCGCTACAAAGGCGAGCAAGTTCTTCGAAAGGTTGGTAAGCGCGCATGACCGTAACCACCAGAGATCAGCGCCGCCTGCGCCGTCGCCGCCGGGTTCGAGCCCGGGTGAGCGGCACGGCGGAGCGTCCGCGCCTTTCTGTCTTCCGCTCCAACCGCGGCATCTTTGCCCAGCTGATCGACGACGCCAAGGGCCATACCGTGGCGGCGGTGAACTGGATCGAGCCGGACCTGCGCAAGCTCACCGCCTCCGAGCAGGCGAAGAAGGCCGGCGAACTGCTGGGCGAGCGCGGCAAGGCCGCCGGCGTCGATACCTGCGTCTTCGATCGTGGCGGCTACCAGTACCACGGCCGGGTCAAGGCCCTGGCCGAGGGCGCTCGCGAGAGTGGGCTGAAATTCTGATGGCTGCTCGTTCGCTACCTTCTCTGAGTTCATGAAGGGAATGGAAACCAAAGACGTGGAGACGGTGAGCCCGCGCGGCCTCGATCTTCAGGAGCGCGTGATCGAGATCAACCGCGTCGCCAAGGTCGTCAAGGGCGGGCGCCGCTTCTCCTTCACCGCGCTGGTCGCCGTCGGCGACGAAGAGGGCGTCGTCGGGATCGGCTATGGCAAGGCCCGCGAGGTCCCGCTCGCCATCCAGAAGGGTGTCGAGGACGCTCGCAAGAACTTGATTCGCGTGCCCAAATACGGGCAGACCCTGACCCATCGGATCATCGGCCGCTTCGGCGCCGGTCACGTGGTCCTGCGCCCTGCCAGCCCCGGTACCGGAGTCATCGCCGGCGGCGGCGTCCGCGCCGTGCTGGAGCTCGGCGGCGTCCGCGACGTCCTCACCAAGAGCATCGGCACCCAGAACCCGATCAACCTGGTCAAGGCGACCATGGATGGTCTGATCCGCCTGCGCCGGCCCGAGGAGGTTGCTGAGCTTCGCGGGTTGACCGTGAAGCAGGTGCTGGGTCTCGATCTGAACGGATCTTCAACCAACGGCGAGCACCTGCCAGCGGGTCCTGTCGCCGATGAGGGCACCTCGTCCTCGCAAGCTGCGGGCGAGGCGCCCTCATCCGCGCCGCCCGCTGGAGATGCCGCACCGGCAGAGGCAGAGGCGCCGGCCGGGGAGGCCGTAGAGGCCGCGGGTCAGCCCGAGGTGGCGGCTGCTGAGGATGCTGCACCGTCAGCCGAGGCTGTGCCTTCTGAGGATGCCCCGGCTGTAGAGGAGACTTCGCCGCCGGCTGAGGAGCCGAAGGTCGAGGAGACCAAGTCGTGAGCGCGGTGCAGATCAAGCAGGTCCGGTCCGCGAATGGGACCAACCCGGATCAGAAAGCGACTTTGAAGGCGCTCGGGCTGGGCCGGATCGGCAAGGCCGTCGAGCGCAAGGACTCGCCGCAGCTGCAGGGGCAACTGCGGGTCGTCTCGCACCTGGTTGAGGTGGCGTGATGGCCGAGACCCCTCGCTCCGAGGAGATCGGGCTGCACAACCTGAAGCCGAAGCCGGGCTCGAAACGGCCGCGCAAGCGGATCGGCCGCGGCGAGGGCAGCGGCCTGGGCAAGACCTCCGGACGCGGCCACAAGGGTGCCGGCTCTCGCGCCGGCGCCAAGCGCAAGGCCGGCTACGAGGGCGGCCAGAACCCGATTCATATGCGGATGCGAAAGCTTCGCGGCCCGCACATGAAGAAGTCGATGCCGTTTGAGAACTTCCGCACCAAGACGCAGCCGATCAACCTCGGCGACCTCGAGGAGCGTTTCGACGCGGGCGCCGAAGTGACCCCGGCGACGCTCAAGGAGAAGGGCCTGGCCAAGCGGTCGGACCCGATCAAGATCCTCGCCAGGGGCGAGATCAAGACGAAACTTGACGTTCACGCGCACGCCTTCAGTGCCGCGGCCAAAGAGCAGATCGAGGCCGCCGGCGGTTCCTGTCACACTCTGGAGCCGTAATGCTCAAAACCATTCTCAACGCGTTCAGCGTTGCCGACATCCGCAAGAAGCTCGCCTTCACGGCGGCGATGCTGGCGTTGTACCGCCTCGGCGCCTACATCCCGGCGCCGGGAGTCGACGTCCAGGCTGTCAAGGAAATCCAGGACAACTTCGGCGGCTCCAACATCCTCGGCTTCCTCAACCTCTTCTCCGGCGGCAGCCTTTCGCGCCTCAGCCTCTTCGCGCTGGGAATCATGCCCTACATCACCGCCTCGATCATCCTGCAGCTGCTGACGGTGGTGCTGCCCTCGCTGGAGCGTCTGCAGAAAGAGGGAGAGGTCGGCCAGCAGAAGATCACCCAGTACACGCGCTACCTCACCGTCGGCCTCGCTTTCGCCCAGTCGCTCGGCTACGTCTTCCTCTTCCGATCTTTCGGCAACGAAGCCGGCACCAGCGTCGTCGGCAACCTCACCTTCGCCAAGACCTTCCTGATCGTGATCTGCCTGACCGCCGGCTGCACCCTCTTGATGTGGCTGGGCGAGCTGATAACCCAGCGCGGGATCGGCAACGGCATCTCGCTGATGATCTTCGCCTCGATCGCCTCCTCGATCCCGAGTGGGATCACCAAGTGGTGGGGCAGCCCCGATCAGGTCTTCGTGGTGATGATGCCGTTCATTGCCCTCGCGGTGATCGTCGCGATCGTCTTCGTCCAGGAGGGCCAGCGCCGGATCCCGGTTCAGTACGCGAAACGCGTGGTCGGGCGGAAAATGACTTCCGGCGGCTCCACCTATCTGCCGCTGCGGGTCAACATGGCCGGCGTCATCCCGGTCATCTTCGCCGCTTCGATCATGGCTTTCCCACCGACCATCGGGCAGCTCCTCAACACCCCGGCCGCGCTCGACTTCGCGGCTTTCTTCAGCCCCAACAGCTGGGCCTACGTGGTCGGCGAGATCTTCTTCATCATCGTCTTCACGTATTTCTACACCGCCGTCACCTTCAACCCGGTCGACCAGGCCGACAACTTAAAGAAATACGGCGGCTTCATCCCCGGCGTCCGGCCCGGCCGGCCAACCGCCGAATATCTGGATCGCATCCTCTCCCGCCTGACCTTCCCCGGCGCGCTCTATCTGGGCGCCGTGGCGGCGCTGCCGACGATCCTGATCAGCCAGACCTCGGCCAACTTCTACTTCGGCGGCACCTCGATCCTGATCGTGATCGGCGTCGCGCTGGACACGGTCAAGCAGCTCGAGGCGCAGCTGATGATGCGCAACTACGAGGGCTTCCTCAAATAGGAACCCCCGACCCGCTCGGTCCTCCCGCCCCCGGGTGTGGAACGATCAGGCCCAATGGCTGAGCTAAATCTCGTACTTCTGGGCCCGCCTGGGTCGGGCAAGGGAACCCAGGGGGAGCGGCTGCAGGAAGATCTGCGGCTGCCCTATTACGCCACCGGCGACATCCTTCGCGCCGCCGTGCGTGACCAGACCGCTCTGGGTCGGACCGCCAAGGAGTACATGGACCGCGGGGATCTGGTGCCGGACGAGGTGATCGTCGGCGTCATCGCCGAGCGGATCGACTCGACCGAGGCCCGCGACGGCTTCATTCTCGACGGCTTCCCGCGGACGATCCCGCAGGCGGAGGCGCTCGACGCCAAGCTCGAGGAGCTGGGGCGGGGCGTCACCGCGGTGGTTCTGATCGACGTCTCCGACGACGAGGTCGTGCGCCGGCTGGGCGGGCGCCGCACCTGCGAGGAGAACGGCCACGTCTTTCACGTCGAGTTCAACCCCTCGAAGCGGGATGGCGTCTGCGATCTCGACGGCAGCGGGCTGATCGTTCGCGACGACGACAAGCCCGAGGTGATCCGCAACCGGCTCGAGCAATATCACGCCAAGACCGAGCCGCTGGTCGACTACTACGACCAGCGCAGTTTGCTGCGGCGGATCGACGGCACCGCCCCTCCCGAGGAGGTCGCCGACGAGGTCCGCCGGACCCTGGCGACGATGCGCCTGGAGCAGGACGAGGCGGTCTAGCGACTTGCCCGAGTGGCTAGCGTGTACCGGATGATCATCCGGAAGACGCCCGAGCAGATCGATCAGATGGCCGTGGCGGGCGACATCCTGGTTCGCTGTCTGAAGATGCTGGAGGCGAAGACGCGGGCCGGGGTGACGACGGGAGAGCTCGACGAGGCGGCCGAGAAGTTCATCCACTCGCAGGGGGCGACGCCGGCCTTCAAGGGCTACCGCGGCTTTCCCGGCTCGATCTGCGCCTCGCCGAACTCGATGGTGGTCCACGGCATCCCCGGTCCCTACGAGCTGCGGCGCGGCGACATCCTCTCGATCGACGTCGGTGTGATCAAGGACGGTTGGGTCGCCGACGCGGCGATGACGGTTCCGGTTGGAGCGGTCGGGCCGGACGCGATCAAGCTGCTCGACGTGACCAAGGCCTCGCTCTTCGCCGGGATCGAGCAGATGCGGCCCGGCAACCACCTCGGCGACGTCTCGGCGGCGGTTCAGCGCGCGGTCGAGACCGAGGGGCTCTCGGTCATCCGCACCCTGGTCGGCCACGGCATCGGCCGCGAGATGCACGAGGAACCGCAGGTTCCCAACTTCGGCGAGCCCGGCAAGGGGCCGGAGCTAGAGGAGGGCATGGTGCTGGCGATCGAGCCGATGGTCAACGTCGGCGGGCCGCTGGTGCGGATGGACGACGACGGCTGGTCGGTCTTCTCCGAGGACGACTCGCTGGCCGCTCATTTTGAGTTCACCGTCGCGGTCACCGCCGACGGGCCGCGCGTGCTCACCCCCTGGCACGAAGCCGAGTAGGCGGCATGGATCAGGAGACCTTCTCGGCGGTCGACGCCTTTGTCGAAGAGACCCTGGTCGGCCACGACGAGGCGCTGCGGGCGGCCCTGGACGCGGCCGTGGCCGCCGGCCTGCCGCAGATCCAGGTCTCGCCGCCGCAGGGGAAGCTGCTGCAGATGCTGGCGCGGCTGCAGGGGGCGCGAACGGTGCTGGAGTTCGGGACGCTCGGCGGCTACAGCACGATCCTGCTGGCACGCGCCCTGCCGCGGGGCGGCCGGGTGATCAGCCTGGAGGCGAACGCCGAGTACGCCGAGGTGGCTCGCGGCAGCATCGAGCGGGCCGGGTTGGAGGAGGTCGTCGAGCTGCGGGTGGGCCCGGCGCTGGAGGCGCTGCCGGCGCTGGCGGAAGAGGGGGTGGGACCGTTCGACCTCACCTTCATCGACGCTGACAAGGTCAACACCCCGAACTACTTCGCCTGGGCACTCGACCATTCCCGCCCCGGCAGCTTGATCGTCGCCGACAACGTGGTCCGCGGCGGCACTCTGGCCGAGGCCGCCAGCGACGACGAGGCGACGCGAGCCCAGCGCCGCCTCCATGAGACCATCGCGGCAGAGTCCCGGGTCACGGCGACGACGATCCAGACCGTCGGCGGCAAGGGCTATGACGGCTTCACCATCGCCCTCGTCTGCTAGCCGACGCCGTCCAGGTCGCCCCTGCTATCTTTCCCGGTCGGCCCAATGGGCCGGTATTTACCCTGCCGTCCGACTCATGGGGCGAGCGGGAATCCTGTTTTCGATACGAGACCGGAGCAATGAAGGTTCGAGCTTCCGTTAAGCCGATGTGCGAGAAGTGCAAGGTCATCCGCCGAAATGGCGCTGTCTTGGTGATCTGCCAGAACCCACGCCATAAGCAGAGGCAGGGTTAAGCACGCATGGCACGGATCGCTGGGGTCAACATCCCCGTCAACAAACGGATCGAGATCGGTCTCACCTATATCTTCGGCATCGGTCACTCGACCGCGCTGAAAATCCTCGATGAGACGAAGATCGACCCTGGCACCCAGGGCAAGGATCTCACCGAGGAAGAGATCATCAACCTTCGCGAAGCGGTCGACGACCGCGAGGTCGAGGGCGACCTGCGGCGCGAACGCTCCCAGAACGTCAAACGCCTGATGGAGATCGGCTCCTACCGCGGTCTCCGTCATCGCCGCGGCCTGCCGGTTCGCGGTCAGCGCACGAAGACCAACGCCCGCGGCCGCAAGGGGCCGCGCCGGTTGAGCATCGCCGGTAAGCGCAAGGTCAAGTAGAGAGAGATATGGCCGAGAAAAAACCCTCAAAAGGGCGTACGCGCCGCCGCGTCAAAAAGAACGTCACCTACGGGCAGGCGCACATCAAGACTTCCTTCAACAACACGATCGTCACCCTGACCGACACCGATGGCAACGTCATCGCCTGGGAGTCGGCCGGCTCGGCCGGTTTCAAAGGCTCGCGCAAGTCGACGCCGTTCGCCGCCCAGGTGACCGCCGACGCCGCCGCCAAGAAGGGCATGGAACACGGCCTCGAGCGGGTCGAGGTGTTCGCCAAGGGAGCCGGCTCCGGCCGCGAGACGGCGATCCGTTCGCTGCAGGCCGCCGGACTCGACGTGACCACGGTCAAGGACGTCTCCCCGCAGGCCCACAACGGCTGTCGGCCGAAGAAGCGGAGGCGCGTCTAATGGCTCGCGACACCGGCCCCCAGTGCAAGCAATGCCGCCGCGAGGGCCAGAAGCTCTTCCTCAAGGGTGAGCGCTGCTTCACCGACAAGTGCGGCGTCGAGCGCCGCTCCTACCCGCCCGGCGAGCACGGCCGCGGCCGCATGCGGCAGTCCGAGTACCGGGTGCAGCTGCGCGAGAAGCAGAAGACGCGGCGTTACTACCAGGTGCTGGAGAAACAGTTCCGCGCCTACTACGACAAGGCCTCGCGCCAGGAGGGGGTCACCGGCGAGAACCTCCTGCGCCTGCTCGAGTCGCGCTTCGACAACGTCATCGTCCGGCTCGGCTTCGCGGCCTCGCGCCGTCAAGCCCGCCAGCTGATCAGCCACGGGCACTGGATGATCAACGGCCGCCGCGTCGACATCCCCTCCTACCAAGTTCGTCCCGAGGACATCATCTCGATCAAGGCCGGATCGTCCGCCACGGACACGATCCAGCGGGCGACCGAACTCGTCTCCACCGTCCCGGCCTGGCTTCAGGCCGATCACGATGCCCTCACCGCCAAGATCCTGCGCTACCCCGAGCGCTCCGAGATCTCGGCGCCGGTACAGGAGCAGCTGATCGTCGAGCTGTACTCCAAGTAGCCCGGATCCCGAAATTTCTGAACACGCATACGCAAGGAACTCATGACCACTGATTTCCAGGTCCCCCGCATCACCTCCGAGAAGGTCGACGACCGACGCGGCACCTTCACCATCGAGCCGCTCGACAAGGGCTTCGGCTACACCTTCGGCAACAGCCTTCGACGCGTCCTGCTCTCTTCGCTGGGCGGCGCCGCGATCACCAGCGTCCGCATCGAGGGCGTCGCGCACGAGTTCTCCACGGTGCCCGGCGTCAAAGAGGACGTCACCGACATCATCCTCAACCTCAAGGACCTCGTCGTCCGCATGCACACCGACGCCGACGAGATCGAGGCTCCGCTGGTCGCCACCGGTCCGGGCGAGATCAGGGCCAAGGACATCGACCTGCCTTCCGGCGTCGAGATCCTCAACCCCGAGGCCCCGATCGCCACGCTGGAGAAGAAAACCAAGCTCGAGGTCTACCTGACCATCGGTCGCGGCCGCGGCTACTCGCCGGCCGAAGAGAACAAGTCCGACGAGCAGCCGATCGGCGTGATCCCGATCGACTCGATCTTCTCGCCGATCCGGCGCACCTCCTACGCGGTCGCCGCCGCCCGCGTCGGGCAGCGCACCGACTTCGACAAACTCACCCTCGACCTCGAAACCGACGGCTCGATCGAGCCCGCCGCGGCGCTGCGCGAGGCCTCTGAGATCCTGATCAAGAGCCTGGCGATCTTCACCGACGCCGAGCGGGTCGAAGAGCTGACCGCGCGTGAACCGGTCCAGGCACTGCCCGCCGATTCACTCTCCTCCGCGGGCGGCGACGGGGTCGCCAGCAGCAACGGCCTCGACGAGATCCTGATCGAGGAGCTCGAACTGGGCGTGCGCTCCTACAACTGCCTCAAGCGTGCCGGCGTGCAGACCGTCGGCGACCTGGTCCGCAAGTCGCGCGGCGAACTGAACGCGATTCCCAACTTCGGCTCGAAGTCGATCGAGGAAGTGATCGAGACCCTGCACGCCCGCGGCCTCGATCTCCAACAGGACTGAGACGACGGCGAGAGCTGAGCGGAGAACCCTGTGCGCCACCGTAAGAAACGCAACAAGCTCAGCCGCGACTCCGCGCACCGCGAGGCCCTGCTCTCGAACCTCTCGAAGCAGCTGATCGAGCACGAGCGGATCCAGACCAGCCAGGCCAAGGCCAAGGCGGTCAAGCCGGAAGTCGAGAAATTGATCACCTTGGCCAAACGCGGCGATCTCCACGCCCGTCGCCAGGCGCTCTCCACCCTGCACAACGACAAGTTCATCGTCCACAAGCTGTTCGACGAGGTGGCTCCGCGCTACGCGACCCGCCCCGGTGGATACACCCGCATCGTCAAGCTCGGCCCACGCCGCTCGGACTCCACCGAGATGGTGTACCTCGAGCTGGTTTGAGCCCCGGCTCCTTCCGCCTCGATATCGAATACGACGGCTCGGCCTTCTCGGGCTGGGCGCGGCAGCTCGGCAAACGCACCGTTCAGGCCGAGCTGGAGGTAGCGCTGGAGACGGTCTTGCGCGAACCGGTGGCTTTGAGCGTGGCCGGCCGCACCGATGCCGGCGTCCATGCACGGGGACAGGTGGCGAGCTTCGAGGCGACCGTCGAGGTCCCGGCCGACATCAAGCGACGGTTGAACGGGTTGACTCCACGTGACGTCGCGGTGACCGCGGTGGGGCCGGCGCCATCCGGTTTCGACGCTCGCGGCGACGCGATCTCGCGCAGCTACCGCTACCGGCTCTTCACCCGCCGTCCGTCGAGCCCGTTCGAGCGCGGTCGGGCCCTCTGGTGGCCGCACCGGATCGATCGCGAAGGCATCGACGCCTGCGCCGTGGCGGTGCTCGGGCGCCACGACTTCACCGCTTTCACGCCAACCCAGACCGAGCACGTCTACTTCACCCGGGAGATCCTCGCCGCCGCCTGGGAGGCAGAGCCCGGCGACATCCTCAGCTTTCGCGTCAGCGCCGACGCCTTCATGCGGAACATGGTCCGGATCCTGGTCGGAACGATGCTCGAGGTCGCCTCGGGCCGTCGCACGGTGGAGAGCTTCGTCGCGCTCCTGGACGGTGCTTCCCGCACCGAGGCTGGGGAAACCGCGCCTCCGGAGGGGCTCTATCTGGAGTCCGTCTCCTACGCCTAGAATCAGACCGTGCGCATCCTTCTCACCAATGACGACGGCATCTCGGCGCCGGGCCTGCAGGCGGCCCGGCGCGCTCTGCGCGACCTGGATGGCGTCGAGGTCGACGTGATCGCCCCCGACTCCAACCGCAGTGCCACCGCGCGCAGCATCACCACCCGCTCGCCGCTCAGCATCGAGGAGGTCGAGTTCGGCGACGGCCACCGCGGCTACGCCACCGACGGGACCCCGGTCGACTGCGTCCGCTTCGCCGAGCTGGGGTTGGTCGGCGGCCGCCCGGACCTGATCGTCTCCGGGATCAACCACGGCGCCAACCTCGGCGACGACATCACCTACTCGGGCACGGTTGCCGCGGCGCTGGAGGGGATCGTCCTCGGAATCCCGGCCGTGGCCCTCTCGCAGCAATCCTCGGGCGGTGGCATGGGCTACGTCAGCGGCCGCTTCGACTTCGACGTCGCCGCCGCCTTCACGGCGCAGATGGTCGCCCGACTGGCCACCGAGTCGATGCCCGAGGCGACCCTGATCAACGTCAACTGCCCGGCCGGCGAGCCGAACGGCATCGAGGTGACCAAGCTCGGGAAACGGATCTACAACGACGAGCTGAAGCTGGTCAGCGAAGAGTCGGAGGGCGCTCGCAAGCGCTACGAGATCTACGGCTGGCAGCCCGGCTACGAGGAGATCGAGGGGACCGACCTCAACGCGGTCGCCGAGGGGCGGATCTCGGTCACGCCGATCCACTTCGACCTCACCGACCACGGCGGCCTCGAGCGCCTGCGCGGCTGGGGCTTCGAGGAGATGCTGGCGGCAAGTGCCCCAGCGGCGTGAGCGACTCGGCCACGCAGCGAGCCGCTGAGCTGCGCCGGCGGTTGGCGCACCACAACAAGCTCTACTACGTCCACGACGATCCCGAGATCGGCGACGACGAGTACGACGTGCTCCTGAACGAGCTGCGCGAGCTCGAGTCCGAGCACCCGGAGCTACGCACGCCGGACTCGCCGACGCAGCGGGTCGGGGCGCCGCCGCTGGATCGCTTCGAGCAGGTGGAGCACGTCGAGCAGATGCTCTCGCTCGGCAATGCGCGCAACGAGGAGGAGCTGCGCGCCTGGGAGAACCGCCTCGCCAACTACCTGAAGCGGCTCGACATCACCGCGTCGGAGTTCAGCTACACGAGCGAGCCGAAGATCGACGGACTGGCAATCTCGCTCACCTACGAGAACGGGGTCCTGGCCAGGGGCGCCACCCGCGGCGACGGCCGGGTCGGCGAGGACGTGACCCAGAATCTGCGCACGATCGGATCGATTCCGCTGCGGATCGAGGACGCGCCCGAGTTGATCGAAGTCCGCGGCGAGATCTATCTGCCGATCGCCGCCTTCAAAGCGCTCAACGAACGCCGCGCCGAAGCGGAGGAACCAACCTTCGCCAATCCGCGCAACTCGGCCGCCGGCTCGATCCGCCAGCTCGATCCGGCCCTTGCCGCGGAACGGCCTCTCTCGAACTGGATCTACGGGATCGGCGCCGTTCGCGGTCTCGATCTCGCCACCCACATGGACGAGGTCGAATGGCTCAGCAACCGCGGCTTCAAGGTCAACCCGGACACCGACCACCACCAAGGAGTCGAGGGCGTGGTCAAGCGCTGCCACTGGTGGGAGCAGCGGCGCGAGACGCTCGACTACGAGATCGACGGCGTCGTCGTCAAGGTCGACGAGCGGGCGCTGTGGCGGGAGCTCGGCGTGGTCGGACGCGAGCCGCGCTGGGCGATTGCCTGGAAGTTCCCGCCGACGACGGCGACCACGAAGATGACCGACGTCGTCTGGAACGTCGGTCGCACCGGCCACCTGGTCCCGTTCGCGATGCTGGAGCCGGTGCACGTCGGCGGCGTCACGGTCAGCACCGCCACCCTCCACAACGAGGAGGACCTGGCCCGCAAGGACGTGCGCAACGGCGACGAGGTGGTGGTGATGCGAGCGGGAGACGTGATTCCTCAGGTGGTCTCCCCGAAGCTGCCCCGCCGGAACAAGAGCGCCCGCAAACCGCGCCCGCCGCGGAAATGCCCCCGCTGCGGCACCGAGACGATCAAGCCGGACGGCGCGGTCTTCACGATCTGCCCCAACCGGGCGACCTGTCCGGGACAGGCCTTCCAGCACGTCAAGCATTTCGTCAGCAAGGGGGCGATGGACATCGACGGGCTGGGGGAGAAGCAGGCGCTGCGCTTCCTCGAAGAGGGCCTGATCGCCGACGTCGCCGATATCTACGAGCTGGGCGAGGAGCCGCTGCTGGCGATGGAGCGCTTCGGCGAGACCTCTGCCCGCAACCTGCTCGCGGCGATCGACGCCTCGCGCCAGCGGCCCTTCAAGCGGGTTCTCTACGCGCTCGGGCTGCCGGGCGTCGGCTACGTCACGGCCGAGGCCCTGGCCGACCACTTCGGCTCGATCGATGCGCTGCACGAGGCCGATCCGGAGCGGATCGAGGAGGTCGAGGGAGTCGGGCCGATCATGGCGGTGCAGATCGCCGAGTCGCTGGCCGACGAGCTGACCTGGGCCCTGGTCGAGAAGCTGAAGGAGAAAGGGCTGCGGCTGGAGGCGGACGAGTCGGAACGGCGGGTCAGCGGCGGGCCGCTGGAAGGCAGGACGGTCGTTCTCACCGGAACCCTGCCGGAGCTGACGCGCGAGGAGGCGGCGGCCCTGGTCAAGTCCGCCGGCGGCAAGGTGGTGAACTCGGTCTCGAAGAAAACCGACTTCGTCGTCGCCGGCGAGAGCCCGGGGTCGAAGTTGGCCAAGGCCGAAAAATTCGGCACCGACGTGCTAGATGAAGCTGGACTGGTGGCGCTGCTGCGGGGTTGAGCATTGCGAAGAGAGGGCAGGGTGCCCCTGTCCCGAAGACCGTCGCGCAGCTGGGACGGCCGCAAGGGCTCAAGCCCTGGCGCATAGCCTTCGGGACAGGGGCACCCTGCCCTCTCTTCCGAAGCGCAAGCCACTTCGCCCCTACTGAGCTTTGCTGGAGAGGCCGGGATGACCCTCTCCCAGAGGCTATGTGCAGACAAGCGAGCGCTTGCGGCTCGTCCCAGCTGCGCGACGGTCTCTGGGAGAGGGTCATCCCGGCCTCTCACTCAGACCCCTAGTACGAGGCGACGAGGCTGGCGATGCGGTCCTGCTCGAGGTGGGCATAGCCGGTATCGGCGACGCCGTTCATCAGGATCGAGAAGGCCATGATCCGGCCGCTCTTGTTGAAGCAGTAGCCGGAGAGGTTGCTGACTCCGGTGATGGTGCCGGTCTTGGTCCGGCAGCGGCCGTAGGCGGCGGTGCCGTGCATGCGGTCGGCGACCGTGCCCTCCTTGCCGGTCAGGGCCAGGTCCTGGATGAATTCGTCCCCGGCGGGGTCGTCGCGCATGGCGAGGAGCAGGTCGACGGTCTGGCGCGGAGAGGCGCGGTTGGATCGGGTCAGGCCGGAGCCGTCGACCGCGTGGACGCCGGAGCCCTGGCCCTGCGCGAAGGCCTCGACGACGGCGGCACCGGCGGCCGTCGTGCCGGCGCCGCCGAAACGGGCGCCGAGCAGCTTCAGCAGCGTCTCGGCGAAGAAGTTGTCGGAGTAGACGTCGGTGGTGTTGACGATCTGCGACAGGGTGGGGGAGCGGACGATCGCGACCTGCTCGGCGGCGCCAGGCGCCTTCGCCAGCGCCACCTGCGGCGGCACGGCGACCCCGGCGGCGGTGAGCGACCGAGCCAGCTTCGAAGCGGCGAGCTTGGCGGGGTCGGCGGAGAAGCCGCTGGAGCTGGTCGCGCCGCTGAAGCCCGAGTTGAAGGCGAGGCCGGAGAGCGGGCCGATGTAGGAGCTGGTCGCATAGCCGGAGTCGGCGACGCCGCGCAGGCGATCGAAGATCGTGTCGTCGGCGTAGAGGCGGCCGGTGATCGAGCGGATTCCGGCGGCCCGGATCTGCGGCACCAGGGAGAAGAGGTTGGTGCCGAGGCCGGCGAGGTAGCTGTTGTAAAACGTCGGCGTCCCGAGCGCGGGGTCGCCGCCGCCCTGCAGGTAGAGGCTGCCGTGGAGGATGCCGCCGGAGTCGAGCCGGCCGTCGCTGAGCACCTTGGTCGGGATCCGGCTGCTCGGCCCGAGCCGGGAGAGCGCCGTCGACGTCGTGAACAGCTTCATGTTCGAGGCCAGCGAGCGCTGGTGCCCGGCCGCCTTGGCGCAAACCACGTCCCCACTTTCGGCCTCGACCACCACCAACCCACTGGCAGCCCCGCCACCCTGGGTCAGCAATCCCCGCATCTGGTCACAGGCGGAGCCGGCCTGGGCGCTTCCGGCGAGCAGAAACACGACCGCACAGGTGGCCGCCAGCAAAATCGTCCCTCGTCTCATCCTCGATACGAACACCGGAGCCAGCCAAGGTAGCGGCTTCTCCTCCCTGTCTCGGACTTGCCCGCCCGACCCTCCTGGGATACTTCATGTTCCTCATGGGCAAAGTCGTCGACATCGAGTCCAAGCCTCGCCGTAAAGCCCGCGGCCGCAAAAGGCCGTCGAAGACCGCGCTGGTGCTGGGTGGCGGTGGCTTCACTGGCGGCGTCTACGAGATCGGCGCCCTGCGCGCACTCGACCTGCTGGCGGTCAACAGCACGGTCAACAACTTCGACGTCTACGTCGGCACCAGCGCCGGCTCCTTCGTCGCCGGGATGCTCGCCAACGGCGTCAGCCCCGACGAGATGATGCAGGTGCTCAACTCGCGAGTTCCCTCTGACCTCGAAGACCTCGACCTCAACCGCGTGCTCAAACCCAACTATCTCGGCTTCCTCGCCAAAGCGGCGGCTTTGCCGCTGCGGACGGTGGAGCTGCTGCGCTCGCTGGCGCGGATCGGCGAGCTCTCGGCGATCGACATCGGCGTCGGCCTGGCCGAGGCGCTGCCGACCGGCCTCTACTCAGGGGGAGGCCTGGCCGACTATGTCGAGGAGGCGCTCGCCGACGCCGGTCGCGTCAACGACTTCCGGCTGCTCGACCGCGAGCTCTACCTGACCGCGACGGACCTCGACACCTGCGAGCGCATCGTCTTCGGCGAGGAGGGCTGGCGCGACGTGCCGATCTCCAAGGCCGTGGAGTGCTCGACCTGCCTGCCGATCGTCTACAAGCCGGTCGACCTCAAGGGGCGGCAGCTGATCGACGGCGGCATCCGCTCGACCACCAACGTCGACATCGCGGTCGAGAAGGGCGCCAAGTTCATCGTCGTCGTCAACCCTCTCGTGCCCTACGTCAACGACTTCGAGACGACGATCCCCACGCTGTCGGGGAACCGCGCCCGCCGTGTCTCCGACATGGGCGTGCCGGCGATCGCCAATCAGGTATTTCGCCTGATCGCCCACCAGCGCCTGCACCAGGCGGTCGGGATGTGGCAGGAGAAATACCCAGGCGTCGACATCGTCCTGATCGAGCCCGAGCCGACCGACGAGCTGATGTTCGGCACGCCGATCATGGACTACTCGCGCCGACTCAGGATCGCCCGCCACGGCTTCGAATCGGTCACCGCCACGCTCGCCAAGGACTACGAGAGCTTCGAGGAGATCGCCGGCCGTCACGGCCTCGAAATCTCCGCCCGCCGCGTTCGCCGAGTGGTCGAGCGCGCCGGCGAGGAGGAGCCCGAGCAGACCTCGGCTTGGCGGAGGGTGCTGGAGCAGACGACGTCGGTGTTGCTGCGGCAGAGCGGTGAGGCTTCCTGAAGTAGCTTGAGGCCGTAGGGCGGCCGGTAGGGCCTCCTCTCTCGGTCATCGTCGAATTGGAGTGGGGCAGCTAGCGCCCGCAGCGCCGTTCTCCTCCACCAGCAAAACGTTCGGCGGCCCTACCGGCCGCCCTCCGAGCTCATGGCGGCCTCAGCAGCATCAGGCGTTTCACCCCAACTCGCTGGCCGTGAAGTTGTCGCACTCTCCGACAGCGCTCGTGAAGAGGGGGCGGGGTGGCCCTCCGAACGTTTTGCGGTAGAGGAGAATCCAGGAGCGGGCGATAGCTGCCAACTCCTATACGACGATGACCGAGAGAGGAGGGCCACCCCGCCCCTCTACGCAACGACTAGCCGGCGTAGAGCGCCTCGATCTCATCCTCGTGCTTGCTCGTGACGACGGCCCGCTTGACCTTCAGCGTCGGCGTCAGCTCGCCGGTCTCCTGTGAGAGGTCCTGCTTGAGGACCGCGATCTTCTTGACCTGCTCGACGCGGGCGTAGTTCTTGTTGATCTCCTCGACGTGAGCCTCGATCGAGGCCTTGACGTCGGCGTTTTCGGCGAGCTGTTCGGGGGTGTCCTGGAGGCCGTGCTCCTTCGCGTAGGCGGCCGCCTCTTCGGGGTCGAGCGTGACCAGGGCGACCAGGTAGGGCTGGCGGTCGCCGACGACCACGCACTGGGAAACGAGCGGGTGCTGCTTGATGTCAGCCTCGAGGTTGGCGGGGGTGATGTTCTTGCCGCCCGCGGTGATGATGATGTCCTTTTTGCGGCCGGTGATCTTGATGAAACCCTCGGAGTCGATCTCGCCGATGTCACCCGTGTGCAGCCAGCCGTCGACGATCGTCTCCTTCGTCGCCTCCTCGTTCTTGTGGTACCCCTGGAAGACGTTGGGGCCCTTGACCAGGATCTCGCCGTCGTCGGCGATCCTCACCTCGCAGCCGGGGAACGGTTTGCCGATCGTGCCGACCTTGAAGTCGTCGGGCGAGGAGATCGTCGCCGCCGTCGAGGTCTCCGTCATCCCCCAGCCCTCGAGCACGAGCACCCCGGCGGCATCGAAGAAGCGCAGGATCTCCGGGTTGATCGGAGCCGCCCCGGAGACCGCCAGGCGCAGCTTGCCGCCGAAGAGGTTGCGGATTTTCGACAGCACTTTCTCGTCGGCAAAAGCGTTCTGGCGCGCCAGCAGGAAGCCGGGCTTGCGGCCGCTGCGCTCCGCCGCCCGCATCTTCGCGCCGACCCCGATCGCCCAGTGGAAGATCGCCTTCTTGAGCCCACCCTCTTTTTCCATGCCGCTGTTGGCGGCGGTGTAGATCTTCTCGAAGATGCGCGGGACCGAGGGGAAGTAGGTCGGCTTCAGTTCGCCGAGGTTGGGGAGGATCTTCAGCGGGTCTCGCTCCCAGTAGGCGATCGTGGCGCCGAGGTCGAAGCTGCCGAGCTGGATCAGCAGCGCGAAGGAGTGGGCCAGCGGCAGGTAGAGATAGGTGAGGTCTTCGCCCTCGATGACGCTGGTCTCGTTGACCATGTCGAGCATCGCGCGATAGTTCCCGTGGCTGATCACGCAGCCCTTGGGCGGGCCGGTGGTGCCGGAGGTGTAGATGAAGGTGCAGATGTCGCTCGAGGTGACGGCCGAGTAGAGCGACTCCCACCGAGCCTGGTCGCCGCCGGCACCTTTGGCGGCAAGGTCCTCCAGCGAGAGCGCATCGTCGCTGGAGCCGGTCATCCGCACGATCTGCTCCAGCTGCGGCAGCCGGTCGCGGACCTCGCGGATCTTCTCCAACTGTTCGTCGTCCTCGACCACGACGATCTTGGCGTCGGAGTTCTCGAGGACGTAGCGACACTCCTCGGGCGAGTTGGTCTGGTAGATCGGGACCACGGTGGCGCCGATCGAGAGCGCCGCGAAGTCGAAGTAGGTCCACTCGGGACGGGTGTTGCCGAGGATCGAGACCCGATCCCCCTTGACGACCCCGAGCTCGGCGAGGCCCAGCGCCAGCGGACGGACGATCTCCAGCACCTCGGCGAAGCTGCGGTCGACCCACTGCTCACCGTCCTTGTAGCGGACCGCGGGCATCTCGCCGTAAGTCTGCGCTGCCAGCGGCAGCAGGTCGGCGAGCGTTTTCGATTTGGTTCCCCGCCCCATGCGCGAGGAGTCTAGTTCAGCCTCAATCGACGGCGGCGCGACGCGGTTCACGGCGGGGCGAGATGCTGCGCAGCGAGGTCTCGAAGAGGGTTCGGTCGATCCGTCCATGGAAGATCGGGATGCCCATCTCGACGCACTTCCCGATCACCTCCTGCCGCTTCATCTGCAGTTGGTCGGCGAGCTCGCTCGGCGTCAGGTGATGGGCCATTGAGACCTCCCATGTAGTTGAAAGTGGGTATGTCCAAAGTTAGCGCTCGCGGCGGCCATGTCAACAGCCCGATTCTCACCTTGCGACTTCCCGGGGCCAAGGGTCGCGATAATGGGCCGCGTGAGCGAAGTCGCCGCCAAAGCGATGCCCCGTCGCGGCCGGCTTTGGGTGGTCGTCATCCTCGCGTTGTTCCTCCTCGCGCTGGGCTACCTGGTCGTCCAGATCTCGACTCAGAAGGAGGGGGCGGCCGTGGTCCACGTCGCCGGGATCGCCGATGCGCAGCAGATCTTCGGCGGCATTCCTCAAGAAGGCGACCGGCTGGGCTCCTCCGACGCGCCGGTGACGATCCAGGTCTTCAACGACATGCAGTGCTCCGACTGCCGCGAAGACTTCCTCAACACGATCCCGACCCTGGCCGAAGACTTCGCCCGGCCTGGCGAAGTCCAGCTGCTCTACCGTCACTACTCCAACGCCGAAAGCCCGGAGGAGCTGGGGTTCTATGGCGCGGAGGCAGCGGCCGACCAGGGCTATGGCTGGCAGTACATCTATCTCTTCTTTCGCAACCAGGACGAAGCCAAGCGCTTCGGCGTCGATCAGGACTTCCTTGCCTCGATCGCCGGCGGCGTCGAGGAACTCAACGCACCGGAATGGGAAGAAGACCTGGAAGACAACGGTGGCCCCGACGGCGCGATCTCCAAGCGCCTCGAAGGCTATGAGGAAACCGGTCGCGATCTCGGCATCCGCGTCCGCCAGGCCGCGATCGTCACCGGCCCCAGCGGCACCGAAACGCTCCAGGATGGCCCGTCGCTGGGTGAGATCGAACGGGCCATCGAAGCGGTGCAGTAGGAACCTTCATCGGGGCGCCCGGATTTGAACCGGGGACCTCACCGACCCGAACGGTGCGCGCTACCAGGCTGCGCCACGCCCCGAGAGCGGCGATTATCTCAGAGCGGCGCCGGAACGCCCTTCCGACCCCGCGTTCGCGGCCGCTACTTTGACCCTGGACCCTGTTCCTGTAAGGCGATGACCCGAAAGATCCTCCCAATTCTGGCTCTGGCACTGGCGGCGATCGCGCCGGCACCGGCCCGTGCCTACCTGCCGCAGGGCTTCATCGGGGTCTCGCCGCAGAGCCAGGCCAGCAGCTCCGACTTCGAGCTGATGCGGAAGGCGGATGTCGAAAGCGTCCGGCTGCCGCTCAACTGGAACTCGATCCAGCCGCGGAGCCCGTTGGTCGCCGAGCCCGACTGGAACGGCTTCGACCACGAGGTCAGCCTCGCCGCCGAAGCGGGCATCCGGATCATGCCATTCGTCACCGCCTCGCCCGATTGGGTGGCGGCGCGCCCGTTGCTGCTGCCGGTCAACAGTGCCCTGCAGCGCGCGGCCTGGGGGACGTTCCTGCGGGAAGCGGTTGAGCGCTACGGGCCGAACGGCTCGCTCTGGGAGGAAAATCCCGACCTTCCCTTCCTGCCGATCCACCGCTGGGAGATCTGGAACGAGGAGAACATCGTCAGCTTCGCCGAACGGCCGGACCCGGTCGGCTTTGCCACCCTGATCCGGATCTCGGGTCGGGTTCTGCATCGGGCCGACCCCGGCTCCCAGGTCATCCTCGGCGGGCTCTTCGGGCGTCCGCTGCAGATCCCGCCGAACGTAGCGTCGGGCGATTACCTCTCGCGCGTGTACCGGGCGCGAGACGTGAAGCGTTACTTCGACGGGGTCGCGTTGCACCCGTACGTCGCCCGGGCGAAGGCGATGGGCGCTCAAATCGTCAACCTGCGGCGGATCATGCGGGCCCATCACGATGCCGCGACCCCGATCTACGTGACCGAGCTCGGCTGGGGCTCCGACAGCGGTCCGACCCGCTGGGAGCGCGGCCTATACGGGCAGGCCCAGCAGCTCTCGAGATCCTTCGCGATGCTCTCCGCCCACCGGCTCGACTGGCGGATCGGCGGCGCCTGGTGGTTCACCTGGACCGACGAAGGCGGCAGCTGCCAGTTCTGCCGCTCAGCCGGGCTGCTGACCGCGAAGCGGCGCGCAAAGCCCGCCTGGTACCGCTTCAACGCCTGGACCGGCGGCGACGCGGACTCGGTCCCGCGGGCGTTCTTCGGCTCCGCCGGGGAAGAACTCGAACCGAGCGAAGAGCTGGAACCGATCGAAGCGCCCTCCTCGACCGGAGAATAGCTCCGGGCGGCCTCTGACGGATCGCCGCCGCTAGGCTCCGTGGCTCACTTCGAAATCGACCGAGGAGTCACCAGATGCCTTTCTCCGTTCCCGATCTTCCCTACGCCTACGACGCTCTGGAGCCGCACATCGACGAGGCGACGATGAAGGTCCACCACGACAAGCATCACCAGGCCTACGTCGACAAAGCGAACGCCGCTCTGGAGGGCACCGAGTGGGCCGACCGCGACGTCGAGGACGTGCTCAAGAACCTCGACAGCCTGCCCGCCGACAAGCAGGGCCCGGTCCGCAACAACGCCGGTGGCCACTACAACCACTCGCTCTTCTGGAAGATGCTGAGCCCCGACGGCGGCGGCGAGCCCGATGGCGAGCTCGGCGCGGCGATCGAGGCGAAGTTCGGTTCCTTCGACGCTTTCAAGACCGAGTTCAAAGAAGCCGGGATCGGCCAGTTCGGCTCCGGTTGGGCCTGGCTCGTCCACGACGGCTCCGGTCTTGCCGTCGCCAAAACCCCGAACCAGGACTCGCCGATCTCGACCGGTGGCACGGCGCTGCTCGGCTGCGACGTCTGGGAGCACGCCTACTACCTCAAGTATCAGAACAAACGGCCCGAATACATCGACGCCTTCTGGAACGTCGTCAACTGGGACTACGTCGGCCAGCGCCTCGCCGACGCGAGCTAGGTAAGAGCGCTAGGGAGCCACCGCGGTAGCCGGCCGCGCCGCCTCTGGCAGGTGGCGCGGCTCCGTTCCCGCCTTCGGCGGGATCAGGCTCATCGCGTGCTCGGCCTTGGCGGTGATCGTCAGGCTCGGGTTGACGCCGGGGTTGGCCGGAATCGCCGCCCCGTCGCAGACCAGCAGGTTCTCGTAGCCGTAGGCGCGGTTGGCGCCGTCGACCACGCCGCGCTCGGAGTCGGGGCCGACCACGGCGCCGCCGAGGATGTGGGCGGTGGTGGGGGTGTTGCGGACCGACTCGGTGAGAGCGCTCTGGGCGGTGCCGCCGGTGCGCTTGGCGAACCAGCGGGCCACCTGCTCGGCGGCCGGGATGAAGGTCGGGTTGGGCCGCTCGGGGTCCTGCTCGGTCTGCAGGCGCACGCCGCCGCCGAACAGCTTGCGCTTCGGCTGCAGGTGCATCGCCGCGTCGACGGTCTGCATCACCAGCAGGATCACCGTGCGCTGGGACCACTTGAACGGGCTGAGGCCGCGCAGGGTCTGCAGCGGATGGCTCCCCATCGCCGCCAGCCACTTCAGCGGCCGGGTCAATTTCGTCCCGGCCCCGGTCATCGCCGTGAAGGTGCCGCTCATCGCGTCGCCTCCCTTGCCGTAGGTGACGACCTCGATATGGGTGTCGGGATCGGGATAGATGCTGGAGGTGATCGCGACCGAGCGGCTGAAGTCGCGCTCGTCGTCGGGCGCGGTGACCGCCTGGATCGACTCCGAGTTGGTTCGCACGACGGCGCCGAGGCTGTCTGAGATTCCCGGCAGGGCGCCGCTGTGCTTGCAGTTGGCGAGCAGCTGGTTGGTGCCGAGGGCGCCGGCCGCGACGACGACGCCCTTGGCGCGCAGCGTCCTGCGCTCGGCGTGGAACCAGGAGCCGGCGCGCTCGGCGCTGACGGCATAGCCGTCGGCGCCATCGGCCGCCCCGAGCGGCCGGATCTCGGTCACCTGCCGCTCGGGATGGATCTCGACGCCGAGCTTCTCGGCGAACCAGAGGTAGTTCTTGACCAGCGTGTTCTTGGCGCCGTGGCGGCAGCCGACCATGCAGCTGCCGCAGCGGTTGCACCCCGTGCGATCCGGCCCCTCGCCTTCGAAGTAGGGGTCGGAGACCGTCTCTCCCGGCTGGTCGAAGAAGACGCCGACGCGGGTATTGGTGAAGGTCTCGCCGACGCCGATCTCCTCGCCGTATTCCTGCAGCAGCTTGTCGGCCGGGCCCATGCCTTCGTACTCGGTGACCCCGAGCATCCGCTCCGCCGTGTCGTAGTGGGGAGCCAGGTCCAGCTCCCAGTTGCCCATCTCCGCCCACTGTGGGTCCTCGAAGAAGGAGGGGCGGGCGCGGTAGAGCGTGTTGGCGTAGCCGAGGCTGCCGCCGCCGACCCCGCTGCCGGAGACGACGAAGACGTCCTTGAAGAAGGTCATCCGCAGAACGCCGCGCATCCCCAGCTTCGGGGCGAAGAAGTAGCGGCGCGGTTCGCGCAGGGTGGACTCGGCGAAGTCGTCGTCGGTGAAGCGGCTGCCGCACTCGAGGATGGCGACGCTGTAGCCCTTCTCGGCCAGCCGCAGGGCCGAGACGGCCCCGCCGAATCCGGAGCCGACGACGACCCAGTCGTAGTCGTAGGTCACGACAGGGGCTGCTGAGTTGCCTAGGCCTCGCCCGGCTCGAGCGGGCGGAAGTCCGAGGTGCGGGCGCCGCAGACCGGGCAGAACCAGTCCTTGGGGATGTCCTCGAAGGCGGTGCCGGGCGGGATGCCCCCGTCGGGGTCGCCGATCGCCGGGTCGTAGATGAACCCGCAGCTGTCGCAGATCCAGAGGGTGACTTCTTGGGTTGCGGTCATAGCTGAATCCTAGAGCGCTATTTGGTGCCAAAGTCGACCGCGACCGGCTCGCGATCGGCTTTGTCCTCGATCTCGAAGTACTCGCGTTTGGTGAAGTTGCCCTGGTCGGCGACGATCGAGCCTGGGAACTGTTCGATGTCCGTGTTGTAGGACTGGACGTTCGAGTTGTAGATGCGGCGGGAGGCCTGGATCTGGTCCTCGAGCTCGGAGAGGTTGCGACTGAGCTGCTGGAAGTTCTCGGTTGCCCGCAGGGTCGGGTAGTTCTCCGCGACGGCTTTCACGTCAGCCAGGGCCTGGGTCAGTTTCTGCTCGGCCTGGGCGGTCTCCTCGACGCCCTGCGCCTGCATCGCCGCGGCCCGCGCCTGGGTGGTTTTCTCGAAGGTCTGGCTCTCGTGCTCGGCGTAGCCCTTGACCGTCTCGACCAGGTTGGGGACGAGGTCGTGGCGCCGCTTGAGCTGAACGTCGATGCCGCTCCAGGACTCGTCGACCCGGTTGCGCGAGGCGATGATCGCGTTGCGCTTCGCGATGAAGTAGAGGACGGCGATGACGATGATCGCGACGACGACGATGATGGCGATGGTCATAGGGCTCCTGTGGTCGAACCGGGGTAGATCCCCATCCTACCGCCGGACCGGCGGCACTCCCGCTTAGGATCGGACGATGGGAGCCAAGCAGGAAGCGCAGGAATGGACCGAGGCGGTGCGCCGCTATGGGGAGCGCAACGGGGTCACCTACGAGGAGATCGGCGGGATCAACCCCAAGGACGGCCCGGTGGCACTTTGCGTAGGCGGCGTCAACCGCCTCACCGGGCAGCTCAGCGAGGGCTTCTGGGGCGCTTGCTGCGACGCCGACGAAAAGGAGGTCGGCAGCCTCTTCAACAAGGCGGTGCTGCCGACCGCGCTCCTGGCCAAGGCGCACATGCCGGACCTGGCCCAGGTCGTCCCGGCCTTCAACGTCGAGTCGATCGAGGGGCACGAGGTCGTCAGCCAGCGCTTCTCGCGCAAGGTCGAGTTCGAGTCGATCGACTTCAACAGGCGCTTCTGGGCGACGGTGCCGAAGGAGTACGACCCGGTCTCCCTGCGCGAGCTCTTCAGCCCCGGCTTCCTCGGCTGGGTGACGACGATGACCGGAGAGATCGACTTCGGCATCAACGACCGCCAGCTCTGGTTCCTCTGGCGGCTGCGCGAGCGCAGCGAAGCGGAGCTGAAAACGGCTCTCAAGAACGCCGGCGAACTGTTCAAGCGGCTGCAGGGCGAGATGGACGAGAGCGGCATCCACGCCTACCCCCCCGGGCCCTGGCACGCGGGCCTGGAGCCTTTCCCAGCGAACTAGGCCGACGGGGGCGCGCCGCAGCGGTTCGAGGCCCGCTCACCGGACCCGCGTCCCCCGCAGCGCCTCGCCGAGTGCCCGTGAGGCCACCTCGAGGCTGTTGTGGCGCTCGACCAGCCCTCTCAGGGCGGCGAGGTCTGGCGGCTCGAGCGCGAGTATCTCGTCCCACAGCAGGGCGGTGTCCTCGCTGACCGGCGGCCGGCCGAACGGGTCGCGCGCGGCGACGCCGTAGCGCTCGGGGGTGAGGACCACGCCGGCGGCACGCTCGGAGTCGATCTCGCGAGCGACGACGGTGCGCCGGCCGAGGGCGGCCGCCTCGAGCGTGGTCAGGCCCTGGGCGACGACGAGGTCGGAGTCGGCGAGGCGGGCGATCGGATCAGCGGGCGCCGGCTCCAGCCGCCAGCTCTGCGGTGGCAGCCGGTGCTCGCAGAGCGCCAGCGCGCCGGCTCGCCACGGTCCCTCGCCGGCGATCGTGAGCCGACAGGGGTGCCCCGTCTGGAGGCGGGCGCGCACGAGCTCGACGGCGATCTGGGCGAGCGCGGACTTGTCGGGCGAGAGCCGCATCAGCGCCAGGACCTCGACCGGGGTGGCGCCGCGCGGCCGGAACGGGATCGAGGCCAGGGGGATCGAGGCCGGAAGGATCTCGAGGCCCCCCTCCGGCAGGTCGAATGCCGCGGCGACGCGGCGGCGATGCGACTCGCCCCGGACCAGGACGGTCGCCCGCCGGTCGCTTGCCGCGCGAACGAGAGCGCCCCGGGTCGAGGGAAGGATCTCGGGCCCGAACCAGCGCGCCAGCGCATCCGGCGCCTGATGCACGGCGAGCACCGCTCGTCCGCACGCCGTCAGGGCCGGCGCGAAGGCCTTCATCACGCCGTGGTCCCAGTGGACGACCGCGACGTCGTGGCCGCCGACGACGTGCCAGAGCGCATCGTGGCCCTGCGGCAGCCCGTCCTCCCAATCGACCTCGATCAGCTCGATTCCGGCCGCCTCGGCCGACGCTGAGAGCGGACCGGGCGGAGCGACGATGGTCGCCTCTCCGCCCGCCCGCACGTGCGCTGAGAGCAGGTGCAGCCACTGGCGCCCGGAGCCGCCGGGGAGCAGGTTGTGCAGCAGGCAGCAAACGCGGTCTACGTCGAGCGCTCCGCGTCGGCCCATGCAGGGGAGATAATCACGCCCTGTCTTCCCTGACCCCCTCGGAGCTCGCGCCCAATCTGCTGATCGGCGCTGCGGTCACGCTCTCCGACGACGTCGAGATCGGTGCCAACGTGGTGATCGGCGACGGCGTCAGCGTCGCGAGGGGTGCGCGACTCGAGCACGGCGTGGTGCTCGGCCGGGCCGCCCGCCTCAGCCGCACCTCCCACACGCAGGGGGTGGCCCGACCGGCGCCGACCGTCGTCGGGCCGGGGGCGATCGTCTGTCCGTACGCCGTGGTCGAGGTGGGCGTCCGGATCGGGTCGGAGGCGTTCGTCGGCAATCACACGAGCATTCGCGAAGGGGCGATGGTCGGCGCCGACGCGGCGGTCGGGGCCCTCTGCGTGATCAGCCGCGAGGTCGAGCTCGGCGAGCGGGTGCGGATGCAGAGCCACTGCGGGATCGGCCCCGGAGTCGTCATCGAGGCCGACGCTTTTCTGGGCCCCGCGGTGCGGATCCTCACCGGCCGCACCATGAGCGCCGCTCCCCGCCGGGGGGCGCCGATCCTGCGCCGCGGCTGTCAGGTCGGCGCCGGGGCGCGGATCCTTCAGGGGGTGGAAGTCGGCGAGGAGGCGGTCGTCGGCGCCGGCGCCGTGGTCGTCGCTGACGTGCCCGCCGGGGTCACGGTGCGCGGCATTCCCGCCCGTCCGGCCTGATCGACCCCGCCGCGGTCCGGACGGCTGTCGGTCAGGCGGGCTTGGGGTAGTCGGGGTCGCCGGGCATGACGATCCGGTGGTCCTCGCGGTCGCCGAGGACGACCGGGAGGATCGGCTCGACCGGGCGGTCGCGGTGGGCGGCCAGCGCTTGGTCGGAGGTGCGGAAGGGAAGCAGGGACTGGAGCTGGCTGACGGTGGGGAAGGCGAGGACGATCTCTCCCGCGGCGTGGGCCTCCAGGGCCGCGGCCGGTTTGAACCAGGCCGCCTCGGTGGTCTCGACGCCGTCGGGCTTGGGTGGGGCGTGCGCGGGCGCCAGCGCCAGGAAGAACCAGGCGTCGAAGCGGGTCGAGATCACCGCCGGAGTGATCCAGCGCGAGAACAGCACCAGCTCCTCCTCGGCGGGCAGTTCGATCGTCGCCTCCTCGGCCAGCTCCCGCACCGCGCAGGCGCGGTAGCCGGCCTCGCCGTCGCCGTCCCGGGGGTCGACGGCGCCACCCGCAAAGACCCAGACGTTGGGCATGAACTTGGCCTCCGCGCTGCGCTTCAGCAGCAGCACCTCGAGCTCGCGGTCGCCGTGCTTGCCGCCGCGCCGCAGGAGGACGACCGAGGCGGCGGGACGGGGCTCGGCAGGCGTGCCCAGGTTGGGCGCCTCGGCCGGCCCCCGGTGACGATCGTCCATCGACCCACCCTAACGGGGGGTGTCTGAGTTGGCGGGGCCTATATGACCCTTAAGCTCAGACACGTCTTCCGCGGTGATCAGGCCAGGGTGCGCTCGCGGGCACGACGCAGGCGGGCGCGGTTGGCGAGCCATGCGAAGAAGGCGATCAGGGCCAGGGGGCCGATGATCGCCAGGCCGACGATGGTCACGGCGGCGGCGACCGCAAGGATGTGGCCAGCGTCGTGGAGGGCGTCACCGACGCCCCAGGCGCCGCTTGAGTCCCTCGCTGCCGACCCGCCACCGGTCTCGATCCGCAGCGACACCCGCGAGAGATTGGCGCGCCGGTCCAGCTTCGCCGCCCGCGAGCGCACCGAGGCGGCATGGCGACGCTCGGCCTGTAGCTCGGCTTCGACTTCGGCCCGCGCGCCGTCACTATCCGCGCCGGCCAGCTGGACCAGCAGGCCGTCGATCGTCGCCTGCGAGTCCCGCAGCTGTTCCCCGATCCGGACCGTCGGCGCGGTGATGTCGTCCGTTGCCTCGTGCCGCGAGGCGACCGTGTCGATCGCGGAGAAGGCAGCCAGCGCATCGCCGAGCTTGGCCGCCGGAATCAGCAGGTCGAATCTGGCGCCGGCGTAGCCCGCGCCGCCGCCGGTTACCGCGGAGCTGAGGACGATCCCGTCGGCAGCGTGGACGGCGTCGAACACCTGGGACGCATCGTCGGCGACCCGGTCGGGATCGGCGCCAAGCACCAGCTCAGCCGAGCGTTCGACCTCGCGGTGCCGCGCCTTCGAGGCGAAGGGACCGGTGTCGGTGCCGCGGGAGCTGCCGCCTACGGCTCCGGCGGACACGCTCGGCGCTGCTTCGTATTCGACGCCGGTGCTTCCCCTGCTGGGGTTCAAATGGGACAAGAGGTGGCCGCCGCTTTCGTGGGCGCCGATGGAGTCGAGCCGCATCGTCGGCGAGCCACTGTCTTCCGCTCCGTTGACAGTCACGAGCGCGGTTGCGAGCGCGAGGGTGGCGAGCGCGGTCGCGCCCGCGGAGAACGCCAGCCGTCGCGGGGGGAGTGCCCGCAGTCGGGCGACGAAGGCACGCAGGGGCGAGTCGGTGCGTCCCGAGCGCCGCGGGAAGCCCGCGGCGGCGCGCTCGTCGAGCCCGGCGGCGAACTCCTGGCTGGGCCGCGGCCGCAGGGCGCGCAGCTCGGCGATCAGGTCGTTTTCGTCCTTAAAGGGCTCCATCGCATGCCTCCCTCAGCTTGGTCACGGCTCGGTGCAGCCTGGTGCCGGCGTTGGACTCGGAGATGCCGATGACAGCGCCGATCTCGGCGTTGCCCAGCCCGGCGAAGAACTTGAGCGCGATCAGCTCGCGCTCGCGTGCCTCCAGGCCGGCGAGGCCGGCGGCGAGGGCAAGGCGTCGCTCACTTGCCTCGGCGCTCTCGTCGGTGGGGGCGGAGACGAGATCGGCCGGGTCCACCGCCAGCTCGGCCTGACGGCCGCGACGGCGCAGCTCGTCGAGGGCGGCGTTGCGCGCGATTCCGAACAGCCAGGCCCTTGGCTCACCGCGGCCGGGATCGAAGCGCGAGCGCTTGCGGTAGGCGCGCTCGAAGGCGGCCGCGGTCACTTCCTCGGCCGCGGCCGGGTCGCGGACGAGGCTGGCGACGTAGGCGTAGAGGTCGTCGCGACTCGATCTGTAGAGGCGGTCGAAGGCGAGCTCAGCGGTGCTCGGCGCCTCGGCGGCGGTCGCGGTCAGAGTTCCGTTCACGCTCTTACTACGACCGCCAAAAGGATCCATCACAGCCGAGTATCCGCGACGGCGAGCTCAGGCGGCGTAGGGCACGCGGGCGCCGTCGCCCGGCGGGGTCGCCGGCCCCCGGGCCGCGGCGCAAGCGGCCACGATCGACTCGGCGGTGATCGTCAACAGGCGATCGAGGTCCGCGGCGGAGATCGAGAGCGGCGGGACCAGCACGACGGTGTCGCCGAGCGGGCGCACGAGGGCGCCCAGGCGGCGGGCCTCCAGGGTCACCCGGTGGCCCATCCGCAGCGCCGGGTCGTGCGCCCCGAGGTCGATCCCGACCATGAAGCCGCGCCAGCGGACCTCGGCGACCTCGGGCATCGCCCCGATCTCCGCCAGGCGCTCGCCGAGCAGCTCGATCTTCGGCTGCAGGCGCTCGATCGTGCGCTCGGACTCGAAGACGTCGAGGCTGGCCAGGGCCGCCGCGCAGGCCAGCGGGTTGCCGGTGAAGGTGTGGCCGTGGAAGAACGTCCGCTGCTCCTCCGGCCCACCGAGGAAGCCCTCGTAGATGCGCTCGGTGCTCAGCGTCGCCGCCAGCGGCAGGTAACCGCCGGTGAGGCCCTTGGCCAGGCAGAGCAGGTCGGGGGCGACCCCTTCCTGCTCGCAGGCGAACATCGTCCCGGTGCGGCCGAAGCCGGTCGCGACCTCGTCGCAGATCAGCAGCACGCCGTGCCGGTCGCAGAGCTCGCGGACCGCGCGCAGGTAGCCGGGCGGCTGGACGAGGATCCCCGCCGCGCCCTGGACCAGGGGCTCGACGATCACCGCCGCGACCTCCGCGCCGTGGTTGGCGAGGACGTGGGCGAGGTCCTCGGCGTCGCCTGGCTCGGCGGCGTGGGTCTCGAACAGCAGCGGGCCGTAGGCCGCGTGGAAGAGGTCGATGCCACCGACCGAGACGGAGCCGATCGTGTCGCCGTGGTAGGCATGGCGCAGCTTGACGAAGGCGGTGCGCCGGGCGTGCTCGCCGCCGCGCTGGGCCTGGAACTGGAAGGCCATCTTGAGGGCGATCTCGGCCGCGGTCGAGCCCGAGTCCGAGTAGAAGACGCGGGAGAGCCCCGGGGGCGCGATCTCGACCAGGCGGCCGGCCAGCTCGGCGGCGCCGGGGTGGGAGAGCCCGAGCATGGTCGAGTGCGCGACCCGGCCGAGCTGCTCGCTGACTGCCGCGTCGATGACCGGGTGGCGATGGCCGTGGACGTTGCACCAGAGCGAGGCGGTGCCGTCGATGTAGCGGCGCCCGTCGGCGTCGATCAGGTGCGAGCCCTCGCCGCGCTCGATCAGCAGCGGCTCTTCCTCCGACCAGCCCTGCTGCTGGGTGAACGGGTGCCAGAGGTGGTCGTGATCGAGTTGAGCGTGGTCCGCCGGCATCGAATATCGACGTTAGACGTGAGCCCGGCCGGAATTCGGGTATCTGGTGTCTGTGATTACACCCACAGAGGTTACATCGATTCATGTCATGATCTACGTAGATGGCTGAGCGAGGAGCGATACCGAAGGTCTCTAAAACGCGCCAGCGAGCCCTGCGCGCGGTCCGCTCGCTGTTCAGCCCGCTGCTCCCCGACGACTACCTGGAACTGATCGACCCGCTCTGGTCGACCCGCGAACTTCGCGGGCGGATCGAGCGGATCGAGCCGGAGACCCCGGAAGCCGCGACCGTCCTGATCCGCCCCGGCTACGAGTGGGGTGGGCACAAGCCCGGCCAGTATCTGCGGATCGGCGTCGTCGTCGACGGGATCCACCACTGGCGCGCCTATTCGCTGACCTCGGACCCGGGGCGCGCCGACGGCTGCATCGGAATCACCCCGAAGCTGGTCGAGACCGGCAAGGTCTCGCCCTACCTGGTCCGTCGCGCCAGGCCCGGCGACCTGGTCCGGCTGGGCGGGGTCGAAGGCACCTTCGTGCTCCCCGACCCCCTGCCCGAGAAGCTCCTCTTCATCAGCGCCGGCAGCGGCATCACGCCGATCGCCAGCATGCTGCGCAGCATCGTGCGCAACGACAGCGTCGGCGACATCGTTCTGATCCACTCGGCGCGGACCAGGGAGGGCGTGATCTTCGGAGAGCGGATGGACCGGTTCCACGCCGCCGACGTCGGTTTCAAGCTGCACCTGCGGATCACCTCCGAGCAGGGCCGGGTCTCCCCGGCCGACCTCGACGAGCTCTGCCCCGACTGGCGCGAGCGCCACACCTTCGCTTCCGGGCCAGGCGGCATGCTCGACGACCTGACCCGGCACTGGGAGCTCGAGGGCGACCCGGCGCTGCTCGAGATGGAGCGCTTCCAGCCGCTGATCGGCGGCGAGGGCGGCGGCGGCGAGGGCGGCACCGTGCGTTTCGCCAAGAGTGGGGTCGAGACGATCTGCGACGGCGCCACGCCGATCCTCGCCGCCGGCGAAGAGGCCGGCGCGACGCTGCCCTATGGCTGCCGGATGGGCATCTGCCACACCTGCGTCGGCGAGCTGCGGTCCGGCCAGATCCGCGACCTGCGCACCGGCGAGGTGCACGGCAGCGAGGGAGAGATGGTCAGAACTTGCGTCAACGCCCCCGAGGGGCCGATCGAGATCGCACTTTGAGCCAACTGAGAGGAATCTGATGACCACCGCCACTATCGAGATCGAGAGCCCCCTGAGCCGGCTCTCCCCTGAGCAGATCGACGCGTTGGGCGAGGAGCTCGACGCGATCCGCGACCACGTCCGCGCCGACCTCGGCGAACGCGACCGCCGCTACATCGAGAGCATGATCGCGATGCACCGTCGCCTGGCGACGATCTCGCGGCTGCTGCTGCTCGCCTCCAACAACCTGCCTGCCCGGGCCACCGGCACCGTCGCCCTGGGCGCCTCGAAGATCCTCGAGAACATGGAGATCGGCCACAACGTCCTGCACGGGCAGTGGGACTGGATGAACGACCCGCGGATCAACTCCTCGACCTGGGACTGGGACACCGCCTCGACCGCCGAGGCGTGGAAGCACTCCCACAACTACGTCCACCACACCTTCACCAACATCCGCGGCAAGGACAGGGACCTCGGCTACGAGATCATGCGGATCGACCCGGAGCAGAAGTGGCACCCGGTTTACCTCCTGCAGCCGTTCTACAACCTGCTGCTGATGGCCTTCTTCGAGTGGGGGGTGGCTCTGCACGACCTCGACTTCGAGGCGATCAGGAAGGGCGAGAAGTCGAAGGCCGAGATGAAGCGGCAGGCCAAGGGGATCGTCGGCAAGGCGAGGAGCCAGGTGGTCAAGGACTACATCGCCTGGCCGCTGCTGAGCGGCCTGGCGACCGCCGCGGTCGAGCTGGCGCTGGAGTCGGTGGCAGACCGGCGCGAGCCGGGGCGCCGTCGCCGGCGTGGCGGCCTCACCGGCAACCTGCGGCGAGCGCTCGACAAAGGCAGCAGGGCAGCCCGCAAGACCGCGCAGGCCAACGCGGCTGCCAACGTCGCCCGCAACGTCTGGGCCTACGCGATCATCTTCTGCGGCCACTTCCCCGACCAGACCTACACCTTCAGCCAGGGCGAGGTCGAGGACGAGAGCCCAGGCGGCTGGTACGTGCGCCAGCTCTCGGGCTCGGCGAACATCGAGGGCAGCCCGTTCTTCCACGTCGCCAGCGGCAACCTCGGCTTCCAGGTCGAGCATCACCTCTTCCCGGACCTGCCCAGCACCCGCTACGCCGAGATCGCGCCGCAGGTGAAAGACATCTGCGAGCGCTACGAGCTGCCGTACAACAGCGGGCCGTTCATGCAGCAACTGGGGATGGTGCAGCGGACGATTCTGCGGCTGGCCCTGCCCGGCGGCCAACACCGGCCGAAGCCGGGCCCTTACCGGGCCAAGCAGGTCGCTGCTCTGTGATGTAGGTCACAGGAACAACTATTGCGATTGAGGAATGGTTGTCCCTGTGCAACCATTCCTCATATGCAAGCGAGTGATGTAAAGGCGGCAGTAGAGAACGCGGGAGCCGATGTCGCCCCCGAGGCCCAGGAGACGGCGGCGCGCCTGACGGCCTTGTTCCGTCACCTCTTTCTCTACGACCGCGGCAATCAGCTGCGGGTGATCGAGGAATCGGGACTCTCGATGACCCAGTCCAAGGCCCTGCTGGAGCTGGGTGGCCTGGGGCAGACCGAGGAGGCCTGGCAGGTCGGTGACCTGGCCGAGGTCTTCGGCGTCTCCGTGCCCTCGATGAGCAGGGCGGTCGACGGCCTGGTCAAGAAGAGCTTGGCGACGCGGGTCGAGGACCCCGACGACAGGCGCGTGCGCCAGGTGCGGATCACCCGGCGGGGCAAGGAGCTGGTCGAGACCCTGGTCGCCGTCAGGCAGACCGGGTTCGAGGCCTTCACCTCGACCCTCAGCGCCGCCCAGCGCCGCAAGCTCGACGCTGCCGTCGATTCGCTGATGGACCGCGACGACATCGCCAATACCTATGAGCACCTGAAGGGAAGTGGAGCAGCTTGACCCGTTACAACCACCTGATCACCGACGAGAACCGGAAGTGGTGGACGCTCGGAGCGATGTGCTTCGCGCTGTTCATGATCATGCTCGACAACACGGTGGTGAACGTCGCCCTGCCGTCGATCCAGAAAGACCTCGGCGCCTCGATCTCCGGCCTCGAGTGGACGATCAACGGCTACACGCTCTCCTTCGCGGTGCTGCTGGCGACCGGCGGCCGGCTCGGCGACATCTTCGGGCGCCGCCGCATGTTCCTCTGCGGCGTCGTCATCTTCACCCTTTCCTCGGCGACCGCGGGCTTCGCAGGCGACGCCACCTCGCTGGTCGTCAGCCGCATCGTCCAGGGCGTCGGCGCGGCGCTGATGATGCCGGCGACGCTCTCGATCATCACCAACGCCTTTCCCGCCTCCGAGCGCGGCAAGGCGATGGGCATGTGGGCGGGCGTCTCCGCCCTGGCCCTGGCCGTCGGCCCGGTGCTGGGCGGATTCCTCACCGAGCACGTCAGCTGGCGGGCGATCTTCTACCTCAACATCCCGGTCGCGATCGGGGCTGTGACCGCCGCCCTGTTCGCCGTGCGCGAGTCGCGCGACACCAGCGTCGGTCGTGAGGTCGACTTCGCCGGGGTCGCCACCCTCACCACCGGGCTGACGGCGCTGATCCTCGCCCTGGTCGAGGGCAACGGCTGGGGCTGGGGCTCGCCGGAGATCGTCGCCCTGCTGGCCGGCGCCGTGCTCGGCCTCACCGCCTTCGTCGCGATCGAGCGGCGGGTGAAGGTGCCTATGGTCGACTTCAGCCTGCTCTCGGATCGCAACTTCCTCGGCGCTGTGGTGGTGGCGCTGATCGTCTCCTTCGCGATGCTCGGCGTCTTCTTCTTCCTCGCCCTCTACATGCAGGACGTCCTCGGCTACTCGCCGCTGGAGGCGGGCGTGAGGTTCCTCCCGTCGACCCTGATGATCGTCGGCGTCGCCCCGCTCGCGGGGCGGCTCTCCGATCGCTACGGGCCGCGCTGGCTGATCGCCGGCGGGCTCACCGTGGTCGCCGCCTCGCTCTACAGCTTCAGCGGCATCGCCGTCGACTCCGGCTACCTCGACCTCCTGCCCGGGTTCATGCTGCTCGGGATCGGCATCGCGATGACGATGTCGCCGATGACCAGCGCCGCGATGAACGCGGTGCCGGTGCAGAAAGCGGGGATCGCCTCCGGCGTGCTGTCGATGTTCCGCATGGTCGGTGGCAGCCTCGGGGTCGCCGTCACCGGCGCGATCTTCCAGGCCCGGGTCGGCACCAGCTTCGAGACCGCCTCGCCGCAGCAGTTCGTCGACGCGCTCGGGTTCGCGATGACGGTGTGCGCGGCGGTGGCGCTGATCGGCGCCCTGGTGGGCGCGGTCGCGATTCGCGCCAAGAAGAACAACGGCGAGCATCTGCTGACCGTCGAGGCGGCCGAGGCGAACGTCAACCCCGGCGGCTCTGCCGTCGCCGCCCGTGAGGCGGAGCTGGAGACCGTCTAGATCGGCGAGAATCGGCCGCGTGCTGATTCTGCTGCCGCCCTCCGAGGGCAAGTTCGCGCCCTCGGAGGGGGCGCCGGTCGCTCTCGATTCGCTTGCCTTCGCGGCGGAGCTGGGTGAGCGCCGGGAGCGGCTGCTCGACGCGCTCGAACGCCTGGGCACGGTGGCGACGGCGCGAGCTTTGAAGCAGCTCGACGTCTCCAAGGGACAGGTGGGTGAGATCGCTGTGGACGTGGCGCTGCGGGCGGCCCCGACGGCGCCTGCCGCCGAGGTCTACGCCGGCGTCCTCTACGACCACCTGCGGCTGCCGGAGCTGCCGGTCGCGGCGCGCCGCCGGGTCCTGATCGCCAGCGCCCTCTGGGGCATGGTGCGCCCGGAAGACCGGATCCCGTACTACCGCCTCTCGGCCAAAGCGAGGCTGGCGCGGGTCGGGGCGCTCTCGGCCTTCTGGCGCCTGGCGCTGGCGGCGGCGATGCCGGACGAGCCGGGCGAGCTGGTCGTCGATATGCGCTCGGCCGCCTACGCGGCTGCCTGGAAGCCGAAGCGCTCGACGCTGCTCGCCGTGCGCGCGTTCAGCGAGAACGGCGGGGGGCGCAAGCCCGTCTCCCACCTGGCGAAGGCGGTGCGGGGCGACGTGGCACGGGCACTGTTGCTGGCGAAGAAGGTGCCGGACAGCCCCGAGGCCACCGCCGCGATTGTTGGCGGTGCCGGCTTCGAGGTCGAGCTGACCGGCTCCAACCTCGACGTCATCGTCGCCAGCTGAGCTCCGGCCAGCTCGCCGGCGCGGCCAGATCCAGCGGCGGCAGGGTCAGCACCTCGATGCCGCCGAGCGCGGCGATCGTCTCGTGGTTGGAGCGCTCGACCGTGGTCGGCTCCCGCGGCCAGGGCGTGAGGACGACCGCGGCGACCTCGAGGCCGGCGGTGCGGGCCGCCTCGATCGTCAGCAGCGTGTGGTTGATCGTGCCGAGGCCGGGCGAGGCGACGACGACGAGCGGGTAGCCGAGGTCCACGGCGAGATCGCGGACAAGGTAGGACGGGGCGCCCTGCCCGCGCATGGCGCGGTTGAAGCGTCCCGTCAGCGGGACCAAGAGGCCGCCGACGCCCTCGCAGACCAGTGCGTCGGCGCCGGAGGCGGCCGCCCGTGCGGCGGCGCGCAGATGCTCGGGGTCGATCTCCCCGTCGACCATCGACGCCGCCAGATGTGGCGATGCCGGCGGGCCGTAGCGATAGGGCGCGATCTCCTCGGCGCTCTGATCCGAGCCGGAGGCGCGAAGCAGGAGCTCGTGGTCGGCCTCGCCATCTTCGTCGAGGCCGGTGACGGCCGGCTTGAAGACGGCGACCCGCTTCCCCTCGGCGGCGAGGGTGCGGGCGATCACAGCGGCGACGACGGTCTTGCCGACCTCCGTCCCGGTCCCGGTTACGAAGACTCCGGCGATCGGTTCGCTCACCTGGGCTCCGTCAGGCCGGGACGGATTGCGGCGCGACCAGGCCGAGCTCACGAGCGACGGCCCCGACCAGTTTCCCGGCCCGCTCCAGCTCATCGCCGCGGTGGGTCGCCATCACCGTGAATCGCAGCCGCGAGGAGCCGACCGGCACGGTCGGCGGCCGGATTCCCTGGGCGAAGACGCCGCGCTGGAGCAGGCGCTCGCAGAGTGCCATCGTCGGCTCCGCCTCGCCGACCTCGATCGGCACGATCTGGGTCTGCGAGGAGCCGACGTCCAGTCCCTCGGCGGCGAGAGCGGCCCGGAAGCACTCCGCGTTGGCCCGCAGGCGCTCGACCCGATGCGCCGAAACCAGCTCGAGCGCGGCGGCGGCGGCGGCGACCGACGGTGGCGGCGGCGCCGTCGAGAAGACGAAGGAGCGGGCGGTGTTGAGCAGCAGGTCGATCGTCTCGGCGCCGGCGCAGACGTAGGCGCCATAGGAGCCGAGAGCCTTCCCGAGCGTGCCGACGACGACGTCGACCTCGCCGCTGAGCCCCGCCGCCGCGACCGAGCCGCGCCCGTCGCGCCCCAGGGCACCGGTCGCGTGGGCCTCGTCGATCATCAGCCGAGAGCCGAACCGGCGGGCCAGCTTCAGCAGCTCCGGCAGCGGCGCCACGTCGCCGTCCATCGAGAAGACGCCGTCGCTGACGATCAGGGCACCGCGTCCGCCCGCCTGCTCCAGCCCCCAGGCGAGGTGGTCGAGGTCGCCGTGGCGGTAGACGAAGGTCTCGGCCCGTGAGAGGCGGCAGCCGTCGACGATGCTGGCGTGGTTGAGCTCGTCGGAGAAGACGATCTCTCCAGCGCCGGCCAGAGCGGCGATGACGCCGCTGTTGGCCAGATAGCCGGATCCGAACAGCAGCGCCGCCTCGTAGCCCTTGAACTCGGCCAGCCGCGACTCCAACTGCCGGTGCGGCTCCATGTTGCCCGAGACCAGGCGCGAGGCGCCCGCGCCCGCGCCCCAGCGCATCGCCGCCTCCGCCGCGGCTTCCCGCACCCGTGGGTGGTCGGCGAGGCCGAGATAGTTGTTGGAGCAGAGCAGCAGCGCCGAGCGGCCGTCGAGCAGGACCCGTGGCCCCTGCGGCCCGCTGACCAGGCGCAGCTGACGGTAGAGCCCGCGATCGCGGAGCTCCTCCAGCCGCTCCGCGACGTCGCTCACGCCGCCCGTGGGTAGGGCGGTGGCTTCTTCGCCTTCTTGACCACCCGCAACTGCGTCGAGGGGTCCCAGAAGTTGGCTTCCTCCTGGCGGTCGACGAGCTCGTCCATCGGCGTCGCCGGCGTCTCGCCGTCGAGCCAGCCGGAGCGGTTGTCGGGCCGGGGGTTGGCGCCGTTGTCGGGCTGGCGGGCGACGTTGAGCCCCAGCTCCTCGAACATCGCCCGGTCGTCCTCCGGCTCGGCGCCAAGCGTGGTCAGGAAGTTGCCCATCATCACGCCGTTCAGCCCCGCCTTGACCGCCAACGGCTGTAGCTCGCCGAGGTTCTCGACCCGGCCGCCGCAGAGCCGGAAGAGGGCGCCGGGGATGATCAGACGGAAGATCGCCACCCACTTCACGACCTCCCATGGGTCCATCGGGTCGCGGTCGCCGAACTTCGTGCCCTCGCGCGGGTTGAGCAGATTGATCGGGACCGAGGTCGGGTTGATCTCGGTCAGCTCGAAGGCCATCTCGACCCGCTGCTCCTCGCTCTCGCCGAGGTTGAGGATGCCGCCGACGCAGGTCTCCAACCCCGCCTCCTTGACCGCCTGGATCGTCCGCAGCCGGCCCTCGTAGCGGACCGTCGAAGAGACCTCGGGGTAGTAGGAGCGCGCCGACTCGACGTTGTGGTGGACCCGCTGCACCCCCGCCTCCTTCAGCGACTGGGCGCGCCCGGCCGACATGTGGCCGATCGAGGCGCAGCGCTTGAGGTTGGTCTGCTCGGCGACCAGCCGCGTCCCTTCGAGGATCTTCTGGAAGTCGCGTTTGGAGAGGCCCTGGCCCTGGGTGACCATGCAGAAGCGGTGGGCACCGGCGGCTTCCGCCGCCTTCGCGTGTTCGAGGATCTGCTCCGGCTCCAGCATCGCGTGCATCGGGGTGTCAGCCTCGGCGTAGCGCGACTGGGCGCAGAAGCCGCAGTCCTCGGCGCAGCCGCCGGACTTGGCGTTGACCAGCGAGCACATGTCGGTCGAGTCGCCGAAGTTCTCGCGGCGGACCTCCCAGGCCCGCTCGACCAGGGCGCCGATCTCGTCGTGGCCGGTCTGCCGCCCGTACTCGAGGGCTTCGTCAGTGGTGATCAGAGAAGGCATTCCTGGCTCTTTTCCAAGTCTTGGTCCGGGGGTGGATCGACCGCAAGGCTAGGAACCGGCCCGGACGCCTGGACCCCTAGCTGCTGCCGCCGGCGCTCTCGTCGCGGATGGCGACCGGGTCGAAGAAGCGGACGCCGTCGCGGCCGCCGTCCTTGGCCGCGTACATCGCCGTGTCGGCCGCCGAGACGACCGAGCCGATGCTGGTCCGGGGGCGGTCGCCGAACATCGCCACCCCGACGCTGGCCGTCAGCGGCTCGACGCCGTCGCCGGCGGGCCGGTGGTCGCGGATCGCTTTGGCGATCGCTTCGGCCGCAAGGCGAGCCTCGGCGGGGCTGCAGCGGGGCAGCACGACCGCGAACTCGTCGCCGCCGAGCCGAGCCAGCACGTCGCTCTTGCGTCCGCGCTGACGGAGGACGTCGGCGGTCTCCCGGATCAGCTGGTCGCCCGCCGGGTGCCCGTGAGTGTCGTTGACCTGCTTGAAGTGGTCGAGATCGAGCATCAGCAGCGCCCCGGTCGTGCCCTCGCGGCGAGCCCGGGCCATCGCCATCTGCAGGTCCTCCTCGAAGCGCCGGCGGTTCTTCAGCCCCGTCAATGGGTCCTGGCCGGCCTCGCGCTCCAGCTCCTGCATCCGCTCGTTGCGGCTCCAGACCAGGATCAGCGCTCCCAGCAGCGCCGCCAGGGCAATGCCGACGACGGCGAGCAGCAGCGGCAGGCTGACGTCGGGCCGGTTGGGGTCGCGCACGACCAGCAGCCAGGTGCGGTCGGCGATGTGGATCGGCGCGGCGGCGGCGTCGTCGAGGTCGCCCTGCTGGCCGACCACGGTGCCGCGGTCGATCCGCAGTTGCACGGCTACCGCCTTCGGCACCGTCGAGATCGCGGCCGAGGCGAGGTCGCTGACGCGGAAGGCCCCGGCGGCGAAGCCGATCAGCGCCGCCCGCCGCTGCGCCACGGTGGCGATCGCGGCGCCATCGCGGTAGACGGGCCGGTAGACGTTGATGCCGACCCCGCCGACCAGCAGCTTCACCGGCGGCGTCGCCACCGGCTTGCCGAGGTCGCGGGCGCGTCGCAGGAACGGCGCTCGCTTGGGGTCCGCGCCGAGGTCGTAGCCCAGCGGTGCCGCGGAGCCGAGCTTGCTGACCGCGTAGACGATCGGGTAGTAGACGCCGCGGGTCCTGGCGTGTCGCTGCCCGTCGGGGCCAGGTTCGAAGATCGGCGCGCTGTGCTCGCGTTCGAACTCGGCCCGCTCTGAGTTGGGCACTCCTTGTATGAAAGCGGTCCCGCTCAGGACTCCCGTTCCCAGCAGCGGCCGAGCGACGACGTCGAACTCGTGCTTGGTGAAGCTGTCCTCGGCCTGGAAGAAGGCGGCGGCGCTGGCCAGCTGCCCGATCGAGAGGCTCGCAACCGACTCCGCCTGGTGCGCGGCCCGGACCGCCTCGTCGCGTTGGGCCGCGTGGAAATCGGCGCTGTCGTCGGCGCTGACCACCAGTGCCGCGGTCACCGAGCCGGCGGCAATCAGCAGCACGGCGGCAAGGCCGATCCAGAAGCGAAGTCGCATGCCTCCATTGTCGGCCAACCAGGCCCGTCTGTGAGCGGCGGGAGGCGTCCTGCGCGGCGGCTGCCGCTAGACGCCGGGAACGGCGGCCAGCGACTCCCAGAGGTAGAGCGAGGCGAGGCTCCGCCGGGGGCGCCAGGGCTCGCCGATCTCCTGGACCTGTTGCGGGGTCGGCATCTGCTCCAGCCCGTACTCGATCTGCACCGCTTTGCGGATGCCGAGGTCGCCGCCGGAGAGGACGTCGGGCCGTTCGAGGTGGAAGAGCAGAAACATCTCGGCGGTCCACTGGCCGAGACCGCGCACGGCGATCAGCTCCGCGATCACCTCCTCGTCGTTGAGCTCGTCGAGCCGGTCGACCTCCAGCTCGCCGGCGATGATGTGGGCGGCGAGGTCGCGCACGTACTCGACCTTGCGCCCGGAGAGGCCGGCGCCGCGCAGGTCGGCTTCGCTCGCCTCCAGCAGCTGCTCCGGGGAGGGCGTGGTGCCGCCGAAGATGTCGATCACCCGCAGGTAGATCGTCCGCGCCGCTTTGGTCGAGAGCTGCTGGCCGACGATCGCCCGCAATAGAGCGCCGTAGGCGTCGTCGGGGCGCTCCTCGCTGCGTCGCTGCAGCCGCGTCGCCAGGTCGATCTTGCCGACGCGCTCGATCAGCGCCGCCATCTTCGGGTCGGACTTTGCCAGGGCCGCGCGCGCCTTGGCGCTCAACGGCCGGTCCATTTGGGTGGGCGCTTTTCGCCGAAGGCGGTTATCCCCTCGAGCAGATCCTCGGAGGAGAAGCTGGACTCGCGCAGGGTGATCAGGCCCGCCTCCTGCTGATCGCTGAGCACCGGGCAGGCGTTGAGCAGCCCGATCGCCTGCTTGTTGCCCCGCACCGAGAGCGGGGCGTTGGCGGCGACCTTGGCGGCGAGGTCGACCGACTCCGCCTCGAGCCGGTCGCCGTCGACCACTTCGTTGACGAGGCCGAGGACTTCGGCTCGCGGCGCCTTGTAGTTGCGGCCGGTGAGGAACATCTCTTTGGTCCGAGCCAGGCCGATCGTGTCGAGGAAGCGGCGCAGGCCGGTGTGGCCGTAGATCAACCCCAGTTTCGCCGGCGGCATCCCCAGTTTCGCCTCGGCCGCGCAGATCCTCAGGTCGCAGGTGATCGCCAGCTCGAGGCCGCCGCCGAGGCAGTGGCCGTTGATCGCCGCCACGGTTGGCCAGGGATGGTGGGCGATCGCCTCCATCGCGGCGTGGAAGGGGTGGGCGACGAGGGCCTCGGCGTCGCGTTCGAAGGTCGGCTCCGGGATCGCGGCGATGTCGTATCCGGCCGAGAAGACCGGGGCCGCGCCGGTGATCAGCACGCACCGGGTCTCGATCCCGCGGTTGAGCTGCGGCAGCGCCTCGGCGATCGCGTCGAGGATCTCGTGGTCGAGCGCGTTGCGGCGCTCGGGGTTGTCGATGGTGAGGCGGGCGACCGCGTCGGCCGGCCGGTCGAGAACGAGCTTGCCACTCGCCAGGCGTTCGGCCACGTGACTACTCCAGCACCACGAGGACGTCGCCTTCGCTCACGGACTGGCCCTCCTCGCAGCGAATCTCCTTCACCGTGCCGTCGTCTTCGGACTCGACCGGGATCTCCATCTTCATCGACTCGAGGATCGCGACGGTGTCGCCGTCCTCGACGGTGTCGCCGACCGCCACCTCGATTTTCCAGACGTTGCCGGTGATGTGCGCCTCAATGTTTGGCATCGCCGGGACAATAGCCGCCGTGAAGGACTCGCTCGCCGTGATAATCGCCGCCCGCAACGAGGCCGATCGCATCGCCGACACGGTGGCGGCGCTGCGGGGAGTTTTCCCGGAGGTGGCGATCTGGGTCGCCGACGACGCCTCCACGGACGGCACCGCCGAGCTGGCGCTGGCGGCCGGCGCCAGGGTCGTCAGCCGCGGCCGCCCGCACGGCAAGGGCGCCAACGTCACCGCCGCGGCTGAGGCGGTGCTGAGCGAAGAGCCGGCGCCGGCTCTCGTGCTCCTCTGCGACGGCGACCTCGGCCCCTCGGCGGCACGACTGGCGCCGCTGGTGGCGGCGGTCGAAGCCGGCGAGTGCGACCTCGCCGTCGCCGCTTTCGCGAACCGGGTGGGCGGTGGCTTCGGGTTGGCTCTCGGCTTCGCCCAGCGGACGATCCGGCGTCTCTGTGGTGCCGAGACCAAGGCGCCGATCTCGGGCCAGCGGGCGCTGCGCACGGAGACCCTCCGTGCCACGCTGCCTTTCGCCGCCGGCTTCGGGATGGAGATCGGGATGACCGTCGACGCGGTCCGTGCCGGCTACCGCCTCGGCGAGTACGAGCTCGACCTCGAGCACCGGGCGACCGGGCGCAGCTTTTCCGGCTTTTTACACCGCGGTATTCAGCTCCTCGACTTCGCGCGGGTATATCGGTCGCGCCTGCGCGGCACTCGCTAGTCTGAGGGGGATGCTGGGGAAGAGGAGGGGCAGGCTCGCAGCACTGGCTGTCGCGGTCATGGTCATCGCGACCGGTGCCACCGTCGCCCAGGCCGAGTTGAGCGCGCAGGGCGATCTCTTCGTCGATTTCAAGGGCGGCATCTTCCCCAACGCGCTGCCTCGCAAGGCGCGGGCGCCGATCTCGGTCGAGTTCGGCGGCACGGTGAAGACCCTCTCGGGCGAACGCCCCCCGGCGCTGCGGGGGATCATCCTCTCGCTCAACCGCGGCGGTCACATCGACGCGCACGGGCTGCCGACCTGTCGCCAAGCGCAGATCGAACCGTCAACGACCCGTCAGGCCATGCAGGTCTGTGGCCCGGCTCTGGTCGGCGAAGGCTATTTCACGGCCAAGGTCGCCTTTCCCGAACAGGGATCGTTCCCCTCGGAAGGGCGGGTGCTGGCCTTCAACTCGATCGTCGACGGACAGCGCGCGATCCTCGCCCAGATCTACGGCACCAGACCCGCACCGGCTTCGCGCGTCATCGTCTTCCTGATCGCCCAGCAGGGGGGCACCTTCGGAACGACCCTCAGCGGCTCGCTGCCGGAAGCGCTCAACAAGTACGGGTATCTGAAGAGCATCAGCCTCTACCTGCATCGCGAATTCGTCTATCGCGGTCGACGTCACAGCTATCTCAGCGCCAACTGCAGCGCCCCGGCGGGCTTTCCCGGCGCAACTTTTCCCTTCGCACGGGCGGCGATGGTCTTCGATGACGGCCGCGCCCTGTCGACGGTCCTCACCCGCAGTTGCAAGGTGAAGGAATAGACCCAGCCGGTGATCCTGGCAATCGACCAGGGGACCACCGGCACGACCTGCCTCGTCTTCGACGGCGCGGCGCGGATCGCCGGCCGTGCCTATTCGGAGTTCGAGCAGCACTTCCCGCGCCCTGGCTGGGTCGAGCACGACGCCGGTGAGATCTGGGAGGTGACGCGGCGGGTCGCCGCCGCCGCGATCGCCGACGCCGGCATCGAGGGCGGCGAGCTGGTCGGGATCGGGATCACCAACCAGCGCGAGACCGTGGTCGCCTGGGACCCGGCGACCGGAGAGCCGATCCACCGCGCTCTCGTCTGGCAGGACCGGCGCACGGCGGAGCGCTGCGACGAGCTGCGGGCAGCGGGGCAGGAGGCGCTGGTGCGGGAGCGGACCGGGCTGACGATCGACCCCTACTTCTCCGGGACCAAGATCGAGTGGCTGCTGCGGAACGTCGACGGCGCGGAGCGGGCGGTCTTCGGCACGGTCGACTCCTGGCTCCTCTTCAAGCTGACCGGGCGCCACGCCACCGACTACTCCAACGCCTCGCGGACGATGCTGTTCGACATCCGCCGGCTCGAATGGGACGGCGAGCTCTGCGCGTTGCTGGGAGTCGACCCCGCCCGGTTGCCGGAGCCACTGCCGTCGGCCCACGTCTACGGGACGACGGGCGAGTTCGGCGGCGAGGTGCCGGTGGCCGGGATCGCCGGCGACCAGCAGGCGGCGCTGTTCGGCCAGGCCTGCCAGCGGCCGGGGATGGCGAAGAACACCTACGGCACCGGCAGCTTCGTCCTCCTCAACGCCGGCACCGAGGCGCCGCGCCCGCCCGACGGCCTGATCGGAACCGTCGCCTGGGGTCTCGAGGCCGAGGTGGCCTACGCGCTCGAGGCCTCGATCTTCGTCACCGGCGCCGCCGTGCAGTGGCTGCGCGACGGGCTCGGGCTGATCGAGGAGGCCGGGGAGACGGAGGCGCTGGCCGCCTCGCTCGACTCCAACGACGGCGTCTACTTCGTCCCCGCCCTGACCGGGCTCGGCTCGCCGCACTGGGACCCTTACGCGCGCGGCACGATCGTCGGTCTCACCCGCGGCAGCGGGCGCGCCCACCTGGCGCGGGCGGCACTGGAGGCGATCGCCTACCAGACGGTCGACGCGGTGCGCGCCCAGGAGGCCGCGGCTGGGGCGCCGCTGGAGGTGCTGAAGGCCGACGGCGGCGCCGTCGCCAACGCCTGGCTGATGCAGTTCCAGGCCGACGTGCTCGAGGTCCCGGTGGCAGTGCCGGAGATCGCGGAGACGACCGCGCTCGGCGCCGCCTACCTGGCCGGGATCGCAACCGGTGTCTGGACCCGGGAGCAGGTGGGGGAGATGTGGCGCGAGAGGGCCCGGTACGAGCCGCGGATGGGCGCCGGGGAGCGGGAGTCGCTGCTGGCCGAGTGGCGGCGCGCGCTGGGGCGCTCGCGTGACTGGGCGCGACCGCCGGGGTAGCTCTCCGCATGGCTGAGATGAGGCCCCAGACCTACAAGGACCCGCGTCCGGCGGAGTACTTCACCCAGTTCCACCTCGCCGCCCGCAAGGGCGTCGGCTGGACCTACGCCTTTGCCCGCATCGTCCTCACCCTGCCGACCCTGCTGATCTACCGGGTGCGGGCGGTCGGGGTCGAGAACGTGCCGCGTCAGGGCGCGCTCGTCCTCGCCCCCAACCACTTCAGCCAGATGGACCACTTCTTCGCCGGCCTCTACCTGCGGCGGAGGATCCGCTTCATGGCCAAATCGCAGATGTTCGGCCCGCCGGTCCTCACCTACGTCTACAAGCACGGCGGCGTCTTCCCGGTCCGCCGCGGCCAGCACGACGAGGAGGCCTTCAAGACCGCCTACGAGTTGATCGACCAGGGCGAGATGCTGCTGGTCTACGCCGAGGGCGGCCGTTCGCGCTCGCAGGAACTGGGCGAGCCGAAACCGGGCATCGGGCGGATCGCCCTGGAGTCCGGCGCGCCGATCGTCCCGGTCGCGATCCACGGCTCGGCCCGCGTGCGCCGCTGGAAGCGGCTGCGGTTCCCCAAGGTCACCGTCGAGTTCGGCAGGCCGATGACCTTCGCGCTCGAGCCGAGGCCCAGCCGCGAGCGCCAACTCGAGGTGGCGAGGGAGGTCTTCGCCGTAGTGCGGGACATGTACGAGCGAATCGAGGGCAAGGTCCCGGGTCGTTAGTCGCCCGTCGTGGCCTGGGCCTCCCCGTCGAGCGCCGAGGTGAGCACGGCACGCAGCTCCTCGCGCAGGGACGTCGTTGCGCCGGGCACCGCCGAGATCGCGCCGAGGCCGTCGCCGAAGGCCTTGCTGGGGCCGGGATAGAGGATCGCGGCGTGGCGCACGACGCGACGGCCCTCGCCGTCGCGGATCGCGTCGCGGTAGGCGTGCATGGTGTCGACGTCCTCCTTCTTCGGCTTGCCGTCTTCGCCGACGTCCTCGCCTCGCAGCTTGTACTTGGGGTCGAAGATGCAGATGGAGCCCCTCTCTCCGGGTCGCTCGACCTCGACCGCGATGTCGGGCTTCTGGCGGAAACTGGCACTGCGATAGGGGATCGAGTCCGACTCGTAGTGGCGTTGGGGAATGAGCCGGACCACGGTGTCATCGCTCTCGCGGCGCAGCTCCAGCGCCGGTCGGTTTCCGATCGGCACGCGGATGAAGACGCCGCTGGGCTCGCGGACGACGACGTCCTGGCGAATCACGCGGAAGCCGAGTTCCTGGCCCAGCTCCAGCAGCGAGTCGATCGCCTGAAGAGCCCCCCAGGTCTCGTAGAGATGGGGCAGCTGCTCGAGCGGCGCCTCCAGGCGCGGCTCCTCGAGGCGGGCACCCGCGCGCCGACGCAGATCGAGCAGTCCCTCCAGCGCGGCGCGGTACGCCGGCCTTCGCAGCAGGACCATGCTAAGGCGATCCGGCACATGCCGCAGCGACTCGACGGCGGCTAGGAAGTGGGCCGCCCGGGCCGCCGGTCGCAGGGCTTCCTCCAGCTCTCGGCATTCGCGCAGCAGGCGCTCGCGGGTGCGGCTCGAGGGCCGGCGACGCAGGGCCGTCTCCAGCCTTCCGAGTCGTAGCTCGACCTGTTCCGCGAAGGTCTTCAGCAACCGGTTCTCGTAGACGTCGGCAGACTCGGCCGGCCGCATCTCCGGCAGACGCAGCGGCACTCCGTCGGGGTCGAGGTTGCCGGCTCTGGCCACCTGCGCCAGTCGCGAGGGATGCACGCGGCGCGCGCGCTTGCGCTCTACCCACGCCTCGCCGCCGATCGGCACTTGGTGAGGGTCGCGCGCGACCTCCTTCAAGATGGCGGCCAGCCCGGGCCTGGCGTCGGTTCCCGCGACGGCCCGGCGCAGCTTCACCAGCTCTTCGCCGAGAGCGCTTTGGCCCGGCTCGCTCACCGTGACCCCGGCCAGTGCGCCCATCCGTCTCAGGCCGATGACGATCGAGGCCGGCAGGCGCGATTCCAGTTCGTGGAGGAGCGCGGCGTAGGCGGCGGCGTCGATCTTTCGTGACTCGATCCGACAGCCCAGCAGCTCTTGGCGCTGGTCGCCATGGGTCAGGCGCAGCTCGTAGGCCCCGGTTCCGGAGGCGGGCCAGTCGGCGAGGATGCGTCGCTCTCCGGTCAGCACTCGAACCGAGAGCGCCAGCACGAGATCGTCGCGCTCGAGTCGAAGTCGGTGCCAGTCCTCCCGCGGCAGCGCGACCTCGACCAGGCAGGAGGCCCACTCCGCCGGCGCCGTCAGCTCGGCGCCGTCCTTGTCGAGGAAGCGCAGGCTAGAAGTAGGAGGAGAATTCATGACGCTGGAAGCGCTCCTGCATGACCCGCGCCTTCGCCGCGGTCAACGGCAGATTTCCGTCGCAGATCTCGAGCAGCTCGGTCAGGCTCGATTCCACCGCTGGGCTGGCGCCCCTGAGCTTGGGCAAGACCTTCTGCAGGACCTGCTCGTCGAGGGGGTTCTCCCAGCCCTCGCGCAGCCCTTCGGAGCGCTCGACGTAAGCGGTGATTTCGGCGATCACACGGAAGGCGAAGGGGGCAATCTCGTTTACGGCGTCCCAGATGCCGAGCAGGGTGTCGCGATACGGAACCTCGCCGATCTGCGCCGCCAACGCCTCGCGCGAGGCGCTGAGCTCGATCAGCTGAGCGCGATCCAGGACCTTGTCGGCGAAGCCGTGCGTCGTCTCGTCGACGTTGACGGTGCCGCTGAATCGCAGGTTCGGCGTCAACCGCAGCTCGTGTCCGGGCGCGAGCTCCAGCCGCGCTTCGCCCTCGCGCTCACGCACCTCCATCGCCGAGAGGAAGCGGGCGAAGTAGTACTCGACCCGGGCCAGGTTCATCTCGTCGAGAGTGACGTGGAAGGGGCGGGGCGGGCCCGCGTTCGCCTGCGCCAGGTCCCACTCACGCGCGGCTTCTCGCACGAACCGGGTCAGGTCCGTCGGTTCGAACCTGTTGTCGTGGATCGCGTTCAGGTATCCCAGCAGATCCTCGTTGCTGATCCAGTTCGGCGCCACCGAGACGCTCAGGTGTCGCGCTCCCAGCGCCCGCGCGTAGAGTTCCGCGAGCCAGGTCTTGCCGCCACCGCTGAGTCCCGAGAGGATTACGAACCCCCGACTGTCGAGGCTCAGGTGATAGCGCAGAAGGGTGCGCTCGTCGATTCTCAGGCCCGCGGCCGCGAGCGCGGCCCGGATTTCGTCGAACCCGGGTTCGACGAAGGGCTCCCAGGGCTCCTCTTCGGGCTCGTCCCACTCATCCTGGCCTCCATGCTGTTCCCGCAGCCAGTAGAGGAAGACCATCTGCCCCCAGGAGTCGTCCGGGATCAACGGGTCGAGCCTTGCTTTCAGCAAATCGTTGGTGAGCTCGATCCGTTTCGCCAGGGGGCGCTGCTCGATGTCGGTGGGAGGATCCAGTTCGAGCTCGGGGGAGCTCATCAGCGTCAGCTTCCCCATCTTGCCGCTGTATTGGTAGAGCGGCAGCCAGCGGCGCGGTCGCGTTACCGCGAGCGCCTTCGTCGTGAGGCTCTCGCTCAGGCCCGGCACGCGCATCTTCGGATCCTCGAGGACCTCGTGCAGGCGCTTGACGTCGTTCTCGCTGCGCAGGGTGCGTCCGTAGAGGAGCTCCGCCAGCGCTTCGGCGATCCTTCGCCGCGTCGCTTCCGGGTGCTGGTTCAGCAGCCGGTTGATCGTGCTCTGATTTCCGGGGTCGCCGTAGGCCTTGTGGGCAAGCTGCTCGAAGAGCAGTGGTTTCCAGTTCGCCTCGCTCGGGTCGTCGATCACCGCGTTCAGGTTGTCTTGGGAGAGCGCCTCGACCAGGGTCTCGCGCTCTTTCCAGCGCTGCTGGTCGATCGATCGCGGGTAGCTGGTCTCCTCGCGCCACTGGGCGACCCGGTCCTCCAGCGGCAGCGTCGGCCTGCCGTCCGGGTAGACCAGGCTTTGAAGTGCGGCGTCCTCTTCCTCCGAAAGGCGGTAGTCGGTGTTGTTGGCGATCTTGAAGATGCGCATCTCCCCGAGGACCGGATGGTCCATCAGCTCGGGCGCGAGCAGCGGGGGGTCGAGAACCTGGTCGATGCTGAGCCTGACTCGGAGCTGCTCGCCGGCGAATCTCTCCGGGTCGCGGATGAACTCGGGCCCCTCTTGGGTCGGCAGCGGCTGCGGGTCGGTGAGGATCGTCCCCTCCGCTATGAGGCCGCGATTCGGTTCCGATTTCCAGATGTAGACCCGGTCGCCGGCGCGCACCTGGCGCCGGTGCTGTTTGACCGACCAATTCATCTCGCCGAGAGAGTTGACGGCGGCCTCGATGTCGTAGTACGCGGGGTTGGCCTGGAAGATGAAGGCACGGGTCGCGCTTGACTGGACGGGAGCCGCCATGGTCGCCCGGCGTTCGACCTGAAACCCCAGCGAGCGTAGCTTGGGCACAGTCGAGCGCGCCCCAGATCCAAATTCGGGGCTGGACAGGGGCCCCTCCTCGGGAAACTGGTAGCCGTGGGCGGCGCCGAGGATTGCCTTGATGTCGTAGCGGCGTCCCCTGTGCGCCAGCTCGTATTGCCGCGAGCCGCCGAAGCCGTACTTCGCCAGGAAGGCGCTGCGGCCGATTCGGTCGAACTCCTCGATCGCTTCTTCGACCGCAATCGGATCTGATAGGTCGGCAAAGCTCACGCCGTGAGCCTATTGGCGTATTTCCCCGTCTGCTTTTCGCCGTTACTCGTAGCGGGCGGCGAGCCGGGCGTAGAAGTCCGGATCGTGCCCCGGCGTGATCACGGCCCCAGGGAACTGCTTGTGGAAGAGGCGCAGCTCCTGCAGCGAGCGGCGGAAGTTGTGGGCGTCGAAGGGCCGCGGCGGCATCGCCGCGTCGCCGTCGAGCTGGGCCGCCATGTACATCGCGTCGCCCCCGATCACGAAGTCGTCCTGCTCGAGGCGGCAGATCACCGACATGTGGCCGGCGCTGTGGCCGGGGGTGAAGGCGAGGTGGATCGAGCCGTCGGCGAAGAGGTCGAAGGTGCGGCCGAAGCTGGCGTAGGAGTCGATGCCGGCGCGGTCGAAGTCCACCGTGCGGTAATCGAAGGCGTAGTCGAAGTGCGGCCGGCGGTAGCCGTTGATGGTCGGCTGCGAGCCGGTCGCCGCCGCCTCCCACTCGGTGGCGCTGACGACGAAGGCCGACTTCGAGAACTCCGAGATCGCCGAGGTGTGGTCGCTGTGCATGTGGGTCATCACCACGACCGGGATCTCGCCCGGGTCGAGGCCGCGCTTGCGCAGCTGCGCCGGCGCGTCTTCACCCGGCTGCAGCGAAGGCCTGCCGATGCGGTTGCCGAGGCCGCCGAAGTTCTCCTTGCCGTCGGTCGCCACCGAGGGGTGCAGGCCGGTGTCGACGAGGATCGCGCCGGCGCTGGGGTGGCGGATCAGGAAGGCTGGGACGGGGATGACGTTCGGCTCGCGCGGGCCGAGCAGCGCCCGCAGCAGCTTCAGGGTGAGGAAGTGACCCCCCGGACTGACCATCATCGCCTGCGGGAAGTCGACGTGGCCGGCGATCAGCGGCTCGACGACGACGGTCGCCCCCGGCGTGCCCCCGGCGAGCGGCTCGTGCAGGGGCTTTGCTTCCACCTGGACCGTCATCGCGCCTGACATTACGCGGAACGAGGCGCCTATAGGCTGCGCGCCGATGGCTGAAAGCTCGCATTCGCAGGTGTTTCGGGACGGGCTGCTCGACAGCCAGGTCTGCGCCGTGTCCGGCGCCGGCAGCGGGCTCGGCCGCGAGACGGCGCTGGAGCTGATGCGCCTGGGGGCGACCGTCGTCGCCTGTGGGCGCCGCGAAGAGCCGCTGGTCGAGACCGCCGAGCTGGCCGCCGGCCTCGCCGGGAGCTTCGAGCACGAAATCGTCGACATCCGCGAGGAGGAGCCGGTTGGCCGCTTCTTCGACGCGCTGCTGGAGCGTCACGGCAGGCTCGACGTCCTCGTCAACAACGCCGGCGGCCAGTTCCTCAGCCCGGCCGAGGCGATCACCCCCAAGGGCTTCCGCACGGTGATCGACCTCAACGTCCAGGGCACCTGGCTGATGACCCACGCCGCCGCGACCAAGGCCTTCATCCCCCAGGGCGGCGGCAAGGTGCTGAGCGTCACCCTCTCGCCCCACAACGGGATGCCGGGGATGGTCCACTCCGGCGCCGCCCGGGCGGCGGTCGAGAACATGATGCGGACGCTGGGAATCGAGTGGGCGCGCTTCGGGATCAAGACCGTCGCCCTCGCCGCCGGCCAGTTCGCGACCGAGACGCTGCTGACCAAGTATCCGCAGGTGGTCGTCGACAACCTCGAGCGTTCGATCCCGATCGGCCGCGCCGGACGTCCTGAGGAGATGGCCTGGCTGGTCGCCTACCTGGCCTCGCCGGCCGGCGACTTCTACTCCGGCACGACGATCACGATCGACGGCGCCCGCGACAACTGGGCCGGCCCATGGCCGCCGGAGGCGATCGCCAACGACGAGGGCACCCCGGTGGCCGAGGAGCGCCGCCCGAAGGGCTAGCGGGGCTCGAGAACGACGAGCGGGATCTCGCGGCCTTTGCTGCGGACCGCGTAGTCCTCGTAGCCGTGGTAGGCCGCGACGGCCAGCGCCCAGAGGCGGTCACGCTCCTCCGGCCCGGCGACGCGGGCGTGCACCGGCTGCAGGTGCGAGCCGACCTGCACGGTGGTGTCGGGATTGGCCCTGAGGTTGTGGAACCAGGCCGGGTTCTTCGGGAAGCCGCCTTTGGAGGCGACGATGACGAGGTCCTCGCCGTCCCTGACGTAGAGCAGCGGCGAGGTGCGTTTGGTCCCGCTCTTGGCGCCGACGTGGTCGAGCAGCAGCATCTTGCCCGGCACGCCGGGGATGGTGTGACCGAGGCGCCCGCTCGTCCGCTGGTAGAGGAACGTGTGGACGCCCATGAAGCGACGCGTCGCCGGCCAGACCTTGTCGCCGATGTCGAGATAGCGGGGGGTCGACCGGCTCTGCGTCGCGTCGCTCATCTCAGGTGTACATCCCGCCGAACATGCCGCCGGTGACGTTGAGCACCTGGCCGTGCACGTAGTTGGCCAGCGGCGAGGCGAGGAAGAGGACCGGGCCCGAGGCCTCCTCGGGGGTGGCGGGACGGCCGACCGGGATGATCGCCGAGGCCATCGCCCGCATCTGCTCGGGGATGCCGAGCTCGATCTTCTCGCCGCCGGGGGCGGTCATCTCGCCGCCCTCCTCTTTGGCGGCGGTGAGGCGGGTGTCGACGAAGCCGAAGGCGACCGCGTTGACGTTGATCTTGAACTGGCCCCACTCCTTGGCGAGGGTTTTGGTGACGCCGACGACGCCCATCTTGGCCGCCGAGTAGTTGACCTGGCCGGCATTGCCCATCGTCCCGGAGGTCGAGGAGACGTTGATCAGCTTGCGGAAGACCTCGGTGCCCTCGCCGCGCTCGGCCTTGGCCGCCTCGCGCCAGTGCGGGGCGAGGGCCCGAGCGACCCGGAAGGGGACCACGGTGTGGATGTCCAGCATCGCCTGGAACTGCTCGTCGCTCATCTTGTGGGCGACGCCGTCCCAGGTGTAGCCGGCGTTGTTGACGCAGATGTCGACCGCCCCGAAGGCCTCGACGGCAGCGGCGACGAGCTTGTCACCGGCGCCGGTCTCAGTCAGGTCGCCGGCGAAGACGGCGGTTTCGCCGTCGATTTCAGCGGACGTCTGCTCGGCGACGTCGGCGTCGAGGTCGTTGATCAGAACCTTCGCGCCCTCGGCCGCGAAGAGCTCGGCGGTCGCCCGCCCGATGCCCCGCGCGGAGCCGGTGACGATCGCCGCTTTGCCATCGAGAAGTCCCATCAGTTTGCGTCTCCTTTAGTTCGTGAAGTCGGCGCCGGAGGCTACAGGGAACGCGGTGGACTGGTTGGCTGGCCAGTTTCGGGGGAGCGGCTCAGTTGAGCCTGATGCCGCCGTCCTCGGCGATCTCCCAGTGCGGATTGTGGGCGACCTCCCAGGGGTGGCCGTCGGGGTCGAGGAAGATGCCGCTGTAGCCGCCCCAGAAGGTGGCGGCGGGCGCGCGACCGATCGTCGCGCCGGCGGCGCGCGCTTCCGCGATCACCGCATCGACCTCCGCCGGCGAGCTCAGGTTCAGTGCCAGGGTGACGCCGCCCCAGCCGCCCGAGTCCTCGACGCAGCTGTCCTCGGCGAGTCGGACCCGGTCCCAGAGCGCCAGCACCATGTCGCCGGCCTGGAAGAAGACGACGTCGTCACCGGGCTCGGCTCCGGTCGTCCAGCCCACGGCCTCGTAGAAGGCGCGGGCGCGCCCGAGGTCGGCGACGCCGAGGGTGATGACGCTGACGCGCTGCTTCATGGGCTGAGTCTTCCAGTAAGAATGGCGCCGTGGGCGACCTCACCAGCATCTTCTTCCTCTCCCTGCTGGCGATGTTCACGCCGACGCTGCTGGCCGCGGTGACGGTGATGATGCTGATGCCGAACCCGAAGCGGCTGATGCTCGGCTATCTGCTGGGCGCGCTCACGACCAGCATCACCGCCGGTCTGCTGATCGTCTTCTCCCTGCACGGGTCGGGGAGCGAGAGCACCGCGCACACGATGGGGCCGATCGAGGACATCGTCGTCGGCCTCCTGGCGCTGCTGGTCGCCTACGTGCTGGGAAGCGATCGCGACGCCCGGCTGCAGGAGCGGCGCCGGCGGCGCAAAGAGGCAAAGGAAGCGACGGCGACGAAAAAGGAGTCCCTGCCCGAACGGCTGCTGGGGCGGGGCTCGCCCCGGATCACCTTCGTCGTCGGCGTTCTCCTCACCTTTCCCGGCGTCTCCTACCTGACCGCGCTCGATCGCATGGCGAAGCTCGACGCCACCTCGGCGGAGCTGGTGGCGCTGGTCGTCGTGTTCTGCCTGATCCAGCAGCTGCTGCTCGAGGTGCCCCTGCTCGGCTACGCCTTCGCCCCGGACCGGACCAAAGATGCCGTGGCGCGCTTCCGTGCCTGGCTCGGCCGCAACGGCCGCCGGGTGGGGGTGAGGCTTGCGACCGTGATCGGCGCCCTGCTTGTCCTGCGCGGCGTCATCGCCCTGATCGCCTAGCTCAGGTCCACGGGTCTCAGCAGCCCGATCAGGGTCGAGCCGTCGATGATCGCCAGGCCCCCCTTGCGCATCTTCACCCTGGCGCCGGTGAGGCGGGCGACCTCGGCGGACAAGTCGGGCTCGTGACCGACGAGCAGGACGCCGCCGCGGCCGGCGGCCAGGCCCGGCGCGTCGAAGCTGCCGCCGCGCAGCTCGACCGCGATCTCAGGCTCGACCCCGAGCGCTCCGCAGGCGAGACGCGCCGTCTCGGCTGCCCGCACCCGGGGGCTTGCCAGGCAGGCATCTATCTGGTCGCCGCGAGCAGCGAGCGCGCGTCCCGCTGACAGCGCCTGGCCTTCGCCCTTGGGGGTCAGTTGACGGGCCGCGTCATCGCCGTCGCCGTCTTCGGCGTCTCCATGTCGAAGCAGATAGATCACCCCTCGATCCTACGCGCGCAATTTCCGTCCTTTTTAGATGGAGATTTTTTTTGAATGGGCGGGCCGGGCTTTCGAGGTCTCTAGGATGCGCCGCTGTTGTTTTCTTTTGCTCACAAAACTCACAGATTGCTCATTGCCTGCCTGAGCATGGCCGCGCTGCTGTCGCTCCCCGCGATCGCGTCGCCGGCGGGTCGGATCGTCGTCGAAGGCTCGGCCTCCGGTTCGCATCTGCGCCTCAGCACCGACGGCTCCAACCTCGTCCTCGGCGGAGCGATGGGGGAGACGCCGCCGCATGGCTGCCACCTCACCCACAACCACGACGCGGCCGCCTGCCCACTCGAAGGAGTCGAGGCGATCGAGCTGGACATGGGCGACCGGGGCGACTTCGTCGAAGTGCGGGACCGCCTGCCGTTCCCGCTGACCGTGCACCTCGGCTCCGGCCAGGACAAGTTCATCGGCAACAGCGAGCGCGACTTCTGCTTCCCGGAAGGATCGCGACGCAACCGCTGCATCGGCGAAGGCGGCAACGACGTCTGCATCACCGGCTCCGAGAACAGCGACTGCGTCGGCGGCCCCGGCGATGACTACTGCCGGACCAGCACCGGCAGCGACGGCTGCTGGGGAGGCCCGGGCGACGACGTCTGTTACATGGGCCCCGGCCAAGACGGCTGCCACGGGGAAGCCGGCGACGACCGCCTCTACGGCGAACTCTCCCCCGACCAGCTCTACGGCGGCGAAGGCTTCGACTTCTGCGACGGCGGTCTGGGCGCCGGCAGCTCGCATGCCTGCGAGTCGGGTCCGCGACACTGATCCCCAGACGCGTTAAAGCCCCATCGTCTTGCCCAGGATCTCCTTCATCACCTCGTCGGTGCCGCCGCCGATCGGGCCGAGGCGGGCGTCGCGGACGGCGCGCTCGATTCCGTACTCGCGCATATAGCCGTAGCCGCCGTGGATCTGCAGGGCCTGGTCGGCGACCTCGAGCAGGGAGCGCTGGGTGACGAGCTTGGCCATGCTGACGTCGCGGATGCAGTCCTGTCCGGTGTGGAAGAGGCGCAGGGCGTTGTAGGTGAGGGCGCGGGAGGTCTCGGCCTTCAGGGCCATCTCGGCGACGTGGTGGCGGATCGCCTGGAACTTGCCGATCGGGCGGCCGAAGGCTTCGCGCTCCTTGGCGTAGGCGACGGTGGTTTCGATCAGGCGCTGCATGCCGCCGATGGCGCCGATCGCCATCAGCAGCCGCTCCCAGGCGAAGTTGGCCATGATCAGCTTGAAGCCGCCGTTCTCCTCGCCGAGCAGGTTCTCCGCCGGCACCTCGACGTCGGTGAAGGCAAGCTCGCCGGTGTCGGATGAGTGCCAGCCCATCTTCTCCAGCTTCGCCGCCACCTCGTAGCCGGGCATCTCGCGCTCGAGCACGAGGAAGGAGATGCCGCCGTGGCCGCCCTGCTCGCTCGTCTTGCAGGCGCAGACGAGGAAGTCGGCGCGGACCCCGTTGGTGATGAAGGTCTTGGACCCGTTGACGATGTAGGTGTCGCCGTCGCGGCGGGCGGTGGTGGTGATGCCTGCGACGTCGGAGCCGGCGCCGGGCTCGGTGATCCCCAGCGCGCCGATCTTCTCGCCGGCGATCCCCGGCACCAGCCAGCGCTGCTTCTGCTCCTCGGTGCCGAAGTTGAAGATCGGCGGCATCGCGATCGAGGCGTGGGCGTTGAGCCCGGCGGCGACGCCGCCGGAGCCGCCGGAGCGGGCCAGCTCTTCGACCCAGATCGCGTCGTGCAGGTGGGTGCCGCCCTGGCCGCCGAGCTCCTCTGGGAACTTCAGCCCGAGGAAGCCGAGCTCGGCGCAGCGGCCGTAGAGCTCGCGCGGGAATTCCCGCGCCGCCTCCCAGTCGTCGACGTGCGGCGCGATCTCCTTCGTGACGAAGCGGCTGACGGTCTCCCGCAGCTCCTCGTGCTCCTCGCCGAAGGGCGGGAGTGCGCGTCGCTGTCCGGTGTCTTTGATGACCGTCATTTATTGAAAAGGAGGTGTATTGTCTGCGCCTCAGTCAACTAGCGTGGCCGGGATGGAGCGGACGATGTGGACCGACGAGCGACTGGACGACCTATCCAACCGGGTCGATGCCGGCTTCGAGCGGGTGGACAGCGACATCCGTGAATTGCGCGGCGACATCGGCTCTCTGCGATCGGTGATCATGCAGGTTGGCGTCGGGCTGATGATCGGGATGGCCGGCGTGATCACCTCGATCCTGGTCAGCAGCCACTAGCACTCGGCCTACAGCCCGTAGCTCTTGCCGATCACGTCGAGCATGACCTCGTCGGTGCCGGCGCCGATGCGGTTGAGGCGGACATCGCGGTAGGCGCGCTCGATCTCGTACTCCTTCATGTAGCCGTAGCCGCCGAGGATCTGGATGCACTCGTCGGCGACCTCGCAGCCGACCCGGGAGGCGAAGAGCTTGGCCATCGTGATCTCGCGGACCGGGTACTCGCCGTTGCCGAAGCGCCAGGCGGTCGCGTAGGTGAACTGCTTCGCCGCCTCGGTCTTGGTCGCCATCTCGGCGAACTTGTGGCGAATCGCCTGGAACTTGCCGATCGGGCGGCCGAAGGCTTCGCGCTCCTTCGCGTACTCGAGGGTCTTCTCGATCATCCGCTCGCAGCCCGCGTGGGAGCCGGCGGCGGCGACCAGGCGCTCGCCCTGGAGCTCCCAGGCGATGTGGTAGAAGCCTTTGCCGACCTCGCCGAGCACGGCGCCGGCCGGGACGCGGACGTCTTCGAAGGCCAGCTCGCCGGTGTCCGAGGCGTGCATGCCCATCTTCTCCAGCTCGGCGGAGACGGTGAAGCCGGGGACCGTCTCGCCCTTCTCGTCGCGCAGGTCGATGACGAAGAGGGTGATGCCGGCGTGCCGCGCCTCCGGGTCGGTCTTGCAGACGAGGACGATGAAGTCCGCCCGCGGGCCGTTGGTGATGAAGGTCTTGGAGCCGTTGATGACGTATTCGTCGCCGTCGCGGATCGCCGTGGTGCGGATGCCGGCGACGTCGGAGCCGGCGCCCGGCTCGGTGATCCCGAGGCTGCCGATCTTCTCGCCCTTGAGGCCCGGTTTGAGGTACTTCTCCTTCTGCTCCTCGGTGCCGAGCAGGTGGATCGGGGGCAGGACCATGTCGGTCTGGACCGCGAAGCCCATGTTGGTGCCGCCGGAGCCGGAGTAGCTCATGCACTCGGCGCGGACCAGCGAGTAGAAGTAGTCGCCGCCCTGGCCGCCGTACTCTTCGGGGAAGCAGAGGCCGAGGAAGCCGAGCTCGCCGGCGCGCTGCATCGCCGAGGTGGGCCAGTAGGTGTCCTCCCACTCGTTGCGGTGGGGCCACAGCTCCTTCTTCACCCACGACTCCATCGACTCGCGCAGGTCTTCGTGCTCCTGGCTGAAGATGAAGTGCTTGCGCCCGGCTGCATGGTCGGGCTTGATGACGCTGGAGCCGTTGGTCGCGGTCGCCACTGGTCTCTCTCCTCGTTTGATTTCGAATCGGCGGCACCGCCGCCCCAGGGGGCGTGTCTGAGGGGGCCATATCACCCCTTTACCTCAGACACGGCCAATCGGTTGTAGACAGTAGCACTTCCCACTTTCAATGAAAACGGCTATGGTGCCGATCGATGAGCGAGGGGAACTACGAGCTGGTCGCCTACGCGGTGGCCGACGGCGTCGCCACGGTGACGCTGAACAACCCGGAGAAGCGCAACATGCTCTCCGGGCAGATGCTGGCCGAGCTGGTCGACGCGATGAAGACCGCCAAAGCCGCCGAGGAGGTCCGCGCCGTCGTCCTCACCGGGGCCGGCGACAAGGTCTTCTGCGCCGGGGCCGACCTCGGCGGCTTCGCGGCCGACGCCTCCCTGGTCGAGAAACACTTCGCCTCCGACCTCTTCCTCGAGTTCTTCCGCTTGATGCCGCGACTCGGCAAGCCCTCGCTCTGCGCCGCCAACGGGCACGTGCTGGCGGGGGGGATGGGGCTGGCGCTCTCCTGCGACCTGGTGATCGCCAAAGAGGGCGCCACTTTCGGCACGCCGGAGATCAACGTCGGCGCCTTCCCCTACATGATCATGTCGATCATCTACCGCAACGTCCCGCGCAAGAAGGTCAACGAGATGATGCTGCTGGGCGAGCGGCTCAGCGCCGAGCAGGCGGTCGAGTACGGGCTCGCCAACAAGGTCGTCCGGGCGGGCGAGTTCGACGTCGCGGTCGCCGAGTGGGCGGGCAAGCTGGCATCGAAGAGCCCGGTGCTGATGCGCCTCGGCCACGACGCGATGTACCGCCAGCAGGACATGGCGATCGACGACGCGCTCGAGTTCCTGCGCTCCCAGCTCTCCCTCACCTTCAGCACCGAGGACATCGTCGAGGGCGTCACCGCCTTCTTCGAGAAGCGCGACCCGCAGTGGAAAGGGCGTTAGTGGCCGGCACCGAGCAAGAGTCGAAGCACCTCCTTCCCGGCACCGCGACGTTGGCGGAGCTGAACGAGCAGCTGCACGAGCGCCGCGCCAAGGCGAAGCTGGGCGGCGGCGAGGAGAAGATCGCCAAGCAGCACGGCCGCGGCAAGCTGACCGCGCGCGAGCGGCTCGAGCTGCTGGTCGACGAGGGCAGCTTCGTCGAGCTCGGCATCCACGGGCGCCCGCACTTCGCCCAGCGGGCGATGGACGGGGTCGACGCTCCCGCCGATGGCGTCATCACCGGCTGGGGCGACGTCGACGGCCGCCCCACCTGCGTCGCCGCCTACGACTTCACGGTGATGGCCGGCTCGATGGGGATGACCGGCGAGCTCAAGGTCACCCGCCTGCGCGAGATGGCGCTCTCGAAGCGGATGCCGTTCGTCTGGCTGCTCGACTCGGCCGGCGCCCGCATCCAGGAGGCGACCGGCTCGCTCTTCGCCGGCTCCGGCTTCCTCTTCCGCGAGGAGGTCGAAATGTCGGGCGTGGTCCCGATGGTGGCGGCGATGATGGGCCCCTGCGCGGCTGGCACCGCATACATCCCGGCCCTGGCCGACTTCGTGCCGATGGTCTCCGGCCAGGGGGCGATGGCGCTGGCCGGGCCGCACCTGGTCAAAGCCGTGACCGGCGAGGACATCTCGATGGAGGACCTCGGCGGCGCCAAGGTCCACTGCCGCAAATCGGGGGTGGGGGACCTCGAGGTCAAGGACGACGCCGAGTGCATCGTCGCGATCAAGACCTACCTCTCCTTCTTCCCCGCCAACTGCGACAGCAAGCCGCCGGTCCTCGAGACGGACGATCTCGACAACCGCATGTCGGAGAAGCTGATGGAGATCGTCCCCGACTCCTCGCGCCAGCCCTACGACATGTACGACGTGATCCGCGAGATCGTCGACGACGGCGAGTGGTTCGACCTGAAGCCGAAGTTCGCCAAGACCCTGATCACCTGCTTCGCCCGCTTCGGCGGCCAGCCGGTCGGGATCGTCGCCAACCAGCCCAAGCAGCTGGCCGGGATCCTCGACAACGACTCCGCCGACAAGGCGGCGCGCTTCATCAACCTCTGCGACGCCTTCCAGATCCCCCTGGTCTTCCTCCAGGACGTGCCCGGCTTCATGGTCGGCTCCAAGGTGGAGCACACCGGGATCATCCGCCACGGCGCCAAGATGCTCTACGCGGTCAGCCGCGCCACGGTGCCGAAGGTGACGGTGATCGTCCGCAAGGCCTACGGCGCCGGCTACTACGTGATGTGTGGAAAAGCCTACGAGCCGGACCTGATCGTTGCCTGGCCCGGAGCCGAGATCTCGGTGATGGGCGCCGAGGGCGCGGTCGAAATCATCGGCCGCTCGGCGATCGAGGCGTCCGACGACCCGGAGGCGACCCGCGAGGCGATGCTGAGCGCGGTCCGCCAGCAGATCGACCCCTACATCGCCGCCGGCAACGCCGTCATCGACGACATAATCGACCCGCGCGAGACCCGCCCGACGATCGTGCGGGCGCTGCGGATGGCGAAGGACAAGCAGGTGCGCAAGCCCAAGAAACGTCATGGGGTGATGCCGGTATGAGGGCGATTGGCGCTTTTCTCGGCATAGATACGGATAACGCGCCAATGGAGGCCAGAAGATGAGCCGCTTCGAGGACCCGGTCGTGATCAGCTGCTCGATCTCGGGCGTGATCGCCAACCGCGAGCAGTGCCCGGCGATCCCCTACACGCCGGAGGAGTACGCGGCGGAGGCGCGGCGCGCGGTCGACGAGGGCGCCTCGCAGGTCCACATCCACGCCCGCACCCCGGACGGCAAGCCCTCGGTCGAGATCGAAGACTTCCGGGCGATCACCGAGGCGATCCTGGCCGAGGTCGGCGACGTCATCGTCAACTACTCGACCGGGACGATCGGCGTTCCGATCGAGAAGCGGCTCGAGTACCTGCGGGCCCTGAAGCCCGACGTCGCGGCGCTGAACATGAGCTCGATGAACTACGCCAAGTACTCGCGCCGGCGCAAGGACTTCGTCTTCAAGGCCGTCTTCGAGAACAGCTTCGACACGATCATCGAGTTCCTGACCGAGATGAAGGCGCTCGGGATCAAGCCCGAGCACGAGTGCTTCGACGCCGGCCACGTCGCCAACCTCGACCCGCTGATCGACATGGGCCTGTTGGAGCGCACCCCGCTGCAGATCTCCCTGGTGATGGGCGTCACCGGCGGCATCAGGCCGACGCCCCGCAACGTCACCTTCATGGCGGATCAGATCCCCGGCGGCGCCGAGGGTGGGAACCAGTGGCAGACGATCGGCGTCTCCCGCGACCAGTGGAAGCTGCTGGGCGCGGCGCTGGTGCTGGGCGGCAACGTCCGCGCGGGGGTGGAGGACAACCTCTACCTGCCGGACGGCGAGATGTGCCGCTCCAACGGGGACCTGATCGCCAAGGCGCGGCAGATGGCCGAGGACGTCGGCCGCCGCGCGGCCAGCGTGGCCGAGGCTCGCGAGCTGCTGGGGATACCCAAGCGTGAGCGCTCTCCCGCTTAGCGACGTCAAGGTCCTCGACCTGACCCGGCTGCTGCCGGGAGGCTTCTGCTCGCTGCTCCTGGCCGACCTCGGCGCCGAGGTGCTGAAGGTCGAGGACACCGGCATGGGCGACTACATCCGCTGGGCGCCTCCCTATTACGGCAGCGACGAGCAGCAGGCGCTCGGCACCCGCTCCGCGCTCTACCTCTCACTCAACCGCGGCAAGCGCTCGGTCCGACTCGACCTCAAGAGCGAGGCCGGGAGGGAGGCGCTGCTGCGGCTGGCCGGACGCCACGACGTCGTCCTCGATGGCTTCCGCCCCGGCGTCCTCGACCGGCTCGGGGTGGGTTACGAGCGCATGCGCGAGGTCAACCCGGCGCTCGTCTTCTGTGCGATCACCGGTTACGGACAGGACGGCCCCTACGCCCAGCGCGCCGGGCACGACATGAACTACCTCGGCCTGGTCGGCCTGCTCGGCCTGACCGGCGCCAAGGACGGGCCCCCGGTGCAGTCCGGCGGCCAGATCGCCGACCTCGGGGGCGGCGCCCTGATGGCGGCCTTCGGGGTGATGGCCGCGCTGCACGAGCGCGAGCGCTCCGGCGCGGGCCAGCTGGTCGACGTCTCGATGGCAGACGGCGCGCTCTCCTGGTTGGCGATGGTCGCCGGCCGCTACTTCTGCGACGGCGAGGTGCCGCGCCGCGGCGAGCAGCAGCTCGCCGGCGGTCTCATCTGTTACCTGCCCTATGAGGTCGCCGACGGCTGGGTCAGCTGCGGTGCCCTGGAGCCGAAGTTCTGGGCCGCCCTCTGCAATGGCGCCAACTGCCACGACCTGATCGAGAAGCAGTTCGAGGCGCCCGGCTCCGACGCCTGGCGCGAGGTCGCTGCGATTTTCCGTTCCCGCACTCGCGCCGAGTGGCTGGCCTTCAACGACGAGCACGACTGCTGCATCGAGCCGATCCTCGATCTCGACGAGGCGCTCGACTCCGAGCTGGTCAAGGCGCGCGAGATGGTGGTCGAGCTCGAGCAGCCCGAGCTCGGCACGGTGCGCCAGCTCGGCCTGCCGCTGAAGATGAGCCGCACCCCCGGCGACCCGACCCGCCCGGCGCCCGCCTTTGGCGAGCACACCGAGGAGGTCCTGCGCGAAGCCGGCTACTCGCCCGCGGAGGTCACGGCGATGCTGGAGTCCGGCGCCGTCGCCGGCGTCGCCACCGACGCCGAGCCGACGGAGTTCCGCGCGTGAGAGCCGCCAAATCTGCCGAGCTGCTGCGGATGGGCGAGCTGGCCGAGGCATCGGGGGTGCCGGCGCCGACGATCAAGCACTACCTGCGCGAGGGGCTGCTGCCGGAGCCGGTCAAGACCAGCCGCAACATGGCCTACTACCCACCCGAGTTCGTCGACCGGATCAAGCTGATCAAGCGCCTGCAGGAGGAGCGCTTCATGCCGCTGAAGGCGATCAGGTCGGTGCTCGCCGAGGGTCCCGAGCGAGCCGGCGCGATGCTGGAGTTGGAGGACCGAATCCTCGACCGGGCGCTCGCCGGCGAGCGGGCGCGGACCAGCGCCGCCGAGGTGCGCAAGCGCTACGGCGTCCCCAAGGAGGTCCTCGACCGCCTTGCCGAGCTGGAGATCCTCACCCCCAACAGCCGCGGCTACTCGCCCTCGGACATCAAGATCGTCGAGGCGATCGGCCGCTTCCGCGCCGGCGGCTACGACGAGCAGATCGGCTTCACGGTCTACGACACCCTTCGCTACAAGGAGGCGCTCGAGCAGCTGGTCCGCCAGGAGGTCGACATGGTGATGAACCGGCTTGCCGGGGAGGTCTCGCCGGAGCGGGTCGTCGAGATGCTCGAAGCCGGGGCCCAGCCACTCCAGGACCTGATCGCCGCGCTCCACACCAAGCTGCTGGTTGCCGAGCTCGAGCGTCACCCCGCCGGCCCCCAGCCGTAACGGCAAGCCACATCCCATCGGTAAGGGGAGTGGCGCTGCCGGCCGAGATAGAAGCATCGCCCCGGCATCGAGAGACATCAAGCTTCCCCTTGCCTTGCTGGTCGCGGCCGCGATCGTGGCCGCGGTCCTCGTCGTCCAGGTCGGCGGCGCCGAGGCGAAGGTCATCTACGCCTGCGTCCAGAAGCACGGCGCCAGGACGCACCGCGCCAAGGCGGCGATGCGGCTGGTCCGCGGGTCCGCGCACTGCCTGCCCGGCGAGCGCCGGCTGAGCTGGGTCTCGGGAGCGGGTGGATCGACCAAGTCTTCGATGGGCTCCGCCGGCCGCGGCCGCGGCTCAGGCGGAAAGCCCGGTGCCCCGGGCGCTCAGGGCCCGACGGGAGCACCGGGATCCCCGGGTGCCCCAGGAATTCCAGGCGCCCCCGGCAATGACGGCGCACCCGGTGCCCAGGGGCAGCAGGGTCCGGCCGGGACTCCAGGGCAAGCTGGGGCCCCCGGCACTCCCGGGCCAGCGGGCTCGCAGGGAGATCAAGGGGCTTCCGGCCCCCAGGGCCCCACCGGGTCGACCGGACCCGAAGGCCCGCCTGGACTGACCGGGCCGATCGGCCCGGAAGGGTCGGCTGGAGCCGAGGGCTTGCCGGGCTCGGAAGGTGCGACGGGTCCAGAGGGGCCGGCGGGGCCTGAGGGACCGAGCGGACCTGAAGGAGCTGCCGGACCTGAAGGAGCTGCCGGCGCGGAAGGCCCGCCAGGACTTGAAGGACCGCAGGGGGAACCGGGGCCGGAGGGCCCCCGCGGAGAACCCGGAGAACCAGGCGCAAAAGGCGATCCTGGCGAACGTGGATCCCAGGGCGAACCCGGTCCCGCTGGAGAGCCCGGCCCAAAGGGCGATCCCGGCGAACCGGGGCCGCAAGGTGAACGTGGCCCTCAGGGCGAGCCGGGATCCCAGGGTGAACCTGGCCCCCAAGGCGAACCGGGCTCCGGCGGCTTCGTCGGCGCGATCGTGATCACGGCACACTCCGAAGGCGGCGAGCCCGCCGACGCCAACTGCCCCAAGGGCCTGCCGCTGGCGATCGGCGGCGGCAGCGTGATCGACGAGAAGGGCGGCACGGTCTCGATCTCGGCGCCGTTGAGCGGCAGGGGGCTGGCGACCGATGGCGAGAAGCCGAGCGGCTGGCGCGTCCGCGCGAGCTCCGGCGCCTACACGGCCTACGCGATCTGCACCAGGGCCGGCGCCAAGGAATCGGGGGAAGAAGAACCCGAAGAAGGCGAAGAACCCGAAGAAGGCGAAGGCCCGAAGGGGGCCGAAGTCAAGAAGTAGGGCTTCGCCCCGCGTTGCTAGGCCGCGCTGAGCGCGGCCCGGTCGGCGTCGATCTTGCGCAGGGTCATGCGGTGGTCGAGCCGCTCGCAGAGGGCGGTGGCCCGCTCCAGCGCCTCCTCGACTCCGCCCACGCCGGTCGCCGAGCGCGCCTGGGCCAGGGTCAGCAGTGCTCCCGGCAGCTGCCAGTGCATTTCCCGCCGGCCGGAGACCTCGACCGCGGCTTCGGCCTGCTCCAGCGCCTCAGCGCCGCGGCCGGCCCCCAGCAGCGCCCGCGCTCGCAGGGTCCCGCGCCAGGCCTCGCCCTCGCCGCCGTCGTTCATCGCCTCGCGATAGGTGCGGTCGGAGAGCTCGATCGTCTCGATCGCATCGGCGTGGTCTCCCATCGCGATCTGGACGTAGGCGAGGCTGGTCAACGCCAGGGTGCGGGAGAAGACGTCGCCGAGCTGGTCGGTCAGCTCGCAGTTGCGGCGGGCCAGCGCCAGCGCCGCCTCCAGCTCACCGCGCTCGGCCAGCAGGGTCGATTTGTTGCCCCGGCTCCAGCTTTCGGTCTCAGGATCGCCGAACTCCGCCGCCATCCGCAGCGACTGGTCCGCCGTCCGCTCCGCCTCGTCGAGGCGATCGCGCTCTTTGAGCGCGATGCTGCGCGCCATCAGCGCCCAGGCCGGGGGGCAGCCGATCACGATCCCGGCGCCGACGGTGGGGTCGCCGCCACCCAGCTCGAGTATCTCCGCCGCCGCCTTTTCGACCAGGTCGAGATCGCCGGCGCACATCTGCGCGTAGCAACCGGCACCACGGATCGCCACCCGCAGGTCGAGGTCGCCGGCTTCGTCGGCCAGCTGAATCGATTCCTCGGCGGCGGCGATCCATTCCGAGGCGCGCTGGGCGACCCCGGGCCGGGCTGAGGTGAGCAGCTTCAGCAGCGCCAGCGAGCGCAGGTCGCCGACCCGGGTGGCGATCTCGGTCGCCTCCGTGGCCAGCGCCTCCGCCTCGGCCCGGTCCATCCCCAGTCGCCAGGCGTAGTCGAGCTGCATCATCCGCGAGAGCAGCCCGAGCGCCACCGTCTCCTCGCTTTCGTCGAGGCTGCCGGCCAGCCCGGTGACTCCGTGCCAGAGTCGCAGCGCGTCCTGCGGTCGGCTGTGTCCCGCCCAGTGTGCCGCCCGCGCCGACCACCGCGCCGCTTCCAGCGTTTCGCCGCCAGCCTCCATGTGGCCGGCGATCAGCGCCGCCAGCTCGTCGAGGCGGTCCGGCTCCAGCTCGATCGTCGCCCGCGCCGCCGCCGCGTGGGTGGCGGCGCGCCCATCGGCGAGCTGGGTGCCATAGGCGACCTCGCGGGTCAGCGGGTGGCGGAAGGCCAGGACCCGCTCCGGATACAGCTCCGCTTCATAGAGGAAGCCGGCCTCGATCAGCTCGCAGAGCACCGGGTCGATGCGGTCGCGCTCGAGCCCCGCCGTCATCCCCAGGGCCCGCCCGCTGACCTCCTTGCCGACGACCGAGGCGACCTGCAGCAGCTGCTTGGCAGCCGGGTCGAGACGGTCGATGCGGGCCGCAAGGACCGCCTGGACGGTGACCGGCACCCCGGCGTCCTCGAGCGGTCGCGCCAGCCGGTAGGCCCCGCGCTCGCCCTCGAGCTGCCCTGCCTCGGCCAGCTCGCGGACGATCTCCTCGATGAAGAAGGGGTTGCCCTGGGTGCGCTCGTGGATCGGCTCGTCGAGCCCGTCCAGGGACGGGTCGGCGCCGGCGAGGTCGCGCAGCAGCTCGCGCGTGTCCTCGCGGGCAAGCGGTTCCAGGCAGAGCTCCCGGTAGGCGGGAGAGCCGCGCCAGGGCGGCGAGTACTCGGGCCGGAAATTGAGCACGGCCAGCGTGTTCGTGCCCTCGATCGAGGCCACGAGGTCGGCCAGCAGCAGGTTGCTGGCCTCGTCGACCCAGTGCAGATCCTCGACCACGAGGACCAGCGTCTTGCGCCGGCTGGGCGCGCTGACCAGGCGGCAGACGACCCGGCCCAGCGCTCGCTGCCGGGCCTCGGCGCTGAGCTGGGCCAAAGGCCGGTCGGGGTCGGGGACGCCGAGGAAGTCGAACATCAGCGGCAGGTCCTCGGCGAAGCCGGGGTCGAGCAAGAGCGCCCGCCCGGCGATCTTCTCGCGCGCCAGTTGCTCGGGCTCGCGCTCGCCGATCCCGAAGAAGGCACGCAGCATCTGCAGGACCGGCATGAACGGGGTCGTCGTCCCGTGCGCCTGTCCCTGCGCCTCGAACACCTCCAGCCCCTCGCCGCGGCAGTGCTGTGCGAACTCGTGGCAGAGCCGGCTCTTGCCGACACCAGGTTCGGCCACCAGGCCGACCGCGCCGCCACCGCCGGCCCGGGCGTCGGCCAGCGCCACCTCCAGGGCGGCCATCTCCTCGGCCCGCCCGACGAAGCTCGAGAAGCCCCGCTGGCGCGAGAGGTCGAGGCGCGAGCGCGCCTGCCCGATGCCGGCCAACTCGAAGACCCGCACCGGCCGGCTGGCGCCCTTGATCTCGAACTCGCCGAGGTCGTCGAGGTCGAGGAAGCCGGCGGCGAGCTTGGCGGTGTGCTCGGTCAGGTAGGCCCTGCCCGGCTCCGCCAGCGCCTCCATCCGCTGCGCCAGCCCGACCGTGTGCCCGATCGCGGTGTAGTCGCCGTCGCCCCGGCCGATCGCCCCGGCGACGACCTCGCCGGAGTTGATCCCGATCCGGATCGAGAAGTTGAGCCCCTGCGCCCGCCGCAGCTCGGCCGCGTATCCGGAGACGTCGTCGAGCATCCGCAGGGCCGCGTAGCAGGCCCGCCGCGCGTGGTCCTCGTGGGCGACCGGCGCCCCGAAGACGGCCATGATCCCGTCGCCGGTGAACTTGTCGACGGTGCCCTCGAGCTCGGTCACGGCGTCGGCGAGGATCGCGAAGAAGCGCTGCATGATCTTCCGCCACTCCTCCGGGTCCTGCTGCTCTGCGAGGTCCATCGAGCCGCTGACGTCGGCGAACAGCACCGTCACCTGCTTGCGCTCAGCGTCGTCCCTCGTCGTCGCGGTCACCGCCTCCAAGGTTACGCCGCTTCGCCTATAGCCTGGGCGCGTGCGCTCGGTTCTGATCACCGGAGCTTCCACCGGCATCGGCCGGGCGACGGTCGAGCGCCTGGACGCCGCCGGCTGGCAGGTCTTCGCCGGCGTTCGCAGGCAGGAGGACGCCGACGCGCTCAGCCAGGCCGGCTCCGAGCGGGTCGTGCCGCTGACCCTCGACGTCACCGATGCCGATCAGATCGCGGCTGCGGCGAAGCGGATCGAGGAAGAGACCGGAGCCCGGCTCGAGGGTCTCGTCAACAACGCCGGGATCGCCGTGCCGGGGCCGCTGGAGACGCTGCCGCTCGAGGACTTCCGCCGCCAGGTCGAGGTCAACCTCACGGCCCAGGTCGCGGTTACCCAGGCGACGCTGCCGCTGATCCGGCGCGGGCGGGGGCGCATCGTCTTCATCAGCTCGATCGGCGGGCGCATCGCCTTCCCCCTCAACGGCGCCTACCACGCGGCCAAGTTTGGCGTGGAGGCGGTGGGTGACGTCTTCCGCCAGGAACTGCGGCCCTGGGGCATCGGCGTCTCGATCGTCGAGCCGGGGTCGATCGACACTCCGATCTGGGAACGAGGATCGGCCAACGCCGACGAGATCGAGTCGCGCGCCCGTCCCGATCAGGAGGCCCTTTACGGCCAGGCGATCGCCGGTTTCCGCAAGGTCGTCCAGGACCTCGCCGACCGCGGCATCCCGCCGGCGAAGGTCGCGAGGGAGATCGCCCACGCGCTCGAAGCCGATCGCCCCCGCAGCCGCTATCTGGTCGGCCTCGACGCGAAGTTGCAGGCACGGCTGAAGGTCGTGATCCCCGACCGCGTCTTCGATCGCATCGTCGCCCGTACGATGCGCCCCTAGGCTCTCCGCCCTCCTATACTGGGCGCTCGATTGACTGGTCAATCAGCCAGTCATGCCGATCGTCGGAGGAAGCGTTGCGAGTAGCCGCCGTACAGCTCAATTCGGGAAACGACAAGGCCGGAAACCTGGAACGCGCCGAGCGCCTGGTGCGGGCAGCCGCGGCCGACGGAGCCGAGCTGGTGGCACTGCCGGAGAAGTGGAACCTGCTCGCCGCGGGGGACGAGCTGCTGGCCGGCGCGGAGCCGCTCGGCGGGCCCAGCCTGACCGCCGCCCGCGCCTGGGCGCGCCAGCTGGGCATCCATCTGCTCGCCGGCAGCATCGCCGAGCGGGGCGAGGGGGAGAGGGCTTTCAACGCCTCCGTCCTGATCGGCCCCGACGGCGAGGACCTCGCCGTCTACCGCAAGATCCACATGTTCGACGTCGACGCCGGCGGCGTCTCCTACCGCGAGTCCGAGCACGAGCAGCCGGGCTCCGAGGTCGTCACCGCCCCACTGGGAGAGTTGATCGCCGGTCTCAGCGTCTGTTACGACCTGCGCTTCCCCGAGCTCTTCCGCATCCTCGCCGTGCGCGGCGCCCGGCTGCTGACGGTCCCCTCCGCCTTCACCGCCGTCACCGGTCGCGACCACTGGGAGGTGCTGCTGCGCGCCCGGGCGATCGAGAACCAGGCGTTCGTTCTCGCTCCCAACCAGGTCGGCCAGGCGCCGCCGCATTTCGACTCCTTCGGTCACTCGGCGATCGTCGACCCCTGGGGCACGGTGCTTGCGGTGGCCGGCGACGAGGAGTGCTTCGTCGCCGCCGATCTCGACCTGGCCGAGCAGGATCGGGTCCGCGAGTCGCTGCCGGCGCTGGCGAACCGCCGGCCCCGCGCCTACGTTTGGCCGCAGCTGACGGAGGCGCGGGCCTGATGGCGAAAGCGGCGGCGGTCGACAAGCGGCGCCAGATCCTCGACGCGGCGATCCGCGTCTTCGCCCGCCAGGGCTTCCACGCCACCCGCGTCTCCGACATCGCCGACGAGGCCGGCGTCGCCTACGGGCTCGTCTACCACTACTTCCGCTCCAAGGACGAGGTCCTGAACGAGCTCTTCGTCGAGCGCTGGTCGCTGCTGCTGAGCGCGATCGAGGAGACCGACCGCCTCGGCGAGACGCCGCGGGACAAGCTGAGGGCGGTGGCCTCCTTCATCGTCGACTCCTACCGGCACGACCCGGAGCTGATGAAGGTGATCATCGTCGAGGTCACTCGCGCCGCCAACTCCTTTGGCCGCACCCACCTGCCGGAGATCCGCCGCGCTTACCAGTCGATCGCCAAGATCGTCGAGGACGGCCAGAAGGCGGGCGCGTTCCGCGACGACGTCGCGCCGATGTTCGCCTCGATGTCTTTCTACGGCGCGATCGAGCAGCTGCTCTCGGGCTGGATCTTCGACCTGATCCCCGCTTCCGACACGGACTTCGACCAGGCCAAGGAACTTGTGGTGACGACGATCTGCGACGGCCTCGAGCCGCGATAGGTAAGGTCGCGAGCCGGGTATGGAAAACGAGATGGTCAGAAGATTGCTGTGGAGCGGCGTGCTTGCCGCCAGCAGCGCCCTTGCCAGCATCGCCGCCGCCCGCCTCGCCGCGGTGATCTGGCGTCGCGTCTTCGACGAAGACCCGCCCGAGTAGAGAGGAACCATGCCGGACCCCAGCCAGACCTCCCCGCCGACGCCCCCCGTCACGCCGGTTCCGCCGCAGGCGCCCGCGCCCGGCCCCGCGGCCGACAAGCGCGCGCTCTCCGACCTCGTGATCGACGTCTCCCAGGGGACTTCGTCGCTGATCCGGGAGGAGTTCGAGCTCGCCAAGGCCGAGGTAACCGAGAAAGTCGGGAAGCTCCTGCGCGGCTCGGTGGTCGGCATCGCCGCCGGCGCCTTCGCCTTCCTGGCCCTGATCCTGGTCATGGAGGGAATCGCCTGGCTGCTCAACGAAGAGGTCTTCGACGGCAAGACCTGGCCCGGCTTCTTCATCGAGGCCGCCGTCTTCCTCTTGATCGCCGCCGCCGCCGGTTACGTCGCCTACCGCGCGGTCAAGGCCGGCGCGCCGCCGATCCCCGAGCAGGCGATCGAAGAGGCCAAGCTGACCAAGACCATGTTCGAAAGCGAAGCGGGGAACCTGGCAGAGGACGTCGAGACGAGCGTCGTCAAAGGAGGGGGAAAATGAGCGCCAACCCCAACCCGGCGCGGCCGCCCGCCCCTGGCACCCCCCGCACCGCCGCTGAAATTCGTCGCGACATCGACATCCAGCGCGAGCAGCTCGGGAGTTCCGTGGAAGCCCTGCGCGGCCGCGTCACCGAGCTCACCGACTGGCGCCGCCAGGTCGACGAGCACCGCAGCCAACTGATCGTCGGCGCCGCTGTCGTCGGCTTTGCGATCGGCGTCCGCGCCATGCTCCGTCGCCGCCGCTAGCCCCGCTCAGGGGGTGACCAAGTCGGTCGGCACGCTGCCGATCCCGAGCAGCCCGGGTCCGACGTGGGCCCCGAGAACGGCACCGATCTCGGAGACGAAGACGGGCTCGCAGCCAAATATCTCGCGACCGTCGTCGATCAGCCCGGCAGCGGTCTCCTCGTCTTGGATGTGCTGGACGACCCAGCCGTCGAGGCCCTGCGCGTGCCGCTGGCGGGCGTAGTCGCGCAGTCGCTCCAGTGAGCGAGCCCGGGTCCGAACGCGCTCCACCGGGGTGATCTCCTCCTCCAGGGTGAGGATCGGCTTGATCTTCAGGGCGCTGCCGATCCAGGCCCGGGCGCCGCCGATGCGGCCGCCCCGACGCAGGTACTCGAGAGTGTCGATCGCAAACCACATCTTCAGCGCTTGGCGCGTCTCCTCGGCGCGAGCGAGGACGGCCGCCGCGTCGCCGCCCTGTAATGCCGCCGCCGCGGCGCCGAGCACGGCAAGCCCCATGCCGCCCGCGGCCGAGCGCGAGTCCATGACGTGGATCCGCTCGCCGCCGCGGTCCTCGTCGATCAGCCGCTGGCGCGCCTGGTTGGCGGCCTCGAAGGTGCCGGAGATGCCGGCGGAGATGTGAATCGAGACGATTTCCTTGCCGGCATCGAGCAGCGGCTCGTAGGCGCCGAGGAAGTCGCCGATCGAAGGCTGAGAGGTGGTGGCGCCGCTCTCGGAGGCGCGTAGCCGCTCATAGAAACCGGCATAGTCGCCGATGTCCAGCTCGCGCTCCTGCTGACCGTCGACCGAGACGTAGAGGCTGACCGTCGTGATTTCTCGTTCGGCAACCAGCTCACGAGGGAGGTAGGCAGTGGTGTCACAGACGACGGCCGTCTGGGTGCTCGAGTTCAACCTGGCGATTCTCGCAGAAGGGGCGTTCCCGAAGCCGTCGCCTGTGGCTCGCTACACTTTGTGAAGTGACCGATATGCCAGCCGCAGCCATCACCCTCACCGACAAGGCCGCCGAGAAGATCGGCGAGCTTCTCAGCGGGCAGGCCGAGGGGACGGAGCAGGCGCTCCGCGTCGCCGTTCGCGGCGGCGGTTGCTCAGGCTTTCAGTACGCGCTCGCCTTCGACAAGCCCAAGGATGACGACAACGTCTTCGAGGTCGACGGCGTCGCCGTCGTCGTCGACAAGGTCAGCATGCAGTTCGTCTTCGGCTCCGAGGTCGACTATGTGGAGGGCCTGCAGGGTGCCGGCTTCCAGGTCAACAACCCGAATGTCGTCGCCGCCTGCGGCTGTGGCTCCTCTTTCCAGGTGAAAGAGGAGGATGCAGCCGAGGCCGCAGCCGTTTAGCCCGAACTGCAGTCCGTAAGGGCTATTCGATCTGCAGCGGGGGCGACTGTGCAGGTGGGCCGTCGGCGGGAGCCGCGGCCACTTCCGGCTGCTCGACGCCGAGGGCCTCGGCGAGTTCGCCGGACTCGAACATCTCCTCGACGATGTCGGCCCCGCCCAGCAGCTCGCCGTTGACGTAGAGCTGGGGGAAGGTCTGCCAGTCGGAGAGCTCGGCGGTGACTTCACGCAGCGGCTGCAGCGCCGGCAGCACGTCGATCGCGCCGTACTCGACGTCGACCTGGTCGAGCACCTGCACGACCCGCATCGAGAAGCCACAGCGCGGCGCCTCCGGGGTGCCTTTCATGAAGAGCAGCACCGGATTGACGGCGATCAGCTCCTGGACTTTGGACTTCAGCTCTGGGTCGGCCATCGGCTGCATTGTAGGGAGGCACGGCCGCCGGCCGAGCGAGGGCAGGGCTCAGAGTTGAGTGACGATGAGGCTGGCCAGGCCAACGAAACCAGTGAACATGGCGACCATTAGGGCGATGAAGGCCTGAACCATGGTGTGCTGGAGGCCGTCGATGCGGCTGGTGATCCGGGTGTCTAGGTCACCCACTCGGGCGCTCAGCTCGCTGACGCGATTATCTAGGTCGTCGAAGCGCGAGTCGACGCGATCCTTGAAATCGTCGAGGCGCGAATCGGTCCAGGTCGAACGCATTGACTCCATGCTCCTGAGGCTAGAGAACCAGCTCCTACGAGTGGCGCACAGAAGTGTAACTTTTTGTCTGCGCGAATGGTGGCTCAGCCGGCGACGCTGGTCTTGACCGAGAGGGCGTGGATCGTGCCGTCGTCGAAGCGCGCCTTCACGGCAGCCTTGACCAGGCGGTGCTGATCGATCCGCGAGAGGCCGTCGAACTGGGCGGCGCTGACGACCGCCTTCAGGTGCTGACCGCCGCCGTCTTCGTCGAGGACCTCGACCGTGGCGCCGGGAAGCGCCGACTCGATCATCGCCTTCAGCTCGGCCAGGTCGATCGCCATCGCGATCTAGCCGCCGACGCTCTCGCCGAGGGTCGAGAGCATCTCCTCGACCCTGACGAACTTGACGCGGGGGCGGCCGTGGGGCTCGCCGCGGCCGACCTCGGCCTGGTCGATCGCCTGCCAGTCCTCGAAGCTGACGTAGCGGGTGCCGCGCTCTGCCAGCAACACCTCGACCGCGGCGGGATCCGGATTCTCCGGCTCCAGCAGGGTCTGCGACTCGACATCGGCAAGCAGGTGGGTGACCGTCTCCAGGGCGTCTTTCTTGTTGGTGCCGATCACGCCGGAAGGGCCGCGCTTGATCCAGCCCGCGGTGTAGTGGCCGACCTTGTGGCCGGAGTCGTGGGAGTCGAGCACGCGGCCGCCCTCGTTGAGGATCAGGCCGCGCTTCTGGTCGAAGGGAACGCCCTCGATCGGGATGCCGGTGTAGCCGACCGAGCGCAGGACCAGGCCGCACTCGAGCTCTTCGCGCTCGCCGGTGTCCTTCGCCCGCAGCGCGCCGCCTTCCTCGACCAGCTCGTTGCGGCCGATCACGATCGACTCCACCTTGCCGTCGCCCTTGATCTCGATCGGCGAGGCGAGGAAGCGGAGGACGATCCGCTGGTGCTTGCCCGCGGGCGTGCGCTGGGAGAACTCGCGCAGCGTCTCGACGTTGACGCGGGTGGTCTTGTCGACCTCGTCGGACTCGAGGAAGGCGGCGCTGGCCTCGTCGAGCTCCATGTCGGCGGGGTCGACGATCACGTCAGCGTCCTCCATCACCCCAAGCTCCTTGATCTCCGGGTTGGTGAAGGCTGCCTGGACCGGGCCGCGACGACCGAGCACGACGATCTCGCGGATCTTCTTCGCGTCGAGCAGCTCGATCGCGTGGTCGGCGGTGTCGGTCTGGCGCAGCTCGTGGTCGGTCAGGGCCAGCATCCGGGCGACGTCCATCGCCACGTTGCCGTTGCCGATCACCACCGCCCGCTCGCTGGAGAGGTCGAAGTCGTGGTCGGCGTAATCGGGATGGGCGTTGTACCAGCCGACGAAGGCGGTGGCGGCGGCGCTGCCGGGCAGATCCTCCCCGGGGATGCCGAGCTGGCGGTCGGTCTCGCAGCCGACCGTGAAGACGATCGCGTGGTAGAGCCGTTCCAGGTCCTCGACCTCGACGTCGTGGCCGATCTTGACGTTGCCGAAGAAGCGGAAGCCGTCGCGGGCGGCGGTTTTTTCGTAGACCCGGGTGACGGACTTGATCTTCGGGTGGTCCGGGGCGACGCCGCCGCGGACCAGGCCGAACGGGGTGGGGAGGCGATCGAAGAGGTCGACCTGGGCGTGCAGGTCCTCGCCCTTAAGGATGTGCTCGGCGGCGTAGAAGCCGGACGGGCCGGCGCCGACGATGGCGACGCGAAGTGGGTTCTCGGGGCTGCCGACCTTGCTCATTGGACGCGGAAGAATAGGGAATCCGAGGAGGGAGGCGGCTAGGCGGCCAGCAGCATCTCGGTGCAGTCGGGGCAGACCCCGTGGCGGATCGCCGGCAGCTCACTGCGCTGGAACAGCCTCAGCCTTGTCGCGGCCTCCTCGACCTCGATCCACTCGTCGCCGACCCGGAAGCGGTCGCACCAGCCGCACATCTCGATCGTCTCGTCGGCGCGGACGGCCTCGGGGTCGAGCAGCGGTTGAAACTCGCGCGGCTCTTCGGAGCGAAGGTGAGCTTTGAACTGGACCAGCGTCCCAGCCGAGGACGAAGCGATATGGATGCCCATTTCGCGCCGGGCGTCGGGGCTGTCGCAGCGGAAGGGCAGCTCGACGTCCCCCGCTTTGCCGCGAACCCGCCGGATCAGCATCCGCTGCAGCTTCTTCATCTCCTCGCCGCCGACGAAATCCCAGAGCGAGCGACCCAGGCTCGACCCCGAGGCGGCCCAGCCGTTGTCGGCGGCAAAGCGGTAGAAGCCCTGGTCGACCCGGACCAGGCGATCTTCGTCGTCGATCACGTAGATGAGATCGGATTGGACGATCCCGAAAGGCTAGGGGTCGCGCTAGGGCGCCGTTGCCGCGACGGCGCCAGGAACGCCGTCGAGCGCATCCAGCGCCCGGCGAGCCGACATCGCCACGCAGGTGAAGATCGGCGTCTCGCGCTCCGTGTACTCGCTCGACTCGGTCGGGCGCAGCTCGTTGACCAGATCGAGGAACATCCCCGGGTCATCGCCCTCGAAGCAGACGACGAACTCCTGGTCGTCGACCCCGAACGAGTAGGTGGTGTTGATGGTGATGTCCGGGTAGCGGCGGCCGACCTCGATGTGGCTTTTCATGATTCGACCCCGCTCCTCCGGCGGCAGGCCGTACCAGCGACGCTGCTTGACCATCGGGTAGAGGAAGAGGTATTTGCGCTCGGAGGTGCAGATCTGCGGGCGGGCCCGCTCCTCGGAGTAGGGGGAGCGTTTGGTCATCGAGAGGAACGAGTACGGCGTCTCCGCCCACTTCGCCAGGCCGCTCTGGCCGAGGACGACGTGGAAGGTGTGGATGTCGTCGAGATTGGGGCTCTGGCTGAGCAGGACCAGGTCGACGTCGCCGCGCGTGCCTATGGTTGAGTAGGCCCGTAGCGAGCGGTCGAGGCCGAAGTCCTCGCAGGCGGCGAGGAACTCCTGCTTGTCGGCGGCGCGAAGGTCGGGATCTCGACGGCGCCAGGCTGGATCTAACTTGAAAAACGTGAACTTGGCGAAGGTGCGATCGGCCATCGGGGTCACCTTAGCGCTCGTGGTTGTGGCGGTCGGGGCGGGGATCCCGGGTGGGGTTTCGCTTAACTTTTTCGTGGGGCCTTCGCCGGCTGCCGCCCGGGGGATTTCCGGCGAAAAAGTACAAGACGCTTCACCCCACCCGGGATCCCCGCCGAGGTCGTACCCACGGGTTCCGAGGGTGACGCTCGCCTGGCTCCCGCCTGGGACCGGGGTGCGGAAGTTGGCAAAGCTCGGAATGTCTCCGGGGCTGCTGTCGGCTGGGCTGGGGGCGGTGCCGGCGCAGCAGACTTATCTGGACGTGGGGCAGGGGAATCGGGTCTTCGATTCGCTCTATGACTCCGAGCTGCCGGCATTGGGTCGGGCTTGTGAATCTTGGTTGGGTGCGGTCGACAAGAGGGCGGAATCGGCGCCGGCGGAGGTTGAGCCCACTCTTCTCACCGAGACGCTGAGTGGGAGGGGAGTCGCCGTCTTCCGCGAGGGCGCCAGTTCGTGTGCCTTTGGCGGCCCTTCGGGCACCGGAGAAGGGGCCGTCGGCATTGGCGTCATGGGGGTGTTCGATTCGTCGGTGACGACCCTAAAGCGGGCGCTCGGATCTCTGCACCGCGACGATCTGCTGATCGCGATCGAACAGCCGCCGCCGGGGAAGAATCGGGAGCTGGCGATCGGGATCGCGGGGCGGGGGTTCGACGGGAATCTGACCTCGGACAGCACTCGGCTCGACGGCTACGTGCTTTCGACCGACGTCGCCCCGACGATCCTCGATCTGTTTGGGATCGAGGTTCCGGCGCAGATGTCGGGGCAGCCGATCGGGAGCAAGGGGGAGGTCGACGTGGCGGCGGTTGAAGCGCTGGGCGCCCGGATGGCGGTGATCTCGGAGCGCCGCGGGCCCGTGATCGGGCTCAGCCTGCTGGCTTGGGTGCTGGCGCTGGCGCTCGCGATCGCGGTCACCCGTGGGGCGGCCGGGCGCGCCGGGGTCGAGCTCACTGGACTGGCGGTCGTCTACCTGCCGCTCGTGTTGCTGGCTGCGGCGGCGGTCGAACCGGGGGAGACGGTGGAAATGCTGATGGCGATGCTCGGGGCGGCCGCGCTGGCGGCGCTCACGCTGGCGCTGTTCGGCGGCTACCGGGCGCTGGCGGTGGCCTCGGGACTGACGGTGGCGGCCTACGCACTCGACGTGATCGCCGGCTCGCCGCTGACCTCGCTCTCGCTGCTCGGCCCGAATCCCGGACTCGGGGTGCGGTTCTACGGGATCGGCAACGAGCTCGAGGCGCTGCTGGCGGTCTTGATCGTGGCCGGGACCGGGGCGGGGCTTGCCGGCTTCGCACCGCGCCTCTCGCCACGGGGATGCGCGACGGTCTTCCTCGGAGCAGGGCTTACCCTCGCCTTCGTCTTCGCCGCCGGTCGCTTCGGGGCGGATGTCGGGGCGGCGATCGTGTTCCCGGTCGGGGCAGCCGTCGCGGCCGCGGTCATCGCCGCTCGCCGGCGCCGCGCCGCCCTGGCGATCGTGGCGCTGCCGTTCGCGGTGGTCGCCCTGCTGGCCCTGCTCGACCTCGTCACCGGAGCCAATGCCCACCTCACCCGCTCGGTGCTGGACGCCGGCGGCCTGGGTGACCTCGGCGACGTCGCCCAGCGCCGCCTGCAGCTCTCGGCGCACAGCTTCACCCGCCCGATCGTCTTCGTCTTCCTGCCCGTGATCGGGGCCCTCGCAGCGCTCGCGGTCGTGCGCCGCGAACGGCTTCAGGCCTGGCTGCGGCCTTGCCCGGCGATGCGCGCCGGCCTGCTCGGCGCGGCCGCGGCGACGATCGTCGGCACCCTCGCCAACGACTCCGGGGCGCTGCTGTTGGAGATCGGCGCCGCCTACCTGCTCGTCTTTGCCGGCTTTGCCTGGGCACGGGCGGGGAGGGCATCGTCGCCGCAGACAAAAAGTTACACTTCGATTCCCCACATGTGAGCCCTCGTTCCCTAGCCTGGAGGCATGGAGTCGATGCGATCCACCTGGACCGATTCACGCCTCGACGACCTCAACGGCCGCGTGGGCGATCTCGGTAGCCGGATGGATGCGGGATTCGATCGAGTCAGCGGTCGGATCGACTCGCTTCAGCGCACGATCATCCAGGTGGGCGGTGCCCTGGCTGCCGCATTCGTCGGTCTGATTGCAGCCATCTTGGGCCTGATCGCGACTCAGCTCTGACGATCAGACAGGTGACCGGGGGCTGCGTGACGGGGCCGATCGATGATCTACCCTTGACCGTCTGTGCGCATAGCTCTCGTCTCGCCATATTCCTGGTCCTACCAGGGGGGCGTGAACCGGCATGTGGAGGCGCTAGCCGAGGAGTTTCTCGGTCGCGGCCACGACGTTCGCGTGCTTGCCCCCCACGACCCGCCGGGCCGGGTCAGTCGGCTGCTGCACCGAGCCGCCCCGGAACCGGGTGAGCTACCGGACTACGTGACTCCGCTGGGGCGCACGATGGGCTTTGGCGTCAACGGCTCCGTCGGCAACCTCGCTCCGTTTCCCGGCAGCGGGATCCTCGCGCCGCGGCGCGAGGTGCGTCGGGGCGAGTTCGACGTGGTCCACGTGCACGAGCCGCTGGCGCCGCTGGTCGGCTGGAACGCGACCCTGGGGGCGAGGACCCCGGTGGTCGGCACCTTCCACGCCTACTCGACCAAGCCGATGCCCAACTACATCGCCAACGCGCTCGGGGCCCGCCGCATGTTCAACCGCCTGGCGGCGAGGATCGCCGTCTCCGAGGCGGCCGCCTGGACCGGGCGCCGCTGGTATGGCGGCGACTACACGATCATCCCCAACGGCGTCGACGTCGAGACAGCGCCGAGCGCGCCGGTGGCGGCCGCCGGGGAGCTGCGCATCCTCTTCGTCGGCCGTCCGGAGGAGCGCAAGGGGCTGCCGATCCTGCTGACCGCCTTCGGCGCGCTGGTCGAGCACGTGCCCTGCCGCCTCACCGTGATCGGTGCCGACCGCGAGGACGTGCTACGCTACGTCGCCGACCCCGAGCTGCTGCGCTGGATGGATATCCGCGGCCGCGTCTCCGGCGAGAGCCTCTGGGCCGAGCTGCACGGCGCCGACGTCCTCTGCGCCCCCTCGCTCTCGGGCGAGAGCTTCGGCATGGTCCTGACCGAGGCCTTCGCCGCCGGCACGCCGGTGATCGCCTCCAACATCGCCGGCTACAGCGATGTCGTCAGCGACGGCGTCGACGGCCTGCTGGTGCCGCCCGGGGACCCGCAGCGACTGGCCGAGGAGCTGCAGCGCGTCCACCACGAACCGGAGCGCCTGGCGGCGATGGGAGAGGCCGCGCGCCGCAGCGCCCGGCGCTATGCCTGGCCCCGCGTCGCCGACCAGGTGACGGAGGTGTATGAGCGGGCGATCGAGTTGCCGCGGCCGAGTGGCGCCGGCGAGCGCGTGGCGCACTGGGCTGGCCTGCGCCCGGCCGACGGCGGTCCCCACCGACCGGCGCAGAGGTTGCCCTCGCTGGACCCGGCGCCGGCGCGAGCGGGCAGCCGCGGCCGTCAGGTGGCCAGACGTGCAGGGTTGATCGTCGCCGGCGCTCTCGGGATCGGATTAACGGTCCTCGCCGCACAGAAGATCGGCGTCGACAAGGTCGTCGAAAGCATCGTCCGCTCGAACCTCACCTGGGTCCTGATCGCCTGCGGCCTGATGGCTTCCTCACTCTTCTTCCGTGCCGCTTCCTGGTACTGGATCACCTGCGCGGCGCTGCCGAACCGCTCCGTCCGCCGCCGCGACGTCACCTCGGCGACGATGATCGGGGTGCTGATGTCCGCGACCTTGCCCGCTCGGCTGGGGGAGCCGGCACGTGCCCTCGCCCTCGCCCGCCGCACCGGCCGCATGCGGGAAACCTTCCCCGTCCTGCTCGGGACCCTGGTCTCCCAGACCCTGCTCAACCTGGTGGCACTGGCCCTGCTCGGGGTGATCATTGTCTCGGCGACCCCGCTCTTCCACTCCGGCACCCAGAAGCTCTTCTTCTTCAGCCTGGTGCCGCTGCTGCTGCTGCTCGTCGTCCTGGTGGCGCCGATGCTGACGCGGCGCGGCGGCAACGGCCGCCTCGCCCGTCTCGGCGCCGCGCTGCACCGGGCGCTGGTCCAGGTTCGGGCCGGGCTCGCTGTCTTCCGCGATCCCCGCCGTGGCTCGGCCGCCGCCGCCGCCCAGCTCGGCGCTTGGGCGATCCAGCTCTCGGCCTGCTGGGCGTTGCTCTATGCGCTCGGGCTCGATGACCAGGCTGGGATCGGCGCCGCCGCCGCCGTCCTCTTCGCCGTCAACGTCACCGCCGTCGTCCCCGTCACCCCCTCGAACATCGGCGTCTTCCAGCTGGCGGTGATCAGCGTCCTCCACACCGGCTTCGACATCGGCACCGCCGACGCCCTCGCCTACGGAGTCATCCTGCAGGCGGTCGAGATCGCCACCGCGGTGGCCTTGGGACTGCCGGCACTGGTGCGTGAGGGCCTTACCTGGAGCGACCTGCGGGTGCAGGCGCTCTCGACCGCCCCGGTCCGGCTCGAGTCGAAGCCGCGCAAGCGCGACGGCACGGCCGGCGACGGCGTCGGCGCCTGACCGGCCGGCGCCTCCACACTTCTCGCCAGAGTTTCGACGCCACGTACTTGGGGTGAGCGGTTACCCTTGGCTGACCAGCCAAACGGGTCGACGAAAGGGAGCACCCAGTGGAGAGCGGCACTGCCGAGACGAGCACGCAGGCGAGCGGAGCGACGAACGGCGCCGGAGCGCCCGCGGTCGAGACCCTCGACGTCCACAACCCCGCGACCGGTGGCTTGATCGAGACGATCGCGGTCGACTCGCCCGAGGCCGTCGCCGAGACCGTCGCCCGGGTCCGGGCCAACCAGGCCGAGTGGGAGGCGATCGGGATCGAGGGACGCTACTTCTGGCTGGGCAAGCTGCGCGACTGGATGCTCGACAACGCCGAGCGGATCGGCGACACGATGCAGGCCGAGACCGGCAAGGTGCGCGCCGACGCGACCACCGAGACGATCTACCTGACCGACCTGATCAATTTCTACGGCAGCAAGGCGGAGAAGTTCATCGGCGACGAAAGCGTCCGTCCCCACTCGCCGCTGATGGCCTCGAAGAAGCTGACGATCCAGTACCGGCCCTATCCGGTGGTCGGGATCATCAGCCCCTGGAACTTCCCGCTGACGCTCGCGCTCGGCGACGCGATCCCCGCCCTCCAGGCGGGCGCCGCGGTCGTCGTCAAGCCGTCGGAGTTCACCCCGCTGGGCCTGGCCGAGGTGGTCAAGGCCTGGAAGGAGGAGATTGGCGCCCCCGACGTGCTCGACTGCGTGCAGGGCATCGGCGAGACCGGCGGCGCCCTGGTCGACGCGGCCGACTTCATCCAGTTCACCGGCTCCGACAGAACTGGCCGCAAGGTGATGGCGCGCGCCGCCGAGACGTTGACCCCGGTCAGCCTCGAGCTCGGCGGCAAGGACCCGATGATCGTCCTTGCCGACGCCGACCTCGACCGTGCCGCCAACGCCGCCACCTACGGCGGGATGATGAATTCCGGCCAGATCTGCATGTCGGTGGAGCGGATCTACGTCGAGGAGCCCGCCTACGACGAGTTCGTGCGCAAGCTGACCAAGGAGGTCGGCGCCCTGCGCCAGGGCGCCGACGGCAAGACGCCGGAAAAGGATGTCGGCGCGATGACCTCGCCGAACCAGACCGCGATCGTCGAGGACCACGTCGACGATGCTCTCGCCTCCGGCGCCAAGGCGCTGACGGGCGGCAAGCGGGTCGAGGGCCCGGGCGACTACTTCGAACCGACGGTGCTGGTCGACGTCGACCACTCGATGAAGGTGATGCGCGACGAGACCTTCGGCCCCGTCGTCGGGGTGATGAAGGTGCGCGACTCCGAGGAGGCGCTGCGCCTCGCCAACGACACCCGTTACGGCCTCTCCGGCTCGGTCTTCGGCGAGAAGGAGCGGGCCGAGAAGGTCGCCCGCCGGGTCGAGTGCGGTGCCGTCAACGTCAACGACGTGCTCGTCAACTACCTGGCGATGGACGTGCCGATGGGCGGCTGGAAGGAGTCGGGGATCGGCTTCCGCCACGGCGAGTACGGGATCAAGAAGTACTGCCGCCCGGAGTCGATCGTGGCGACCCGGTTCGGCGGCAAGCGCGAGCCGTCCTGGTTCCCGTACACCAGGGCCCGCCGCGGCCTGGTCGGCCGCATCGCCCAGGCCTTCAACGCCCGTGACCTCCGGCGGCGGCTGGGGATGCGCGGCTAGCTCTGGGGGCTCCGGGGGTGTCGGCATCCCTCCAACGCCACGACTTTCGCGCGATTCGGCGCCCCGGTAGCCTCTGAAGTTCATGCCCGACCGCGATTTCATAGCCGCGACCAGGGAGCGCGTCGTCGTCTTCGACGGCGGCATGGGCGCGACCCTGGAGATGTTCGACCTCACCCAGGAGGACTACGGCGGGCTGCAGGGCAAGTGCCACGAGGCACTGGTGCTGAACCGGCCCGACGTGATCGAGGGCGTCCACGGCTCGATGCTGGAGGTAGGAGCCGAAGTGGTCGAGACCGACACCTTCCAGGCCTCGCGGCTGAAGCTCGAGGAGTGGGGGCTGGGCGAGCACACGCTCGAGATCAACGTCAAGGCCGCCGAAATCGCCCGCAAGGCGGCCGGCGAGCGCCGCTTCGTCGCCGGCTCGATCGGGCCGACCGGCTTCCTGCCCGCCTCGACCGACCCGACCCTTGGCGACATCTCTTTCGCAACGCTGGTCGACGTCTTCGCGGAACAGGCTCGCGGCCTGGTCGAAGGCGGCGCCGACCTGATCACGATCGAGACGGCCCAGGACATCCTCGAGGTCAAGGCAGCGATCTTCGGCGCCCGCGAGGCCTTCGCCCAGACCGGCCGCACGCTGCCGATCCAGACCAGCGTCTCGCTGCTGCCCAACGGCGGCAAGATGCTGCTCGGGACCGACATCCAGGCGGTGCTGACGACGCTGCGGGCACTCGACGTCGACGTGATCGGGCTCAACTGCTCGACCGGGCCCGAGGACATGCGCGACGCGATCCGCTTCCTCGGCGAGACCAGTCCGCTGCCGGTCCACTGCATCCCCAACGCCGGCCTGCCGCTGCAGGGCCCCGACGGCGAGACGATCTTCCCGGAAAAGCCGGGACCGCTGGCGGCGACGCTGGGCGAGTTCGTCGAGCGCTACGGCGTCGGCATCGTCGGCGGCTGCTGCGGGACGACCCCCGAGCACATCGCCGCGATCGCCGCGCAGGTCAAGGGCCGCGTTCCGGGCGAGCGCCCGGCGCCGGGCCCGATCGAGGTCTCCTCGATGATGACCTCGACCGATCTGGTGCAGGAGCCGCGCCCGACTCTGGTCGGCGAGCGGGTCAACTCGCAGGGGTCGCGCAAAGCCAAGGAGCTGCTGCTGGCCGACGACTACGACGGCCTCGTCCAGGTCGCCGAAGACCAGGTCGAAGGCGGCGCCCACGTGCTCGACCTCTGCGTGGCGCTGACCGAGCGCTCCGACGAGGACGAGCAGATGAGCGCCGTCGCCAAGCGGGTCTCGCTGACCCAGCCGACGCCGATCCAGATCGACTCGACCGAGCCGGAGGTGCTGAAAGCGGCGCTGGAGACGATCCCCGGGAGGGCGATCGTCAACTCGATCAACCTCGAGGCCGGCCGCGACAAGGCCGACAAGGTGATCCCGCTGGCGAAGGCCCACGGTGCGGCGCTGATCGCGCTGACGATCGACGAGGTCGGGATGGCGAAGACGGCCGACCGCAAGGTCGAGATCGCCGAACGCCTGCGCGACATCGCTTGCAACGAGCACGGCCTCGAACCGGAGGCGCTGATCTTCGACGCCCTCACCTTCACCCTCACCACCGGCGACGACGAGTGGAAGCCCTCCGCGGTGGAGACGATCGAGGGCATCCGCCGGATCAAGGCCGAGATTCCCGGGGTCAAGACCTCGCTCGGGGTCTCCAACGTCTCCTTCGGAATCTCGCCGCGGCCGCGGGCGATCCTCAACTCGGTCTTCCTCCACCACTGCGTCGAGGCCGGGCTCGACCTGGCGATGGTCAACCCGAACCACATCACGCCCTACGGCGAGATCTCCGAGGAGGAGCGGGAGCTGACCAACGACCTCGTCTTCAACCGCCGCGAGGACGCGCTGGAGAAGTTCATCTCCCACTTCGAGTCCCAGGGCGAGGAGGAGGCGGCCGAGGTCGCCGACCCAACCGCCGGCATGGAGCCCGAGGAGGCCCTGCACTGGCACATCCTGCGCCGCAAGAAGGACGGGGTCGAGGACCAGATCGAGCTTTCAGTCAAGAAGATCGGCGCCGTCCCGACCCTGAACCAGGTGCTGCTGCCGGCGATGAAGGAGGTCGGCGACAAGTTCGGCGCCGGCGAATTGATCCTGCCCTTCGTCCTGCAGTCGGCCGAAGTGATGAAGCGCGCCGTGGCGCAGCTGGAGAACCACCTGGATCGGATCGACGGCCACACCAAGGGCAAAGTCGTGATCGCGACCGTCTTCGGCGACGTCCACGACATCGGCAAGTCGCTCGTCAACACGATCCTCACCAACAACGGCTACACCGTGATCGACCTCGGCAAGCAGGTCCCGATCGACGCGATCATCGAGGCCGCGGTCGAAAACGAAGCCGACGCGATCGGCCTCTCGGCGCTGCTGGTCTCGACCTCGAAGCAGATGCCCGCCTGCATCCAGGAGCTGCACCAACGCGGGCTCGAGTTCCCGGTGCTGATCGGCGGCGCCGCGATCAACCGCGACTTCGGCCGCCGCACGCTCTACCCGAAGGGGCGGGAAGCGGACGACATCTACGAGCCCGGCGTCTTCTACTGCAAGGACGCCTTCCAGGGGCTCGACACGATGGACGCGCTAATCGACGCACCCGCTCGCGCCGCGCTGGTCGAGCGGATCCGGGCCGAGGCCAAGCAGCTGCGCGAGAAGCCGGTGGTCGTCGACGACTCGCCGCCGGTCACCGACGCCAGCGTTCGCTCGTCAACCCGCACCGACAACTCGATCCCGGCGCCGCCCTTCTGGGGCCCGCGCGAGATCGACGTCGACCTCGCCGACGTCTACCCCTACCTCGATCGCCATGTGCTCTTCAAGCTGCACTGGGGCGGGCGCGGGGTCAAGGGCGAGGCGTGGCGGCAGCTGGTCGAGGGCACCGACGAAGAGGAGGGCTTCGCGCCGCGGCTGGAGCGGATGTGGGGCGAGCAAGACTATTTGCGACCGCGGGCCCGCCTCGGCTACTTCCCCTGCAACTCCGAGGGCAACGAGCTGGTGATCTTCGATCCCGAGGACCCCGAGCGCGAGATCGAGCGCCTCGTCTTCCCGCGCCAGCCCAAGCACGACCGCATCTGCCTCGCCGACTTCTACCGGCCGCTCGACTCGGGCGAGCGCGACGTGGTCGCCCTGCAGGGCGTCACCGTCGGGCCCGAGGTCACGGAGCTGATCGAGCGGCTGGAGCGGGAAGGCGAGTTCGCCGAACAGCTCTTCGTCCACGGCCTCGGCGTGCAGTCCGCCGAGGGCCTGGCCGAGTGGCTGCACTCCGACGTCCGCCGCCAGCTCGAGATCGACGTCGACCAGGGCCGCCGCTATTCATGGGGCTATCCCGCCTGCCCGGACCAGTCCGAGCACGAGAAGGTCTGGCGCCTGCTGGGACTGGAAGAGATCGGGATGACCCTCTCCGACGGCTTCGCGGTGATGCCCGAGCAGTCGACGGTGGCGATCGTCGCCCACCATCCCCAGGCCGTCTACTTCGGCATGAAGTCCGGCTTCCTTCCGCAGGAAAAGACTCCGGACGAACTGATTGCCGGCACCGATCGCGGCGGCGAGCTGCCACCGGAGTCCGATCCCGACGAGGACGCCGGCGAGCCGGCGACCGAGCCGGTCGGCGGCTAGCTCCTCGCCTCAGTAGACCTCGGCCGGATGCAGGGCCGGGCGCTGCCAGTTGCGGCTTTTGTACGCCTCCTCGAAGCCTGCTCGGCGCAGGTTCCGGTGCGCCGCCGAGAGGGACCTGGGACCCCGTTCTCCGAGCTCGACGAAAACGGTGTGACAGCCGGCCTCGATGGCGTCAAGCAGGCGGCGGCGCAGCAGCTCGGTATTGCAGCCGCGCCCGCGACCGTGCTCGAGCGTGGTGCCGGGTCCGAGTTGGGCGATCCCCTCGTCGATCAGCATCGCTCCGGTGGCGACGATCTCCCCCTCGGGGGCCACGCCCGCGGTGTAGCAGCGCCACTGAGCCGTCTGGGGGAGCGAGAAGAAGAGGGTGCCGGCAGTGACCGGGAGGCCGAGGGTCTCGGCCGCTATCGAGCTCAGTCCTTCGCCGTCCCCCTCGCGCTCCCCGAGCTCGTAGATCGTCACCGCGGGACTGGCCGGCAGATCCAGTGGCGCGGCGCGGCGCACCATCTTGGTCCAGCCGCCGCCGCGCTCGTAGCCGCGCTCGTCGAGCCAGGCTTCGGCCGCCCCGGCCCCCGGGCGCCCTGCGGCAACCGGCACCCGGTAGTCCACTTCCCGCGACCGCATCCATTCGACGGCGGCTGCCAGATGGCCGCCGCAGATCGCCTCCGGCTCGGCCGCCCCCCGGATCTGGTTGAGGCTGGGGACCTGCGGGAGATCGCCGAAGGCGGTCGCCTGGACGGGACCGAAGCTCGCCGCCTCGATGCCCGATTCGGTTACCGCGTCCGGGGTCACCGAGTGCCACATGTCTCGCCAGAACCGCTGCGCCACGCGCTCCAGCTCGGCCGAGTCGTACTCCATCCAAACCACCCACCCACCAGGTCGCATTGAGCCTCTCGCGGCGCAAGGTTAGGGGTACAGTCGAAGACCTGTCAAGAAACAGCTCGGTGTCCTGAGGACTTTCTTCAGCGCGGGACCAGCCGGAACACCGGGCCGGAGATCGACGCCACGTAGAGGTGATGGGCGTCGTCTTCGCCGAAGGACGAGGGGCTGTCGACGGCGATTCCGAGCTTGTGGTCGCCGGTCGCCCGCTTCAGGTGGGGCACGAGGCTGCGCAGCTGGCCCTCGCAGAGGTCGGCGTAGACATAGCGCTTGTAGAGGGAGGGCAGGGCGCGGTCGCGGACGACGTAGCCGCCGATGATCGAGCAGCTGCCGCCGCGGCTGTGTGGGTAGGCGAGGATCGGCTTGGTCGTGCCTCCGGGGTCCGCGGTGCCGCTGTTTTCGTCCCCATAGGGAGCGAAGCCCTCGAGCGCGTCCCAGCCGAAGTTGGCGCCGTCCGCCGCCGCCACCGTGGCGTAGTCGAGCTCCTCGAACTGGTTCTGGCCGACGTCGCCGATCGCGATCCGCGGCTGCTTGGCACTGACGGTGTCGAACGAGAATCGAAAGGGGTTGCGCAGGCCGTAGCTGTAGATCTCGTCGCGGCCCCCAGTTGGGCCGACGAAGGGATTGGAGCTCGGCACCGAGTAGGGCCGACCCCCGCTGGCGCGCGGGTCGATCCGCAGCAACTTGCCGAGCAGCACATCCTTGTTCTGGGCGTTGTTGGGAGGGTCGCCGCCGGAGCCGCCGTCGCCGGTGCCGAGATAGAGAAGGCCGCCGAGGAACTGCATCTGGCCGCCGTTGTGATTGGCGTTTACGGGATGGGGGATCGCGATCACCTGACGTCGCGAGTCGGGCGCCGCCCGGGTGGCGCCCCCGCGCCTGAATTCGTCGATCCTGATGTTGCCGCCGGCGTCGTTGTAGTAGACGTAGAAGCCGCCGCTCCGGCGGTAGTCGGGTGGGAAGGCGATGGAGAGCAGCCCGCGCTCACCGCCGTCGTAGCCGACCACGGAGCGGAGATCGAGAAATGGTCGCGGGAGCCGCCTGCCGCCCTTCAGCACGATCACGCGACCGGGTTGCTCAACCACGAACAGCAGCTTCGGGAAGCCGGGGGCGCCGGTCACGTAGACGGGGTGGTCGAAGTCGCCGACCTTCTTCAGGCCCAGCCCGCTCTTGGCGCGCGCTGCCGTAGCCGTGGTCGTGGTCGAGTCGGGTTGGCTGGCGGAACCGCAGGCGGGGAGGCCGAGCGCCAGCAGCGCGGCGATCAGCAGTGAGACGGGGGAGGGGCGGCGCATGCGGGCAAGCTACCCGCAAGCGGGGCGGCTATTCGCCGGGCTCGGGGCGCCGGCGCTGCTGCGCCTTTTCAACGACTTCGCCGTCGTCGGTGACTTCGGTGTCCGGCGGCACGGCCGAGATCTCGGTCGCGAAGGAGCCGCCGGCGGCGACGCCGTTGGTCTCGGCCTTGGCGGTGCCGCTGAGCCCGGCGTCGATCTTGTAGAGAACGGTGAACTTGCCGGCTTTGACCGCGCTCAGCTTCCAGACCGCTTCCGTGGTCGCACCGGGCTTCAGCGGCCCGAGCGCGAAGGTCTTGCGGTTCGAGCTCGTGGCGCCGCCCGGCTCCGCCGAGCCGAGCAGGCGCGGATAGCCCGCGGCAAGGACCCAGACCGGGCGGTCCGGCTGGGCCAGCCCCGCCTGCGGGTTGCTGGTGCCGAACGGCAGCAAGGAAGCCTGGCCTTCCTTGCCGGCGATCGAGATCGTCACCGTCAGGGTCGGCAGGGCCTTCTTGCCGGTGTTGCGGATGCCGAGATGCATCAGCGAGGTCTGGCCGAGCCGCTGCGCGGTCGGGAAGGCGGCGTCGGTCACGCGCACGTCGTAGGTGCCGGCGGGCTGGTTCGCGTCCGAGGACGATTCCCCACCGCAGGCGGCCAGCAGCGCCGCCACGGCCACGGCAGCAACCCCGGTTGCGGCGGCTCGAAGACGGGTCTGCCGAGAATGTCTTCCGGTCCCCCGCAAAGCGGGCGCAACATACCACGGGCTTTCCCCGCATCCATGCGCTTTTGGCCGCCGCCGGAGCGGGTTAGCCGGATCTCAACACTCGGCTGACGGTTGAGGCTGACCCATCCCATACACTCGGGTGACGAGTGGGGCGTCACGCGCGTGTGGCGCAGCTCGTCGGAGGAGCAGATGGTCGGATCCGCGGTCAACAGGGCATTTCTGCCCGCCAAGTCACTGTTCGAAGTGGTCGGGGACATGATGATCCTCACCGCGCGCACGCTCGTGTCCGCGGTCAAGCCGCCGTATCCCTATGGCGAGGAGTTCATCGGCCAGTTCCTCTTTGCCCTGCAGCTCTGCTGGTTCCCGCTGTTGGTCTCGACCGTCGCCTTCGGCTTCGGCGCTCCCGGCCTGCAGGCGGCCAACTTCCTCTCCCTGTTCGGGGCGCTCGACCGGCTGGGCGGCTTCTTCGTGCTCGCCTCGATCCGCGAGTTCGCCCCCTTCGTCACCGCCGTCGTCGTCGCCGGCGTCGCCGGCACCGCGATCACCGCCGACCTGGGAGCCCGCAAGATCCGCGAGGAGCTCGACGCCCTGCAGGTGCTCGGCGTCGACCCGATCAAGAACCTCGTCGTCCCCCGCTTCCTGGCGCTGATGCTGATCACCGGGCTGCTCGACATCTACGCCCTGGTCTTCGGGATCAGCGGCGGCATCCTCACCGAGATGCTCTACCACCAGCCGCTCGGCGGCTTCTTCGCCACGCTCTTCTCCAATGCCTCGATCACCGACCTCTGGGGCTCCGTGATCAAGTGCACCCTGTTCGGCGCCCTGATCGCCGTCGTCTGCTCCTATAAAGGGATGACCGCGTCCGGTGGCGCCGCCGGCGTCGGCCGCGCCGTCAACGAGGCCGTCGTCATCTCCTTCATGGGCGTCTTCGCCTTCAACTACGTCTTCACCCAGACCCTGCTGGCCACCAACCCGGAGCTGCAGACGATCCGATGAACCCCTGGTTGGCAGTCCCGCGCGGTTGGCTCGACTCCTTCGGGGAGATCGCCCGCTTCGGCTCGATGGTCGCCGGCCAGGTCTACTCCGGCCGCGTCCTCCGCTTCTTCGGCGAGAGCCTGCGGCAGGCGGGGATCCTGATTCTCGGCTCGGCCCTGATCATCTGGGGCCTGGTCTTCACGCTTGGCCTGCAGTGCGGGATCGAGGGTGCCTATCTGCTGCGCGCCCAGGGCGCCCCCGCCTACGCCGGCGTCTTCTCGGCCTGGTGCGACCTGCGCGAGATCATGCCCTACGCCTTCGGCTACATGCTCGCGGCCAAGGTCGGGACCGGGATCGTCGCCGAGCTCGGGGCGATGCGGATCTCCGACGAGATCGACGCGCTCGAGGTGATGGGGGTGCCACCGATCACCTTTCTCTGCGCCACCCGCCTGCTCGCCGCCTGGATCACCTTCCCGTTCATGTACCTGGTCGGGATCGGGATCATGTACCTGGCCAGCTACCTGGCCGTCGTCAAGCAGATCGGCGACGTCTCCTCGGGTGGCTACTTCCTGATCTTCTGGATGTTCCAGAACCCTCCCGACCTGATCTTCAGCTTGATCAAGGGCATGGTGATGGCGACCGCGATCGTGCTGGTCGGCTGTTACTACGGCTACACGGCCTCCGGAGGGCCGGTCGGGGTGGGGACCGCGACGGCGAAGTCGATGGTCCTCAACATCGTCTTAGTCCACATCATCGGGATGCTTGGGACCCTTGTCTTCTGGGGGGCCAACCCGAGAGCGCCGATAGGAGGCTGACTTGCAGACCGAGGACGACAACCGGATCGAAGAAGAGGAGCTGCAGGACGAGGCGGCGTCAAGCGCGGAAGCTCCGCCCGAGATCGCCTCCGCTCCGAGCGGTGAAGAGCCGGGGCATCCCACCAGCGCCACGGCGACCGGCCCCTATGTGAGCGAGGACGGCTCGGTGATGGGTCGTGACTTCGTCATCCCCGGCGTCGCTCCCGACGAGCACGATCCCTACCGCTTCCACACCGGCCGCAAGCGCGACCATGGCGGCGAGGACGCGATCGAGATCATCGACCTGGTCAAACAGTTCGGTCGCGCCCGCATCCTCAACGGCCTCAACCTCGGCCTGCCCGAGAACCAGGTCTCGATGGTGCTCGGCCCCTCGGGAACCGGCAAGAGCGTGCTGATCAAGCACATCGTCGGCCTCCTCTACCCGGACTCCGGGGACGTGCTGGTGCATGGCGAATCGATCCCGAACATGACCGACGACGAACTCTTCGAGGTGCGAAAAAAGTTCGGCCTGCTGTTCCAGGACGGCGCCCTCTTCGGCTCGATGAACATCTACGACAACACCTGCTTCCCGCTGCGTCAGCACACCGACAAAAGCGAGGAGGAGATCGGCGAGATCGTCAACCGCCGGCTCAAAGAGGTGGGCTTGACCGAGGCCACCTACAAGATGCCGAACGAGCTCTCCGGCGGCATGCGCAAGCGCGCCGGCTTCGCCCGGGCGCTGGTGCTCGAACCGGCGATCGTGATGTTCGACGAGCCCGACTCCGGCCTCGACCCGGTGCGGACGGCGCTGCTCTGCGAGTTGATCCGCGAGGTCCACGCTGAGAACGGCGGCTGCTACCTGGTGATCAGCCACGACCTCAACACGGCGCGCCGAATCGCCGACTTCCTCGCTGTCCTCTGGAGCGGCAAGATCGTCGAGTCGGGACCGAAAGAGGAGCTGTTCGACTCCGAAAACCAGTTCGTGTCCCAGTTCCTCCGGGCGGACGTCAGCGGCCCGCTCTCGATGGACTGAGTTGAAGGCTGGGCGGTGGTTCGGCCGCGTCGCGGCGTGGGCCGCCGGCCATGCTCGCGCGGTGCTTGCCGTCGGTCTGGTGCTGGCGCTTGCCGCCGCAATCGGGGCGACGCGGATTCCCAGCGATGCCGGGGTCGGGACGCTGGTCGACGCCGACACCGCGACCTACGAGGCGACCCAACAGGTGCGCGACGCCTTCGGCGAAGAACCGGTCGTGGTCTTGGCCAAGGGGGATCTCCAGGAACTGGTCCTGACCTCGAACGTATTCCGCCTCCTGCGGCTCGAGGGCTGCCTCTCGGGCAAGGTGCCGAAGGGGGCGAAGCCGATCCCGGGTCCCTGCGCCGAACTGGCCGAGCTCGACCCGGTCGAGTTCGTCTCCGGGCCGGCGACCTTTCTCAACGAGGCGGTGGTCCAGATCGATGCGCAGCTGCGGCGGCTCTCGCGGCGGGTGCCGCCGCAGGAGATGCGGCAGTTCCTGCTCGACGTCGCCACCCGCTACGGCATCACCAGCGCCCCCAGCCTCGACAACCCCGACTTCGTCGCCACCGTCGTCTTCGACCTCAGCCGCGCCCGCGGCACCCCGAAGGCGCGCCTTGCCTATCTCTTCCCGAACAGCCACTCGGCCCAGATCGTGGTCAGGCTGAAGCCCGATCTCGGCTCCGGCGAACGCCACCGCGCCCTTGGCCTGATCGAAGCCGCCGTCGCCGACACGACGCCGCGCCAGGCCTGCGCCGAGAACGGCACCCCCGCACCCTGCTTCCAGCTGAAAGGCGGCAGCTATGTCGTCTCCGGCGCCCCGGTCGTGGTCGACGGCCTCGAACGAGCGCTGAAGGACGCGCTGCTGCTCCTCTTCGCGGTCGCCGTGGTCGTGATGGCGCTGACCCTCCTGGTCAGCTTCCGCTCCCGCCTGCGCCTGCTGCCCCTCGCCATCGCGCTGGCGGCTACCGCGATCGTCTACGGCCTCCTCGGCCTCTTCGGCGGCTCCCTGACCATGGCCTCGATCGCGGTCCTGCCGATCCTGATCGGCCTCGCCGTCGACTACGCGATCCAGTTCCAAGCCCGCTTCGACGAGGCCCTGGGCGACCTGATCCCGCACAGCGACGCAGGCTCGCCCGACCGCGCTCAAGCAGCCCAAGCCGCCCGGGCCGCCGCAACCGCCGCGGGCCCGACGATTGGCGCCGCCTGCCTGGCGACGGCCGCAGGCTTTCTGGCCCTCCAGCTTTCTCCCACCCCCATGGTCCGCGGCTTCGGCCTGCTCCTCGTAGTAGGCGTCGCGATTTCTTTTCTCCTCGCGCTGACTACGGGTTTCGCGGCCCTCACCCTGAGACGCAAGAGCCCAGGGAGCAAGACGCCCCGCGGGCCTGGTGACAGGCCCCGCCCGCCGGAGCGCCTCCTGTCCCTGGCCCTCTCGCACCCCCGGCGAGTCTTGGCCGTCAGCCTCGCCCTGGCAGTCGTCGGCTGGGGAGTGGGCACCCAGATCGAAACCGCCGCCGACGTCCAGTCCCTGGCCCCCCAGAACCTGCCCGCCGTCCGCGACCTGGACCAGGTCCGCGACGCCACCGGCGTCTCCGGCCAGCTCGACGTCGACGTCGAAGCCCCCGATCTGACCGACCCGGCGACGATCGCCTGGATGGCGGACTTCAAGCGGCGGGTGCTGCGCGACAACGGCTTCAGCGGCGAAAACCCGAGCTGCCTTGAGGCCGAGGTCTGTCCCGGCCCCGCGCTCTCGGACTTTCTCACTCGCGGTGGCGGCAAGCCGACCAGGCAAGGAATCGAGGCCACGCTCGGGGCGCTATCGCCGTACGCGCTCCGCCAGGTGGCGCCGCTCGACCCCGCGACCGGCGAGCTCGGCCACCAGGCGCTGCTCTCGTTCGGCATCCGCACCCAGTCGCTGAGCGGCCAGCAGACGCTCGTCGATCGGGTCCGCGCGGAGATCGGGGAGCCCGGCGCCGCCGGCGGCCCACCGGCGGGAGTCGTGGTCCGCCTCGCCGGCCTGCCGGTGGTCGCGGCGGAAGCGGGCCGCGAACTCGACGCCGGCCGTTACTGGCTGACCATCGCCGGCCTGCTGGCGGTCGCCCTTGCGCTGCTCGTCGTCTACCGCTCGCTCTCCCGCGCTCTGGTTCCGCTGGTGCCGACGCTGCTGGCGACCGGATGGGCCTCGCTGATCCTCTGGCTGACCGGGATCCCGCTCAACCCGATGTCGGCGGCGCTGGGGACGCTGACGATCGCGATCGCGACCGAGTTCGGCGTGATCCTCGCTGGCCGCTTCCATGAGGAGCGGAGCAACGGGGGCGGGGTGGAGGAAGCCCTGCGCCGTGCCTATGACCGCACCGGCACCGCCGTGCTCGCCTCCGGAGCCACCGCCGTCGCCGGCTTCGCCGTGCTGATCGCCAGCGACATCCAGATGCTGCGGGACTTCGGCATCGTCACCGTGGTCGATCTCGCCGTCGCCCTGCTGGGCGTGATGGTCGTGCTCCCCGCCGCCCTGACCTGGATCGAGGAGCGATGAAAGACCGGTACTCGCTGACCGTCGGCCTGCTCTTCCTCGCGGTGATCGTCGTCGCCACGCTCAGCACCATCGGCGGTGGTGGTGGCGGGGGAACGCTCGGCCTCGATTTCGAACCGCCGCGCTGGCCGCTGCCGGAGTTCGCCGTGCCCGCCGCTGCCGGCGGGCTCGAAGGCGACGCCAACGTCGCCCAGGACGACTGCGAAAGCTCGGCGGTGCCCTGTCCCGCGGACGCCCACCGCACCCCCGCCTGCCAGATCGCGACCCCCGGCGCGATCCGCGTCTGCGACCTCTTCGACCGACCGCTGGTGATCTCGTTCTGGTTCACCAAGAGCGGTGATTGCGTGCAGCAGCAGGACATCGTCAACGAGGTCTACCGCCGCTACCGTGAGCGGGTGGCCTTTCTCTCGCTGGACATCCGCGACAGTCGCGACGCCGTCCGCGAATTGATCCGCCGGCACGGGTGGACCCTGCCGGTCGGCTACGACCGCGACGGCGCCGTCGGGAGCCTGTACAAGGTCGGGGGTTGCCCGACCTTCGCCTACGTCTATCCCGGTGGGACCCTGGAGGGCGCCAGCATCGGCAACCTCAGCGCCGCTCAGCTCGGCGCCCGGGTCGAGCGCCTGATCGGTGCCAGCCGGGCAGCGGAGAGGGACGGATGAGCGCCGGGGCCGACGACCTCGCCGACGGCTCAGAGCTCGTTCCCGAGCAGGGCTGGGTCGCGCCTCACGTCGCCGCCGAGTTCCCGGGGCTGGGGATCGCCTGGGTCGAGCTCGAGGCCGCGCCCCGCCGCAGTCCCGAGCCCGTCCAGCGCCGTCTCCGCGACCTCTCCGACCGCTTCTACGGCGGTCAGGCGATTCACCTGCGCGAACGGCCGATCCCTTGGGCCTACCGTGTCTTCTTCCGCCAGATCGGTCTCGACCCCGATCACACCCGCACCCCGATCGAGCAGCTCGCCTTCGAGCGCATTCGCGAGGGCGCGTTCAAGAGCGACGGCCTGCCCGCCGACGCGCTGACGGTCGCGGTCGTCGAGACCGGCGTCGCCCTCCTGGCCTTCGACGCCGACCGGCTCGACGGGCGTCTCTGCATCCGCGACTCGGCCCCCGGCGAGTCGTTGCCGGGACGCCCCGGCGAGCTCTCGCACGGCACCCTGGCGATCGCCGACGAGCGGGGCCCGGTCGGGCTGCTGTTCGGGGAGATGGGAGAGGGCTACGCGGTCGCGGAGGCCAGCCGGCGGCTGGCGATCGTCGCTGTGCAGGTGAAGGGCGTGCCGCAGATAGCCGTCTCCGAGGCGCTTTGGATTGCCGCCACGACCGTCGATGCCGGGCGGGTCTGACCCGCTTAACCGTTTCCTGACTTGCGGAGTCGGGTCGTGATCTACACTCGGTACCAGGCCGATGGTGGATCTGCTCGAGAGAGACAGCCTGGATGGGCTTCGCGTCGAGGTCGACGAGCTGGCAGCGCGCGCCGAGCTGCGCCGTCAGGTCGGCCGTCTCGAGCGCGAGCTGGCCGGGCTCTTCGCCGAGGCCTTCGGTCGGGTCGAGCTCGATCACCGCGTTGCCGCGATCGCCGCGGAGCCGCGCGTGCTTAACCTCGGTGAGCTGGAGCGCCTCCGCGACCAGCTCGCGGAGAGGGTCGCCGATGCGCGGGTGAAGCTGCACGAGCGGGCCCGGGTCGAGACCCGCAACCGCGAGCTGGTGCGGGAGATGATTGCCGCGCCGGAGAACTTCAAGTGGGTGCAGGTCAGCCGCGCCGACGTCGGCGAGCCCGGCTGTGGGCACTGGCACTCACGGCCGCGCCTCGGCCCGATCGGGATGTTGATGGGCTGGTGGCGGGTCAAGGTCTCATCGGGATGCCCGTTAGCCGGGCGGCTTACGGCCGTTGAGCAAGAAGCGCAAGGCAAAGCGACCGCGACGACCCATCCCGGCTGAGAGGCCAGCGGTCAGCGCGCCGAAATCGGCGCCCCGCGTCGCCAAGCCCGACGACCGCCCGCCCGCCCCCTGGGGGAAGGTGCCACTGGCGGAGCTGACGATTCTCGCCGGCATCGTCGCGCTGATCGTCGGCCTCGTCGGCCGCCACCCGACCGCGCTCGGCCTCGGCGTCGCGCTCGCCGGCCTCGGCGGCATGGAGGTCGCGATCCGCGAGCACTTCGCCGGCTACCGCTCCCATACCACCCTGCTGGCGGGCGCCGTCTTCGTCTTCACGGTCGGCGGGCTCTTCTACCTCGCCGACCAGGTCCTGGCGGTGGCGCTCGGGGCCGGCGCGGTCACCTTCGCGATCTCCTTCTATCTCGCGCGCCGCGCATTCCAGCGCGCCTCCGGAGGCCTCAGCTTCCGGGTCGGCGGAATGCGCGGCTGAGCGGATTCTCTAGGCGGTCACCGCTTCGCGGCCGCTGCCGGCACGCGAGGAGAGCTCGGTCGAGAGCATCCGGCGCTGGCGCGAGGTGAGCGTGCCCAGCTGCTTGTTCTCGTTCAGCGAGAGCGGCATCAGGAACTTGCGGGCGCGGGTGCGGCCCCAGCGGCGCTGGCTGGTCAGCAGCTCGGCGATGGTCATGCTCTCCGTCTCCCACGGGCAATCGCGGATCACCTCCGAGGGGTCGGCGTCCCCGCGCGCGATCGCGCGCTTGAGCTCGGCGCGGGCCAGGCGCACCAGGTTGGCTCGTTCGAGTGCCCGCATGTGTTGCGGGGCCTCCACCGAAGTTGCGATCGTCGTTGCGGGTGCCGTAGAGGCAGCGTCCACTGGGACTCCTCCCTTCAAGGAATCGATTGACTGGGTATCTCGCTTTCGACCGAGGACCACTGGCTTGGGGACCGTGGCCCGGGCCTGAACGAGTTCTCAATTCGTTCACCCCGCCCGGGGTGTTCGGCGAGAGGGCCAAGCTATGGCGTGGCGATAGCGATCGTCAACCCGCGGCGGGCGGTGCGTGGCGCGGGCCGCCCGCTAAGAGCAACAATTTCGGCTCGACCCGAATCGCTCCCCGATCCGGCCAAGCCTGAAACTACCCCCGACGGGGGATGTCAAGAAAGCGTTACCAACGGATTACGAGCGCGGCAGCTGCGGGAAGTCCTGGATCACCCTGGCGATGGTGCCGAGGGCGCCGTCGAGGTGCTCGCGCTCGTGGGTCGCCATCAGGCTGGTCCGCAGCAGGGCTCCGCCCGGCGGCACGGCAGGGTGGATCGCGACGTTGGTGTAGACGCCGGCGTCGAAGAGGGCCTTCCAGAGCAGCACCGCCTGCCAGTCGTCGCCGACCATCACCGGCACCACCGGAGTGGTGGCGACGGTGCCGTCGGGGAGGGTGCCGGGCTCGATCACCTTCAGGCCGAGATGGCGCAGGCCTTCGCGCAGGTACTCGGCGTTGGCCAGCAGCCGCTCGAACAGGGCCGGGCCGTCCTCGCGGATCACCCGCAGCGCAGCCAGGGCGGCGCCGACCGCGGCGGGAACGGCCGAGGCGCTGAAGATGAACGAGCGCGAGGAGACCCGCAGGTACTCGATCACGTCGGCCGGGCCGGCGATGAAGCCGCCGCAGGAGGCGAGGCTCTTGGAGAAGGTGCCCATCCTCAGGTCGACCTCGTCCTCGAGTCCGAAGAGCTCGGAGGCGCCGGCGCCGCGGGCGCCGAGCACCCCGGCCCCGTGGGCCTCGTCGACCATCAGGCGCGCCCCGTGGGCCTTGCAGAGCTCGACGATCCGGGGCAGGTCGCAGACGTCGCCCTCCATCGAGAAGACGCCGTCGACGATGACGAGGACGCCGCCGCCGTCCTCGGCGGCGCGCTGCAGCATCTTCTCCAGCTTGTCCATGCGGTTGTGGCGGAAGGGACGCAGCTTGGCGCCGGAGAGGCGGCAGCCGTCGAGGATCGAGGCGTGGTCGCCGGAGTCGCAGATCACCGTGTCGCCCGGGCCCAGGATCGTGCCGATGCAGCCGACGTTGGCCTGGTAGCCGGTGGTGAAGACGATCGCGTCCTCGGTCCGCATCCACTCCGCCAGCTCGCGCTCGAGGTCGACGTGGAGCGGGGTGGTGCCGTTGAGGAGGCGTGAGCCGGTGACGCCGGTGCCGTAGGTCTCCAGCGCGTCGCGAGCCGCCTGCTTGACCCGCTCCTCGCCGGTCAGCCCCAGGTAGTTGTTGGAGCCGAGCATGATCGTCTCGCGCCCCTCCATCTCCACCACTGGGCCCGCCTGTGAGGTCAGCAGGCGGAAGTAGGGGAGGAGGTCGTGCTCCTTGGCCGCTTCGAGCTGCTCCAGCCGGTCGTGGCTGCGGGCCTTCTCGAAGACGTCGACCGGGGCCTTCGCGGTCTCGCTCATTGCCACCAGTGTAGGTTGCGGCACCCATGGCAAGCGTGTCGATCCGGCCGGTGCGAACGCGAGGCGAGCGCAAGCGCTTCGTCAAAGTTCCGTTCCGCCTCCACCGGGCCCATCCGCAGTGGGTGGCACCGCTGGTCTTCGAGCGGATGGAGTTCCTCGACGAGAGGAAGAACCCCTACTTCGAGCACGCCGAGGTGCAGCTCTTCGTCGCCGAGCGCGACGGCGAGCCGGTCGGTCGGATCAGCGCCCAGGTCGACCATCGCTGGGACGAGTTCCACGGTGGCAGCGACGCGATGTTCGGCTTCTTCGAGACCAGCGAGGATCCGGAGGTGGCCAAGGCGCTGCTCGATGCCGCCACCGAGTGGGCCGCGGCCAAGGGGCGCAGTCGCATCCTCGGGCCGATGGACTTCACCACCAACGACGAGATCGGGATCCTGATCGAGGGCTTCGAGCGCCGGCCGATGATCCTTGAGCCCTGGCACCCGCCCTTCTACCAGGAGCTGATCGAGGCCGAGGGCTTCGAGAAGACGATGGACGTGCTGATGTGGGAGCTGCAGTTCGGCAGCCTCAAGGAGGGCGAGAGCTTCGATCCCTCGATCCACGCCGCCGCCAAGAAGGCGCTGGAGGATGAAGGGATCGCGATCCGCAACCTCCGCAAGAGCGAAATGGCGAAAGAGGTGCGGCGCTTCACGGACGTCTACAACGAGGCCTGGGGAGACAACTGGGGCTTCGTCCCGATCACCGACGCCGAGGTCGAGTTCCAGGCCAAGAACCTGAAGCAGGTGATCGACGAGAACTGGGCCTACATGGCCGAAAAGGACGGCGAGGTCGTCGGCGCCGCCCTCACCCTGCCGGACATCAACCAGGTGATGGCGAAGCTGAACGGACGCCTGCTGCCATTTGGCTGGGCTCGGTTTTTGCTCGGCAAACGCAAGATCGACCAGTGCCGGGTCTTCGCGCTGGGGGTCAAGAACGATTACCGGCACAGCGGCATCGCCGCCGGCCTCTACCTGCGGCACCTCGAGGAGGCGGCCGTGCCTGGCGGCATCGTCGGGGGTGAGATGGGCTGGATCCTGGAGACGAACGGGCCGATGAACCGGGCGATGGAAGGGATGGGCGGCGAGGTGGTCAAGAAGTACCGGTTGTACGAGCGGGCGCTGTAGCTGGACGACGTGGCGAAGGGGGTCACCGGATGGGACTCGCCGGCGCGAACAGCGGGAGGCTTGGCGAGTCCCATCCGGTGACCCCTCGTCGGCGGGCCCAGGGCTACCTCGCAAGATTGCCGGCGGTCTCGGCAACATTCGCTATTTGCGCTGAGAGCTGGGGACGCGACCTGGGCCGTCGCTAGAGTCGAGGCGGTGAGTGAGCTTGAGCTAGAGGGCGAGATCGTGGCCGAGGAAGACGCCGAGCCGGGGGACGCGGAGCCGGTGCGGGCGCTGCCGCTGCCTTATGAGGAGTCGTCCTCGCCGGTGTTGAGCACCGAGGTCCGCAGTGCCGCTCTGGCCGCCGCCGGGGGCGTCCTGGCCGGGGCCGCGACCGTCGCCGCCGTCCGGGCGGTCAGCGCCGTCTCCTCCAAGAGCCGTTCCCCGCGCCGCCTCGGCCGGCGCCGCGACCGCCGCGACGTGGTCGCCAGCCGTTCGTTCCTGGTGGACGTGCACCTGCTCGGCAGGTGAGGGCACTCGAGCAAGAGGTCCGGCCCGCTTCGCCCTACCGGTTGCCGCGGGGGAGCGACGACAGGACGCTGCGGGTCGTGGGCGGGGTGGCGACGCGGCTGCTGCACGTCGAGGGCAGCCCGGTCTTCGTCCGGGCTTGGCAGCCGGCGGCGGACCGGCTGGTGCTGCGGGCGCAGCCGCTCGATCCCGCCTCCGTCATCCAGCCGATCGCCGCGACGGCGGAGCCGACCCCGGCCGGCCCCGCCCAGCTCGAACGGGCGATCGAGCGGATGCGCTTCGTGCTCGGCGTCGATTACGACCTCGGCGAGTTCCACCGCCGCTTTCGCCGCGATCCGCTGGTCGGGCCGCTGATCCGCCGCTTTCCGGGCTTCCGGCCGCGGCGCCGGGTCTGGCCCTGGGAGGCGCTGGCGGCCGCGGTGGTCGGCCAGCTGATCGAGGCCCAGCGGGCGGTCACGATCGAGCGCCGCATCGTCGGCCGCTGGGGGCCCCGCCTGGGGGAGGGGCGGGAGGCCCCGCGCGACGTGCCCGCGGCGGCGACGATCGCCGGCCGCGCCCCGGCCGAACTGGCGGCGATGGACCTCGCGCCGACCCGGGCGGCGGCCCTGCGCCGGGTGGCGCTGGCGGTCGCCTCCGGGCGTTGCCGGCTCGACTCCCCGGCGGCCGAGCGCCGGCTCCTGGCGATCCCGCAGATCGGCCCCTGGACGGTCCAGTGCCTGGGCCTGTTCGGGCATGGCGACATGGATTCGCTGCCGGCCGGCGATCTCGGCTACATCAAGCTGGTCGGCCGCCTGGCCGGCCTCGGCCGGCGCGCCGACGTCGCCGAGGTGGAGGATTTCTATGCGCCCTATGAGCCGTACCGGGGACTGGTCGGCGCGCTGACTCTGGCCGGATTGCACCGCACGGTGGCCCAGGGCCCGCCGCTGCGCATCGCGGCCTGACCGGCCCTCCACGGTGCACGAGACCGTGCCTGGACGGAGGTGCGGTCAAGCGTCCCGACGATGTGTCGATAACGACGCGATGCCGGACAAAGGGGACAGGAACTGGCCGGACCACGAGGTTCACGAATTTCTCGATCAGATAACCGCCGGAGGGCAGGACTACCGGCGCCTGGTCGAGCGCCTGCCGGTGATCGTCTACACCTCGGAGATGGGCGAGCACGGCGAGTGGCACTACGTCAGCCCCCAGGTCGAGGAGATCCTCGGCTACTCCGCCGAGGAGTTCAAGGCGGACCCGGGGCTGTGGGCCCGCCTTCTGCACCCTGAGGATCGCGAGCAGGCGCTCGCCAACGAAACCGAGATCTACCTCGGCGATCGCAGCACTCGGCCGGTCGAGTACCGGCTGCATACCCGCGCCGGCGAGATCGTCTGGATGCTCGACGAAGCGGTGCTGGAGGCCGACGACAAGGGAGTGCCGGTCTGGCACGGGGTCCTCTACGACATCACCGAGCGCAAGCGGACCGAGGACGAGCTGCAGCGGGCGCTGGCGCAGCAGGCTGTCGTCGCCAAGCTCGGCGAGCGGGCCCTGCAGGACGGCGATCCCGAGGCGCTGTTGCGGGCCGCGACCGAGCTGATCGCCGAAGTCGACGGCATCGAGAGCGCCTGCATCTGGGAGCTGGGCCGCGACGGCCGCCGCCTCAACCTGCGGGCTGGGCTCGAGGACGCGGTCGTCGGTGCCGGTCGCCGCGTCTCCGCCGCCCTCGACTCCCACGCCGGCGCCGCCCTCGACTCCGGCGCCCACGCGATCGTCGCCGACTGGACCGCCGAGACCCGCTTTACGATGCCGCCGGTCCTGCGGGTCGTCGCCGCCGCCAGCAGCCTGGCGGTGATGATCGACGGCAAGGACCAGCCATTTGGCGTGCTCGACCTCCACTCCACCGAACCGGACCGCTTCAACGCCAAGGACGTCCCTTTCGTCCAGGCGGCCGCCAACGTCCTCGCCGACGCGATCGAGCGCCACGCCACCGACCAGGCCCTGCGCCACCGCGTCCTGCACGACTCTCTGACCGGCTTGCCGAACCGGCTCAGCTTCGTCGACGCGCTCAACGAGGCCCTCAACCGGGCGACCGCCTCCGGCTCGCCGATCGGGATCCTCTTCCTCGACCTCGACCATTTCAAGCTGATCAACGACAGCCTCGGCCATCACGCCGGAGATGCGCTGCTGCGTGCCGTGGCACCGCGCCTGCGCGCCCACCTGCGTCCCGGCGACGTCGTCGCCCGCTTCGGCGGCGATGAGTTCGGCGTCCTCATCGACCGTCTCGCCGACGAGGAGGAGGCGGTCGCGATCGCCGACCGCGTCGCCGCCGCCTTCGCCCAGTCCTTCTCGATCGACGGGGTCGAGCACTTCATCAGCGCCAGCGTCGGCATCGCCGTGGCCCGCCCGGTCGGCCGCCGCAGCGCCAGCGCCGAACTGCTGATCCGCGACGCCGATGCCGCGATGTACCGCGCCAAGGAAGGCGGGCGTGCCCGCTGCGTGCTCTTCGACGCGGAGATGCGGGCCACCGCGATGCAGCGGCTCGAGGTCGAACGAGAGCTGCGGCACGCGCTCGATCGCGAGGAGCTCACCCTCCACTACCAGCCGGTCCTCAGCCTCCGCACCGGCGAGATCTCCGGCCTCGAGGCGCTGGTCCGCTGGCAGCACCCGGAACGGGGGCTGCTCGACCCCGGCGACTTCGTCTCGATCGCCGAGGACAGCGGCCTGATCGAGCCGATCGGGCGCTGGGTGCAGGAGCGCGCCTGCCGGCAGATACTCGACTGGCACCAGCAGCGCCCCGACGAGCGCCCGTTCGACGTCGCCGTCAACCTCTCCGCCCGCCAGGTCGCCCACCGCGACCTTCCCGCCACCGTCGCCGAGATCATCGCCCGCACCGGGATCGACCCGATTCACCTGCGGCTGGAGATCACCGAGAGCGTCCTGGTCGAGGAGTCGGCGACGGCGATCGCCTCGCTGGAGGCCCTGAACGAGATCGGCGTGCGGCTCGTCCTCGACGACTTCGGCACCGGCTACTCCTCGCTCGCCTACCTCAACCGCTTCCCCTTCCACGCGCTCAAGATCGACCGCTCGTTCGTCGACGCGCTCGGGATCGAGCAGGAGCGCACGGCGATCGTCGAGGCGATCATCGGCATGGCCCGGGCGCTGTCGCTGGAGGTGATCGCCGAGGGGGTCGAGAACGAGATGCAGCTGGCCGAGCTGCGCCGGCTCGGCTGCGACTACGCCCAGGGCCATCTCTTCCACGCGGCGATGCCGGCGGCCGAGGTCAGCCGCCTGCTCGCCAGCGGGACACTTGGCTATTCGGGAATTTCCGCCCCCGGCAAGTAGTCGTCGCTGAGCAGTTCGCCGGCCTGCGGCAGCGACTGGATCAGCCCGTTGTCGCGCATCCAGCCGGCGAAGGTGCTCCACTCGGCCGGGTCCATGTAGCCGAAGGGCTGTCCGGAGGCGCGGGCGCCGAGCAGCGGCAGCGTCGCTTCCACCTCCGCTTCGGTCAGCTTCGGGTCGAGGCCGGTGTTGGCTTCAAGGATCGCCTTGGTGGCGGCGTTGGGCTGCTTGACGGCGGCTTCGGTGCCGCGCTGGAGCGCGGCGAGGAAGAGCCGGTACTTGTCCGGGTCCGCTTCCAGGCTCTTGCGGTTGGCGACCAGGACGAGCTCGTCATAGGTCGGCACGCCGAGCTGGTCGACCGGGGTGACGACCGGGTCCTTGCCGCGCTGGCGCAGGTCGACCCCCTCGACGTTGCTGTAGCCGCCGAGCATCGCCTCGGCGCTGCCGCCGAGCAGGGCGGGCAGCAGGCCGAAGCCGACGTTGACTTCCTTGACGGCGCTGGGGGAGAGCTGGGCGCGGCCGAGGATCGTCTTCAGGAAGGCCTTCTGGTACGGGATGCCGGCCGTGGCGACGGTCTTGCCCTTGAGGTCGCCGACCCCTTTGATGCCGGATTTCCCCAGCCAGATCAGCGAGGTGAGGGGGCGGTTCACGAGCGCGGCGACCGCGACCACGTCGAGACTCCGTTCGCGGGCCAGGGCCACCTCGGGCTCGTAGGAGATCGCCAGGTCCGACTGGCCGGCGGCGACCAGCTTCAGCGGCGCGGCCGGATCGGATGGCGTCTCGATGCTGAGGTCGAGGCCCGCTTCCTCGAAGTAGCCGAGCTTCTGCGCCATGTAGATCCCGGCGTGGTCGGCATTCGGGTAGAAGTCGAGCGTGAGGCTGAGCGGCTGGGCTTCGCCGCCGCCGTCCTCCGACTTCTCGCCGCAGGCGGCGAGGCCGAGCGCGAGGGCCAGGAGGACGAGAAGGGTGGCGAGAGCCGGAATCCGGGGCGACTTCATTCCTGTGTTCTATCGCCAAGTGACGACGAGTCGCTCGACAAGGGCCAGCAGACCGATCAGGACCAGGCCGATTGCGGAGAGAACGGCTATCGCCGCGAACTGCCTGGCGACTTCCAGGTAGCCGCCATCGACGAGGATCAGGTGCCCGAGGCCGGAGCTGGACCCGGCCCACTCCCCGAAGACGGCGCCGATCGGCGCCAGCACGACGGCGATCTTGGCGCCGGTGAAGAAGCTCGGCAGCGCCGTCGGCGTCTCGACCCGGCGGAAGACCTGTGAGCGCGAAGCGTCGAGGCTGCGCATCAGCTTGATCGCATCCGGGCTGGCGGCGCCGAGGCCGGCGAGCACGTTGACCGTGATCGGGAAGAAGCAGATCAGGGCGACGACGACGATCTTCGGTCCGATCCCGAAGCCGAGCCAGACCAGCAGGATCGGGGCGATGACGATGATCGGGATCGTCTGCGAGGCGACGATCAGCGGGTAGGAGGCGTCGCGGATGGTTCTCGAGAGATGCATCAGCACGGCGAAACCGACTCCGGCGACGAGCGCGCAGACGAGGCCGAGGATGATCTCGCGCAGCGTCACCCAGGCGTTTTCTGCCAGCAGCGAGCGGCTCTGCCAGAGCGATTCGGCGACTTCCGCCGGCGAGGGGACGAGATAGCTTTCGAGCCCGAGGACTTCGGCCAGGAAACCGGTCGAGGCGGCCAGTTGCCAGACGCCGACGAGGGCCGCCAGCAGCAGGGCGGGGAGGAGCCAGCGCCTCACCGCGCGCCCTCGTGCAGCGCTCGCATGGCCTGCTCGCGGACGGCGACGAAGTCAGGGGCGGTGACGGCGGCGTCGCGGTCGGGCGCGCGCGCGGCCGGCGCGTCCAGCTCGGCGACGATCCGGGCGGGACGGGCCGAGAGCACGAGGACGCGGTCGGAGAGGTAGAGCGCCTCCTCGACGTCGTGGCTGACGAGGACGACCGTGCGCGGGTCGGCCTCGAGCGCCGCGGCGAGCCAACCCTGCATCTCGGCCCGGGTGATCGCGTCGAGCGCGGCGAACGGCTCGTCAAGGGCGAGCAGCGGCTTGCCGGCGATCAGCGTGCGCAGGAACGCCACCCGCTGGCGCATCCCTCCGGAGAGCTCGGCCGGGGCGGCGGACTCGAAGCCGGCCAGGCCGAAGCGCCCGAACAGCTCTACTGCCCGCTCTCGCGCCTCAGCCTTGCGGTGGCCGCGGTTGCGCAGGGCCAGCGCCGCGTTGTCGAGCGCCGAGTACCAGGGCAGCAACTGGTCGCTCTGCGGCATGTAGGCGCACTGGGAGAGGCGCCCGGCCGCGGTCTCGGCACCGCCGACCGCGATCGTGCCCGAGCCCGGGTCGAGCAGCCCGCAGATCAGCTCCAGCAGCGTCGACTTGCCGCAGCCCGAGGGCCCGACGAGACCGACCACCTCGTGCTCGCCGACCTCGAGATCGAGCCGCTCGATCGTGCGCAGCTCGGCGTAGGAGTGGCCGAGGCCGCGAATCGAGACGGACATTCTTGGTATCCTGGCGCACTCCGCGCTCCTGACCAAGGAGGTCAGGAAAGTCGATAAGTACCCCGCGCGGTGCGGCACAACTCCCCATGGACCCGGCAATAGTCCTCTTCGGATTGGGCATCGGCGTACTCGTCGGCATGACCGGCATGGGTGGAGGGTCGCTGATGACGCCGCTGCTGATCCTGATTTTCGGGATCCAGCCGACCACGGCGATCGGCACCGACATCGTCTACTCGGCGATCACCAAGACGGTCGGCGGCTGGCGCCACTTCCGGCTCGGCACCGTGAACATGGAGCTGGTCAAGTGGCTCTCGTTCGGCAGCGTTCCCTCCGCCGTGATCGGGGTGGCGCTGGTCTCGGTGCTTGCCGACCACATCGGCGAAGACCGGCTCGACTCGCTGGTCTACGCCGTGCTCGGCGGCACCCTGCTGATGGTCGGGCTCATCACCCTGGCCCGGGCGCTGATCCTGCGCAACCTGATCGACGAGCGCGACCGCTTCCAGGTCGAGAAACGCCACAAGGTCGCGGCGATCGTGATCGGCGCCACCACCGGCTTCGTGATCGGGGTCACCTCGGCCGGCTCCGGCACGGTGATCGCGATCCTGCTGATCGCCGTCTACCGCCTGGCGCCGAAGAAGGTCGTCGGCACCGACGTCTTCCACGCCGCGATCCTGCTCTGGGCCGCCGGCCTCGCCCACATCGTCGGCGGCAACGTCGACTTCGGGCTCGCCGGCAACATCCTGGTCGGTTCGATCCCCGGCGTGATCATCGGCTCGGCCCTCTCCGACAAGGCGCCCCAGGGCTTCATCCGCACCGCGCTCGGCCTGGTCCTGATCGGTTCCGGCATCGTCACGATCCAGAAGGGCGACCCGAACGTCTGGCCGATCGCCGCCGCGGTCGCCGCGGTCGGGCTCGGCGCGGTCCTCTATGCGCCGCACTGGTTGAACAGGCGCCGCGAGCTGCGGCGTCGGCAAGAGGCCGACCAGGCGCGGGCTTCGGCCTAGGGGCCGGCGGCACCCTGGTTTACTAGTTCCATGCGCGTTTCAGCCAAGGCCGACTACGCGGTGCGCGCCGCCGCCGAGCTCGCCGCCGCCGACGAGGGTCCCGTCAAGGGCGGAGTCCTGGCCGAGGCCCAGGACATTCCCCTGCAGTTCCTCGAGCACATCCTGCTCGAGCTCAAGCACCAGGGCATCGTCCGCGCCCGCCGTGGCGCCAAGGGCGGCTACTGGCTCGCCAAGCCGGCCGACGAGGTGACCGTGGCGGACATCGTCCGCGCCGTCGAGGGCCCGATCGCCCACGTGCAGTCGACCCCGCCGGAGGCGATCGAGTATCACGGCAACGCCGAGTCGCTGCAGAAGGTCTGGATCGCGGTCCGCGCCAGTCTCCGCACGGTGCTCGAGAACGTCACCCTCGCCGACCTCGTCTCCGGCAACCTGCCGCCCGTGGTCGAGGAGCTGACCGCCAACCCCGACGCCTGGGTCGCCAGCACCGGGACCAAGGAAATGGCGACCAAAGGCAGCTAGCCGCGGTCGGCGTCAGGCCTTGGTCGGCACCAGGTCGAAGTCGGTGCCGAGTCGCAGCTCGCTGTAGCGCTTGACCCAGTCGTCGTTGACGAGGTCCGACTGCCGCTTCATCCGCGGCTCGAAGTCGAAGTCGTCGGGCGGGGCCAGGTCGAGGCGTTCGAGCAGGCGCAGGGTGCTGGTCTCGTAGTCGGCGGCGAAGTTCTCGTAGAGGACGAGCATCGGCCTGATCCCGGCGTGCTCGAAGAAGGCGTCCCAGCGCGCCTCCTCGATCAGGATCTGCCCGAGCAGGTGCTCGATCGCGCGGTAGTGGAAGCGCAGCTGCGGGCGGTGCTCCTCGATGAAGCTGCGGTAGGGAGGGGAGTCTTCGCCCTCCAGCGAGGCCGCCTTGGCGGTGGCCTGGTCCTCGCGCCAGGTCGCGGTCTGCACCGCCTTCCAGAGCGAGACCGCCTGCCGCACCTTGTTCGCGCGCACGACCCGGACGAAGGTCAGATCCGGGAAGACCGTGGGCAGCAGCTCGGCGAGGGGGACGTCGCGGTAGGCGGGAACGTTGCGGAGCAGGCTGACGAAGTCCTCGAAATAGCCCCACATCAGCTTCGCGGCGAAGACGCCGTTGGGGGTGGTGCCAGCCTCGAAGACCCACTCGAGGTAGCGGTCGTAGGCGGCGCGGCTCCACAGCGGCGAGCGGGGTTGGGACTCGCTGCCGACCGCCCGCTCGCCGAGGTGGTCGCGGATCGAGGGGTCTTCGACGCCGACGAAGTATTCCTCGGGCCGGCGCGGGCGACCGCTGTGGCGGAGCGCCTCGAAGTACTCCTCCGGCCGCCCGGCGACCCCGGTTTCGGCGAGCGCATGGCAGACCAGGGTGCTGCCGCTTCGGGGCGTGGCGCAGACGATGTAGGAGCGGTCGGGTGGCATCGGGGAGATCAGGAGGGTCGGGTGAGATGGGAGACTTTGCCAAGTAAGTTAATCAACAAAGACGTAAACAGTGCTGCTGGCCCGGCTCCGATCGTTAACCTCTCTCGCACTTCGACCCTGGGAGTACCCGCTTGAACTCAGCCCCGAACATCCTCTACATCCACTCGCACGACACCGGGCGCTTCGTCCAGCCCTACGGCTTTCAGGTCCCGACCCCGAACATCCAGATGTTGGCCGACCAGGGAGTCCTCTTCCGCGAGGCTTTCTGCGCGGCGCCGACCTGCTCCGGCAGCCGGGCCAGCCTGCTGACCGGCCTCCACTGCCACAACAACGGCATGCTCGGCCTCGCCCACCGCGGCTGGGCGCTCAACGACTACGGCCAGCACTGGGTCCACGCCCTGCGCCGCGGCGGCTACCGCTCAACCCTGATCGGCGAGCAGCACATCTCTGCCGACCCGGGGGCGATCGGCTACGACGAGATCGTCCCGATCGACTCCAATCGGGCCGAGTACGTCGCCCCTCTGACGATCGAGGCGCTGCGCGAGGCCCCCTCTCAGCCCTGGTTCATGTCGGTCGGGTTCTTCGAGACCCACCGCGATTTCTTCGCCCCGACCTCGGTCCGCGACACGCTCTACTCGGTTCCCCCGGCCAACCTGCCCGACGTCGTCGCCACCCGCAAGGACTTCGCCGCCTTCAAGGCCAGCGCCCGCTCGCTCGACCAGGGGATCGGCGCCGTGCTCCACGCCCTGCACGACTTCGGCCTGGTCGAGAACACGCTCGTGCTCTGCACCACCGATCACGGCGTCGCCTTCCCCGGCGCCAAGGCGACCCTGTTCGACCGCGGCATCGGCGTGATGATGCTGATGCGGGGCCCGGGCGGCTTCACCGGCGGCAAGGTGGTCGACGCGCCGGTCAGCCACCTCGACGTCTACCCGACCCTCTGCGAGCTGGCCGGCGTCGAGGCACCCGACTGGCTGCAGGGCTCCTCGCTGATGCCGCTGGTGCGCGGCGAGACCGAGCGCCTGCACGAGGCGATCTTCGCCGAGACCACCTACCACGCCGCCTACCAACCGCACCGGGCGGTGCGGACCGAGCGCTGGAAGTACATCCGCCGCTTCGACGATTACCAGCACCCGGTGCTGGCGAACTGCGACGACAGCGCCAGCAAGGACCTCCTGGTCGAGGCGGGGTGGGGGGATCAGATCGTGCCGGAGGAGCAGCTCTACGACCTCGTCCTCGATCCCGCCGAGGGCGCCAACGTTGCCGCCGACCCCGCCCGGAGGGAGGTGCTGGCGGAGATGCGCGGCCGCCTCGACGCCTGGATGCGCGAGACCGACGACCCGCTCCTCGCCGGCCCGGTCGAGCCGCCGCCGGGGGCGATCGTCAACGAGCAGTGGCAGGTCTCGCCCGACGACCCGCCGCGCGCCGTCGCCGCGGATCCGACCGCCGCCGCCTCCGGCTGAGAGCTACTCGGCGGCCGGCACGCCGCCGGCGACGACGTTGACGAAGTTCTCGAGGTGGCGGGTGGTCCAGCACTCGAAGGCGCCGTCGCAGTAGCGCTCGTAGGCGGCCATCACCGAGTCGCCGTAGTTCCAGTAGAGCTTCGGCTCAGGGTTGAGCCAGAACAGCCGCCCGGCGCGCTCGGCGACCTGGGCGAAGATCTCGGCGTGGGGCTCGCGGCCGTTGGTGCGGGCGTCGCCGAGCACGATCACGGTCGAGCGCGGGTCGAGGTCGTCGGAGATCTCGGTCAGGAACTCGAGCCAGACGCGGCCGTAATCGGTGTAGCCGGAGACGTCGGCGACGCCGCCCTCGCTGGAGATCTTCTGGGCGACGACGGCGAAGTCGCGCTCGTGCTCGAAGACCTCGGTCACCTCCGAGATCCGCTCGATGAAGACGAAGCTGCGCAGTTTGCGGAACGAGTCGTGCAGCGCGTGCAGGACCGAGAGGAAGAAGACGCTGGCCGAGGTGACCGAAGTGGAGACGTCGCAGAGGACGTAGATCTCCGGCCGCCGCGGCCGCTTCGGCTTGTAGCTGAGCCGCAGCGGCACGCCGCCGGTCTCCAGCGAGGCGCGCATCGTCCGCCGCACGTCGACCGCGCTGGCCTTGGCATGTCCCCGTTGCTCCTGGCCGAGGGTCGCCAGCCGCCGCTTCATCTGCGAGACAGCGCGGTGGACGGCGGCGAGGTCCTGGGTCGGGTTGGTCGGCAGCGCCCGGTCGAGCTCGGCCAGGGGACGGGAGGGGGGCAGGGTTTCGGTGCGTTCGATCAGGTCGCGCTCGAGCTCGCGCCGCAGGTGGCGCTCGAAGCGGGTCAGCTGCGAGCGGTCGATCGGCGGCCGCTCGCCGCCGTCCTCGCTTGGCGGCTGCGCTCCGGCGGTGAGGCCGAGGGTGCGGCGGATCCGCTGCACGTCGACGCCGACCACGCCCGAGCCCTCGCCGCGGCCGAAGGCGGCGATCGCCAGCCGCGCCAGGTCGCGCATCCGGTCCTCGTCTTCGGCTTCGATCGCGTCGCGGATCTGCTCGCGCAGCTCGTCCATGTCGATCCGCTCGCCGCCCTCGCCGACGTCGTCCCCCTCGCCGCCGCCCTCGCCGCGCTCGGTGATCTCGCGCTGCACGGCCTCGGCCTCGGCGGCGCGGAAGAAGTAGCGATCGAACAGCAGCTCGAAGACGCGACGGTCGTCCTGGGACTTGGCGATCGTCGCCGCCAGCGCCTCGCGGAAGTCGTCGCGCGAGGTCCACTCGACCATCTCCAGGGCGGCGAAGGCGTCGAGGATCTCCGAGGTCCCGACCGCCACACCCTCGCCGCGCAGCTCGTCGCAGAAGCCGAGCAGCCTCGCCGCCAGGCCGGGCGGGCCGGCATCGGCCTTGGGCCCGTAGGGGGTGCCGATGCTCATGCCATCGATAATAGGAGGGTGAGTAGCGAGCAGGGGCAGACCGCGGCGCTGGGGGAGCTGCGCGCGGCGCGCCGCCGCCGCTTCGTCGAGCAGCTCGACCTGATGGAGATCCTCTACCGCGTCTACCTCGGCGCGATCTTCGGCGGCATCGCCCTCGCGGTGATCGCCGGCTGGGTCGAGGAGGCTCCGGCCAGCGCCGCGGCGGTCGCCGACATGAGCGCGCACGGGCCGGCCGTGCTGGGACTGGCGCTGGCGCTGGCGATCCTGACCGGGCTGCGTTCCGGCGCTCGCGGCGGCCCGCTGGCGATCGAGGCCGCAGAGGTCCAGTACGTGCTGCTGGCCCCGATCGACCGCGGCACGGCGCTGCGTCCCGCCGCCTGGCGGCAGCTGCGGGTCGCCGTGCTCGCCGGCGCCGTGCTCGGCGCCGTGATCGGCAACTTCGTCTTCCGCCGCCTGCCCGGCTCCCCGGTCGAGTGGATCGCCTGTCTGGCGCTCTTCGGTGCCCTGCTGCCGCTCTGCACCCTCGCCGCCGCCCTGCTCGCCTCGGGGGGTCGCCTGCGGCCGGCGCTGGCGACGACGCTCGGGGCCGGCCTGATCGCCTGGTCGCTCGCCGACCTCCTGCTCGGTGCGGTCACCGCGCCGGCGACGATGGCGGGGGAGATCGGGACGCTGCCGCTGCAGAACGGCGGTGGCCACCTGGCTTTGGCGGCGGTCGGGCTGGCGATCGCGCTGGCGCTGACCTGGCTTGGCCTGCGTGTGGTCGGTCGGATCGCGCTCGAGGCGGCGCGGCGGCGGGCCGCCCTCACCGCCGAGCTGCGTTTCTCGGCCTCGGTCCAGGACCTGCGCACGGTCGTGCTCCTGCGCCGCCAGCTCGCCTCCGAGCGGCCGCGCCGGCGGCCATGGATCCGGCTGGGAGCGCCGGTCTCCTCCCGCCACCCGGTCTGGCGGCGCGGCTGGCAGAGTTTCCTGCGCTGGCCGCTCGGGCGCCTCGCCCGGGTCCTGGCGATCGCGGTGGGCGCCGGCGCCGCCACGGCCGCGGCCTGGAGCGGAGTCACGCTGCTCTTCGTCCTGCCCGGCGCGCTGCTGATGGTCGCCGCGCTCGACCTGGTCGAGCCGCTCGCCCAGGAGGCCGACCACCCAACCAGGAGGGAGCTGCTGCCGGTTGCCGTCGACTCCCTCTTCCGGCGCCACCTGGCCCCGTCCGCCGTGGCGATGGCCGCGGTGCTGTCGATCGGAGTCGTGGCCGCGCTCGTCCTCGGCGCTCCGGCGACCACCGCCGCGGTCGGCGCGGTGATGCTGGTCCCGACCGCGCTGGTGCTGGCCTGCTGCGCCGGCCTCAGCGCCACCAACGATCCCTACCGCTACATCCTCACTCCCCAGCTCGGCTACGCGCAGTCGGCCGCGCCGGTCGTGATCGCGATCGTCGCCGCCGGCGGCCCGCTCCTGGCGGCGCGGGAATCGGCGCGCCACGGCGCCTCGGCCGTCGGCGCCGCCTTCAGCATCGAGGTCGCGATGCTGGCGATCGGGATGGCGATGGCTTGGTGGCTCGGCATGCGGATGGCCGACGAGAGCGCGGTGGCGCCGTGATCGCCGGCGTCGAAGTCGAGGCGGGCCCGGCGCTGCTGGGAGCCCACGGGCTTGGCAGGACCTACGACGGCTTCATCGCCCTCGATGCCTTCAGCCTCGAGCTGGGGGAGGACGAGCTCGTCGCCCTGGTCGGTCCCAACGGGGCCGGGAAGACGACCTTTCTCACCCTGGCCGCCGGTCTGCTGGAGCCGTCGTCGGGCTCGATCGAGATCGCCGGCGTCCCGGCCGGCACGATCCCGGCGCGGCGGGCGCTCTCCTACCTGCCCGACACGCCGGTCTTCTACGAAGACCTCAGCCTCGGCGAGCACCTCGGCTACGTCGCGGCGCTGCACGGGGTGGCGGACGCGGGCGCCCGCGCCGGCGAGCTGATCGAGCGGCTCGGGCTCGGTGCCTGGGAGGACAGCCTGCCGTCCGAATTCAGCCACGGCATGCGGCAGAAGGCCTCGGTCGCGATCGCCCTGGTGCGGCCGTTCGCGGTCCTGCTCGCCGACGAGCCCTTCGACGGCCTCGACCCGCCCAGCCGCGACGTGCTCTTCGAGCTGCTGGCCGAGGCCCGCGCGGCCGGCGCCGCGGTCGTCGTCTCCACCCACCGCCCGGACGTGATCGCCGCCGCCAGCCGCTGCGTCGGGATCCGTGACGGCAGGCTTGCCTACGACGGGCCACCAGAGCCCGAGGCGCTCGCCGAGTTCTTCGAGAGCTAGCTCAGCTGCCGGCGGGGCTGCGCTCGGCCAGTTTCATTCCGACCCGCTCGGCCACCAGGTCGATGTCGGTGCGGTGCTTGACGATGATCGACATCGACTGGGTGAAGGTCTCGCGGTCGATGTCCTCGGCGCCCATCAGCAGCAGCGTCCGCGCCCAGTCGATCGACTCGGCGATCGAGGGCGGCTTCTTCAGGTCGAGCGCGCGCACCATCTCGATCACCTCGACCAGGCGCCGGGCCACCGACTCGTCCAGCTCCGGCACGTGCAGGCGGACGATTTCCATCTCGCGCTCGGCCCCGGGGTAGTCGAGCCAGAGGTAGAGGCAGCGCCGCTTCAGCGCCTCGGTCAGCTCGCGCGAGTCGTTCGAGGTGAGGACGACGATCGGCATCGTCGTCGCCGCGACCTGGCCCAGCTCCGGGATCGTGATCTGGAAGTCGGAGAGCAGCTCCAGCAGCATCGCCTCGAACTCCTGGTCGGTCTTGTCGATCTCGTCGATCAGGAGCACGACCGGCTTGGGGCTGGAGATCGCCTGCATCAGCGGCCGCGTCAGCAGGAACTCGGTGCTGAAGATGTCCTCCTGGACGTCGTCCCAGCCGCCCTCGCCGCCGGCCTGGATCCGCAGCAGCTGCTTGCGGTAGTTCCACTCGTACATCGCCTTCGCCTCGTCGAGGCCCTCGTAGCACTGCAGGCGCACCAGCTCGCGGCCGGTCGCGCGCGACAGCGCCTTCGCCAGCTCGGTCTTGCCGACGCCCGCGGGGCCCTCGACCAGCACCGGCTTGCCGAGCTCCTGGGCGAGGTAGGAGACCAGCGCCGCGGGCTCGTCGGCGAGGTAGCCGGCGCTGGCCAGCGCCGCCTTCACATCCGCCACAGAGCCCTCAGCCATGGCGGCGATGATAATCCGGCACCGTGCTCGACCTCACGCCGCCTCTCGCCGACCTGTTCCCGCACAGCCCCGGCCCCTACATCGCGCTGATGCTCGCGGGCTTCCTGATCGGCATCGTCGGGCACGTCTTCCGGGCCCGCTGGCTGATCGCGGCCGGCGTCGCCCTGATCTTCCTCGGCGCCCTTCTCTTCCCGCTCCTGGCCAACGTCACCAGCGAGAACCGGCCTCCCCCGATCGAAGAATCGCGCGGCGACGCGGGCTGAACGGGCGTCGGCTCTTCACTTTGCTCAACTTTTTTGATTAAAGTGAATTTGACCATGCACCGGATTCGCGTTCTGCTCGTCTTCACGGCTTTGTGCCTTTCCGCGATGGCCCTCGCCGCCTGCGGTGGCAGCAGCAGCAAGGATCCTCAGCAGACTCTGGAAAGCGCCAGCTTCGAAGGGGTCGAAAGCGCCGCCTTCGACGGCGCGCTGAAGATCGAGTCCAAGGGCGGCCAGGGCGGGGACGTCGATGTCAGCCTCTCCGGCCGTGCCCAGGCCAAAGGCGTCGAAGTCACGGCCAAGGTCGAAGGCACCGCCCAGGGCAAGCCGGTCGATCTCGAAGGGGGGCTGACCCTGTTCGGCAACCGCGGCTTCGTCAACTACCGGGGCACGGAGTACGAAGTCGACCCGAACAACTACGGCATCGCCAAGCCGCTCTTCGCCCCGGCCTTGGCGGAAGAAGGCGGCGCCGAAATCCGTGAATGCCGAAAGGCGGCGGCCGCCGAGGTCCAGGTCGGCGATCTGCTCGGCAACCTCCGTGAGGAAGGCGGTGCCGAGGTGGCCGGCACCGAGACGACCAAGATCAGCGGCGAGCTCGAGGTCCCGGCCGCGGTTGAAGCGCTGGTCAGCCTGGTCGAAGACCCTGCTTGCAGCACCCAGTTCGAAGCGCTGTCCCCGTTTGCGCTCTACAAAGTCCGCCTGCTCGCGGACGAACTTGTCAGCTCCACGGAAAAAGGCACGGTCCAGGTCTACGTCGACGAAGACGACGTCATCCGCAAGCTCAGCGCCGAATTCAGCGGTGGTCCGAGCGCCGGCCGCGAACCGGTCACGGTCCATCTCGAACTTGCCCTGAGCGGGGTCAACGAAGAGCAGAAGATCGAGGTTCCGGCAAACGCGAAGCCGATCTTCGCCCTGCTCGCGAGGCTCGGCGTCAGTCCGCTCGAATTTCTCGAATGGAGCCGCGGTGGCGAAGGGGTGCGCAGGCTGGGGGAAGAGGTCGCCGCCGACGCCTTCCCGTAGGCCTACGTCACCCGGTCAGTGGGGAAATCGAGGCCGGGATGCGACGCTGGGGACAGGAGCCGCCGCCTCCGCCCTAGAATCAGGGCTCGATCTGCCACCGATCAATGAGGAGCCCTATCCCTTGAGCCGTTTCCGCATTCTCGTGCTGCTCGCCGCGCTGGCCGCGCTCTCCGCCGTCTTCGCCGCCTGTGGCGGCAGCAGCGACAAGAGCAGCGAAGACCCGCAGAAGGTCCTCGACAACGCCAGCCTCGAAGGGGTGAAGAGCGGCAACATCGACCTCTCGCTCGGCGTCAAGTCCGAAGGCGATGAAGGCGGCAACATCGACGTCAAGCTCTCCGGGCCGTTCCAGAGCGGCAGCAAGGGGGACCTGCCGCAGCTGGCGATGACCGCGAGCGCGAAGGGCTCGGCCAAGGGCGAAGACGTCGACTTCGAAGGTGGCCTGACGCTGCTCTCCGACCGGGCCTACGTCAATTACGAAGGGACCGAGTACGAAGTCGACCCGACCACCTTCGGCTTCGTCAAGTCCGGCTTCGAACAGGCCCAGCAGCAGGGCGGCGGCTCCGAAAGCAACCCCGCCGACGTCAGCGCCTGCCAGGAAGCGGCCACCGGCCTCAAGGTCGGCGACTTCGTCGACAACCTGACCAACGAAGGCAGTGCCGAAGTCGACGGCACCAGCACGACCGAGGTCAGCGGCGACCTCAACGTCGGCGCCGCGATCGACGCGATCATCAAGTTGACCGAAAATCCGGCCTGCGCCAGCCAGCTCGAAGCGGCCGGGCCCCTGCCGATCGGCGAACTCGAAAAGGCGAAGGGCGAACTGACCGGCGCCGTCAAGAAGGCCCACGTCGCGGTCTACGTCGGCGACGACGACATCATCCGCAGGCTCGCCGCCGAAATGACGATCGAACCGAAGGGCAGCAGCAGCGAAAAGGTCGAAGTCGACCTCGACCTCTCGCTCAGCGGCGTCAACGAGGAACAGGACATCAGCGCTCCCGCCAACGCGCAGCCGCTCGAAGGACTGTTCCAGAAGCTGGACGTCAACCCGCTCGAACTGCTCGAAGGGGCCAGCAGCGGCGAAGGCCTCGGCGACCTGCTGGAAGGCATCAGCGGCGGCTCCTCCTCCGGCGGCGAATCCTCCTCCGGCGGCGGCGGCCTCAACCGCAGCTGTCTCGAAAACGCCGAAACGCCCGCTGACCTGCAGAAGTGCGCGAGCATGGCCGGATAGCGGACGGCATCAGCGGTCTCTCGCAAAGGGCGTCGCCACGGCGACGCCCTTTGCGTTTCCGCGTACGCTTGCCAGCCCTTGAATCAGCCCCGCTCCAACCAGCCACGGTTCGACGCCTCCTTCTTCCGCACGCCGCTCGGTTGGCCCTACCTGCTGGCGCCGCTGATCCCACTCGCGGTGGTGCTGGAGGTGATCGGTGCCCCTGCCACGATCGTCTTCGCCGTCTCGGCACTCGGGATCGTCCCCACGGCGGCACTGATGGGCCGCGCCACGGAGGAGCTGGCGGCGCGCTCGGGGCCTGGCATCGGCGGCCTGCTCAACGTCACCTTCGGCAACGCGCCGGAGCTGATCATCGCCCTCTTTGCGCTCAACAAGGGCCTGCAGGAGGTGGTCAAGGCCTCGATCGTCGGCTCGATCATCGGCAACATCCTGCTGGTGCTCGGCGCCGCCATGCTGGCGGGCGGCATCGGCCGCGCCAAGCAGACCTTCAGCCGCACCGGCGCCAGCATCCAGACCTCGATGCTGATGCTGGCGGCCGCCGCCCTGCTGATGCCGGCGATCTTCGAGCTGGTCGAGGGCAAGGGCCTGCCGCAGCCGGGAGCCGAGGCGATTCACTACGGCGGCACCGTCGAGCATCTCTCCCTCGCCGTCGCGGTCGTCCTCATCGCCACCTACGTGATCGGCCTCTTCTTCTCGCTGAAGACCCACCGTGATCTCTTCAATCCCGAGTACGAGGACGAGGACAGCTGGGGCTGGTCGACCCGGACCTCGGTGATCGCCCTGGCGATCGCCGGCGTCCTCGTCGGGGTGATGTCCGAGGTGCTGGTCGGCTCGATCACCGAGGCTTCGCACTCGGTCGGCCTCTCCGAGTTCTTCATCGGCGTGATCGTGGTCGCGATCGTCGGCAACGCCGCCGAGCACTGGGTCGCCGTCCTGGTGGCGATGAAAGACAAGATGGACCTGGCGGTCAACATCGCGATCGGCTCCAGCGCCCAGGTCGCCCTCTTCGTCGCCCCGGTGCTGGTGCTCGCGTCCTTCTTCATCGGCCCCTATCCGCTGGCCCTGGTCTTCAACGGCTTCGAGCTGGGAGCGATCCTGCTGGCGATCGTGATCGCCAACCAGGTCACGCAGGACGGCGAGTCGACCTGGTTCGAGGGGGTCCAGCTGTTGGCGGTCTACTTCGTGTTCGGGCTGGCCTTTTATTTCGCCTGAGCGAGAGCGGGGGCTCCTTGGGTTCGGCTCCACCCCTCTGCCGGCGGCTGCGCGCGCGATCCCGTGCGCCGCAACTTTGCCGTGCCGGTCGTGTGGATGGTGACGTGGACCGGCGGGCGCACGGACGGGGACGGGGACACGCTCGGCGGCTGGCGCTCGTCTCGCTCGCCGTGTTCTGCGCTCTGACCGCGGTCGCGCCAGTCGCGCTCGCGGCCGACACCGCCCGGAGCGGCGGCTTCCCCAGGCGCGGCACGCGGACCCAGGTGCTGGGCTCCCATTACTGGGAAACCGGGTTCTCGGCCTTGGGGGCGCGGGCCGACGGCGGCCTGGTGGCGGGGCGGGACTATCGGGCGGAATCGTTTCTGCCGAACGGAGCGCCCGACTCGGCGGCACCGCCGCGGCAGCTGCCCGAGTTCTCCCAGTGGTTTCCGCTCGCCAGCGGCAAGAGCCTGGTGCAGAAGGCGTCGGAGCTGACCCGGCTGAACCCCGACGGCAGTGTCGACACGAGCTTCGGCACGGGAGGGACGGTCGCCTCGACCGGCTACGCCTCGGCCGCCACCGAACTTCCCTCCGGCAAGATCCTCGTCGCCGGGACGGGCGCGGGCGGCACCCATGTCACCTTCTACTTCGTCGACTACAAGCTGATTGGTGCGGACGGCAGCGTCACCGGAAGTGGGTCGGGGTCGGAAGGGGAGATGCTCTCGCTTCCCGGCGAGGGCGGCGGCGTCAGCGAAATCGCTCCGGGCCCGGACGGCGGCAGCCTGATCGTCGGCGGCGACTTCCTGCTCGAGCTGCGCGCCGACGGCGCCCCGAATCCCGCCTTCGGCGCCAACGGGCTGGTGATCCACCAGAGCCTCTCCCTGGTCGGGGCCCGGGTCCTGCCCGACGGCTCGGTCGACGCGGTCGGCACCGGTCCTGGTCACGACGGCCAGGACCTGATCTACCTCCGCTTCACCGCGGCGGGTCAGCCCGATCCCGCCTTCGGCGGCGAAGGCGCGCGCCTCTTCGACCTCGGCGGCGAAGAGGAAGCCCACGCCGCCACCTGGGCCGCCGACGGCGCGGTGGTCGTCGGCGGCTCGTCGCAGCCGAGCGGGTCCTGCTTCAAGGTCGCCGAGTGCGAGGAAGTCCCGGTCCTGGCCTCCTTCGACCCCGCCGGGAACCTCGAACCGGCTTTCGGGACCGGCGGGGTGATGCGGCTGGAGGGGCTGCGCGGTCGCACCGAAGATCCCACCGGGAACGGGGTCGAGCACCTGACCCGGCGCCCGGACGGCTCGCTGGTCGCGGCCGGCTCGGCGCCGCCGGAAGAGACGGTCGCCTTTCTCTCCGCGCTCTCGCCGCAGGGCGTGCTCCTGCCGGGCTTCGGGGAAGGCGGGATCGTGCGCGAGCGGCGCGCGACCCCGGCCGAGCAGACGATCGCGGGCATCGTCCCCGCCGGGCAGGGCGGGATGCTCGCGCTGGGCAACTCGACCCTTGGCGTCGAGGGCATGCCGCTCCTGATCCGTTACGCGTCCGACGGCAGCCTCGACGGCTCCTTCGGCGGCGGCGCCGGTTACCTCACGCTGGGCGAGGGCTACGCCACGGGCTTCGCGGACGACGAGTCCGGCCACCTGCTGACGACGCTCTCCGACTATCCGCGCTCGCGGCTGGTCGAGGTCCGCAGCGCCGATGGGGCGCCGGAAGCGTCCTTCGGGTCGAACGGGGCCGTGACCCTGCCGAAGGGCATCTTCACCGAAGCGGTCGCGTTCGCCTCTGACGGCGGCGCGGCCGTGATCGGCAGCCGGGACGTCAGCGGGCCCGCCGAACCGGGCGTCGTCCTCCGCTACGACCGCGAGGGCGAGCCCGACCCTAGATTCGGGAAGGGCGGGAGAGTCGACCTGGTTCCGCCCGGAAGGCGCGAAATGCGGGCGCGGGCGCTCGTCACGGTGCCCGGCGACCGCACCCTCGTCGCCGGCTTCTCTCACCACAGCTTTGCCCTCGTGCGGCTGCTGGAGGACGGCCGTCCGGACCCCCGGTTCGGCTCCCACGGCTGGACGCTGACCGCGGTCGGCGGTCAGCAGCTCGCCAGCAGCGGCGGTCGCACCCGGGCGGTGGCGCTCGGCCGCGACGGCGCGCACGTCTACCTGGCCAGCGTCACCCGGGACGGCAAGCGGTTCGGGCTGACCCTGCTGCGCTTCCACCGCGACGGCCAGCTCGATCGCGGCTTCGGCCGCGACGGTCGTCGCACCGTCTCAATCCCGCGAGCGGCCGAGCCGAACGCGATCGTGCCGACCCGGCGCGGCGTCCTCGTCGTCCTGAACGGGGGTCCCCGCCCGCTCGTCACCTTCGCGAACGACGGCCGCGTGCGCCAGCGGTCGGTGGGGCGTGGCCGCGAGGTGGCGAACGTGCGGGCGGCAGTCGCCGGCGGTCGATTGGCGCTCGGTTGGAACGCGCGCATTCCGGCTTACGGCAACGCGTACTACCTCGGCGAACAGTCGCTCGGAGCGAGGTAGGGCAGGTGCGGTCGCTTTTCCGACTCCCCGTCCTGCTGCTTATCCTCGTCGGCGTCGCCGCCGGGGCGCTCGGGCCGGCGACCCTGGCGCAGGCGGCCAGGGCTCACGTCGTGCGGGCATTCGGCAGGGAGGGCACCCGCTTCCTCCCCCGCTCGCTGCCAGAAACCTCGGGGGTTGCGCTGCTCGGCGACGGCCGTGTTCTCTTCGCCGGCGGTGAGGAGATGGTCGCGCTGCTGCCGTCGGGCGAGATCGATCCCAGGTTCGGCGAGGACGGTCATGCCCACATAGTCCAGCCGCCGAACGGGATCGTCGAGAGGCCGACCGTGACGGTCGACCCCCAGGGCCGGCCGGTCGCGGCCAGCGGCGTGGGGGTCGAGCCGCGGGGAGAGGGGGTCCTCACGGGCTCCCGCTTCCTGCCGTTCGTCGAGCGCTTCACCGTCGCGGGCAGGCTCGACCGCAGCTTCGGCGGCGGCGACGGGTACGTGGCGAGCGACCTCGACCTGCCCGGGTCAGCCGATGGCGAACCGGCCGAGTCGTTTTTCGACGAAGTCGGCTTCGACGCTGCCGAACGCCTCGTGGCGACGGGCACGACCCGGGTTGACGTAGCTCAGCCGGGCGGCGGCGTCACCCAGGTGGGGACGGGGTTCCTCGCCCGCTTCGACGCCGGCGGCCAGCTCGACCCCACCTTCGCGGCCGGCGGCCTCTTTCTTCCTCGCAACGGCGAATCGCTCGCCACCGCCGGAGTCGTGGGCCCGGGGAACGAGGTGACGGTCGGCACCCAGAGCGAAAGCGGACGTTTGCGCTCGGTCCTCCGGGTCGGCGAGGACGGCGTGCCCGACCCGGGATTCGGGACGTATGGCTACGTGCCGAGCCTCTTCGGTTCTGAATTCACCCCGCTGGCCGTCGACCGACAGGGGCGGACGGTCGCCTACGCCTATGTCGAAGGGGTCGAACACCGCCTCGCCAACGGCCTCCGCCTGAAGCGCCTCCTGCCCGACGGCGCCCTGGACCGCGGCTTCGGCAGCGGCGGCACCGCGACCCTCCGGATCCCGCGCTTCTACGTCGCCGACCTCGCCCTCGACTCGCGTGGACGCGTGCTGCTCGCCGTCACGCTGAAGCGGCGAGGCCCGATCGGCGAACCCGAAGACCTGGCCCTGCTCCGCCTCCGGGCCGATGGGCGCGTCGACAAGTCCTTCGGCGAAGACGGCACCCTCCGCATTCCCTGGCCCCACCGCAGCGACCCGGCCCTGTACCTCGAGGGGATAGACGTGCGCGGCGGGCGAGCTGCGATAGCCGCCACCGACTGCGGCGGCGACTGCCAGCCAACGATCTCACTCGTCGCCCTCGGCAGCGGCTGAGCAGCCGCATAGGCTGGTGGCCTCGATGACTAGGAGCAAGTCGCCAATCGCACTCCCGGCCTCTTTGAGTTTGGGCTGAGTCGATGGGGGAAGCTCTCCTGCTTCTGCTCAGCTTTGCAGTGGTCTTGGCCGGCGCCCTGCTGTTCACCAACGCGGTCGAGTGGGCGGGGCATGAGCTGGAGCTGGGGGAGGGGGCGGTCGGGAGCGTGCTGGCCGCGGTCGGGACGGCGATGCCGGAGACGCTGATCGCGATCGTCGCCCTGCTCAGCGTAGATGCGGGCTCCGAAGACGTGGCGATCGGGGCGATCGTGGGGGCGCCGTTCCTGCTGGCGACGCTGGCGATGGGGCTGGTCGGGCTCTTCGCCTACCTCTACCGCCACAAACGCGAGCAGGGGGTCCAGCTCGACGTGCACCGGCCGACGCTGGAGCGCGACCTCACCTTCTTCCTCGTCCTCTTCACCCTCGCCGGACTGCTCTCGTGGGGGCCGCCGGCACCGGTCCGGATCGCGGTCGGCATCGGCTTCCTCGTCGCCTACGTCTTCTACATCCGGTTGACGTTGCGGGGCGGGGGCGAGGTTCAGAGCGAGGAGTCGCTGAACCCGCTGATCTTCGAGCGCCGCGGCGAGCGCCGCGAAGACCCGGCCCTCTCGCTCTGCGTGATCCAGCTCCTGGTCGGGCTCGGGGCGATGGTCGGCGGCGCCCACCTCTTCGTCGAAGAGCTGCTCAAGATCGCCGACAGCATCGGCGTCGAGGCCCTGGTCCTGGCGCTGATCCTGGCGCCGCTGGCGACCGAGCTGCCGGAGAAGGTCAACAGCTTCTTCTGGGTGCGCGAAGGCAAGGACGCGCTGGCCCTCGGCAACATCACCGGGGCGATGGTCTTCCAGTCGATGATCCCGGTCGGAATCGGCCTGATCTTCACCGACTGGGACCTCAGCGCCAACGCGATCCTCTCGATCGGTCTCGGCCTCGCTGGCGGCCTCCTCGCCTACGAGAGCCTCCACCTCGCCCGCCGCTTCAAACTCCCCGCCGTGATCGGCTGGTTCGCGCTCTACGCCAGCTTCATCATCGTTGTCGCCTTTAGCGCCTGAGCACAAATCTGTGCGGGTAGGGAGTCCCGGGTGGGACTCGCCTGCGCTAACAGCAGGGAGGCTTGGCGAGTCCCACCCGGGACTCCGGCCGGGCTCAAAGTTCCGCGAGAGCCTTGAGGACCAGCGCGTTGTGTTTTTTGGGCTGGACCTTGGGGAAGACCCGGGCGATCCTGCCGTTGGAGTCAATGAGGAAGGTCGAGCGCAGCATGCCCATGTACTTCTTGCCGTACATCGACTTCTCGCCCCAGGCGCCGTAGGCATCGGCGACGGCGTGGTCGGTGTCGCCGAGCAGGGTGAAGCCGAGGTCGTATTTGCCGGCGAACTTCTTCAGGGCCGCCGGCTCGTCGGGCGAGACGCCGATCACGCGGGCGCCGGCGGCGTACTCGTCGGAGCGGTCGCGGATGCCGCAGGCCTGGGTGGTGCAGCCCGGGGTGTCAGCCCGCGGGTAGAAATAGAGGACGACGGTTTCGCCGCGAAGATCCGACAGGGTCACATCCTTGCCGTCCTGATCGGGCAGCGTGAAGTCGGGCGCTGCGTCTCCCTCGGAGAGCATCAGTCCTCGCGACCCGGCTCCTGGCCGTCCTCGCCCTCGTCGAGCTCCTCGTCGCCCTGTTCGAGCGCGGTTTCGGAGACGGAGCCGGTCGAGCCGGGGTGGTAGTGGGTCTGAAAGGCCTCGAGCACGCGATCGCGGCCGTCCTCGTCGATCGGGATCTCGTCGGAGACCCGGACCCAGTCGGCTCCCTCGTAGGCCTCCATGTTGAAGACCTCCTGGTCGATCGAGGCGGAATCGTCGACCACGACGACGACCTCGGTCTGGGGGTTGAAGTAGGTGCCGGGCTGGACCAGCAGCTGCTCGACCTCGTAGAGATTGTCCTCGGCGCCCGCCATCAGGGCGATCCTACGAAATCTTCGAGCTGCCGTTCGGTCTCAGTCTCGACGTCGAGCGGCTCCAGGCCCTTGCGCATCCGTCGTTCGTTGCGGGTGACGACGAGCTGGCGGACCTCCGCTCGCAGCTCCGCGTCCTGGCGCGCCCCGGCGCCGAGTTCCTCCCCGAGGGGAGCCAGCAGCCGTGTGGTCTCGGCCTCGACGTCGATCGGCGCCTCGCCGCGGCGTTCCAGGCGGCTCGCTTTCGCCTCCAGCATCTGCCGTACCTCGGCCGCCTGGATCGCCGGATCGATTGGCGCAGCGGGACGGGACGGATAGCGCGAAGGCGGCAGCTGCTGTTCGATCGCGAAGGGTCCTCGGCCGACGGAATCCCAGCCGCCGGCGATGCGCCGCAGCAGCAGGCCGGCGACCGGCGCCGCGACGCCGGTGAACAGCAGCACCACCAAGCACTGCGAGCTCGGGGACATGGCCAGTGACAGATCCACGATCTCAAGGGTAAACGGCCCATGGGGCCTGGGTCATTCGCTAACCTTCTGGCTGGTTGACTGACCAGTCAATCGGCGGAACGCTCGCCCCGGCGGCAGCGCTCCAGAGCAAGACTTCAAGCGACTAAAAGGAGCCCCGACCGGTGGTTGACTTCACCCTGACCGACGAACAGAAGGACCTGCAGGAGCTGGCCCACAGCTTTGCCGAGAAAGACATGCGCAACGTCGCCTGGGAGCTGGACAAGGACGGCACCTGGCCGCAGGACGTGATCGACAAGGCCTGGGAGGTCGGGTTGATGAACACCCACGTGCCCGAGGCCTACGGCGGTCCCGGTCTCGACTACCTCTCCGGCTGCCTGATCGAGGAGGAGTTCGGCTGGGGCTGTTCCGGCATCGGCACCTCGCTCGCGGCCAACGGCCTCGCCTCCGCGCCGATCACCCTCGGCGGCTCCGAGGAGACGAAGAAGAAGTATCTCGGGATGCTGACCGAAAGCCCGAAGCTGGCCTCCTTCTGCCTGACCGAGCCGGATGCCGGCTCCGACGTCTCCGGCATGAAGACCAAGGCCGTGAAGAAGGACGACAAGTACGTCATCAGCGGCTCCAAGTGCTTCATCACCAACGGCACCTACGCCGACTACTTCACGGTGTTCGCGAAGACCGACCCAGAGGGCGGTCACCGCGGCATCAGCGCCTTCGTCGTCGACGCCGACCTGCCTGGGGTCTCCGTCGACAAGAAGGAGGACAAGATGGGCCAGCGGGCCTCCAACACCGCGACCATCTCCTTCGACGAAGTCGAGATTCCGGCCGAGAACCTCCTCGGTGAGGAAAACAAGGGCTTCAAGCTGGCAATGATGACCCTCGACCGCACCCGCCCGGGAGTCTCGGCGATGGCGGTCGGGATCGGCCGCGCGGCGCTTGAGTACGCCACCGACTACTCCAAAGAACGGGTCCAGTTCGGCGTCCCGATCGCGATGCACCAGGCGATCCAGTTCATGATCGCCGACATGGCGACCAAGGTCGAAGCGGGTCGCCTGCTGGTCTGGAACTCCGCCTTCCTGCTCGACCAGGGCATCCGCAACAGCCGCGTCTCCTCGATGGCCAAGCGCTTCGCCGCCGACTCGGCGATGGAGATCACCACCGACGCCGTCCAGGTCTACGGCGGCTACGGCTTCATCAAGGAGTACCCGGTCGAGAAACTGATGCGCGACGCCAAGATCATGCAGCTCTACGAGGGGACCAGCCAGATCCAGCGCCTGGTCATCGCCAAAGAAGTGCTGATCCCGCGCCAGGCCGAAGACGTGCCGGCGCCCGACGCGAAGGCTCAGGCCTCCGAGCAGAGCCAGGCGGAGCAGGCGCCCGCGTCCGTCTGATTCACCCGGCGGGCCGATTTCCTCCCGACCGGGTGAGGGAATCGGCCCGCCCTCGCTGTACGGTGGCGCGGATGGATGTCCGCGATCGAGCAGAGCGGGGCCGGGCGGCGCGGGCGAGCGCCCGCTCCGGCGACCACGCGGGGCTGGTCGCGGCGATCGACTCCGGGCGCGTCGAGACCGTGGAAGTTTGACGATGGCGCGCAAGGCAGGGGCCGGCGCCGCCGGCCTGATCCTGATGACCCTCTGCGCGGGGCAGTTCCTGATGATGCTCGACAGCTCCGTCATGAACGTCTCGATCGCCACCGTCGCCAAGGACGTCGGCACCACCGTGACCGGGATCCAGACGGCGATCACCCTCTACACGCTGGTGATGGCCTCGTTCATGATCACCGGCGGCAAGATCGGCCAGATCATCGGCCGCAAGCGCGCCTTCGCGATCGGCTGCGTGATCTACGGCTGCGGCTCGACGGTCACGGCGCTGGCGCCCAACCTGCCGGTCCTGCTGATCGGCTGGTCGGGCCTGGAGGGGCTCGGCGCCGCCCTGATCCTGCCCGCGATCGTCGCCCTCGTCGCCGCCAACTTCGACCGCTCCGAACGGCCTCGTGCCTACGGCCTGGTGACCGCCGCCGCGGCGGTCGCGGTCGCGGTCGGCCCGATCGTCGGCGGCTTCTTCACCACCTACCTCTCCTGGCGCTACGTCTTCGCCGGCGAGGTTCTGATCGTGCTCGCGATCCTCGTCCTGACCCGCCGCATCGCGGCCGGCGAGCCGGAGCGGAAGGTGCGGCTGGACCTGGTCGGCACCGCGCTTTCGGCCGCAGGTCTGGGGCTGATCGTGCTCGGCGTCCTGCGCTCGGGCACCTGGGGCTTCGTCAGGGCCAGGCCCGACGCGCCCGAATGGATCGGGCTCTCGCCGGTGATCTGGCTGCTGCTCGGCGGCGCCGCGGTGCTGGCCCTCTTCATCGCCTGGGAGAACCGCCTCGTGGACAGGGGCGGCGAGCCGCTGGTGAATCCGGCGATCCTGCGGGTCCCGGTCCTGCGCGCCGGCCTCACCTCTTTCTTCTTCCAGTACTTCCTCCAGGGCGGGATGTTCTTCGCGATGCCGCTCTTCCTCTCGATCGCCCTCGGCCTCTCGGCGATCGAAACGGGCGTGCGCCTGCTGCCGCTCTCGTTCACGCTGATCCTCGCCGCCGCCGGGATCCCAAAAGTCTTCCCGGACGTCTCGCCGCGCCGGGTCGTCCGCCTCGGCTTCCTCGGCATGTTCGCGGGCCTGGTGGTCCTGGTCGGCGCCCTCGCGGCCGGCGCGGGGGCAGAGATCGTTACCGTGCCCCTGCTCCTGGCCGGCCTCGGGATGGGGGCGCTTGCCTCGCAGCTCGGCAGCGTCACCGTCTCCTCGGTCCCGGACGAGCAGAGCGGCGAGGTCGGCGGCCTGCAGAACACGGTCACCAACCTCGGCATCTCGGTCGGCACCGCTCTCACCGGCGCGATCATCGTCGCCGCCCTCAGCTCCTCCTTCCTCACCGGCGTCGAAGAAAACCCGGCGGTGCCGAGGTCAGTCCAGGCGAGGGCGTCGACCGAGCTCTCCGGCGGCATCCCCTTCCTCTCCAACGACGAACTGGAGAGCGCGCTCGACGAAGCCCCCGGAGTGTCGCCGCGGGCGAGCGACGCGATCCTCGAAGAGAACGAAGAAGCGCGTCTGGTCGGGCTGCGCACGGCGCTCGCGGTCCTCGCTCTGCTGGCCCTGGTCGGGCTCTTCTTCACCGGGCGGATCCCGACCCGGCAGCCGGCCGCCGCGACCGAGCCGGCCGCGGCTACCTAGGCCCAAGCTACTCGAGGACGACGTGACGCTCGTCGGGGGAGGGAGGCGCGGCCGGCTTCCACTTGCCGAGCGCCATCGCCAGCGCCGGGATGAAGGCGAGGGCGAGCAGGGCCAGGCCCCAGACGAAGGTCGAGGCGAAGGCTTCCGCCAGCGGTTCGGCGACCTTCGCGCGCTGCGCCGCGGACATGCTGTGCAGGGCCCCGAACCCGCTCTCCCCCGACGGGGTGGCGCCGGCGGTGAGCTTGTCGGCGATCGCCGTCGCCAGCAGGACGGAGAGGATCGCGGTCCCGATCGAGGCGCCGGACTGGCGGATGATGTTCATCGCCGTGCTGGTGCGGGCGATCGCGGTGGGCGGGACCGACTGCATCGCCGCGGTCATCGTCGGCATCATCGAGAGGCCCATCCCCAGGCCGAGGATGAAGCCGAAGCCGCAGAGCAGGACGTAGGAGGTGGTGGCGGTGACGAAGGCGAAGGGCGCGATGCCGATCACCAGCAGCGGGATCCCGCAGGCGGGCCAGCGGTTGGGCCCGTAGCGGTCGGTGAGGCGCCCGGCCAGCGGCATCGTGATCATCGCCCCGAGACCCTGGGGCGCCAGCAGCAGACCCGATTCAAGCGCCGAGGCGCCGCGCACCGACTGGTAGTAGAGCGGGATCAGCAGCAGCGCGCCGAAGAAGGCGATCGCGAACAGCATGAAGGTTCCCGCGGCCGCGCCGGCCCGCGTGTGGGTGAAGGTCTTGATGTCGATCAGCGGCGCCTCCGAGCGCCAGCTGTGCCAGAGGAAGCCGGCGATCAGGGCCGCACCGGCGACGATCGGCAGCCACGACTTGGTCGCTCCGAAGCCGCCGTCGGAGGACTCGGCGAGGCCGAAGATCAGCGCCGTCAGGCCGGGCGAGAGCAGGACCAGGCCGAGCCAGTCCATCCGGTGCGCCGGCTGCGGCTCGTCGCGCTCGAGCACGATCTGGGCGAGGATGATCGCGACGATTCCGATCGGCACGTTGATCAGGAAGATCCAGCGCCAGGAGTGGTCGTCGACCAGCCAACCGCCGAGGATCGGGCCGACCAGCGGCGCGATCAGCATCGGCACGCCGAGGATGCCCATCACCCGGCCCATCCGGTGCGGCCCGGCCTTCTTGGTCATGATCGTCATCACCGACGGCATGATCATGCCGCCGCCGATCCCCTGCAGGACCCGGAAGGCGATCAGCGAGTCGGCGCTCCAGGCGGCGGCGCAGAGTGCGGATCCGAGCATGAAGAGGACCAGCGACCAGAGGTAGATCCGCTTCGTGCCGAAGCGGTCGGCGGCCCAGCCGGTGATCGGGATCACCGCGGCCAAGGCCAGGGTGTAGCCGGTGACGACCCACTGGATCGTCGTCAGCGAGGCGTTGAAGTCGATCGCCAGCTGATCGATCGCGACGTTGATCACGGTCGTGTCGAGGATCGACATCACCGCCCCGAGCAGGACGACGGAGGCGACGATCATCGTGCCGCGGTCGAGCGCGTTGGGGTCGGCGGGCGAGGCGGCGGCGGGCTGGGGGTTCAAGTGGAGACCTCGAATCAGTCGTAGTACAACGTACGGGCCACCGTAGCAGTACGCTGTACGGGATGCGTTCCGGGGAGAAAGCCGTGTCGGAGCCCGAGGCCCGCCTGGTCTGGTTGCGCGACGAGCCCTGCGCCCGCAGCCCCGCGCACTCGCGGGCGCGGATCGCGGCCGTCGCCATCGAGCTGGCCGACAGCGAGGGTTTCGAGGCGGTCTCGATGCGCCGTGTCGCCCAGGAGCTGCGCGCGGGCACGATGACGCTCTACCACTACGTCGCCACCAAGGACGAGCTGGTGACGCTGATGGTCGACGCGGTGATGGGGGAGCTGCTGATCCCGCCGGATGAGCTCCCGGCCGACTGGCGACCGGCGCTGGCGGCGATCGCGAAGCGAAGCCGCGAGTCGCTGCGGCGTCATCGCTGGCTGCTGGACCGGCTCGGCGACGGCCGCCCTGGCCCCAACGCGATGCGCCACTTCGAGCAGTCGCTGGAGGCGATGACGGGCGCCGGCATCTCCCCGCGGGCGATGTTCGAAGCGATCGTTCTCGTCGACGAGTACGTCTTCGGCTTCGCGATCCGCGAGGCCCAGGAGTCGGACGAGCACGAGCGCGGCTGGGCGCCGGGGGTTCGCGAGTTCTTCCAGCGCGAACTCGGCAGCGGCGAGTTCCCCCGCCTCAGGGAGCTGCTCGGCGACGACGCCGACGCGGCGGTGGAGCGGGTCGCCGAGGTCTTCTTCGAGGCGGGCCGCTTCGAGCGCGGCCTCGAGCGACTGCTGGACGGGATCGAAGCAGGACTGAAGCCGGCGGGCTAGCTGGCGACGCCGGCGCGGCTGCGCTGGCGCGCCGCCTTCTGGCGCGCCGTTTTCTCCAGCACCAGCTTGCGCAGGCGCACCGACTCCGGCGTTACTTCGACGCACTCGTCGTCGCGCACGAACTCCAGCGAGTTCTCGAGTGAGAGCCGGGTTGCGGGGGTGAGGCGGACCAGCAGGTCGGCGCTGGCGGCGCGGACGTTGGTCTGGTGCTTTTCCTTGACCGCGTTGACGTCGAGGTCCTCCGAGCGGGCGTTCTCGCCGACGATCATCCCCTCGTAGACCTCCTCGCCGGGGCCGATGAAGAGGGTGCCGCGGTCCTGCAGGCTGAAGAGGGCGAAGCTGGCGGTCTTGCCCTGGCGGTCGGCGACGAGGGCGCCGGTCGGGCGCGTGCGCAGCTCGCCGGCCCAGGGCTCCCAGCGGTCGAAGACGTGGTGGAGGATGCCGGTGCCGCGGGTCTCGGTGAGGAACTCGGTGCGGAAGCCGATCAGGCCGCGGGCTGGGACCAGGTACTCCATCCGCACCCACCCCGTCGAGTGGTTGACCATCTGCTCCATCCGGCCCTTGCGGCCGGCCAGCAGCTGGGTGACGGAGCCGACGTGCTCCTCGGGGACGTCGATCGAGAGGCGCTCGACCGGCTCGTGGACCTTGCCGTCGACTTCGCGGGTGAGGACCCGGGGCTGGCCGGCGGTCATCTCGAAGCCTTCGCGGCGCATCAGCTCCAGCAGCACGACCAGTTGCAGCTCGCCGCGGCCCTGGACCTCCCAGGCGTCCGGCCGCTCGGTGTCGAGGACGCGGATCGAGACGTTGCCGATCAGCTCGGCGTCGAGCCGGTCGCGGACCTGGCGCGCGGTCAGCTTGGTGCCCTCTTTGCCGGCCAGCGGCGAGGTGTTGATCCCGAGCACGATCGAGAGCGAGGGCTCGTCGACGGTGATCACCGGCAGGGGGCGCGGATCCTCGACGTCGGCCAGGGTCTCGCCGATCGTCACCTCTTCCATTCCGGCGACGGCGATCAGTTCGCCCGGGCCGGCTTCTTTGGCCGACACCCGGTCGAGGGCCTCGGTGATGAAGAGCTCGGCGACGGTGGCGCGGGCGACGCTGCCGTCGGCCTTGCACCAGGCGATCTGCTGGCCGGCGCGGATCGTGCCGTTGCGGACCCGGCAGAGCGCCAGGCGGCCGAGGTAGGGCGAGGCGTCGAGGTTGGTGACGTGCGCCTGCAGCGGGTGGTCCTCCTCGTAGACCGGGGCGGGGATCCGCTCCAGCATCAGGTCGAGCAGGGGGGAGAGGTCGGTTCCCTCGACGCCCTCCTCGAGTGCGGCCCAACCGGCTTTGGCGTTGGTGTAGACGATCGGGAAGTCGATCTGGTCGGAGTCGGCGTCGAGGTCGATGAAGAGCTCGTAGACCTCCTCGACGACCTCGGCGATGCGGGCGTCTGGTCGGTCGACCTTGTTGACGACGAGGATCACCGGCAGCTTCGACTCCAGCGCCTTGCGCAGCACGAAGCGGGTCTGCGGCAGCGGCCCCTCGGAGGCGTCGACCAGGAGCAGGACGCCGTCGACCATGGTCAGGGCGCGCTCGACCTCGCCGCCGAAGTCGGCGTGGCCGGGGGTGTCGACGATGTTGAACTTGACGTCGCCGCGGTTGACCGCGGTGTTCTTGGCGAGGATCGTGATCCCCTTCTCCTTCTCGAGGTCCATCGAGTCCATCACCCGCTCGGCGACGTCCTGGCCTTTGCGGAAGGTGCCGGTCTGCCACAGCATCGCGTCGACCAGCGTCGTCTTGCCGTGGTCGACATGGGCGATGATCGCGATGTTTCTCAGGTCATCTCTTGTGGCGGTCATGTCGGTTCCGAGGGTAGGGGACGCGGGTCGGCGGCGAGCTGGAGGGGTCCAGGCAAAACGAAGCCCGCCTAAGAGGCGGGCTTCGCGAGCTGCTTAAGCGTGGCGCGAGACTAAGAAGTCTGCTGAACGCTCGCGGCGGCCGGGCCCTTGGGGCCTTCTTCGGACTCGTAGCTCACTTTGGCGCCCTCAGTCAGGGACTTGAAGCCCTCGCCGAGGATGGCGCTGTGATGCACGAATACGTCCTTCGAGCCGTCGTCGGGCGTGATGAACCCGTAGCCCTTGTCGTCGCTAAACCACTTAACAGTTCCAGTAGGCATGCTTGCCTCCACATAAATGTGCTGCGAACGCGGAGCATGCGGTGAAGCAACGACGCGAGCGCTAGACACAAACTTTGCCGGTAACGACCGGCTCTAACGCAGAGGACCGTAGCAGGATCGGGGCTGGCCGGGCCGCAATTGGGGGGCGAGGGTCGTCCGGGTCCGGATCTAGCGTTGCGGCGTGCGCTTCCTCGACAGCATCGACCGCGACGAGATCGCCGGACTGCTGCAACGCGACGAGTACTTCTGGCTGGACCTGACCGACCCCGGTGACGAGGAGGTGGCGGCGCTGGCGGAGGCGTTCTCCTTCCACCCGCTCGCGCTCGAGGACCTGGCCAAACGCGGGCAGCGGCCGAAGCTCGACGATTTCGGCGACTACATGTTCCTCGTCTACTACGGCGCGGTCGAGGGGAAGGACGGAGAGCTCGAGCTGGAAGAGGTGCACGCCTTTCTCAGCGGCGGCTACATCGTCACCTCCCACAAACGACCCAGCACCGTCCTCGAGGAAGCCCGGCAGCGGCTCGACGCGCAGTCGCCGCGCTCGGAGCAGTTCGTCGTCTACCGGGTGCTGGACGGCCTCACCGACTCCTTCTTCCCGGTCCTCGAGCGGCTCGACGAGCGTCTGGAAGCCCTCGACGGCGAGATCTTCGACCGGCCCCAGCCCCAGCAGCTGGAGGAGATAACCGGCCTGCGCCGGCAGCTGGTGCGGCTGCGCCGCGTCGTCACGCCGCAGCGCGACCTGCTGGCCCGCGGGGTCGACGACATCCTCGAAATCCCCGGCCTGGAAGCGGATTCGCGCAACTACTTCCGCGACGTCTACGACCACGCGATCCGCATCTCCGACCAGATCGACTCCTACCGCGACCTGCTCGCCGGCACCCGCGACGCCTATCTCTCGGTCGTCTCCAACCGGCTCAACCAGATCACCAAGCAACTGACCGTGGTCGCGACGATCTTCCTGCCGCTCTCCTTCATCGTTGGCTTCTTCGGCCAGAACTTCAAGTGGATGGTGACCAACATCGACAGCGCCACCGCCTTCTTCGCGCTCGGGATCGGCAGCCTGGTGCTCTCCGTGGCCGGGCTGCTGGTGTGGTTTCGGCGTGGCTCCTACATCTGAGCTGGGGCCGGCGCTCGGAATCGCCCACGGGTGTGTTTCAGGGGCCGACCGGTCGTGTCGATAACCCGTCCCAGATGAACCTCGAGCGCAGCCACCGCCGTCTCGCGCGGCGATCGTCGGTTGCCGCGGTGGTGCTCGTGGCCGGGGGGCTCATGGCCTGGGCGCTGGTGCCCGCTTCGGCGGCAGCGATGTCGGTGGCGCCCTCCGAATCCAAGCTGTCCTCACGGCTGAGCGAGCTCGCCAGCCCGGCTGTGCGCGGCGGGTCGCGGCGGCAGCAGGCGACTCAGCTCAGCCTCGCCGCCAGTGGCCCCGGCAGCCTCCTGCGCGAAGGCAACCGGGTGCTGGTCGAAGTCCAGCTCGACGGTGATCAGGTGGGGACGCTCGAGGCCCTGCGCCGGGCCGGGGCCGAGATCGTCCAATCGAGTGGCCGCTACGGGGTGGTGACGGTCGCGGTGCGACCTCAGGACCTGCGGCGACTCGACGCCGTGTCCGGGGTCGGCGCGGTGACCGAGGTGCTGGCCCCGATCGTCCGCGGCGCCGATTGCGGTGGGGTTCTCCGCTCCGAGGGCGACGCGCAGCTGAATGCCGCCGCCGCTCGTGCCGGCTTCGGCGTTGACGGCAGCGGCGTCACCGTCGGCATTCTCTCCGACTCCTTCGACCGCGACCCGACCGCGGCGACCCGCGCCGCCGACGACATCCTCAGCGGCGATCTGCCGGGGCCGGGGAGCCCGTGCGGCTCCGGCGAACCCGTCGGCGTTCTCGACGACTCCGAAGCCGAAGGCGCCGACGAGGGCCGGGGGATGGCCCAGATCGTCCACGACCTGGCTCCGGGCGCCAAGCTCAGCTTCGCCACCGCCTTCAGCGGCGAACTCGGGTTCGCCGCCGCGATCCGGTCGCTGGCCGCGGCCGGGGCGGGGGTGATCGTCGACGACGTCGCCTACTTCGAAGAGCCGTTCTTCCAGGACGGCCCGGTCGCCGCCGCGGTCAACCAGGTCGCCGCCGCCGGCGTCCCCTATTTCACGGCGGCGGGGAACGACAACCTGATCGACAAATCCGGCCGCGACATCGCTTCCTGGGAAGCGCCGGCGTTCCGCGACTCCTCGACCTGCCCGGCCGCGCTGCTGAGCCTGCCGGGATTCGGCTCCGGCCACTGCATGGACTTCGATCCCGGCCCCGGCTCCCCCGACGAAACCTTCGGCCTCACCGTGGCCAAAGGGGAAACGCTGACCGTCGACCTGCAGTGGGCTCAGCCCTGGAACGGGGTCACGACGGACCTCGACGTCTACCTGCTCGATGCCGGCGGCAAAGTGCTGAAAGCCGAAGGCGACCCGGTTGCCAGCACCGGGAACAACGTCGTCAGCCAGCGCCCGGTTGAGGTCCTGCAGTGGGAAAACGAAAGCGGCGGCGCGGCCAAAGTCCAGCTCGCGATCGACGACTGCTCCGGCGCGCCCTGCAACCCCGGTGCCGACGGGGGCTCGCCCCGGCTCAAGTTCGCCCTGCTCGAGAACGGCAGCGGCGTGATCGCGACCGAGTACCCGGCGTCGGCTGATGGAGACACCGTCGGGCCCACTGTCTTCGGTCACGCGGGCTCGGCCGCCGCGATCGCGGTCGGCGCCGTGCCGTTCGGCGACAGCGGCACTCCCGAGCCGTACTCCTCGCGCGGCCCGGTCAGCCACTACTTCGGTCCCGTCGAAAGCGAGGAGGAGGCGGCGGCGACGGAACCGCAGACGATCGCCAAGCCCGATCTTGCCGCGACCGATTGCGGCGTCACCACCTTCTTCGGGTCTTTCCAGAGCAGCGAAGGGGTCTGGCGCTTCTGCGGCACTTCCGCCGCGGCTCCACATGCCGCGGCGGTGGCGGCGCTCCTGCGCCAGGCCAACCCCGGGGCCGGGCCGGGTCAGCTGCGCTCCGCCCTGACGGCGACGGCGCGTCCGGTCGGCGCCTTCGGACCCGATGCCGTCGGCGCCGGCTTGATCGACGCCGCCGCGGCGCTGTCGGCGCTGGCTCTGCCGCCGGCGATCGCGATCACCAGGGCCCCGCCCCCGCTCAGCCGCGAGCGCCAGCCGACGGTCGAGTTCAGTGCCAACCGTCCCGTCACCTTCTCCTGCCGGATCGACGGCGGTGCCACTCAGCCCTGCGCCTCGCCGTTCGTCGTGCCGGCGGCGCTCGTCGATGGCAGCCACGCGATCGCCGTCGACGGGGTCGACGTCTCCGGCCGCGAAGGGCACGGCGCCGCCGCTTTCGCGATCGACGGCACGGCGCCGCGCGCCTCGATTCGGCGCCATCCGCCAAAGCTGATCGTGACCCGGCGACGCTCGGTCCGCGCCGTCTTCGGCTTTCGCTCCGACGAGGCGGGCGCCACCTTCCTCTGCAAGGTCGACCGCGACCCACTTCGCCCTTGCGCCAGCCGCCTGGCCCGGCGTTTCGCCGCGGGCGGGCACGCGGTCCGGGTGCGGGCGGAGGACGCCGCGGGCAACGTCGATCCCAGCCCGGCTGTCTTCCGCTTCCGCGTCAGGCGGGCCGGCTGATGCCGCGGCGGGTCTTTCAGGGCGCGGCGCGCCGGGACTGGCGCCGCATCGCCCAGTGGCCCCCCGCCAGCAGCGCCAGCAGGCCGGCGGCGGTGCCGATCACCAGCGGGTCGGTCAGCGAGAGGCTCTCGAGCCGGGTGCCGAAGTAGACCGAGATCGCGGTGATCGGCAGGTAGCCGACCGCGGTCGTCCAGAGGTAGCGCCAGAGCGGCACCCGGGCGGCGCCGGCGGCGTAGCAGATGATGCTGAAGGGGAAGATCGGGATCAGGCGCATCCCGATCAGGAGGGCGGGGCCGCCCCGCTCGATCGTGCCCTCGATGCGCTTGAAGCGCTCCTCGCCGACCCAGCGGTCGAGCAGCGGCCGCGCCACCGAGCGGCCGATCGCGTAACAGAGCAGGGCCGAGAGCAGCCAGCCGAACATCACCAGCGCCAGGGCGGGGAAGAAGCCGTAGGCGAAGCCAGCCGCCGCGTCGACGATCTCGGCCGGGTAGAAGACGACGGAGTGGATCAGGGTGAGGCCGAGGATCAGCAGCGGTCCCCAGGCGCCGAGGCCGTCGATCTCGTTGCGGACCGCGGTCTGGTCGCCGTGGATCGCGGCGCTGAAGGCGTCGCGCAGGGCCGGCACCGCTAGCACCAGGGCGGCCAGCAGGACGATTCCGCCGAGGGTGACGCCGATCTCCGCCAGCGGCAGGCGTGGCTTGGGCTCCTCCTTCACCGCCGCAGTATCCATGTCGCGACCGGCTCAGCCGCGTAGCCGCTCGGCCAGCCCGGAGTAACGGCCGCCGCTGTCGTCGCGGCTCACCGCCGCCGCCAGCGCCGCCGGGTCGCCGACCAGGACGCAGCTGCTGCGGGCGCGGGTGATCGCCGTGTAGAGCAGCGGCCGGGTCAGCATCCGCGAGTGCGAGCGATGGCAGACCCCGACCACGACCGGAACCTCGCAGCCCTGCGCCTTGTGGACCGAGATCGCGTAGGCCAGCTTCAGCGTCCCCGTCTCGCCGTAGGGGATCGTCAGCCTGCCGCCCTCGTCGGTGTCGACGACGATCGCCTCTTCGGCGGGGTCGTCGGAGCGGAGGAAGACGATCGAGCCGTTCATCAGTCCCAGCTCGTGCGAGTTGCGGGTCTGGATCAGACGGTCGCCGATCCGGAAGCGATCGTTGAGGGCGCGCTTGCCATTGCCGTTGAGGCGGGCCTGCAGGCGCTCGTTGAGGGCGTCGATCCCGACCGCGCCCTTGTACATCGGCGCCAGCACCTGGACGTCGCGGATCGGGTCGACCTCGAAGCGCGCCGGGGCGCGGTCGGCGACGACCTCCACCACGGTCTCCAGCGCCCGCTCCGGGCTGGGCCGGTCGATGAAGAAGAAGTCGTGGTCCTGCTCGGCGGTCGGCTCGAGGTGAGGCGGGCGACCCTGATTGATCTCGTGGGCGGCGGTGGTGATCATCGAGCGCGCCGCCTGGCGGAAGATCTGGCTCAGCCGCACCACCGGCGCCGCGCCGGAGGCGATCAGGTCCTCGAACGGCTTGCCGGCGCCGATCGGCGGCAGCTGGTCGGCGTCGCCGACGAGGACGACGTGGGTCGTCTCGGCCAGGCCGCCGAGCAGCACCTCGGCCAGCCGCAGGTTCAGCATCGAGGACTCGTCGACGATCAGCAGGTCGACCGGCAGCGGGTGGCCGGGCTTGAAGGCGGGCTCCCGGCCGGGCATCCACTCGAGCATGCGATGGATCGTCTGCGCCTCGTGCCCGGTCGCTTCCTCGAGTCGGCGGGCGGCGCGGCCGGTCGGGGCGCAGAGGCCGATCTTCGCGCTGGCCGCCTCCGCCTCGGCGACGATCTCCCTGGTGCAGACCGTCTTGCCGACGCCGGGCCCGCCGGTGAGGACCGAGATCCGCGCGGCGAACGCTCCCCGCACCGCCGCCCACTGCTCGTCGGTCAGCTGCTCGCGCGGGGTGTCGCCGGGATCGTGATCGAGGTGGGGGGGAGCGGTGGTGCGCGCCCGCAGCGTCGCCGCCACGGCGCGCTCGCTGGCGTGGGTCAGCTCGCGGTAGACGCGCTCTTCGTCGACCACGAGGCCGCGCGCCTCGACCAGCACGTCGGGGTCGGGCGCGAGCCCGATCAGCCGCGCCGTGCGCCGGGTCAGGTCGTCGAGCGGCAGGTAGCTGTTGCCCTGCTGCTCGGCCTCGGCCAGAGCGAAGACGGCGGCGGCCTGGGCGCGGCGGCTGGACTCGGGCGGCACGTCGGCGGCGAGAGCGATCTTGTCGGCGCGGGCAAAGCCGACGCCCTCGACCTCGGTCAGCCGATAGGGGTCCTCGTGCAGGACCGTCATCGAGCGCTCGCCGTAGCGGGCGTGGATCGGCGTCGCCAGGTGCGCCAGCCCGTGCGGGGCGAGCTGGACGTGGAGGTCGCGCACGGCGCGGCTGGCGTGCCAGGAGTCGGCCGCCGCCGCGGCCTGGTCTTCGCTGACCCCGCGCAGCGCGCGGAAGACCCGGTGGGGGTCGGCGGCGATCTTCGCCAGCACCCCCTCGCCGTGCTCGTCGACCAGGCGCTCGGCCCGGGCTGGGCCGATGTGGCGCAGTGAGGTCAGGTAGGCGACCTGGCCCTCGCGGTCGGCCGGGTCGAGCGGCAGCGCGCCCTGGGCGCGGAGCTGGCGCCCATAGCGATTGTGGGTCTGCCAGTCGCCGCTTACTTCGGCCCGGTCTCCCTCGCCGAGGTGGGCGACCGGACCGACCAGGGCGAAGCCTTCGCCGGAGTCGGCGTCCTGGACCTCGAGCACCGCGTAGCCATCGTCCTCGGCCCGAAAGATGACGCCGACGACGGTGACCGTCCCCGTGTAGGCGGCCGCGTCGGCGTCGAAGAGGGTGGTGGCACCGTTCACACCTCAAAGCTAGACGTCCCCGAGGCGGGATCCGATCGGGTCCGGGTCGCAAATAGCATGGAGATGTGAGCGACGCGGCCGCGCGGCTTCCGCATATCGACGAGCACTCCGTGGTGGTTGACGCCGCCCGCGAGCCGACCTGGGAATCGCTGCTGCGGGTGGTCGACGCGAGCGTCTCCTCCGGTGCCGCTCCTCGCTTCGCCCGGATCGTCGGCTGCGTCGACACCGACCCCTCCGGTCCGCGGCCGCTTGCCCGGGGCTCGGTGCTCTCCGGCTTCCACGTCGAGGCCGCCACGGCCCCGGCAGAGTTGGTGCTGGCGGGCCACCACCGCTTCTCCGCATATGCGCTGGTCTTCCGCCTCGACGAGCTCGGCGACGGCCGCACCCGCGTCAGTGCCGAGACCCGGGCCGAGTTCCCGGATCTCAAGGGCGTCATCTACAAAGCGCTCGTGATCGGCACGCGCATGCACGTGCTCGTCACCCGCCGCATCCTCGCCGGGGTCAAGCGTCGCGCCGAGCGGAGCCGAGCCGGGAAGTCGTGAGCTCCCGCCCTCCCGTCGCCGGCCTCTGCGACAGCTGCCGCCACCAGCGGCTCGTCCCCAACACCCGCGGCTCCGTCTTCTCGCTCTGCGAGCGCTCCCGGCAGGACCCCGCCTACCCGCGCTATCCGCCGGTGCCGGTGCTCAGCTGCCCGGGCTTCGAGCCGGCTCCGGCTCCGGCTCCCGCGCCGCCCCGATAGCGGCTCCGATCAGGCCGAGGCCGAAGACCAGTGCGGCGATGCCGACCACGGTGCCGAGGATGGGCACGTAGGCGGCGATGCGGAGGGCGCCGAGCCCGGCGAGGAAGGAGAGCATGCGGTGGCGGGGCGCCTCGACCATCCGCCTCCCCAGCGCGTAGGCGGAGACGAGGTAGGCGACGGTGCCGAGCGGGAGCAGGGCGAGCCCGATGCCGATCGCCAGCGGCAGGCCGACGATGGTGATCGCGGCGATGAAGGCGGCCAGCGGCAGCACGATCGCGATCGCGACGCCGATCGCGATCGTCGGGCCGAGCCGCTCCCGCGAGCGGGCGTAGAGCGAGTCGGCGGCGCGGGGTGCGACCAGCAGCAGCAGGGCGCCGAAGACGAGCAGCGAGAGGGTGACCGCGAGCCAGATCAGAAACTGGGTGATCCCGGAGAAGAGGCCCCCGACGTCGGGCCAGTCCTGCTTGCTGACGTCGCCGTGGACGCGGGCGTCGAGCGCTATCGCCGGGTGCTCATCGCCATAGTCGACATCGCCGGTGACTACGGCGCTCGGCAGCAGGCGGGCGGTGCCGCCGGCGGTGAAGAGGTCGCCGTCGATCCGCCCCGAGACGGTCACGTCGCCGCTGAGGACGATCACGTCGCCGGCCACTTCGCCGGCGATGGTGGTGTCGCCGTTGGCGACGAAGACGCCGTCGACCACCTGGCCGCGGGCAACGTCGACGTCGCCGGAGATGACGACGATCGCGGCTTCGCTGTCTGCCGTGGTGCTGGCGGCGCTCGCCGCCACCGGAACGACGAGCGCCATCGCTGCCAGCAGCGCCGCGGCGGGGATCAGGCGTCGAATCACCCGCGCAGACTATGGGACGCCCCTAGCTCGCCAGCATCGGGTCCGGCTCGCCCAGCTTGGTCAGGTCGGGGGCCGCGTAGACGGCACCCGGCGTGCCGCCGAGCACGACCAGGCGGATCCCGTCGGGCCCTGGCCAGATCTTCCGTTTCGTGGCCGGGCTGACGCGCGCGACATGGTTGTCGTCGAGCGGGAAGCGCTCGCCCTCGATCTCGATCTCCCCGCCGCCGCGCATGACCAGGAAGACCTCCTCCTGGCTGTCGTGCGTGTGGTCGTGCTCGGGATAGTTCTCGTAGTTGGGGGGCATGTCGATCACCTGCATGCCGAACGACTCGACCCCGAGCTCGGCCCGGGCGCGCTTGAAGGCGCCGCGGAAGACCGCCTCCATCTCGTCGATGTTCTTCACCGCGTAGCTGCTCATCGTCTCTCCTCTCGCTGGAACCCTGTCTGGGCTGGCGGCATCCTAAGCGATTTGCACGAACGTTCGTGCTTTTATAGTCTGGAAGGCGTGAGCTCCACGGTCAAGTCGAAGCCGGTGCCAGCGCCGCGCGGCGCTGGCGGAGAGTCCGGGAAGGGCGCCCAGACCCGGGCCGCGATCCTCGATCGAGCCGTCGACCTCGCCTCGATCGAGGGGCTGGAGGGACTGACGATCGGCCGCCTCGCCGCCGAGTTGCGGATGAGCAAGAGCGGCCTCTTCGCCCACTTCGGCTCCAAGCAGGAGCTGCAGCTGGCAACGATCGCCGCCGCCGCCGAGCGCTTCCGCATCGCGGTGATCGAGCCGGCGATGTCGGCGCCTGACGGCGCCCCGCGGCTGCGGGCGATGGGGGAGCGCTACCTCGACCACCTCGACCTCTACGCGGGCGGTTGCTTCTGGGGGGCGACCTCGGCCGAGTACGACGATCGCCCCGGCCCCGTGCGTGACGCCGTCGCCGGCGCTCTCGACGCCTGGTTGGAGGAGCTGGAGCGCCAGGCCGCGCTCGCCGGCGTCGAGCAGCCCGAGCGCTTCGCCTTCGAGCTCTACGCTGTCGTCATGGGCGCCAACTCCCGCTACCGGCTCAGCGGCGACCGCAAGGTCTTCGACTACGCCCGCGGCGCCCTCGAGCGGCTCGAAGCGGAGCTGCCGGCATGAGCGACGCCGCCGAGTTCGTCGAGCGCTTCCAGGCCTACTGGCGAGCGCCGACTCCGCAGGGCCTGGAGGCTGTTCTCGCTCCGCGGACCCGCCTGGTGGCGCCGCTGACCGCCACCACCCAGACTCGCGAGGAGGGCATCCGCGCCTTCGCGGCCCTCTTCGAGCTGGTCGAGGAGATGAGCGCCGAGGTCCACCGCTGGGGCGCCACCGAGGACGGCGTCCTGATCGAGTTCACGGTCACCGGCAAGGCCGGCGGCAAGCCGATCTCCTGGCATGCGGTCGACCGCTTCGTCGTCGGCGCGGACGGCCTCGCCACGGAACGCGTCTCCTACTTCGACTCCGCCCCGCTGGCCCTGACGCTGGCGCGCCGCCCCCGCTCCTGGCCCGCCTTCGTCCGCAGTCGCCTGCGCGGCTGAGTCGCCGCCACGCCGGCTGGGCGAGAGCGATCTTTGGCTAGGGTTTGAGCCTCGAGCGATTCCCCAGCGAAGGAGACGCGGATGGACGTCGGCATCGGACTTCCCAACGCAGTACCGGGCACCAGCGGAGCGCAGCTGACCGAGTGGGCCCGGCGGGCCGACGGCCGTGGCTTCTCGAGCCTGGGCACGATCGACCGCATCGTCTACGACAACTACGAGGTGCTGACGGCGCTCGCCGCCGCCGCCGCGGTGACCGAGCGGATCGGCCTCTGCACCTCGGTCCTGCTCGGGCCCCTGCGCGAGAACCCGGTCGAGCTGGCGAAGCAGGCGCTGAGCGTCCACGCCCTCTCGGGCGGCCGCCTGACCCTGGGCATCGGCCTCGGCGGCCGTGATGACGACTACGAGATCAGCGGCCTGGAGACCAAGGGGCGTGGCAAGCGCCTCGACGAGATGCTGGAACGGATGCGGGAGATCTGGGACGGCGACGAGGTCGGGCCGTCGAGCGAGGGCTCGCCGCGCGTGGTCATCGGCGGCGCCGCCGACGCCAGCTTCGCTCGCACCGCCCGCTTCGGCGAGGGCTGGATCGCCGGCGGATCGTCCCCCGACGAATACGCCGAGATGGCCGGGAAGGTGAAGGCCGCCTGGTCGGAAGCGGGCCGCGAGGGCGAGCCGCGGCTGATGAGCCTGGCGTACTTCGCCCTCGGCGACAGCGCGGAGGCGGACGCCGATGCCTACCTGACCGACTACTACGCCTGGCTGGGCGAGGAGACCGCCGGCTACATCGCCGGCAGCGCCGCCAAGGACGCGGAGACGGTGCGGCGGTACGTGGCCGCCTTCACCGAGGCCGGCTGCGGCGAGCTGATCTTCTGCCCCTCCTCCAACGACCCCGACCAGGTCGACCTGCTGGCGGACGCGCTGGGCAACTGAGAGACGGGGCACTGCGGCGTGGCTGACGACCTGCCGATCCTGCTCTTCACCACGCCTCCGGACTTCGAGGTCTGGCTCGAGGAGAACCACGCGGAGTCCGAGGGCTTCTGGCTCAAGATCGCCAAGAAAGGCTCCGGGAAAACGAGCATCAGCTATGCCGAGGGGCTCGAGCTGGCCCTCTGCTTCGGCTGGATCGACAGCCAGAAGCGCGGGCTCGACGAGAAGTTCTTCCTGCAGCGGTTCACGCCGCGGCGCCCGCGCGGGCGCTGGTCGCGAATCAACCGCGAGAAGGTCGAAGCGCTGCTCGCCGCGGAGGCGATGCGACCGGCCGGGATGGCCGAGGTCGAAGCGGCCAAAGCCGATGGTCGCTGGGAGGCCGCCTACGAGGGCGCCCGCACGGCCAAGGTCCCGGACGACCTGCGGCGCGAGCTCGACGCCAACGAGGCCGCCCGCGAGTTCTTCGCCACGCTCGACAGCAGCAACCGCTACGCGATCGTCTACCGGCTCGACGATGCCAAAAAGCCGGAGACCCGCGAGCGCCGCTTGCGCAAATTCGTCGCCATGCTCGAGCGCGGCGAGAAGATCCACTGACGTCCACTGAAGAGTTGTGGTGCCGATCGCAACCACAACTCTTCACTCGTCACGAAGCCCCTGCGTACACTCGGCCCGTGGACCGCGCCCTGCTCGACAACACCCTCGCCGACGCTGGCGAGCCCCCTTACCGCGCCGGCCAGGTGTGGGAGTGGGTGGCTCGCGGCGCCTCCTCCTACGAGGAGATGACCAACCTGCCGGGGATCCTGCGCGACCGGCTGGCCGCCGCGGTGCCGCTCTCGACGCTCTTCCTGCAGGCCGAGGCGAAGTCCGATGACGGCACCGTCAAGTCGCTCTTCCACACCGCCGACGGGCGCCCGCTCGAGGCGGTGCTGATGCGCTATCGCGACGGCCGCCGTTCGGTCTGCGTCTCCTCGCAGTCGGGCTGCCCGCTGACCTGCACCTTCTGCGCCACCGGCCAGATGAAGTTCGGCCGCAACCTCAGCGCCGACGAGATCCTCGACCAGGCCCTGCACTTCCGTCGCCTCGAGGAGATCGACCACGTCGTCTTCATGGGGATGGGGGAGCCGACGATGAACATCGACAACGTGCTCGCCGCCTGCGAGCGGCTGCCGGACCTTGGCGTCACCCACCGCCGCACGGCGATCTCGACCGTCGGCTGGGTCCCGGGGATCGACCGCCTCGCAGAATGTGAGCTGCCAATCGCGCTGGCGCTCTCGCTGCACGCGCCCAACGACGAGCTGCGCTCACGGCTGATGCCGGTCAACGACCGTTATCCCCTGCGCGAGGTGCTCGCTGCCTGCGACCGCTACCGGGCGCGCCGCCGCCGCAAAGTCTTCGTCGAGTACGTGATGTTGGACGGCGTCAACGACCTGCCCGAGCACGCCCGCGAACTTGCGACCCTGCTCGATCCGCGCGTCTACAAGGTCAACCTGATCCCCTACAACCCGACCGGGACCTACGACGGCTCCTCGCCGGAGCGGATCGACCGCTTCCAGGCGATCCTCGCCGAGCATCGCCTCACCGCAACCGTCCGCCTCACCCGTGGCCGCGACATCGACGCCGCCTGCGGTCAGCTCGCCGCCAGCGTCGCCTAGTCCCCCGATCGTTTCCAGGTTTTTCCCCGCCATAGCCAGGACAAACCTGGAAACGAGACGAAACTGGCTGGCCAGCCAGTTATGATCGGGGCGATGGCGACCGTTGATACCTCGCGCCCGGTTCAGCGGCCGCCGCAGATGTCGGCCAACCCGTTGCGGCGCGTGGCCGCGGATGTCTACGAGGAGTGGCGTGAGCGCGGCAAGTTCCCGCCCGGGCCGACCGACTTCAGCCTCGCCCGCACCCACCAGATCGCGCACGACCCGCTGCCGCTGCTGCTCGGCGCCTACGAAGAGCACGGGCCGATCTTCAGCATGCGGCTGCTGCACTCGCGGGTGATCTTCATGCTCGGCCCCGAGGCCAACCACTTCGTCACCGTCGGCCATCCCGAGAACTTCCACTGGCGCGAGTCCAGCTTCGGCGACCTGATCCCGCTGCTCGGCGACGGTCTGCTGACGATCGACGAGGACTACCACGACCGCGCCCGGGCGATCATGATGCCCGCCTTCCACCGCGAGCAGATCAGCGCCGCGGTGGCGGCGATGGCGGCCGAGGCGGAAGCGGCGATAGCCGCTCTGCCGGTCGGCGAGACCGTCGATGTCTACGACTGGATGCGCAACCTGGCGATGCGGATCGCGATGCGGGCGCTGCTCGGGTTAGATCCCGACGAGGCCGGCAAGGGCGCCGCCGCGGCCGAGCACTTCGAGCGCGCCCTCGGCTACTACGGGATCGACTTCCAATGGCGCCTCGCTCGCGGGCCCGGTTCGCCCTGGCGCAAGATGACTTCCTCCCGGCAGGTCCTCGACGAGATCGTCTTCGCCGAGGTCGCCCGCCGCCGCGCCGATCCCGACCCCGGCCGCCAGGACATCCTCAGCCTGCTCGTCGGTGCCCGCGGCGAGGAAGGAGAGGCGTTCAGCGACCGCGAGATCCGCGACCAGCTGATGACCCTGATGTTCGCCGGCCACGACACCTCGACCTCGACCCTGACCTTCATGCTGCACGAGCTCTCGCGCCACCCCGAGGCCCTGGCCCGCCTGCACGAGGAGCAGGACCGGGTGCTGGGGGAGGGGACGCCCACGGTCGCCCAGCTCGAAGGCGAGATGCCCTACCTCGAGATGGTCCTCGACGAGGTGCTGCGCCTCTACCCGCCGGCCTGGATCGGACCTCGCCGCGCCGTGCGCGAGTTCGAGTTCGGCGGCTGCACGGTGCCGCGCGACGCCTACGTCAACTACTGCTCCTGGGCCAGCCACCGCATACCCGAGGTCTTTCCCGACCCCGAGGCGTTCGTCCCCGAGCGCTTCAGCCGCGAGCGCAAGGCGGCGCTGCCGCGCGGCGCCTACGTCCCCTTCGGCGGCGGCTCCCGGATCTGCATCGGCAAGCGCTTCGGCCAGACCGAGGTGAAGCTGGTGGCGACGATGCTGCTCCGGCGGCGGCGCCTCGACTCGCTGCCCGGCCGCACTGTGACGATCCGCCAGATGCCGACGCTCTCGCCCAAGGGCGGGCTGCGGATGCGGGTCTTGCCCCGCACCTAGTCGGTGGAGATCGGATCCAGCTCCAATGGATTTCGGTCGAGCTCAGCCAGCACATTGTCGAGGCGGAGGGAATCGCTGATCTGTCCAGGCGCTTTCTCCAACAGTTTTCTACCAGCGATTTGCGTTTCCGCGAGCTCATTTGAGGCCTGCAGAGATCCGAAGCATTGGATCGCGGCAGAGACAACGCTGGAAGTTGAACGGTTGTCATTGAAGAGCTTGGCGGCTAGCGGGATGAGGTCGAATCTTTCGGCTCTCCGGATCGCAAATATGGTCTCGCCGGGATAGGAGGAAGCGAGTTGTCCTGGGGATCTTCCCGCAGTGAGATAGGTCTGAAGCGCCCGGCCGCACCAGTAAAATTCATCTAGAGCCGTCAGAACAGCCTTGAGTCCCACCTGGTTAATCAACTCGGCGTCGTTGGCCACGAGGTAGAAAAAGTATTTGTGGGATTCCTGTGGGGCTCGTTCCGCAAGAAGTGCCCGGGCTGTCCCATCCAATTCATGGTGGCCGAAGAACCGCCACGCGCCCAAGCGTCGCTGTAGTCGCTGGGACCCGGCGCAGTCCAAAGCCAAGTCTCTGGCCGATTTACCCGCGACCTGCCAGAGCAAGCGGCGCAGTAGTCGATCAACCTCTTGAGCCGCCGGGCCGGCCTTAGCGTGACGTCGGTTGAGACGACCGAGGACAGCAACGAGGCTGTGACGTTTGGTGCCAGACCAAAATCCGAGGCGCCGCTCGATCTCCTTGAGGGCGGATCCTCGTACCGTTTTCTGTAGACCCCTCTCAAGTGCGTTGAGAAGGGCGCGGTCGGGGACGCTTCGGATGCGTGCTTCGCGAAGTGACCAGATAAGCCAGTCCAACTGCTGGCTCTGCTCGACTTGTTCGGCAAAGGATTCGGAGGCCACATTCGCGATGATCCCACTTGATGCGCGCGCTGGTCATCTCCGACACCCACTTCGGCGCCTGGACCGGGCGTGACCTGCTGCGCGAGGAGTTCTTCCTCGAGCGGCTGGCGCCCCAGCTCGACGACGTCGACGAGCTGATCTTCCTCGGCGATCTCTTCGACTTCCTCTTCGGCTCGGTCGACGACGCGGTCGAGGCCGCCGACGGCCTGCTGGCGCTGATCGCCGCGAAGATGGTCGGCGGCCGCCTCGTCTTCCTCGCCGGCAACCACGACCACCACCTCGTCCACCGCGACGAGGAGGACCGGCTGGAGACGAAGCTGGCCACCGGCCACCGGCCCAGCTTCCCGCCCGGCCCGATCTTCTTCCGCGAATTCCTCGAGCGCCGCCTGCCCGGGGTCGAGATCGAGATCGCCTACCCGACCTACCGCTTCGGCAACGTCCTCTGCACCCATGGCCACTACCTCGACCCGCACGCGCGCCTCAGCGGCTCTCGCGGCGACCGCCTGCTGACGCGGACGCTCTGGGCGATCGCCGCCGGCGGCCCGGAGGAACCGTCCTGCATCGAGGACTACGAGTCGGTGACGACGCTGCTGACCGAGTGGCTCTACGTCGCCGCGCAGATGCCGCACGGGACCCACGCCCAGCAGAACGTCTTCCGCGCTGCCCAGCGCGCGGGGCGCTTCGCGCAGGCGCTGGGCGCGCCGGTCAGGGGTGCGGAGCGCCTGGCCGCGAAGCTGCGCGACCGCGGCCGGGGAGAGGCGAACGGCCCGGAGCCGCTGCCCAGCGAGGCCCACTTCGACGCCGTCGTCCGCGGCGAGGCGGCCCGCCAGGCGCGCGAGCAGCCGCTGGCCGGACCGGCGGCCTCGCGCCCGATCTACCCGGAGCCGACCGTGGTCTCGCGCAGCGACCCCTCCGAGCACGCGCTCGAGGCCTTCGCCCAGGTCGTCCGCAACCTCGAGTGGGGCGGGGAGGGGCAGCAGATCCTCTTCGCCCACACCCACCAGCCACTGTCCGACGTCCGCTGCGCCGGCGACGGCCGCAACCGCTACTGGAACACCGGCTCCTGGATCTACGAGCCGGATCTCGGCTCGCGTCAGGCCTACGCCCGCTACCTCCGCTACGCCTGGCCCGGCACCGCGGTCCTGATCGACGAGGAGGAGCCCCAGCCTCGCCTGCTGGAGATGCTCGCCGACCTCAACCCCCTCAACGGCGGCGCCGGACTGCCGGAACCGACCTCTTGATCCCGGCTGGAACCGAGGCCTGGCCCGCCGTCTTCGGCGGCCTGATTCCGATCCTCGGCCTAGCCCTGATCGCCTACATCATCTGGAAAGCCGTTAAGGACGACGGCAGCGACGAGAAGGACGAGTAGGCGCGGCGATTCGCGCCCCGGCAGTTCAGCCAGCTCTTCGAGAGAAGCGGCCACGTAACGAGGGGTCCGGGTGGGGATGAAGCGTCTTGTACTTTTTCGCCGCCACCCATCTCGCCCGGCAAGAGCACGCCGACGAAAAAGTTAAGCGAAATCCCCACCCGGACCCCTCGCCCCGCCCGCTACTTGATGAAGAGCATCTCCTCATACTTCGGCAACGGCCAGAACTCGTCCGCGACGACCTTCTCCAGCCTGTCGGCCGCCTCGCGAACCGAGTCCATCGCGGTCAGCTGCTTGTCGCGGGCGTAGGTTGCCAGCTCCAGCCCCTCCAGCTCTTCGGGGTAGGCGTTGGCCGACTTCAGCTCGCCGAGTGCCGCGACCAGCTCGTCGACGATCTCGCGAACCTCGCCCTCGAGGCTGGAGACACCGGCCTCGGCGATCAGCGCCAGCTGGCGCAGCCCCGCCGGCAGGATCATCGTCTGGGCGATCGAGAAGCTCTCCTCCGCCTCGATGTTGGCCCGGATCGAGTACTGCTCGAGCCAGACCTCGTAGCGGGACTCGAGCTCGCGCTCGTTCAGCACGCTGTACTTCTCGAATGCGGCGACCGTGTCCGGGGCGACCACCTCGGGCAGCGCGTCGGGCGTGGTGCGGAGGTTCTTCAGGCCGCGGCGCTCGGCCTCGGCGTGCCACTCCTCGGAGTAGTTGTCGCCGCTGAAGCAGACCGCTTTGTTGGCGAGGTAGGACTCTTTGACGAGCGCTATCACGGCCTCCGGCATGGCCGCTCCGGAGGACAGCTTCTCCTCCAGCTTGGCGCCCAGCTCGTCGATCGCCTCGGCGGCGATCGTGTTGAGGACGGTGTTGGGGAAGGCGAGCGACATGCTCGACCCCAGCGCCCGGAACTCGAATTTGTTGCCGGTGAAGGCGAACGGCGAGGTGCGGTTGCGGTCACCGCCGTCGAGCGGCAGCGGCGGCAGCACCGTCGTTCCCAGGTCGAGGAAGGAGGCCGGCGTGTTCGGGTCTCCCTCGCCGCTGGCGATCGCCTCGAAGACTTTGTCGAGTTCGGCCCCGAGGAAGATCGAGATGATCGCCGGCGGCGCCTCGTTGGCACCCAGCCGGTGGTCTTGGCCGATGTTGGCGACCGAGGCGCGCAGCAGGCCCTGGTGCTTGTTCACCGCCTGGATCACCGCCGTGCAGAAGAAGAGGAAGTGGATGTTGCCCTCCGGCGTGTCGCCCGGGTTGAGCAGGTTGGAGCCCGTGTCGGTGCCCATCGACCAGTTGTTGTGCTTGCCGGAGCCGTTGACGCCGGCGAACGGCTTCTCGTGCAGGAGGCAGACCAGGCCGTAACGGCGGGCGACGTTCTCCAGCGTCTGCATCAGCAGCTGCTGGTGGTCGGAGCCGACGTTGGAGTTCTCGAACATCGGCGCGATCTCGTACTGCGCCGGCGCGACCTCGTTGTGGCGGGTCTTGACCGGGATGCCGAGCTTCTTCATCTCCAGTTCGGACTCCATCATGAAGGCGAGGACGCGCTCCGGGATCGAGCCGAAGTAGTGGTCGTCGAGCTCGTGGCCCTTCGGCGGCTTCGCTCCGAACAGGGTGCGGCCGGTGCTGATCAAGTCGGGACGCTCGAAGAAGTACTGCTCGTCGATCAGGAAGTACTCCTGCTCGGGCCCGACCGTGGTGAAGACGCGCTGGCTCTCCTCGTCGCCGAGCAGCCGCAGGGCCTTGATCGCCGAGCGCGAGAGCGCGTCCATCGAGCGCAGCAGCGGGATCTTGGCGTCGAGCGCCTCGCCGGTCCACGAGGCGAACGCGGTCGGGATGCAGAGCAGGGTCCCGTTCGGGTTCTCGAGGATGAAGGCGGGGCTGGTCGGGTCCCAGGCGGTGTAGCCGCGGGCCTCGAAGGTCGCGCGCAGGCCGCCGGTCGGGAAGGAGGAGGCATCAGGCTCGCCCTGGATCAGCTCCTTGCCGGAGAAGCCGGCGAGCATCTTGCCGTCGCCCGACGGCTCGAAGAAGGAGTCGTGCTTCTCCGCGGTCGAGCCGGTCAGCGGCTGGAACATGTGGGTGTAGTGGGTGGCGCCGTTCTCCAGCGCCCAGTCCTTCATCGCCTCGGCGACGGCGTCGGCCAGGCTCGGGTCGAGGGCCTCGCCGTCCTTGAGGGTCGCCTGCAGCTTCTCGAAGGCGTCGCCGGGCAGTCGCTCGCGCTGCACCTCGACGGAGAAGACGTTGGCGCCGAAGGCTTCGTTCTCGGGCAGGGTCAGATCGACGGCGCCGAGCGCCTCCCCGTTGGAGCTCCACTGCGCTGCGGTCACGTTCTGCTGGCGGATACGAGTCATCGCTTGGCTTGTCCCTCACTTGGCGCGCGCCCGCTCGGGGCGCGATCGATTAGCGGTCTAACTCCCTTATTACGAGCCAAAAGAGCCTAACCGGAGGGGGCTCGGCGCGCCTTTGTACCGCCGTACAGCGTTGTCGTCCGCCGGTTGTCCCTGCTGGCGGCCGCTTTGTGCGGCGACGCGTCAGGAGAGTGGGGTCGCGCGTTCGAGTCCGAGCGGGTGACGCAGGCGGAAACCGCCGACGGGGCGCATCGCCTCGCTCCAGCCGGGGCCGCTGCGGTCGCCGTCTTCGCTGTAGGAGGTGTCCCAGCGCAGCCCGGCGATGACGGCGAAGACGTGATCGTGGTTGGCGTAGACCCGCACCCAGCTGCCGCCTCCGCCGCCGCCCCAGCGCATGAACCCGGTCGAGTCGAGGGGAGATTCGAGCAGGCCGGCGGCGTGCATCACGTAGCTGACCGAGCCGGAGCAGTCGTAGCCCGCCGAGTTCCAGCTGCGGTGCCCGCCGCCCCAGTGGTAGGGGCGGTGGTGGATGCGGTTGGCGGCCTCGATCATCGCCTTCACCGCGGGCGGGGCGCCGGGAGGAGTGATCGCGCGGCCGCCGGGGGTCAGCGTCGCCTGCGGGACCTGGGCCTGAGCGATGGTTGCGTCGGCGCCTGACACGGCGCTCAGCGCCAGCGCCGCGCCCAGTGCCGCAATGCGGATTCCCCTGCGCATGAAATCCGGATATCGGCAGCTTCGCTAGGAGGCTTGAGTCAACTCCGGTGGGGCATCGGCGGCGATCAACGAGCCCATGAGGACACCGAGGAGCAGATCGCGAAGCTCGCCGAGCTCGATGTCACGGTGCTCGATCCAGTTCAGGCAGGCCCCATCCATGAACCAGAGCCAGCCGCTGACCGCGGTTCGCGCCTTCGCCGGGGCCCCGTCCGGATAGAGGGCATCGAGGATCCGCCGCGCCGTTTTGCTCCGCACCTCGTCGATCAGGTCGCGGATCTCGGGGACGCCGGTGGCGCTGTCCATCAGGTTGCGGTACGCGACCGCGTTCTCCTCGACCAGCGAGAGAAAGGCTTCGAGGCTGCCTTTCAGCTGCTCGATCGGAGGCAGGTCGGGGTCTGGTTCGGTGCGCTCGCGCAGCTGCTCGGCCCACACGCTCAGGGTCTCCTCGAAAAACGCGCGCTTGCTCGGAAAGTAGTGGTAGAGCAGGGATTTCGAGATCCCGGCCTCGGCCGCGATCCGGGTCATCGAGAGCTCGTCGTAGGGGTGGCTGGTGAACAGCTCGGCGCCACGCTCGAGCAGTTGCCGCCGTCGCTCGTCCACGTCGAGTCGCGTGTAGGCGGGTCGGCTCATCGCCTAAGAGCTTATCGGCTTGCTGACCGATGGTCGACAAAGCTGTTACGGTTATAGACCGACGGTCAACAAGCACCCGAACGGAAGGGGAGTTCGATGTACAGCGAGAGAATGGATCAGCCGACTGACCATGGGGAGGGGCCGCCGCCCGGATCCTTCAATCCGATGTCGAGGATCGAGTTCGAGCGCCTGTTCGGCGGTCGGGTGCTGGCCTGGATCGGCGGCCTCGCGACCCTGCTCGGACTCGTCTTTCTGATGCGCAGCGCTGTCGACAGCAGTTGGTTCACGGAGGAGGTGCGGGCCCTGCTCGCCGCGGTCGGCTCGCTCTTGCTGCTCGGCTCCGGTGTCTGGCTACACGAACGGAAAAGGCACCTCGAGCTGGGCCGGCTGCTGGTGGCCGTCACGATCCCGGGCCTCTACGCGACGACGGTGGTCGCGACCCAGACCTACGACCTGATCTCGCCGGTCCTGGGCCTCGAGGCGGCGGCGCTGATCGGGCTCGCCGGAGTCGCCATTGCCGTGCGCTGGTCCTCGATGCTCGTCGGCAGCGTCGGGATCCTCGGCGCCCTGGCCGCGCCAATCTTCGTCGGCACCGCCAGCGAGGGCGGTTCGATCGCCTTTGTCGCGGTGGCGCTCGCCGCCGGCGTCGGCGTCCTCCTCTGGCAGCGCTGGGATTGGCTGGCGCTCGGCGCCTTCGCGGTCTCGGTTCCCCAGCTCGTCGCCTGGATCGGCGCCAGCGGGTTCATCTCCCTCGAGGGGGAGGCCGACCCAAGTCAGCCCGTTCCGCTCGTCCTCGCGGTCTTGGTCGGGTTCTGGGTCCTCTACGCCGCGGCCGCCTTCGGCTACGAGCTGCGCAGCCGCGGCAAGGAAGGTCTCCCGGTTTCTTCCTGGCTGCTGCTCCTCTGCAGCAGCGTGTTCGTGGTCGGCGCCGGCGCTGTCGTCATCGGCGCCGACTCGGCGCTCGCCCTGGATGCGTGGGTCTTCGGCTTTGCCGCCGCCCATCTCCTGCTCGGCGGCGCGGCGATCCGCTTCGGCGTTCACCGCGAAATCGGCTCGCTGCTGACCGGCGGCGGGATCGGGCTGGCGGCGTTCGGGGTCGCCAACGCCTTCGACGGCCCCACGGTCGTCGCTGTCTGGGCGGCGGTGGCCGTCGCGCTCGCCTATCTCTCGACCCGGGTCGACGCGTCCCCGACGCCGACGCTCTCCGATGCGAGCCGCCTGTTGCTCGCGGCCTGCGGCTTCCTCGGCCTCGCCCTCGCGCACGTGCTCATCGTCGAGGCGCCGCCGACCGCGATCGCCGAAGGGGTTGCCGACCTCGGCAGCTCGCTGGTCGCGATCGCCTCCTGTGCCATCGCCGCGCTCGCCTGCTGGCACTTCGGCCGGCGCGTCGATCGGCGTGTCGCCACGGCGGCTGGCTTCGTCGGCGCGATCGGGTTCGTCTACCTCGGCTCGGTCCTGATCATCGACGCGATCGGCGCCGACGAGGCGGGCGACGCCCGCGAGATAGGTCAGGCCTGGCTCTCGGCCTTCTGGGCCGCCATGGGGCTTGGGGCGGTGATCGTCGGCATGGCCCGGCGATCGGTCAACGTCCGTCTCGGTGGCCTGGCGTTGCTCGCGCTCGTCATCGGCAAGGTCTGGACCTACGACCTCGCCGAGCTCGAAGAACTCCCCCGAGCGCTGTCTTTCGTCGCCCTCGGTCTGCTCTTGCTGGTGAGCGCCTTCGCCTACCAGCGCTTCAAGCCGGAAAAAGGCGAAGAGACCGATGTGCGGGAGCCGCAGGCATCTGTATAGCCTGCGGTTTCCGCGGCCAGGCGCCGCCCCGCAAGCCAAAACTCCGGAGGATCACTCGCAATGTTCGTTTCCAAGGCCGCCGTCGTCGGCGGCGGCACCATGGGCGGCGAGATCGCCCAGGCGATCGCCGCCGCCGACATCCCCGTCGTCGTCAAGGACATCGACCAGAAGTTCGTCGATGCCGCCGTCGAGAAGGCTCGTGCGGTCACCGAGGGCCAGCTCGCCCGCCTGGTGAAGAAGGAGAAGCTCACTCAGGAGCAGGCCGACGCCCGCCTCGCCGAGGTCATGGGCTTGGTCACCGGCACCACCAGCTACGACGAGTTCGGCGATGTCGACTTCGTGATCGAGGCGGTGCCGGAGAAGATGGCGATCAAGCAGGCGGTCTTCGCCGAGATCGACGCCGCCACTCCCGGTCACGCGATCCTCTCCTCCAACACCTCCTCGCTCTCGATCACCGAGATCGGCGAATCGACCCTGCGCTCCGACAAGGTCGTCGGCTTCCACTTCTTCTACCCGGCCTCGGTGATGCCGCTGGTCGAGGTGATCGTCGGCGAGTACACCTCGCAGGAGACCGCCACCGCCGCCTACAACTTCGCCCAGGCGATCAAGAAGCAGCCGATCGTCTGCGGTGAGGTCCCCGGCTTCGTCGTCAACAAGATCCTGATGGCGACGATCGGCGAGATCTGGCGCGCCCAGGAGGAGCACGGGCTCTCGCTGACCCAGATCGACCAGGCGATCGCCGAGGCGAAAGTGGCGCCGATGGGGCCGTTCTTCCTCACCGACCTGCTCGGTCTCGACACCGTCCTCCACGTCGCCGAGCACCTCAACGAGTCCTACGGCGAGACCTTCTACGTCCACCAGGGCCTGAAGCGGCTGGTCGCCGACGGCAAGCTCGGCGCCAAGACCGGCGGCGAGGGCTTCTTCAAGGACGGTGAGCAGACGATCCCGGGCGAGGCCGCCCCGGACGCGGAGGAACTGGTGGCGATGTTCACCGGCCGCGCCCTGATCGAGTCCTGCCTGCTGGTCGAGGAGGGCGTCTGCTCGGTCCGCGACATCGACCTCGGGATGATGACCGGCGCCGGCCTCGACCCCCGCCGGGGACTGCTGCCGCCGTTCTGGAAAGCCGACGTCGAAGGCCTCGACAAGGCGCTGGAGCAGCTCGAGCAGCTGCAGGAGAAACACGGTGAGCGTTTCGCGCCACCGGTGACGCTGAAGCGCCTGGTCGCCCAGGGGCGTCTCGGCCTCGGCTCCGGCCAGGGCTTTTATCCCTACCCGCAGCCCGACGAGGGCGAGCAGGCGGAGACGGTCAAGCTCGAGACCCGCGACGGGGTCGCGATCGCCTGGCTCGCGAACTTGCCGATGAACGCGGTCTCGCCCGACGTGATTCGCGACCTCGGCGCGGTCTGGGAGCGGGTCAAGGCCGCCGACGGCGTCGGCGCGATGGTGATCGCCTCCGCGGTCCCGGTCGTCTTCTCGGCCGGCGCCGACATCAAGGCCTTCACCCAGATGGACGGCGGCACCGGCCGGGAGCTGATCGACTCCGCCCACGCCCTACTGCGCGAGTTCGGGCAGTCGCGGGTGGCGACGATCGCCGCCGTCAACTCGATCGCCTTCGGTGGCGGCTGCGAGGTCGCGATGGCCTGCGACGTGCGGATCGCCGCCGAGGCCGCGGTCTTCGGCCAGCCCGAGATCAAGCTCGGGATCATTCCCGGCTTCGGCGGCACCCAGCGCCTGGCCCGCTTGGTCGGCTCCAACAAAGCCCTGGAGATGAACCTGGTCGGCGACGCCGTGCTGGCCGAGGAGGCGCTGGAACTGGGCCTGGTCAACCGCGTCGTCCCCGACCACGAGCTGTTCGAGACGGCGTTGATGTGGGGCCGCAAGCTGGCCGCCCAGGCACCGGTCGCGGTCGAGCAGATCAAGGTGGTCTCCGCCAAGGGCGATCTCGACGAGGGGATCGTCGCCGAGAAGGACGGCTTCACGGCCGCCTTCGGCAGCGAGGACGCCAAGGAGGGCATCGGCGCCTTCCTCGCCAAGCGCACCCCCAAGTGGAGCGGCAGGTAGCGATACCGGCAGCGGTGGGACGACTCGCGGAGCTGCTCCGCGAGTCGTCCTCCACTGTCGTCCTCACCGGCGCCGGTGTCTCGGTGCCGTCGGGGATCCCGGACTTCCGCACGCCCGAGACCGGGCTCTGGGCGAACGTGGACCCGATGGAGGTCGCCCACGTCGACGTCTTCGAACGCGACCCGGCCCGCTTCTGGTCCTACTACCGGCCGCGCTTCCAGTCGCTCGGCGACAAACGCCCCAACCCAGCCCACGAGGCGCTGGCGGAGCTGGAGCGCCGTGGGCTGATCGAGGGCGTCGTCACCCAGAACATCGATCGCCTGCACCGCGCCGCCGGCTCGCGCAACGTGGTCGAGGTGCACGGCTCGATCGAGACTTCCTCCTGCACCCGCTGCGCGACGGTCTTCGAGATCGACGAGGTCGACGCTCTCTTCGACGGCGAGGGCGTCGCCATCTGCGTGAACTGCGGCGGGCCCGTCAAACCCGACGTCGTCCTCTTCGGCGAGCTGCTCTCCGAGAGCGCGATGACCCGCGCCCGCGACCTCGCCGAACGGGCCGAGCTGATGATCTGCGTCGGCTCCTCGCTCGCCGTCCACCCCGTCGCCGGGTTGCCGCAGCTGACCCTGGAACGAGGCGGGCGCCTGGCGATCGTCACCGTTGGCGATACCCCATATGATGGAGACGCCGAGCTGAAGCTGGGCGGCGACGTGGTAGACGAGCTCGAGGCGCTCGTCGCAGCGCTGGGCTAGGGCTCGCCGAGTCGCCGCCGACTCAGAACTCGATGCCGCGCGCCCGGCAATCGGAGACGATGGTCTCCGCGCGGGCGCCGGTGAATTCCGCCGCGTGGGAGCAGGTCTTGACCGCTTCCCGGCCGCAGGCGGCGATCGTTTCGGCGCCCACGATTCCCGCTACCTCCGTCTTGATGCAGCCCTCGGCCACCGGCGCCGGGCTGTCGCCGACCGTCATCAGGATCACCACCAGCAGTGCGGCGAGGGTCACGGCGAGAACGCCGAACGCCGCCTTCAGCTCGCGTCGGGTGAGCTTGCGCAGAGGAGTCGTCTGCCGCTCGTAATGGCCTTCCAGTGGCATCGCCCGGCCACCTTATCGGCTCGACTGGGTCTCGATTTGCGCCACTCGGGCGAAACTCGGACACCGATCTTTGGACAGTTGTACCTATCGGCTGGCTGCCTGCGGCGGAAGGGTTACGCCTAGTCCAAATACGGGCTTCGACTGAAAGAAAGGAAGCGCCAGTTCAATGGAATACCTGCAAGAAGGAGCCAATTCGTGGCAGATGACGGCCGCCACCCTAGTGGGGCTGATGAGCATCCCGGGGTTGGTCGTCCTCTACGGCGGCGTGATGCAGAAGCGCTGGTCTGTGAACTCGATGATGATGGCGTTCGTCGCCTTCGCGATCGTGCTCATTCTCTGGGTGCTGGTCGGCTTCAAGATGGCGTTCGGCGATCCGATTCACATCTTCGGCGCGACCAGTGGCTTCTTCGGAAACATGTTGGGGAAGCCAGGCTCGATCCTCAACAGCCACAGCCTGCTTGAACAGGCGCACATCGGGGACCTGCCGGAAGAAGAATTCCTCTTCCCGATGTCGACGCTGGCTTACTTCCAGATCGTCTTCGCGGCAATCACCCCGCTGCTGATGCTGGGGTCGGTGCTCGGGCGGTTCAACTTCAAAGCGTGGATCCCGTTCGTCGCGCTTTGGACTCTGCTCGTCTACACGATCAACGCCTTCATGATCTGGGGCGGAGGCTTCTTCGCCCAGCAGGGCGCCATCGACTACTCGGGCGGTTACGTCATCCACCTGGCCGCCGGCGCTTCCGGCTTCGTCGCGGCATGGGTGATCGGCCCGCGGCTGCAGCGCGATCGCGAGGTCGATGCTCCGAACAACCTGGCGATGGTCGCGATCGGAGCCGGGTTGCTGTGGATGGGCTGGAACGGGTTCAACGGCGGTGACTGGTACAGCGCCGGAGAAATCGCCTCCGCCTCGCTGCTCAACACCAACATCTGCACCGCGGTCGCCTTCCTGGTCTGGGTCGGGATGGACTACGTCACCGGTCGCAAGCCGAGCCTGATCGGCAGCGTCAACGGCATGATCGTCGGCCTCGTCGCGATCACCCCCGGCGCTGGTTTCGTCAACGGCTGGGGCGCGATCATCATCGGCGTGTCTGCCTCGATTCTCGTCTACCTCGCGCTCAACTACCTGAGCCGGGTCCGTCCCTTCCGCAACGTCGACGACACCCTCGGCGTGGTCTACACGCACGGGTTCGCCGGAGTTGCCGGGGGTCTGCTGGTCGGCATCTTCGCCAACAAGCTGATGGCGGGCGAACACGAAGGCCTGATCTCCGGCGGCGGTCTGCACCTGCTCTGGGTCCAGGCATATACGGCCGCGTGGGTGATCGTCTTCTCCGGCATCGGGACGTTCATCCTGCTCAAGCTGGTCAGCATCTTCGTCCCGTTGCGGATGTCGGACGAGGAAATGGAGCTCGGCGACATCGCCGTTCACGGCCACGAGGTGTACCCGTCCGACGTGCCGTCGCTCGGGTACCCGGCTGGCGTCACGGCGGCGGCAGCGCCGGCGGCCCCACCCGCTGGCGGCAGCGCCTAGGTCAGGTAGGCGGACTCGACGTGCTGCGGGCAGCCTCCCGCAGCACGTCGAGCATCGTCGCCACCGCCGGGGTCACGGCGGCGCCCCGTGGCGTCGCGGCGAAGACCCTTCGCGCCGGGCTCGCCGGGTCCAGCGCCCGCACGACGATGTCGTCGCGAACGGTGGAGAGGGCGAGCTGGGGGATCAGCGCCACCCCGACGCCGGCGGCGACCAGGCCCTGCACCGTCTGGTAATCGTCGCTCTCGAAAGAGACGCTCGGCTCGAACCCGGCCGCGTGGCAGGAGCGGATCACCTGTCTGGCGCAGGGGCTGGCGGCCGAGGTTTGTATCCAGGACTCCTCACGCAGATCCTCGAACCGCACCCGTTTGCGCCTGGCCAGCGAGTGGTCGTGGCGGAGGGCGAGGTGGAGCGGATCGTCGAAAAGCTCGAAGCGGCGCATCCCGGCGCCGAGTCGCTCGCCGACGCCGTCGAACTCGAAGAGGAGCACGAGGTCGAACTCGCCTGCGCGCAGCCGTGGCGCGATCTCGGCCGGCTCGCCCTCGGCGAGGGTCACGTCGACCCCGGGGTGGGAGGCGCGGAAGCCGGCGATCGCCTGCGGCATCAGGGTCGCGCCGGCGGTCGGGAACGACGCCGCTCGCAGCCGGCCACCGCGGCCGGCCGCGATTGCGGCGATCTCGCTTTCGGCCCGCTCGATCCGCGCCATGATGCCGCCGACGTGCGCCGCCAGGGCGGCTCCGGCGGCGGTCGGACGGAGACCGCCGCGGCGCCGCTCGATCAGCCCCACCCCGAGTTCGCCCTCCAGGGTCGCGATCGACTGCGACACCGCCGACTGCGAGTAGGAGAGGGCATCGGCCGCGGCGGAGAACGAGCCGCGCTCGACGACCTCCTGGAAGACATTGAGTCGGCCTAGATTCAACATAAGAAGAACTTATCTTAGCTATAGGTAAAAGCAGTTGCGCTAATAGCGTCTTGGTGCCACCATCGAACTCGAACTTGATTCCACTCAACTTCAAGGAGGCACCGAAATGGCACTGAAGATCATCGTTTCCTATGACGACACCGACAACGACCGCGACGCGCTGGCGCTGGGTCGCCTGCTCGCCGTCTCCGGCGCCGAGCTCTCGCTCGCCTACGTCCGCCACGCGGTCGGTGGGGCGCTGGAGCAGAAAGAGGCGGAGGAGCTGCTCGCCCGCGGGGCCGCCTCGGCTGGGACGCCGGAGATGCCCCGCCACGTGGTCGTCAACGCCGGCACCAGCCTCGGCCTGCGTGAGCTGGCCGAGCGCGAGGACGCCGACGTGATCGTCTTCGGCTCCGAGTACCGCACCTCGCCCGGCACGATCAGGCCAGGCAGGCCCGCCCATAAATTGCTCCTCGACGGACCGATGGCGGTCGCCATTGCGCCGGCCGGGCTGCGGTCGAACCCCTCGGTGAGCATCAACACGGTTGGCGTTCTCGACAGTGGCGACCCGAGCGCGAGGGAGACCGCCTCCAGCCTTGCCGCCGCGCTAGGCGCGAGCGTTGCCGAGCACGGCGCCGGGCCGGTCGACTTCCTGGTCGTCGGCTCCCGGCCGGAGGCCCATCCCGGCAAGGTCACGATCAGCGCCGCCAGCGACTACGCGATCGAAACCGCGACCTCACCGGTCCTGGTGACGCCCCGTGGCGTCAGCCTCGGCTTTACGGCCGGTCAGCCTCAGGTCGCCTAACGACGAGGATCACGGCCGTGACCTCAGGGTCACGGCCGTTGATCCGCTCGGCCGCTTCCGTCCAGCGGACCGGCACCGGGTCATGACCGCCCCGGACGGTCTGCAGGGCCGCCTCGAGCGAGTCCGCTACGACTACTCCGGCGGCCAGGGTCGGGGCGCCGGCCTCGGCCGCCTCGAGCACCCGCCGCGTCACGTCCTCGGACGCGCGCTGCGCATTTGACCAGCCCTGCCCGAAGCTGAGGTCCGGGCCCTCCATCCGCGGTCCCTCGAGGACGGTCAGCCGGCTCTCCCGCGGATCCCACTCGCATTCGCCGAGCTCGAGGGGGGACCCGGAAACCCAGCGTTCGAGCACGTTGGTCCGCAGCTCCGCCTCGTCGACGTTGAAGACCCGCGCGTGCGTGTGGCCGGTGCTGACCTCGATGTGGAAGGGCATGGCCCCGAACTTAGCCGTTTCGGGATGATGGGGCGATGGAGTCAGGTTCCCGCCCGGATGCCGTCGTCTTCGACAACGACGGCCTCTTGCTGGACACCGAGTCGGTCTGGACCCGGGCGGAGGAGGATCTCTTCGAGCGCCGCGGCGCCGCCTTCACCCCGGCCGACAAGCGCAAGCTGGTCGGCACCTCGGCTGCGATCGCCGGTGGGGTACTGGAAGAGCGCCTTGACGAACCGGGCCAGGCCGCGGCCTTGATCGAGGAGCTGAACGAGCTGGTGGTCGCCGAGCTCGAGCACGGGGTGGAGGCGATGATCGGCGCCCGCGATCTGCTGGAGGCCCTGCGCGGCCGCGGCACCCCGGTCGGGCTCGTCTCCAACTCGCCGCTCGCCTTCGTCGTCAGATCGCTCGAGCTGGTCGGCTTCGAGGACCACTTCGACGTCGTCCTCAGCGCCCATGAAGTCGCGGCGCCCAAGCCGGCCCCCGATCCCTACCTGGAGGCCTGCCGGCGACTCGGGGTCGAGGCCGGGCCGGGCGTCGTCGCGCTCGAGGATTCGCCGACCGGCGTGGCCGCGGCGCGGGCGGCCGGGCTGACCGTGATCGGGATTCCCTCGATCAAGGGAGTGGCCCTCGACGAGGCCCACCACCTGGCAGAGTCGTTGCTCGACGACATGATCGCGCGGCATCTCGCTCTCTAACTAACCCTCAGTCTCGACTTCAGGGTTAGACTAACTACCCGCGGATGATGCGCCGACGGCGCAGCACTCGCTCGCCGGTCGCGAGCAGTTCCCCGATCGCTTCGGCCTGCTCGCCTCGCAGATCACCGGCGAGCGCGGTGTTCGCCGCTTCGCCCACCTCCCCTCGCCGGCTGTTAAGCGTCCCCATGTCCGCCTCGTGCTCGGAGTCGGCCACGGCGCCCTTGAGCTCGACCAGCAGGGCCTCGACGCCGACTCGCAGCTGCAGTGCCGCCTCGCGCTCGCGGCCGGCGTCCAGATCGGCGCGAGCGCGCAGCAGCAGCGTCTCGCAGGCGTCGGCGCGCTCGCGCCCCCCGAGCACGGCCGCCACCCGTTCCTGTGGCCGCAGGTCTTCCTGGCGCCGGCGTCGCAGTGAGGCGCCGCTGGCCCAGACGTCGACCTCGCGGGCGTCGCTGAAGCGGCTGTCGGCGAGCTCGTCGCCGTCCCCATAGCCGAGCCGCACCGCGACTGCCCGCTCCGGCGTCAACGCCTGTCCGTGGGGGTCGGCGGCGGCGACCGCGTGGGCATGCAGGGCGCGGTTGAGCAGGCCGATCCCGTCGGCGACCAGGGCGTCCGCGGTCTCCTCCGCCTCGGTCGCCTCGTCGAGCCAGCGGCTGGCTGTTTCCTCGCTGGTGAACGGGGCGAAGGCTCGTATCGCGGTGACCCTGGTCAGGGGCAGGGGAGAGGGCTCGACGTCCGGCTCGGCATGTCGCGGTCGACGCCGGCGCCTGGGCGGAGGCGCCGGCGCTCCCAGCGTGCGCACCACGAGCACGCTCTCACCGCCCTGCTCACCGTCCCCTCGGGCGAGATAGCGCCCATCCGCCAGCGGCAGCGGGCCGGCGAAATCGAGCTGCGCGAATCCGAATAGCTTGGCCAGAAGCCGGGATTCTCCCGGCTAGTCTTCGCCCGTGCCGCCGCTGGCGGCACGCTGGCCGCCCGTTTTCCCATCGGGCACCGCGTACTTCGAGGGCTTGACCGGGACCTTGGGATTTTCGATCTCTCCCAGGCGGCCAATCAGGCGCTGCCATTGATCCGGCTTCAGCAGGGCCGAGAACTGAGCTTCCAGCGGGTTGCCGCCTTCGATCGCGTGGTAACCGACGTGGACGTGGTCGTAGTGGTCGGGCATCGCGAAGCTGGTTTCCCCCGGTAGGTCCTCAAGCGAGATCACCTGATGTGGCTGCATCGTGCCCTGCAGCTGGAGCACATCGCGGATCAGTTCGTCGGTCATCGTCCCCGGGCCCTGGTTCCCGGTCACCGGGGTGCCGTTGATGACGGCGATGTCAACGGCGTCTCCAGTGCTGTGCTCGGAGACGTTGCCGGAGGTGGTGAGGAAGCTGTGCCCGCACTTGAGGGCGGTGATCGTCATTTCGAAGCCTTTCGAGCGCAGGTACTCGAGCATCGCCAGGACCCGGCGGTCGATCTGCCCGGTGGCGATGTCTTCGCGGCCGCAGGCGTAGATGGAGAGGCCTTCGTCGGCCAGGACCCGTTTCTGCAGCGCCTCCTTGGAGAGCAGCAGCACCCCGGCTCCGCTGAGGCGCGAGGTGAAGGGATTCTTGCCCTTGGCTCGGTAGATCGCCGTCGCCTCCAGCAGCTTCCAGCCGTCGAGGATCGGCTTGGGGTCGATCCGCGGCGCGCCCTTGCCGGCGGGGCGGATCGAGAAGTTGAGGTGGGGATCGACGCCTTCGCCGGCGCTGCCGATGCGGGCCAGGACGGTGCCGGCGATGACCTTCGAGCCGACTCGCAGCGAGCCGTCCTTGGTGCCCGGGTCGGCGCTGTCGGTGATCGGCGCTTCGCCTCTCTGTCCACTGCTGTCGGCGGCCCGGCCCGGAAGGGCCCGCAGGCGCGGCCTCAGATCCTGGCTTTCGACCGGAAGCCGCTGCTCCTTGCCGGTCGGCATCACGACCAGGCGATGGTCGCGGACGAGCGCGCCCAGTTCGGCGTAGGTGTAGCGGTTGCCGTAGGTGTCTTCGAGGACGATGTACTTGCCCAGCTTCGACGAGCTGCCGAGCTTGCGGATGACGCCGTCGTTGACGGCGACCACCGGAGCGCCCTGCTGGGAGAAGATGTTGATGCCGCGTCGCGTCGGCGAGGAGGAGATGACGTCCGCCGCGTTGCCGGCGACGCGGGCGTCGGTGGTCGAGCTCTTCAGCGCCGCCCGGGCCGAGATGTCGTCGGCGTAGCGCGCGTCGGCGGCAACCGGGAAATGCGCCCCCTCGGTCAGCCCGGTCAGCGAGCCGACCAGGTCGGACGGCAGTTTGCCGTAGGCACGGGCGTAGAGCAGGACCTCCTGGGCGTACCAGTCGGCGTGGTTGTAGGCGAGGATCGCGTCGTAGAGGTCATGGGTGCCGCCGGCCGCCTTGAGGTAGCCGGCGGCGGCGCAGATCGCGTCGACCGGGTTGTAGGGATCCTTGCGCCCGTCTCCGTTGGCGTCGACGCCGTACGCTTCCCAGCTCGAGGGCAGGAACTGCATCCAGCCGACGGCGCCGGCACTCGAGACGTTGAGGTTGGTCCCGAAGGCAGTCTCGATTTTGTTGATCGAGGCCAGCACCTCCCAGGGGATTCCGTATTCGGTCCCGCAGGCCTGGTAGATCGGCAGCAGGAAGGGCGGGATCTCGAAGGAGTCGATGACGAAGTTGGGCACGCCGATCGGAGCCGGTCCGAAGGGGGCGATCGTGGTCGTCGGGTTGGCCAGGGTCGGGGCGCCGCCGGAGCCGAACTGGGAGCCGCCGTCTGATTCTTCGGCCAGTGGCTGATCGCCGCCGCCGGTGGCGCTGGGGGCGCTGACCCCGCCGCCGGAGGAGCCGCCGCCGCTGGAGTCGCCGAGACTCTCGTTGTGGGTGACGCCGTTGCTTTCCCCGCCGGCTGCGCTGCCGTCGATCGTGCTCCCCTTCTTGAGACCGTCGGAGCCGCCGGTCTTTCCCTTTTCCGCCGGAGCCGCTTCGGGAGCCGGCACCGGAGTCGCCGGGCTGGCTTCAGTCGGAGTGGCAACCGGAGCGGTCGCCTCGCTGGCGCCGCTGGGCGAGAGGCAGTCCGGGTCTGCCAGATCGACAAGACCATCGCCATCGTCGTCGAGGCCGTTGGCGCAGGCCGGGGCCTGCAGCGAAGGCACCGCGGTCGTGGTCGTAGCGCCCAGCGATTCGGTCGGCGCGCTTCCAGCCACCGGGTCAGCGGCCATCGCGACCCCGAGGGCCGACAGCGCCAGGAAGCTGGCGAGTACGACTAGTAGTGCGATCTTGGCTCTCATCCCAGTGCGCCTCGGTGCCCGCTGCCACGGAACGCGGAATCTGCGTCCGCACCCTCCCCGTGCGGCAGGCGAAACCAAGCTACTTGCTCGCCCAGGGACGCGCAATGAGGACGACTGTCCCCCAACAAGGCCTTAATCAACATTAATTGCATACCGGATCAACTTAATCGAGATTAGCGTCATCCCTGCAGTGAGCAGGATTTCAGCTGCTCCGGATGTGCTCGTTAAGCTGCCGTCAACGACGGCGAAAGGCGGGCGCGGTGAGCATCGAGCAAGATGAGCAGGACGGTCTGAGGGCGCGCAGCGAGCAGGCGATCGGCGAAATCGCCCAGGCCCTGATCGACAACCCGACCCTCCATAACGCGATCGGGGCCGCCTTCGGCGCGCGTGAGAAGGCGATCGAGGCCCAGCAGGCGGCGATGGGAGCCCTCAATCTCTCCTCGGCCAGCGATCTCGAGCGCTTGGAGCGCCGGCTGCGCTCGTTCTCCCAGCGCCTGGAGGAGGTCGAGGAGCAGATCGACGACCTCAGCCGCGAAGTCGGGGCACTCCGGCGCGAGGCTGCGGGGAAACCGGCGAAAAAAAAGCAAGGCTAACCCTCGACCTTAGGGTGAGCCAAGGCGGAGGGCCGTCGATGCGGCCGCGCCGCCGTGTTTGGCCGCGGCCTCGATGCGCTCGTCATCCGCCTGGGTCCCGTCGCCGCTCTCGGCGACGATGAGGACGGCGGCGATCGCCATGCCCAGGGTCCTCGCGGTCGAGAAGAGGGTGGCGGTCTGCATATCCGCCGCGTCGACCTTCCCCTCGTAGGGCGCCGGTTCGGCGCGCCCGTCGCGGTGGAGCGCGTCGAGGCTGGCAACGACGGCGGGGCGGGTGGCCTGTCCCAGCTCCCGCCGCAGCCGGGCCGTGAGGCCTGTGTCGGGCAGGACCGCCGCCCCGGCTCCGCCACCGCTCCAGGCGTGGGCTTCGAAGATCGTCAGCAGGTCACCGGGCCTCGGCTGTGGCTCGATCGCGACGCAGGTCCCGACCCGGACCGCCCGCCGCACGCCCAGCGCGGCCAGGTCGGCCAGGACGAGCGCGGCGCTGGGCCCGCCCATGCCGGTGGCCTGGATCGAGAGCTCGCCGCCGGCGGGCGTTCGCCCCGTATACCCCCAGAGCCCACGCGCGTGGTTGCTCATCTTCGGTTTCTCGAGCAGGGCCTGGGCCAGCAACAGGGCTCTGCCGGGGTCCCCGACCAGTACCGCTTCGGCGGCGATCGGAGCGGTCGGGCGGAGTCTTGCCGGCATTTGACGCCGAGCCTAGCCACTTATGAGAAACGAGCCTTGGGATTCTCTCCAGCCGTCTAAACATCGCAATCGGGGCCGTCCATACGGTGATTCGGACTCGTCCAAATCGCGACCGCCGAGGCGTGGCCCCTGGCGGGCTAGGAGGAATCAATGAAAAAGAGGCTCTTGATCGCAGCCCCGGTGGCCGCGATTGCCTCGCTCGTTCTACCGGGGCTCGCATTCGGTGCGGAAGCCGTGCCGATACTGGACACGCCGGAAGCCAGCATCAACGCGATGTGGGTGATCGTTGCCGGGGTCCTGGTGATGTTCATGCAGGCGGGCTTCCTGCTGCTGGAGGTTGGCTTCTCCAGGGCGAAGAACGCTGGCGCGGGAGTCGCCAAGATCCTGGTCAACTTCTCGATCGCGTCGCTCTGTTACTGGGCAGTCGGCTTCGCGCTCGCGTTCGGCGGGCTCGGCTCGATCGCGGGGGACCACGGGTTCTTCCTCAACGTCGGCTCTTCGATCGAAGAAGCCGGCAAGAGCATCCCCTTCGTCGAAACGTATTCGATCAGCCCGGCGGCGTTCATGTTCTTCCAGTTCGTGTTCTGCGCGGTCTCGCTGGCGATCGTCTGGGGCGCCACCTTGGAGCGCATCAAGTTCAGCGCCTACATCATCTACGCGGTGATTTTCAGCTCCGTGCTCTACCCGGTGCTGAGCCACTGGATCTTCGGTGGCGGTTGGCTCCAGGCCAACGTCGGCATGCAGGACTTCGCCGGCTCGACGGTGGTCCACCTGATCGGGGCGACCGGGGCCTTCGCGGCACTGCTGCTGCTCGGCCCGCGCATCGGCAAGTACACGAAAGACGGCAAGCCGCGGGCTATCCCGGGGCACTCGATGCCGCTGGTCGGCCTCGGCGTGCTGATCCTCTGGCTCGGCTGGTTCGGGTTCAACCCGGGTTCGACCCTGGGGGCGATCGGCGGTCGTTTCGCCGAAGTCGTCGTCGTCACGAACCTCGCGGCGGCTGCCGGGGTGGTCGCGGCGGTGGCGGTCATGTACCTGCTCTCGAAAACGATCGACATCGGCATGGCCGGCAACGGCGCGATCGCGGGCCTTGTTGCGATCACGGCTCCGTCCGGTTACGTCGAGTACTGGGCCGCGCCGATCATCGGCGCCATCGCCGGCGTGATCGTCGTCTTCGGCGTGATCGCGATCGAGAAGGTGATCGACGATCCCGTCGGCGCCACCTCGGCTCACGGCCTGGCCGGGATCTGGGGGACCCTGTCCTGCGGGATCTTCACCTCGCCACGACTGGCCGAATTCAACGAAGTCGGCGATCCGGGCCTCTGGTACAGCGGCTCCTTTCACCAGCTCGGCGCCCAGGCGCTGGGAGTGGGGGTCGCCTTCGGGTGCGTGTTCGCCGTCTCCTACGGGATCTTCTTCCTGCTGAAGAAGACGATCGGGATACGCGTCAGCCCCGAGGAGGAGGACGCCGGCCTCGACATCTCCGAGCACGGGATGTACGGGTACCCGGAGCAGTTCATCCCCCAGCCGGAGTACTCGACGGGGCTGCTGTCCGGCGGTATGCCGGTCTCGGCACCGGCTCCGGCTGTCAGCCCTATGACGACCACCGAGCCATAGGAGGCCTGGACGCATGAAGAAAATAGAGGCGTTCATCCGCCATGAGGCGTTCGAGCCGATCCGGGCCGAGTTGCTCGACAAGGGGTTTCCCTCCCTCTCGATCATCGAGGCCAAGGGCTCCGGGCGCCAGAAAGGCATCGTCGAGCGGTACCGCGGCTCGACTCTGACCGTCAACGTCCGGCCGAAGGTGAAGCTGGAGATCGTGGTCGAGGACAAAGACAAACCGATCGTCGTCGAGACCATCCTCAGGCACGCCCGCACGGGCGAGGTGGGAGACGGCAAGATCTTCGTCATCCCGGTGGAGGAGGCGATTCGCATCCGCACCGGCGAGAGCGGCGAGCCGGTCCTGCAGCTGCACGAGGAGTCGGAGTTCCCCGGCTAGACGGGGGACGGACAAGCAGCGAGAGCGAGCGGGGCGGCCGAAAAACCGCCTCGCTCGTCGCTCGGGTCCCCGGCGACGGCTAGCCTCGCCCAGGTGAGCGACGAGCGCATATCTCTGAGCGAGGCGGCAAGACGCTCCGGGGTCCCCGCGAGCACGCTGAAACGCTGGGCCGAAGAGAAGATCGTCCCGGTCCGCCGCGGTCGCTGGACCGCCACCGCTGCCGCCCAAGCCCGCGTCGTCGCGCGGATGCGCGAGCGTGGCTACTCGCTGGAGGACCTGCGCGAGGCAGGGCGGGAGGGGCGCCTGGCATTCGGCTTCGCCGAAGAGCTGTTCTCCGAGCCGGTCGGCGGCGGGGCGTCGCTGGCGAGCGTGGCCGCCGAGACCGGGCTGGAGCCGGAGTTGATCGAGCGGATCCTGGTCATCCTCGGCACCCCGAAAGGGCGGCAGCGAAATCTCAGCTCCGGAGACGTCGCAGCGCTGCGCCACTGTGCCCGCGTCCTCGCCGCCGGCTTCCCCCTTGTCGCCTTCCTGCAGCTGGTCCGCGTCTACGTGCAGTCGATGCGCCGGATCGCTGACGCGGAGGTCCGCCTCTTCCATCTCTACGTCCACGAACCGCTGATCCGCGATGCCGTCCCGGAGCTGGAAATGGCCGAGGAGATGGGGGACCTGGCCGGCGACATCCTGCCGCTGGCGGCGCCGTTGACCGAGTACCTGCACAACCGCTACCTGCGCTTCTTCCTCGAGCAGGACGTGGTCGGTCACATGGAGTCCGCGCTGGATTCCAACACGGCCGAAATCGAACTCGGCCAGGTCACGATGACCCTCTGCTTCATCGATCTCACCGGCTTCACCCGCTATACCGAGGAGGAGGGGGACATGGAGGCGCTCGACGTGGTCGAGAACTTCGTCGAGACGGTCGAGTCGACCCTGCCCCGCGAGGCGACGATCGTGAAGACGATCGGCGACGAGGTGATGGTCGTCTCCCCGGATGCCGCCGCGCTGACCGGGTGGGCGGTCGAGTTCCTGCGCCGCTTCCCCCGGCGCCCCCAGCCCCGGGTCGGCATCCACTGCGGCGAGGCCGTCTACCGCGACGGCGACTACTTCGGCAGTCAGGTCAACCTCGCCCACCGCGTCGTCAACCGCGCCCTCGCCGGCGAGGTCCTGGTCACCGACCGGGTCGCTGCCGCGATCGCCGGCAGGGATCGACTCAGCCTCGAGCCGATCGGGCAGGTCAGCCTCAAGGGCTTTCCAACGCCGACCGAGCTCTTCGTCGTCCGCGCCGCCGCCTGAGCCCCCGCTCCTACACTCAACCCGTGGACGCCGACCAGATGCTGGAGCGGGTGCTCGCCGAGGGCCTGGTCGGCCCCGGCACCCGGGTCGTCGCGATGCTCTCGGGAGGGCGGGACTCGGTCTGCATGCTCGACCTCGCGGTCCGCGCTGTCGGCGCCGACGAAGTCACGGCACTGCACGTCAACTATGGCTTGCGCGATGACTCCGACGCCGACGAGCGCCACTGCCGGGAGCTCTGCGAGGCCCTCGGCGCCGAGCTGACGGTCGAGCGCCCGCTGCGCCCGGAGGGGCCGGGCAACCTCCAGGCCTGGGCACGCGACTGCCGCTACGTGGCGGCGACGGCGCTCTCGGAGCGGCCCCCGGCGACGATCGTCACCGGGCATACCGCCGACGACCAGGTCGAGACGATCCTCTATCGGCTCGCTTCCTCGCCCAGCCGCCGGGCGCTGCTGGGGATGCGTCCTCACGACGGCCGCCTCGCCCGCCCCCTGCTCGCCTTCACCCGGGCCGAGACCACCGCCTACTGCGAGCGCCGCGGCCTCGCCTGGCGTGAGGACTCCAGCAACGCCGAGCCCACCTATGCCCGCAACCGCGTCCGTCACGCCCTGCTGCCGGAGCTGGCGAAGATCCATCCGGCGGCCGCCGCGAACGTGCTTCGCACCGCGGCGCTGCTGCGCGACGAGGCGGAGGTCCTCGACGCCCTGGTCGACGCCGAGGTCGACGGCTCCGGCGCCGGCGCTCGCGGCACGATCTCGCTCGAGCGGCTGGGGGAGCTGCCGCCGGCATTGCGCCGGCTGGTCCTGCAGCGACTCGCCGACGGCGCCGCCGGGCGCCCGGTCCCGGGCGCCGCCCGCTTCGCCGAGCAGGTCTCCGGCCTGCGCCGCACCGGCACCGCCAGGCTCGACCTCGGCGGGGGAGTCCGCGCCGTGGTCGAGGCCGGCGTTCTCAGGGCCGAGCGACCCTCTTAGGAGGGCCTAGCGAACCCTCCTGGGTCTTTTTCCAGCCTTCGGCTCGCGCTCTCTATATCTAGACTGCGGCAGGTGAGCGACCCCGCGATCGGCGAGACCCTCGTCGCCCAGGAGGATCTGCAGCGCCGAGTGACCGAGCTGGGCGCCGAAGTCAGCCGTGACTACGACGGCCGCGAGCTGGTCATGGTCGGCGTGCTCAAGGGCGCGGTGCTCTTCCTCGCCGACCTGATGCGCAGCATCGACGTCCCCTGCGAGATCGACTTCATGGCGGTCTCCAGCTACGGCTCCCAGACCGATTCCTCGGGCGTCGTCCGCATCCTCAAGGACCTCGACGCCTCGATCGAGGGCCGCCACGTGCTGATCGTCGAGGACATCATCGACTCCGGCCTCACCCTCCACTACCTGATGCGGAACCTCAAGGCCCGCAACCCGGCCTCGCTCGAGGTCTGCGCTCTGCTGACCAAGCCCGAGCGCCTCCGCGTCGACCTCTCGCCGCGCTACATCGGCTTCGAGATCCCCAACCGGTTCGCCATCGGCTACGGCCTCGACCACGCCCAGCGCTACCGCAATCTCAATTACGTCGCCGCTCTCACGGACTGAGCGGGGAAAACCGCCCTGGTACGCTCATTTCACCCTTGAGGCGTTTCTTTAAAAGCGCGGCGTTCCCGATCCTTCTGGTGGTCATCTTGGCCTTCATCGCCCAGAAAGTGATCACCAGCGACTCCGGTCCCCCGGCGCCGCCCTACAACGAACTGGTTCAGCCCAAGAACGGGCTGATCGCGACCAATCAGATCGAAGAAGTCACGGTCAACACCAAGGACAACACGCTCGACGTCAAGGAGAAGAACGGCGAAAGCTTCTCCACGGGCTACCCGCCCTACACCGAGCAGAGCCTGATCAACCTGCTCAACGAACACGTGAAGACGAAGACGGTGGTGCATGGCTCCGGCAGCAGCGGCCTGCTCTCGCTGCTCACCTTCATCCTGCCCTTCGTCCTCTTCCTCGGCTTCTGGATCTTCCTCATGAACCAGATGCAGGGCGGCGGCTCGCGGGTGATGAACTTCGGCAAATCGAAAGCGAAGCGGATGTCCGTCGACGCGCCGAAAATCACCTTCCGCGACGTCGCCGGGGTCGACGAGGCCGTGCAGGAGCTGGAGGAGATCAAGGAATTCCTCGAGAACCCGAAGAAGTTCCAGGCCCTGGGGGCCCGGATTCCCAAGGGCGTCCTGCTGTACGGCCCTCCCGGCACCGGTAAGACGCTGTTGGCCCGCGCCGTCGCCGGCGAGGCCGGCGTCCCCTTCTTCTCGATCTCCGGCTCGGACTTCGTCGAGATGTTCGTCGGCGTCGGCGCCAGCCGCGTCCGCGACCTCTTCGAGCAGGCCAAACAGAACTCGCCCTGCATCATCTTCATGGACGAGATCGACGCCGTCGGCCGCCACCGGGGCGCCGGCATGGGCGGCGGTCACGACGAGCGCGAGCAGACGCTGAACCAGCTCCTGGTCGAGATGGACGGCTTCGAGATGAAGGACAACATCATCTTGATCGCGGCCACCAACCGGCCCGACATCCTCGACCCGGCCTTGCTGCGCCCCGGGCGTTTCGATCGCCAGGTCGTCGTCGACCGTCCCGACCGCAAGGGCCGCAAGCACATCCTCGAGGTCCACACCCGCGGCAAGCCGCTGGGCCGGGAGATCGAGCTCGACACCCTCGCCGCGCAGACCCCCGGATTCACCGGTGCCGACCTCGCCAACCTGATCAACGAGGCCGCCTTGCTGACCGCCCGCACCGGCAGTCGCGAGATCAGCATGAAGGAGCTCGAGGAGGGGATCATGCGGGTGATCGCCGGCCCCGAGAAGAAGACCCGGGTGATGAGCGAGAAGGAGCGCCTGATCACCGCCTATCACGAGATGGGGCACGCGATCGTCGGCCACCTCCTGCCCAACTGCGACCCGGTCCACAAGATCTCGATCATCAGCCGCGGCCAGGCGCTCGGCTACACGATCAGCCTGCCGACCGAGGACAAGTTCCTCACCACCCGCGCCGAGCTGACCGACACGATGGCGATGACCCTGGGCGGCCGCGCCGCCGAGGAGATCATCTTCAGCGAGATCACCACCGGCGCCTCCAACGACCTCGAAAAGGTGACCGAGACGGCAAAGCAGATGGTGATGCGGTTCGGCATGTCCGAGCGACTCGGCCCCCGCGTCTTCGGCCACGACCGCGGTCAGCCCTTCCTCGGCCGCGAGTTCTCCTCCGAGCCGGACTACTCCGACGAGATCGCCCGCGAGATCGACGACGAGATCCGCCGCATCGTCGAGAGCGCCCACCAGACCGCCAAGGGCCTGCTCGGCGAGCGCCGCGACGAACTCGACCGGGTCTCGAAACTGCTGCTGGAGCGGGAGACGATCGACGCCGACCAGTTCGCCGCCCTGCTCGAAGGCAAGTCCGAGGACGAGGTCTTCGCTGAGGACGAGGAGCCGGCCAAGCCGGCCGAGACGCCGCCGGAGCCGGAGCGGCCGCAGCGCGAGGGGGCACGGCCTAACCCCCACCCACGCCCGGGTTTTGCGGGCGGGGACGCAAGCTAAGTAGCGCCGGCCGCCCCGGCCCACGGGTCCTGTCACGGGGGGAGACGCCTGCGGCGAGGTTTTCGGTCTCGGCATCTCCCCCCGTGCCACCCGTGGGAGGGATGGCCGGGATACTTCGGTTATGACTCGTCCGCGGTTGATGGGGGTCGTGAATGTGACTCCGGACTCGTTTTCGGATGGTGGCCTGTATCTGGATCCGGATGCGGCTGTCGGCCATGGGGATGAGCTTGCTCGAGCGGGGGCGGCGATTTTGGATGTGGGTGGGGAATCGACGCGGCCGGGAGCCGAGGAGGTCTCCGAGGCGGAGGAGTTGCGGCGAGTTGTCCCAGTCATCACGGGGTTGGCTGGGGGTGGGACGGATATCTCCGTCGATACCTCCAAGGCCACCGTCGCGGAGGCGGCTCTCGACGCCGGGGCGGCCATCGTCAATGACGTGACGGCGCTGCGCGGCGATGGCGAGATGGCGGCGCTCTGCGCCGACCGCGGCGCCACGGTGGTGCTGATGCACATGCTGGGCAGTCCGCGGACGATGCAGGAGAACCCGGTCTACGGAGACGTCGTCGATGAGGTCAAGGCATTCCTCGCGGATCGAATCGAAGCGGCGGTGGCGGCCGGCGTGGCCGAGCAGCGGATCTGGCTCGATCCGGGCATCGGCTTCGGCAAGACCGCCGCGCACAACCTGGAGCTGCTGCGGCGGCTCGGCGAGCTGCGGGAGCTGGGTCGGCCGTTGGTGATCGGGACCTCGCGCAAGAGCTTCATCGGCAGGGTCGACGGCTCCGATGCCGGCGAGCGGCTGGGCGGCACGATCGCCTCTTCGGTGCTGGCCGCCGCCGAGGGCGCCGAGGTCCTGCGCGTCCACGACGTCGCCGAGGTCGGTCAGGCGATGGCCGTCGCCACGGCGATCCTGGGATAGGTTGCCGGGATGGAGGCTCATGGCAACGGCATCGAGTCGAGCGCCGAAGTCGAGCTGCGCGGGCTCTCGATCTACACCCATCACGGCGTCAGCGAAGCCGAGCAGGAGGTGGGTCAGCGCCTCGAGTTCGACATCTCCTTTGACGTGCCCGACTGCGATGCGGTCCTCACCGACCGGCTCGAGGACACCGTCGACTACGCCCAGGTCTGCGACATCGTCGCCCTCGCCGCGACCGAGCGCAGCTACAAGACCCTGGAGCGGCTGGCCCAGGTGATCGGGCAGCGGCTGATGGAGCGCTACGGCTGCGAATCGGTCCGGGTCCGGGCGGCGAAGCCGGAGCCGCCGCTGCCGCTGGCGATCCAGGAGGTCGCGGTCGAGGTGACCCAGGAGCGCGCCGTCGAGGACGGCGAGGACGACGCCCGCGAGGGCTAGCTCGTTGCCCGGCGGCTACCTCGGACTCGGCTCCAACGTCGGCGACTCTGCCGGTCACCTGCGGGCGGCGATCGAGCTGCTGCGAGAGCGCGAGGTCGAGGTCGAGGCCGTCTCCTCCGCTTACGTCACCGAGCCGGTCGGCGAGGTCCTCGACCAACCCGATTTCCTCAACGCCGCGATCCGGATCCGCACCGAGCTCGAGCCGGAGGCGCTGCTGGACGTCTGCAAGGAGGTCGAGGCCGAGCGCGGCCGTGCTTTCGCGGCCCCCCGCCACAGCCCGCGCCCGCTCGACGTCGATCTGCTCCTGCTCGGCGACCTCGAACTCGAGACCGACCGTCTGACCCTCCCTCACCGCGAGGTCACCAGCCGCCGCTTCGTCCTTGCCCCTCTGCTGGAGCTGGACCCGGAGCTGACCCTCCCCGACGGCACCCGTCTGGCCGATGCCCTCGATGAGCTCGGGCCGGACCAGCAGGTGGAACCCGTCGGCCCGCTGGAGGACCGCTCCCGGTAGGGGTGAAACGTCTTGTACTTTTTCGCCGCCGCTCAACCTCGGACGGCCGCACCCGATGTCGAAAAAGTTAAGCGAAACCCCTACCGGGATGCGTCCGCTGCCCGCAGCGGCTCAAGCCACTCCGCAGGAAGGATCGGCGGCGTCTTGCCCGGGTAGTCCGGGACCACGCGCTTGGCGAGCGCTCCGGCCGGCCTTCCCTCGATCGCCGGGCGCAGGTCGTCGAGCGTCATCGCCAGGCCGATGCTCGGGGCGATCTGGAAGTCGGCGGCGTTGAGCTCCTCGGCGTTGATCACGCCGGCGGCGATCAGCTCGTCGACCTTGTCGAGCAGACCCGGCAGCGCCGCCAGGCCGGCGCGGGTGTTCTCGTCGCTGGATTCGTTGAAGCGGGCGGAGAGGGCGACGATCGGCGCCGCCGTCTTCATCGCCAGGCCGAGCGGCATTCCGATCTTGGCTCCCTCGGAGTAGCTGCGCAGCGGTGCCTTGTCCCGCTTCAGGGCCCACCAGAGGATCTGGCGGATCGGGTGCTGCAGCTCCTCGTCGCCGAAGCGCTCAGCCTCCTCGACCGCGGCCCGTTTCTCCGGATCGGAAGGGAACAGCGCCGGCTCGGGGCGCAGGCGCTCGAGCTCACGGGCGATCTGGCGCGAGCCCTGGACCCTGGCGCCGTCGATCTTCAGCGCCGGCACCGTCTGGCCGTGGAAGCCGACGGCTCGCAGCGCTCCCTTTGAGATCACCGGCAGCAGGTCGGTGCGCTTGTACTCAATCCCCTTGCGCTCGAGCATCAGCCGCGCGGCGATCGCCGGGTGGGAGGCGGGGATCACGTAGAGACGGGCGGCCACCGGCCGATCCTATGCGCAAGAGCGCTCAATCGGCCACCCCGGCGCCGTTCCGGGGATAATCGCCACGTGCTCCTAGCGGTCGACGTCGGCAACACCCAGACCCATCTCGGCGTCTTCGAGGGCGAGGACCTGACCGAGCACTGGCGCTTTCAGACCCGCTCCGGCGCCACCGGCGACGAGCTGGCAGAGCGGATCGACGGCCTTTTCTCACTCTCCGGGATGACCTTCCGCGATGTCGATGCCCTCTCCGTCTCTTCGGTCGTACCGCCGCTAGGCAGTCAGTTCGAGGAGCTTGCGCGGCGCTACCTCGACGCGGAGTGCCTGACGATCGGGCCCGGGGTCCGGACCGGGATGCCGATCCGGATCGAGAACCCGCTCGAGGTCGGCGCCGACCGCTTGGTCAATGCGATCGCCGCCTACGAGCGCTTTGGGGAGGCCTGCGTGTCCGTCGACTTCGGTACCGGCATCAACATCGACGCCGTCTCCGCTGAGGGCGAGTACCTCGGGGGGGCGATCGGTCCCGGCCTCGCGCCCTCGCTCAGCGCCCTGATCGAACGCGCCGCCCGCATCACCCGCATCGACCTCGAAGAGCCCCGGGAAGCGATCGGCCGCTCGACCCGCGCCGCGATCCACTCCGGCTTCATCTTCGGCTTCGCCGGCTTGATCGACGGCATCGTCCGCCGGATCGAAGAGGAACTGCCGAACCCCCGGCTGCTCGCCACCGGCGGCTACGCCGCGACGGTGGTCCCCTTCACCGAGACGATCGACGAGGTCGACGACCTGCTCACCCTGAAAGGCCTGCGGCTGATCCATGAGCGCAACCGCTGAGCATGGAGCCACCCAGCCGGCCCTGACCGAGCCTTTCGAGATCGGCGGCGTGCCGATCGCCAACCGCGTCCTTCTCGCCCCGCTGGCCGGGATCGGCAACTGGTTCGTGCGGCTGCAGGCCAAACGCCACGGAGCCGGCCTGGCGGTCTCGGAGATGGTCTCCAGCTTCGCCCTCCATTACCGCAACGAGCGCACCCTGCGCGAGCTGATGCGGATCCATCCCGACGAGCACCCGGTCTCGGTCCAGCTCTTCGGCCACGACGCCGAGGTGATGCGCTCCGGCGCCGCGATCGCCGCCGAGGCCGGCGCCGACCTGATCGACATCAACATGGGCTGCCCGGTCCCAAAGGTGCGGAAGACCGGTGCCGGCGCCCAGCTCCTGCGTGACCCGGAGCTGGCCCTGGGGTTGGCCCGCGGCGCGATCGCGGGCGGGGGAGGGGTGCCGGTGACGGTCAAGCTCCGTTCCGGGATCGAGGCCGGCGACCGCTCCGGCTTCGACCTTGCGGTGCGGCTGGCCGAGGAGGCCGGGGTGGCGGCGATCGCCTTCCATCCCCGCGTCGCGACCAAGGGCCACAAGGGCACTCCCGACTACGAGCTGACCCGGCAGCTGACCGAGCGGGTGCGGGTGCCGGTGGTCGTCTCCGGCGGTCTCTCCAGCGCCGAGGCCGCCCGCCGGGCCTACGAGGAGTCCGGTGCCGACGCCGTGATGATCGCCCGCGGCTCGCTCGGCAATCCCTGGTTGTTCGAGGAACTGACCGGGCGGCGTCATCGGCCTCCCGCCCCCGAGGAGGTCGCCGCCGAGTTGCTCTGGGTGATGGACAGCGCCGAGGATCACCTCGGCAGCGAGCGGGCGGAGCGCTATCTGCGCAAGTTCTACCCCTGGTACGTCGAGCGGTTGGGGGCCCCGGAAGCGGTCGTCGAGGAGCTCCAGCGCAGCGCCGACCTGGCGCGGGCGCGGCAGTTGATCGGCGCCTTCGCCGCCCCCGCGGCAGTTGCTTGAACGCCCTTGATTGCCGGGTTACGTCCCTCGCTATAATCCCGCGACTCCGTGCCTGGGTGTGGCGAATCAGTCCGCCACATCTGGGTGTTTTTTTCGGTCTGGGAGTCGCTTCCGCGGCTCTCCCAAAAGCCAAAAGCGAGGTCTTGCCAGTGAGTCGTCAGGCGGTTGTCACCTCAGAGGGTCTCGAAAAACTGAAAGCGGAGATCGAGCACCTCTCGACGACCAAACGCCGCGAGGTCGCGGCGCGGATCAAGGAGGCGCGCGAATTCGGCGACATCTCCGAGAACGCCGAATACGACGACGCCAAGAACGAACAAGCCCTGCTGGAGGGCCGGATCGCCCAACTCGAAGAGCGGCTGCGCCGGGCCGCGGTGATCGACGAGAAGGCCCTCAACACCGAAGAGGTCGGCTTCGGCTCGATCGTCCACGTCAAAGACCAGAAGACCGGCGACTCGCAGAAATTCCAGATCGTCGGCTCGACCGAGGCCAATCCGGTCGAGCACAAACTCTCGAACGAGTCGCCGATCGGCAAAGCGCTGGTCGGGCGCAAGCGCAACGACGTAGTCACCGTCGAGGTGCCTCGTGGCCCCAAGAAGAAGCTCAAAATCACCAAGATCGACAAGGCTTGAGCGCCGATCCCGGCAGGGGTTTCGCTTAACTTTTTTGTGCGGCGTGCGCCGTCGGTCCCAGGATCGCGGCGCCAAAAAAGTACAAGGCGCTTCACCCCTACCGGGATCGGCGCTCTAGCGCTCTATAGGCTCGGCGATCTTGACTGAAGAGTCGAAATCTTCTGAGGAGCCGAAGCTTTCGGACGTTCTCCAAGACCGACGCGAGAAGCTTGGTCGAATCAGGGATGCCGGGATCGAGCCGTTTCCGCACGAGTTCTCCCAGCGCGAGGAGATCGGCGAGGTGCGGGCCGCGCATGAAGGGCTGGCGGCGGGGATGGAGACCGACTCGCGCCATCGGGTCGCGGGCCGGATCGTCGCCCGTCGCGGCCACGGCAAGGCCTGCTTCCTCGACCTTCGCGACGGCAGCGGCCAGATTCAGCTGCACGCCCGCGAGGACCTGCTGGGCGAGGAGGCCTTCGCGCTGCTCGTCAACCTCGACCTCGGCGACATCGTCGGTGCCGAGGGGACGGCGATGGCGACCCGCCGCGGCGGCGAGCTCTCGCTGGCGATCGACCACTGGCGCCTGTTGGCCAAGAGCCTGCGGCCGCCGCCGGACAAGTTCCACGGGCTCGAGGACACCGAGACCCGCTTCCGCCGTCGCGAGCTCGACCTGATCGCCAACGCGGAGAGCCGGCGCATCTTCCAGGTCCGGGCCCGCAGCGTCAGCGAGATCCGCCGCTGGCTCGACGAACACGGCTACACCGAGGTCGAGACCCCGGTCCTGCAGCCGCTCTACGGCGGCGCCCTGGCCCGTCCCTTCACCACCCACCACAACGCCCTTGACCGCGACCTCTACCTGCGCATCGCCACCGAGCTCTATCTGAAGCGTCTGGTCGTCGGCGGCATCGACCGCGTCTACGAGCTCGGCAAGGACTTCCGCAACGAGGGCGTCTCGCACAAGCACAACCCCGAGTTCACGATGCTCGAGTGGTATGAGGCCTACGCCGACTACGAGAAGACCGCGCACGACCTCGAGCTGCTGGTCGCCGAGGTGGCGGAGCGCGTGCTGGGGACGACCAAGGTCAAGCGCGGCGAGGTCCAGATCGACCTGGCTCCTCCCTGGCGCCGGATCACGATGCGCGAGGCGATCCTCGAGCGCGCCGGCGTCGACATCGCCGAGCACCCGACCCGCGAGGCGCTGGCGCGGGCGATCGGGACCGAGCCCGACCCGGCCGAGGGTTGGGGCAAGCTGGTCGACGGGCTCTTCTCACGCGAGGTCGAGCCGGCCCTGACCCAGCCCACCTTCGTGCTCGACTACCCGGTCGAGCTCTCGCCCTTCGCCAAGGCTCACCGCTCCGCACCCGGCCTGGTCGAGCGCTGGGAGGCCTTCGTCGGCGGGGTCGAGATCGCCAACTCCTTCAGCGAGCTCAACGACCCTGACGAGCAGCGCCGCCGCTTCGAGCAGCAGGCCGCCGAGCTGGAGCGCGGGGACGACGAGGCCCAGCCTTACGACGAGGCATTCATCGAGGCGCTCGAACAGGGAATGCCCCCGACTGGCGGCGTCGGGCTCGGAATCGACCGCCTGGTGATGATGCTGACGGGGGCGGGCAGCTTGCGTGAGGTGCTGCTGTTTCCGGCGATGAAGACGTAAAGACCAGCTTGGCGCCCGGGACCGGACTGACGGTCTCGGTAGAGTTACGGAACACATGGACGCCTGCCGATAACGAAGGGCGTCTGCCGGTACTAACCCGGGCCAACCGGGTTCGACCAAGAAGAGGAATCTTTTGTTCGAGCGATTCACCGAGAGAGCCCGCCAAGTCGTCGTCCTCGCCCAAGAGGAGGCGCGCACCCTCAAGCACAATTACATCGGCACCGAGCACATCCTGCTCGGCCTGCTCCGCGAGGAGGAGGGACTGGCCGCCCGCGTCCTCGAGTCCCTCGACATCACCGTCGAACGGGTGCGCTCCCAGGTCGTGCGCATCGTCGGTTCCGGCGAGGAGGTCACCTCTGGGCAGATCCCGTTCACGCCGCGCGCCAAGAAGGTTCTGGAGCTGGCGCTGCGCGAGGCGCTCTCGCTCGGCCACAACTACATCGGCACCGAGCACATCCTGCTCGGGCTCGTGCGGGAGAACGAGGGCGTCGCCGCCCGCATCCTGCTCGATTTCGACGCCGACTCGGACAAGATCCGCAACGAGGTGATCCGGATGCTGTCCGGGCCCGGCGGTCGCCGCCAGGGTGGGGGCAGCGGTGGCGCTCAGGGCGAGGGCGGCAAAAAGTCTTCGAAACTGCTCGACCAGTTCGGCCGCAACCTCACCCGCCTCGCCGAGGAGGGCAAGCTCGACCCGGTGATCGGCCGCGAAACCGAGATCGAGCGGATCATGCAGATCCTCTCCCGCCGGACCAAGAACAACCCGGTGCTGCTGGGCGAGCCCGGCGTCGGCAAGACCGCCGTGGTCGAGGGCCTGGCCGCGAAGATCAACTCCGGCGAGGTGCCGGAGCTGCTCAAGAACAAACAGATCTACACGCTCGACCTGGCCGCCCTGGTCGCCGGCTCCAAGTACCGCGGCGAGTTCGAGGAGCGCCTGAAGAAGGTGATGAAAGAGATCACCCAGCGCGGCGACATCATCCTCTTCATCGACGAGCTCCACAACCTGGTCGGCGCCGGCGCCGCCGAGGGCGCGATCGACGCCGCCTCGATCCTGAAGCCGGCTCTGGCCCGCGGCGAGCTGCAGACGATTGGCGCGACCACGCTCGACGAGTACCGCAAGTACCTCGAGCGCGACTCCGCCCTGGAGCGCCGCTTCGCCCAAATCAAGGTCGACCAGCCCTCGCCCGAGGACACCGTGAAGATCCTCGAAGGGCTGCGCGAGCGCTACGAACAGCACCACCGGGTGACGATCAACGACGAAGCCCTGGCCGCCGCCGCCGAGCTCGCCGACCGCTACATCTCCGATCGCTTCCTGCCCGACAAGGCGATCGACCTGATCGACGAGGCGGGCTCGCGGATGCGGATCAAGTCGATGAGCACGCCGCCGGTCTACCGCGATCTCGAGGAGGAAATCGAGACGACGCGGCGCGACAAGGAGGCCGCGATCGAGGCTCAGGAGTTCGAAAAGGCTGCCAACCTGCGCGACACCGAGCGCCAGCTGACCACCAAGAAGCGCCAGCTCGAAGACGAGTGGGCGGAGGGCGAGGACGGTGAGCGCCCGGTCGTCGGCGAAGAGGAGATTGCCGACATCGTCTCGATGTGGACGGGCATCCCGGTCTTCAAGCTGACCGAGGCCGAGACCAAGAAACTAATCCGCATGGAGGAGGAACTGCACAAGCGCGTGATCGGCCAGGAGGTGGCGATCACCGCCGTCTCGAAAGCGATCCGCCGCTCCCGGGCCGGGATCAAGGACCCCAAGCGCCCGGCCGGCTCCTTCATCTTCCTCGGCCCCTCCGGGGTCGGCAAGACCGAGCTCGCCCGCACCCTGGCCGACTTCCTCTTCGGGGACGAGGAGGCGATGATCCGGATCGACATGTCCGAGTACATGGAGAAGCACGCGGTCAGCCGCCTGGTCGGCTCGCCCCCCGGCTACATCGGCTACGACGAGGGCGGTCAGCTGACCGAGGCCGTGCGCCGCAAGCCCTACTCGGTGCTGCTGCTGGACGAGATCGAGAAGGCCCACCCGGACGTCTTCAACATCCTCCTGCAGATCCTCGAGGACGGCCGTCTGACCGACGCTCAGGGCCGCACCGTGGATTTCCGCAACGCGATCGTGATCATGACCTCGAACATCGGCGCCGCCGAGATCTCGAAGAACACCTCGATCGGGTTCACCGTCTCCGACGAGACCGGCATGTCCTACGGCGACATGAAAAACCGGATCATGGGCGACCTCAAAAAAGTCTTCCGGCCCGAGTTCCTCAACCGGATCGACGAGGTGATCGTCTTCCACAAGCTCGCCAAGGACGAGGTCAAGGAGATCGTCGACCTGATGATCAACCGCGTCCGCGTCCAGGTCGCCGAGCACGAACTACAGCTCGATCTGACCGAGGCGGCGAAGGATCTCCTCGTCGACAAAGGCTGGGACCCGTCGATGGGCGCGCGCCCGCTGCGGCGGGCGATCCAGCGCTACATCGAGGATCCGCTGGCCGACGAAGTCCTGCGCGCCGGGCCGATGACTCCCGGCTCGACCGTGATGGTCGACCGCGATCCCTCCGGGGACGAGGAGGACAAGCCGCTCAGTCTGACGATCGTCGCGCCGAAGAAGCCGAAGCAGAAGGCGGCGCCCAAGCCCGAGCCGGAGACGGTCGGGGTCGGCGCCAAGAAGGGCGACGGCGAGCACGGCTCCGGCGGCGAGGACGCCTCGCCGCTCGACGATCGCCCCGAGTCCTGAGTCGGCCGCGACCTTGAGGGTCTGCCCGTGAGCGAGCCCGGCCGCAGCGCGATCGGCACCTGGAGTGGCGGGCGCTTCCTTCACTTCGGCGAAGCGATCGAGGAGGAGCGGTTGCTCTCTCTGCTGCGGCCGGAGGGCATCGCAACCGTCCTCACCGCCGACGCCTACGGGCAGGGCGAGGCCGATCGAGTGCTCGGCCGAGCCCTGGAGGGGGCGTCGCGCGAGAGCTACAGCCTGGTCGGCGCCGTCGGCCATGACTTCTACGAGGGAGAGCGCAACGGGCCCAAGGGCTTTCCGCGCTTCACCGATCCCGGCCTGCGGAGCCCCGACGCGTACGCCGGCTATCTGCGGATGTCCACCGAGGCCAGCCTGGAGCGGATCGGTGCCTCGGCCTTCGACCTGCTGCTGCTCCACAACCCCGATCGCACCGGCTACTCCAGCGAGGTCGTCTGGGACGGGATGGCGGCGCTGCGCGAGGCCGGCCTGACGGCCCGGATCGGCGTCGCTCCGGGTCCCGCGAACGGCTTCACCCTCGACCTGATCGACTGCCTGGAGCGCTTCGGCGACCGCATCGACTGGGCGATGGTGATCCTCAACCCGCTCGAGCCCTGGCCGGGCGAGCTCTGCCTCGACGCCGCCGCCCGCGCCGAGGTCAAGGTGCTCACGCGCGTCGTCGACTACGGCGGCCTCTTCTGGGGCGATCTGCGCCCGGGCATGGAGCTTGGCCGCACCGACCACCGCTCGTTCCGCCCCGCCGGCTGGATCGAGCGGGGGATCGAGAGGCTGGAGCGGCTGTCGCCCTTCGCCGCGCGCGCCGGCCTCACCCCGATGCAGCTGGCCTGCCAGTGGAACCTGGCTCACCCCGCGGTGGAGTGCGTCGCCCCGACCCTGATCCAGGAGGTCGGCCCGGACGCGCGGCCGATTGAGGACAAGCGAGCCGAGCTGGCGGCGCTGCCGGCCGAGCAGCGGCTCAGCGAGGCCGACGTGGCCGCGATGCGCGCGATCGGCGACAACACGGGCAGCATGGTCCTCAAGGGCGCCAGTCCGGTCTTCGAGGGCGAGGAGCAGCCTGACCGCTGGGAGCTCAGTGACGATCTGGTTGCCGCCGGCGAGCGCTGGGGCATCGACCCCGAGCGCGACCTCGTCGCATCTGCGTCTTAGTCTGCGCTCGTGAACCGCAAGTGGTGGACGCTCGCTGGGGCCTGCTCGGGACTGTTCCTGTTGATGCTCGACTCGACCGTCGTCGCTTTGGCGCTGCCGGAGATCCGCGGTGACGTCGGGGCCAGCAGCGAGGGCCTGCAGTGGGTGATGAATGCCTATCTGCTGACGATCGCGGTGCTGGTGGTCAGCGCCGGGCGGCTGGGAGACATGTTCGGGCGCAAGCGGGTCTTCATCGCAGGGATGGTCGTCTTCGCGATCGGCTCGGTCGTCTCCGGCGCCGCCGCGGACCAGGTCGGGCTGATCGTCGGACGGGTGCTGCAAGGGGCGGGGGCGGCGCCGATGCTCTCGCTCTCCCTTGCTCTGGTCTGCAACGCCTTCCCCTCCGCGGAGCAGCCGCGGGCGCTGGGGATCTGGGCGGCGGTCTCGGCGGTGGCGCTCGGCATCGGGCCCCTGGCCGGCGGCGTCCTGATCGAAATCGACTGGCGGGTTATTTTTTGGATGAACCTGCCGGTGGCGGCGATCGGGATCGCGATCACGGCGATCGCCGCACCGGAGTCGACCGATCCCAGCGCCGGCACCAGGATCGACTGGAGCGGCCTGGCGGCGCTTTCGGTCGGGATCACCGCGGTCGTCCTCTCCCTGGTCCAGTCCGATGCCTGGGGAAGCGGGCTGACGGTGGCGCTGGCTCTGGTGGGACTGCTCGCCCTGTTCGCCTTCTGGCGGATCGAGCGCCGGGTCTCGAACTCGATCGTCGACTTCGCCCTGTTCCGCAACGGCCCCTACTTCGGGGCCAGCGCCGCCGCCTTCGCCCTGGTCGGCGCCTACTGGGCGGTGATGTTCTTCCAGCCGCAGTACCTGCAGGACGTGCGCGGGCACTCGCCGATCGCCGCCGGCCTGCTGATCCTGCCGGTCACGGTGCCGATGATCTTCGTCTCGCCCTTCTCGGGGCGGCTGATCGGCCGCTTCGGCGCTCGCCGCCTGATGACCACCGGCATGGCTTTTGGCGCGGCCGGATTGCTGCTGCTGACGCAGATCGGCGCCGCCAGCTCCTTCGGCCTCGTCCTCGGTGGCTACCTCCTCTTCGGGATCGCCCTCGGCCTGGTCTACGCGCCGATGTCGACCGCGGCAATGGCGGCGATGCCGGGGGAGAAGGTGGGGATCGCGTCAGGGGTGCTGGCGATGGACCGGGTGCTGGCGGGCGCGATCTCGCTTGCCGCCACCGGCGCCGTCTTCCACGCCCTGCAGGGAAGCGGCGACTCCTTCGCGGATGCGATTGCCGGCTCCACCTGGGTTGCCGTCGCTCTCTGCGCGGTGGGAGTCGGCCTTACCTGGACCTTCGTCCGCGATCCGCGGACCCCCGGACCGGACCTCGCCGTCGCCGGCGACCCGCCCGAGGAGCAGTTGCGCCACCATCGCCATCACCGCCGATTCCACCTCTGATGCCCGAAACCTTTGGTGCGGCATATTTGAGTGAACGATTCGGTTGACAAGCGGAATCCCGTACTGTCCACTCGGATATGGCCAGACCGCATTCCAGAGCGCTTTTTGGCATCCTATAGGCGATGCCTTCACTGTCCGGGGATGAGCTCCATGAGCTTTCAGAACGTCAGGATCCTCGGCTGCTGAGGGCCCTCGATGTCGTCGCGCCCGGTGGTTCGCTGCGCGAGGGGATCGACAACATCGTCCACTCCCGCACCGGCGGCCTGATCGTCGTCGGCGAGCTCGACGACATCTCCCACATGCTCTCGGGTGGGATCAAGCTCGATGTCGACTACACGCCGGCGATGCTCTACCAGGTGGCGAAGATGGACGGGGCGATCGTGCTCAACTCCGAGGCAACGACGATCGCCTGGGCCAACGTGCAGCTGATGCCCGACCCGACGATCCTCTCCTCGGAGACCGGAACGCGCCACCGCACCGCCGAGCGCGTCTCCAAACAGACCGATGCCCTGGTGATCGCGATCTCCCAGCGCCGCGACGTCGTCTCGCTCTACGTCGAGGGCACCAAGTACATCCTGCAGGAGATCCCCGCGGTTCTCGCCAAGGCCAACCAGGGCCTGGCGACGCTGGAGAAGTACCGCGAGCGCCTCGGTCAGGTCTCGGCCCGCCTCACCGTGCTCGAGTTCGAGGGCGGCAGCTTCCTCCACGACGCGCTCGCCGTGCTGCAACGGGCCGAGCTGGTGACGCGGATGGCGGTCGAGGTCGAGCGCTACATCGTCGAGCTCGGCACCGAGGGCCGCCTGATCGAGATGCAGCTGGAGGAGACGATGGTCGGCGTCGCCGCCGACAAGACCGCGCTGATCCGCGACTACAGCGTCGAGGACACCGAGGGGAGCCTCGCCGCGACGCTGCAGGCGCTCAGCCGCATGCCCCACCAGGACGTGCTCGACTTCGGCCGCCTCGCCGAGCTGCTCGGCTACGACCGCAAGCTCAACACCCTCGACTTTCCGGTGGCCGCGCGCGGCTACCGCGCGCTGGGCCGCGTCCCGCGCATCCCCAAGCTTGTCGTCCAGAAGATCATCCACGAGCTTGGCGGGTTGGAGGAGGTCCTGGCGGCCTCCGACGCCGAACTCGCCGCCGTCGACGGAGTCGGTCCCACCCGGGCCAAGGACATCCGCGAGGGCATGCGCCGGCTGCAGGAGGTCGAGCTGGTCGACCGGTACTTACAGAGCTGACGGCGATGGGCCGTCGAAACGAAAGGAGCCACCGATTCCCGAGCTAGACGAGGCCATCGAGGCAGTCTTCGAGGAGGACATTGAATATGTCTGCGACTTCGAGGAGGGCGACAAGGTCGTCTACCCGCATCACGGGGCTGGCCTGGTGCTGAAGAAAGAGACTCGCGAGCTGATGGGCAGCGAGCGTGAATACCTCACGATCAAGATCATCCACAACGAGCTCACGGTGATGGTCCCCTGCGAAAACGCGGGCGTGGCCGGACTTCGTCGCGTGATCGACGAGGAGGAAATCAAGAAGGTCACAAACGTCCTCACCGACGAAGTCTCCGAGATGCCGAAGAACTGGAACCGGCGTTTCAAGTACAACCGCGAGAAGATCAAGACCGGCGACGTCTTCGAGCTGGCCGAGGTCGTCCGCAACCTGGCGATCCGCGAGATGGAGAAGGGCCTCTCCACCGGCGAGAAGCAGATGTACACGCGGGCCAAGAAGATCCTCGCGTCCGAGTTCATGTACGCGCTCGACAAGGATGAGGAGGGCGCGGAGGAGTACCTCGACGGGCTGCTGGAGGAGCGCTTCGCCGCCACGGCGTAGCCCCCTCGCGGTAACCGCGGTCATCGCGGCCGCCGGCTCCGGGGAGCGTCTCGGAGCCGGCGGCCCGAAGGCTTTCGTTCCACTGGCGGGGAAGCCGATGGTCGAGTGGTCGATCGCGGCCTTCCAGGCCTGCCGATCGGTGCGCTCGATCGTCGTCGCCGCTCCACCTGGGCACGTGCACGACTTCAGCGGCCATGACCTGGGCGTCGTCTCCGGTGGCGCCACCCGGGCCCAGTCGGTTGCCAATGCGCTCGCGGCGGTCGGAACCGAGCTGGTCGCGATCCACGACGCGGCGCGGCCGTTGCTGACTCCGGAGCTCGTAGAAGAGCTTGCTTCCCGTCTCGCTGGCGACTCTGACGCGGCCGGCGTAATCGCCGCCACCCCGGTCACCGACACGATCAAGCAGACCGAGATGGCCGGTCGCTCCGGCACGAGCGATGCATTCGGCGCCTCAGAGACGTCCAATGCATCGTTCGTCGTTGAGGAGACGCTCGATCGCTCCCGCCTTTGGGCCGCGCAGACGCCCCAGGTCTTCCGGGCGGATGCGCTGCGCGCGGCGCTCGAGGTCGATGACGAGGCTCGCGATGTCGCCACCGACGAGGCGATGCTGCTCGAGGCGGCGGGAGGGAGGGTGCTGATCCACCCCGCCTCGTCCGAGAACCTCAAGGTGACGACGCCACTCGATCTCCGGGTCGCCGAGCTGCTCCTCGCCGACCGCGCCGCCGGCGCCTCCTAGTCCCTGAGCAGAACCCAGACCAGCGCCGCCGCGAAGCAGAGCTGGCCGACCCCGAGGGCAACGCCGAAGCTGACCGCGCCCAGAAGTGCGGCGACGGCGGTGCCGAGCGCGAAGGCGAGCAGAAGGAGGAACAGCTGGGGGGCCATTGCGGCGGGAGTCTAGGCCCCGCCCGGACGGGTCCCGAGGGGCGCTTTGTCCTAGGCTGATTCCGATGCTGACCGACTACCACCTGCACCTGCGCCCAGACGAGGAGAACACGACCGCCGAGCGCTACTTCAGCGCGGAGAACGTCGATCGCTACCTGCGGGCGGCGGCGGCCGTCGGCGTCGAGGAGCTCGGCGTCTCCGAGCACGTCTATCGCTTCCAACAGGCGCTCGAGCTGTGGTCGCATCCGCTCTGGCAGAGCAACGGTCGCGACGACCTCGACGCCTACTGCGAGTTCGTCCGCGGCACGCCGCTGAAGCTCGGGATCGAGTGCGATTTCGTTCCCGGCGCCGAAGACCGCACGGCGACGATGCTCGAGGCGCGCGACTTCGACTACGTCGTCGGCTCCGTCCACTTCATCGGCGAGAAGGCCGTCGACCATCCCGGCTGGGACATCTGGGACGGGGGCGGCGACCCGGACGAGGTCTGGCGCCGCTACTTCGAGTCCCTGGCCGAGTGCGCCCGCTCCGGCCTCTTCGACATCCTCGCCCACCCCGACCTGGTCAAGGTGTGGGGCGGGATGCGGCCGCTGCCCGAGCGCGACCCGCGCCACTTCTACGAGCCGGCGGTGGCGGCGATCGCCGAGAGCGGGGTCGCGGTCGAGATCTCCACCGCCGGGCTGCGCAAGCCGGTCGGCGAGCTCTACCCGGCCCGTGGGTTCGCCGAGATGTGCGTCGAAGCCGGAGCCTCCTTCGCGCTCTCCTCGGATGCCCACCTGCCGGAGCAGGTCGGCTTCGGCTACGACATCGCCCTCGACTTCCTCGACGGCTTGGGAGTGAGGGAGATATGCGTGTTCGAGCAACGCCGGCGCCGCCTGGCACCGCTGCCCAGCCGCGTCGGCTGATGGTCGGCATCGGCTATGACAGCCACCGCTTCGCCGCGGGCCGCCGCCTGGTCCTTGGCGGCGTCGAGATCGAGCACCCGCGGGGCCTGGCCGGTCACTCCGATGCCGACGTGCTCACCCACGCGGTGATCGACGCCATCCTCGGCGCCGGGGGGGGCGGCGACATCGGCACGATGTTCCCCGACGACGACGAGCAGTGGCAGGGCGCGGATTCGATCGACCTGCTGCGGACCGTGGTCGGGACGGTCGCCGGCCCCATCCTCAACGTCGACGCGACGGTGGTCTGCGAGGAGCCGCGGCTCGGCTCCTACAAGGCGGAGATGGAGCGAACGCTGGCCGACGCCACCTCCGCCCGGGTCAGCGTCAAGGCGACCAGCAACGAGGGGATGGGCTGGATCGGCCGCGGCGAGGGGATCGCCTGCATCGCGGTCGCCTCGGTGCAGAGCGAATAGTCTTCGCGGCGATGGGCATCCTCAGCGAGAGAGCCGCGAAGCTGCGCACGTCGGCAGCCGACTCGATCTTCGAGGCCAGGGTGCTGCACGAGGCGGGCATCGTCGGTCTGATGCGCCCGGACAAGGCGGCGAGGATCGGCACCACCTTCCTGCGCTGGGGGCCCTCGCCGGCGACCGGTGCCGCCACCGCGGCGATTCATCACCCACACGAGATCGCGATCGTCGACGAGCGTGGCGCCGTCAGCTTCGAGCGCCTGAACCGTCGCACCAACGCTCTCGCTCACTCCTTCGCCGCGATGGGGATCGGCCCCGAAGACGGGGTCGGAATCATGTGCCGCAACCACCGTGGCTTCGTCGAGGCGACCCTTGCCGCGGCCAAGCTCGGAGCCGGCGCCCTCTACCTCAACACCATGTTCGCCGGCCCCCAGCTGGCCGAGGTGACGCGCCGCGAGAAACCGAAGGCGCTGGTCTACGACTCCGAGTTCGCCGGCCTTCTGGAAGGGGTCGACGACTCGGTCGCCCGCATCGTCGGTTGGGTCGAGGAGGGCGAGGAGACCGCTGAGACGACGCTGGAGCAGCTGATCGCCGCCGGCGCTGAGGGAGACCTGAAGCCGCCGGCCGAGAAGCCGCGCTTCGTGATTCTCACTTCGGGCACCACCGGCACGCCGAAGGGCGCCCAGCGATCCAGCCCGGATGGGCTGCTGGGAATCGCGGCGCTGCTCGACAAGATCCCCTTCCGCAGCCGCGAGACGATGATGATCGCGGCGCCGCTCTTCCACTCCTGGGGCTTCTTCCACTTCATCATGAGCCTGCCGACCGCCTCGACGATGGTGCTGCGCCGCCGCTTCGACCCCGAGGGGACCCTGCAGGCGGTTCAGGAAAGCCGCGCCGACGTGCTGGCGGTGGTGCCGGTGATGATCCAGCGGATCCTCGGCCTCCCAGACGAGACGCTCGCCGCCTACGACCTCTCCTCGCTGCGGATCACCTCGCTCTCCGGCTCGGCCCTGCCGGGGGAGCTGGCGACCGCCTGGATGGATCGCTTCGGCGACAACGCTTACAACCTCTACGGCTCGACCGAGGTCGCCTACGCCACGATCGCCACCCCCGATGATCTGCGCGCCGCCCCCGGCACTGCCGGCCGCCCTCCGCGCGGGACCACGGTGCGGATTCTCGGCGAGGACGGTCAGGAGGTGCCGCGTGGCGGCGTCGGTCGCATCTTCGTCGGCAACGAGATGTCGTTCGAGGGCTACACCGGTGGCGGTGGCAAAGAAGTGGTCGACGGCCTGCTCTGCAGCGGCGACGTCGGCCACATCGATTCCGACGGCCGTCTCTTCATCGACGGCCGCGACGACGAGATGATCGTCTCCGGCGGCGAGAACGTCTTCCCCCGCGAGGTCGAGGATCTGCTCGCCGACCACGAGGCGGTGCTCGAGGCCGCGGTGGTCGGCGTCGAGGACGCCGAGTTCGGCCAGCGGTTGAAGGCCTTCGTCGTCCTCAGGGACGGGGTCGAGATCGACGAAGAGGGCCTCAGGGCCCACGTCAAGGCGAACCTTGCCGGCTACAAGACCCCGCGCGAGGTCGAGTTCCTCGACGAGCTTCCCCGCAACGCCACCGGCAAGGTCCTCAAGCGCGATCTGCGCGCGCGTGAGGCGCAGCAGTCTGCCTGAGCGATCGTCTCGCGCAAATTGCGGCCGGCTCGGCCGCGTCTCCGCAAGTTCGCCTCCGGCGCCCATAGTAGGTTGAGCCGGATGAGCGATCCAGCGAGGCAGCTGCGGGCCGTCGGCGAGGCCACCGAGACCATGCACGGCGTCGCCAAGCAGGCGCTGGAGTGGGTGCGCGTCAGCGAGCAACGCGTCGCCGCCGCCGAGGCCCGGGCCGACCGGGTCGGCGCCGAGCTGAAGGAGCGGGCGATGGGGACGCTGCGTGGCGTTGCCGCGGAGGCGCGTGAGCGGATCGCCGCGGAGCGGAAGTCCCGTCAGCAGATCGAGGGCCGGGTCGCCGGCGCGGAGGCCGCCCGCGACCGGGCCGAGCGCGCCTTCGAGGAGCTGCGGCAGCGTTCACAGGCGGAGGCTGAGACGATCGGCAAGCAGGCCGCCGAGGCGCGAGCCGAAGCCGCGGACGCGGTTGCCGAGGCGACGAAGAACCTTGAATTGGAGGTGGGGCGCCAGGTTGCCGGCGCGCGCCAGGAGATCGAGGCTGCTGCCGACCGCCGCGTCGCCGCTGCCGAGCAGCGCGCCGCCGATGCCGAGGCAGCCGCGGCGGAGTCGCTCGAGACCGCGGTGCGGCTGGAGACCGAGATCGAGCGGCGGGTCATGGACGGCACCGTCGAGGTCCGTCGCGAAGCCGAGGAGAGCGTCCGCAACCTGGTCGAGAAAGTCGAGCGCGAAGCCGAAGAGGCTGCCCGTGCCCGGGCCGAGGACCAGCTGCGGGCCGAGTCCGACCGCATACGGGTTCAGGCCGAGCGTCGCGAGGAGCGGGTTCGCGAGGCCGGCGAGGACGAAATCAAGGCCAGCGCGAAGCGGGCCAGGCGCGAGGCCCAGGCGGCGGCCGAGGAGTCGGCCCCGGTCTGGCTACGCGGCGAGTCGGCCTCCTCGCCCGCCGGCTACCGAACCTTTTAGAAGGTCGATTTCATCTAGTCTCGGCCTCGCGATGCGCGAGGTTCGGATCAGGGACACGCTCAGCGGCGAGCCGCGGGCGCTCGACCCGGCCCAGGAGGCGGGGATATACGCCTGTGGGCCGACCGTCTACAGCCGCATCCACATCGGCAACGCCCGTCCCTTCGTCGTCTTCTCCCTCTTTGCCCGCTTCCTGCGCTCCGAGGGCTACCGGACCCGGCTGGTCGTCAACGTCACCGACGTCAACGACAAGATCTACACGGCCGCCGCGGCGGCTGGAGAGCCTTCCGGTGAGTTCGCGGCGCGGATGACCCGCGCTTATCTTGAGGACACCGATCGGCTCGGCTTGGGTCGGCCCGACGCCGAGCCGCTGGC
>Ga0208998_1000002_pt1 | contig 221121 bp, 197 predicted proteins | sample MedBloCAOM2_M2_FD_187856 | JGI IMG/M metagenome (GOLD analysis project Ga0208998, IMG submission 187856) | Forest soil microbial communities from El Dorado National Forest, California, USA - Mediterranean Blodgett CA OM2_M2 (SPAdes) (version 2) | ecosystem: Environmental > Terrestrial > Soil >... | reverse complement strand
GGCGTACCCGAGCTGCTCGAGGCCCTGGCCGAGCGCAAGGTCGTGCAGGCGGTCTCCGACGTCGCCGAGGTCGTGCGGCTGGGCGACCGCGAGGTGACCGCCTCGCAGCTCGCCGAGCGGCTGGGCATCGAGGAGGACGTGCGCTCGACCCGCCACGAGATCCGCTTCGAGGACGTCCCCACCGCGGAGGGCATCGACGCTCTGCTGCGGCCCGGTGTGGGGACCAAACAGCGGGCCCTGATCCTGCTGGGCGAGTTCTTTCCGCGGCCGGATTTCATGCGCTGGTGGACTCCGCTCGCGCGCAGGGGCAGGCTGGGCCTGGTCGCGAGCTACCCCTGGCGCTGGGTCAAGCTGCTCTCCCAGGCCCCCCGCGGACTGCTCGCGGTACGCCGCGCTCGCGGCACTGGACGCCGGTAGATCGGCTCAACCGATCTCCGGCAGGGCCTCGTCGGGAGAGATCCGCAAGATGCCGGGGCCGAGGCCGCTCTCGTGGTCGAGGATGAGGTCGGTGGCGGCGCTGCGCGACTTGACGCCGAGCTTCTGGAAGGCGGAGGAGAGGTGGTTCTTGACGTTGCTCTCGCTGACATACAGCTTGCGCGCGATCTCGGCGTTGGAGAAGTCGATCACCACCATCGCCAGGATCTGGCGCTCGCGCGGCGACAGCGGCGGCCGGTCGACGACCTGACGGATCGCGCGCGGCACGATGCACTGGCCCACCGCGACCGCGTTCAGCGTCGGAATCAGGGCCCGCTCGATATCGGTTGCCAAGACCGATCCCTCCAGCCGGGCGGCGGCCGTCCTCGCCCCCCTTGGCCCCGGCAACTCTGCGAGCACGGCAACCAGCGGTCCGGAATGCTTCTCACGGAGCCCGGGAAGGGCCGCCACCTCCTCCCGCGTGGCTCCGCGCCAACCAACGAGGCCGATCTCTAGGAGATCAGGATGCCGGGGCACGGCCGGCAGCAGCGGCTCGACGGTCTCCCAGATCGAGATCCTGTCTTCGACCGGGACGACGATGTAGCCGGGCTGATCTGTCATGGCGAAGGGGCGATAACGACAAATATGCCGGCCCCGATGGACGGGACCGGCATATCGTCACAAAAGCTGTCCTAGCTGCTTACGGCGTGGTGGCGATGCCTTCCGGGATGACATTCCCTTCGGGGAAGTTCCCGTCGAAGTTGGTGCCAAGTCGTTTACCGGCGGTGAGCTCGGCCAGATCGCCGTGATCCTCGATGCGGGGAGCCTCGTACTCGTTGATCTTCTCCATTGCTGCCTCCTTTCTCTTGGAGAGTTTCATTTGGTGAGGGCGATGCTAGGGCGCTCTCGAGGAACCCACAAGCCCTGAAAAAGTACTTTTCGAGCGTCAGGCGGCAGCCTCGCCGTCGCCCGCGGACGCCTTCTCGACCAGCTCGGAGATGTATCCGGGCCGCTCGAGGGTCCGCAGCCAGATATCAGCCATCGCGATCGTCCAGAGGCGCAGCGCCACGGACGGCGCCCGCTCGAGACCGTCCCTGCTCAGCAGCCACTCGAGGGAATCGCGCTGGAGGTAGGAGCGGATCGGCGCATCCCGACCGGCGAGGGTCTCGACGAGCAGATCTCCCTCGCGACCGGCGAGCGCGGTGAGCAAGAGTGGCGTGAAATAGCTCTTGCCGTGACGGACGCGCACCTCGTCGGGGATGTAGCCGTCCAGCCCGTCGCGCAGGACCGGTCGGTCGCGCATGGGATCGAACTGCAGGTGGGGCGGGATCGCAAGCGCCGTCTCGACGAGATCGAGGTCGAACAGGAAAGGGTGGCGGCGCTCCATCCCGTTGTCGATCGCCTCGCGTCGCAGATGGCCGGAGACGCCCAACTCGTCGCCGCCGCTGGTCAGGTCCGCGGCCAGGGCACGCCACCAGCGAGGACCCTCCAGACTCTCGTCTGCGGGGTCCTCGTCGAGCTCCGCAAGCGCCAGCATGTCCTCGGGCGCCAGCAGCGATCCCGGCGTCCGCAGCGCGGCGCGGCGCCGGCGACGCCAGCGCAGGCCGGCCGGCACGACGTCGCCGAGACCGTAGACCCGCAGCGCCCGCAACCTGACCCACGGATCCACGTGGTCCCTGATCCCGGGTAGACGGCCGGTCAACGACCAGGCGCTGAAGAGGCGTCCGCTGCGAAGCCTGTCCGCGATCAGGAAGGGCGCCACCCCGAACAGCTGATCGCCTCCCTCGCCGTCGAGCATCACATCCACCCCGAGCCGTCGCGCCCGGTCGAAGACCGGCTCCCAGACGAAGAGGTTCGGCGTGACGGGGGGCAGGCCCCAGCGCTCGATGTGCCCCAGCGCCGGCGGCAGGACCGAGGCGCGATCGAAGCGGACCTCCTCGACGGCGAGGCCCGTATACCTCGCCGTCGCCTCGATCAGCCCGCTCTCGTCGGTCTGCGGGTGATTGGGGAAGACGGCCGAGAGCGCCGCCGCCCTGCCCTGGCCCCGGCCTCGCGCCTTCAGCCCGGCGGCGACGCAGGCGGAGTCGAGCCCGCCGCTGAGACGCACCGCCACCTGACTGGATCCCGTCGCGGCCCGATCCACGGCGGCGAAGGCCTCGTCGCGCAGCCGCTCGGAGATCTCGCGGGGGGAGCCCGGCGAGGTGCCCGCATAGCGGGGTGCCCAGTAGCGCTCGATCGCGACGCCCTGACGCGACAGGGCCAGTCGGTGTGCGGGCGACACCCGGTGCAGGTCCCGGTACAGGGTGCGCCCGGAGGGAATGCCCCCGCGCTCGATCCAGTGCTGGACCATCAGGCGGTCGGGCGTCGGCGAGCTCGGCAGCAGGGCGATGAGGTCGCGCTCGTGCTCCCCGAACAACGCCCCGTCGCCCAGCCGGACATAGACGAGCGGCCGCCCGCCGAGATGGTCGCGGCTGATGAAGGCGATGTCCCGCCGCAGGTCGACAGCGACCAGCAGGAAGGCTCCGCGCAGGAGATCGCCTGCCGATCGGCCCAGGTGGGCGTGGGCCCCCGCGATCGCGGCGCTCAGATCGCCCGAACCGGATCCGCCAAAGCGCCGGCGCACCTCCTCCCCGTTCGTCACCTGTCCGGCCAGCCAGCAGCGCCAGCCACCCTCGGTCGCGCCGGCCGCCCCGATCAGCGCCAGGGAGCCGGCCCGGTCGAGGCCCTGGGCCGCGCCCGCCGCGGAGCGCTCCAGCAGCTCGACCGAGCGCGTTCCCCAGCCGCCGATCAGCACGGCGCTCAGAGCTCCAGCAACCGCTCGAAGAACGGGTCGGCCTCGGGCAGCACCGGCTGCCCGTCGACCTCGACCCAGGCATGAGCGCCGAAAGGCCGGGGCCGCACCGCGATGACGAGCACCTGCTTGATCCCGCGCCGCTCCAGCATGCACATCAGCGTCAGCGAGCTGAACAGGCAGCGCGAGTCGGCCGGCAGCCGGGTCAGGACCTTGCCGGTCGCCTGCGCGAGCCGCCAGGCGGCGACGAATTCCCGATCCTGCTCCGTGGCGGAGCCGGCGCTCGCACCGGCAACGCCCGCTCGCAGGGCGCTGACCGCCCGTCGGGCGTCGTCCTGGCGCATCAGCCAACGAACCCGCAGGTAGGTCGTGACGACCTCCAACGTGAGCCGGGCGCGATGACCGGGCGAGAGCCGGTCGAGGTCGGTCGGGGTGACGACGTTCATCGGGCCACCGCGGCGAGACACCGTTCGACAGCCTCCGCCAGGCGCGTGGCATCGAGGCCTGGGAGGACGCGCAGACGGTACACGCGGCCCGTCCGGACGAGGTCCTCGATCACGTCGAGCTGGCGCGTCAAGCGCTCCGGAGTGCGCACGGAGAGGTTGAAGGTGGCTGCCAGCAGGGCGAAGGGATCGACCTCCTCGATCCGCTCGATCGGGGCTCCCCGGTCGCCGCGCTCGAGCAGGAAGAGGGCTCCGAACGGCACCGCGTCGGCGGCGGTCTCGGGCCCGTATCGCCGCTTGCCGACCGAGAGCTCGGGCGAGCCCAGCGCCTCCCGCTCGGCGCTCGAAAGCCGGTCGTGCTCGGCAGAGCGCAGGTAGAGCGCCGCCACCGAGGGATGGGCGACCAGGCCGCCCTCGCCTGGCTCGAGCGCTATCGCGTCATCACCGAGGAAGGGCGCGCCGTTGCGGACCAGCGCCGCCGCCAGCGAGGACTTTCCCGCGCCGGGATCGCCGGCGATCAGCACCGCCCCCGGCCCGAGGACGACGGCGGCGGCGTGAAATACCTCCAGTCCGCGCAGCGTTGCGGCCAGCGGCAAGGCCTGCGCCGGCAGGATGAAGGTCCATTCCGGGCTCTCGGGAAGAGGGTCGCAGAGGAGCTCGGTGCCGTCGGGCGAGATCAGCACCCGCCCCACCCCCACGGCCTGGAGGAGATATCCGGCGGACTCGGCGAGATCGACGGAGAGGGCGACGCGATCGCCCTGGCGGAGCTCGCGCATGCGCCTCGCCGTGGTGCCCACGGGGGCCCAGCGCCGCTCGAGCTCGGCGGGATCGAGGCTGACGCGGGTGGGCGTCGCCGCCGCGCCCTCGTCCGGAGCGCCCGCCCGGGGCCTGGCGAGGCCGGCGACGTCGATCCTCGGGTCGACCTCCAGCAGCAGCCCGAAGGCGGCGAAGAGAGTCGCTCGCTCCTGCGTGGGCATGTCTACCTGCTCATGCCGGGGGCGCGGACGAGACCTCGATCAGACCGCGCTCGAGAAGGCCGCGGCAGAGCACGATCAGGTCGCCTTCGACCTGCGGGCGCTCGACCTCGAACTCCTCGGCGAGCCCGGGGACCGCGTCCCCCACCGTCGGCGCCTCCTCCAGCGCATCGAGCATCTTGCCGGCCGTCGAGTTGAGGCCGTGGTACTTGCCGGTGCGCAGGTTCAGCACTACCGTCTCGGCGACGAAGCCCCGGTGCACCACGTGCTGCGGCAGCCGGGCCTGGGACGCGAGCAGTTCTTGATCGGAGGGGGAGGCCATATCGAGGAGCTCCTTCGTCGGTTTGCCGTCAGTACTCGGCGATCGTTCCGGTGCGCTGACCGTAGCGAATCGCCTTGCGCAGAGCGAAGATCGAAGCCGGGAACAACACCAGGGCGAATGCCACCAGCTTGAACACCTCCACCGCCGCCGGGTGGAGGAGCGGCGTGCCGACCAGGAGGTGACGAAGCAGGTCGGTGGCGGGAGTGAACGGCTGCACGTCCGAGGCCCAGCGGATCCAGTCGGGCAGCAGCGCGATCGGGAAGTAGAGGCCGCCGACGATCGCCACCGCGGTGACGATGAACCCGGAGGCGCTGGAGATCTGCTTGAAGGCCATCACCATCGCCACGAGGAGGATTGCGAACGGCGTGAAGGCAAGGGTGCCGAGCAGGGCCACGGGGATCGCCAGCGCGGCGGTGCTCTGCACCGGCAGACCGAAGATGACGGCGGACAGGATCAACATCAGCGTGCCGCTGAGCAGGGCGTTGACGAGGGGAAACAGCATCGAGCCGAAGATGCCGTTGACGGGTCCGTGGGCGCTGACCAGAGACCGCTCGATCGTGCCGGACACCAGTTCCTGGCGCACAGTGACGGGCATGATGCCGATCGAGATGGTGAGGATCTGGACGATCACCAGGCCGATCACGACGAAGCCGAAGTAGCCCCCTGGCGAATGGAGCGTGTTCGCGGTCAACAACTGACCGATGTAATAGAAGACGACCAACGAGAACAGGGGGGCGAGGAGCTGGGAGGCGAACTGCGCCCGATAGCTGAAGAAGAGGATCAGATCGCGGCGGAAGATCGCCCCCATCGCGTCCAGCCAGAGCCTCATCCGACCGGCTCCAAGTGTCCTTCGCTGAGTGAGTAGCTGGCGTCGCACTCGATCACGCGGTCCTCGCCCCGGGGCGAGCACCAAAGCATCGTTGCCCCGCGCTCGGTCGCCATTCGAGTCTGTTCGTTCAACAGCGCGTAGCCCTCGTCGTCGAGTGAGTTGCGCGGCTCGTCCAGGAGCAGCACCTGGGGTTCGTGCAGAAACGCCATCGCTAGGCGGATGCGCTGGCGCTGGCCCATCGACATGCGGTCGACCCGGCGATCGGCGAACTCCTCGAGCCCAAACCGCTCGAGACTGATGGCGACGCGCTCAGCCCGGAGCTCGCGCGGCACGTAGGCCAGCCGCGCCCAGTAGTCGAGCTGCTGGGTCACTCGCATCCGCGCCTGCAGGCTGCGATCCCCGGCCGAGAGGAAGCCGATCTGGCGCTGGTAGCGGTTGCCCCCATCCTCCGAGTTGAGCGCACCGATGTCGACCCGGCCCCGCTGTGGCAGCAGGATGCCGGCCGCGAGACGCAGCAGCGTCGTCTTGCCGGCGCCATTGCGGCCGCCGATCCAGGTGACCTCTCCGGCCCGCAGATCGAGGCTGACCTCATCGAGAACGGGCTGCTTCTGTCCCTTCCAGCGGTGGTAGACCTCCTTCATCTCCAGCAGCGGCCCGCCCGGAGAGAGAGCAGGTTGATTGGGAGTGGAGGAGGTTTTGGGCGTGGAGCTCATCGATGACCAGCAGCAGAAGGGGTTACCCTAGTGACGACCCGAATCCTCGCATTTCACGAGGCCAATCGTTCTCGGAGAAGATCGGCCAGCTTGACTGGCGTCACCCTCGGTTCGGCGCTGAGACGCCAGACCGGGACGTGCGAGGCGATCGCCGCGGCGATCTCGAAGCGGGCACGCTCGCGTTCGGTCGTGCGCGGGAAGCGGAGGAGCGAGCCCAGGAGAATGGCGAGCGGGTCGTCGACCCGCTGCATGACCGTTGGCCGCCCCGGGCCGCGATCGAGCAACACCAGGCCAGCCAACGGCAGCGGCTCCGGGACGGTCGCGACGGCTACCCAGCGCTCGCCTCCCGTCAGGGCTATCGACGTGCCCGGCAGAGGCTTGACCGCGGCGGGCACCGTCATCAGCGGTGCGCCCGGGTGGGCCAAGGGTGCGGTGCCGCCACGCGCCTGCAGCACGACAACGTCGTCGGAGACCAGCGTCGCGCGACCCTTCAGGAGCTCGGCCAGCAGGGTGCTCTTGCCTCCTCCGGCGGCGGCGGCGATCGCCAGCACCCCCGCCTCGGTCCGGATCGCCCCTGCGTGCAACGCCTCGTAGCCGAAGGCCAGGGATACGCTGAAGAGGACCGAGTCGAGCAGCACCCGCCACCGGGTCGGTCCCTCCTCCTCGTGCCAGGCCGATCGCAGCAGCCTGCCATCGGCTGAGAGCAGGTGGAAGGATCGCTCGCCGTGGACGAAACGGTGGTCGCCGGCACGGCCTCTCTCGACGAGAAACGGAGCGCCGTCGATCGGCGCCTCCCAGCCCAGTTCCTCGTCCCCGGACCAGTCCCGCTCGAGCTGCTCTCGGGCGGCGACACGCAGGCTGACTCCCGGCTCACCCCGTGGCCGTTCTCTCCAGGCGCCCGGCGGCGGCGTCTCGAAGTCAAGGCTGAGCCCGAAGGCGCTGGAGACCATGGCCCGCAGTCTCGCGGATCCGGCGCCGATTCCAGTCACCGAGTCCGCCTCTACAGGCGCCGGCTCACCCGCGCTCCAGCGGGGCCATCGTCAACCCGGCCGCATCCAGCTCGGCCCAGTAGTGCTCGGCCGGCTCGCGGTGCCCGCTCCAGACGATCGCCTGGCCGCTGTTGTGGATCTGGTCCGCGAGGCGGTGGCCCTGATCGAGGCTGACGCCGGGCAGCACCCGGGCCAGGGTCGCGGCCACGTGCTCGAAGGTGTTGTGGTTGTCGTTGCGCACGATCACCCTCCAGTCGCCCCCCAGGCCGGAATCCGGGCCGGCGCCGCGAGGCCGCTCGATCGTGCTCGTCGTCATCGCCGCCCGTTTAGGCGCCGAAGTCGACCGGCACCCGGACGACGACGTCGTCGATGCTGGCGATGACGCCGTTGGCGCCGGAGACAGCGCCGACCGCGACCGAAGAGGCGGCGCCGGTGAGGTCGCCGGCTTTTTCGTCCGTGGCTTCGGCGACGAGGTTGCCGGCGACGTAGGCGGAGAGCTGGGCCTGGCCCTTGGCCGGCTTCAGCACCCGCAGCCGCAGGGCATTGGCTTTGTTGACCCCCATCAGGTCTTTGACGTCCTTCTCGACCGCCAGGTATTCGGTGCCTTCGCCGGTCACCTTGATCAGCTGCACCTTGCGCTGCAGCGGGAAGGCCAGCAGCTGGTACTTGGCGCCGGCGCCGGCGCGCAGCTCCAGGGCCAGGTAGGCCTTGCGCTGCAGCGGGTCCGGGGTGCCGCTGAGCAGGCGCTCGGTGGCGGAGATCTCGAGGTTCCTGCCGAGCACCGGGGTCCGGTAGGAGCAGGCGTCGGTGGCTTTGCCGATCGCGATCCGCAGCGCCCCGTCGGAGCCGCCGCGGGTGCAGCTGGAACCGGCGAGCTTGACCAGCTGCGCGCGCTGCGCCGTCGTTTCCATGCCGTTGCGGTAGACCCCGATCATCGCGGCGCCACCGATGGCGGCAACGAGCATCGCGGCGGCCAGGACGGCCAGAAAAGTGGCTGCAAATCGAAGTCTCATCGGTCGCAGCCTAAACACAGGTGGGGCGAAAAGATGCGGGCCTCGTGGGGCTGGGCGGTGGATTTCGGGGGGGCGTGAGCGTGGTGGGGGTGCCTCCCCCTGCGCTGGGCTTTTCGCCTGGAGACTTGTGCGGCTAACGCCCCGGCCGCCTTGGGGCGAAAAGCTAGCGCCGCTTGGGGGAGGCACCCCCACCACGCTCCAACGGCACGATCTCCCGCAGACCAGCAAGGTCGGAGTTTTTCGCCAAGAGAGCAGCACACGGAAGCGAGGCACGCTGTGGCCGGGTCCTGGTTCTCGATCGTGGGAGCCGGTCTCGTAGTGAGAGGAGAGGTGGGGTGCCTCTCGCGCGCGCGGCGCTAGTTTTTCGGCCGCTAACTCGGCGAGAGATGCAGGCTCCGCGCCGAAAAACCCAGCAAGCGCGAGAGGCACCCCACCTCTCCCCCCGCCACAAGCCCCGCACAACTCCCGCCCGTCCAAATACCATGCACAACATGAGCAACCACCGACTTCCCGACCGCGATCGCCCCTGGGTCATGCGCACCTACGCCGGCCACTCCGACGCCAAGCGCTCCAACGAGCTCTACCGCGGCAACCTGGCCAAGGGCCAGACCGGCCTCTCCGTCGCCTTCGACCTCCCCACCCAGACGGGTTACGACCCCGACCACGTGCTCGCCCGCGGCGAGGTCGGCAAGGTCGGCGTCTCGGTCGCCCACAAGGGCGACATGCACCAGCTCTTCGACGGCATCCCGCTGGACGCGATGAACACCTCGATGACGATCAACGCCACCGCCGCCTGGCTGCTCGGCCTCTACGTCAGCGTCGCCGAGGAGAACGGGGTCGACCGCGCCCAGCTCACCGGCACGACCCAGAACGACATCATCAAGGAGTACCTCTCGCGCGGCACCTACGCCTTCCCGCCCGAGCCCTCGATGCGGCTGATCGCCGACATGGTCGCCTTCAGCGTCAACGAGGTGCCGAGCTGGAACCCGACCAACATCTGCAGCTACCACCTGCAGGAGGCCGGGGCGACGCCGGTGCAGGAGATCGCCTACGCGCTCTCGACCGCGATCGCCGTGCTCGACGAGGTCAAAGCCCGCGGCCAGGTCGCCGAGGAGGACTTCCCCAAGGTCTTCGGCCGCATCTCCTTCTTCGTCAACGCCGGCATCAGGCTGGTCGAGGAGATCGCCAAGCTGCGGACGATGGGCGCCCTCTGGAACCAGATCGGCCGCGAGCGCTACGGCGTCGCCGACGAGAAGATGCTGCGCTTCCGCTACGGCGTCCAGGTCAACAGCCTCGGCCTGACCGAGGCCCAGCCGGAGAACAACATCCAGCGCATCGTCGTCGAGGCGCTCGCCGTCACCCTCAGCCGCGACGCCCGCGCCCGCGCCCTGCAGCTGCCCGCCTGGAACGAGGCGATGGGCCTGCCCCGCCCCTGGGACCAGCAGTGGAGCCTGCGGATCCAGCAGGTGCTGGCCAACGAGACCGACCTGCTCGAGTACCCGGACATCTTCACCGGCTCGATTGTCATGGAGGGCCTGGTCGACGAGCTGACCGAGGGCGCCCGGGCCGAGATGGCAGTGGTCGAGGAGCACGGCGGCGCCGTCAAGGCCGTCCCCTACATGAAGGCGCGCCTGGTCGAGTCCCACCGCGAGCGGGTCGCCCGGATCGAGAGCGGCGAGCTCAAGGTCGTCGGCCAGAACAGCTTCAGGGAGAGCGAGGACTCGCCCCTGACCGCCGGCGCCGACGGCGGCATCCTCACCCCCGACCCGGAGGTCGAGCGCGAACGGGTCGAGGCGCTGGAGCAGTGGAAGGCCGAGCGCGACGGCGACGCCGTCAGGGCCGCCCTGAAGGATCTCGCCGAGGTCGCAGCCGACGACAGCCAGAACATCATGCCCGCCACGATCGCCGCCGCCAAGGCCGGCGCCACCACCGGCGAGTGGGCCGAAGTCCTGCGTGAGTCCTTCGGCGCCTACCGCGGCCCGACCGGCGTCAGCGGCGCCGCCCCGCCGGCCGACCGCGACCAGCTCGACGCGATCCGGGCCAAGGTCGAGGAGACCTCGGAGCGGATCGGCCACCGGATCAAGATCCTCGTCGGCAAGCCCGGCCTCGACGGCCACTCCAACGGCTCCGAGCAGATCGCCCTGCGCGCCCGCGACGTCGGCATGGAGGTCATCTACCAGGGCATCCGCCTGACCCCGGCCGAGATCGCCGAGTCGGCGCTGCAGGAGGACGTGGACGTGGTCGGTCTCTCGATCCTCTCCGGCTCCCACCTGGAGCTGATTCCCGAGGTCGTGCGCCTGCTTCAGGACGAGGGCGTCGACGTCCCGGTCGTGGTCGGCGGCATCATCCCCGTCGCCGACGCCAAGCGCCTGCGCGAGAACGGCGTCGCCGGCGTCTACACCCCGAAGGACTTCGACATCAACAAGATCATGGGCGAGATCGTCGAGCTGGTCGGCCAGCGCGCCGGCAGCGCCACGGCCGCCTGAAGGTCCTTGTCGAGTTGAGCCACCCATGGTGGGGTGAACTCGACAAGTTCTCGAGCCCGAGGCGCCGGACCAGCCAGAGCGGCACAATGGAACGATGACCGAGCTGAACGGAGACCGGGCGGCCTGGCTGCGCTGCTACCGCTGCTGGTCCCAGAGCCTGGAGATCCAGATCCACTACGACGCGATCCGCCGCGTCGACCCCGACACCGGCGTCCTCGCCGAAGGCGTCGACGAGGTCCAGGAATCGGTCGTGCAGTGCCTCGACTGCATGCACGACCAGCCCCACCTCACCTTCCAGGACGACCGCGTGGTCGCGATCGAGGACCGCTGGCAGCGGATGGTCGCCGGCACCCCCTGGGTCGCCTCCTGCACCGTCCGCGTCGACCAGGACCGGGTCGAGACCTGCTCCGGCCCGGAGGCGATCGAGTTCCTCACCTACGGCGCCTTCGGCGACGCCGGCGTGCGCGAGTTCTTCACCCACGTCCGCTTCCACAAGCACGACGACGAACAGATCGTCGTCCACCTCCTGGTCGAGCTCTACGCCCGCTCCGCCCAGGAGGCGACCGAGGTGCTCGAAGAGGCCGCCCACGGCCAGCTCGAGATCACCTCACTGGCCGAGGAGTCCCGTCCCCCGGCCCACGCCTCCGACGAGGCCCACTGAGCCTCAGCCGGCCGGCAGCACGCGCCAGCTGAACTTCGCCGGCGTCGGGTCGGCATCGCCCTGCGGGCCCACCGCGAAGACGCGGAAGACGTATCTGCCGGGCTTCAGGCCTCGGTAGCGGCGGGGCGACTTGCAGGGGGCGTAAGAGCCTCGATCCAGCTTGCAGCGAAAGCTGTCTCCGGACGCTTCGGCGGTGAAGGTGAACGTGGCCCCGCGGGCGTGCGTGCGGGCGGCGGGATGGCCGCGGAGCGCCGTCCGTGGCGGCTGGCGCGACCCGGATGAGCCCGGAGGGGATTCGCCGCCTGGCGCTGCGGGTCGGGGGCTTTCGCCGGCGGGGGTCGCGGAGGGCTCATATTCGGCGACGTAGCTACCCGAGGCGGCAGCGGTGATCGTGTGCACGCGGGCGCCGCCGTCGGACCAGCCGGTCCAGCTGTAGGCGCTACCGCCTACCTGGCCGCTGCCGGGGGCGGAGACGGTGATTTTGGCGTCTTCGATCGCGGTCACCTCGAAGGGCCCCGGTTTGGTCAGCTGCCCAGCGGTCAAGGGCAGGCCGGCCGGGGCGGAGTCGAAGTCGAGCTCGACGGTGCGGGGGAAGAGCTGGATCGTCTGGCTGGCCGCGAGCCCGCGGGCGTCAGTCGCGGTCAGGGTCAGCTGGATGTGCGAGGGATAGTCGTGATCGGGCGCGATCAGGGTGCCGCTGTCAACCGCCGGAAATGCCTGCAGCGGATGCGTGTGACAGGCGGAGGGGCAGTGGAAGAGGCGGGAGCTCCAGTCGAGGCTGGTCGATGGCAGGTCGACGCCTTCGTGCGGGGCCGCGCCTTCGAACTGGATCGGCTCGCCGACATGCCATTCGAGTGCGGCCTGCCCCGATCCCGGACTCGATTCGGCTGGGCTGACGATTTCCGGTTCCGGCGGCGTGTCGCCCGGATAGACGGTGACGCGGTCGACGCTGCTCGCTTCCTGTTCGTCGGTGACCCGGACCGCGACGGTGTGGTTTTGTGCGGTGGAGAAGGTTTCGGTCTTGGTTTTCGCCGTTTTGCTGGGATTGCCGAAGTTGCCCGTCCCTTCGAGATCCCATTCGTAGGTCAGCGCTTCGCCGTCGGCGTCGCTCGAGCCGGAGGCGTCGAAGTGGACTTTGAGCGTGGTCGGCCCGAATTCTTTGTCGGCGGTGAGGTGCGCAACCGGCGGCTGATTTCCCGAGGCGTAGCTGATCCGGTGGATCGAGCCCGAATTCGGGGCGTATTCCCCGCCTTCGAAGAGGACCGTGTAATAGAGGCTCCCTTCCGGCCCTTCCTCGAGGTCGGCGCCGGCAAAGCCGCCATCGGTCAGGAACGGCGTCACCGTCGCCGGGTCGGGCCTGCCGTCTTCGCCGGAGAACATCGCGTAGATGCAGCCGCGCACCGAGTCGGCGAAGAAGAGGGCCCCGTCATAGGAGGCGGGGAACGCAGCGCCCGCATAGATCGCGTTGCCGGTGATTGCCGACCCGGATTCATCGGGGCAGGGATCTTCCAAAGTGACCGGGGCGCCGTGCACGTAGTAGAAGAACGGCGGCGCGGTCGAGCCCGGCTGTGCGTAGAGCGCTTCGCAGGCATTCAGTTCGAGCGACTGGAAGGCGGGGTTGATGCCCGGCCCCTCGTAACAGGGCCAGCCGGAGTTGTAGGCCGGGCTGGGGATCGCCGAGAAGCGGTCGATCTCCTCGTAGGTGTCCCAGCCGACGTTGTCGACGTAGACCTCTTCGGTCTCGGGGTCGATCGCGAAGCGGAACGGGTTGCGGAAGCCGTAGGCGATGATCCGGCGGGCGTTGGCATCGAGGCTCGTCGCCATCGGGTTGTCCGGCATCCCTTCCCCGGTCGCGGGGTCGATCCGGATCACCGAGCCGTCGAGGTTTTCGACGTTCTGGGCCCGCATCGAGCCCCCAAGTGCCGTCGGCGGTTCCTCGTCTCCGCCGACCGGTGCCGGGGGATCTCCACACTGGTTCTTCTGTGGCCAGCCGAACTGCCCGTAGTCGGCCGAGGTGAAGCTGGCACCATCGCCACCGCTGGCGAACAGCGCCCCTTCGGGACCGAACTGAAGGTCCCCGATCGAGTGCGAGGAGAACTGCTGACACCAGTCTTCGACGAGGACGTCTTCGGCCGGGGCGCCGTCGACTTCCGCGGCATGGTTGCCATCCGCCGTCAAGCGGACGAGCCGCCCGCTCACCGGACAGGCATCGGTGTCGGCATCGGCCGGTTTCGGACAGGGGTCGCCTTCGGGCTGCGGACCGACCCATTTCGGCGCCGGCGCCGGGTCGCCGACGAGCAGGTGGTTGTACGTGTAGAGGACGTACACATAGGGCTGGGCGGGGAAGTCGGGGTCGAGCGCCATTCCCAGAATCCCGCGGTCGCCATTGTCGTAGACCGGGGTGCGGAGGTCGGCGAAGACGGTCGGGGTGGGGTCGTCGACGCTGCTGTAGACGAGGATCTGCCCCGAGCGCTGGGCGACGAACACCCGGCCGTCGGCGGCGAAGCGAAAGGTGGTGGGTTCGTTCAGCTGTGCGTGGGAGATGCCTTCGAAGGGGAGCGTCGTGTCCTGGAACCCGGCCGGGAGCTCAACGGCCGCGGCGCGGCCAGGGCCGCAGAGACCGGTAGCTACGAAGAGGAAGGAAAGGGCCACAACGGCGGTCGCGATCGGACCGCCCCTCCTCCCAGCGGGCATAGTTTTAGACATCGACTGGATTATGCAGTCATAACCCGGCCCCGACCGCTTGGACGCGGTCGGGGGCATCCCCTATTCGTCTAGCTGCCAGGATTCTTGCGGGGGACCAGGACCAAGCGCTTGAACTCGGCGACGAGGACGCCGTCCTGGTTCAGCACGCGGGTGTGAACCTTGACGATGCCGCGGTCGAGTTTCGACTTCGAGGGCTTGACGTCGAGGACCTCGGTCTCGCAGAACAGGGTGTCGCCGTGGAAGACCGGGTTCGGGTGGCTCAGCTCCTCGGTCGCGAGGTTGGCGATCGCCTTGCCGGAGACGTCGGAGACCGACATGCCCAGGGCCAGCGAGTAGACAAGCGGGCCGACGACGACGTTGCGGCCCTGCTGGGACTGCTTCGCGTAGACGTCGTTGACGTGCAGGGGGTGGTGGTTCATCGTGATCAGGCAGAAGAGGTGGTCATCGGCCTCGGTCACGGTCTTGGCCGGCCAGTGCTTGTAGGTGGCGCCGACCTCGAACTCCTCGAGGTAGCGGCCGTAGGTGTGCGCCCCGGACGCCTCGCGCTCGGCCTGGTCGGTCGTGAACTCGTGCTTCTCGTCGCTCATCTGTGTCGCTTCTCCTCTGGGTTGGACGGCGCGGCATCCTAGCCGCGCGGGGAAGTTGGCGGGGGCGCCGCTAGTGGACTTTTTTGAGCTTCGCCCGTTCCTCTTGCCGTTCGACCACCTGGGCGATCAGCTTGAGGACGTTGGAGTCGCCGCTGGCCTTGATGTGGCCGGTCTCGACCGCCTTGCGGTAGCTCTTGATCGTGCCCTTCTCGGCCAGCTCGTTGAACTGGGGGCGGTCGATTTCGACCAGGACCCGCTCGTCCTGGGAGAGGTCCTTCTTGATCTTCGGGCCCGGCAGCTCGACCCGGTAGAGCTGGATGTCGTGGTGGGCTTTGAGCTGCAGCCCGAAGACCAGCTTCAGCTTCCCGAGCGCCGGAACTTCCGCCTGGAAACGCTCCACGGCGGTCTTGATCAGGTCGGCGGTCGAGGCCATGTCTCTAGGCGCTCCCCATTAGATCTTGTGCCTTTGCAGGAGCTTCTTGCCGATCACCATGCGCTGGATCTCCGAGGTTCCCTCGCCGATCAGCAGCAGCGGCGCGTCGCGATAGAGGCGCTCGATCTCGTACTCCTTCGAGTAGCCGTAGCCGCCGTGGATGCGGAAGCAGTCCTCGACGCACTCCTTGCCGGTCTCCGAGGCGAGCAGCTTGGCCATCCCGGCCTCGAGGTCGGAGCGCTCGCCGGCGTCCTTCATGCGGGCGGCTTTGCGGGTGACCAGGCGGGCGGCCTCGATCTTCGTCGCCATGTCGGCGAGCTTGAACTGGATCGCCTGGTGCTGGGCGATCGGCTTGCCGAAGGTCTTGCGCTCCTGGCTGTAGCGGAGGGCGAGCTCGAGGGCGCGCTGGGCGATGCCGACGCCGCGGGCGGCGACGTTGACGCGGCCGACCTCGAGCGCGTCCATCATCTGGCTGAAGCCCTGGCCGACGCCGGCCTCCTCGCCGCCGAGGACGCGCTCGGGCGGGCACTTGTAGCCGTCGTAGACGAGCTCGGTCGACTCGACGCCCTTGTAGCCCATCTTCTTGATCTTCGGCGGCACGATCAGGCCCTCGAAGTCACCCGTCTGAGTTTCCTCCCAGGGCTTCTTCTCGGTGATGAAGCAGGTCATGCCCTTGTAGGCGGGTTCGGCCTTCGGGTCGGTCTTCATCAGCACGAAGACGACGCTGGAGCCGAGCCCGTTGGTGACCCACATCTTCTGCCCGTTCAGCTCCCAGTTGCCGTCCTCGCCCTTCTTGGCGTTGGACTTGATGCCCTGGACGTCGGAGCCGACCTCCGGCTCCGAGAGCGAGAAGGCGGCGCGGATCTCGCCGGTCGCCATCTTCGGCAGGAAGTACTGCTTCTGCTCGTCAGTGCCGAACTTCATCAAGAGGTAGGAGCCGATGAAGTGGGTGTTGACGACGCCGGAGATCGAGATCCAGCCGCGCGAGAGCTCTTCGACGATCATCGCGTAGGTGGTCAGGTCGAGGCCCATGCCGCCGTACTCCTCGGGGATGGTGACGCCGAAGAGGCCGAGCTCTTTCATTTCCTCGACGATCTGCTCGGGGAAGGCATCCTCGTGGTCGAAGTGCTCGGCGTTGGGGATGATTTTCTCGTCGGCGAACTGACGGACCATTTCGGTGATGTCGCGCTGAAGGTCGGTCTGCTCGCTGTAAGCGGCGGTGTCTACGGCCATGGCTCCTAGCTCGTCAAGTCGTGGGCTGATGCCGGCGGCGGTGAATCGGCCGCCCGGCGCGGGTCGTCCAAGGATATAGACGCGAGGTCGGCGCGGGAATCGATCGCCCGCAGCGACGCCGCCGCCTTCAGCAGCATCTCGGCGAACTCGCGCTCGGGGTCGGACTGGAGGACGATCGCGCCGCCGGCTCCGATCGTGGCCCTCGCCGGGCCGCCCGGGGCGACGCCCGCCCGGTCGAGGACGATGGCGCGGATGGTGACGCTGAGGTCGCAGCCGCCGCCGAGGCCGAGGTAGCCGACCGCCCCCGAGTAGACGCCGCGGGCGCGGCCCTCGAGCCGGTCGAGGATCTCGACCGAGCGCAGCTTCGGGGCGCCGGTCATCGAACCGGGCGGGAAGCAGGCGCGGACGGCGTCGAGCGGTCCGGCCCTGGAGCGCAACCGCCCGCGCACGGTCGAGACCAGCTGGTGCACGGTCTCGTAGCTCTCGACCTCCATCAGCGCCGGTACCTCGACGCTGCCGACCGCGCAGACGGAGCCGAGGTCGTTGCGCAGGAGGTCGACGATCATCAGGTTCTCGGCCCGGTCCTTCTCGCTCGCGCGCAGTCCCTCGGCGAGGCGGGCGTCCGCGGCGGGCGAGTCGCCGCGGGGCGCCGTGCCCTTGATCGGCTTCGCCTCCACCCCGCCCTCGCGATCGACGCGGAGGAAGCGCTCGGGGGAGGAGCTGAGGACGGCGAGGTCGCCGAAGCGCAGGTAGGAGGCGAACGGCGCCGGGTTGACGCGGCGCAGCTCTATATAGAGAGCGAGGGGGTCGGCGACGGACTCGGTGGTGATCTGGTTGGTGAGGCAGAGCTCGTAGCTGTCGCCCTCTCGCAAGTGACGTTCACAAGCGGCGATGTCGGCGAGGTACCGGTCTCGGGAGCGGACCAGGTGGGGGGCGGCAGAGGAGGGGTCGTCGGAGCAACAGCGGGGAGGCTCCGACGACCCCTCCTCTGCCGCCCCGTTACGTGGCCCAGTCTCGACCGAGGGACCAGCGGCCGGGTTCGGGACCGCTAGAGCTGCCAGGTGCGTGGCCGTGGCAGAGAGCCAGGCGTCGGCGGCGGGCTCGCCGCCGGACTCGTGCAGGCAGAGCAGGTACAGGTGGTCGCGCTCGTGGTCGAAGGCGAGGAGGCGGTCGGCGAAGACGAGGGCGGCGTCGGGGTGCGGTGAAGCGTGGGTGGATTCGCTGCCGCACTCGGCCTTGAGCTCGTAGCCGAGGTAGCCGGCGAAGCCGCAGGTGAAATCGAAGGGGAGGTCGGTGACGAGAGGACGCAGGCGCTCCAGCTCGCGCTCGAGGTAATCGAAGATCGATTCGTCGTGGACCTCGGCCTCCCCCCGGCGCTCGACTGCCACCTCGTGCGCGCCGAGGTCATAGGTGACGGTTGCCCCCAATGGGCCGGATGCATCTCCCATGAAGGAGAAGCGCGCACCGCGACCCGGGCGAGCGCTGTCGAGCCAGAAAGCGTGCGGGCTGTCGCCGTAGAGCGCCTCGAAGACGCGGGCCGAATCCGCCGAGCCGTCCAGGCGCCGCCAGCGCAAGACAGGCGCTCCGATCTCCCTCCCTTCCTTCCGCGGTTCGACACCCACGCAATCCGTGGAAAGCGAACCGCGCAACCCGGGGTCGCCGCTCCGCGGGTCCTTTCCACCACATCTCGTGGATTTGGAACCGCGGAACGGGCGGGCGACGGTGAGATCCCGGAAGTTGGCGAGCAGGCGCTGGCCGTGCTCGGTGGCGATCGACTCGGGGTGGAACTGGACTCCCCACTGGGGGCGGGAGCGGTGGGCGACCGCCATCACGACGCCGTCGTCCCCCCAGGCGATCTCCTCCAGCTCACCTGGCAGCGGCTGCTCCAGACAGAGCGAGTGGTAGCGGGTCGCCTCGAAGCGCTCGGGGATGCCGGCGAAGAGCGGTGCGCCGCCGTGCTCGACGGTGCGCACCCGGCCGTGCATCGGCTCGAGCGCCGGCCCGACGCGACCGCCGTGGACCCAGCCGAGGCCCTGGTGGCCGAGGCAGACGCCGAGCAGTGGCGCCTCGCAGAGCCGGATCGCGTCGGCACAGACGCCGAAGTCCCGCTTCCGCTCCGGCCGGCCCGGGCCCGGCGAGAGGACGACGTTGTCGAACTCGAGGCGCGCCAGCTCCTCCCAGCTTGCCCCGTCGTTGCGGACGACGATCGGCTCCCTGCCGTTCTCCTCCGCCAGCAGCTGGAAGAGGTTGTAGGTGAAGGAGTCGTAGTTGTCGATCAGCAGTGTCAGCATGTCCCAGGCACCGGCCAAGCAAAATACCCCTGTGATGCCGACCCCCCAACGACCCGATCCCGCCCGCGGCGTCTTCGAGACGATGCTGGTGCTGGCCGGCGAACCGGTCGAGCTGGAGGCCCACCTGGACCGGATCGAGGCCAGCCTGGCCGCGCTCTACGGCGCCGGGCTTCCTCCCGCGGCCGCGGGCCTCGTTCGCGAGCGAACGGCGGGACTGCCGCTGGGCAGGGTGCGGCTGACTGTGGTTCCGGGCGACGACGGCGCCCGCTGCGAGGCGGTGGCGAGGACGATCGATCCGGCCATCGTCTTCCCCGTCTGGGAGCGCGGCGCCGAGCTGCGCAGCCTCGCCGTTCCGGGCGGCCTCGGGTCTCACAAGCTGGTCGACCGCCCAGCCCTGCCCGACTCCACCGACGCGGCGGTGCCGCTGCTGCTCGAGCCAGGCGGCGAGATCCTCGAGGCCGGCCGGGCCAACGTCTTCGTCGCCCAGCGCGGCGTCCTGGTCACACCCTCGGCGGACGGGCGCATCCTCCCCGGCCTCACCCGTGCCGCGGCGATCGCGGTCGCTCGGGACGGGGCGGTCGAGGTCGAGGAACGGCCACTCAGCCGCGACGAGCTGCTCGACGCCGACGAGGTCTTCCTCACCGGCTCGGTCCGCGGCGTCGAGCCCGCCCGCTCGCTCGACGGAGCCCAGCTCGGCGCGGGCGGCGAGATCGGTGGGCTGATCGCGGCGGGGCTGCGGGCCCGCTACGGAACTTCGCGCACGGCGCCGGCAACGGCCAGCCGCCTCGCCTGACCGGGCTCGGGGCTGTAGAGCTCGACCTGGACGTCGCCGTCGGGATAGGCCAGGTAGGCGCTGGTCGCGGCCGGGTCGGCCAGTAGCACGGCCCCGTCTCCCGTCCGACCAAGCTCCGCGCCACCCCCGGCCTCGGCCGCCCGCCGCAACTTCGCCGCCCCGTCCTGCGACGGATAGGTCGCGACCGTGATGAAGCTCGAGCGTGGATCGCCGGCCTTCGCGTCGCCACGCAGGTAGCGAACGTAGATCCGCCCCGAGTCGGTTTCGGTCAGCTCGTACCTGGAACCGAGCCGCTCGCCGAGCCAGTAGATCGGGCCCTCGGCACCGGCGGCGAAATCAGAGAGCTGCGCGGTGCTGACGACCTCGGGCTCACCCGCGGTGAGCGAGATGCTGTCGCCACTGGATCCGCAGCCGGACAAGCCGACAAGCAGAACCGCAAGGAGGATCGCGAAAACCCGGATCGGACTCGGACGGAGCACCGACCGGAAGCTACAGCCGCGACGGGACGCGGCCGGAAAAGCGAACCGACCGCTCGAAGGCGGCCGGTTCGCGATCCAACTCTGCGGGCGCCTAAGCGCCGCAGCCCCTAGCCGAGCGGGATGACCGTGATCGTCCGATTGGAGAACGATGCGGCGCTGGTGCTCGAGCTGCTCTTGCCCTGGAGCGTGAACGTGTTCGAGCCAGCGGTCAGATTGGTGATCACCGTCGTCGTGCTCGCCTGAATGGCGCCGGTATCACTGCTGGTGCCGTGTTCGCGGATCACGGCCCGTTCGTCGGTCGCGGCCTGAGCGGTCACCCCGGTCACGGCGAAGCTCAGGTATGCGTTCGCTGAGATTTTTTCGGGATCGACGAGGCCGGTGACGATCACCATCGCCTTGGTCCCGGTGGTCAGAGTGACCGCGGGGTTGGTGCCACCGGACGGAGCCGTGTAGGTGGTGCTTTTCGTGCTGGCGGTGGTGCTGCTGCTGGCTACCGACGGGATCCCGAGACCGGGTGCGCCGGTGTCGCCTTTCAGGCCCTGCGGACCCTGAGGGCCGGTGTTGCCAACGGGACCCTGCGGACCCACTGCGCCGTCTTTACCGATGGGACCCTGCGGACCCACTGCGCCGTCTTTACCGATGGGACCCTGCGGACCCACTGCGCCATCTTTACCGACGGGACCTTGCGGACCGACCGCGCCGTCGTTGCCGTCGGCGCCGTCTTTGCCGTCGGCGCCGTCGTTGCCAGCGGGACCCTGCGGACCGACGTCGCCGGTCTCGCCCTTCGGGCCCTGCTCACCCTGCGGACCAACCTCGCCCTGTGGGCCCTGCTCGCCCTGCGGACCAACGGCGCCGGTCTCGCCCTGCGGGCCCTGCTCCCCTTTGGGACCCATCAGGGAGATGCCGTCGCTCCAGGTCTCGGACAGCTTCGGACCGAAGATGTCGTAGGTGGTGGTGTCGATGTAGAAATCGCCTTCGACGCCGGTGCCGGCATCGGGGGCACCCTCACCGCTGAGCACAGTGCGGCCATCCTGGCCGTCTTTGCCGTCGGCACCGGGGGCGCCGTCCTGTCCAGCCGGGCCGACATCGCCCTGCTCGCCCTTGTCGCCCTGCTCGCCCTGCGGGCCGGGAGCACCGTCATCGCCTTTGGGGCCCTCGGCGCCGGCGTCGCCGGTCTCGCCCTTTGGACCCTGCGGACCGTCGGCCCCGGTCTCGCCCTTGGGACCCTGCTGGCCGTTGGCACCGTCGTTGCCCTTCGGTCCCTGCGGACCCTGGGGGCCGACCGCGCCGTCCTGACCGTCAGCGCCGTCATTGCCGGCGGCACCGTCTTTGCCGGCCGGGCCCTGGGCACCGTTCGCACCGGTCTCGCCCTTCGGACCCGCGGGGCCCTGGGCGCCGGTGGCGCCGGACTGACCGCTGCTTTCGGAGACTCCCAGAACGCCCTGCTGGGCGGAGGTGGTCATCACCTGGATCTGCTGCTCGCCTTTCTTACAGGTGGTGGAGAAGCGGACGGCGCCCTTTTCGGGGCCGCTCTTGGTCACGCAGAGACTGACGCTGGCCAGCCCCTTCTTCGCGGCCTGGGCGGACGTGGCGGCCAGCAGGCCGGTCAGCGCCAGGAGCGCCACGGCGGCGAAGGTCAGCCACCGCAGGCGGATCGGTGCTTGGAATGGGGCAGTCATCAGTGAGTCTCCTTAACTGGTTTCTGAGCAATTTGGAAAAGGAGGGGCGCCTCGGTGGCGGTCCCTCAGGCTCGGCGAAGGTAGGACATTCGGATGAATCTGGCGATAGAACATATGGCTAAATTTCGTACTTGCCCTCAAGTCCGGAGCCTCACTCGTGGGCAGGATGAATCGCCCGCAAACGGCTCTGGGGAGCGCCAAACGAGGGCAGGCCGAAATCGCCCCCGGCCGTCCGTTTAGCCTCTCCCTCAAATGTTCGTCCAGTCCGACCCCTCAGGCGTGGATGAACGAGACCTGCCGGGCGATAGAGCCCGCATGCGAAGCCGCTCCACTCCTCTCGCGACGCTGGCCATAGCCCTCTTCGCTCTCGTCGGCGCCGCCATCCCGACCGGCGCCGTCGCCGGGATGATCGCCCCCGCGAGCGCCTGTCCGAACCAGGAAGACCGGGCCGCCGCGGCCGCCGACCAAGAGCAGGCGATGCTCTGCATGACCAACTTCGCCCGCTCCCAGGCCGGCGAGGGCGAGCTCGAAGACACCGTTGCCCTGCGGGAATCGGCCGGTGACAAGACCCGCGACATCCTCCAGTGCGACAGCTTCAGCCACTACGCCTGCGGGCGCGAATTCACCTACTGGATGCGGGCGACCGGCTACCTCTCCGCCCAGTGCTGGCGGGTCGGCGAGAACCTCGCCTGGGGCGCCGGGGAATACGGCAGCGTCAGGTCGATCTTCCGCGCCCTGATGCGCTCGCCCGAGCACCGGGCCAACATCCTCGGGGACTTCACCCAGGTCGGGATCGACCTCCAGACCGGCCCCCTCAACGGCTCCGATCGGGCCAACGTCTGGACCCAGCACTTCGGCTCCCACTGCGAATAGGCATCGCCCAAGGGGCTGGGTCGCCCGAGCCGAGAGGCGACGCTTGCTCAGACGGCGCGCAGGCGAGCGACGACGCGGTCGGCGCGCTCGCTGAAGCCGCGCAGCGCCGGGTCCTCATAAGAGGGCTCGGGCACGGCGCTGAGGGCGGCGATGCTGGCCCGCTCCGCCATGTCGGCGGCGCGGCGGGCCTGGCTGGCGGCCTCGAGGGCCGCGTCCCCCACCTCCATCACCGCCTTTTCGGAGGCCTTGGCGACGATCAGCGCCTCGTCGATCCGCTCCTCGAGCTCGCTCAGCAGCGGCGGGGCCGCCCCCTCGGGCAGCAGCCAGTCCTGCGTGCTATCGCGCTCGGCACCCTCCATTCCCGCAATTTACGGGCATCGGAGGCGGCAAACGCGCCAACCCGGCAAATCGCCCGTGCCGGTAGATTCCGCCCTCCCCCAGAGAGCGAACGACCCGAGGAGCAGTGTGAGAAACCCCAGAGACTTCTTTCAGCCGCAGGCGATGGGCGCCCCCGAGCCCCTGCGGGAGATCCCCGTCACGCCGTCGCGGATGATCCACTTCCTCGACTTCTCGAACGAGAAAATGGTCGCCAAGGCCGGCGCGATCGCCGAGAAGACCGACATCCTGCTCGGCAACCTCGAGGACGCGATCCCGGTCGACCGCAAGGAGGCCGCGCGCCAGGGCCTGATCAAGGCCGCGAAGGAGACGGACTTCGGCGGCACCTCGCTCTGGACCCGGGTCAATTCGCTGGAGAGCCCCTGGGTGCTCGACGACCTGACCACGCTCGTGACCGAGATCGGCGACACCCTCGAGGTCGTGATGGTGCCCAAGGTGGAGGGCGCCTGGGACATCCATTACGTCGACCGCCTGCTCGCCCAGCTCGAGGCAAAGGCCGGGCTCGAGCGGCCGATCCTGATCCACGCGCTGCTGGAGACCGCCCAGGGCGTGGTCAACGTGGAGGAGATCGCCGCCGCCAGCCCGCGCATGCAGGGCATGAGCTTCGGTCCCGCCGACCTCGCCGCCTCGCGGCGGATGAAGACCACCCGCGTCGGCGGCGGCCATCCCGGATACCGGGTGATGGAGGACCCGGCCGACCCCGAGAACCCCGAGGCGAACCGGGTCAGCGCCCAGCAGGACCTCTGGCACTACTCGATCGCCCGCATGGTCGACGCCTGCGCGACGACCGGGATCCTGCCCTTCTACGGTCCCTTCGGCGACATCAAGGACACCGCCGGCTGCGAGACCCAGTTCCGCGCCGCCTTCCTGATGGGCTGCGTCGGCGCCTGGTCGTTGCACCCGGTCCAGATCGACATCGCCAAGAAGGTCTTCAGCCCGCCCCCGGACGAGGTCAAGTTCGCGATGAAGGTGCTGGAGGCGATTCCCGACGGCCGTGGCGTCCACATGATCGACGGCAAGATGCAGGACGACGCCACCTGGAAGCAGTGCAAGGTGATGGTCGAGCTGGCCGAAATGCTGGCCGCGAAGGACCCCGAGCTGGCCCAGTCCTACGGGCTTTAGCCCGCCGTCGCTCCGCTTTTCGGCACAACCAAATAGCTTAATTTTTGCGGTCTAATGCCGTAACCTCGGCCTGCCTGCGCGATTTCTTGCCGTCACTAACGTGATCCGAAGTCGCTGCCGATACGGAGGGCAGCTGAGCGCAACTCCCGTCCTCCGAATGCCTTAGGAACAAGACACCTCCAAAATGCCAACTTCCAGCGACCTTCCCCTCAATCCGCCCTTCCAGTCCCGTCCGGCGCGGCAAGAAGCCGTCGTCCAGGACCGTCCGACGCTCGGCGCCATGCCGCTCGCCCGTCGCGGCGCCGGCTGGTGGCTTCTTCCCGGCGTCGACTTCGTCTCCTCCTCGGCGGTGCTGGCGCTGATCGCGATCCTCAGCGGCGCCTCGGTGCTGCCGGCGCTCCCGGTCGCCCCGCTGGTCCTGGTCCTCGTCTACAGCTTCCTCGGCGTCTACGGCGCCAACCCTTCCGGCAGCGCCCTCTCCAGCGCCGACGGCATCGGCTGGCCGGTCATCCGGATCGTGGTCGCCGCCCTCTTCGCCTGGGCCGCTTCGCTGATGACCACCCTCCACGGCGGTGAGCAGCTCGCGCTCTGGCTCGGCTTCGTCGCCGTCGACACCGCCTGCCGCGCCCTGATCGCCCCCTACGTCCGCAGCCTCAGCCGTCAGGAGCGCTGGGTGCTGGTCGGCGACGAGGCGACCAGCGAGAGGCTCCGCGCCTACGCGCCACTGGCCGAGTTCGCCACCGTCGTCGGCACCGTGCCCCCCGCCGAAAACGACGACGCCGGCACCAACGGCCGCGTCGCCGCCCTCGAGGTGGCCGAGCGCTACCACGCCGACCGCGTCGTCATCTCCAGCCAGCATGCCGACGACGAGGGCCTGCTGGAGCTGGTCCGCGCCTTCAAGTCGATCGGCGTCCCGGTCAGCCTCCTGCCCCGCCCGCTCGACCTGCTCGAGGCCCAGGCGGTGACCCCGAACCGGGTCGGCGGCGTGCCGCTGATCGAGGTCGAGGCGCTCGCCGCCCACGACGCCGTGCCCTACGACGGTCCCGACCGCCGCGCCACCCGCTCGACCAAGGTCAGCGTCGTCGTCCCGGCGATGAACGAGGGCAAGAACATCGGCCACGTCCTCGAGCGCCTGCCCGAGGGCCTGCACGAGGTGATCCTGGTCGACGGCAACTCCAAGGACGACACCGTCGAGGCCGCCCGCCAGGCCTATCCCGGCATCCGCGTCACCACCCAGAGCGGGCGCGGCAAGGGCGACGCCTTCCGCACCGGCTTCGCCGCGGTCACCGGCAACCTCGTGGTCATGCTCGACGCCGACGGCTCCGCCGACCCGGCCGAGATCCCGCGCTTCGTCGCCGCGCTCGAGGCCGGCGCCGACTTCGCCAAGGGCTCGCGCTACCTCGACGGCGGCGGCAGCGCCGACATCACCTGGACCCGCAAGCTCGGCAACACCTGCCTCAGCGGCACCGCCAACCTCCTGCACGGGACCCACTTCACCGACCTCTGCTACGGCTACAACGCCTTCTGGGCCCGCTGCCTCCCCTTCATCGCCCTCGACGTCCCCGGGTTCGAGGTCGAGACCCTGATCAACCTCCGCATCGCCGGCGCCGGGATGAAAATCACCGAGGTGCCGAGCTACGAGGAGGAGCGGATCTCCGGCGACAGCAACCTCAAGACCTTCCGCGACGGATTCCGGGTGCTGGGCACGATCCTCAGCGAGTCCCGCCGCAGCCGCAGCATCCACCGCGAGCGCCTGCCGAAGGCCGCCGCGGAAACCCAAGAGGCCGAGGCGACGGCCTCAGTCGCCTGACGTCGGGCGAATTTCATGCCCTCCAAGGTCGGTGGAATAACCGCCGACGCCGCTACCTTCAAGGCAATGGAGGCCGGCTCGGCACAGCGTAGGCGGGGCCGCTCCCGACCTGAGGTCGGCCACCTGGCGCCACTCGCGCTCAGCGCCGGCGTCGGGCTGCTGCTCTGCGCTGTCGCCAACGCCCTCTCGCGGGCGACCCTGACCCCGGCGATGCCCTTCTACTGGGGCGGGATCCTGCTGCTTGCGGTGCCGATCTTCTACCGACTCACCTCCGAGGACGCCTCCGCCCGGGAACGGCTGACCCTGGTCTGCATGCTCGGCCTCTCGCTGTACCTGGTCAAGGTCTTCCGCGACGCGCCGCTCTTCACCTTCTCGGACGAGCTGGTCCACTCGTTCAACGCCAACCAGATCGCCGACCACCACCACCTCTTCCGCGGCAACCCGATCCTCACGGCGACCCCCTACTACCCCGGCCTCGAGGGCGCCGCCTCGGCCCTGATGAAGCTGACCGGCGTCTCCGCCTACGGCGCCGGCCTGATTCTGATCGGCGCCGCCCGCCTGGTCCTGGTCGCCTCGCTGTTCCTGCTCTTCGAGCGGGTCAGCGGCTCGGCCCGCGTCGCCGGCCTCGGGGTGGCGATCTACGCCGGCAACTTCAACTTCCTCTTCTGGGGCGCGCAGTTCTCCTACGAGTCGCTGGCCCTGCCGCTGCTGCTGCTGGCGCTGATGGCGCTGGCCGAGCGGGGAGAGGCGCCGCGGGAGGCGCTGCGGGCCTGGGGAGCGCCGGTGCTGCTGGCGATGATGGCGATCGTCGTCACCCACCACCTCACCTCCTACGCGATGGCCGGGCTCCTGGTCGCCCTCTCGCTCGCCTACTGGCACGTGCGGCGCAGCTGGGACCCGCCCAACCCCTGGCCGCTGGCGATCTTCGGCATCCTCCTCGCCGGCTTCTGGCTCTTCGTCGTCGCCAGCGCCACCGTCGGCTACCTCTCGCCCGTCCTCGGCGATGCCTTCTCGGCGATCGGCAACACGATCGGCGGCTCCGACGAGCCGCGGGCGCTCTTCCAGGGCGGTGGCTCCAGCGTCGCCCCGACGCCGCTGCTGGCACGCGCGGTGGCGCTGGCGGCGGTCGGGCTGCTGCTGGCCGGGCTGCCGTTCGGGCTCATGGTGCTCTGGCGCCGGCACATGAGGGAGCCGTTCGCGCTGCTCTTCGGGATCGCCGCGGTCGGCTTCTTCGCGACCCTCGCCCTGCGCCTTGCCCCGGCCGCCTGGGAGACCGCCAACCGGGCCGGCGAGTTCCTCTTCATCGGCCTCGCCTTCGTCCTCGCCTGCGCCTGCGTCGAGGCGCTGCGGCGATGGCCGCGGGACCGGCGCGCGAGGCCGCTGATCGCCGCCGGGATCGCCCTGGTGCTGGTCGGCGGCGCCATCTCCGGCTGGCCCTGGGACTCGCAGCTGGCACGGCCGCTGCGAGCCTCCGCTGCCGCCGGGACGATCTCCTCGCCGTCGCTGAGCCTGGCCCAGTGGGCCGAGGGCCTGCCCGGCGGGCGCTTCGCCGCCAGCACCGCCGACGCCGGCCTGCTGCTCGACCCCGGCGGCAAGATGGCGCTGGCCGGGAGCTCGCCCGACGTCGAAGACGTGCTCGAAGAAGAAGGCCTGGCGGACTGGATGGTGCCGCTGCTGCGCCGCAACCGCATCCGCTACGTCGCCGTCGACCGCCGCGAGGTCGGGTCCGACAGCCTGCGCGGCTACTACTTCTCCCGCCGTGACCGCGACGAAGAGCTGCTGCCGCCGAGCGTCGTCTCCAAGTTCGACCAGGTTCCCGGCATCTCCCGCGCCTATGCGAATGGACCGATCACGGTCTTCGACCTGGGGGCTGGCAGATGAGGCGCCACGGCGACCTCGAAGCCGCCGTCGCCGCCGCCGCGCTCTGTGCCCTGCTGAGCCTGGTGCTCCCCTTCGAGCCGCTGCGGATGCTCCTCGCCGCGCCGCTCTGCCTGTTCCTGCCCGGCTACGCGATCACCGCCGCGATCTTCGCCGCCAGGCCGATCCAGCGTCGCCAGTTCCTGCTCCTCAGCGTCGGGCTGAGCCTGGCCGTGCTGGCCCTCGGCGCCATCGCGCTCAACTACGTGCCGGGTGGGATCCGCTCCGGGTCGTGGGCGCTGCTGCTCTTCCTGGTGGTGCTCGGCTGCAGCCGCGGCGCGGCCCTGCGGCGGCCGGCCAGGGCGCGGGGGCCGATCTCCTGGGCCCCCGCTCGGCCCAACGGCGCCCAGGCGGCACTGCTGGCCGGCGGCGCGCTGGCGCTTGTCGCGGCGATCGTCCTCGCCTTCACCCCGCTCTCGGCCACCAACGCGACCGGCTTCACGGAGATGTGGATCTCCCCGCTCGCCGGTGACAACGGCGTCCGGGTCGGGGTCGGCAGCGCCGAGCGCGACGCCTCCTCCTACCGGCTCGTGGTCAATTTCGGCGGCGAACGGGAGGTGACGCGCAGGCTCGACCTCGAACCGGGCGGGCGCCAGGTCTTGGCCCTGGGCGAAAGCCGGGCCACCTCTTCCCTGGTCCCGGTCCCGGTCACCGCCACTCTCTACAAGGAGGGCAGCCGCAAGCCCGATCGTCCCTTCCGCCAGGTCACGACCTGGCTGGGGCCCGGGGGAGGATCGGGATGAGCGCCGCCGCCGAGCTCGCGGTCGACATCGTGATCGACAACTACAACTACGCCCGCTTCCTGCCGGACGCGATCGAGAGCGCCCTCGCCCAGACCCACGAGAAGGTGACGGTCACGGTCGTCGACGACGGCTCCAGCGACGGCTCCCAGCAGCTCCTCGAGGAGTACGAGGGCCGGGTCGCGGTCGTGCTCAAGGAGAACGGCGGCCAGGCCTCGGCACTGAACGCCGGGGCCGCGCTCTGCGGCGGCGACGTCGTCATCTTCCTCGACGCCGACGACACCCTGCACCCCGAGGCCGCGGCGGAAGTGGCCGCCGCCTTCGCGGCCGACCGCGAGGTCGTGAAGGTGCAGTTCCGAACCGCCGTGATCGACGCCGAGGGCAACGCCACCGGGGCGATCAAGCCCGCCCCGCATCTGCCGATGCCCAGCGGCGACCTCAGGGAGGCCGAGCTGGCGTCCCCCTACGACCTGGTTTGGATGGCGACCAGCGCCAACGCCTTCCGCGCCGATGCCCTGCGCCGGATCCTGCCGATCCCCGAGGACCGGTTCCGGACCTGCGCCGATTGGTACCTGGTTCACATGGCGGCGCTGGTCGGCCCGGTGGTCTCGCTCGACTCGGTCGCCGGCTCCTACCGCGTGCACGGCGCCAACAACTACGAGCCGCAGGCGGCGGAGCTCGACCTCGGGCACATCCGCGAAACCATCGGGTTCGCCGACAGCGTCTCGCCGCTGCTGCTGGGGCTGGCGGGCGAGCTCGGCCTCCCCCGGCCGGCGCGGATCCTCTCGATCGCCGACCTGGCGAACCGGATGATCTCGCTGCGGCTCGAGCCCGACCGCCATCCCGACCCCGGCGAGCGCGCCGGGAGGCTCCTCGCCGACGCGGTCCGCGCCGCCCGCCGCCGCGCCAACGCCTCGGCGCCGATGAAGCTGATCTTCGTTGCCTGGTTCGCGGCGATGGCCGCCGCGCCGCGGCCGCTCGCGCGCCGGCTGGCGATCTGGTTCCTCTACCCGCAGCAGCGTCCCGCCCTCAACCGCCTGCTCGGCCGCCTCCAGGGAGGGGACCGACCGGCGCCCGCCACAGGCTGACGATGCGGATCATGCTCGTCACCTCGATGGTTCCCGACGCCGGTGGGGTCGGCGCGATCCCGAAGCTGCTCGCGGCGCAGCTGCGAGGGCTGCGCGAGCGCGGCCACGACGTCACCCTGGTCACGAGCTTCGGCGAAGACCCCGGCCAGGCCGAGGCGGCGGCGGAGCTGCTGGCCTCCGACCTCGACGCCCACATCCTCGACCGCCGCCGCTCGCCCTCGGCCCGGCGGCGCTGGCGGGTCCGCGGCGAGCTCGCCGCCACCTGGGCGACCAAGCCGTGGCCCTGGCGGGTCGTCTGCGGCGCCGCCGGCCTGCAGCCGCTGCTCGATCGCGCGGCGGCGAGCGGGGAGTTCGACGTCGTCGCGGTCGAGGACAACCCGGTTGCGGTGCTGCGCTTCCCGGCCGGCGTGCCGGTCGTCCTGACCGAGCACGAGGCGATCCGCGCCCCAGCCAGCCAGCTGGGGCCGGCCCGCCTTTCCGAACGCCCCCTGCGCGCTCTGCGGGCGCGCGACTGGAAGCGCTGGGACGGATTCCTGCCGTCGCTCTGGGAGCGCTTCGACCTGCTGCAGGTTTTCTGCGAGGCCGACGCGGCCGAGGTGCGGCGGGCGGCTCCCCCGCTCGCCCCGCGGGTCCGAGTCGACCCCTACGGGATGATCCTGCCGGCGGCGACCGACCCCGCCCGCGAGCAGCCGGGCACCGTCCTCTTCGCCGGCACCTTCGCCCACCTGCCCAATCGCGACGCCGCCCGCTGGCTGGCGACCGAGATCATGCCGGCGGTCCGGGCCCGCCACCCGGGGGCCCGCCTGCGGATAGTCGGCAGCGCCCCGCCGTCGGAGATCCTCGGGCTCGCCGGCGACGGCATCGAGGTGATCGCCGACGCCCCGAGCATGGAGCCGCACCTGGAGGCGGCGGCCGTCGTGGTGGCGCCGGTGCGCAGCGGCGGCGGCATGCGGATGAAGGTGCTGGAGGCGATGGCGCGGCGCAAGGCCGTCGTCACCACCGATCTCGGGGCCGAAGGGTTCGCCGGCCTGGAGCCGAAGCTCCCCCTCGTGCTCGCCAACGACGCCGCCGGAATCGCCGCCGGAATCGCCGGCCTGCTGGAGCGGGACGGCGAGCGCCGCGAGCTGGGGCGCCAGGCCCGCGAGTTCGCCCAGCGCCACCACAGCCCAGCCGCCTGGGCGGCCCGGCTCGAAGCCGTCTACTCGGAAACCCGCGTCGCCGCCGCCCCGGCGCCACGGGATGCCTTGGCCCACTCCTCACGGAAGGACTTTCCACGATGACCACCGAGCTGCCCTACGACCTCACCGTCGTGATCACCAGCTACAACCGCCGCGAACTGCTGCGCCGCTGCCTCGACTCGCTCGCGGTGCAGACGCTCGACGACAGCCGCTTCGAGGTGCTGGTCCTCGACGACGGCTCGGCCGACGGCACCACCGAGATGGTCGAGAGCCTCTCCACCCCCTACCGGCTGCGCCTGCTGAGCGGCAAGCAGCGCCGCTGGGCGCGGGCACGCAACGTCGGCGTCGAGGCCGCGGAGGGACGGATCTGCCTCCACGTCGACGACGACATCATCTGCGGGGCGGAGATGCTCGCCGGCCACGTCGCCGCCCACGCAGAGGGCGAGCGGACCGTCGCGATCGGCAAGCTGACGCAGGCCCCGCCCGATGCCGACGACTGGTACGCCCACGCCTTCGCCCAGGGACTGAACGAGCACTACGACGAGCTTCTGCACCGTCCCCCGGCTTGGACCGACTGCTACGGCGCCAACCTCTCGACCACCCGCGCCGTATACCTCGAGATCGGCGGCTTCGCGACCGACCTCACCGCCGCGATCGATCTCGAGTTCGGCTTCCGGCTGGTCGAGGCCGGCTGCACCCTGCGCTACCTGCCCGACGCCGACGGCATCCACGACGACCAGAAGCTCTCCCACCGCATGCTCGAGGACGCCAAGGCCGCCGGCCGTGACCACCCGCGGGTGGTCGAGAAGCACCCGAGCACCGAATCCCAGATGCTGGATTGGGTCGGGCCCGCGGGGCCGGTCGAGCTGACCATCCGCAAGGCCCTGGTCGTAACCAGGACCCCTCCCGTCGCCCTCGCCGTCCTCGGCAGGCTGCTGCCGGGCAGCGGCAGGAAGATGATCTGGCTGCATTTCGTCCGCCGCGTCGCCTTCTGGCGCTCGGTCCACGAAAACGTCGACCGGGCGCGCTGGCGTCAGCTGACCAGCGGTGAGGCAGCGGCGATCCGTGAGCCCGGCGCCACTCAGAGCGTCCCATGAGCGCCACCGCGGCACCCGAGATCGCGGTTCTGATCGCCACCCACAACCGGCGCGAGCGGCTGCGCCGCTGCCTCGACGCGCTCGCCACGCAGACGCTGGACCCCGACCGCTTCGAGGTCGTCGTCGCCGACGACGGCTCCAGCGACGGCACCCTGGCGGCGCTGGCCGAGCTCGAGATGCCGTTCCGGCTCCGCACCCTGCCGCTGCCGAAGGGCGGCAAGTCGGTCGCCGTCAACGCCGCCCTGGATGCCTGCGAGGCGCGGGTCTGCCTCTTCATCGACGACGACGTGATCGCCTCGCCGGCGCTGCTGGAGGAGCACCTGGCGGCGAGCGCCGCGGAGCCGATAGCCCTCTGCCTCGGCCGCCTGAACCAGCGCGAGCCCGAGGGCGACGACTGGTTCGGGCACGCCCACGCCGCCGCCTGGAACGAGCGCTACGACGAACTCGCCGAGCGCCGGCCGGACTGGGCCGACTGCTACGGCGCCAACTTCTCCGCTCCCCGGCAGACGCTGACCGAGGTCGGCGGCTTCGACGCCGGGCTCTCCTCGATCGAGGACATCGAGCTCGGCTTCCGCCTGGTCGAGGCGGGCTGCATTCCCGTCTACCGGGCAGACGCCGTCGCCCTCCACGACGACGAGAAGGCGCGCGAGCGGATCCTCGCCGACATCGTCGACTACGGCGGCTTCTGCGCCCGCTTCGGCGACCGCCACCCGCGGGCCCGGCCGCGCTTGCTCGGCTGGTACCGCGACACGACCCCGCGGGAACTGTGGCTGCGGCAGCTGCTGCTGGGGATCCGCCTCTCGCCGGCGCTGCTCGCCGCGGCGGGGAGGCTGCTGCCGGGCGCCGGCCGCAAGGGCGTCTGGTTCGGCTTCGTGTCTCGCTACGGCTTCTGGCACGGCGTCCGCCGCGGGATGAGCCGGCGGCGCTGGCGGGAAACCACGCGCGGCGTGCCGGTGCTCCTTTACCACGCCTTCACCGAGAAGACCGAGGGCGAGACCTACGTGGCGCCGAAGCGCGCCTTCGGGCGCCAGATGCGCCTGCTGGCGGCGCTCGGCTACCGGGTGATCTCGGCCGAGGAACTGGCGCGCTGCCTGCGCGAGCAGCGCCTGCCGGCCGCGCGCACGGCCGTGATCACGATCGACGACGGCTACGCCGACAACTACGAGGTGGCGCTGCCGGTGCTGCGCCGCCACGGCTTCGGCGCGACGATCTATCTGGTCGCCGGCCGCCTCGGCGCCAGCAACAACTGGAACCGGGATGGCACTGCAAAAGATCGCCCGATGCTCTCGCTCGAGCAGGTCAAGACGATGCAGGAGGACGACATCCGGTTCGGCTCGCATACCCAGACCCACTGCTCGCTTCCCGAGATGTCGGACGAGGTGGCGGCCAGAGAGGTAGAGGGGTCGCGGACCGACCTCGAACAGATCCTGGAGACGCCCGTGACCACCTTCGCCTACCCCTACGGAAACCTCGACGACCGGATCCTCGGCCTCGTCGGCGACGCCGGCTACGAGGGTGCCTACGCCTCGCACGAGCAGACCCTGGTCGCCCTTGGCGACGATCCGCGGGCCCTCCCCCGGGTCGAGATCACCGGCACCGAGAGCGTCGTCAGCTTCCTGCGCAAGCTCTGGCTCGGCGGCGCCCGATGAGCACGAGCGACCACGACATCGTCATCCTCGGCGCCGGCCCGGCCGGGCTCAGCGCCGCGATCGAAGCCGACCGCCTGGGCCGGGACGCGGTCCTGCTCGAGGCGGCCGACGCCCCCGGCGGCCTCACCCGCAGCTTCGAGCAGGACGGCTACACCTTCGACTGCTCCGGCCACCTCCTGCACCTCTCCGACCCCGACGCGCTCGCCCTGGTCGAGCAGGCGACCCCGCCCGAGGCCTGGAACCGGATCGCCCGCAACTCGGTGATCTACATCGGCGGCGCGATGGTCCCCTACCCCTTCCAGCAGCACCTGGCCTTCGCACCCGAGGAGATCCGGCGCGAGTGCCTCGACCTCCTGCCGGCGGAGCCGCCGACCCAGGCCTCGGCCGCCGACTACGCGGACTTCGGCGAGTGGATCGACGCCAACCTCGGCAAGGGGATCGGCAAGCACTTCATGGTCCCCTACAACGAGAAGCTCTCGACCGCCGCGGTCGGGGAACTGACCTGCGAGTGGCTGGGCCGCTTCGTCCCCCAGCCCAGCCTCGACGACATCCGCCGCGGCGCCGAGTCCAAGGAGGCGGTCGAGACCGGCTACAACCGCTCCTTCCTCTACCCCTCCCACGGCGGCATCGCCACCCTCCCCAACGGCCTGGCGAAGCTGGTGCCGAACCTGCTCACGAACACCAGGGCGGTGGAGATCGACACCGACGCGCGCCGCGTCCGCACCGAGGACGGCCGCGAGTTCGGCTACGAGAGCGGCGTCGTCGGGACCCTGCCGCTGCCCCGGCTGGCCGCGATCGTGCGACCGCACGAGGACGGGCTGGATGCCGCCGACAAGCTGCGCGCCAACTCCGTCACCTGCGTCAACCTCGGCCTCAAGCGGGCCAACCCCGACTTCAGCCAGTACCAATGGATCTACCTGCCCGAGGGCCAGTTCGCCGCCTACCGGGTCGGCTTCTACGGCCGCTTCGCCGACACCATGGCGCCTCCCGGCCGCGAGAGCGTCTACATCGAGATCGCCCACGAGCCCGGCCGCGACGAGGGCCGGGTGGTCGAGGAAGCGATCGCCGACCTGACCACCATGGGCGCGATCGACAGCGCCGACGACGTCGACACCGTGCTCCCCGTCCTGATCGACTGCGCCTACGTGATCCACGACCACAACGCCTCCGCGATCAAAGCCGACCTCCACCGCCAGCTCGCCGCCCGCGACATCCACGTCGCCGGCCGCTACGCCTCCTGGGAGTACTCGGCGATGGAGAACGCGCTGGTGGACGGCATGAAGTCCGTTCGCGAGCTTTAGCGCGGGGCCGACCTGGTCAGCCGCCTGCGCCGTGCGCTGCATCTCCGCCGGGCCCGCTTCTGCCGACCGGTCGCGGCCTTACTTGGGCGACGGCTGGGCCGGGCTTCCTTCAGGACAGGCACGTGAGGTTCGCCGAGGAGCTTCGGCAGCGGATTAGGGAGATGCGTCAAGCAGGCGGCGCTTCACCTCGTCGTACTCGCCGCGCTCGAGGAAGCCGCGCTCGACCAAGTCGGCGAGCTTGGTCAGCTGCGTGCCCAGGTCTCCCCCGGTATGGCCCCGCGGCGCCGAGTCGCGCAGGAGGCCGCGCACCCGGGAGAGTTGCAGTTGCAGAGCACCAGGCTCGACGGTGGTGCAGAGGAAGATCAGCTCGCGAGCGCCGAGCTGCAGACCGATCAGGGTCTCGATGCGGCTGCGGGTCGTCAGCGAGTTGAGCACGCTGGCCGTGGCGGCCCCGATGAAGAAGCCTTCGATGCCGAAGCCGCCGCCGATGAAGTCGCCGCCTTCGCGAATCTTGCCGGGCCCCTGGATCGAGAGGTTGGTCATCTCGGCATAGAGGATCTCGGTGGTCTCGACCCCGTCTTGGCCGGGGCCCTCGATGACGGCCTCGGTCGGTCCGAAGACCAGGTCGTAGCGACTCATGCCCAAGAGAGAGAAACCGTGGCCGCCGAGCAGCAGCAGCTGGTCGAGCCTGACCTCACCCGCTTCGTCGAGCGTCTGGGGAGCTGGGGGGGCGGGCCAGGAGAGCACTTCGCGCTCGCGCTGACTGGCGAGCCTGGGCGGGACCTCGGACCACTGCTCGCCGTCCCAGTAGCGAAGCCAACTGCCACTCAAGTCATCGGGGTCCGGAAACCAGCCCTCCTCGACTGCTGCGTCCGCTTCATGCTCGACGTCGTCCTTCACGACTCTGGGATATCACAACTACCTTCGCTCGCCCTGGTTGAGTCCTACCCCGCCGCCAGCCTCCGCAGGTGTTCGCGGAAGCCGATCCCGTAGGGGGTCGGGTGGCCGTCGTAGTTGTCGATCAGGGCCGTGCCTTCGACGCAGGTCCAGCGGCCGCCGGCGTCCCAGGTCCAGGCGAGGTAGGAGATGCCGTGGCGGTCGGCCCACCTCATGTAGGGGTCGATGTAGCGATGGCTGCAGTCGGTCTCCCCCAGCTCGCCGGTGACGACGGGGACCCGACGGGCGATGTTGGCGAGTGCTTTGCGACAGCTCCGCTCGCAGGCCGTGAACTCGTAGGTGTGATTGGAGGCGACCAGCGCGTGGGCCGGGTCGGCCGGCATGTGGGCGAGCCAGCCGCGCGGGTCGCTGGCCCAGTCGAGGCCGCCCAGCATCACCGGCTGCTGGGCCCCGGTCGCGCGCACGACCGCGAGCAGTTCCGGCAGGCCGACGCTGGGATAGGCGCCGAAGTAGCTGTCGTAGCTGGTGCAGGCGGCCGACCAGCATTCCCAGGTGACGTCGTGGGGCTCGTTGTAGAGGTCGAAGATGACGCCGCGGTCTTCGCGGTATTCGGCGGCGACGCTGCTCCAGAAAGCGGGCGCGTGTTCGGCGTCGGGCAGCGGGATCAGTCCGGTCGCCAGGCCGAAGCGGGGCGCTGCCCAGTGCAGGTCGAGGATCACGTAGAGGCCGGCGCGCTCGAGGCCGGAGACGTATTCGCGAATCGCCGCCCTGTAGACGGGGCCGCTGAGACCGGGGTCGACGCCGTTGATCCCCAGCCAGCAGCTCTCGTTCAGCGGCACCCTGACCGAGTTGATCTTCCAGCTCTTCATCGCCTTGATCGAGGCCCAGTCGGTCGGACCGTCGAAGATCTTTCCTTCTTCGACGCAGCCGTACTCGGGCCCCGCGCGGTTGACCCCGAGCAGGCGCACGACCTCCCCGTCCTGGTCGACCAGCTGGTTGCCGCTGACCCCGATCCAGGGCGCGGCACCGGCGCTCGGCGCCGCGAGTCCCAGCAATAGAAGGGCCGCGATCAGCCACGCCAGGGAACTACGGGAAGCGCGCATCGTGTCCTACCAACGTCCGCTCAGACCGGAAGTTGCCACGTGTGTGGCAGGACGACGTCGCCGTCGGCGCCGATCGAAGGCATCGGCCGGCCGTCGATCACGCCCGGCTCGACGTCGAAGTAGGCGGCGGCCTGGAGCCCGTCCTGGATCTCCTGGCGGCCGCGCAGGAGGACGTCGATGCGGTAGCGGCCGGGGATCAGCGGCAGCGAGTCGACCCGGCACTCGATCCGCGGCCCGGAGCCGCTGTCGCGGATGTCGGCGGTGCTGCTGAGCTCGCTGTCGAGGGTGGTGATCGGGTGCCCGAGGCTGTTGAGGATCGTCAGCGAGCACTCCATCATCGGCAGCACCTCGGTTACCTCGACGACGATCTTGGCACCGCGGCCGCCGACGACCACGTCGGCCTCGTCGCTGTCGCCGTCGTAGACCGCAAGGCGCTTCACCTTCGATTCCTGCCAGGCGCGCCCGTCGCGATCGGTCCGGGTCTCGAGGTCGTCGCTGGCGGCGCGCTCGAGCGCCCGCAGGTACCCGGTCACCGCCTCTTCGACAGGGGCGTCGGTGACGACGCTGCCGCGCTCGAGCAGGATCGCCCGCTGGCAGAGCGCCTGGATCGTCGCCAGGTTGTGGGAGACGAAGATGACGGTGCTGCCGGCCCGCGCGACTTCCGCCATTTTCGTCAGCGACTTGCGCTGGAAGGCGGCATCGCCGACCGCGAGCACCTCGTCGACGAGCAAGATCTCCGGTTCGAGGTGGGCGGCGACGGCGAACGCCAGCCGCACCTGCATCCCGCTCGAGTAGCGCTTGACCGGCGTGTCGAGGAAGCGCTCCATGTTCGCGAACTCGACGATCTCGTCGAAGCGCTTGCGGATCTCGGCCCGGCGCATGCCGAGGATGGCGCCGTTGAGGAAGACGTTCTCGCGCCCGGTCAGCTCCGGGTGGAAGCCGGTCCCGACCTCCAGCAGCGAGCCGACCCGGCCGGTCACTTCGGCGTAGCCGGTGCTCGGCTCGGCAATCCGCGAGAGCAGTTTCAGCATCGTGCTCTTGCCGGCGCCGTTGTGGCCGATCAGGCCGACCGCTTCGCCCTGGTTGATCTCGAAGGAGACGTCTTTGAGCGCCCAGAGCATGTCGACCTCGGGCTTCTCGCCGCGGCCGACGAGGCGGCCGACCGTGCGCCGGCCCGCTTCGGAGACGGCCTCGCGCAGCGAGCCGTAGGCGGCGTTGAGCCCCAGCATGTAGTTCTTGCCCAGTCCCTCGGCTTTGATCGCGGTCACGGTCATGGCTAGATCAGGTCGGCGAAGCTGCGCTCCACCCGGTCGAAGTAGGAGAGGCCGATGAACAGCAGGGCCGCGGCGGCGGCGAAGGAGACCCCGATCAGGTCCCAGGGAGCGCTGCCGTTGCCGAGCACCGCCCAGCGGAAGCCTTCGATCACGCCGACCATCGGGTTGATCGCCGAGAGGGTTCGCAGCGGCTCGCTGAGGGCGCTGTTGGCGTAGACGATCGGGGTGATGAAGAACCAGAGCTGGGTCGCGAAGGGGACCACGTAGCGGACGTCGCGGTAGCGGACGTTGATCGCCGAGAGCCCGGCTCCGGCCCCGAGCGCGGTCATGACCGCGATCGCGATCAGCAGCGGCAGGGCGAGGATCGCGATCGGGGGCACGATCCCGTAGATCAGCACGATCGCCAGCAGGATCACCAGTGAGATCCCGAAGTCGACGCAGCCGGCGGCGACCACGCCGGCCGGGATGAAGATCCGCGGGAAGTAGATTTTCGAGATCAGCGCCTGGTTCATGACCAGGCTTTCGGAGCTGAGCAGGAAGGCGTTGGCGAAGAACATCCAGGGGACCAGCGCCGCCAGGCTGAAGATCCAGTAGGGCAGGCCGTCGGAGTCGATCCCGGCGAAGCGACCGAAGATCAGGGTGAAGACCGCCATGAAGGCGAGCGGCTGCAGGATCGCCCAGGCGGCGCCGAAGGAGGTCTGGCGGTAGCGGATGGTGACGTCGCGGGCGGCGATCTGGAAGGCGAGATCGCGAAAGCGCCAGAGCTCGCGCGGGGCGAGGACGCGGCCGAAGCCGGACGTCGCCTCGAGGCGGATCGTCTCCGGCGGTGGGCTCTCGAGGGCGTGCTCGCCGGTGGGTTTGGTTGCGGTCAGCTGCGACATCGTTTTCTGGTCCAGGGGTTAGTTCGGCGCCGAGCGCCCCGCCCCTGGCGCGAGCACTTCCGTCTCTATCGGCGGCTGTGCCTGGCGGACTTGAGCCGGGCGTCTCTGGCAAGGCCGTATGCAGCCTCGAACTCGGGGACGATCCGCTCGGCAGCGAACAGTTTGGCGCGCTCACGCGCCGCGGTGCCCATCCGCTCGCGCAGCTCCCGCTCCTCGCAGAGGCGGCGCAGCGCCGCCCCCAGCCCGGCGCGATCGCCAGGCCGGACCAGGAACCCGGTCTCGCCGTCGACGACGATGTCGCTGAGGCCGCCGACGCCGGAGGCGATCGCCGGCTTTCCCGCCGCCGCCGCCTCAAGCGCGACGATCCCGAAGGACTCCGGCAGCAGCGAGGGGGCAACGCTGAACAGCGACCGCCGCAGCGCCTCGATCACGAGCGAGTGCGGCAGCGGCTCGAGGGCGACCACGCCCGGCACCTCCCCCACCCCGTCGATCAGCTGGCGCCCGATCAGGACCAGCGGCGGCGCCTTCTCCAGACCTGCGTAGGCCTGGACCAGATTGCCGACGCCCTTGTCCTCGGCGACGTCGCCGAAGTAGAGGATGAAGGGCGCCTCCGGCAGCGCCGCCAGGCGCGGGTCGCCGGCAGACGGCGGCGCCGGCAGCGCGCCGATGAAGTTGGGGACGACCCGGTGCGCGACCCGCTCGTCGAGGCCGCTGAGCCGGCTGACCGCCTCGCTGACCGGGAGGAACATGTCGACCCGGCGGCGCAGCCAGGGCTCGGCCGCGCGCACCCCGGCGGCGACGATCGCGCCTTTGGCGGCGCCGTAGAACTCGATCGAGTGGGCCAGGCACTTGCCCGCCGCCGGCCCGCTGCAGACGCCGCCCTTGTAGAAGAAGCGCTTGGTCGCGCAGACCAGGCCGTAGTCGTGCAGGGAGAGGACGAGGGCGGCGTTGGAGCGGAGGTCGAGCGGCAGGTAGGAGTGGACCAGCCAGTTGTGGGCATGGACGACGTCCGGCTCGAAGCGGCGGAGGACCCGGCCCAGGTCGCGGACCGAGAGCGGGTCGGGCGCCGGCGGCGCGTAGCGGCGTTCCTCGTCGACCGGGACCCCGGGAATGCGGTGGACCGAGCTCTCCAGCAGCTCGACCCCGACTCCGTCCTCGCGCCCGGGCGGCTCGCCGAGCGGCTGGCGCAGGGTCGCCACCTCTACCTCGTGTCCGCGCCGAGCGAGCTCGGCGCTGAGGTCCTCAACTATCCGCTCCTCGCCGCCGACAACTGGCGAGAACGACTGAGCGACCATCAGGATCCGCATCCGCGCCACCCTAACCGGCCCGGGTGCTGTCGTCCTTTGTGTCGCATAGCGCTACAAAGGACGACAGCACCTCCCCGCCCACACCGAATCGAGCCCTTGCAAGCCGCCTCCCCAACGCCGCCGACGATCTCCGTCGTCATCTGCGCCTACACGGACGAGCGCCTGGAGCTGCTCGCCGCCGGAGTCGAGTCGCTGCGCAACCAGACCGTCGCCCCCCACGAGATCGTCCTCGTGATCGATCACGCGCCGGAGCTGGAGGTGGTCTGTCGCCAGCGCTGGCCCGAGGCCGTGGTCCTCGCCAACCGCGAGCGGCAGGGCCTCTCCGGGGCCCGCAACACCGGCGTCGCCGAGTGCGCCGGCGAGGTCGTCGCCTTCCTCGACGACGACGCCGCCGCGGCGCCGAACTGGATCGAGCGGCTCGGCGCCGCCTACGCCGACCCCAACGTGCTCGGAGCGGGCGGCACCGTGCGACCGAACTGGTCGACCGCGCGGCCGGGCTGGTTCCCGGCCGAGTTCGACTGGGTCGTCGGCTGCACCCACTCGGGGATGCCGCAACGAGTTCAGGCGGTGCGCAACCTGGTCGGCGCCAACATGTCGTTCCGCCGCGAGGCCCTGATCGAGGCGGGCGGCTTCCGCCACGAGCTGGGCCGGATCGGCAAGATCCCGGCCGGCGCCGAGGAGACCGACCTCTCGATCCGGGTCGGGCAGCAGAATCCCGGCTGCGAGATCCTCTATGACCCCGCGGCCGCGGTCGACCACTTCGTCCCCGCCGAGCGCGCCAGCTTCGGGTACTTCACCTCGCGCTGCCGCGGCGAGGGCCGCTCGAAGGCGATCCTCGCCGGCCTGGTCGGCAGTGACGACGGCCTCGCCGAAGAGCGCGCGTACACCAGCCGCACCCTGCCGCTCGGCTTCCTGCGCGGCATCGGCGACGCCTTCCGCGGCGACTTCCACGGCCTGGCGCGGGCGGCGATGCTGGTCGTCGGCCTGGCGACCACGACCGGGGGCTACCTCGGCGGCCACGGCGAGGCCAAGCGGATCGCCAGGCGCCGCGAGCAGGCCGAAGCCCCGTCACGGCCCCTGCGGGTCTTGATGGTGACGCCGCGCAGCCCCCTGCTCCAGGGCGGGGTCGAGCGCCACGTGATGGAGACGAGCAGGCGGATCGCGGCAAGCGGGGCCGAGGTCGAGGTCCTCTGCACCGAGCCCGGCGGCCCGAAGCTCGCCGAGGAGGTGCGCGACGGGGTGACGATCCGCACCGTCCGCTCCTGGCCCGCCGACCGCGACTGGTGCCTGGCGCCGCGGCTGTGGCGGGAGATGTCGCGCCGGCCCTGGGACGTCGTCCACGTCCAGAGCTACCACACGCTGGTGGCGCCACTGGCGATGCTGCGGGCGCTGACCCTGCACATCCCTTATGTAGTGACCTTCCATGGCGGCGGCCATTCCCAGGCGCACCGCAACCGGGCCCGCACCGGCCAGCGCCGGCTGCTGCGGCCGCTGCTCGCCCGGGCGGCGCGCCTGGTCGCGGTCGCCCGCTTCGAGATCGACGAGTACGGCGGCGAGCTCGGGCTCGGCCCCGACCACTTCGCGCTGATCCCCAACGGGACCGACCTCGCCTTCGCCGAGACCGGCGCCGCCCCGCGCCGCGACGGCGCCGCCACGATCGCCTCGATCGGGCGGCTGGAGCGCTACAAGGGCCACCACCGGGTGATCGAAGCCTTCCCCGAGGTCCTCAGCCTGAAGCCGGAGACGACCCTGAGCGTGGTCGGCAGCGGCCCCTACGAGGACGCCCTGCGCCGCCTCGCCGACGAGCTCAACGTCTCCGCCCAGGTCATCTTCACCAGCACCCCCGCCGACCAGCCGCGGGCGATGGCGGAGCTGCTGAGCGGGATCTCGGTGGTGGTGCTGATGAGCGAGTTCGAGACCCACCCCCTGGTCGCGCTCGAGGCGGCGGCCGCCGGCTGCCGCCTGCTCGTCGCCGACGCCAGCGGCCTCGGCGAGCTCGCCCGCGAGGGCTTCGCCCGGGCGATCCCGCTCGACGAGGACCCGGCCGCGATCGGCAGGGCCGTGGTCGAGGAGCTGGGCAAGCCGCCCCAGGACAAGCGTCCCACCCTCGCCTCCTGGGACGAGTGCGCGGACCGGCTCCTGGAGCTGTACGGCGCCGTCGCCCACGCCTAGCGCGCCTCCGCGCGCCGACAAACGTCCACTCGTGGAGCATCCGGTTGAAGTCCCCTGTGCAAGGGCCGATCCCCTTGTGCATGGCCACTCGCCTCCACACCCGCTTCGGCCTCCTGGCGATCGCGACCTGCGCCGTCCTTGCGGGCTTCGCCTTCACCGCCGCCCGCTCCGACGCCAAGCCCAGCTCGGTGCTGATGCGCACCTTCGCCCGCGGCGCCACCGCCTCCGCCTCGAAGCTGAGCGTCGTCCCGCAGTCGCCGGCCAACGGCACCACCGTCTCCGGCACGGTCTCCTGGGAGGTCAAGGCCTCCAGTGGCCGCGTCTACAGGGTCGACTTCGCGATCGACGGAGCCGTCAGGTCATCCGACTCGCGCTACCCCTTCGCCTACGGCAGCCTCGACACCACGGCGCTCGCCGATGGCCGCCACACCCTCACCGCGACCGCCTACGGCAAGGGCTCACGGCCGGCGAGCGCGGCCGTGAGCGTGGTCGTGTCGAACAGCGCGCCGGCGGCCCCCACCCCCGCCTCGGCGCCCACGCCTGTGCCTACTCCCACCCCGACGCCTACTCCTACTTCCGCGCCCATCGCAACCCCAGCGCCCGCTCCCACGTCCGAGCCGTCGCCGGCGCCCGAACCGAGCCCGGTCCCCAGCCCCGCCCCCACGTCCGATCCAGCTCCCGCCCCGACTCCCGCCGCCGCCTCCTCGATCTACTGGGGCGGCTGGATCGGCAGCCAGCTGACCGGAACCGAGGCGCCCTGGGACATGAACGCGGTCTCGGCCCTGGAGAAGAAGGCGGAAAAGAAGCTCTCGATCGTCAACTTCTCCGCCCCCTTCGCCAACTGCGGCGGCTCGTCCTGCAGCTATTACAACTTCCCCCAGGGCGAGATGAACAGCATCCGCTCCCACGGCGCGATCCCCTTCTACAGCTGGGGCTCGCAGTCGATCCCGGTGCCCTCCAACCTGAGCGAGCCGAACTTCCAGCTCTCCGACGTGATCGAAGGCCACCACGACGCCTACATCCGCAAGTTCGCGGAAGCGGCGAAGGCCTGGGGCCATCCCTTCTTCCTCCGCTTCAACTGGGAGATGAACGGCGGCTGGTTCGCCTGGGCCGAGGGCGTCAACGGCAACAAGTCCGGCGAGTACGTCGCCGCCTGGCGCCACGTGCACGACATCTTCACCCAGGTCGGCGCCACCAACGCGACCTGGGTCTGGTGCCCCAACGTCGACCCCGAACACCAGATGCAGGACCTCGGCAAGCTCTACCCCGGCGACGCCTACGTCGACTGGACCGGCCTCGACGGCTACAACTGGGGGACCAACCCGGCCCGGCCCGACCGCTGGCGCAGCTTCGACTCGCTCTACGGCTCCACCTACAGGGAAATCACCAACACGATCGCCCCCTCGAAGCCGCTGATGATCAGCGAGGTCGGGTCGAGCGAGTACGGCGGCTCGAAGGCGGCCTGGATCAAGGACATGCTCGCCAAGATCCCCACCGCCTACCCGAAGATCCGCGGCCTGCTCTGGTTCGAGAAGTTCGACGACGGCATGGACTGGCCGATCGAGACCTCCGCCGGCGCTACCGCGGCCTTCGCCGAAGGCATCCAGAACCCCGCGTACGCGAGCAGCGGCTACGCCTCCCTGGCCGGTTCCGGCCCGGTCCAAGCCGTGAGCTAGCGCCGTCCCGCCAGGCCGGTCGGGCGGCTGTTGTCAAGAGCACCTAGGACAAATGTCCAGCGATCTTGCAGTTCTTGAATCTGCCCGGAGAGGGGCCGATGGGTCTGCATGCCCGCCACCGACACCGCTCGCCGCTCGCTCCGCCGACTGCTGAGCGCCGGCGCGATCGCCTCGGCCCTGCTCGTCGCCGCGCCGGGCACCGGCGCCGCCAGGAGCGCCGACGCCGGCCAGGACAGCCCCGGGCGCGCCGGCCTCTCCGGCGCTCGCGAGCTGCGCGGGCCCAGCTGCAAGGCCGAGGCCCGGCCCGGCACGTCCGCCAGACTGCGGCGGATCGAACGCCGCCGCGTCAAGCGTTGCACCCGTCCGGTCAAGGCTTCCACCTCCGCCGCCACCGGGCCGCTCTACTGGGGCGCCTGGATCGGCAGCCAGCTGACCGGCGACGAGGCGCCGTGGGACATGGGCGCCGTCAGCAAGTTCGAAGGCATGGCCGGCAAGGGCGCCTCGGCGGTCAACTTCTCCTCCCCCTTCGCCGACTGCTCGTCCAGCTGCTCCTACTACAAGTTCCCGGAGGAGCAGATGGAAGCGATCCGCGCCCACGGCTCGATGCCCTTCTTCAGCTGGGCCTCGAACGCCACCCCGGGCAGCCTCGACCAGCCGGACTTCCAGCTCTCCGACGTGATCGAAGGCCACCACGACGCCTACATCCGCGAATTTGCCGAAGCCGCCCGCGACTGGGGCCACCCCTTCTTCCTCCGCTTCAACTGGGAGATGAACGGCAACTGGTTCGGCTGGTCGGAGGGCGTCAACGGCAACCAGCCCGGCGAATACGTCGCCGCCTGGCGCCACGTGCACGACATCTTCATCCAGGTCGGCGCCACCAACGCGACCTGGGTCTGGTGCCCCAACGTCGACCCGGAAAGCAAGCTGCACGACCTCGCCTCGCTCTACCCCGGCGACGCCTACGTCGACTGGACCGGACTCGACGGCTACAACTGGGGCACCAACCCGGCCCGGCCCGACCGCTGGCGCAGCTTCGACGATCTCTTCAAGTCGACCTACGACCGCATCGCCGAAACGATCGCCCCCGGCAAGCCGCTGATCATCAGCGAGGTCGGCTGCTCGGAGTACGGCGGCTCCAAGGCCGAATGGATCGCCGACGCGCTGGAGTCGGCCCGGACCAACTACCCGTTGCTGCGCGGCCTGCTCTGGTTCGAGAAGTTCGACGACGGCATGGACTGGCCGATCGAGAGCTCGAGCAGCTCCGCCGCCGCCTTCGCCGCCGGCATCCAGAGCCCGTCCTACCTCGGCAATGCCTTCGCCTCGATCGGGCCGGGAACGATCCAGCCGACCGGCTGATCCGTACGGGACGGAGACGGGTCGTCCCTAGACTCCCCCAATTCGGGGCCAGGAAAGAGAGAGATGCAGACGCGCACAGCGAAGATCAAGGCAGCAATGGCGACGACGGCGATAGCGCTGGCGGCGACGCTGGCGATCGCCCAGCTCGCCCCGGCCGACGGACCCCACCCCGGCCCCACCCAGCACGGCAAGAAGAAGAAGGTCCAGCCCAAGCAGCGCGGCAGCTACTGGGGCGCCTGGATCGGCAGCCAGCTGACCGGCGGCCAGCCGCCCTGGGACATGTCCGCGGTCAGCCACTTCGAAGGCATGGTCGGCAAGGGCCTCTCCCTGATCGAGTTCGCCGCCCCGTTCGCCGAATGTGGCAGCGACCCTTGCACCCCTTACAGGTTCCCTCGATTCGAGATGGACACGATCCGCAACTACGGCGCCGTCCCCTTCTTCAGCTGGGGCTCGCAGTCGACCCCGGTCCCGCTCGACCTCAACGAGCCGGCCTTCCAGCTCGCCGACATCGCCAACGGCACCTATGACAGCTACATCCGCGAATTCGCCGAAGGCGCCAGGGCCTGGGGCCACCCCTTCTTCCTCCGCTTCGACTGGGAGATGAACGGCAACTGGTTCCCCTGGGCCGAGGACGCCAACGCCAACAACCCCGGCGAGTACGTCGCCGCCTGGCGCCACGTGCACGACATCTTCACCCAGGTCGGCGCGACCAACGCGACCTGGGTCTGGTGCCCCTACGTGAATTCCTCACCGCAGATGCGCCCGCTCGCGACCTTCTACCCCGGCGACGAATACGTCGACTGGACCTCGCTGGACGGATTCAACTGGGCCAGCAACGGGGTCAACCCGGCGCCCTGGACCACCTTCGACAAAATCTTCAGCGGCAGCTACCGGACGATCACCAAGAAGATCGCCCCCAGCAAGCCGATGATCCTGGCGGAGATGGCCTCCGGCGGCAAAGGCCACGCCAAGGCGACCTGGATCAGCCAGATGTTCAAAGACCTGCGCACCAAGTATCCGCGCGTCCGCGGCCTGATCTGGTTCGAGCAGGTCGACCGTGGCGTGCAGTGGCCGCTCGAGACGGCGCCGAAAGTGACCGAAGCCTTCAGCCGCGGCATCCATCAGCGGGGGTTCAAGGCCAACGCCTTCTCCGCCCTCGAAGCCCCGAAAGTCGTGCCGCCGAGCTGATCCGCGCCGCCAGGCCGGTCGTAGACCTGAGACACGCATCGCAGCAAAGCCCGGGCACAGGGTTTCCGGGTTTAGGGCAAATCACCAGCTGCCGATGAAGAAGACGATGAAGACCAGACACCGACCTCCCTCAGGCCTCGTCGCTGTGCTGGCCCTGATCGTCCTCGCCGCCTGCGCACTGGCGTCGGCAAGCGCCTTCGCCAAGTCCAAGCCGCCGCCGAAGCCGCTCTACTGGGGCGCCGTGATCGGCAGCCAGCTGACCGGGGAAGCGGCGCCGTTCGACTTCGGCGCCGTCGAAGCCTTCGAGCGCAACGCCCGCAAGGGAATCTCGATCCTCAGCTTCTCCTCCCCCTTCGCCGACTGCTTCACGATCTGCCGCACCTTCCCCTTCCCCACGCTGGCGATGGAAACGCTGCGCCAACACGGCACGATCCCGTTCCTCTCCTGGGCCTCGCAATCGGTGCCCTCGAGCCTGAACGAGCCCGACTACACGCTGAAAGCGATCACCAACGGCTCCCAGGACGCCTACATCGAAGGCTTCGCCGAACAGGCGCAGGAGTGGGGCCGGCCCTTCTTCCTCCGCTTCGACGCCGAGATGAACGGCTTCTGGTTCCCCTGGAGCGAGGGCGTCAACGGCAACAAGCCGGGCGAATTCGTCGCCGCCTGGCGCCATGTGCACGACATCTTCACCCGGGTCGGCGCCAACAACGCGACCTGGGTCTGGTGCCCCAACGTCGACTTCACCGCCAACCTCACCCGGCTCGAGAAGCTCTACCCCGGCGACGCCTACGTCGATTGGACCTGCCTCGACGGGTTCAACTGGGGCAAGACCCGCAACTCGGCCGGCTGGCAGACCTTCGGCGAAGTCTTCGACTCGACCTACAAGCGAATCGCCAAGGTCGCCCCGAGCAAGCCGATGGTGATCGGCGAGGTCGCCTCCGAAGAGCGCGGCGGCTCGAAGCCGAACTGGATCAAGGAAACCCTGCAGACGATCCCCACGAAGTACCGCAAGGTGCGCGCCCTGATCTGGTTCGACGAAAAGGACCAGGGCATGCACTGGCCGATCGAGAGCTCGAAGTCGGCGACCAACGCCTTCGCCAAGGCGGTCTCGCGCTCGCTCTACCGCGCCAACACCTTCAGCGAGCTGCCCCCGGGCCCGGTGCAGCCACCGGGCCCGGGGCTGGCTGGCGGCTAGCTAGCCGAGGCGCGCTTCGAGCGCCTCGAGCTGGGCGGAGATCTCCGCCGGCAGCTTGTCGCCGAACTTGGCGAGGTGCTCCTGTAGCTGCGGCAGCTGCGCCTTGACCAGCTCGGTGTCGACGCTGAGCAGCTCCTTCATCGCCTCCGGGGAGACGTTGAGGCCGTCGGCGTTGATCGCGCCCTCGGTCGGCAGCAGGCCGATCGGGGTCTCGACCGCGTCGGCTTCGTCTTCGCAGCGGCGGAAGACCCACTCAAGCACGCGGCTGTTCTCGCCGAAGCCGGGCCAGAGGAACTTGCCGTCGGCGTCTTTGCGGAACCAGTTGACGTAGAAGACCCGCGGCAGGTCCGCGCCCTCGCGCTTGCCGACCTCGAGCCAGTGGGCGAAGTAGTCGGCCATGTTGTAGCCGCAGAACGGCAGCATCGCCATCGGGTCGAAGCGCAGCTGGCCGACGGCGCCGGCAGCGGCGGCGGTGGTCTCCGAGGACATCGTCGCCCCCATGAAGACCGCGTGCTCCCAGTCGAACGCCTCCTGGACCAGCGGCACCACGGTGGCGCGGCGGCCGCCGAAGAGGAAGGCGTCGATCGGCACGCCGGCCGGGTCTTCCCACTCAGGCGCGATCGATGGGCACTGCGAGGCGGGGGTGGTGAAGCGCGCGTTCGGGTGCGCGGCGGGAACCTCGGACTCGGGGGTCCAGTCGTTGCCGTGCCAGTCGATCGCGTGCGCCGGCGCCTCGCCGGTCATGCCCTCCCACCAGATGTCGCCGTCGTCCGTCTTGGCGCAGTTGGTGAAGATCGAGTTGCGCTCGATCGTGTCCATGGCATTCGGGTTCGTCTTGTGGGACGTGTTCGGCGCCACGCCGAAGAAGCCGGCCTCGGGGTTGACCGCGTAGAGGCGGCCGTCCTCGCCGAACTTCATCCAGGCGATGTCGTCGCCGACGGTCTCGACCTTCCAGTCGGGCAGGGTCGGGACCAGCATCGCCAGGTTGGTCTTGCCGCAGGCCGAGGGGAAGGCGCCGGTGATGAACTTGGACTTGCCCTCGGGCGAGGTCAGTTTGAGGATCAGCATGTGCTCGGCCAACCAGCCCTCGTCGCGGGCCATCGCCGAGGCGATCCGCAGCGCGAAGCACTTCTTGCCGAGCAGGGCGTTGCCGCCGTAGCCGGAGCCGTAGGACCAGATTTCGCGGCTCTCCGGGTAGTGGACGATGTACTTGTTGTCCCCGTTGCAGGGCCAGGAGACGTCCTCGACGCCCTCGGTCAGCGGCATCCCGACCGAGTGCACGCAGGGGACGAACTCGCCGTCGGTGCCGAGCACGTCGAGGGCGCCCTTGCCCATCCGGGTCATGATCCGCATGTTGGTGGCGACGTAGGCCGAGTCGGTCAGCTGGATGCCGATCTCGGCGATCTCGGAGCCGAGCGGGCCCATCGAGAACGGGACCACGTACATGGTGCGGCCGACCATCGAGCCCTTGAAGAAGCCGTTCAGCTCCTCGCGCATCGCGGCCGGGTCGCGCCAGTTGTTGGTCGGGCCGGCGTCCACCTCACGCTCGGAGCAGATGAAGGTGCGGTCTTCGACCCGGGCCACGTCGGCGGGGTCGGAGAGAGCGAGGTAGGAGTTCGGCCGCTTGGCGTCGGAGAGCTTCTCGAAGGTGCCGGCGGCGATCAGGGTCTGGGCCAGGGAGTCGTACTCCTCCGCCGAGCCGTCGCACCAGTGGATCGCGTCGGGCTGAGTCAGGGCCGCGATCTCATCGACCCAGGCCAAAAGTTTCGCGTGGGTGGTAAGCGCCGCGGGGGGGGCCGTGGTCAAGTCGCTCATTCGCCTCTCTCTATTTCTTCGGTTTCAAGCCGACGAGACTGACGTCGGCATCCTTGTTGAGGATCTTCAAAGTCGCAGTTGCCTGCTTGCCATCGGAGAAAATCACCGCACAAGTAAACGTCTGACCTGCCTCAACCTTTTGGTCGGAGGGACAATCGACGGACTTGATCTTGGCATGAAGCGTCTTCTCCAGGTTGCTCTGGATCGCCCCCTCGGCCTTGACGTCATCGATCACGGTTTCCCCGCAACCCGCTGCGGCAAACGCGATCACCAGCAGCAAAAGGGCCGCGGCCCAGCGAACGGAGACGTTCAATCTTCCTCCTTTAGGGGCGGGATTCACCGCCGGGAGTATCCCAACCGGAGACGACAACCCGGACAGAGGAGCCGTTGGATAGGGTTCCGCGCCGCATGAGGTTCTACGAGTTCGAGGCGCGGAAGATCGTCGAGCTGGCCGGGATCCCGGTCACCAAATACGGCTTCTGCACGACCGCTGATGAGGCCCGGCAGGCTGCCGAGGAGATCGGCGGGCCCGTGGTGATCAAGTCCCAGGTGCTCTCCGGGGGCCGGATGAAGGCCGGCGGCGTCAAGTTCGCCGACACCCCGGACGAGGCCGCCGCCCACGCCGCGGACATCCTCGAGCTGGAAATCAACGGTCACATGCCGAAGGGCGTTCTCGTCGATCCCAAAGCCGAGGTCAAGCAGGAGTACTACGCGAGCGTCGTCTGGGACGGGACCGCGAAGAAGCCGCTGATGCTGTTCAGCGACATGGGCGGGATCGACATCGAGGAGGTCGCCGAGACCCACCCCGACCACGTCGGCCGCGGCCACGTCTCCAATCTGATGCCGATCCCCGACTTCGAGGCCAAGCAGGTGATCGCCGCCACCGGCGTCACCGGCTCACAGCTGAACCGGGCGACCCCGATCCTGGCCAAGCTGGCCCGCCTCCTCCGCGACAACGACATGACCCTGGCCGAGATCAACCCGCTGGCCGAGCTCACCGACGGCAGCTTCGTCGCCCTCGACGCCCACATGGAGATGGAGGCCGAGGCGGTCGGCCGCCAGAAGGGCCTGCTCCGCAAGCGGCTGGAGATCGCCGAGGACGACACCCGCGAGGTCTACGAGCCCTCCGACTTCGAGCGCAACGTCGCCGCGATCGACGCCGCCGACCACCGCGGCGTGATCCAGGGCAAGGACCACGGCTTCGAAGGCAACCTGGGCCTGGTGATCGGCGCCGGCGGCGGCTCGCTGACCCTGACCGATGCCGTCCGCAGCCAAGGCGGCAAGCCGGCCAACTACTCCGAGATCGGCGGCAACCCCTCCGTCGCCAAGGCCTGCGGCCTGGCCAAGGAGGTGCTCGAAAAGGACGGCGTCGAGAAGATCGCGGTGATGATGTCGATCGTCTCCAACACCCGCGTTGACATCGTCGCCCGCGGCGTCATCAAGGCCTGCCTCGAGCTCGAGAAGGACCCGGGCGAGACGATCGCGATCTTCCGCATCCCCGGTGCCTGGGAGGACGAGGGCTTCAAGATCCTCGAGCGCTACGGGGTCGAGACCTGCGACCGCTCCGTCTCGCTCTGGGAGGCCGCCGGCCGCGCCGTCGCCAAGATCCAGGGAGCGCCGGCATGATTGGCGCTTTTCTCGGCTATATGACGGATAAGGCGCCACCGGAGGCCGCTCGATGAGCATCCTCCTCAACAAGGAGACGACCTTCATCGTCCAGGGGATCACCGGCCGCGAGGCGGTCAACCTCACCCGCGAGTGCCTCGACTACGGCTCCAAGGTCGTCGGCGGCGTCACCCCCGGCCGCAAGGGCCGCGAGGTCCACGGCGTCCCGGTCTTCGACACCGTCGCCCAGGCCGTCGAGCACCACGGCGGCCCGATCGACGGCTCCGTCGTCACCGTCCCCCCCGCGTTCACCAAGGATGCGGTCCTCGAGGCGATCCTCAACGGGATCAAGCTGATCGTGATCGTCACCGAGCGCATCCCCCGCCGCGACGTTGCCCAGATGGTCGAGCTGGCGAACATGAACGGCGCCCGCATCATCGGCCCCAACTGCCTCGGCCTGATCGTCCCGAACGTCTGCAAGATGGGCGGCATCGGCGGCCCCGCCAAAGACGCGGCCAAGGCCTACGCCCCCGGCCCGGTCGGCGTGATGAGCCGCTCCGGCGGGATGACCACCGAGATCTCCTCCTCCCTCACCCAGGCCGGCCTCGGGGTCTCCACCGCCGTCTCGATCGGCGGCGACGCGATCATCGGCTCCGCCTACGCCGAGCTGATGCCCTACTTCGAGGCCGACGAGGAGACCCAGGCGATCGTCATCTACACCGAGCCCGGCGGCCGCATGGAGGCCCAGCTCTCCGAATGGGTCGCCGACAACGCCAGCCGCCTGCCGATCGTCGCCTTCATGGCCGGCAAGTTCATGGACGACGAGGAGATGAAGGGGATGAGCTTCGGCCACGCAGGAACCATTGTCGAGGGGGTAGAGGACACGGCGACCGAGAAGATCGCCCGCCTCGAAGCGGCCGGGATCCGCGTCGTCGAGCGGATTGACGAGATCCCCGACGCCGTCAAGGAGAAGCTGGGAGCGGCGGCCTGATGGCGGAGAAGCTGAACAAGGTCTTCATCGACGTCGAGGTCGACGCCTCCGTCGCCGACGACGCGGCCCTCGCCGCCAAGCTCGAGGAAGTCTGCCCCGTCGACATCTACAAGGACGCCGGCGGCCGGGTCGAGATCGTCGAGCAGAACCTCGACGAGTGCGTCCTCTGCAAGCTCTGCATCGAAGCGTCCCCCCCGGGGACGGTGCACGTCAAGAAGCTCTACGACGGCACCGAGCTCAGCTAGCTGCGGCCGCTGAGCTCGCACCGGCCGCTTCGGCGGCCGCGATCAGCAGCCCGCCGGACTCGACCAGCATCTGCGCTTCCTCGCGCAGGCGGTCGGGGATGACGACCATCCCCGCCAGCCGATCCAGCAGCGCCGCGTCACCCTCAATCTCGACGCCGGGTACACCGGCGGGCCCGCTGACAACCGCCGCCACGACCTCGATCGGGGAACCGGAGAGGGTCAGGTCGGGCTCGCCGGTGCCGCCGCGGGAACCGGCGATCCAGGCGTCGCGGGCGCGCAGGGCGTAGCTCTCGCCTTCGGTGCGCAGGCCAAGGTCGAAGCTGGCCTCGACCGGTGGGCGCAGAATCACCCGCAGCGCGTTGGGCAGCGAGGAGGGCGCCAGCCCGACCACGTCCTCAGCCTTCTGCAGCTCCATCCCCCAGCGGGCCAGCTCGATCAGCGGCCGTTCGAGGCCGCGGCCGAGCGCGGTCAGCTCGTAGACGGTGGCGGCGGCCGGGCCGGCGAGCTCGCGGCGGTCGACTACGCCGTCGGCCTCGAGGTCGCGCAGGCGCTTGGTGAGGACGTCGGTCGGGGCGCCCCCGACGGCGCGGGCGAGGTCGCGGAAACGCAGCGGGCCCAGCATCAGCTCGCGCACGATCAGCAGCGACCAGCGCTCGCCGACGCTGTCGAGGGCAAAGGCGAGGCTGCACGGCTGTCCATATTCCCGGCTCACAGGCGGCATTCTAACAGGGCGATTTGAATTTCAAAGCAAGCGCTTTGAAATCTGGTACGGTTCCGCCGCTGCCATGAACCGGATCGCCGATCTCACCTGGAAGCATCCAAAGCTCGTCCTCTCCGTCGTCGGCGTCTTCGCCCTGCTCGCCGTCGCCTTCGGGCACGACGTCGAGCACCACCTCAAGGCCGCCGGCTTCACCGATCCCTCCTCCGAGAGCGAGCAGGCGACCAACCTCTTGACCGGCGCGCTTGGCTACGACGCCAACCCCGGCATCGTCCTCGTCGTCCGCGCCCCCGGCGGCGGCAAGCTCGAGACGACCAGCCCGCTGGTGCGCCGCGAGGTCGGTCAGCTCAGCTCCGAAGTCGCGAAGGCGCAGTACGTCGGCCGCGTCGTCGACCCTCTCCGCGACCCCCGGGCCGGGGCGGAGCTGGTCGCCGCCGACGGGCGCTCACTGGTCGTCCTCGGCTACCTCTCCACCGCCGACCGCGAGAGCGCCGGTGGAATCGCCGCCGAAGCCGTGCAGCCGGCGGTCGACCGCAGCAAGCTCGACGTGACGATGGGCGGCTATGCCGCCAGCTTCAACGAAGTCAACGACCAGACCAAAACCGACCTGACCAAGGCTGAGCTGATCGCCTTCCCACTGCTGGCGCTGCTGCTCCTGGTTGTCTTCCGCGGCGTCGTCGCGGCCGCGATCCCGCTCGTGATCGGCGGCATCTCGATCGTCGGCACGCTGCTGGTGCTGCGGATCATGTCGCAGTTCGTCGACACCTCGGTCTTCGCGCTCAACATCGCCACCGGCCTCAGCCTCGGGTTAGCCGTGGACTACGCGCTGCTGCTGGTCTCGAGGTACCGGGAGGAGATCGCCGCCGGCGGCGCCACCCGCGAGGCGCACCGCCGCACCGTCACCACCGCCGGGCGCACCGCCCTCTTCTCCGGCTTCACCGTCGCCGCGGCAATGGCGGCACTGGTGATCCTGCCCCAGCGCTTCCTCTACTCGATCGCCGTCGCCGGAGCCTCGGTCGGGATTCTCTCGGCGGTGATCGCGATGCTCGTCGTGCCCTCGATGCTGGCGCTGCTGGGAACCCGGATCGACGCGCTCTCGATCCGCCGCGGCCCCGCCGTCTCCGATGAGTCCGGCGGCTGGTACCGGCTCGCCCGCGGGGTCATGCGCCGTCCGGTCCTCGTCGCCCTCGCCAGCTCGGCCCTGCTGCTGGCGGCGGCGTCGCCACTGCTCTGGACCACCCTCACCGGCCCCAGCGCCCAGGCGGTGCCACCAGGCAAGCCTTCGTTTGAAGCCAACAGCTACGCCGAAGCCCACTACCCGCGCGACCTCACCGAGGCGGTCACGGTCACCGTCGACGGCACGGCCGGCCCGAACCAGCTGGCGGCCTTCCAGCGCCACGTCATGGGAGTCGACGGCGTCGTCCGGGGCACCTCCTTCGCCCGCGCCAGTGACCAGGTCGCCTACGCCAACTTCGCCCTTGACGAAAAAGCGCTGGCCGAAGGCGCCCAGAACAGCGTCAAGGCGATCCGGGCGCTGACGCCGCCGGCCGCGACCGCGGCCCTCGTCTCCGGCAACACCGCCGGCTTCATCGACCAGAAGCAGAGCCTCACCGAACACCTGCCGCTGCTGGTCGCGATCATCTGCGCGACCACGCTGATCCTGCTCTTCCTGCTCACCGGCTCGGTGATCCTGCCGCTGAAGACGCTGCTGATGAACGCGATGACCTTGGGAGCGACCCTCGGCATCCTCGTCCTCGCCTTCCAGGACGGCTGGCTCGACGGCCTCTTCGCCTACAGCGGCCCGGCGGCGATCGAGGTGACCAGCCTGGTCTTCCTCTTCGCGGTGATCTTCGGCCTCGCCACCGACTACGCGGTGCTGGTGATGGCCCGGATCAAAGAGCAGCACGACGCCGGCGAGAGCAACGAGGAGGCGGTCGCGATCGGCATCGCCCGCACCGGCCGCGTGATCACCGCCGCCGCCCTGATGATCGCCGTCGTCTTCCTCGCCTTCGGCGTCAGCTCCGTCTTCTTCATGAAGCAGATCGCGGTCGGCATGGCCGTCGGCGTCCTCCTCGACGCCACCATCGTCCGCGCCCTTCTCGTCCCCGCCCTGATGCGCCTGCTCGGCGAGTGGAACTGGTGGGCACCCGCCCCCCTCCGCCGCCTCCAGCTTCGTTTCGGCTTCTCCGAGGCCTGACTTCTCCCAAAGCAGTGCCTACGGGTCGGGCGTGCCGCAAGGCGCGCTCCCGGCCCGTGCCGCCGATCGCTACTGGGAAAAGAACCGCCTCATCTTCTACAGAGAAGGGGTATACGTGACGTGCGTCACATTACTGGTATATAAATTTATATCCGGGTAACGTATACACCGATGGATGCATCGGTTGCCAGAACTCGCCTTGCCCGGGCCGATCGGATGGAGCAGACGCTGCTTGCGGCGCACGCTTTGTTTGCGGAGCGTGGGTATGCGGCGGTGAAGATGGACGAGATCGCGGCTTCGGTCGGGGTCACCAAGCCGCTGCTCTACAACTACTTCGGCAACAAGGAGCAGCTCTACATCACCTGCATGGAGCGGGCGGGCGACTCCTTGACGGCGACGGTCGCGACGGCGGTCGGGGCGACGGCCAGTCCCGGCGACGCGCTCGGGGCCGGCGTCCGCTCCTTCTTCTCCTTTCTCGACAGCGACCGCGCCGCCTGGGCCGTGCTCTTCGACGAGACGCTGCCCCGCGGCGGCGAGCTCGCCGAGCGCGTCGCCGACTACCGCGGCCGGATCGTCGAGCTCGTCTCCGGGTCAATGCTGGCTCAGCTGCCACAGGAAAAACGGGATGCCGCACGGATCGAGATCGAAGCCCTCTCCACCGCCCTGCTCGGCGCCGCCGAGGCGCTTGCCCGCTGGTGGCTGCGGACCGAGGAGATCAGCGCCAACGATGCCGCCGAGCTGCTGATCTCGACGATCGAGCCCGGCCTGCGGGCGCGCTCGGCCTCCCCCACCTCACAACCCCCCGACCAAGGAAGCAAAAACTCATGAACAGCAAAACCCGGCGGGTTGCCGTCGTCGGCGGCAACCGGATCCCGTTCGCGCGCTCCAACAGCGTCTACTCGCACGCGTCCAACCAGGACATGCTCACCGCCGCCCTCGACGGGTTGATCGACCGCTTCAACCTCGACGGCGAGAGGCTCGGCGAGGTCGCCGGCGGCGCCGTGCTGAAGCACTCGCGCGACCGCGACCTGGCCCGCGAGAGCGTCCTCAGCACCCGCCTCGCCCCGGAGACGCCCGCCTACGACGTCCAGCAGGCCTGCGGCACCGGCCTCGAGACGACGGTCCTGGTCGCCAACAAGATCGCCCTCGGGCAGATCGACTCCGGCATCGCCTGCGGCGCCGACACCACCTCCGACGCGCCGATCGCGCTCAACGAGCAGCTGCGCGAGACCCTGCTGGACGCCAACCGGCAGAGCTCCACCCTTGGCAAGCTGCGCACGCTCGCCAACGTCCGCCCCGGCCACATCATTCCCGCGGTTCCGCGCAACGAGGAGCCGCGCACCGGCCTCTCGATGGGCGAGCACTGCGCGATCATGGCGACCGAATGGGAGATCGGCCGGACCGAGCAGGACGAGCTCACCCTGGCCAGCCACGAGAACCTCGCCGCCGCCTACGAGCGCGGCTTCCTCGACGACCTGATCACCCCGTACCTGGGGCTGGAGCGCGACCAGAACCTGCGCCCGGGCTCCAGCCTGGAGAAGCTGGCGAAGCTGAAACCGGTCTTCGGCGGTCCCGAGGGGACGATGACCGCGGCCAACTCGACCCCGCTCAGCGACGGCGCCTCGGCCACCCTGCTGGCCTCGGAGGAGTGGGCCAAAGAGCGCGGGCTGCCGATCCTCGCCTACGTCAGCGAGGGCCAGACGGCGGCGGTCGACCACGTCCACAAGCGCGAAGGGCTGCTGATGGCGCCCGCCTACGCGATGCCGACGATGCTCGACCGCGCCGGCCTGAAACTGCAGGACTTCGACTACTACGAGATCCACGAGGCCTTCGCGGCGCAGGTGCTCTGCACGCTGAAGGCCTGGGAAGACGCCGACTTCTGCAAGGAGAAGCTCGGGCGCGACAAACCGCTCGGCAAGATCGACCGCAAGAAGCTCAACGTCAACGGCGGCTCGCTGGCCGCCGCCCACCCGTTCGCGGCGACCGGCGGCCGCATCGTTGCCGGCCTCGCCAAGCAGCTGCACGAAGACGGCAAGGGCCGCGGCGTGATCAGCATCTGCGCCGCCGGCGGCCAGGGCGTCGTCGCAATCCTCGAGAGCGCCGGAGGCCAGAAATGAGCGATCGCTACTCCCAGGTAGTCAACGCGCCCGTCGTTTCCACGATCGCCAAGCAGTTCGGGCTGCCGCAGCCGGTCAGCCTCGACCGCTACAAGGAGGGGGCGCCGGTCGTCGCCGGCCCGGTCCTGACCGGGTCCGCCCCGGGCGGGCGCCTGGAGAAATACCTCCCTGCGTTCCTCGACTCGATCAAGGCCGAACGGGCCGGGACCGAGGGCAGGGCGAAGGCGCTGGTCTTCGACGCCACCGGGATCGCCGACTCGACCGAGCTGGTCGAGCTGCAGCGCTTCTTCTACCCGGCGGTCGGCCGCCTGCAGCGCAGTGGCCGCGTCGTCGTGATCGGCACGCCGCCGGCCGAAGCTGGCTCCGCCCGCGCCCACGCCGCCCAGCGGGCGCTGGAGGGCTTCACCCGTTCGGTAGCCAAGGAGATCGGCGGCAAGGGCGCGACGGCGCAGCTGGTCTACGTCGCCAAAGGCGCCGAGAACGAGCTCGACTCGACCCTGCGGTTCCTGCTCTCGCCGCGCTCGGCCTACGTCTCCGGTCAGGTCATCCAGGTCGGCAAAGGCGTGGCCAAAGCTCCCGAGCTCGATTGGGAGCGACCGCTCGAGGGCAAGGTCGCGCTCGTCACCGGCGCCTCGCGCGGGATCGGCGCCGCGATCGCCGCCACCCTGGCCCGCGACGGCGCCAAGGTGGTCGGACTCGACGTGCCGCAGGCCGCTGATGACCTGCGCGCGGTAACCGGCGCGATCGGCGGCGAAACTCTCGGCCTCGACATCACCGCCAACGACGCCCCGGAGAAGATCGCCAAGCACTTCGCTAAAGGCGTCGACATCGTCGTCCACAACGCCGGCGTCACCAAAGACCGCACGATCGCGAAGATGCCGGAAGAGCGCTGGGCGCAGCTGATGGAGATCAACCTCTCCAGCGAGGAGCGCATCAACGACGCCCTGCTCGATGGCAAACGGCTCAACCCCAATGGCCGCATCGTCTGCGTCTCCTCGATGTCGGGGATCGCGGGCAACTCCGGCCAGACCAACTACGCCGCCTCCAAGGCGGGCGTGATCGGGATGGTCGAGTCGCTCGCCCCCGAGCTGGCGAAACGCAAAGCGACGATCAACGCCGTCGCCCCCGGCTTCATCGAGACGAAGATGACCGGGGCGATGCCGATCGGGCCGCGCGAAGCCGGCCGCCGGCTCAGCAGCCTCAGCCAGGGCGGCCTGCCGGTCGACGTCGCCGAGACGATCGCCTGGTTCGCCAGCCCCGCCTCGACCGGGGTCAACGGCAACACCGTCCGCGTCTGCGGCCAGAACCTGCTGGGAGCCTGAGATGGCCTCCCGCGCTCTCGACCGCTCCCCGAGCATCCTGCCCCTCTACGCCCGTGCCGCGGCGCCGATGATTCCGGGGGCCTCGCTGCTGCCGTTCATCCCCGGCGGCGGTGGTGAGATCCCCGACCTCGACCTGCACCTGGCCGGGGTCACACCGCACCCGTCGGCGGTCGCCGCCTACGCCAGGGTCTGCGGCTTCCCGCTCCACGACCACCTGCCTCCCACCTACCCGCACGTCCTCGCCTTCCCGCTGCAGATGGCGGTGATGGCCGACGGCGGCTTCCCCTTCGGCGCGGTCGGCCTGGTCCACGTCGAGAACCGGATCGAGCAGCACCGCCGCATCGGCCTCGACGAGGAGCTGACGATCGACGTCCGCGCGACCAGGCTACGCCCCCATCCCAAGGGCCGCACCTTCTCCCTGGTGACCACGGTCACGGCCGACGGTGAGGTGGCCTGGGAGAGCGTCAGCACGATGCTGCGCCGCGGCAAGGGCGACGAGGAGGCGCGGGGCGAGAAGTCCTTCCCCTCGCTGCCGCCCGGCATTCCCGCCAGTGCCGAGTGGAAGCTCGGCGGCGACCTCGGCCGCCGCTACGCGGCCGTCTCCGGCGACCGCAACCCGATCCACATGCACGCGCTGACCGCGAAGCCGCTCGGCTTCCCCAGCGCGATCGCCCACGGCATGTGGACCAAGGCGCGCTGCCTGGCGGCGATCGACAGCCGCCTGCCCGACGCCTTCGCTGTCGACGTCCGCTTCCGCAAGCCGATCCTGCTGCCGGCGCGGGTCGAGTTCGCCAGCGCCGAGGAAATCGAAGGCGTGATCGCCTTCGGCGTGCGCGAAGGCAAGCGCCAGACCCCTCACCTCGACGGCCGCCTGGCGCCGCTCGAGGCCAACTCCAAAGCCAAAACCGGGAGGAAGTCCAAGTGACCACCGCCACCGCCACCGATACCGAGAAGAGCGCCAGCGTCGCCGAGCGCGGCATGGGCTTCGGCCTGCGCCAGCTCAACCGCCTCGCCGGCTCCGATCTGCTTGACCGCATCCGGCTCCGCAAACAGGTCGAGCGCGCCCTCTTCCAGGGCACCAAGAACGGCTTCCGCTCGGCGACCGCCGCCGGCCGCACCTTCAAGTCGGCGCAGCAGCTGGGCAAACCGGCGCGGCAGAAGAAGAGCCGGTCAAAGGGCCTGTTCGACCTCGGCCCCGACGACGAGCAGCAGATGTTCCAGGAGGGCGGCCGCGCCTTCGCCGCCGACAAGGTCCGGCCCGCGGCGCACGACGCCGACGACGCCTGCGACACGCCGGTGGAGCTGCTGGCGGAAGCCACCGAGCTCGGCGTCAACATGCTCGGCGTCCCCGAGGAGCTCGGCGGCGTCATGCACGAGCAGTCCGCGGTCACCAGCGTGCTGATCGGCGAGGCCCTCGCCCACGGCGACATGGGCATCGCCTACGCCGCCCTCGCCCCCGGCGCCGTCGCCACCGCGATCGGCCTCTGGGGCAGCGCCGAGCAGGAGGCCACCTACCTGCCGGCCTTCACCGGCGAGGACGTGCCCGCGGCGGCGCTGGCGATCCTCGAGCCGCGGCCGCTGTTCGACCCGCTCCAACTGGAGACGACCGCCACCAAGAAAGGCGACGAGTGGGTGCTGAAGGGCGCCAAGTCGCTGCTGGCCCGGGCCAAGGACTGCGAGCTGTTCGTGATCGCAGCCGAGGCCGAGGGCATCGGCCCAGCCCTGTTCGTCGTCGAGTCCGGGGCCAAAGGCCTCTCGGTCGAAACCGAGCCGGCGATGGGCCTGCGGCCCGCCGCCACCGGCCGGCTGCTGATCGAGAACGTGAAAGTGCCGGCGAGCGCCCTGCTCGGCGAGGGGGACGCCAAGGCGAAGGACTACGTCGACTGCGTCAACCGCGCCCGGGTCGCCTGGTGCGCGCTCGCGGTCGGCTGCTCCCAGGCGGTCCTCGACTACGTGATCCCCTACGTCAACGACCGTCAGGCGTTCGGCGAACCAATCTCCAACCGCCAGGGCGTCGCCTTCGTGGTCTCCGACATCGGCATCGAGAGCGACGGGATGCGGCTCGCCACCTACCGCGCGGCCAGCCGCGCCGACCGCGGCGAGAAGTTCGACCGGGAGGCGGCGATCGCGCGCCGGCTCTGTGCCGTCAAGGGCATGGAGATCGGCTCCCAGGGAGTGCAGCTGCTCGGCGGCCACGGCTTCGTCAAGGAGCACCCGGTCGAGCGCTGGTACCGAGACCTGCGAGCAGCGGGCGTGATGGAGGGCGCCCTGCTCGTCTAGGCGACCGCCGGATTCGAAGCGAAAGGCAACGATGATCAATCTCGAGATACCCAAGAAGTTCAAGCCGCTGGCGACCCAGGCCAACCAGGTCGCGACCGAGGTCTTCCGGCCGATCTCGCGCAAGTACGACGAGGCCGAGCACTCCTATCCGAAAGAGCTCGACATGCTGGCGTCGCTGATCGACGGCATGAACGAGGGCTCCGATGCCGCCGGCGGCGCCGGGGCCGCCGGGGTCCGCCGCGAGAAGAGCGACGACGGCGAGAACCGCAACGGCTCCAACCTCTCCACCGTGCTCGGCATCATCGAGCTCTGCTGGGGCGACGTCGGCCTGCTGCTCTCGATGCCGCGCCAGGGCCTCGGCAACTCGGCGATCGCCTCCGTGGCGACCGAGGAGCAGCTCGCCCAGTACGGCGGCAAGTGGGCGGCGATGGCGATCACCGAGCCGGAAGCCGGCTCGGACTCGGCCGCGATCCGCACCACGGCGGAGCTCGACGGCGACGAGTACGTCCTCAACGGCGAGAAGATCTTCGTCACCTCGGGCGACCGCGCCGACCTGATCGTGGTCTGGGCCTCGCTCGACCGCTCGAAGGGGCGGGCGGCGATCAAGTCGTTCATCGTCGAGCGCGACAACCCGGGCCTGAAGCTGGACCGGCTCGAGCACAAGCTCGGGATCCGCGCCTCCGACACCGCCAACTTCACCCTGCAGGACTGCCGGGTGCCGAAAGAGGCGCTGCTGGGAGACCCCGAAGTCAAGGAGAAGGGCTTCGCCGGGGTGATGGAAACGTTCGACAACACCCGGCCGCTGGTCGCGGCGATGGCGGTCGGCGTCGCCCGGGCGGCGCTGGAGGAGACCCGCAAGCGGCTGAAGCAGGCCGGCGTCGACGTCGACTACTCGGTCCCCGCCCTCTCCCAGCACGCCGCCGCAGCCCGCTTCCTGGAGATGGAGGCCGACTACGAGGCCGCCTGGCTGCTGACCCTGCAGGCCGCCTGGATGGCCGACAACAGCAAGCCGAACTCGCTGCAGGCCTCGATGGCCAAGGCCAAGGCCGGCCGCGCCTGCGTCGACATCACCCTCGGCTGCGTCGAGCTCTGCGGCGTCGTCGGCTACAGCGAGAACGACCTGCTCGAGAAGTGGGCGCGGGACGCGAAGATCCTCGACCTCTTCGAGGGGACGCAGCAGATCCAGCTGCTGATCGTGGCGCGGCAGTTGCTCGGGAAGAGCTCCAGCGAACTGAGGTAGGCGTAGGAGGGGGTCGGGGGACCCTGTCTCAGAAGCCGTCGCGCAGCTGGATCGCGGTCACGGGTCCAGGCGTGTTTCTTGAGCTTCTGAGACAGGGTCCCCCGACCCCCTCCTCCAGTACGGCAGACTCTCGGTCCGTGAACCTGATCGAGGATCTGCTGGAGGCGTCTCCCGCGTCGCGGCTGGGGGTTGTGGCTGTTGATGGGGAGGCGAATCGGCGGGACTGGTACTTCGGGGAACTGATCGCCTGTGCGGCGGGGCTGTCGGGGGCGTTCGCGGCGCGGGGGGTGAAGCGCGGCGACGTGGTGATGACGCTGGTTGGGAACCGGATCGAGTGGGTGCTGACGCTGCTGGCCTGCTGGCGGATGGGGGCGGTGGCGCTGCCCTGCAACACCCAGCTGCGGCGGCACGACCTCGAGCACCGGGTAGCGGCGGCGAATCCGAAGCTCTGCGTCGGCGAGGAAGCTTTGTTGGCCGAGCTGCCGGGCGGGGTTGCGACGATGACGATGGCCGAGGTCGCCGAGGTCCTCGACGAGGACCGTCCGCAGGAGACCCCGGCGGCGATCGAGCCGATCGAGCCCGAGGACCCGGCGCTGATCGTCTTCACCTCCGGCACCACCGGCGAGCCGCGCGGGGTGGTGCACGCCTACCGCTATCTGGCCGGCCAACGGATCCAGGCCGAGCACTGGTTCGGCTCGCGCCAGGGCGACCTCGCCTGGTGCACGACGGCGACGGGCTGGTCGAAGTCGGCCCGCAACGTCTTCCTCGCCCCCTGGCTGACCGGCGCCGCCGCGGTCATCCACGACGGCCGCTTTGACCCGGCCGAGCGGCTGGAGTTCGCCGCCGCGCTCGAGGTCAACGTCCTCTGCCAGGCCCCCACCGAGTACCGGCTGCTGGCCAAGCGCACGACCCTGCGCCGGCTGCCGAAGCTGCGACGGATGGTCTCCGCCGGCGAGCCGCTCGACCCGGAGACGATCGCCGCCTTCCGCGAGGCGACCGGGCTCGAGCCCGCCGACGGCTACGGCCAGACCGAGACCGGCCAGGTCACCGCCAACCTCGCCGGCGAGCCGGTGCGCCCCGGGTCGATGGGCAAGCCGCTGCCGGGGATCGAGGTCCGCATCGCCGCGGCGGACGACGGTCTGGCGGCGAAGGACGAGGCCGGCGAGCTGCAGCTGCGCGCCGCCTCCTCCCCCACCTTCTTCAGCCGCTACCTCGACGGTGAGCGCTTCGAGGGCGAGTGGTGGCCGACCGGCGACCTGGTCCGCGCCGACGCCGACGGCTACCTCTTCTTCGAGGGCCGCGAAGACGACATCATCCTCTCCTCCGGCTACCGGATCGGGCCCTTCGAGGTGGAGTCGGCGCTGCAGTCGCACCCGGCCGTGGCCGAGGCGGCCGCGGTGGCGGCGCCGGACCCCGAGCGCGGTGCCGTCGTCCGCGCCGTCGTCGTCCCCCGCGACCGCGAGCCCAGCGAGGAGCTCGCCCGCGAGCTGCAGGAGCACTGCAAGCGCGTCGCCGCCCCCTACAAGTTCCCCCGCCTCGTCGAGTTCGTCGCCGAGCTGCCGAAGACGAGCAGCGGCAAGATCAAGCGCGCCCAGCTGCGCCAGGGGTAACCTGACCCGATGGAGGCGATCAACAGCGGGCCGGCCGACGCGGCCAGCGTCGCCCGCGCCTACTTCGAGGCGGTCGCGGCGCAGGACCTCGAGGCGATGGTGGCGCCCTGGCAGCCCGGCTCACCCGACGTCATCCACGGCGTCGTTGAGATGCGGGTACCGGAGGACCTGCGCAGCTGGTTCGGCAACCTCTTCGCCGCCTTTCCCGACTTCCACTTCGAGATCCTCGACATCACCGCGACCGGCGAGAAGGCGGCGGTCCGCTGGCATGCCACCGGCACCTTCAGCGGCTCGTCCCGCTTCGAAGGGCTCGACCCCAACGGCGCCGGCGTCGATCTCGAGGGCTGCGACGTGCTCACCGTCCGCGACGGCAAGATCGTCCGCAACGACGCCTACATGAACGGGGCCGAGATGGCGCGCCAGCTCGGCGCCCTGCCGCCGGTCGGCTCGGCGCCGGAAAAGGCGATGACCGCCGCGCTCAACCTGAAGACGCGCGTCGCCGCCTGGCGCGCCAAGCGACGCACCTGAGCCGCTCGCGATCCCGCAGGCTAGGCGGCCTCGGGCAGCAGGCCTTCGGCCGAGTCGACCGGGCGCCCGAGGTGGAAGCCCTGGGCCATGTCGACGCCATACTCGCGCAGCATCCGCGTCGTCTCGTCGTCCTGGACGAACTCGGCGATCGTCCGCTTGCCGAGCCCCCGGGCGATCTCGACGATCGCCTTCACGGTCAGCTGGTCGGCGTCGTTGCGCGGCATGTCGCGGATGAAGGCGCCGTCGATCTTGATCACGTCGAAGGGGATCGTCTTGAGGTAATGGAAGGGGCTGAAGCCGGCGCCGTAGTCGTCGATCGCGACTTCGCAGCCGAACTCGGTGAGGCGGTCGGCGAAGCCGGCCGCCGTCTCGTAGTCCTCGACCCGGGCGGTCTTGGTGATCTCGAAGGTGCAGCGACCGGGGTCGGCGTCGCCCTCGTCGAGGCGCCGCTCGATGAACTCCAGGACCGAGATGTCGGTCAGCGAGGCCCCGGAGAGGTTGACGTGGAGAGAGACCGGCTCGCCCGCGCGCTCGCGCTCGGCCAACATCTCCAGCGCCCGTGCGACGACCCAGCGGTCGAGCTCCTGCACCATCCCCGAGCGCTCCGCCGTCTCGATGAAGGCGGCAGCCGGCAGCAGCTCGCCGCTGTCGCCGGTCATCCGCAGCAGCAGCTCGTAGCGCTCGACGGCGCCGGAGGCGAGGCTGCGGATCGGCTGGGTGGCGAGGCTGAGGCGGTCCTGGGTGAGGGCGTCGCGGATCCGCGCCGTCGTCGTCTGGGCGCGCTGGCCGGGGGCCACGCTCGGCTCCGGGTCCTGGAAGAGCGCGACGCGGTTGCGCCCCTCCTCCTTGGCCCGGTACATCGCCTGGTCGGCGGCGACCAGCACCGCCTCGGAGCCGACGTCGCGCTTGCCGCCGAACATGGCGATGCCGACGCTGATCGTCGATGTGCCCTGCTCGGAGGCGGAGGGCGACCCTTCGGCCACCTCGGCCCGCAGGTCCTCCCCCAGCTGCAGCGCCCCGGCCGTGTCGCTCTGGGGCATCAGCACCGCAAACTCGTCCCCTGAGAGGCGGGCGACGATGTCGGTCGTGCGCACGCGCTCGCGCAGGGCGCCGGAGACGCGCCGAATCAGGCTGTCGCCGACCTGGTGGCCGAGCTGGTCGTTGACCTGCTTGAGGCCGTCGATGTCGATGATCATCACCGCGCCCTGGCCGCCGTAGCGGCCGGCGAAGGAAACGTACTGGTCGAGCTCGGCCCGGAAACGGCGCCGGTTGAGGAGCCCGGTGAGGGAGTCGTGGTCGGCCAGGTAGCGCAGCTCGGCCTCGGTCTTCTCGGCCTGGGCCAGCGCTCCAGCGACGACCTGGCGGTCCTCTGGGCTCAGCTTCGCCAGCGCCGCGGCCACGGCTGGATCGAGTTTCTCAGAGGTGCGTAGGTTCGCCACCGTCAGAAGGTATTGATTTCGCCGAGATCTATCGCTGGATACCGGCGTGTCACGCGCAATCGACTTGAATTTAGGCGACCTGGCCCACCCAATAATGCCGCCCGGCCCACCCGGGTAGGCTGAAAAAAGGATGACCAACCGACTCGCCGACGAGACCAGCCCCTATCTCCTCCAGCACCGCGAGAACCCGGTCGACTGGTACCCGTGGGGACCGGAGGCACTGGACCGCGCGATCGAGGAGGACCGGCCGATCCTGCTCTCCGTCGGCTACTCGGCCTGCCACTGGTGCCATGTGATGGAGCGCGAGTCCTTCGAGGACGAGGCGACCGCCGCCTACATGAACGAGCACTTCGTCTGCGTCAAGGTCGATCGCGAGGAGCGACCCGACGTCGACGCGATCTACATGGAGGCGGTGCAGTCGATGACCGGCCAGGGCGGCTGGCCGATGACCGTCTTCCTCGACCCCGAGGGAGTGCCCTTCTACGGCGGCACCTACTTTCCGCCGGACGAGAGCCGCGGCATGCCGAGCTTTCGCATGGTGATGGAAGCGGTCCTCGACGCCTTCGAACACAGACGCGAGGAGATCCGCGAGCGGGCGGCCGGGACCAGGACGCGACTGGGCGCCGTCGGCCTGATCGAGCCCAGCCCCGAGCCCCCCGAGGCGGCGCGGCTGGAGGAGGCGATGGCGGGGCTGCGGATGAGCGCCGACCGCGAGCGCGGCGGCTTCGGCACCGCTCCCAAGTTCCCGCCGGCCTCGGCCCTGGAGCTGCTGCTGGCGCGGGGCGAGCACGAGATCGTCGAACGCACGCTCGACGCGATGGCCGCGGGGGGCATCTACGACCAGCTCGGCGGCGGCTTCGCCCGCTACTCGGTCGACGCGATCTGGCTCGTCCCCCACTTCGAGAAGATGCTCTACGACAACGCCCTGCTCGCCAGTGCCTACCTGCATGGCTGGCGGGCGCTGGGACGCGAGCGCTACCGCCGCGTCTGCGAAGAGACGCTGGACTGGATGCTGCGCGAGATGCGCGGCTCCGAGGGCGGCTTCTACTCGGCCCTCGACGCCGACTCCGAGGGCGAGGAGGGCCGCTTCTATGTCTGGTCCCCGGAGCAGATCCGCGCGGTCCTGGCGGGCCCGGCGCCGGACAACATGGAAGGCAGCAGATTTTCGGACCGGCAGGCCGAGGAATTGATGCGGTTCTATGGCGTCAGCGAGCGGGGCAACTTCGAGGGGGCCAACATCCTGCATCTGGCGGAAGGGGTCGACGCCGACGAGCCGGAGGGCCTGGCCGAGATGCGCGAGGCTCTCTACGAGGCGCGCGCCAAGCGCGTCTGGCCCGGACTCGACGACAAGCGTCTCGCCTCCTGGAACGGGCTGGCGATCTCGGCCCTGGCCGAGGCCGGCGCCGTGCTCGACCGTCCGGACTACCTCGACGCCGCGCGCGCGTGCGCCGACTTCGTCCTCGGCACGCTCAGCGACGAGGACGGCCGCCTGCTGCGCACCTACAAGGACGGCGACGCCCGCCTCAACGCCTACCTGGAGGACCACGCCTTCCTCCTGGAAGCGCTGCTCACCCTCTACGAAGCGACCTTCGAGCCTCGTTGGTTCGAGCGCGCCCGCGCCCTCGCCGACGCGACGATCGCCCGCTTCGGCGACCCCGCCCGAGGCGGCTTCTTCTCGACCTCCGCCGATCACGAGGAGCTGATCGCCCGCCGCAAGGAGATCGGCGACCACCCGATCCCCTCCGGCAACTCCGCCGCGGCGCTCGGCCTGCTGCGTCTCGCCGCCCTCACCGGGGAGCGCGGGTACGAGCGCCAGGCCGAGGGAGTCTTCGCCCTCTTCGCCGGCACCGCGACCAAGCACCCGGAGTCCTTCGCCCACCTCCTCCGCGCCCTCGACTTCCATCTCGCCCCGATCAGCGAGGTGGCCCTGATCGGCGACGACGTGACCGAGCTGGCCACCGCGGTCCGCGCCGGCCTCCGCCCCCACCTCGTCCTTGCCGCCGGCCCCGAGGGCAGCGCCGAGCCGCCGCTCCTGCGCGACCGCCCGCTGGTCGACGACAAGGCCTGCGCCTATGTCTGCGAGCGCTTCACCTGCCAGGCCCCGGTGACCGGCGCCAAGGAGCTCGACCGGCTTCTCTAAAGGCCGGCTAAAGAACCGGCCGCCATCTTTGGCAGTATGCCCCGCGTGCGCGGCTCCCTCTTCACCTTCCCGGCAGGCAAGCGGGCCAAGTGGGTCGTCTTCGCGATCTGGTTCATCGGCGTCTTCATCGCCGCCGGCCCGGCCAACCTCCCCGGCAAGTTCGAAGACGCCGAAAGCAACGAGGCGACCTCCTACCTGCCCGGGAGCGCCGAATCGACGGAGGCCCTGAAGGCGACCGAGTCGCTGCAGAACGGCGAAATCGCCCCAGCGGTGATCGTCTTCCGCCGCGAATCCGGCCTCACCGCCGTCGACCGCCGCACGATCTCCGAAGACGTCGAGAAGATGACCGCGAAGCGATTCGCGGGCGTCGTCCCCGACGGCGCCACGGCGGCCGCCGGCGGCAAGCGCCAGGACACCCAGGAGGCCTCGGGAGCGGTCAAGGGTCTGCCCCCCGGCTGCGGCACCCCGACCAGCACGATCGCCGGCCAGCCCTCCGGCTACGAACCTTTTGTCGGCCCGATCTGCTCCGAGGACGGCAAGGCGGCGATCGTCTCCGCCTACATCAAGGGCAACGGCGAGGGCGACCGGATCGTCGACCCGGTCAAGTTCTGGCGCGGAGAGATCTCCGACCCCGGCGGCGGCCTCGAGGTCAAGATCACCGGTGGCGCCGGCTTCTCGGCCGACGCGATCGAAGTCTTCGAAGGCATCAACGGCACCCTGCTGTTGGCGGCGGTGAGCCTGGTGATCTTCCTGCTGATCGTCATCTACCGCTCGCCCATGTTCTTCCTGATCCCGCTCGCCGCGGTGCTGTTCGCGGAGATGCTCTCGCGCTCGGTCGGTTACGGGTTGACCGAGCTGGGAGTCACGGTGAACGGCCAGTCGAGCTCGATCATGTCGGTGCTGGTGCTCGGCGCTGGCACCGACTACGCGCTGCTGCTGGTCGCCCGCTACCGCGAGGAGCTGCACCGCACCGCCGACAAGTACGAGGCGATGCGAGCGGCGCTGGAATCGGCCGGCCCGGCGATCTTCGCCTCGGCGGCGACGGTGATCGCGGCCCTGCTCTGCCTGACGATCGCCAAGGTCAACGGCACCTCGGGACTGGGGCCGATCGCGGCGATGGGCGTCGCCTGTGCCGCGCTCTCGATGCTGACCCTGCTGCCGGCGCTGCTGACGATCTTCGGCCGCCGGGCCTTCTGGCCCTTCGTCCCGCACACGGCCGAGAGCGCGCCGGGGGCGCAGCTCATCTCCGACCGCGGCCGGCGGGTGATCGTCGAGGGCTCCGGCGCTGGGGCACTGGCCCGCGTCGTCCTCGCCTGCCTGTTGGTGCTCGTCCTGCTGCCCGTGGTCCTGGTCAACTGGCTCCTGCGCATCCTCAGCGGCCGCCGCATCCCTTCGCTGATCGTCGGCCCGCTCGACCGCGCCGTCTTCACTCCCTACGAGATTCGCCGTCATCGGCTCGAGCACGCCGCCGACGCCACTCACGGCTTCTGGGCGCGGCTCGGCAATCGCGTCGCGATCTCCCCCCGCCGGGTCATGTTCGGCTCGATCGGCCTGCTGCTGATCTTCTGCCTCGGCTTCGCCACCTTCTCGACCGACCTGACCAGCGAAGACAGCTACCGCACCGAAGTCGAGTCGACCGAAGGGCAGCACCTGCTCGACAAGAGCTTCCCGTCCGGGACCACCGCCCTGACCGACATCGTCGTGCCACGGCGAGCCGAAGTGAGCGCGGTGCGGAAGGCGGTAGCCCAGGTCGGCGGCGTCGAAGGCGTCTCGCAGCCGGTTGCCGAGGGACAGCCCGGGCTCCTGGTCCAGGCCGTACTCGAGCCCAACCCCTACTCGACCGACGCCTTCGACCTGGTCGAGCCGATCCGCGAGGCCGCGCACTCTGCCGCCCCGGACGCCGTCGTCGGTGGCCCAACCGCGGTTGAATTCGACGTCCGCGACGCCGCCAGCTGGGATTCGAAGGTGATCCCGCCGATCATCCTCCTGGTCGTCTTCCTGATCCTGATGGTTCTGCTGCGGGCGGTGATGGCGCCGCTGGTCCTGATCGGCACCGTCATCCTCAGCTTCCTCGCCGCGCTCGGCGTCGGCTACCTCGTCTTCAACGTGATCTTCGACTTCCCCGGCTCGGACCCATCGCTGCCGCTCTTCTCCTTCGTCTTCCTGGTCGCGCTCGGCGTCGACTACAACATCTTCCTGATCGCCCGTGCCCGCGAGGAGACCGTCAAGCACGGCTCCGAACAGGGGGTCCTGCGCGCCCTGGCCGTCACCGGCGGCGTCATCACCAGCGCCGGGATCGTCCTCGCCGGCACCTTCTCGGTCCTCGCCGTCCTCCCCCTCACCTTCCTCACCGAGCTCGGGTTCGTGGTCGCCTTCGGCGTCCTCCTCGACACCTTCCTCGTCCGCAGCGTGCTGGTCCCGGCGATCGCCCTCAGCCTCGGCGACAGGTTCTGGTGGCCCTCGGCGCTCTCGCGTCCGGGCGGCGAAGCCGGCGACGCCTAGATCCGCCGCACCTCGTCGAGGACGACGCGGCCGCCGACCTCGGCCCGGCCGCCGTCCAGCGGGCGCGCGTGGAGCAGCGAGCCCTCGCCCTGGTGGATCGTCAGCGCCCGCCCGAGTGCGGCGCCGAGCATGATCGCGGCGGAGCCGGTGGCCTCGTCCTCGCCGATGCCGTCCTCGAGCGAGAAGCAGCGCGCCCGCACCGTCCCCGCTCGCTCGTCCTCCCAGGCCCAGTAGAAGGGCAGCTGCCCGTCCTCCGGCGCGGGCTCGGCGATTCCCGTGACCGCGGCCGGATCCGGCAGCTGGATGAGCTTCCAGGGCGGCGACCACTCGGCACGCGCCGCGACGTAGGTCAGCTCGCCCTCGCGCCGCACCTCGATCTCGCCGGCGGGGGGTCGCAGGACCGGAGCCGGGCATCCCTCCCGCTCCAGCAGCCAGGCGGTGCCGACGGTCGGGTGGCCGGCGAAGGGCAGCTCCAGGCCGGGGGTGAAGATGCGACAGGCGGCGGTCTCGAGATCGTCGACGAAGACGGTCTCCGAGAAGCCGAGCTCGTGGGCGACCGCCTGGCGCCGCGGCTCGGGGACCTGCGAGCCCTCGAGGAAGACGCCCAGTGGGTTGCCGTGACGATCCTTCTCGTCGCAGAAGACCCGGAGGACGTGGAGGGTCGCCACCCCGGCTTCGTTCCCTGTCCGTCCGCCGGTCGCCACAGCCGCTAGAGGATCGGCAGGAAGTTCTCGATCTCGAAGGGCGTGACCTGGACCCGGTAGTCGTCCCATTCCTGCCGCTTGATCTCGACGAAGCGGCGGAAGGTGTGCTCACCCAGGGTCCGCAGCACCAGCTCCGAGTCGGCGGCTACCTCGATCGCCTCGCCCAGGGTCGCGGGCAGCTGCTCGATGCCCTGGTGCGAGAGCTCCTCCTGGGAGAGGTGGTAGAGGTTCTGCTCCATCGGCTCCGGCAGCTCGTAGCCCTTCTCGATCCCTTCCAGGCCCGCCTGCAGCATCCCGGCGAAGCAGAGGTAGGGGTTGGCGGCGGGGTCGGGGCAGCGCAGCTCGGCTCGGGTCGCGCCCTCCTTGCCGGGGTGGTAGAGCGGCACCCGGATCAGCGCTGAGCGGTTGCGGCGCGACCAGGCCAGGTAGACCGGTGCCTCGTAGCCCGGGACCAGGCGCTTGTAGGAGTTGACGTACTGGGCGAAGAGGGGCGAGATCTCCCGCGCGTGCTTGAGCTGGCCGGCGATGAACGACTTCGCGGTCGCCGACAGGTAGTAGGGATCGTCCTCGTCGTAGAAGGCGTTCTTGCCGTCTTTGGCCAGCGACTGGTGGACGTGCATCCCGGAGCCGTTCTCGCCGAACAGCGGCTTCGGCATGAAGCTCGCGTGCCAGCCGTACTTCATCGCGTACTCCTTGACGACGATCCGGTAGGTCATGCAGTCGTCGGCCATCTCGAGCACGTTCTTGTAACGCATGTCGACCTCGTGCTGGGAGGGGCCGACCTCGTGATGGGTGTACTCGACGTGGATGCCCATCTTCTCCAGCGCCAGGACGGTGTCGCGGCGGACGTCGGAGCCGGCGTCGAGCGTGGTCAGGTCGAAGTAGCCGCCCTCGTCCAGAACCTCCGGCACGCCACTCTCCGGCTTGGCCGAGCGGAAGTAATAGAACTCGAGCTCGGGACCGATGTTGAAGGCCTCGAAGCCCATCTCCTCGGCCCGTTTCATCGCCCGCTGCAGGATCCAGCGCGGGTCGCCCTCGTAGGGCCCGCCGCCGGGCACCCGGATGTCGCAGAACATGCGGGCGACCGCGTTCTCGTCCTCGGGGCGCCAGGGGATCAGGGCGAAGGTGGAGGGGTCGGGCATGGCGATCATGTCCGACTCCTCGATCGGGTTGAACCCGGTGATCGAGGAGCCGTCGAAGCCCATGCCGCCGTCGAAGGCGTCTTCGAGCTCGGCGGCGTTGATCGAGAAGCTCTTGAGCTGGCCGAGCACGTCGGTGAACCAGAGGCGGACGAAGCGGACGTCGTTGTCCTTGACGATCTGGATGACGTCAGCGGCACTTCGGGGTTGCTCTGCCATACCGGGCCTCCTTGGCTTGTCCGCAAGAAGGTGGCAACGATAGGCGAAGTGAACCGACGAGGTGCAGAACGCCGTATAGCGGGTAAGGAACGAGAAGCTCGAGCCCCTTTCAGGCGTCTTGCATCGCCACCCAAAACCCGGTATAACTTACTCCTCGTAAGTAAGAGGCTGAAAGTAAAGTAAAGGCCACGTAAAGGCTCTGTAAAGCGAAATCGCCTTCAGCAGAGCCAGAGATGAGAAGCCCGTGACGGTCAAAACTGATGTCTCCAGATTCCAGATCCACGACGAGTTGACGGCGCCCGACGAGAGCGCCCCTCTGATCAAGACCATCCAGGCGGCCGGCGGTGCGGTCACCAAGTTCGTCGGCGTCCTCGCCGGCTCCCCCGCTGTGCTCCGTGCCTACACGCGGATGCGCTCCGAGTTGCGCGGCGGCGTCCTGCCGCAGGCGACCCGCGAGCGGATCGCCCTGGCGGTAGCCGAGCACCGTGAGGACAACTACAGCATCGCCCAGCACGCCAAGTCGGCGCGACGGGCGGGACTCGGCCTCGACGAGGTCTCCCGCGCCCGCGGCTTCACCTCGGCCGAGGAGAAGGAGGCGGGTCTGCTCGCCTTCCTCAAGGAGGCGCTCGACGCCGAGGGCCCGCCCCCGCTCCACCTCCACGAGGAGGCGCGTGAGCTCGGGTGGACCGACGAGGAGATCCTCGAGGCGGTCGGGCATCTGGCGCTGAATGAGTTCCAGAGTCTGATCGCGAGCGCTGCGGCGTTGCCCAAAGATCAGGCTACGCCGCGAGTACTGCCCTCAGCTGCGTAGGTGTGGGAGGGGTCGTGTGCCCCTCCCACTGCGCTGGGATTTTCGCCGTTAACGGCTCGTCTCTCGCTGAGTAAGCCGGCGAAAATCGGACGCCGCTTGTGGGAGGGGCACACGACCCCTCCCCAACGGGCGCCTCTGATGGGACGGTCGGACGGGCGTCTGAGCTAGTTCTCTACGAGGGTTGCCGTGTAAAGCAGGCGAGCCGTGGAGTAGCGGCAGCCGAAGGTGGCGCGGGTGCCGGGCTTCTCCAGGGGTTCGCCCTGGCGGATGTCGGTGGAGTTGGTGCAGGTGCCGGGGGCGCGACTGGCTCGCCAGACCTCGTCGGTCGGGAGTTCCTGGGCGAAGGCGGGAGCCCAGGTGGGGACGGTGATGCCGACGATGTCGCCCTTTTCGACCTTCAGCGAGGTGCCGAATTTGACCGTCTGGCCGAGGTACGGGGTCAGCACCTTTACCGCGCTCTGGCTGCGCAGGTTGTAGCGGGGCGGGTTGGTGCCCGGGATGCGGCGCAGGATCGCCAGCCGGGCCTCGGGCGGGGTGCCGAAGAAGCCGTTGAAGAAGGAGCGCTGCTTGTTGGTCGGCTGCGCCAGGGTCAGGGTCCAGGACTTGATCGTGCCTTTGTGCATGACCAGGAAGGGCGAGCGCGCCTGGCCGTTGCTGACCTGGAAGCCGGTGACGCTGCCGACCGCCTGACAGGGCAGGCCGGGGCAGGAGGGGTCCGGCACGGTCGAGGTCTGGCCGAGCACCACCTGGGTGCTCGGGACCTTGCCGGCGCTGGCGCCGGTGACGAGAGCGGTGAGCATCGCCAGGGAGCAGATCAGCATTGCCAGGCCAAGCGCCGACGGGCGTACCCCGCGCGGGGCACCGGTGGCAGGAACTCCGGGCGAAAATCTCGACATTGCGCTGCTCCTCTCGCTATCTGACACTGCCTGAACACGCCAGCCTAGCCTTCGGAGCGGCCGGAGAGGGGTCGGCGAGACGGGCGAGCGCTCAGCGGGTGGGGCGGGCGTAGGTGACGGCGATCGCGTAGCGGACCATGCCCACGCCGTCGAATTCCAGCGCTTCGCTGGCGGCGGCGGTGAGATCCCAGGCGCGGCCTTTGACGTAGGGGCCGCGATCGATCACCGGGGCGACGACCGCGTGACCGTGGTAGGCGAACTTGACCATCGTCCCGCAGGGGAGGTTGCGATGGGCGACGCCGATCGTGGTCGCCCGCAGCATCTGGCCGCAGGCGGTCTTGTTGCCGTAGAGGCCAGGCCCGTACCAGCTGGCGCCGGCGGTTTTGAAGGGACTGAAGACGAGGTCCTGCCCGGCGGCGGGCGAGCTGGCAACCGGCGAGGCCCCGCCCGGGGATGCCTGGGCCGGGATGGCACCGAGAGCGAACGCCGCCAGCACCGCGAGCGGAGCGGCCCAGCGCAGGCGCCGCGTCGCGCGCTCGGATCGGGGCGCACGTCGTGAATCGTCTATCCGCGCCAGGCGGTCTCTACTCGGCTGCATGCTCTCTCGGGCGCTTGCGGGGTTAGCTGTCGGGCTCGCGCTGAAAGAGCTGCGCTACGCGGTTGATGCCGGCGATTCGCCCCCACTAATTGGGTCCCCCGCTCCCCGCGATATGTAGGCGGAGATTCAGCGGAAGTTGGCGCCAGGTTAGCAAAGGCTAAGACAGAAAAACGTGCATAGATCGCGGAACGCGCTCCCGAACTGGGAAAGGCCCCCTTTCGAGGGCCTTTCCTTTAGCGGGCCTGTAAGCCGGATCCTGTCTTGAGCGGCCATCTATCTATGCGGCCTACCTGGACCTCGCCGAGCCGGGTCGACGGTCCTGCTTGGCCTTGCACCGGGCGGGGTTTGCCTGGCCGCCGCGTCACCGCGACGCCGGTGCGCTCTTACCGCACCATTTCACCGTTGCCTGTACGCGACTCACGTGCGGCCGCGCCATCGGCTGTGTATTTCTGTGGCACTTTCCCGCGGGTTTCCCCGGGTGGACGTTATCCACCGCCCTGCCCTGTGGTGTCCGGACTTTCCTCGAAGGGTTTTCTCTCCCCCCGCGGTCCGCTCGGCCCGCTCTTCGATGGTAGCCACCGGTCCGCGATCGGCCAAACGGGGGCGGGATATGGTGGCCAGCATGCGGACGGCCGTCGTCACCGGAGCGGGGGGAGGGCTCGGACGGGCAATCGCGATCGAGCTCGCCGGACGTGGCTTCGCTATCTGGGCGACCGACGTCGACGCCGAGGCGGCGGCGCGCACCGCGGCTGAGATCAATCGCGGGCGCGATAGGCGGGCGACCGAGACCGCCACTCCCGCGGCCCTCGACGTCCGCGACGGAGCAGCCTGCCGAGACCTCGCCGACGCCGTCATCGGCGAGACGAGCTCGCTCGACCTCTGGGTCAACAACGCCGGGATCCTCGCCACCGGGCTGTCATGGGAGCAGGGCGAGGCGACCCGCGGCGCGATGCTGGCGATCAACGCCGCCGGGACGATGAACGGCACCGTCGCGGCGCTGGAGCGGATGGTCCCGGCCGGGCGCGGCCACGTGATCAACGTGATCTCGCTCGCCGGCATCGTCGCCGCGCCGGGAGAGGTCGCCTACTCGGCGAGCAAGCACGCGGCGATGGCGTTCACCCTGGGCACCCTGTTCGACCTGCGACGGGCTGGCCAGAAGGGCGTTGACATCTCCGCCGTCTGCCCGGACGGGATCTGGACGCCGATGCTGGAGGACAAGCTCGACGACCCCGACGCCGCCGGCTCCTTCTCCGGCCACCTGTTGACGCCGGCCCAGGTCGCGGACGAGGTCGGCAAGCTGACCGAGCACCCGCGCCCGATCCTCCTCCTTCCCCGCTGGCGCGGCCCGCTGCTGCGGACCTTCGACCTCTTCCCGCGACTGGGATTGCGGCTGCTGCCCGCGGTGATGTGGGACGCCCGCCGCAGGCAGCGGCGCTACAAACGTCTAATTGAGTCCGGCCGTTGGCCCTGAGGAGGTCCCTGGCGTTGTTAGGCAAAGGACGCAGGAAGCCGCATAACGGCGCCAGGAACCGTCAGACGCTGCGGAAGACGCCGATGACGCGGCCGATCACAGTCGCCTCGGTGGTGAGGATCGGGTCCATTTCCTCGTTCTCGGGCTGCAGTCGCACGTGGTCCTTCTCGAGGAAGTAGCGCTTCACGGTCGCGTCCTCGCCGATCAGGGCGACGACGATTTCGCCGTCGCGGGCGATGTCGCTCGGTCGCACGATCACGTAGTCGCCGTCGAGGATGCCGGCGCCCTTCATGCTTTCGCCGCGGATCTGGAGGATGTAGTCGCCGTCCTCGCCGCCGATCACGTCGGGGATCTCGAGGTACTCCTCGATGTTCTCCTCGGCCAGGATCGGCTCGCCGGCGGCTACCTGGCCGACCAGCGGCAGGCCGCTGCCAGGGCGGATCGTCCGCTTCGCCTTGTCGAAGAGCAGCTCGATCGCCCGCGGTTTCGAGGGGTCGCGTTTGAGCAGCCCGATCTTCTCCAGGTTTGCCAGGTGCGCGTGCACCGTCGAGGACGAGTGCAGGCCGACAGCTTTGCCGATCTCCCGCACGGTCGGCGGGTATCCCGTCTTCGCCGCGTACTTGCGGATGAAGTCGAAGATCTCCTTCTGCCGTTTGGTCAGGTCAAGATCAACCATCATCAGTCCCTAGTTTCTCCCATTTTGCCGACAAGAGCACATCCGAACACTTGTTCGCAGGCTACCGCCCACCCCGGATGCCCGCAACCCTCCGCCCTCCCCGGTCCCCGAACATCTAGAATCCGCCGCCCTCGAGCGGCTGTGGCGGAACTGGTAGACGCGCAAGGTTGAGGGCCTTGTGGGTGGAAACACCCGTGATGGTTCGACTCCATTCAGCCGCATCGGAAAGCCCCCGCCAGCCGGGGGTTTTTCTGTTTTTGCGGCCTTTTTTCGCAGGACCCTGAATCCCTGGTGCGCCACCGGTGCGCCCGCGACACGCGATAAGTGCAAATCGGAGTCCGTCTCACAATGGCTCGTAGGCGGTTGGCGCGATCTGTCGAAAAGGGCCGCAGCCGCAGGAGCGCAGCCTGGTGAGGGCGGTCGGCGGCAAACTTCCCCAAACCCGGCTGCCCGACCGGCTGCCCAACTCCCCGCACGATCCTCGGGAAGTGGTCCCGCGTGGAATGCAGCTGATCTCCCGGAAGTCGGGGGTGAGGATCTACCCGTCGATCTGACATGCGAGTTTTCATATCGACCAAGCAAGGGAGGCGGATGCGGTTCAGCCAGGCGCGGGAGGCTTATGTCCGCTGGCTGCTTGCGACCAGAGACCTGTCTCCGCATACCCTCCGCGCGTATCAGGGGGACCTCTCAAGCTTTGAGGCTTCCGTCGGCGCCGAGATCCTCGTCGATGAACTGAACCGAGCTGCGCTGGTGGAGTTTCTGGAGACCCAAAGGGCTTCGGGTCTCTCCGCCGCCTCATTAAGGCGCCGGGCTTCCGCGCTCCGCGGCTTTTCTCGATGGCTTCTCGCGCAGGGCCTAATCAGCGGCGACCCCTGGATCGGCGCAAGCGTCGCGGCGGGACGCGCCCGACGGCTGCCGCGCGTTCTACCCCCGGGGGAACTCGATCAGCTTTTAGCTTTCCTAAAGCAGACCGCAGGCGTGGATTCCGGCCCCGTCGACATACAACTCGTCGAGAAAAGACCCCACCAGTCCACGACACTTCTTGCCGTCACCTTGATGGTGGCCACCGGCGTTCGCGTGCATGAGGTCGTTGGCTTCCGACACCAAGACATCGACCTGCCAGGCAGAGCGATTCGACTGGTGGGCAAGGGTCGCCGCGAGCGACAGGTCTTCCTGACCAACGACTGGATAACCGGCCTGACCGAGTCCTATCTGCAGGCGCGCGGCAAACTCGATCTCCCTCACTCCCGCCTCCTCTTCAACCTGCACTACGAGCCGCTTACGACGGCCGCGATGCGCTCGCGCCTCGCCAAGGCCGCCAGAGCCGCCGGCATCTCCCAGCGGGTGACGCCACACATGCTGCGCCACACCGCGGCCACACAACTCATAGAGGCCGGCGTCGACATCCGCTACATCCAACGCCTGCTCGGCCACGCGAGCCTCAGCACCACAGAGATCTACACCCACGTCTCCGATCGGGCGCTGAAGCGCGTCGTCTCTGAGGCCGACGTCCTCGGAAGGCTCGTCGAGGCAGGATAACTAGGAATTATCGGCGGGGGTGAGCGCCATAGCCGCAGTCGAAAGCGCCGCTGAGCAGCAGGTGTGGAACCTGCTCATCCGCAATATCAACTGGGAGCCACCCGAAGAGCTCGGCATCCAGATCAGCGGCAGGGCGGATTCCGAGAAGAAGCCCCCGAGGCTGCAGATCTTCGAGCTTGTGGTGGCGGCCACCTTTGCCTCTCTCTGTCCCGATTACGAGTGGCACGTGACTCCCAACCTTGCCGGGGATGGAGGCGTCGACTTCATCGGCAGACATGACTTCCTGAAGCACGAGGGCTACGGAATCGCTGCAGCCGTCACTGTCGGTGGGCAGTGCAAGAAACGCCAAGGGAACGTCGGCAACATCGTGACGGAGATCTCGGGCAGCCTGGTCGACATGGTCACGACGCTTGACCCGACGTTCTTCGTGGTGGCGCTCTCCTCCCACCTTGACAAAAAGCGCGTCGAAGAGGCGCGGGCAAAAGTGGAACGCGCCTACAGCCGTCACTGCCACATCCTCGACCGGCCCCAGCTCGAGGGGTTGTTCAGCGAAAAGCTTGCGGTTCTCACTCGGATTCTCGACGAAAGCCGTACCGCGGGCGGCGGTCTCACCGCCGAAGAGGCTGAGGTGATCCGCCGCTACTTCGAAGATCTCATCGCCAGCCATCCGTCATCAACTTCAGTTCATGTTGCGACTCCCGACAATGTCCTGGCCGGCATTCCGTTTACCGCCACCGTCGAGGCTCGGTCCACGGCCCTGGCCGCATCGCGTCTTCATTGGCGACCCATGCAGGCGAACCGCGGCGCGAGCGCAGCGCTCACGCTGATCGAGCCCGGGAACGCTGCTATGGAGAGCGGGACGGAGTTGTCATCGCTGAAGCCGAGCGACAATCCTCTGCTCGGCCGCTGCCGGCTGGAACTGAGAACCCACGCCGTCGGCGATGTCGACCTCGGTGAGATCCAGGTCGGCCCCGCGGAGCAAGCGCCCTTGGTTGACGCCTGGATTGCCCTGGGCACGGTGCGCGTGGTCGAGAACATGCGGCCACGTTTCTTCGAGTCGCCATTCTGCGGACAGCTCAAGCGACTCGCCGAGGAGTACAGGCAAGCGCTCGCCGGCGGCGTCGCTTCGGTCGGCGTCGTGGGCGCCGGCGGCAGTGGCAAGAGCCGGCTCTGTGAGGAGTTCGCGCTGGAGCGGAGGCGGCGCGGCTGCGACGTCGTCACGGCCAAGCAGGCGAAGACGCTGGACGATCCACATCGCCTCTTGGCCGATCTCTTCGTTGGCCTAGTCGACAAGGACATCTCCTATGAGAATCCCGCCGACTCGGTCATCGAAGAGGTCGGCCGATTCGACGCGGCGTTGGCCGAGCGGGCAGGCCCGGCGATCCGTTCAATCTTCGCGATGGAGGTGGAGCGGTCCGGGGTCGTCAACGACCAGAGCGTCCTGTCGGCGTTGTTACTGCTCATAGTCGCGCGTGCCCGGCAGGCGCCGGTAGTCATTCATCTTCAGGATCTTCACTGGTCCACCACCGACGTCCTGTTGTTGCTGGAGACGCTGGTGTGGCAGCTGGGCCGCGCCCTAGCCGCTGCGCCTGGCGGGGCTCGAGGTATCCTTTTCCTGTTCGAGGGGAGGATTCGGGAGCAGCAGGGGATCGGAGACGACGGCTGGGACTCGATGCCGTTCGAGGTGTTCTTGGAGAAGCTTGACTGCTCGAGGATCGTCTGCTCGTCGCTCGATCCGAAGCACAGCCTCGAGTTCGTCCACCGACTATTCGAGGAACGCGATCCTGAGCGGGCAGGCGCCCACGACCTGCTCCACCTTCAGCGCGAACTCGTGGAGCAGATAGACAAAACGGCGGGCGGCAACCCGTTTCACTCGCTCGAGCAGATTCAGCTCCTCAAGGAGCGAGGGGTTATCGGGCAGAACCTCCAGTCGGGCCTCCTCTACCCAATTCGACCTGATCCGTCTGGTCTCGCCCTCCCCAGCTCTGTCTTTGCGTCGATTCAGCTCAGGTGGCGATACATGAAGGAGCGAATGCCCCAGCTGGCGTTGCTCGTCTGGGCGCTGGCGCTGCTCGAGGACCGGGCTCCGACGCCGCTCTTCCGCCGGCTGTGGCGTGAGCTTGCCCCCGACGTGTCGCTCGCGGATCTCGATGGGACGGACCTACTCTGGACCGGTGAGGGTCAGGAGCGGGAGGTGCTCTTCCGCCACGAGAACTACTTCCGTTCTCTGCGGCGCTTTGAGGTCTCTATTGAGGATCGGGAACGCACGGTGGGTGTGTACTCCCGCTGGTTCGAGGAGATGGACAAGCTCGACCCCAACGACCAGTTCAGATGGGCCCGGGTCCTGATGGAGCGTCAGCGGGCAGATGTCGCGAGCGTGGAGAGGCTTCTGACGTCTGCAGGAGAGGGCGCTGAACAGCGGGGTGATCTGAGGCTGGCGCGGCGCATATCGATGAGCTCCCTGGACTTCGCTTGGACGCAGGACGATCGCTTTCCGATCGAAGCGGACGCATTCCTCGAGCGCTGCGACGAAGAGCTAGCGCTCGTCCGCCACCTTCTTATCAGTGACCGATCGCGAGCGGACCAGAGAATCGCTGCGGTGCGCGCGCGGATGGAACAGCGCTTGGCGGCGGGGCTCGTCGGGGCCGTGAATGCCGAGGAGCTAAGGAGGAGAATCCTCACCGCCGACCTGCTCGAGTCGCAGCATCTTTTCATGAACAACCGTCCAGCCCAAGCGGCAGAGATAGCGGCAAGTACCGCCCGGCAGGTGGAGACTTCAAAGCCGGTGAGCTCCGAGGACACCAATGGGAAGTGGACGCTTCTCGAAATGGAGGCGTTCCACTCACATGCCGTCGCACTTGCCCTCTCCGGCGAGGACGCCCGCGCCCTGGAGGTTTCGCAGCGTGCGGTTGGGATTGCCGAACGTCACCCATCGGCACTCGCGAGCCATGTCGTGTGTACCTACGCGGCGATCTTGTTGACCGCAGATCCCGCTGAAGCCGAGTCGGTCCTCCGAGCCTGCCTTACTGACCTTGACGACACGCCCGCTCTCGCCGTTGTGCAAGAGGAGGTGGAACTGACCTTGGCCGAGGCGCTCATTTTGCTGGCCTATGGAAACCCAACGGACGACGGGTCAGCGTCGATGCTGAACGAAGCTCGATCACTCTCTTACAGGGTCTTTCGGAAGGGCTTCGAGCTCGGCAAGTACTCGGATGCAGGGGCCGCCGCGCTGCTGATGGGAATCCTCTCCGCTCTCGAAGGCGATGCGGCCGAGGTCTCCTGGTTCGCTCAGGCGGTTGCCGCGTCTTCTCGGGGCCGCCACACCGAGACGCTATGGCGCGCTCACATCGACCTCGCCGTTGCCCTGTATCGCAAGGGTGAACCGATCGGGGAGGGCGTGCGCGACCACGCTCTCGCTGCGGTCGAGATCATGGAGGAGACGCTCACCTATTACGCCGAGCCGGACGAGTCCCAGCGATTCGACCTACTGCGCTCGCCTCTGTCACAAGCGGCTCGCTACCTCATGCTTGCCGGGGACGAGACCGGAACGGCGCTTCTCCAGCGCTACCCCAAGCTTCGCCTCAGCTTCGAAGATCTCGACAGCCCTGTCCTTCGACCCGACCGCGGTGCCATGAGCACCTACAAGTGGTTGAGGATCGAGAGCGAGGACTACATCCTCTACTGAGCCATTTCAGCCGGCTTCTGCCTTTCCCGACCGGCGTGGGACGGAAGTTCTGAGGTATGCAGGGCCACGCCGGCGAGGTCCAGCACGAACTCCTCTCCCACCGCTCTCCGCCGGTTCTCGAACCACAGGTCGTTTTCCTCTAGTTCGCGGTAGCCGTCGACGAGGTAGATGAATGGGACCGGCTCGTCAACGACCCAATGCGGCAACAGGAGTGGCAACCACAGACGGTCGGAGGCATTGTTCATCTGGCAGAAGTGCCGTATCCGCTGCTCGATACCGAGCCAATGACGGCTCAGCCGCTGGACGACAAGCGGTCCGTCGGGACCTCGCGAGAGGTCGAGAACTTCGAAGGGCATGCCTTGCAGGTGTGGATACTGATCCAACAGGTAGTCGAGTGCCTCGTCGACGAATCGATCCAAATCCGCCTCCACAGATGCCCCCCACCTTGCCCAGAAAACGGCATCGGCCGTCGCCACCCGCGCAAATCGCGACGGGCCCGACTTGCTTTCCCAGTGGTGGGCGACCGCGTCGCCGCAGACGAAGTTCCTCAAGCCCAGCTTGGCGGCGCGGAGGCAGTGATCGACATCCTCGTTGTGGTTGAAGAAGACCTCGTCGAGAGGGCCGATCTGATCCAGGGTCCGTCGCGACATCGCCGCCGTGGCACCGGCCGTCATCTGCACCTGACGGGTTCTATCCGAGAGTGGGTGACTGCTTGGCATTTCGCGGTAAAAGAGTGGCTTGGTGGCATTTCCCAAGGCCACGCCAACGTGCTGGACCAAGCCGGTGGTCGGGAAAATAAGCTTGGATCCAACGATCCCCACATCGTTCTCGCACGCAATCAGACTGGTCATCGCGTCAAGGCACGCGGGCTGAAGCACCAAGTCGGTATTCAGGGCGAAAACGACATCCCCGGTTGCAGCGGCGAAGCCGCGGTTGACGGTGGCCGCATAGCCAAGGTTCCGCTCGTTCTGGAAACGCAATACCTGGTCGGCGCCGGCGAGGTCCGGCACCGTCTCCCAAACCCGCTCGGTTGAGGCGTCGTCGACCAGGATCACCTGACAATTCGGTGGCATCGCATTCTGCAAAGAGGCGAAGAACGCCGGAAGATAAGGCACCCCATTGAAGATCGGGACGACGACACTGACTCGCGGCATGCGCGATAATTCCTAGTTATCCGAACCGAAGCCGAGAGCCATAGTCGCCGAGATACTACAAAAGTCTTCTTTAGATACGGTGGCAGTCTCCGCCCTCTCAGTCCGATTCTTTCCGGAACCTCGATTCGACGGGCTCTCGAATCGTGGGTTTGAACGTAGAACTGTCAGCGATCATCGAGATCGCGGACAGCACCCAGCGGGAGACCAGAGAACGACTTGGCGACTTCGACCTCACTTTAATCGCACGACATGCGATGCAGGAGATCGCCGAACGGGCCACGCACTTCGATTCACCTGCCGAGAAAACCGCGGTGCAGCTTGAACTCATAGCTCCGAAGGGAGAGCGTCATGCATTCCTGTTGACAGTGGGCCCGGGTGAGCCTATTGCGCGATTGGGACGCCTCGAGGGCGCACCGGTTCGCATATCGCAGGACTTTGCCGAGATGTTGCGTGCTATCTACGGGACCAGATTCGCGCGTCACGATGCGACGCGCGAGGTGTGGCTTCGCAATGAGCCTGGACCCGGGACCGATGGTCCCGACGATCCCTGGCACGCGAAGGCCCGAGCAGCCACTATTGCGGCCGGCCAGGTACTGAGCGCCATCTCCCTCGAAGATGTGAACCTGGGCGCGCTAGCGCGACGGCTTGGCACCGACAAGTGGGGCGTCCACTTCTACACGCCGCACTATGAAAGGCACTTCTCGGAGTACCGCGACCAGCGCGTGAACGTACTCGAGATCGGCGTGGGCGGTTATGCACACCCGAGCCGGGGTGGCGAGTCCTTACGAATGTGGAAGGCCTACTTCCATCGTGGCCTGATCTACGGACTCGACCTGCACGACAAGTCAGCGCTCGATCTCCCACGGATAGAGACGATTCAGGGCGACCAGGGCGATGGGCAAATGCTCAGCGCCATCGCAGCTAAGATCGGTCCGCTGGACATTGTGATCGACGATGGAAGCCACCTAAGCGAGCATGTTCTCACTTCGTTCGCGGCTCTTTTTCCGTCTATGGCGAGCGGCGGTGTGTATGTCATAGAGGACCTGCAGGCCGCCTATTGGCCGGGGTGGAACGGGGGGCGCAGCAGCAACGACGACCCGCAAACCACGACCGGCTTCCTCAAGACGCTGATCGACATCCTGCATCATCAGGACCAAATAACGGCATCGTCGCCCACGCCACCGAATATCCAGCATGAGATCCGTGGCATTCACGTCTATCACAACATCGCCTTTATCGAGAAGGGGCTCAATACTGAGCAAGGTGCCCCTTCATGGATCCGACGAGACGCCGTTGCCCCACCCATCAGTCCTGCGGACGCGGCCGACACTGATAACTAAGCCTTTTACTCTCGCTTCAACACCGTCCTCTCCGCGGCCATCCGTTGGGCGGTCACGACAGGCGCACAAGGTGGCCCTGCGGACGCTCTTCCCCACTGGCAGCGGAGGACCCGACCGTTTGCGAGCGCAACCTAGTCGGCCTCGACGTCCTCCCCGATGGCCCTTCAGGCCACATCGGAAGCCCCGCTAGCTGAGGTTTTCTGTTTAAGGGCTTTTTTGCGCCGAGGCCTTGGGCCGCAGCGCCAGTCGGTGCGCCCAATGATGAGGTCCGCCCTCAAAGGTATTCCGCTGTCTGCGGCGGCCCATCGACTCGGCGAAGGACCATCGCCCGTATCGGCTACTGGTCTCGCTAGGGAGCCAGCAGGCCGACCTTCCAGCCGTCGCCGTCGCACTCGAACAGGCGCCGCTCGTGCAGGCGGTCCGCGGCTTCGCTCCAGAGCTCGATCGTCCGTGGACGGACCCGCAGCGCGCCCCAGTCCTCGGGGCAGACCGGCGTCGTCTCCTGCACCGCGGCCAGGTGCGCGAGGCGATCGCGGAGCGGCTCGAGATCGTCGATCGGCTCGCCTTGGCGGGAGACCGTGGTCTGCAGCTGGTGCAGCAGTTCGCGCTCGTCGAAGAGCTCCTCGGCCAGGGCCCGCTCCGCCAGCGCCGCCACGCCGGTGACGTGGACCTGACGGCCGAGCGTCGGCCAGTGGAAGAGCAGGGCGACCTCGGGGTTGGCCTCGATCTCGCGCGCCTTGCGCGTCCACAGGGCCGAGGTGAAGAGCAGGGCGTCGGCCTCGATCCGCTTCAGGTTGACCGTGCGGGCCGAGGGGCGCCCGCCCGCGCCGACGGTGACGAAGGCGACCGAGCCCGGCTGCGGAATCCTCTCCGCCCGCGCCTCCTCGATCCAGGCCTCGAGCTGTCGCAATGGGTGATCGACCTGCATCGCACCCAGGTTAATCGAAGGGTCGTGGGGCCTATGAGCACCAAAACCCTTCAGGAAATGGCTGGCAGGCGAGCCGGCCCGGAGTAGGCTCCTTCGGAGCGCGCCGAGTGGGATCGGCCCAACCCGAGGAGGAGGTCCGGATGTACGACTACGTGATCGTCGGAGCGGGCTCCGCCGGATGCGTGCTGGCCGCACGCCTCTCGGAGGATCCCGAGGTCAGCGTGCTGCTGCTCGAGGCCGGCCCGCCGGACGTGAAGGAGAACATCCACGTCCCGCTCGGCTACCTGCAGCTAGCTCGCACCGACGTCGACTGGGATTACTCGAGCGCGCCGGAAGCCAACTGCGCCGGTCGCCGGCTGCCGCTCCCCCGGGGCAAGGTCCTCGGCGGGTCCTCCTCGGTCAACGCGATGATCTATATCCGCGGCAACCGCGCCGACTACGACGGCTGGGCGCAGCCGGGCTGGTCATGGAACGACCTCTTCCCCTACTTCCTCAAGTCCGAGGACAACGAGCGCGGCGCCTCCGAGTGGCACGGAGCCGGCGGACCCCTGGCGGTCTCCGACCAGCGCTCCGGCAACAAGATCACGCCTGCCTTCGTCGAGGCGGGGGTCGAAGCCGGGCTGGCCCGCAACGAGGACTTCAACGGCGCCGAGCAGGACGGCGTCGGGATGTACCAGCTGACCCAGCGCGGCGGCATGCGCGCCAGTGCCTCCGTCGCCTATCTGCATCCGGCGATGGAGCGGCCGAACCTGACCGTGATGCCCTACATGCAGGTCAACCGCGTGCTCTTCGAGGGCCCCCGCGCGGTCGGCGTCGAGGCCAGCCAGCTGGGCCAGGCGCAGGAGCTGCGGGCCGAGCGCGAGGTGATCCTCTGCGGCGGCGCCTACAACTCGCCGCAGCTGCTGATGCTGTCCGGCGTCGGGCCGGCCGAGCACCTGGCGATGCGCGAGATCGAGGTGCTGCTCGACCAGCCTGCCGTGGGCGCGAACCTGAGCGATCATGCCGCCGCCTTCAACGTCTGGACGACGCCGGAAGAGGCGAGCCTGCTGTTGGCACTGGAGCCGGCGGCGCTGGAGGAGTTCACCGCCTCCCAGACCGGGCCCTTCGCCTCGAACCTGGCCGAGGCCGGCGGCTTCGCCAGGGTCGAGGCCGGCGCCGACGCCCCCGACATCCAGTTTCACGTCGCTCCGGTCCAGATCGTCGACGAGGGCATGGGCGACCCCCAGGCCCATGGCGTCTGGGTCTCCCCCTGCCTGCTGACGCCGGTCAGCCGGGGGACGGTCCGCCTCTATTCCAACGACCCGACCTCGAAGCCGATCGTGCGCAACGAGTTCTACGCCGCACCCGAGGACATGGCCCGCATGGTCGACGCGGTGCGCCTGGCGGAGGAGATCTGCGCTCGCCCGGCGATGCGCCCCTACTGCGTCGAGCCGTTCACGGCGCCCGGCGGCGAGACCGAGGGGGAGATCCGCGACCACGTCGCCCGCACGACCTTCCCGATCTACCACCCGGTCGGCACCTGCGCGATCGGCTCCGTCGTCGACGCCGAGCTCCGGGTCGAGGGCCTGGAGGGGATCCGCGTGGTCGACGCCTCGGTGATGCCGGTGGTCCCGCGCGGCAACACCAACGCGCCGACGATCGCGATCGCCGAGCGCGCCGCCGACCTGATCAAGGGCGCGGTGCCGCTGAGCGCGGCGGAGGCGAACGCCTAAGAGGCGTCTAGCTCGAGCCCAGCGCCTTGTCGATGAACGGCCCCAGCAGGTTCGCGACCGCGGAGGCGGTGGCCTCGGGAGAACCGCCGGGGCCGGTGATGTAGCTGATCGCCAGGCGCACCAGCGACTCCGAGAGCAGGTCGACGTCGGCTTTGGCCGCCTGCGGCCAGCCTTCCTCGATCGTCGTGCCGAGGCGGGTCGCCGCCCACTGCACGACCGGCAGTCCCTGGGTGGTGACGAAGGGCAGCATGCCCCCGGTGCCGTCGTCGCTGAGCAGGATGCGGATCAGCGGATCCTCGCCGGCGGTGCGGAGGAAGAGCTCGAGGGCGGCGCCGACCGCGGCGCGGGGGTCGTCACGATGCTCTAGCACGGCCGTCTCGACGTCGTCGAGGAAGCGCTCGCCCTCGTGGATGACGAAGGCGAGGCCGAACTCGCTGCGGTTGCCGAACTCCTTGTAGAGGGTTTGGCGGCTGACGCCGGCGGTGGCGGCGATGTCGGACATCGTGATCTCCGACCAGGCCTGCTGCTCGAGCCGGTCACGGGCGGCCCCGAACAGGGTCTGACGCAGCAGCTCCCTGGCCGCCTCGGGGTATGGAGTTCGCGCGCTCGCCACCTTCGACCCCATCGTCGCAGCGGAAGCGGTCATCCGTCCTCCTCCTCCGCGGGCACGAAGTCGACCTTGTCGCGGACGCCGCAGTCGGGGCAGGCCCAGTCGTCGGGCACCTCGGTCCAGGGCGTCCCGGCCGGAAAGCCCTCGCGCGGGTGGCCCGCCGCCTCGTCGTAGACGTAGCCGCAGCCGGGGCAGCGCCAGCGGCTCATGCGGCGGCCCCGGTGCCGTAGCGGGCGAGGATCTTCTCGCGCTTGCCGGGCTGGATGTTGGCGCGGGTGACGTCGCCGTCGAGGTGCTCGAGCAGGCGGGGGTCCATCACCCGTCGCCACAGCGGCGGGAACCAGGCGAGCACGATCATCCCGGCGTACCCGGTCGGCAGCTGCGGTGCCTCCTTGACGTGGCGCAGCGCCTGGTAGCGGCGGGTCGGGTTGGCGTGATGGTCGCTGTGGCGCTGCAGGTGGTAGAGGAGGACGTTGGAAGCGACGTTGTTGCTGTTCCAGCTGTGCTCGGGCAGGCAGCGTTCGTAGCGTCCGTCCTCACGCTTGTCGCGCCGCAGCCCGTAGTGCTCGAGGTAGTTGACGACCTCCAGCAGCGAGAAGCCGATCACCGCCTGCAGCAGCAGGAACGGCAGCACGATTGGGCCGAAGGCGATCGCCAGCACGGCGAACAGGCCCAGCGTCATCGCCCAGGCGCCGAGGATGTCGTTGTGGAGGCTCCAGTGCGACTTGCCGAGGCGATCGAGACGGGCGGTCTCGATGCTCCAGGCCGAGCGCAGGCTGCCGGACACGGTGCGCGGCAGAAAGGCCCAGAAGCTCTCCCCCAACCGCGAGCTGGCCGGGTCCTCCGGGGTGGCGACGCGGACGTGGTGACCGCGGTTGTGCTCGATGAAGAAGTGGCCGTAGCCGGTCTGCGCCAGCGCCACCCGGCTCAACCAGCGCTCCGAGCTGGCCCGCTTGTGACCGAGCTCATGGGCGGTGTTGATCGCGATCCCGCCGACGACGCCGATCGTGAAGGCGAGGCCGAGGTCGGGCAGGAGCGAGAGCTTGCCGCTGGACCAGAGCCAGCAGGCGAGGACGATGCCGGCGTACTGGATCGGGATGAAGACGTAGGTGCACCAGCGGTAGTAGCGGTCCTGCTCGAGCCAGCGGAGGACGCTGTCGGGCGGGTTCTGGGAGTCCATGCCGACGACGACGTCGAGCACCGGGAAGGCGACGAAGAGCAGCAGTGGGCCGAGCAGCCAGAGCCACTCGAAGCCGGTCAGTTCAACCAGGCCCCAGGCCACGAACGGCGCCAGCGGGACGATGATCCCCAGCAGCCAGGCATAGCGCTTGGTGTCGCGCCAGTCCGCTGGATTGACCTCGACCTGATCGTGATGGTGATGATGGTTGTGGGAGTCAGCGGTGGTGGCCTCCATGGCCTCCTCCTTGTCAGAGTTTCGAAGAACGTCTGCACCGTAGACAAATGACTCTTATTTGTCAACTAATCGCACACTCCTGCCTGAGTTGCACGTGAATTTGACCGCACAACGTAAAACGACCCCGGCAGGGGTCGCGATCACCGCTTGGGAAAGCTCCGCTAGAGCTTCAGCAGGATGAAGGTGTTCAGCACCCAGAGGAGACCGACGAAAACCGTGGCGCGGGTGAGGTTGCGCTCGACCATCGAGCCGCCGCCGAGCGAGCTGCCGCCACCACCGACGCCGAAAGCCCCGGAGAGTCCCGCGTCTTTCCCCGAGTGCAGCAGGATCAGGAAGATCAGGACGACGGAGAAGAGAACCTGGATAACGCTCAGAAACGTGTACATGGCGGCGAAGTCTAGACCCTGTCGAGGATCTGCACCGCCTCCTTGCGCAGTTCGGCGTCGAGCAGGGCAAAGTCCTCGTCGGAGAGCTTGCCGGCCGCGTGGTCGAGCTCGGCATCGCGGATCTCGCGGTACTTGGCTTCCTTGAGGGCATCGGTCTCGGTGCGGACGACGAGGCCGCGGCGGCGGCCGCGAGCGGGCCAGAGCGCCAGCAGCGCCCCCATCAGGGCGATCAACCCGCCGATCCACATCCAGGTGACGAGGGGGTTGACGATGATCTTGAAGATCGTCGCCGAGCCGTCGGTCAGGTAGCTGCGGGCGATCTGGTCGGCGGTCGCGGCCTGGATGCGGCTGATCTGACCCAGGGCGGCCGCACGCAGTTGCGGGCTGGCGGCCGCCGCACGCATCGTCTGGGCCAGGGCTTTGCACTGTGGCGGCGTCCCGGGGGCGCCCCTGAGGCAGGTGCGGAAGCCCTTGTCGGCCGCCCGCACCCGCCGCTGCACGGCGCTGATGTCGGGCTGTGGCGCCACCCAGAGATCTTCTCCGAGCCCCGCCTTCAGGCCCACCTCGCTGGTCCCCTCGCCGTCGAAGTAACTGCCGATCGTCCCGATGTCCTGGCCGGTGGGCCGGAAGTAGCGGCGACTGGGGTGCAGGACCGTCACCAGCTCCCCGTCTTCTTCGACCTGGAGGACGTTGCCGAACTGGAGGTAGTCGTCGGTCACCTTGACGGTCGGCTTCACGTAGGTGATCCGGCGCCCGTCGACGACCGCGCTCTGTCCCGGCCTCAGGGTGACGTCGCGGTTGGTCTGGAAGCTGGAGGAGGCGGCGATGCCGATCAGGACCACGGCGATGCCGATGTGGACGACGTAGCCGCCGTAGCGGCGGCGATTGCGGGAGACGACGCCGCCCAGCGCCGCCGGCATCGAGCCGCCCGAGAGCTTGCGGCGGGCCGCGGCGCCGCGCCAGAACTCCTGCCCGAGCCCGGTCAGGGCGAAGGCGGCGAAGACGAAGAGGGCGTAGGCCCAGGGCTTGTGGGTGGCATCGCTGAAAAGCGCCAGGGCGACCGCGGCGACGCCGGCGACGATCGCCGGGACGGTGAAGACGCGCTTGGCCGAGGCCCAGCTGACCCGGCGCCAGGCGAGCAGCGGCCCGATCCCGGTGAAGAGGACGAGCAGGATCGCCAACGGCGTCGTGTAGCGGTCGAACCAGGGCGCCGCCAGCGAGGCCTTGGTGCCGGTGAACAGTTCCGAGATCAAGGGGAAGAAGGTGCCCCAGAAGACGACCGCCGTGAGCGCCACCAGCAGCAGGTTGTTGACCAGGAAGACCGACTCGCGCGAAGCCAGCGAGTCGATCCGCTTCGGCGAGCGGAGATCGTCGAGACGGGAGACGATCAGCGCCGTCGAGCCGATCAGGACGACCGCGATCAAGCCGAGGATGTAGGGGCCGACGGTGTTGTCGCCGAAGGCGTGGATCGACTGCAGCACCCCGGAGCGGACCAGGAAGGTGCCGAGCAGAGCCAGCGAGAAGGCGGCGACGACGAGGCAGGCGTTCCAGACTTTCAGCATCCCCCGCTTCTCCTGGACCATGATCGAGTGCAGGAAGGCGGTGATCACCAGCCACGGCATCAGCGCCGCGTTCTCGACCGGGTCCCAGGCCCAGTAGCCGCCCCAGCCGAGCTCGGTGTAGGACCAGCGGGCGCCGAGCAGGAGGCCGAAGCCGAGCAGCGCCCAGGCGATCAGGGCGAAGCGGCGGGTGGAGCGGATCCATTCGGCGTCGAGGCGGCGGGTGACCAGGGCACCGATCGCGAAGGCGAAGGGCACCGTCAGCGAGACGTAGCCCGAGTAGAGCATCGGCGGGTGGATCATCATGCTCGGGTGCTGCAGCAGCGGGTTGAGGCCGATGCCGTCGGCGGGAACCGGGCTCAGGCTCGCGAACGGGTTGACGTCGGGCGCGAACAGCATCAGGCCGACGAAGAAGGCGGCGACGCCCATCATCACCGCGGTCGCCCAGGGGACGATCTCCTTCAGCTTCGCCCGGGTCGCGTAGAGGGCGGCGCTGGAGACGATCGAGAGCACCCAGGCCCAGAGCAGTAGCGAGCCCTCCTGGCTCGACCACATCGCCGCCAGCTTGTAGAAGGCCGGCGTCTCGATCGAGGAGTGCTGGGCGACGATGTTGAAGGAGAAGTCGTTGCTCGCGAAGGCGATCTCGATGATCACCACGCAGGCCGTGATCAGGCCGAGGAAGGCGTAGACGGCGCGGCGGGAGAGGTCGATGCGGCGGCGGTCGCCGTTGCGACCGGCGAGGGCGAGGGCGGCGGCGGCGAGGGAGGTGACGAAGGCAAGCGCCAGCAGCGCACTGCCGAGGCTAGGCATCGCTCTTGGTCGTGAACTTAGACGGGCATTTGGTGATCAGGGTTTCCGGCTCGCCGACGAAGGTGCCGCCCTCGACGGCGCCGGTGAGGACGATCTCGCGACCGCCGCGGAAGGGGTCGGGAACCGTGCCGGTGTAGGTGACCGGAAGGCTCTGGCCACCGCCGTCGCGGTCGACGACGCGGAAGGCGATGCCGCTGCCCTGGTGGCGGATCGAGCCCTTGACGACCTGGCCGGTCATCTCATAGCTGGTCCCGGGGGTGGCGGTGAGCAGCTGCGAGGGCTCCTTGGCCTCGGTCGAGGCCGAGAACGAGGTGTAGATCAGGGCCACCGAGAGCAGCACGGCGACGCTGAGCGCGACCACGAGGCGGATCTTGCGCTTGCGCTGGGGGTCCACGGGCTTGGTGATTATCGCAATCCCGGCGCGGCGGCGGATGCGCCGGGGTCTGCGGACGCGCTTCGCGCTGAGTGTCCGCAGACCCCGGCGCATCCGCCACGGGCTGGAGCTGGGACAATCCAAGCATGAGCAGTGGAGGCGCAAACGACCCGGTCTTGCTGATTACGGGAGCGAGCAGCGGCATCGGGGCGGCGACCGCTCGGGCGGCGGCGGACGGCTACCGCCTGGTGCTGGCGGCGCGGCGGTTGGAAGAGCTGCAGGTGCTGTCCGCCGAGCTCGGCGGGACTGAGCGGGCGCTGCCGGTGCGCTGCGACGTCACCGAGTGGGACCAGGTCGAGAAGATGACGGCGATGGCGCTGAAGCACTTCGGCCGGATCGACGCCGTCTTCGCCAACGCCGGCTTCGGCGCTACGCGAGGCTTCCTCGAGGAGTCGCCGGAGCACTGGCGCTCGATGGTCCTGACCAACGTCTACGGGGCGGCGCTGACGATCCGCGCCACCCTCCCCCACCTGCTCGAGCGCGGCGACGGCCACTTCTTGATCACCAGCTCGGTCGCGGGCCGCCAGGCCCTGCCCGGCTCGCTCTACTCGGCCACCAAGTGGGCAGCGACGGCGATCGGCGAGTCGCTGCGGGCGGAGCTGCGCCAGATGCACGACAACAAGGGCATCAAGGTGACCTTGATCGAGCCGGGCATGGTCGACACCGACTTCTTCGACAACCGGCCCGGCAAATGGGTGCTGCAGGACAGCGACATCGCCAAAGCGGTGGTCTACGCGCTGGAGCAGGGGCCGAACGTGGATGTCAACGAGATCCTAATCCGGCCGACTGGGCAGCCGATCTAGTGGCGAATGATGCCTGGAGCCGCATATGACCGGCTTAAGGCATCACTCGAAGCGAGAAGCGCACGGCTCGCCAGTAACCCCGGAGCAGTAGACGGGCTGGGGACGAGCGGGCCGCCGGGGAGATAAATGGGGAGTCGAGGTCGGGGGTGAGCCAGGAGGCGAACTCGGCGGGGGTGACGGTGCGGGTCGACTGGATTTGGCGGCGCTCGCGGAGGAGGCGGGGGAGCCAGCGGAGGAATTCGAGGTTGGCGGCCAGCTTCTGGCGGCCCCAGCCGCCGGAGATCGAGACGGCGAGGAGGGCGAGCTCGGTGGCGAGCAGGGCCGGGGACAGCAGGACCAACAACGAAGTCGGGTAGGCGCGGACGAGGAAGGCGAGGCGGTTGCGCTCGAGCCAGCGCCACTTGTGCTCGCGGGCGCCGAACTCGTAGTCGTGGTCGACCACGGCGGCCGGCTCGATCCCGAGCGTGCCGCCGCGCAGGCGCAGCCGCAACGAGAGGTCGACATCCTCGTGGTAGAGGAAGAACCGGCCCGGGAAGCCGCCGACCTCGTTCCAGGTCCGCAGCGGGATCGCCAGGCAGGCGCCCGAGAGGACCTCGACCTCGCCGGCGGGAGGCGCCGCGGCGATCGGCTCGCCGTGGCCCCCGGCCCAGACGATCCCGATGAAATGGATCGGATTGCCGTAGGAGTTGATCCGGGTCCCCCCCGCGTCGGCGACCAGCGCCTGCCAGGCAGCCCAGCCCCGCCCCTCGCCCCAGGGCCGCCGGATCGCCTCGCCCCAGCCGGGCAGCGGCGCCGCGTCGGGATTGAGGATGACCAGGAGGTCGCCGCTCGCCGCCGCGGCGCCAGCGTTGCACCCGGCGGCGAAGCCCAGGTTGGCGCCGGTCTCGAGGACGCGCGCCGCTGGCGCCAGCTCCCGCACCGCCGCGGCGGTGCCGTCGGCGGAGTCGTTGTCGACGACGATCAGCTCGTCGCCGTCGCCCAGCTCGGGCAGCAGCGCCGGCAGGGTCCTGGCCAGCTCGTCGCGGCTGTTCCAGGCGACGATGAGGACGGAGAGCGTCGGGAGCACCGGCGCGGAGGCTATTGAGCCATCCGCGCCGGTGCTGAGGACGCCGCTACCGAGCCCGCTGGGGCTCTACTTCTTCTGCGACTTCTTGCAGGAGCTGATGTTCAGCCCGTACTTGTTGTTCTTGATCTTCTTGCCGTTCTGAGCCCTGAGGTTCAACACGGCCGTCTGCTTCTTCGCGCAGGTGTTGGTCGAGTTGACGAGCAGGCTCTTCTTGCCGCCCCTCATGTTCAGGATGAACTTCTTCACGGGCAGATCCGGCACCGTCGGGAAGACGGTCTTGAGACCGCCTCGCTTGGAGCTGATCACGCCGCGCAACTGCACGTTCACCTGACCGCGGAGGTCGGCCACCAGGTTCGGCAACTTGTCGTTGGAGGAGACCAGGTAGACCGGTCCCTTCAACTTGTTGTCGAGCAGAGGCGACTTCGCTTCCGCCTGGCCGTAGACCGAGGCCGACGGACACGCCTTCGCCGCCAGCTGCACCCTCGTGCACACCGTCTTGATGTGGCTCTGGTCGAGGAACAGCGAGTGCGGCAGCGTCAGCGCCGCCCGGCTCAGGTTGGCATCGCCTTCCCGTGCTTCCAGGATGGCCCGGATCCGCGGGTTCTTGGCCCGCTTGGTCGGACCGAACAACTTCGTGAACAGCTTCGGCTTGAAAGCCAGCTTGTTGCATTCGGTTGCCTGGTAGGGAGCGCTGACGGCGTAGGAGCTGAACGTGGCCGGAACGGCCGGGTTCGCGCCGCCCCCGTTGAGCGTGCCGCTGGTCGCGCCAGCTTCACAGTTCGTCGGGTTGCGCATGAACGACGCCCTGTTGACGTTGACGTCGATCGAGCGGACATCCAACTTGACCCCGTCGAACACATGCGGGATCGCGTCGGAGACCGCGTTGATCTGACCCGTTTCCGGGTTGACGTTGAGCGCGACCCTGACGACGACGGTGCCGACGTCATAAGGACCGGCAACGCCAGGCGTGATCACTGCCATCGACAGTGGCGCGCCCTTGTAGGGACCAGCGAGGAATGCCTTGCCGGTTATCTCGAGCGGAGACGAGCCCGAACCGGCCCTGGTCGTCGTATCGGCGATCAGGCTGGCCGCGGGACAACTCGACGATGCTGCCTCAGCTTTGCCGCTCTTCGCGGCCGCCGCTGCGATTGCACCATCCGAGCAGTAAGGGATGCCGGCGAGCTTGCCGGTCAGGCCCTTCGGCAACGTGACGTTGACGACCTTCAACTCCTGCTGCCCGTCGGGACGGGCGAGCTTGACCTGGAACGGGCTGTAGGCGCCCGCCTTGGAGCTGTCCGATTTCGCCGTGTAAGCGGGCGCGAACGGCCGCTCGGCCAGCGTTTTCGGACAAGCGCCGCCACCCGGATTGCTGGTCAGGGGGAGATTGCTCGACGGCCTGTTCTGGTCTGGATTGCCCGACCACGGGGTCATTTCCGTGTTCGTCGTGTTCGGCCCACAGGTGTTTGGCGAGGTCAGCGTGCCCCTCGGACCACCGTTGAGGTGGAGCCGGAAGTTGCTGAACGTCGCCTGCGGGTTGTCTTCGACGAGGGCGGTGATCTGCCCGGTTTCTTCGTTGAGGATGATCTTGCCGATCAATCGGACGTTGACGCCATAGCGGACCGAGGTGGCGTGGATGAAGATCCGAAACTGTTCTCCGGAGCTCCCCTCGCCCGGTCCGTTCTGGAGCGGTTCGCCGACGTAGACGGTGCCTCCCAGTGAGTTGGGCGGCAGCGATGGCGTTTGTACCTCGACCGTGCCGATCTTCGATTCGTCGGGACAGGCGATCGGGTCGTTCGTCCCTTTCGCGAACTGCGCGTCGGAACAGGTTTTGAGACCGACAGCGGAAGACGGGTTGATGCCCATTTCCTTCGGCAGGATCACTTTCGCCGTTTTCAGATACGAGTTGGCGATCGGGTCCGACGCACTCCAGGGAATGCCGACGTCGACATTCGTCTGTTCCGGCGTGTCGACGGAACCGCCGGCGGTGCTGACGTCGATCGTCGGTTTGAACGGAACCGCTTCGCAGCCCGAGGCTCCAGTAGGAGTCGTGTAGGACGCTTCTTTGAAGGCGCCCGGTGCGGTCTGCTGATCCACCCGCAGTTTCGACACCTGCCCGCCAGCACAGTTGCTTGGCATCGTCAGGTAGGTGCCGTTCAAGGACGGGTTCACCACCTGCTGGAACGGTGATGGCCCGCCGAAGAAGACCAGCCGCGAGCCAACGATCGGCGGGCTCGGCGGTGGGCCTGCCGATGGCGGGTGGATATTGCTGATCGTGAAGGTCACGTGCTGATCAACCGGGCTGAGGGAGCCGACAATGAAAGTCGGACCGGCTTCGGTCGGAAAGGCGACCATTGACGGGACGCCCGGGAACGGTTCAACGTTCCAAACCGGCACCGCGGCGCGGACATATTCGCAATCGCCGGCACCACAGCCGGGCGGCGCTTGTTTGGCGACAGTCAGATAGTTAACGCCCACGATCGTTTTGTTTTCGCAGAGCCCAGTCGTCTGAATCATCGTGAGCGGACATTGCGGCCCCGCTTCGGGATTGACACTTAGCCCTTCAGGGGTGTCGACGATGATGTCTTTGACGAAACCTTCCGGAAAGCCGCCCGCCCCTGGGGTCCCCAGTGGGAACGTGTTGAGGGTGAAGTCCGTGATGCCGAAGGGTGGATGCCCGGCGGCCTGCGTAAAGAGTTTTTCCGGAGTGGTGGCGCCTTTGCACTGACCAGGGGGTGATGCAATCGGCGGCGGGCCTTCTATTTTCCCGCCTGGTGCTGGCGTCTCCACATCTTCTTTGCAGGTGATCGATTCCCATTTTGCGATGCCGAATTCCGCCTGCGCCGAAGGCGCAACGAAAACAGCACCTAAGGCCATAACCGCGACTGCGATTAAAAAGCGCCTAGCCATTAAATCCCTCCTCCGTAATACCCGTTGAGCGAACACGCTTCCCTGCGTAGCGCCCTAGTACTTCTCCCACCAAAGACAGTAGCGGGCCGAGCCCGCGGATCAAGTGCGATTTGCGACATATTGGACAAAGAGTCCTATGCGGTCGTCAAGAATTTACTTCCGGTGGTGGCCTTTTTTGTGCTTGGACTTCTTGCCGCAAGGCGTTCTCAGCTTCGTGCGCTTGTTGGCTTTTTTGCCGTTCTGTCCTTTGATCTGGATGATCGCCTTGACCTTGCCTTTGCAGAGGTCCTTGGAGGCGACCAGGAGACCGAGCTTGCCCCCTGGCAGGATCATCGTGAACTTCGTGACCGGCACGTCGGGGACGCGATCGAAGGTGGTGCGGATGCCGCCCTTGAAGCTGTCGATGCGGCCGACCAGGTCGATCCCGACTTGACCCTTGAGGTGGGCAACCAGGTCCGGCAGTTCGTTGTTGGACGAACGCAGGTAGACCGGGCCTTCCAACGGTTGGCCGAGCAGGGGCGTGACCGCGCGAGCACGTCCGTAGCGCGATTTCTTCGGGCAGTTTTCGGCGGCGAACTGAACCCGGGTGCAGATCTTCGCCAGGCTCGCCTGGTCGAGGAAGAGCGCGTGCGGCAGGCCGACCGAGGCGCGGGCGATGTTGGCGTCGCCCGGCTTGGCTTTGAGCACGGCGCGGAGGCGCGGATGCTTGGCCCGCTTGGTGGCGCCGAAGAGGCGCAGGTTCAGCTTCGGGTGGAAGCCGAGCGGAGCGCAGTTGTTGAGCTGAACCGGATCGGAGACCGGGAAGGAAGAGAAGGTCGCCGAATTGGTCGGATCGGCACCGCCGCCCCTGAGCGCGCCGGCGGTGGCGAATTTCGAGCAGTTGGTGCCGTTCAGAGTGAAGTTGTCCTTGTTGACGTTGACCGCGATCGAGCGGATGTCGAGCTTGGCCCCGCCGAAGACATCCGGGATCGCGTCGGAGACGACGTGGATCTGGGCCGTTTCGGGATCGACGAAGATCGGCACCTGGACGACGACGGTGCCGAGGTCGAAGGGCCCGGCGACGGCGGGAGTGACGATCGCGAGCGACAGCGGGGCACCTTTGTATGGACCGGCAAGGAAGGCCTTGCCGCCGATCGAAAGCGGCGAGGAGCCGCTGCCGGCAGCGATCGTGGCGACGCCGACCTGGCTCTTGTCTGGACAGCTGGCATTGGCTTTCTCGGCTTCGCCGGCGCGCGCCGCGGCGGCGGCGAGCGCCGTCGGCGGGCAGTAGGGAACGCCGGCCAGCTTGGCGGTGGCGCCGGGCGGCAGCGTGATGTCGACGCCTTTCAGCTCCTGCTGGCCGTCAGCACGGGTGATGTTGGCCAGGAACGGCGTGAAGTCCAGGGCGTTGAGGCTTTTCGGGCCGGCTTTGAAGCCGGGAGAGAACGGCCGCGCCGCCAGGGTTTTCGCGCATGCGCCACCACCTGGCGCCGAAGTGAGGGTGAAGCCTTTGTCGGCCGGCCCGCGATCCGGACTCCCCGACCACGCCGTCATCGCGTGGCTCGAGACGTTCGGGCCGCACGTGGGCGGAGTCGTGAGCACGCCTTTGGAGCCGTCGAACTGAATCTTCACCGCGCTGAACGGAACCTGGGGGCTTTCCTTGATCGTCGTCGTCAGCTGGCCCGTCCGCGGGTCGGCCTTGACGTTCCCGATCAGGCGAACGGCGACGTTGTATCGCGACGACTCGGCGTCGATGAAGATTCGGTAGAGGTTGCCGGAGGCGGGGTCGCGACCTTGCTGGGTGCCGAGGTAGACGCTGCCGGTCACTGAGCCGGCCGGCAGGGGCGGCGTTTCGATCGCGACGGTGCCGATTTTCGATCCGGGCGGGCAGGCGACGGCGCTGCGGTCGTTCTTGTGCAGCAGGGGGTCGGCGCAGGCGACAACTTTTGGGGCGGCGGCGGGGTTGAGGCCCATCCCGGCTGGCAGGGTCACGTTGGCGTCGCGAACGTTGGAGTTGGCAATGCCGCCCGGCGAAGGCTCGAAGGGGACCTTCACTTCCACGGTCGGGCCGGAGGGCGTGTCGGTCTGATTGATGTTGGGAGCGACGGCGGTCGAGGGCGCGAAGGGCACTCCCGGACAACCGGTCGGCATCACGCCCGGCGGCAGCGGCGCCTCGAACGGGGTCGAGCCGTTGGGAAAGGTCGGGTTCGGGTCCTGGAAGGAGTCGGCTCGGAGGAAGGTCGAGTAGACGTGCTGGTTGGGTGCCACGGCGGGGTTGAGACAGGTGCTCGGCGTGGTGAGGAAGCTGCCGTTGCCGGCACGGCCGTTGAAGACAAGTCGGTTGCGCAGGACGCGGACCCCTTCGATGCCCGGGATCGAAGGCAGTTCGAGTTTCGGCACATTGATCTTGAAGAACTCGTGGTAGTCGCTTTCCCAGGCGATGCCGCCTTCGAGGAAGACGTCGTTGCCGAGCACGCTGAAGCCGAAGCGGGCGGCTTCGCCGGTTTTCGGCACGATGTTGTAGACGGGGACGGAAGGGAGCGCCAATGACTGCCCGGTTCCGAGCACCACCAGGGCGGCTTCCAGAACGCTGGTGCCGACGGCGGTGTCGGCCGGACAGGTCGACGGACTTGCGCCCTCGGCCAGCTGGCACTGCGGAGTGGCCTGGGGGTTGACGCTGAGGCCCACCGGCAGGTCGACCCAGAGCGTTTTCAGATCGCCGACCGGAGTTTTGCCTCCGAGGGCACCATTTTCGTTTTTGACGATGAACTGGGTCAGGCCGACCTGGGGATGCCCGGCGGCCTGGGTGTAGAACTGCGCCGGGGTCTGCGGCGAGCAGGGCGGGGCGTCGGTCGTACAGGTGCCGGCCTGCCAACCGTCTTCGGCAGTCGGGGGATTGTGCTGCGGAGCGATGATGCCGGGCGTGTCAGCGCCGGCGAAGGCGGGCACCGCAGCGGCGACGGCGAGCACCGCGAGCGCGGCTCCGAAAACGCGCTGCAGCATCGATCTCTCCGACATCGAGACTCCTTCCCTGGCCAGAATCACCCTGGCCGTAGATTCCTTCGACCCTCACCGGGCCGTACCCACTCCGCTACTGCTGGAAACCCGCTAATGCCCCTTAGTAGCGCTGCCCCTCCGGCCGTGACAGGCCGGTACCCGCAGCGGCAGCCGCTTCTTCTTCAGCTGCTTGCCGTTCTGGGCTTTGAAGTTCATGAAGGAGAAGGAGGGCTTTGCGCAGAGGTTGCGCGAGTTGACCAAGAGGCCGCGCTTGCCGCCCTTCATCGTCAGCACGAACTTGCTGACCGGGACGTCTGGAACGGGATAGAAGACGTTCTTGATCCGCGCCTTGGCGGCGCTGATGACGCCGTGCAGCTGGATGTCCACCTGCCCCCTGAGGTCGGCCAGCAGGTCCGGCAGTTCGTGGCTGGAGGAGACCAGGTAGACCGGGCCCGCCAGTTCGTCGTCGAGCAGCGGCGTCCGCGCCCGCGCGTATCCGTAGATCGAGGCGGCGGGGCAGTCGTGCGCCCCCAGCTGGACCCGGGTGCAGACGGTGCGGATGTGGGACTGGTCGAGGAACTGCGAGTGCGGCAGGGTCACCGCGGCGCGGCCGATGTTGGCGTCGCCGTCGCGGGCGACGAGGACGGCGCGGAATTTCGGGTGCTGGGAGCGCTTGGTCGACTTCTTCCCCCCGTACAGGCGCGTGAACAGCTTCGGCCTGAAGCCGAGCGCACCGCAGTCGCTGGTCTGGAACGAGGTGCTGACCGGGAAGGCGGAGAAGGCGGCCGGCGTGGCCGGGTCGGCGCCGCCGCCATTGAGCACCCCCGACGTGGCCAGCGGCCCGCAGCTGGTCGGGTTGAGCGTGAGGTCCTTGCGGTCGATGGCCACGTCGACCGACCGGAGGCTGAGCTGAGCGCCGCCGAAGACGTTCGGGATCGGATCCGAGACGGCGCGGATCTGCGCCGTCACCGGGTCGACGAACAGCGCCACCCTCACCACGACCGTGCCGAGGTCAAAGGGCCCGGCCGTGGCGGGGGTGACGACCGCCAGGGAGAGAGGAGCCCCGTGGTAGGGGCCTGAGAGGAAGACCTTGCCGTCGTCGATGCGGAGCGGCGCCGGCCCGGTGCCGGCGGCGATCGCGGCGGAGCCGACGAGGCTCTTGGCGGGGCAGCTGGAGCTCGCGCGCTGCTCCGCGCCGCCGCTCGCGGCCGCCGCGGCCAACGCCGTCGCCGGGCAGTAGGGAATGCCGGCCAGCTTGCCGGTCATCCCCGGGGCGAGGGTGATGTCCTCCCCTTTCAGCTCCTGCTGGCCGTCGCCGCTGGCCATGTGGAGCGTGAGCGGACTGAAGGCCCCGGCCTTGGTGCCCCGCGGCCTCGCGACGAAGCCGGGCGCGAAGGGCCGTTCCGCCAGCGTCTTCGCGCAGGGGCCGCCGCCCGGAGCGCTGGTCAGGACGACCGGGCCGGCGGGGGTCGCCGGAGCGTTGCCCGACCATGGCGTCATCTGGGAGCTGGCGCTGCTGGCGCAGATCGGCGGGCTGCTGAGGACCGCGCGCGGTCCGCCATCGAAGCTGAGCTTGAAGGAGGTGAAGGGGCCCTGGGGATTGTCGGTGAAGGTGGTGGTCAGCTGCCCCGTCCGGGGGTCGGCGCTGACGTTGCCGAGCAGGCGGACGGAGATCCCGTAGCGGGAGGACTCGGCGTCGACGAAGATCCGGTACTCCTCGCCCGAGGCGGGGTCGCGACTGAGCTGCTGGCCGACGTAGACGTTGCCGCTCAGCGAGCCTTCCGGCAGGGGCGGCGATTCGATCGTCACCGCGCCGACTCTCGAAGCCGGCGGGCAGTCGGTCCCCGGCGCCGAGCTGTGCTGGCGGAACTGCGCGTCGGTGCAGGTCTGCAGGCCGAGTGCGGCAGAGGGATTGAGGCCCATCCCGACCGGCAGCGCGGCGGCCGCGGTGCGGGTATCGGAGCTGTCCTGTTTACCGGCGCCGAGGATGTGCGGCACCGTGACGTCGACCGTGGCCCCCGCGGGAGAGTCGGTCAGCGGGGTTCCGGGGTTGACGGCGAGGGCCGGGTCGTAGGGGATCGTGCCGCAGCTTTTCGGCGAGGTCCCGGGCGGGATCGGCGACTCGAAGCGGGGTTCGGCGTCGCGCGGGAACTGGTAGCCGGGGCTTTCTTCTTCAGCGTAGGAGGCCGCGAGCAGGTAGGTCGAGTACACGCTCCCGGACGGCCCCGGGGCGGCCTCGCCGAGGCAGGTGCTGGGCGTGGTGATGAAGGTGCCGTCGCCGGCGGTGCCGTCGAAGACCAGGCGGTTTTTGAGGATGACCCCTTCCAGCCCCGGTAGTTCGAGCGCTTTCGGGACGGCGATCGTGAAGCTCTCGTGAAAGTCCCCGGCCCAGTCGACGTCGGCCCGGAGAAAGATTTCCTTGCCGAGCAGTTCGAGCCCGAAGCGAGCGGGCTCACCCGCTGGCGGTTTGATGTTGTAGACAGCCGCCTGCAACTGCGGCGCGACCACGCCGAGAACCGGGTCGGCCGCGGTGACGAAGCTGGTGCCGACCTGGGACAGGGGGTTGCAGGAAGCGGCGGAGCCTTCGAACGTCGCGAGGTCACAGCGAGGCGTCGCCCCGGGGTTGACGCTGAGCCCGAGCGGCAGGTCGACCCGGACGGTCTTCAGTTCCCCTTGCGGTTTTTCAATCGTGCCGGGGACGGTGGTGGTGTGCTTGACGATGAACTGGGTGAAGCCAACGGGCGGGTGGCCCGCCGCTCGTTCGAAGAACTGGGAAGGGGTGGCGACGCTGCAGGTCGGAGTGTCGACCGTGCAGGTACCGGCCTGCCAGCCGGAATCGACAGTCGGGTTGCGTGGATCGCTGGGGGCAATTATCCCGCCCGTGTTGGCGCTGGCCGCCGCCGACAGCGACCCCAATCCAAGCGTTGCCAGCATGGCAACCAACACACCGGTGATCCATGGCCTGCGATTCATCCGTATTCCCCTCCGTTGAGTCTTCCCAGACTCCGTTGAGTCTTCCCGGAAAGCATTTTACCCGATTTCGATGACTCGAATCAATATTTTTTGGTATTGTCTCCGCCCATGAACCAGCCCAACGGAAACTCCCCCAATGGCCACGGCGCCCTCAACGGCAATGGCAGCGGCAACGGACGCCGCTCGCTGCCGGTCGACTGGGAGCACCTGGCCCGCGCGACCGCCCACCCGCTGCGGATCTCGATCATGGAAATCCTCGGCATGGACGGAGGCCGCACTCTCTCCCCCAGCGAGCTCAGCCAAGAGCTGCAGATCCCCCTCAGCAACACCAATTACCACGTCACCGAGCTCGCCAAAGCGGGTCTGATCGACCTTGCCAGCCAGAACCAGGTGCGCGGGGCGACCGAGCACTTCTACCGAGTGGCGGGCACCGGCGAGGGAGCGTCGACGCGGCGGAGCCACGCCGGCCAGCTCTAGAATCTCGCTGGCGCGGACGTAGCTCAGTTGGTAGAGCGCAAGCTTCCCAAGCTTGAGGTCGCGGGTTCGAACCCCGTCGTCCGCTTTCCTTGAGCACCCGCGCCGCCATCGCCGTCCTTGCCGTGCTCGCCGTCATCGGCCTGCTTGCCTTCGGCCTGCTCAACAAGGGCTCCTCCCGGGTCGCGGTCGGCGAAGTCGCGCCGGCTGCCCCCCTGCCCCGGCTCGCCGGTGGCCGCAGGGGCTCGCTGGCCGACTATCGCGGCCGCTGGGTGCTGGTCAACATCTGGGCCTCCTGGTGCGGACCCTGCCGCGAGGAGGCGCCGGCCCTGGAGCAGTTCCAGCGGCATCACGGCAGTCCCAGCTTCACCGTGCTCGGCATCGACAGCCGCGACCTCAGCGGCGATGGCCGTGCCTTCGTCAAGAGCTACGGGCTCAGCTACCCACAGTTGCGCGACGGCAACGGGGACACCGCCCATGACTTCGGGACGACCGGGGTGCCCGAGAACTACCTGATCGACCCCGAAGGCAAAGTGAAGCTGGTGGTGGTCGGCCCGGTCGACCCCGAATACCTGGACGACCAGGTGGCGCCGCTGCTGCCGGGCGACGGGCAATCGTGAGGCCACGCTTGGCGCTCGCGGTCTGGCTGGGCGTCGCGGTCGCCCTGTTTTCCGTCGGGGCCCTCAGCGCCCAGGCGGCAACGCCGCGGCCGCAGACCTCGCTCAGCGAGATCTCCTCGGAAGTGATGTGCCCGGTCTGCGGCACCCTGCTGGAGTTGGCGGAATCGCCGCAGGCCCAGCGCGAGAAAGCCTTCGTCTCGAAGCTGGTCGCCGCGGGCCGGAGCAAGGACGAGATCAAGGACGCGCTCGTCGCCGAGTACGGGACCGAGGTGCTGGCGCTGCCTCAGGGCTCGGGCTTCGACCTCTCCGCCTACGTGGTGCCGGTGATCGCCTTCGTCCTCGCCGTGATCGCACTCGCGCTCGGCGTGCTGCGCTGGCGTCGCGCCGGCGATCCGCCCGACGGCGAGGAGGAGCGCCCGCCCGAAGGCCCCAGCGCCGAGGACAGCGAGCGCCTCGACGCCGACCTCGCCCGCTACGACCTCTGAGAGGTCAGTCCGAGCCGACGACGACGGCCCCCAACGGCTCGACCGGCAGCCGCGCCATCTGGGCCCGGAGCAACCGGCCCGCCTGGCCCGACAGCCCACTCCGGGCGGCCGCGACGAGGACCGCGTCGGCCCCGGCCGCGACCGTTTCCACCAAGCCGGGCATCGCCTCCAGCGACGGCCCGACCAGGACGGTCAGCTCGTAGGCCTCGCGCAGCTTGGCGAGGGCGTGGCGGAAGCTCTCGAGCTTGACCAGGGTCGCCGGGTCGGCGGCGGCCCGTCCGGCGACCACGCAGACGAGCGGCTCCGTCGCGCCCCTCGCCGCCGGACCGGCAAGGACGAGGGGTTGGAGGACCTCGGCCGCGGTTGCCTCCCAGCGCAGGTACTCGTGCAGGCCCGGGGCGGCGCTCAGCCCCAGCTCGAGCGCGGCCCGCGGCTGCGCCAGGTCACACTCGAGCAGGGCGGTGCGGCGGCCCGCGGCACTGGCGGCACCGGCGAGCGCGATCGCCCCGCCCAGCCCCTCCGCGCCGACGACGAGGACGGCGCGGTGCTCGCCCAGCCCTCCCTGCAGCCGCAACAGGGCCTCCAGGTCGGCGCGGCGCAGCGACCAGGCCCGCGCCGGGTCGAGGGCAGAGCCGGCGATCTCGGCCAAGACGGGCAGCTTGCGGCGCCCGCCGAGCATCACATCCGCTCGGGAGCGGAGATTCCGAGCAGGCCCAGCGCCGCGGCGATCGTCCGCTTCGTGCAGAGGCAGAGCGCCAGCCGCGAGCGCTCGACGCCCTCGCCTTCGGCGCCGACCACCTGACAGTCGCGGTAGAAGGCGTGGAAGTCGGCGGCGACGGCGGTCGAGTAGGCGCAGATCCGGTGCGGCGCCCGGCGCGCGGCCGACTCGCGGACCTCCTCAGGGAACTCCAGCAGGCGCTTGATCAGAGCCCGCTCGCTGGGCTCCATCGCCGTGGCCGCGACCTCGTCGAGACCGCCCGCGGCCTGCTCGGCGGCCGCGCCCGCTTTGCGGAGGATGCTGGCGATCCGGGCATGGGCGTACTGGACGTAATAGACCGGGTTCTCGCTGGACTGGCTGCGAGCCAGCTCGAGGTCGAGGTCGACGGTGGTCTCGTGGCTGCGCCAGAGCATGAACCAGCGCGCCGCGTCGACGCCGATGTCGTCGAGCAGCTCGTCGAGCGAGACGAAGTCGCCGCTGCGCTTGGACATCTGCGCCCGCTCGCCCGCTTCGACGATGTGGACGAGGCTCATGATCAGCGCCTCGAAGGCCTCCGGGTCCGCCCCGAGCGCCGTGATCGCCGCCCGGATCCGCGCCACGTAGCCGTGGTGGTCGGCGCCGAGCACGTCGATCAGGCGGCCGAAGCCGCGCCCCAGCTTGTCCCAGTGGTAGGCGACGTCGGCGGTGAGGTAGGTGGGCTCGCCGTTGGAGCGGATCAGGACCCGGTCCTTGTCGTCGCCGAAGGCGGTCGTCCGCAGCCAGAGCGCGTCCTCGTGGCGGTAGGTGTGCCCGCCGGCGTCGAGGTCGGCCAGCGCCGACTCGACCTCGCCGCGCTCGTAGAGGCTGCGCTCGGAGAACCAGGTGTCGTAGCGGACGCCGAAGCGCTCGAGCGTGGCTCCGACCTCCTCCAGCATCAGCTCGATCCCGCGGCGGCCGACGGCCTCGCGGTCGGCCGGGTCGATGCCCTCGGCGGCGATCCGCGTGGCCAGCTCGGCGACGTACTCGCCTTCGTAGCCGTCCTCCGGCGGCTCGGTCCCGCCGATGCGGGCGGCGATCGAGTCGGCGAACCTGGTCACCTGCCCACCGGCGTCGTTGACGTAGTACTCGCGCTCGACCTCGTGGCCGACCGCCTCCAACAGGCGGACGAGAGCGTCGCCGTAGGCCGCGTGGCGACCGCCGCCGACGTGCAACGGCCCGGTCGGGTTGGCGGAGAGGAACTCGACCAGGACCCGCTCCGGGCTGGCGGTCGGAGCCGGACCGAGACCCTCGCCGGCGGCGACCAGTCTCTCCAGCGCCCGGCGGAACCAGGCGTCGGAGAGAAAGAGGTTGACGAAGCCCGGGCCGGCGACCTCGATCCGGTCGAGGCTGCCGCGGCCTCCGAGCTCGCGCTCCAGCTCAGCCTGGATGCGGGCGGCGACGGCGCGCGGGCTGTCGCCCAGCGGGGCCGCCAGCAGCATCGCCGCGTTGGAGCTGTAGTCGCCCAGCTCCGGCTTCGGCGGGCGGTCCAACGAGGGTGCCGGCTCGGTCGGCTCGCCGCCGCGCAGGGCGCGGGCGGCCTGGTCGACGGCGCCGCGCAGCTCGGCGATCGAATCGGTTGCGGTCACGGGGCAATCGTATGGACCGCGCCCGGCCCAGGGTACGCTGGCCGCTTGCTTGCGGCCGTAATCAGCGACGTCCACTCCAACCAGCCAGCCCTCGAGGCCGTCCTGGCGGCGATCGACGAAGTCGGCGTCGACGAGGTCTGGTGCCTTGGCGACGTCGTCGGCTACGGCGCCCAGCCCGATGCCTGCGCCGACCTGATCCAGCAGCGCAGCGCCATCTGCCTGGCCGGCAACCACGACCTCGCGGTGCTTGGCGAGCTCGACATCTCGACCTTCTCGGAGACCGCCGCCAGCGCCGTCGAGTGGACCCGGGAAAACGCCAGCGCCGCGACCCTGGACTTCCTGCGAGGGCTTTCGCCGACCGGCGCGCGCGAGGAGGTCGGCCTCTTCCACGCTTCCCCCAGCGACCCGATCTGGGAGTACGTGCTCTCGATCGACCAGGCGGAAGCGGAGTTGGACGCGCAGGCGCAGCGGATCGGGTTGATCGGGCACTCGCACATCTCGCTCTTCTTCACCCGGGCCGACGGCGGCGGCCGCGGGGACACCCAGGGCGCCCAAGCGGGTGACGGCGCCGGCCTCGCGCTCGCGAGCGGCGCCTGGCTGCTCAACCCCGGCAGCGTCGGCCAGCCTCGCGACGGCGATCCTCGCGCCGCCTGGCTGGAGCTCGACACCGATGCCTGGACGGCGCACTTCCACCGCGTCTCCTACGACGTCGCGACCGCGGCCGAGACGATCCTCATGGCCGGCCTGCCGAGCCAGCTGGCGGAGCGCCTCGGGGTCGGGCGCTGATGCCCATATGCAGGCCAAATACGGCTCTCCGGTCGTTGTCTAGACTCGATTCATGGGCCGCTTGAGCGCATCCCTGCTTGCCCTTGCCCTGGCCGCCGTCGCGGCCCTGGGTGTCTCCGCCTGCGGCAGCGGCGGCAAGGCCGACCTCCTGCCCGGGAGCACCGCCACCGAAATCACCGCCAACCTCGATCAGGTGAAGGCGCTGGCGACGACCGGCGACTGCGTCGGGGCCGAAGACGCGGCCCAGGCGGTCAGCTCCCAGATCGAAGAGCTGGGCGGGGTCGACAAGAAGCTGAAGCAAGCGCTGCGCGAAGGCGCGACCAGGCTCAACGAAGTCGTCGCCAACTGCGAAGAAGCGGAAACCGAAGAAGCCTTGCCCGCGGTGGAACCAGCGGAAGAACTCGAAGAAGAAGAGCCGAAGGAAAAGCCCGAGAAGGCCGCAAAGCCGGACAAGGCCGAAAAGGAGGAAGCGGCCGAAGAAACGGAAACCGAAACCGCGCCGACCCTGCCGACCCAGGCCGAAGGCAAAGCCAAAGGCCATGAAAAGCAGGAAGAAGCGGCGCTGCCCCCGGCGGCCGAAACCGGCGGCACCTCGGCCGGCGGGGTCGGCCCGGCCGCGCCGGCGGGGAGCGAATGATGGAGGCGGGCAGCCTTTCCGGGCGCTACGAGACGGGTGAGAAGCTTGGCTCCGGCGGCATGTCGAACGTCTACAAGGCGACCGACCTGATCCTCGAGCGCACGGTCGCCGTGAAGATCCTCGCCGAGCACCTCTCCGACGACGAGCGCTTCGTCGCCCGCTTCCGCCGTGAGGCGCTGGCGGTGGCGAGGCTGATCCACCCCAACATCGTCCAAGTCTACGACACCGGCGTCGACGACGGTCGCCACTACATCGTCATGGAGTACGTCGAGGGCCGCTCCGGCGCGCAGATCCTTCAGCGCCACGGTCCGCTCGAGCCGGAGACCGCCGCCGAGCTCGGCGTCCAGGCCTGCTCCGGGCTCGACTACGCGCACCGCCGCGGGATCATCCACCGCGACGTCAAGCCCGGCAACCTGATGGTCGTCGGCGGCCCGGTCGGGGGCGGCGAGATGACGGTGAAGCTGACCGACTTCGGCATCGCCCGGGCGATGGAGCAGACCCGGATCACCCAGGTCGGCTCGGTTGTCGGCACCGCCGCCTACCTGGCGCCCGAGCAGGTGCGCGGCGAGGAGGCGACCCCGGCGACCGACGTCTATGCGCTCGGCGTCGTCATTTACCAGTTCCTCACCGGCCGCCTCCCCTACGAGGGCTCCTCGTTGGCGGAGCTGGCGGTGCGCCAGCAAAACGAGACCCCGCTGCCGCCGAGCACTTACAACGCCGACGTCCCCGAGACCCTCGGCGGTGCCGTTCTGCGGGCGCTCGAGGGCGACCCGAGGCGGCGCTACGCCAGCGCCGAGGAGCTCGCGGGCGGCCTGCGACTGGGACTGGAAGGCGAGGACGTGACGGTGCCCGAGGGCGCGACCCCGACCCGCGTGCTCGGCGGCGACACCGCCGCCACCCGCCATCTCGACCGCACCACCGCCCAGACCGAGTACCGCCCGGCCCAGTCCCAGACTCGCCGCCCGGAAGCCCGCGCGCCGCAGCCGCCGGCGGCGGCGCCGCCTGCTCCGGCCCGCAACGGTGCCCCTCGCCAGAAAGGTCGCTCCGGCTTCTCCCGCTTCGTCCGCTTCGTCCTTGCACTGGTCGCTCTGGTTTTCGTCGCCGCCGCCGTAGCGGGAGCGGTTATATACGCGACGGACCAAGCCGCCGGCGTCAAGGTCAAGCAGGTGGCCGGCGACACCGTGGACAAGGTCGTGGAAGAACTCAAGGAAGCCGTCCAGAAGAACACCGAATAGCAAGCAGGGAGAGGGACGGATACCCCTCTCCACTTAACTTGCTCGGGTGGGTAGAGCTCCGGCAGTCCTTGGTTCGGACGACCGAGAAGTACAAGACGTTCCGAGGGGTATCCGTCCCTCTCCGTGACCGCTTCGGTTCAGCCGATGGAGTTCGAAGCTGCCCAAGGGGTCGCTCCGGCAAGCACCGCGCTTCGATAGGCGCTGAAGGTGCCGGACTCGATCGCGATGCGGGCGTGGCGGGTCAGCTCGTGCATGTAGGTGAGGTTGTGAAGGACGATGAGGCGGACGGCGGTCAGCTCCTCAGCTCTCGAGAGGTAGCTGACGTAGTCGCGGTCGTGGCTCTGGCAGGCGGGGCAGGGGCAGCCCTCGACCAGCGGCTCGCGGTTGCCGACCCAGCCACCCTTGCGCAGGTCGAGCCGGAAGCGCCTCTCCGGGTCCGGGGCGAGGGCGACGCCATGGCGGGCCAGGCGGGTGGGGACGGCGCAGTCGAAGACGTCGAGGCCGAGGGCGATGCCGCCCAGCAGGTCGTCGATCTCGCCGATCCCAAGCAGGTGCTTCGGCGCTTGCTCCGGCAGCAGTGGGGCCGTCATCGCCAGCACCGCGTGCATCTCCTCCTTGTCGCGGCCGAGGGTGCCGCCGATCGCGATCCCGTCGACGCCGGCGGCCGCGATCGCCGCGGCGGATTCGCGCCGCAAGTCCTCGTGGACCCCGCCCTGAACGATTCCGAAAACAGCTTGGCGCGCCGGCCCCTCGCGCTCGTGCCAGGCGAGGCAGCGGTCGAGCCAGCGATGGGTGCGCTCGGTCGAGCGGGCGGTGTACTCGCGGTCGGCGTGGAACGGCGTGCACTCGTCGAAGGCGAGAGCGATGTCGGAGCCGAGCGCCGCCTGCACCCGCATCGAGACCTCGGGCGAGATGAAGAGCTCGGAGCCGTCGCGATAGGAGCGGAAGCGCGCCCCCTCCTCGCTGATCTCGACCTTGGAGCCATGCTCGCCGCCGGAGCGGCCGCTGCCCTTGACCTCGTTGGCGACGCCGCCGTGAGCGAGCGAGAAGACCTGGAAGCCGCCGGAGTCGGTGATCAGCGCCCGCTCCCAGCCCATGAATCCATGCAATCCGCCGGCGGCGGCGATCCGCTCGGGGCCCGGAGAGACGAACAGGTGGTAGGTGTTGCCGAGGATCAGCTGGTAGCCGAGGCCGGCGACCTCCCGCCCTTCCAGCCCCCGCACCGATCCCTTCGTCGCCAGCGGGATGAAGGCCGGCGTCTCGATCGGCCCGTGCGCGGTGTGGATGACGCCCGCGCGGGCCGTCCCGTCCCTAGCGCCGATCTCAAACCGCAGCCTGTTCGCGTCGCTTCTCATGACGGTTGCTGAGTTAGGCCGCCTATGACCGGCTCAACTCAGCGAGCGACGACGAGCGTCTTGCCGGTCATCGGCTCGGGCTGGGGGATGCCCAGAAGGTCCAGGGCAGTCGGGGCGACGTCGGCGAGGATGCCGCCGTCGCGCAGCTCGAGGCCCTCGGCGGTGACGATCAGCGGCACCGGGTTGAGGGAGTGGGCGGTGTTGGGGGAGCCGTCGGGCTCGAGCATGTGGTCGCAGTTGCCGTGGTCGGCGGTGACGATGCAGGCGCCACCGCGGGCCTCGACCGCGGCGACGACCTCGCCGAGACGGGCGTCGACGGCTTCCACCGCCGCCACGGCGGCCGGGATCACGCCGGTGTGTCCGACCATGTCGGGATTGGCGAAGTTGATGATCCCGAAGCGGTAGTCGCCCGCGCCCCAGCGCTCGACGAAGGCGTCGGCCGCGGCGCGGGCGCTCATCTCCGGCTTCTGGTCGTAGGTCGGCACGTCGCGCGGCGATTCGACCAGGCAGTGCTCCTCCCCCTCCAGCTCCTTCTCCTGGCCGCCGTTGAAGAAATAGGTGACGTGGGCGTACTTCTCGGTCTCGGCCACGTGCAGCTGGCGCCCCCCCGCCTTGGAGATCGTCGCCGCCAGGGTCGTCTCCGGCCGCTCCTCGGGGAAGGCGACCGGGTAGGGCCAGCCCTTGCGGTAGGAGGTCATCGTGGTCAGGTCGAGAGTCGGTCCCCCGGCGCGGGAGAACTCTTCGAAGCCGGGCTCGGCCAGGGCGCGGGTCATCTCGCGGGCGCGATCGGGGCGGAAGTTGAGGAAGATCGCGATGTCCCCGGCTACGGCCCCATCGTAGTCGCCGATCACCGTCGGCACCACGAACTCATCGGTGAGGTCGCGCTCGTAGGAGCTCTCGATCGCCTCCGCGGCGCTGTCGGCCTGCAGGCCACGGGCGTGGACGATCGCGTCGTAGGCGAGCTTGACCCGCTCCCAACGGGTGTCGCGATCCATCGCGTAGAAGCGGCCGCTGACGGTGGCGACGCGTCCGGCCTGGCGCAGCCAGCGCTCGAGCTCGCCGAGGTAGCCGCGGCCGCCGTGCGGCAGCGTGTCGCGACCGTCGCTGAAGGCGTGGAAGACGACGTCCGGCACCCCCTCCTGGGAAGCCAGCTCGATCGCGGCCTCGATGTGGTCCCAGCCCGCGTGGACGCCGCCGTCCGAGACGAGGCCGAGCAGGTGCAGGCGCCCGCGGGGGCTGGAGCGCGCCTTCTCACAGGCGGCCAGCAGCGCCTCGTTCTCGAAGAAGCTGCCGTCGGCGACCGCGTCGTCGATCCGGGCCAGGTCCTGCTTGACGATCGCCCCGGCGCCGAGGTTGAGGTGGCCGACCTCGGAGTTGCCCATCTGACCCTCCGGGAGGCCGACGTCGCGGCCCTGGGCGGAGAGCTGGGTGTGTGGGTAGCGCTCCCAGAGCGAGTCGAAGACCGGCGTCTTCGCCAACGAGATCGCGTTGCCGGGGCCGGGCTCGGCCAGGCCCCAGCCGTCGAGGATGACCAGCGCCAGCGAGGGGACCAGGGTCACCCGGCCGCCTCGACAATCGCGGCGAAGTCCTCGGGGTCGAGGCTGGCGCCGCCGACGAGGCCGCCGTCGACGTCGGGCAGGGCGAGCAGCTCGGCGGCGTTGGCCGGCTTCATCGAGCCGCCGTAGAGGATCCGCATCTGGTCGGCGGCGGCGCCGCGCATGCGGACGACGTCGCGGATGAAGGCGCACGCCTCCTGGGCCTGCTCTGGAGTCGCGGTGCGGCCGGTTCCGATCGCCCAGATCGGCTCGTAGGCGATGACCACCCGGGCCAGGTCGCCGGACTCGACCGTGGCGAGATCGGCCTGCAGCTGGCGCTCCAGCACTTCCTCGGTCTCGCCGCCGTCGCGCGCCGCCTCGCTCTCGCCGACGCAGAGGATCGGCTCCAGGTCCGCGGCCAGAGCCGCCGGCACCTTGCGGGCCAGCGCCTCGTCGCTCTCGCCGAAGAGCTGGCGGCGCTCGGAGTGGCCGAGCACGACCGCCTCGACGTCGAGCTCGACCAGCATCGGGGCCGAGACCTCGCCGGTGAACGCCCCCGTCCCGTCCTCGTGCATGTTCTGGGCGGCGACCCGGACGGCGGTGCCGCGGCGACGCTCGACCACCTCGTGCAGCGCCAGGAACGAAGGGCAGATGACGACGTCGGCCTGGGTCGCGGCGATCCGCGGCAGCAGCGCGTCGACGAACTCGGCCGCCTCGGCCACGGTCTTGTTCATCTTCCAATTGGCGGCGATGTACGGCGTGCGCTCAGGCATCGGTGGGCTCCTCGATCGGGGTGTCCTTGTCCAGCAGGGCCTCGACCCCGGGCAGCTTCTTTCCCTCCAGCAGCTCCAATGACGCTCCGCCGCCGGTCGAGAGCCAGTCGACCCGGTCGTCGAGGCCGAACTTGCGCAGCGCCGCGACCGAGTCGCCGCCGCCGATCACGGTCGTCCCGGGGGACGCCGCGACCGCCTCGGCGACGGTGCGGGTGCCGCCCGCGAAGGGCTCCATCTCGAAGGCGCCCATCGGCCCGTTCCAGAGCACGGTGCCGGCGGCGGCCACGGCCTCGGCGTAGCGCCCAGCCGTGCGCGGGCCGATGTCGAGGCCCATCCAGCCGTCGGGCACCTCGACGCCCTCGCTCTCGCGCCGCTCGGTCTCGGCGTCGAAGCTCTGGCCGAGCACGAGGTCGACCGGCAGCATCAGCTCGCAATCGGATCCCTTCGCCCGCTCCAGCGCCTCAGCCGCCAGCTCGACGCCCACCTCCTCGACGAGAGAATCACCGGTGCCGATCCCCTGGGCGCGGAAGAAGCTGAAGCACATGGCGCCGCCGATCAGGATCTGGTCGGCAATCTCGAGGAAGCGGTCGATGACGCCGATCTTGTCGGAGACCTTGGAGCCGCCGAGGACCACCATCAGCGGGTGCTTGGGCGACTCGGCCACGGCCCCGAGCTCGGTCAGCTCGCGCTCCAGCAGCAACCCGGCGTAGCCCGGCAGGTGGTGGGCGACGCCCTCGGTGCTGGCGTGGGCGCGGTGGGCGGCGCCGAAGGCATCGTTGACGTAGAGATCGCCGAGCTGGGCCAGAGCTTCGGCCAGCTTCGGGTCGTTCTCGGTCTCCCCCGGCTCGAAGCGGACGTTCTCCAGCAGCATCACGTCGCCGGGCCCGAGGGCGCCGCAGTGCAGATCGACCTCGCCCTCGATCACTCCCGAGGCCTGCTGCACCTCGATCCCCAGCAGCTCGCCGAGCCGCTTCGCCACCGGCGCCAGCGAGAGCGCCGGGTCCGGCTTGCCCTTGGGACGCCCCAGGTGGGCGACCAGGACCAGCGCCGCACCGCGCTCGCGCAGCAGTTCGATCGTCGGCAGCGCCGCGCGGATCCGCATGTCGTCGGCGACCTCGCCGCCGTCGAGCGGCACGTTGAAGTCAACCCGCACGAGGACCCTCCGGCCGGCGACGTCGGCGTCGCGGACGCTTGCCTTGGAGAAGCTCACGACCGCGACCCCGCGGTGCTCAGGAGCCCGCCAGGACCTTGCCGGCCAGCTCGACGCAGCGGTTCGAGTAGCCCCACTCGTTGTCGTACCAGCTGATCACCTTGGCCATGCGGCCGTCGCCGATCACCATCGTGCCGCCGGCGTCGACGATCGAGGAGTGCGGATCGCCGACGATGTCACTGGAGACGATCGGGTCCTCGGTGTAGTCGAGGATCCCCTGCATCGGGCCCTCGGCCGCGGCCTTGAGGGCGGCGTTGATCTGGTCGACCTCGAGCGGCTCCGGGGTGGTGAAGACGAGGTCGACCGCGGAGCCGACCGGAACCGGCGCCCGCATCGAGAACCCGTTCAGCTTCCCGTTCAGCTCCGGCAGGACCAGGCCGACCGCCTTGGCGGCGCCGGTCGTGGTCGGGATCAGGTTCAGCGCCGCGGCCCGCGAGCGGCGCGGGTCGGAGTGCGGCATGTCCTGCAGGCGCTGATCGGCGGTGTAGGCGTGGATCGTCGTCATCAAGCCCTGCTCGATCCCGAAGGCCTGGTGCAGCACCTTGGCCAGCGGGGCCAGGCAGTTGGTCGTGCAGGAGGCGTTGGAGATGATGTCGTGATTGGCGGGGTCGTAGGCGTCGTCGAAGTTGACGCCGAGGGCCACGGTCACGTCCGGCTCCTTGGCGGGGGCGGAGATGATGACCTTCTTGGCGCCGGCCTCGAGGTGCTTGGCGGCGTCGGCGCGGGCGGTGAAGAAGCCGGTCGACTCGATCACGACGTCGACCCCGAGGTCGCCCCAGGGAAGCGCCGCCGGGTCGCGCTCGGAGAGTACCTTCAGCGGCGTGCCGCCGACCGAGATCGTCTCGCCGTCCAGCTTCACCTCGGCCGGGAAGCGCCCGAGGATCGAGTCGTACTTGAGCAGGTTGGCGAGGGTGCCCGGATCCGTGAGGTCGTTGACGGCGACGAACTCGATGTCCGCTCCCGCCGCGTGAGCGGCCCGGAAGACGTTGCGCCCGATGCGTCCGAAACCGTTGATGCCGACCTTCACAGCCATGCAGTCAAGCCTCCTGAATTCGTTTTGCGGAGCCGATTCTAAGGAGTCGGCTTAGTCGGACCCGATGGTGATCTCGATCTCGTACCCGTCGGGGTCCTTGACGAACGCCGAGTAGGAGCCGGACCCGTGCGAGCGCCGCTCGCCTGGATCGCTGACGTTGACGCCTCCCGCCTGCATCGCCCGCTCCCAGGCCGCCTTGACGGCGACGATCCCGAGCCCCGAGAAGCTGAGCAGCCCGAAGCCCGGCTGGGGCTGATGGTGGGCGGCGATGAAGAAGACCGGCTTGGCGATTCCCCAGCCAATCGTTTCGTCCTCCTCGAAATGACGCCGCCACCCGAGGGGGGCGAGCATCGAGTCGTAGAACTCGGCGCTGCGGTCGAGGTCGGAGACCTCCAGAAGGACGTGGTGAAGCATGGGACGGCAGGCTATAGACGGGTCTCCCGGAAAGTCGTCTGACTAGCCGTTGCGGGGGCTCCAGCGGAAGAACTTGACGGCGAGCAGGAGGCCGACGACGCCCCAGATCGCGACGATCGCCAGGTTGTCCCAGGAGATCGACGCGCTCGCCGCGCCGTTGGCCGGCACGTAGGCGTCGAAGAAGGCCTCGAAGAAGTGGCGGATCGGGAAGACGTCGGCGAAGTGGATGACGCCGCTGGGCAGCTGGTCGTCGGGGATGAAGACGCCGGAGAGGAAGTAGAGCGGCAGCAGCAGCGCGTTGACGATCGGGGCGGCGGCATCCTGGGAGGGGATCGCCGCGGTCAGCGCGATGCCGAGGCAGCAGAAGGCGGCGGCGCCGATCACCAGGGTGACGACGATCGCCGGCAGCCGGTCCCAGGGGATCTCGACTCCGTAGAGGACGCGGCCGATGGCGGCCAGCAGCGCCAGCATCATCAGCGCCACCACGATCGAGTTGCCGATGCGGCCGGCGATGAAGACCCAGGGCGGCATCGGGGTGCCGCGGCTGCGCTTGAGGCGGCCGTCCTCGCGCGCGATCACCAGCGACATCGCCAGGCTCTGCATCGTCGCCGAGATCACCGAGAGGGTGATGATCGCCGGCACGTAGTAGGTCGTGGTCTTGATCCCGCCCCGCACGTCGACGGTCTGGCTGCCGAAGACGGTGGCGAAGATCAGCAGCAGCACGACCGGGAACATCACCGTGAAGAAGACCGAGGCCGGATTGCGCCAGAAGGCCTTCTGGTCGTAGCGAAACTGGTGACCGACTAGGGCGAGGCCGTTCACTCGACGCCCTGCGCGGAGGCGGTGAGCTCCAGGTAGACGTCCTCGAGCGAGGGTCGCGTCACTTCCAGCCCCTCGAGGCCCCCGCCGTGCGCCAGCGCCGCCCCGGTCAGCTCGTGCAGGGTCTCGACCAGCGTCGTCGTCTCGACCCTGATCTCCTCACCGCCCTCGCGGTAGTGGATCGTCGCCGGCTGGCTCTCGCGATCGCCGAGGTCCTCGGGGGTGCCGCGGGCGACGATCTCCCCGGCGGCGATGATCGTCACCCGGTCGGCCAGGCGCTGCGCCTCCTCCATGTAATGCGTGGTCAGGAAGACGGTCTTGCCGAGGTCGCGCAGGCCGGCGATCACGTCCCAGAACTGGCGGCGGGCGGTCGGGTCGAAGCCGGTCGTCGGCTCGTCGAGGAAGAGCAGCTCGGGATCGCCGATCAGCGCCATGCCGACGTCGAGGCGGCGCTGCTGCCCGCCGGAGAGCCTGCTCGCCCGCGCCTCGGCCTTCTCCCTCAGCCCGACCAGCTCGATCACCTCGTCGACCAGCCGCGGCGCCCGGAAGTAGCCGGCGTAGAGGCCCAATGACTCTCGCACCGTCAAGTACGGATCGAGGCGACCGCTCTGGAGGACGATCCCGATCCGCTCGCGCCACTCGCGCCCGGCTCGCTGAGGATCCTCCCCCAGCACCGTCACCTCGCCGCCGCTGCGCTTGCGGTACCCCTCGAGAATCTCGACCGTCGTCGTCTTCCCCGCCCCATTGGGCCCGAGGAAGGCGAAGACCTCCCCGGCCTGGACCTCGAGATCGATCCCCCGCACCGCCTCGGCCTCGCCATAGCTCTTGCGCAACCCGCGGATAGATATGACCGGCTCAGCCAAGGGACGAGGAGTCTAGGCCGAAGCGGGTCGGGGGAGCCTCAACCGAACCTCCCCGCTGTTGTGAGGGCGAGGCTCCCCCGACCCGCTTCTCACCCCAGCTCAACATCCCGATGCTTGACCTTGACGATCACGTCCTCGCGGGCAGAGAGGTCCCGGCGGATGCGGTCGGCGACGGTGACCGAGCGGTGGCGGCCGCCGGTGCAGCCGACGGCGATCGTCAGGTGGCTCTTGCCCTCGGCGACGTAGGCGGGGACGAGGAACTCCAGCAGCGGCAGCAGGCGGCCGTAGAACTCGCCGGCCTGGGTCCCCGACTCGACGTAGGCGCGGACCTGTTCGTCCATCCCGGTCAGCGGCCGCAGCTCGTCGACGTAGTGGGGATTGGGCAGGAAGCGCACGTCGAGGGTGAGATCGGCGTCGCGCGGCGGCCCGTTCTTGAAGCCGAAGGTGAGCAGGGTCAGGGCCAGCTCCCCCCCGTCCTCCTCGCCGAGCATCTCCTCGGCGATCCGCCGCCGCAGCTCGGCCCCGGTCAGGTCGCTGGTGTTCATCACCATGTCGGCGCGCTCGCGCAGCGGCGCCAGCAGCTCGCGCTCGGCCCGGATCCCCTCGACGATCCGCCCTTCGGGCGCCAGCGGGTGGCGGCGACGGGTCTCCTTGTAGCGGTTCAGCAGGGTCTCCTCATCGGCCTCGAGGAACAGCACCTGCGGCCTCAGCCCGCCGCGCTCGAGGTCGTCGAGCACCTGGACCAGATCGTCGAAGTACTCGCCGCCGCGCACGTCGGAGACGACGGCGGCGCGCTCGACGCCGCTGCCCTCGTGACGGAAGAGCTCGCCGAGGCTGTCGATCATCCGCGGCGGCAGGTTGTCGACGCAGAAGTAGCCGCCGTCCTCGAAGGCGGCGATCGCCTCCGACTTGCCGGCCCCGGAGTGGCCGGTGATCACGACCAGGGTCACGCTGCCGTCGGCCATCGCTAGTTCGTCCTGTTCAGTTGCTCGTGGATCTCCCGGCCTACTTTGCCAGGCAGGCCGGGCACTGCCTCGAGCTCCTCGCGGGTGGCGACGAGGAACCGCTCCGGCGAGCCGAAATGCTGCAGCAGGGCGCGCTTGCGGGCGGGCCCGATCCCTTTCAGCTCGTCCAGCACCGAGCCGGTCATGGCGCGGTCGCGGCGGCCGCGGTGGTGGTCGATGGCGAAGCGGTGGGCCTCGTCGCGGACCCGCTGCAGCAGCTTCGAGGCCTCCGAGTCGGCGGCCAGGTCGAGCGGCGCCGAACGGCCGGGGACGTAGACCTCCTCCAGCTTCTTGGCCAGGCTGACGATGGTGACGCCGCGCTCGACGAAGGGCCGCAGGGCCTTCATCCCCGCCGCCAGCTGCCCTTTGCCGCCGTCGATCATCAGCAGCGAGGGCAGTGAGGCGAAGCTCTCGTCGCGCTTGCCGTCGTGTGGGGAGAGGTCGACCTGTTCCAGGTAGCGGGCGACCCGCCGCTCCAGCACCTCCTCCATCGAGGCGAAGTCGTCGGGCCCGCCGTTGCCGCCGGGGTCGCGCTTGTCGCCCCGCACTTTGAAGCGCCGGTAGTCGGACTTCTTGGTCGCACCGCCCTCGAACACGACCATCGAGGCGACCGTGTGCTCGCCGCCGATGTTGGAGATGTCGAAGCCCTCGATCCGCACCGGCAGCTCCTCCATCCCCAGCACCTCGCGCAACGAGGCCAGCGACTCGACCCGGCGGGCGCGGCGATGCTCGCGCCGCAGCCGGTCCTGGTCGAGGGCGAGGCGGGCGTTGCGCTCGGCCAGCTCGCGCAGCCGCCGTTTGTCGCCGCGCTCCGCCGCCCGCACCTCGACCGCGGAGCCGCGGCGCTCGCTCAGCGCCTCGGAGAGGAGCCCAACGCGCTCGCGCAGGTAGGGGCCGACGACGATCATCGACGGCATCGCCGGCGAGGCCGAGTAGTACTGGCCGATGAACTCCTCGGCGACCTCGGCCGGGTCGCGTTCGGCCTGGTTCTCGAGGTAGAAGCTCTGGCGCGCGGCGAGGATGCCGTCGCGGACCTGGAAGACCTGGGCGTTGGCGTCGGCGCCCTCGACCGCGACCCCGATCAGGTCGGCGGTGCCGACGGTGCCGCCGGCGATGCGCTGGCGCTCGAACAGCGAGCGGATCGCCTTGAGGCGATCGCGGTGCAGAGCGGCCCGCTCGAATTCCTCCGCCGCCGCCGCATCCCCCATCTTCTCCACCTCCTCCGCCTCGACCTGGCGATAGCGACCGGAGAGGAAGTCGATGATCGCGTCGATGTTGCGCCGATACTCCTCCCGGCTGACGTGGCCCACGCAAGGGGCTCCGCAGCGCTTTATGTAGTAGTCGAGGCAGGGGCTGCCGGAGCGCCGCCCCGGCTCGGCCCCCTCGCAGGTGCGGAACTGGAACAGCTTGCCGAGCAGGTCGAGCGTCTCCCGCACCCGCTTGGCGCTGGAGAAGGGGCCGAAGTAGGCACGGTGGGGGCGGTGCTTCTCACGCGTGAAGTAGACCCGCGGGTAATCCTCGTCGAGGCTGACGCAGACGTAGGGGTAGGACTTGTCGTCGCGCAGGCGGATGTTGAAGTGCGGCCGGTGGCGCTTGATGAAGCTCTGCTCGGCCAGCAGCGCCTCGGCCTCGGTGGCGGTGACGAGGGTGTCGATGCGGTCGACCTGCCTGGTCATGCGGTTGCCGCCGGCGGAGAAGTGGTTGCCGACCCGTTTGCGGATCGAGCGTGCCTTGCCGACGTAGAGCAGCGCGCCGTCGCCGCCGTAGAAGAGGTAGACCCCTGGCGCGTCGGGCAGCGAGCGGCGCTGATCGGCGATCCGCTCGGCCCGCGACGGGCCGCCGTTTTCCCCTGCTTTGCTCATCGCCCTAAGGGTAGGCTGCTGGCCACCCGGCCAAATGGAAGCCAAGACGGAGAGTGAGATGAGCAGCCAGACCCTGAGCCCCCCGCAGCTGAGCACCCTGAAGATCGAGATCGACGGGGAGATCGGCACCCTCACCCTCGACCGGCCCGACGCGTTCAACGCGATGAGCCCGGAAATGATCGGCGAGCTGACCGTCGCCTTCGCCTGGCTGGCCGACCGCGCCCCGCTGCGGGCCCTGATCGTGACCGGCTCCGGCAAGGCCTTCTGCGCCGGCGGCGACGTCACCTGGTTCCGGAAAGGGGTCGAGGACGAGGAGATCGATCTCTCGGCCGAAGTGCGCCGCGGCGCCGAGGCGCTGCACGCGGCGATCGTCGACCTGCGGCGGATCCCCTACCCGGTGATCGCCGCGATCAACGGCCCCGCCGCCGGCGCCGGCTTCTCGCTGGCGCTCGCCTGCGACACCCGGATCGCCTCCGAGGCGGCCTTCGTCGCCTGCGCCTATGGCCGCATCGGCGCCTCCCCGGACGGCGGCATGACCTACTTCCTGCCCCGCGTGGTCGGACCGAGCCGGGCCCTGGAACTGCTGCTCGAAGATCCCAACCTGAGCGCCGCCGAAGCGCTCGAGGAGGGCCTGGTCCGCGCCGTCGTCGCACCCGAGGGGCTGATGACCACGGCCCGGGAGAAGGCAGAGAAGCTGGCCGCCAAGGCGCCCCACTACGTGCGGATGTCGAAGCTCCTCTGCGGGGTCAGCATCGAGAACAGCCTCACCGAGCACCTGCAGCTGGAGCGCCACGGAATCGCCGACAGCATGGCGACCGAGGATCTCCGCAACGGCGTCGAGGCCTTCTTCGGCGGCGCCAAGCCCGAGTTCCACGGCCGCTGAACCAGGTTCACGCCACACCCGTATCCGGTTACAGTCAGACGAAGTCAAGCCAGTCCGCCACGGAAGGGACCGCCATGAAGAAGCTCGCAGTCGCATTTGCCCTCGTCCTCGCCTCGCTCGCGCTCGCCGCCTGCGGCAGCTCCTCCAGCGACTCGAGCAGCACCGAAGCCAAGTCCCAGAGCGGCACCTCGACCGAAAGCCAGGCCGAGACCGGCGCCGGCCAGGCGAAGGAAGCCGAAGGCGGGACCGCCGGCAGCGCCGCCGCCCTCGACATCGAAGCGGGCGAAGGCCTGGCCTTCACGAGCGACAGCGCCACCGCCAAATCCGGCAAAGTGACGGTCAACTTCACCAACTCCCAGCCGCTCACCCACGACGTCGCGATCGAAGACTCCAGCGGCAAGACGATCGGCAAAACCGAACTGGTCGCCGAAGGCAGCGACTCGGCCGTGGTGGATCTGAAGCCAGGCGAATACACGTACTACTGCACGGTTCCGGGGCATCGCGAAGCAGGTATGGAAGGGACGCTGACCGTCAAGTAGACGACCGGCGGGGCTGTCGGTCCGGTGCTCGCCGGCGACCCGCCCGCTTTTCCTTTTTTTCAATAGTATCTGAGTAATGAACATCCTTAAGGAGGATTACTCGGACCTGATCCGTAAATTTGGCCGCTCGCCGCTGCGAACCGCGGCCCTACTCATGCTCGTGGTGGCGGGGCTCACCTTCAGTGCCTGCGGCAGCGGCGGCGAAGACTCCTCGGCCACCTCGACCGCGGCCTCGAAGGCCGAAGCCAAGGCGCAAGCAAGGCAGGCCTTCCTCAAAGAACACCCGGGCACCGCCAAATACGGCAGCCCCCCGCTCGAATTCGAAGCCGATCCCAGCGGCAAGCTCGCCTTTACGAAGAAGGTGGTGACGGCCAAGGAAGGCAACGTGGTGATCGAATTCCACAACCCGCAGTCGATTCCCCACAACGTTGCGATCGAAAGACTGGGCGGCGGCGGGACCGACAAGACGGACACCGTCACCGACGGCTCCACCGCGAACCACACCATCACCCTCTACGCCAACGAAAAGTACGTCTTCTTCTGCACCATCCACCGGAAGCAGGGGATGGAAGGAATTCTGAAGGTCTCTCCCAAGTGATCAGCCGGAGGGGGCCATCACGCGGGTGACGGAGTCGCCGACGAAGCAGGGCTTCTCGTTGCCCTCGACCTCGAGCGTGAAGCGGGTCACGACCTGGTGCCAGCCACCGCCTTTCTCCTCGACCGAGACGACCTCGGCGCGGGCGCGGACCTTGGAGTCGACCGGCACCGGGGCGGGGAAGCGGATCTTGTCCCAGCCGTAGTTGACGCCGAGGGCGAAGCCGGTGGCGTCGATCAGCTCGCCACGGAAGCCGTCGACGAGCGAGAGGGTGAGGTTGCCGTGGGCGATCGTCGTCCCGAAGGGGCTCTCGGTCTTGGCCCGCTCGACGTCGACGTGGATCCACTGGTGGTCGCCGGAGAGCTCAGCGAAGGCATCGATGTCGGCCTGCGTGACCGGGCGCCACTCGCTGGGGCCGATCTCCTGGCCGATCACGGCCTGCATGCCCTCGACTCCCTGGACCTCGACGGATGCCATCGGGCGGCAGTCTAGGGGATCGGCAGCGGCCGCAAGGGCGGACCGCGCGGGGCGGCTACGCTTCGCCTGTGGCCGCCGAGATCGAGCGCAAGTTCCTCCTCGACGAGGTTCCCGATCGACTCCAGGGCCGGTCCGGCAGGCGGATCGAGCAGGGCTACCTGACGAAGGCCGAGGAGGTCGAGGTCCGGCTGCGCAGGGAAGAGGATCGCCACCAGCTGACGGCCAAGCGGGGGCACGGCGAAGTGCGCGAGGAGATCGAGGTCGACCTCGACGCCGACCAGTTCGAGGCGCTCTGGCCGTTGACCGATCCACGGCGCCTGCGCAAGACGCGCTACCTGGTGTCGCTCGGCGAGGGCCTCGAAGCCGAGGTCGACCTCTACGACGGAGACCTGAAGGGCCTGGTCACCGCTGAGGTCGAGTTCGACTCTGAGCGCCAGAGCCGAGGCTTCCGGCCTCCCGCGTGGCTCGGCCAGGAGGTCAGCGACGATCGCCGCTACTCCAACAGCAGCCTGGCGCTGGAGGGCATCCCCTCGCTCAGCTCCTCCGAGGAGGAGAAGCCCGAGGACACGAGCTCTCGCGAGTACCGCCTGAAATCCGAGGAGAACCCGAGCGAGGGTCTGCGCCGGATCGCGCGGGGGCGGGTCGAGAAGGCGCTGGAGCGACTCGACGACGCCGACGGCGAGGGGCTCGCAGGCGCCATCCACGGCGCTCGCAAAGACCTGAAGAAGCTGCGCGGCCTGCTGCGGCTGGTCCGGGCGGAGCTCGGCAAGAAGGCCTTCAGGGCCGAGAACAGCCGCTATCGCGATGCGGGCCGACAGCTTTCGGGCAGCCGGGACGCCGAGGTCAAGCTGGAGACGCTGCTGGCCTTGCGCCGCCGCTTCGACGATCTCCCCGGCGAAGGCGCCGAGCGTTGGGAGGGCCTGCTCGAGGGCGAGCGGGACGCGATCGCGACCGCCATGCGCAATGACCGTGAGGGACGGGTCGCCGGGGCGAGGAAGGCGATCGCCGCCGGTCGCGAGGAGATCAGCCGCTGGTCGCTGCGATCCGACTCCTGGGCGCTGATCGAGCCGGGGATCTCGAGCAGCTACCGCGACGGGCGCCGGGCGCTGAGGCGCGCCGAGGCCGACCCCTCCGCCGACAGCGTCCACGAGTGGCGCAAACGCGCCAAGGACCTCTGGTACCAGCTGCGGATCGTCGAGGACGCGTGGCCGGCGCTGCTCGGCGAGACCGTGGACCAGGCACACGAGCTGACCGAGCTGCTCGGCGACCACCACGACCTGGCGGTGCTGGCCGGCGACCTCGGCAGCCGCGAGACGGTCGCCGCTCGCGACGCGCTCGAGGCCGCCATCGAGAAGCGCCAGCAGGAGCTTCTCGAGGCGGCCCTCGAGCTCGGACATCGGCTCTACGCCGAGAAGCCGAAGGCGTTCAGGCTTCGGATCGAGCGCTACTGGCGGGCCTGGCGGGGCGCCTGAGCCCTACTCGCCCCACCAGCCCGGGATGACCTCGCCGTCGCCGTCGTGGCGGGCGCCGACGGCGAGCACCTCGATCCCGTCGTCGCCGGCCTCGAAGGCGCGGATGACCTCGGGCGAGACCCGGATCGCGTCGAGCGTCTCTACCTCAATGATCTCGTCGTCGAGTTTCATCAGCCCGGAGCCGGAGATGACGATGTAGACCTCCTCCGCGGCCTCGTGCTTGTGACCGAACGGGGTGCGTTTCCCCGGCTTCAGACGATGATGGCTGACCCCGGTCTTCTCGGCGTCGAGATCGCCCTTGGCGAACCGCGCCTCCTGCACGTCCTCCATGCCGAACTCCGGAGCGGAGTCCTTGACGTCGGTGAGCTTGGTCTGGGTGAACGGTGCGGGCATGCGGCCTCCTCGGCTGGGATCTGGTCTGCGGGTCTGCGGACGGCTACCCCGAATGTCTATCGACATCTCGGACAGGCTAGAGGCGATGCAGTCAGGCCACCAACCTGACTTCGAAGCTGGGAACCGCCAGTGCCCCTGCCCCGCCGAGCAGGGCGAGGATGCGGGTGACGTAGGCCAGGGTCTCGGGGTAGGGCGGAATGCAGTGGCAGGCTTCGACCGCGCCGGGGCCGGCGTTGTAGCCCGCGAGGGCGAGTTCGGGAGAGCCGAGCTGGCGGATCAGGTCAGACATCAGGTGGGCCTGGGCGTCGATCGCGGCGACCGGGTCGAAGGGGTCGTCGAGCCCGTAGGAGGCAGCGGTTCCGGGCATGAACTGAGCGATGCCCTGAGCACCGGCCGGAGAGACCGCGAAGGGGTTGAAGTTCGACTCCGCCATCAGCTGCGCGGCGAGCAGGGCAGCCGAGACGTTCCAGCGCGTGGCGGCGTCGAGCAACGGATCGCGGAAGCGGGGTGGGACGAAGCTGGGCACGGTCATCGCGCTCGCGGCCCCTCCCCCGCTCCCGCTGAGGGCGTTGCCGGCCTCCGAGCACGGCGGCGGACCGGCATCGAAGCCGAAATGCCAGGGCTCCCACTCGTATCTCTTGAGAAAACCGAAACGGCCCGCGTTGGCGGCCAGCCACCCGTAGGCGGCATCCGGGCCGAGGTCGAGCTCGGTCGCGCAGCGGTGCAGCGAGTGTCCGGGCGGCGCCACCCAGGTCGGGTCGGGATGAGCGGCGAAGAGCGCCGCTTGTTCGGCGTCGGACCGGAACCCGGAGACGACCAGCAGCGAGATGCCGTCGGCACCGGCGGCGGCCGCCATGCGGTCGAAGGCGGCGGCGACGTCAGGTCGCATCCCCTCCCCGTCCCGGTAGACGAGAGGCCCGCCATAGCCGCCTCCGCTCGCCATGGCGGGAGAGCCGCCGGCCGCTCCGAGCGGCGCCGCGGCTTCGGCAACCGCCGAAGCCTCGACCTCGCTATGGCCCGCCTCAAGCTCGAGATGGGCGATGACGACCGCCTTCGCCCGCACCGGCGCGAAGGAGCCGGCGTCGGGGAAGCTGAGGTCGAGGCGGTCCGGGGCGACGCCGTTCGCCGTTCCCGCCGCGACGGCGGCCTCCCGCGCCCGCGCCAGATAGGCGGCCTTCTCGAGGTGGGCGGGGTTCGGCAATCCGTTTGGCAGCGTCGGTGGCGACAGCAGCCGCGGCAGGTCGTCCCGCATCGAACGGGCCGCCGAGATCGCCACCAGGTCGGCCGCCCGCTGCGCCCGTCCTTTTCCGGTCACCGCGCCGGCGATCGCGACCAGCGCCAAAGCCGTGGCCAGCAAGACGAAGATCCCTCCGATCGCCAGGATCAGCGCTTGGCCGGACTCGCTTCCGCCCCTGACCATTGATCTCGACCGCCGGAGTGTCGTGCCTGCACCCATGGCACGACCCTGGCGACCGCGGCCGCACCCGTGGCGCGATCAGACGGACGATTGCCATACGAAGAGAGGACGGAACCGTAGATTCGGCAGGCACCGAACCATTCGGGAGGTTGCGCCGTAGACCGTCTGAACCCGCCGACAAGGAGACGCCATGCGCCACTCGCCGCCCCACCTGCCGCGCTCATCGATCCGATTCGCCATCCTCGCGACGGCGCTGTCCGTCCTGCTCCTCCCCGCTCCCGCAAGCGCCGCGACGAGCAAGGGCGTGGCCAGGCAGGCCGAGAACGCCACCCTCGGCCGCACGGTCCTCACGACGACCAAGGGCCGCACCCTCTACAGCCTCAGCGCCGAGACCGGTGGCAGGTTCATCTGCGCCGGCGCCTGCCTCTCCACCTGGCGCCCGCTCGTGGTCCCGGTCGGGGACAGGCCGACCGGCCCGGTCAAGCTCGGCACGATCGAGCGACCGGACGGCAGGACCCAGGTGACCTTCAAGGGCCGCCCGTTGTACAGCTTCTACGGCGACGCGAAGGCGGGCGACGTCAACGGCGAGGGGATCAAGGACGTCGGCACCTGGCACGCCGCCGTCACCGCGAAGAGGGCTCCCCATCCCGAACCGCAGCCGCAGCCGGAAACGCCGTATCCGTACTAGCCCGCCGCGGCGGTTCGAGCTCCGGGTAGACCTCGCGCCCGGCCAGTCGGCGGAGCAGCCGTGGCGGTAGGCCGCCGCCCACATCCGGGGCCAGAGAGCCGAAAAGGGCACGGCGCTCAACCATCCAGCCAAGTCGCTGCTTGAGCACGGCAACCGCGAGGCCCTGGCTGATCAGGTCGCGCGCGACCAGGGCCAGCAATGCCCGGTCGGCACCGAGGTCGGCCCGCAGGAGGACGCCGGTCGGCGCCGGACCGAGCCGCTCATCCAGGAGCGGACGCAGCGAGACTGAAGGGATCTGGAGGACGGAGAGCAGGCCGCGGGCAACCGTGACCGCGGCCGAAGCCGTCGCCAGTCCCTCGAGGTCGGCCGGAACCGCCAGGTGGCAGACCTGGCCGCGGGCCGCCACCCGTGCCGCCGGGAGATGCGCGGCCAAGCGCTCCTCGAGCCGGTGCGCCGCGGTCGAGGCGAGCAGGGTGGGCCGCGGCGATCTGCCGCCGACGTCGACGAGAAGGGTCGCTCGATCGGCGTCGGCTCCGGCGCAGGCGAGCGCCGCGGCGGCTCCACGGGAGCCCTCGGCCTCCCCCACCGCGGTGACGAGCACGGTCGCGGCGGCGGGGATCGGGCCCGCGCTCACCGGGCCGGCCTGGCGTGCGCGGAGCTGCTGACGGCAAGGCGATCGGCGAGGGCGCGCAGCGGCGAAGGCGGCAGCAGTCGCACCGTGACGGTGCCGCCCCGAACGCTGACCGCGACGTCGTCCTCGGCCCAGCCCGGCAGCGCCGCCCGTGCCGCCTCGGCCGCCGAGCCGCCCGACGCGAGGGCCAGCGCCCCGGCCTCGGCGGCGCCGTCGGCGAGCGTCAACGCGTAGCCGGCGGCCAGCAACTGCAGGGAGACCATCGCCGCGAGCAGAAGCGCCGGCATCGCCGCGATCAGCTCGACCGCGGCTTGCCCCCGCTCCTCAGCCATCGTCCGGCTCCAGCCCCGCCCTTGCCCCGACCAGCACCGTCGGCAGGCCGGGAAAGAGGTGCGGGACCGGCACCCGCACCGAGACGGCGCCGGAATCCGCCACCTTGGAGTCGCCCCGCAGCGACGGCGGCAGCGCCCGCCGCGCCGCCGCCGTCGCGTCGTCGCCGACCAGCGCCGCCCGCGCCCCCGCCCGGGCGGCCACGCTCGCCGACCACAGGGCCTGGCCGGCGAGGGCGATCTGGACGGCCACCAGGACCGCCAGCAGCAGGAAGGGGACCACGGCGATCAACTCGACCGAAGCGGTCCCTCCCTCCCTGTGGCCTGCGCTGCTGGCGGTCGTTGGCGGCACCTGACCACCGTTCCAGGCGGGCGCGCAAGCGTGGCGCGCAGGAACTCACGCCTCGGTCAGATCTCTCCTACCTCAGAAGGAATTCGTGTTGGCGTCGATCCAGACTCGCCAGATCGCCGCCACCGAGGCGCCGAGCAGGAAGATCCAGACGAGGGTGCCGCCGCCGCTGGAGAAGAGCTTGGCGGTCCCGGCGATCAGCAGCGCGATCATCCCGAAGGCGCCGTAGAAGAGCGCGCGCTGGCGGTCGGTCAGCGTCGCCAGGGTCAGCTGCCGTTGCCGGCTGAGGACGTAGAGCATCCAGGAGATCCCGGCGAGGAAGCCCATCGTGATCGCGGTGAAGACCGCGTTGGCGAAGTTCTGCCCGTGCGGGGCGAAGGCGACGCCAAGCGCCAGGACCATGATGATTGCCACGTTGCGGGCGGTGCGCACGAATCCCAGTGTACGCGGGGCTACTTGCTGGTCATGACGACGATTCCGGCGACGACGATCGCGACCGTCGCGAGCAGGGCCACGCCGGCGGTCAGCGCCGCCCCGGCCGCGGCGACCGGCCTTTCGTTGCGGCTGAGGTCGGCGAACCGCGCCACGCCCCAGATCGCGACCGAGAAGACGAAGGTGACGCCGATCCCGGCCACCGTCGAGGCCACCACCGTCTCCAGCAGCTCCTTGCCTTCGACCAGCGTCGCCAGCGTCATCCGCTCGAGGCCGCGACGGGGGCGCCGCGCTCGGCCCGGCGCGCGAAGACGGCGACGATCAGCGCGAGCGAGGCCAGGGTGACGACGACCGGGCCGAGGGCGCCGGTGCCGAAGATCCGGGTCAGGCCGTAGGCGAGCGCCCCGATCGCCGCCGCCGCCGGCAGCGTCAGCACCCAGGCGAAGACGATGTTGCCGGCGACGCCCCAGCGCACCGCCGAGAAGCGCTTGGCGGCGCCGGCCCCCATGATGCCGCCGTTGATCACGTGGGTGGTCGAGAGCGGGAAGCCGAAGTGGGTCGAGGCGAGGATCACCGCGGCGCCGGCCCCCTGGGAGGAGAAGCCCTGGGCGGCGTCCATCTTGATGATCCTGGTGCCGGTCGTTTTGATGATCCGCCAGCCGCCGCTGTAGGTGCCGGCGGCGATCGCCGCCGCCGCCGAGGCGATCACCCAGAGCGGTGGGTCGGCGCCGGCGGCGAGGCTGCCGTTGGCGATCAGCGCCAGGGTGATCACGCCCATCGTCTTCTGGGCGTCGTTGGTGCCGTGGGCCAGCGCCAGCAGGCCGCCGGAGACGACCTGGCCATATTTGAAGCCGCGGGTGACCGTGCCGGGCTTCTGCTTCCCGACCACCCGGTAGATCAGCCCGATCGAGAGCCCGGCGACGGCGAAGGCGAGCACCGGCGCGATCAGGGCCGGGATCAGCACCTTGCCGACCAGGCCTTCGGCGATCACCGCGTCGAAGCCGGCGGCGGCGACCGCCGAGCCGACGACGCCGCCGATCAGCGCGTGCGAGGAGCTCGAGGGCAGGCCGAAGGACCAGGTGATCAGGTTCCAGGCGATCGCCCCGATCAGCCCGGCGAAGACGATCGTCGGGGTGATCACATCGGCGTTGACGACGTCGTTGGCGACCGTCGCCGCGACCGAGATCGAGATGAAGGCGCCGGCGAAGTTGAGCAGCGAGGCGATCGCGATCGCCACCTGCGGCCGCGCCGCCCCGGTCGAGATCGAGGTGGCGACGACGTTGGCGGTGTCGTGGAAGCCGTTGGTGAAGTCGAAGGCGAGGGCGGTGCCGATGACGATGTAGAGGATGACGTCGGAGCTCACGGCGTCACGAGTTCTTGATGACTATGCCCTCGAGAATCTGGGCCGCGGTCTCGGTCGCGTCGATCGCGTTCTCGAGCACCGCGAACATGTCCTTCCAGCGGATCACGACCATCGGGTCGATGCCGTTGGAGAAGAGCGAGGCGACGGCGTCGCGGGAGATTCGGTCGCCCTCGTTCTCGAGTCGGTGGATCTCGATCCAGTACTTGTCGAGGTCCTTGAAGTCGCGCAGGTGCTCGAGCCCCATCGCCAGCTGCTCGCAGGAGGCGACCAGGACCTTGGTCAGCGCCGTCGCCTGCTCCATCGGCGCCTCGATCTTGTAGAGGCCGAGGAAGTCGGCGGCCTCCTCGGTGAAGTCGACGATGTCGTCCATCCGCGTCGCCAGGCCGTAGATGTCCTCGCGGTCGATCGGCGTCACGAAGGTCGTGTTCAGGCGTTTGATGATTTCGTGGGTGATCCGGTCGCCCTCCTGCTCGGCCTTGAGGATCTCGCGGGAGATTCCGTCCTCCTCGGGCCATTTGTTCATCATCCGGTCGAGCAGGGTCGCCGCGTGCACGGTGTTCTGCCCGGCCTCGATGAAGAGGTCGAAGAAGGTGCGGTCGCGAGGGAGGAGCGAGAAGCGCGCCAAGTGCCGCATCCTAGTGGCGCGCGGGGCGGTCGGGCGTGGCGTCAGGCGCTCGCCGCGGCGAGCGCTTCGGCGGCGCGGGCGGCGTAGCGCTGGCGCAGCTCCTCCTGGACGCTGCGGCGCTCACCCTCCGGCGCGGAGGCCCGGGTCCAGCTCCCCTCGCTGTCGAGCTCCCAGGCATTGGCGTTGTCGGCGAAGCAGCGCTCCAGCACGTCGAGGATCTCCGCCCGCAGCTCCGCGTCTTCGACCGGCGCGACCAGCTCGACGCGGCTGTCGAGGTTGCGCGGCATCAGGTCGGCGGAGCCGATCAGGACCCGCGTCTCCTCCCCGCGCTGGAAGCTGTAGACGCGCGAGTGCTCGAGGAAGCGGCCGACGATCGAGACCACGCGGATGTTCTCCGAGAGCCCCGGCACGCCCGGCCGCAGGCAGCAGATCCCGCGCACGTTGAGGTCCACCCGCACCCCCGCCCGCGACGCCTCGTAGAGCGCCCGGATGCAGCCGGCGTCGACCAGCGAGTTCATCTTCAGCGCGATCCGCGCCTCTTCGCCGGCCTCGTGGGCGGCGACCGTGCGCTCGATCTCCTCGACGATCCGGCCGCGCATCGTCGTCGGCGAGACCAGCACCTTGCGGTACGCGGCGGGCCGGCCGTAGCCGGTGAGGAAGTTGAACATCTCGGCGACGTCGGCGCCGATGTCGGGATCGGCGGTGAAGAGCCCGAAGTCCGTATAGAGACGGGCCGTCTTCGGGTGGTAGTTGCCGGTGCCGACGTGGACGTACTCGCGCACCCGCTCGCCCTCGCGGCGGGCGACCAGGATCGCCTTGACGTGGGTCTTCAACCCCGGGATCCCGTAGACGACGTGGACGCCCGCCTCCTCCAGCGACTTCGCCCAGTGGATGTTTGCCTCCTCGTCGAAGCGCGCTTTCAGCTCGACCATGCAGACCGCCTGCTTGCCGCGTTCGGAGGCGCGGATCAGCGACGGCACCAGCGGCGAGTCGTCGCTGGTGCGGTAGACGGTGTGCTTGATCGCCAGCACGTCGGGGTCTTCGACCGCCTGCTCGACGAAGCGCTCGACCGAGCTGGCGAAGGAGTCGTAGGGGTGGTGGACGAGCAGGTCGCCGCGGCGGATCGCCGCGAACATGTCGACCGGCTTCTCGTCCTCGCCCTGCAGGCGCGGCCGCGTCACCGGCGACCAGGGCGGGTAGCGCAGCTCGGCGTGGCCGGGGACGTCGGCGATGTCGTTGAGGTCGCCGAGGTCGACCAGGCCGTCGACGTCGTAGACCTCGCGGTCTTCCAGCCGCAGGGCGCCGATCAGCTGCTCGCGCAGCTTCGAGTTCATCCCGGCGGCGATCTCCAGGCGCACGACCTCGCCGAAGCGGCGGCGGCGAATCTCGTCCTGGACCGCCTGCAGCAGGTCGTCGGCCTCGTCGGAGACGGTGAAGTCGGCGTCGCGGGTGACCCGGAAGTAGCCGTGGTCGATCACCTCGGTGCCGGGGAACAGGAGGTCGAGGTTGGCGGCGATCGCCTCCTCCAGCGGCACGAAGGCCTTGCCGTCCTGGCCCAGCGGCAGGAAGCGGCCGAGCAGCTCCTTCGGCACCTTGACCCGGGCGATGATCTCGGTGCCGCTCTCGGGATCCCGCAGCAGCACGCCGAGGCTGAGCGAGAGGTTGGAGATGTAGGGGAAGGGCCGGCCGAGCCCGATCACCAGCGGCGTCAGCGCCGCGAAGACCTGCTCGTGGAAGCGCGCGTCGATTTCCCGCCGCTCCTCCTCGGTCGCGGTATCGAGGCCGACGATGCGGATCCCCTGCTCCGCCAGGGCCGGCCGCAGGACGCCGCCGAAGCAGGAGTTGAGGCGGCGATCGAGCTCCAGCACCCGGCTCTGGATCGCGTCGATCTGCTCGCTCGGGGCGAGCCCGTCGGGCCCGCGCGCGTCGATTCCCGCGTCGAGCTGGTCGAACAGGCCGGCGACCCGGACCATGAAGAACTCGTCGAGGTTGGAGGCGTAGATGCCGCAGAAGCGGAGGCGCTCCAGCAGCGGCACCTCTGGGTCCTCCGCCAGTTCGAGAACCCGCTGGTTGAAGTCGAGCCAGGAGAGCTCGCGGTTGAAGTAATTGGCGGGATCGTCGATCGATCCATCGTACTGAGGGCGCACCGGTGCGCCGGGGGTCTCAGGCGACCTGGGCCAGGGCCTGCCGAGCGCCCGCGCCTTGGGCCTCAAGTGCCCGCCGGTAGCCGGCCGCGAGCTGCCCGAGGGCACGCTCCCAGGAGCGCTCGCGGGCGGCGAGAACCGCGGCGGCGCCGAGCTGGTGCCGCAGCGCCGGCGAGGAAGCAAGCTGCAGCAGCGCTCCCGCCAGATGGTCGGGATCGGGGCGGCAGAGCAGGCCGGTGTGGCGGTTCTCGACCAGCGCCGCCGGGCCGCCCTCGGCCACGGCCACCACCGGCAGGCCGCTGGCGCCGGCCTCGAGAATCACCTGGCCGTAGGTGTCGGTGGCGCTGGCGAAGAGGAAGACGTCGGCGCTGGCGTAGGCGCGGGCCAGCTCCTCGCCCCCGAGCCAGCCGAGGAAGGTCGCATGCTCGCCGAGGCGGACGCGCAGCTCCCCCTCCTCGGGCCCGCCGCCGGCCAGCAGCAGGTGCAGGCGCGGGTCGGCGTCGCGCGCCCGCAGGAAGCTCTCGGCCAGCAGGTCGACGCCCTTCTCGCGGGTGAGCCGACCGGCGTAGAGCACCTTGATCTTCCCGGGATAGGCGTCGCGGTCGGCCTTGAGAGAGTTGAAGCGATCGTAGTCGACGCCGCGCTCCCAACGGCTGATCCGGGCCGCCTCGGCGCCGAGCTCGACCAGTGAGCCGTCAGCCGCCGGGCTCGGCGAGAGGACGACCGCGGCGGCACCGTAGAAGGCGCCGAGCGCGGCGCGGGCGGTCGCCTCGACCTCGCCATCGCCGCTGCGCATGCCGGCGTACGCGGCCAGCTCGGTGTGGTAGCTGGCCAGCAGCGGCACCCCGGTGATGCGGCTGAGCATGGTCGCGGCGACCCCGGCGGGGCCTGGAGCGGTGACGTGGACGAGGTCGTAGCCGCCGTCGGCGAGGGTCTCGACCAGGTCCGGCAGCCCGGGAACGCCGAGCTTCATCCCCTCGTAGAACGGCAGCTCCAGCTCGGCGGCGGCCGGCAGGCGGCGGTCGACGCCGGCGTCGGTGCCGATCACGTCGACCTCGAAGCCGGGCACGCCGCGCTCGCGGATCTGTTCGATCGTGTGGGTGACGCCGTGCATCGAGCCGATCCCGTCGGCGATCAGCGCCACCCGGCGCCGGCTGCCCTCGCGGCTCGAGAGCTTCGCCCGCTCGGCACCGAGGAAGACCGTCGACGGCGCGTAGGGCGCGGCCGGAACGATCGCCTCGAAGAGGCCGTTGACGGCGGCGCTGAGATCGCCGGCGGCGACCGCTTCGGTCCCGTCGGCGACGGCGGCGCGCAGGCGGCGGTCGTGGATGCGGCGGGCGCGTCGGTAGAGGTCGGCATGGGAGAAGCCGTCGGACTGCAGGTAGGCGATCAGCTCGCGCCCGCGCAGGTCGATGCCCATCCCGGCGAGCCAGGCCCCGAGCAGGCAGCGGGCGTCGTCGGGGCCGATGTCGGTGGCGACCTTGCCGGCGCGGACGGAGCCCTCGCGGATCACCCTTTCCGCCATCTTCAGCACCGCCGCGGGATCGGGGGCGTGCGAACGCGCTTCTTCCCGCATAGCGGCGGAAAGTGCGTCCGGGCGGTCGTCGCCGTCGGGGTCCAGGGCGCGCGTCGCCAGCGCCATCGCCGCGTGCGTCCACTTGGCGGCGCTGCCCTGCTCGCCGCCCGCTTCGGCGTCGCCGCGCAGCAGGTGGCGCAGAAGCTCTTCCGGCGTCTGCGCGGCGGGCACCTCGGTGAAGGTGCGGCCGACGTCGACGCCGGCGTGGTCGTCGGAGCCGCCGATGCCGGTGCCGCCGTGGGTGTCGACGTAGACGGCGGCCGGCATGTTCAGCTCCGCGGCCCGCGAGCCGTTGCGGACCTCCCAGACCGGAAACAGCTCCGCCAGCCGGCGGCGGTGGCGTCGCGCCAGCGGCGCGGCGACGTCGAAGAAGGGGTGCGCGAGGGCGCAGGCGATCCCGTTCCCGTGCAGGTATGCGGCGCAGTCCTCGACGTCGCCGGAATGCGCCTGCAGCCACTGGTGGTCCCCGACGGTGATCCCGAAACAGAGGACGTGAACCGCCTGGGGCTCGCCGGCGAAGCGCGCGGTCAGCTCCTCGGAGACGAAGCAGTCAGGGCGCCCGTCCAGCTCCAGGCAGCCCGCGATCGTGTCGTGATCGGTGATCGTCACGAAGTCCATCCCCCGCCGCTTGGCCAGCTCATAGACCTCCTGCGGCGGCGTCGCGCACTCCGGCAGCCCCAACGAGCGCTGCACCCCCAGCCGCGAAAAGTGAGAAGCAGTCGAGTGGCAATGCAAGTCAACTCGGGAAGTCATCGGTGTCTCCCTCTACATAGATCTCTTGTCCCCTCCAGAGTTCGCCACTTCCAGGGAGTCCGTGTGAACTTCCCGCAAAGAACCCGTGAACTTCCCGTAACCGGCCCCGCCTCAGCCCACCCTGGAATCCGGGTGAAGCTTTCGTTGGGAGAGGTCGGGTGTCCCTGCAGCGCGCGGCGTCCCGATTTTCGCCGGCAGCCTCAGCGAGAGACGCGAAGTTCCCGGCGAAAATCCCAGCAAGCGAAAGGGACACCCGACCTCTCCGCACCCAAACCCCAGAGGGATCTAAGCCGCGAGACGAGCCGGTGAGGACCCATTGGCGTCCCCATTGAGAAGGTCGAGGATGACCCCCTCGCGCAACCCCCCCTTGCCGATCTGCAACGGCTGGCCGAGCAGCTCGGAGACCTTCTCCAGCAGCAGCACGCCGGTGGTGAGGATGCGGACCCGGACCGGGTCGAGCTCGAAGCGGCGGGCGACGTCGGCGGAGGGGTCGCCGCAGAGCACCCGGATCCCCCGCTCCAGGGTCTCGTACTCGAGCACGGTGCCGACCAGCCGCCGCAGTGACGTGGCGCTGCCGCCGACGGCGACGGCCTGCGCCGGATGCTCTACCTCGACCCCCGCGAAGATGTCCTCGATGCGGTCGCGGACCTTGCGGATCTCCGCCGCCGAGGGCGGATCGGAGGCGATCAGCTCGTCGGCGAGGACACCGGAGCCGACCCGCCAGGAGCGCACCTTGTCGACCCCGCCGCTGACGCTGCCGATGATGACCTCAGTCGAGCCACCACCGACGTCGACGACGCCGATCTTGCCCTCTACCGGGTGTCCCAGGCCCTTGGTCGCGCCGATGAAGGAGAGCCGGCCCTCCTCCTCGTCGCTGAGCACGTCGACCCGGACTCCGGCGGCGTCGCCGATCGCCGCGGCGACCTTCTCGCTGTTGGAGGCCTCGCGGATGGCGGCCGTGGCGACGGCGCGGATCTCTTCCGCGCCCAGCTCCTGCGCCAACCGCACCTGCGTCGCGACCACCTCGCAGACCTCCTCGACCTTCTCGGGAAGGATCTCCCCCTTCTTGCCGAGCGCCTTGTTGATCCGCGTATAGGCCCGCTGCTCCATCACCTTCTTCAACTGCCCATCCACCGGCTCGGCAACGAGCACTCGAGTGGTATTGGAGCCGATGTCTATCGCGGCGCAGAGCATGCGGGGTCGGGTTTGATGTTCCCAGAACCTCCGGATCTCACACGATCGCCCCGCGGCGCTGACTAGGCGTTCGGGTGCGAGGCGTCCTCGAACTCCCTGAACAGCCCCGTAACCACGAACGCCACCTGCTCGCCGATGTCGACCGCGTTGTCGCCGATCCGCTCGATCGCCCGCGCCGCCAGCAGCATCGTCATCGCCCACTCGCGCTTGTCGGCATCGTCGCCGATCTCCAGCGCCAGGCGGAAGCCGTCGCGGTTGAGGTCGTCGACGATGTCGTCCTGGCGGACCAGGTCGCGGGCCATCTCGACGTTGCGCTCGGCGAAGGCCCGCTTCGCCTGGGCGATCAGCGCCCGCGACTGCTTGCCCATCGCCACGATCAGCCCGACCATCCGCGCGTCGGCCGGCGGCTCGTTGCCGGTCAGCGGAATTACCTTGCAGACGTTGACGCACTGGTCCCCCATCCGCTCGATGTTCTTCAGCACGTGCAGCAGGGCGGAGATCAGGCGCAGGTCGGTGGCCACCGGCGACTGCGTCGCCAGCAGCGTGATCAGGCTCTGGTGCACCTCGAGGTAGCGGCCGTCGATGCGGTCGTCGTCGGCGACGACGATCTGGGCCAGCTCGATGTCCTGGTGCTCGACCGCTTCCAGGGTGCGGCTGAGCGCGGTGCTGACCAGGTCGAGGCCGCCGAGGGCGCTGGCCTCGAGGTTGTTGAGTTCCTCTTGGTATTCGGTGCGGGCGGATTCGGGCATGATCGGGGCCTCCAGCTCAGCCGAACCGGCCGCTGACGTAGTCCTCGGTCGCCTGCTGAGCCGGTTTGGTGAAGATCGTCTCGGTCGGGCCGATCTCGATCAGGCGCCCGGGGCGACCCGACTTCTCGAGGTTGAAGAAGGCGGTCAGGTCACTGGCACGGGCCGCCTGCTGCATGTTGTGGGTGACGATCGCGATCGTGTAGCGGTCCTTGAGCTCGCGGATCAGGTCCTCGATCGCGAGGGTCGCGACCGGGTCCAGGGCCGAGCAGGGCTCGTCCATCAGCAGCACCTCCGGCTCGACCGCGATCGCGCGGGCGATGCAGAGCCGCTGCTGCTGACCGCCGGAGAGGCCCGAGCCGGCTTTGTCGAGGCGGTCCTTGACCTCCTCCCAGAGGTTGGCGCCGCGCAGCGAGCGCTCGACCACGGCGTCCATCTCGGCCTTCTTCATCCGCTTCGCGTTGAGGCTGAGCCCGGCGGCGACGTTCTCGTAGACCGACATCGTCGGAAACGGGTTCGGGCTCTGGAAGACCATCCCGACCAGGCGCCGGACCTGAACCGGGTCGACCCCCGCCCCGTACACGTCCTCGCCGTCGAGGCTGATCTCGCCCTCGACGGCAGCGCCAGGGGTCAGCTCGTGCATCCGGTTGAGCGCCCGCAGGAAGGTCGTCTTGCCGCAGCCCGAGGAGCCGATCAGGGCCGTCACCTTGTTCGGCTCGATCTTCATCGTCACGTCCTCGACCGCCTGGAAGTCGCCGTAGTAGAGGCTGACTCCCTTTACCTCGATCGTCTTCGCCCCGCGCCCCGACGGCGCGCCGGCGGCGCCACTCGAGGTTCCGATCGCCGGCGCCCCCGCGGTCGTCCTGACCTGGCCGGCCCTGGCCTCGCTTCGCTTGCTGCCCGCGGCTCCCAACATGGCTCTCAATCTCTTCCCTTCCACTGCTAACGGATCTCGGTCTTGTAGCGCCGGTAGACGAGGCGGGCCGCGACGTTGAGGATCATCACGATCGCGATCAAGGTCAGGGCGGCAGCCCAGGCGCGGTCGTAGGAGGCCTGCTTCATCAGCCCCGGCGAGCGGTACTCGTTGTAGGCGTAGACGGCCAGGTTCTGCATGCGGCCGTGGAAGGGGTCGGAGTTGAGCGAGTCGATCACCCCAGTCGTGACCAGCAGCGGCGCGGTCTCGCCGATGATCCTGGCGACGGCGAGCATCACCCCGGTGACGAGACCGGCGAAGGCGGTCGGCAGCACGATCCTGGTGATCGTCTTCCACTTCGGCGTGCCCAGGGCGTAGGCGGCTTCGCGCAGGTGGGCGGGGACGATCTTCAGGACCTCCTCGGCGGAGCGGATCACGATCGGGATCATCAGCACCGAGAGCGCCACCGAGCCCATCACCCCGAGCCGGATCCCCGGCCCGAGGAAGATCTCGAACAGCGCGTAGGCGAAGAGGCCGGCGACGATCGAGGGGATGCCGGTCATCACGTCGACGAAGAAGGTCAGCGCCCGTCGCAGCCGGCCGGTCCCGTACTCGGTCAGGTAGATCGCCGCCATGATCCCGATCGGCACCGAGATCAGGGCGGCGACGCCGGTGATCATGAGAGTGCCGACGATCGCGTGCTCGGCGCCGCCACCGCCGACCACCCCGCGGGCGTCGCTGGTGAAGAATTCGAGGCTGAGGCCGGGGATGCCGCGCTTGGCGACCTCGAAGATCAGCGAGAAGAGCGGGATCATCGCGAGGCCGAAGGCGGCGGCGATCGCCATCGTCATCACCCGGTCCCTGGCCCGGCGCGGGCCCTCCACCGCGCGCGACCAGGCGTAGATCGCGACACAGGCGACGAGCACCGTGAAGGCCAGGGTGAGGGCGGCGGTGAAGGCGCCGGCCGCGAGCAGGACCGCGGTCGAGAGCGCCGCCGCGCCGCCGAGCACGGCGTAGGTCGCCCAGCCCGGGAGGATGCCGCCGCCGACGCTGGAGGCGAGCAGGCTGGCGCCGGCGCGCGGGCTCTGGCTTGCGCTCTCCATCTCCTAGCCCCGGTTCTGGCGGGCGATGATCGCCCGCGCCCCCATGTTGGTGACGAGCGTGATCGCGAAGAGGACGAGCCCGGTCGCGATCAGCAGGTTGATCGCGATTCCCGAGGACTCCGGGAAGTTGAGCGCGATGTTGGCGGCGATCGTCGAGGGGTTCGCCTGGCTGATCAGGTTGAAGCTGACGGCGCCGGAGACCGAGAGGATGATCGTCACCGCCATCGTCTCCCCGAGCGCCCGCCCGAGGCCGAGCATGGCGCCGCTGATCACCGACGACCTGCCGAACGGGAGGACGGTCATCCGGATCATCTCCCAGCGGGTCGCGCCGAGGGCCTGGGCGCCTTCCTGGAGCTTGCGGGGGGTCTGGGAGAAGACCTCGCGGGCGACCGCGGAGACGATCGGCAGGATCATCACGGCGAGGACCAGGCCGGCGACGAACATCGTCCGACCGGTCACCGAGGCGGGGCCTTCGAAGATCGGGATGAAGCCGAGGTGTTCTTCCAGCCACCGCATCACCGGGACCGCCGCGGGCCCGAGCACGAAGATCCCCCAGAGGCCGTAGACGATGCTCGGAATCGCCGCCAGCAGGTCGACCAGGTAGCCCAGGGTGAGGGCGATCCGGGGCGGCGCGATGTGGGTGATGAAGAGCGCCACGGCGACCGCCAGCGGCACCGCGATCAGCGCCGCGAAGGTCGCCGCCAGCACGGTCCCGAAGGCAAGCGGGGCGACGTAGTCGAGCAGCGACTTGCCGCCCGGCAGTTCGGAGGCGGCGGCGGTGACGGCCGGCAGCCCCTCGGCGACGAGGAAGATCGCGACCCCGGCAAGCAGCGCCAGGATCGTCACCGCCGCGGCCGTGGCGGTGTTCGAGAAGATCCGGTCACCGGGGCGGCGGCGCCCTCCGGACGCCGCCGCCAGCAGTTGACCGGCGTTGGTCGTGGTATCGACCTGTGCCACTGACTCCTAGCCCGCTTCGATCGCTTCGACGGCGGGGGTCACTTTCTTGGTCAGCGCCGCCGAGAGCGGTGCCGAGCCGGCCTGTTCGGCGGCCAGCTTCTGCCCTTCGGGACTGATCACGTATTCGAGGTAGGCCTTGACCGTCTCGGCTTCGGAGGCCGAGCTGTACCTGGTGCAGGCGATCGCGTAGGAGGTGAGCACGATCGGGTAGGTCCCCTGCGATTCGGTCTCCCGATCGAGTTCGTAGGCGAGGACGTACTTGCCCTGGCTCAGTTCCTTGTCCAGCGGAGACTCCTCGAGCACCTTCGCCGCGGCCTCGGCGGTCGGTTCGGCGAATTCCTTGCCGACCTTGACCTTGGCGACCTCGAGTTCGCCGGCCTGGCTGGCGTCGGCGTAGCCGATCGCGCCTTCGCCGGCGGTGACGGCTTCGACCACGCCGGAGGTCCCGGAGGCGGCCTCGCCGCCCTTGACCGGCCAGTCGCCGCTGACTTCATAGCTCCAGACGTCCGGGACGACCTCGGAGAGGTATTCGGTGAAGTTCTCCGTGGTGCCCGACTCGTCCGAGCGGTTGACCGGGGTGATGCGGGTGTCGGGCAGGTCGACGCCGGGGTTGTCGGCGGCGATCGCCTTGTCGTTCCAGGTGGTGATTTCCTGGCTGAAGATCTTTGCCAGCGTTTCCGGCGAGAGCTGCAGGCCTTCGACTTCCGGCAGGTTGTAGACGATCGCGATCGGCGAGACGTAGTTGGGGATCTCGATCAGTTCGCCGGGCCCGCAGCGCTTGGTGGCTTTTTCGAGTTCGCCTTCTTCGCTCGAGAGGGCGGCGTCGCTGCCGGCGTAGGCGACCCCAGCGGCGATGAACTGGTCGCGACCGCCACCGGAGCCGACCGGGTCGTAGGACAGCGTGACCCCCGAGTTGGCGTTCTCGAATTCGGCGATCCAGGCTTCCTGGGCCGCCTGCTGGGCGGTCGAGCCGGCGCCGGCGATTTCGCCGGAGAGATCGCTGGACGACGAGCCGCCGGAACTGGTTTCGTCGCTGCTGCTGCCGCAGGCGGCGACGCCGAGCGCCAGCACCGAGGCGAAGGCCAGAACCGCAAGCCATCTAAATCTGGACATCGGACTCCCTTTTTTCGTTGGTCGAATGCTGAGAGGCCATCGACCCGAAGTCGAAGCCGCGGCCACCCTCGCAGCGGCTCCCCGACAGCTTGTTACCTGGCTGTATCGAAGTTGTGAAAAGGATGTAAAAGGCCGGCGAAAGCCTCAGGCCGGAGTCAGCCATCGGGCGAAAAGCGGTAGCCGATGCCGTTGTGGGTGTGGATCAGCCGCAGCCCCGGCAGCGCCGCGCCGAGCTTGGCGCGCAGGCGGCTGACGTAGACGTCGACCGAGCGGTCGTCACGGCGGGCCGGTCCCCCCCAGACCTCGGTGAAGAGCTCCTCGCGGGTCATGATCCGCTGCGGGTGGGCGGCGAGGGTGACGAGCAGCTGCAGCTCGCGCATGGTCAGGCTCAGCGGCCGCCCGTCGACCAAGGCGGCGTGCTCGGCCGGGCGGATCTGCAGGCGCCCGGCGGCGACTGGCGGCGAGCGGCTCTCGGTTCCCGTTGCCATGCGCGCCGAGCGTGGCGGGAAAGTCGAGCGCGGCGGTTACCCCGCCGTAAAGGTCCTGTGAACGATCTGTGAAGGCCGCTCGGCGGTGGCCTCCGCGGGAGCCGGCCGCAGCTCCTCCTCGACGATCCCGGCCGGTTCGGGGTCAAGCCGGTAGCCGATCCCGAAATGGGTGTGGATGTAGGACCAGCTCGGCGAGTGCTTCTCGAGCTTCTGGCGCAGCTTGCGGATGAAGACGTCGACGGAGCGGTCGCCATGGGCCATCGCGTAGCCCCAGACGCGCTGGTAGATGGTCTCGCGCTCGAGCACCTGACCCCGCTCCTCGGCCAGCAGGTGCAGCAGCTCGAACTCGCGGCGGGTCAGGTCGAGGGCGGCGTCGCCGACGAAGGCCTGGAAGCGGTCGGGGCGGATTTCCAGCTCGCCGACGGCGATCGGCGAGGCCTCGAACTCACGGTTGCCCTGGCGCCGCCGGCGGGTCACCGCTTCGATCCGGGCGATCGCCTCCTCCGGGTGGCAGGGCTTGGTCAGCCAGTCGTCGACGCCGAGGCGCAGGCCGCGCACCCGCTGCGCCACGGTCGAGCGGCCGGCGCAGACGACCAGGCCGAGGTCGGGCAGCACCGAGGCGACGCGATCGAGGTATTCCCAGCCGCCGTCGCCGAGCAGCTCCGGGTTGACCAGGAGCGCGTTCAGCTTCATCGTCAGCAGATCGCGCGGGGGGATCGCGCCGCTGCTTTGGCGCAGCTCCCAGCCCGCCGCGTCGGCGCGCTTGGCGAGGACGGTGACGAAGCCACTGTCGTTGTCGATTACCGCGAGACGGACGATGGTTCGATTGTATGCACCCCGGAACGTGGAATTGCCTGCGTTCACAGGATTTTCACAGCCGGGGCGGGACCAAATTGCGGCATTTCAGCCGAAACTCGTCCGTCGGCGGGGAGCTAGCCGATCGCTCCCGTCGCCGTCAGCACCAGGACCAGGGCACCGAGCGCGATCCGGTAGACGACGAAGACCCCCAGCGTGTGGGTGCCGAGGTAGCGAATCAGCCAGGCGATCGCCGCGTAGCCGGTGACGAAGGCGACGATCGTCGCCACCGCCGTCGCCGCGACCGACGGGCTGCCGGCTTCGCCGACCTTGCGCAGCTCGAAGAGGCCGCTCAGCACCACCGCCGGAACCGAGAGCAGGAAGGAGTAGCGGGCGGCCGCGACGCGGTCGAAGTCGCGGAAGAGGCCGGCGGAGATCGTCGCCCCCGAGCGCGAGACCCCAGGGATCAGGGCCAGGACCTGGGCCATGCCGACGAAGAGGCCGTCGCGGCCGTTCATCTCGGCCAGCTCGCGCCGCCGCGTCCCGACCCGCTCGGCGGCCAGCATCACGAAGGAGAAGACGATCAGAGCCGAGCCGATCAGGTAGAGGCTGCGGGCGCCGTTCTCGATCTGGTCCTTGAAGATGAAGCCGAAGATCGAGATCGGGATCGTGCCGAGCAGGATGAACCAGCCCAGCCGTGCCTCCTGGCTGGCCCGCGGGATCGGCGTCCGCAGCTCGCTCAGCCAGGCCCGGGCGATCTGCAGCAGGTCGGCGCGGAAGTAGATCAGCACCGCCGCCATCGTCCCCAGCTGGATCACCGCGGTGAAGCCGGCGCCGGGATCGTCCCAGCCCAACAGCGCCGGGACGATGCGGAGGTGGCCGCTGGAGGAGATCGGCAGGAACTCGGTCAGCCCCTGGACGAGGCCGAGGACGATTGCTTCGAGCGTGTTCATCGGCGGCGCATCCTATGGGCGGGCCTTAAGCGGAGATGAGAGAAGCCCGCGCCGCGGGCTGGACGCCGCCGCCGTGCGCTAGATTTCCGCCCGTGAAGCGGACCGCAGCCATGCTTGCCTCGATCCTGGCCACGATGCTGCTGCTGGCCCCCGCCGCGCTGGCCGACAACGGCGTCGGCCTGGCCGGGCCCACGGACGACAAGACGGTCACCTTCTTCTGCTTCGGCGTGATCGCCTTCTTCGCGATCCTGCCAATCGTGATGTCGCTGATCCAGGGCAAGCTGGAGAAGCGCAAGGAGCGCCGCCGCTCCGATCTGCAGCGCTTCAACTAAGTAAGCCGGAAGCCGCTCAAGAGGCGTTTCTCGGTCTCGCCCTCGATCTTCGCCACCACTTCGACCCGTCCCTCCAGTGGCGTGCCGCGGATCTTCGTCGCCAGCAGGTCGTCGACCTGGAAGATGCCGGCGGAGTTGTTGAGCTCGATCTCGATCCGCACCGGGTGGTCCTCCCCGGCCTCGATCCGGACCTCGTCGATCGCCGCGGCGGAGATCGAGTGGATGCCCTCGTGGCCGGCCTCGATCGGGATCCGGGTGCGGCCCTGGGCCATGTCGAGGGCGTCGGCGACGCGGACGACGCCCGCCTCGAGCGTGTACGGCTCGCCGCGGCGGCGGTGGCCGATGATCGCGTGCAGGATCTCGGAGGCGACGACGGTGCGCTCGGGCTCGCGATAGGAGCCGGCCAGCAGCCGTTCGAGGGCGCCGCTGGCGAGGAACAGCGAGTAGGCCTCGTGGTCGGCCCGGTGGATCGACATCCCGACGTCGTGCAGCAGGGCGCCGCCGGCGACGACGACCTCGGCGTCGCGATCGCGCATCCCGTGGTCGGCGACCATCGCCGGCTCCACCCCCGCCTTGGTCAACAGCCGCAACAGCCGCAGGGCGATGTTGAGAACGATCTGCATGTGGACCCAGGAGTGGTCGGACATGCCCAGCCGCTCGGACTGGACCTGGGTCATGTACCACCAGGCCCGCACCTGCTCGTCGGAGTTGACCGCCTCGAGAAAGCCCTCGAGCTTGCGGTTGCCGCGGCTGGGAGCGCGCACCTTGGCGTCGGCGATCGCCTCCTTCGGAGGCTTGCGAGTCGGCCCCTGCGGATCCGGCGTCGGGACTGACTCGCTCATGGAGCGGATCGTAGGGGAGGGATCGGGCATCCCTCCCCGACCCGGCTCAGCCGCAGACCGGCCAGGGGCTGGACCCCGACTGTGCGTAGAGCAGCGCGGCCCGGTAGTCCTGCTCGTCCTCGGGAGCGGCGGCGGGATCGCCGGAGCCGCCGACCGATTCCCAGGTGCCGAGGTCGAACTGGAATTTGCCGCGGTAGCTGCCGTCGGAGGAGACCGCGGTCGGGTCCCCACCCGACTCGCAGGCGGCGATCGATTCGAGCGTCGCCGGCGTGACGCCGCCAGGGAGGGTGGCGAAGGCTTCGCGGCGCTGCTTGCGCAGGGCGACGAGGCGTTCGGCGTGGATCCGCCTCGCGGCGGCGTGGACCAGGTGCTCGAAGCGGTCGGTCGGCCATTGCGCTGACGCGACCTCGACCTCGACCGCGGCGGTGCCGGTCGTCGCGCCGACCCCGGCGGAGTCGCCGGAGCCGGTTGCGGCGAGCGCGGTCGCCGGCAGCGCGAGGAGGAGGGACAGGGCAGGGAGAATATGTGTGCGTTTTGTGAGCAAGCGGCGCACAGTTGCGGTCTTTGCGGGTTCGATTGGTGATCGCCATCACACAACGATCCGTAAAAGTGCCGATCCGCACCTGCGCAGGCACGAACCGGTCCGCCGCGAGGCCGGCCATGCAAGGCGAACTGCATCATCATCTAGGAATCGCCGGGCAATCGACCACCCGTCTGCTGCTCGCCTGCCCGGACCGGCCGGGGCTGATCGCGCGGGTCAGCGGCTTCCTCGCCGATGCCGGCCTCAACATCGTCGACGCCGACCAGCACTCGACCGCGGAGGGCCGCTTCTTCATGCGGATGGTCTTCGACTCGGTCACCGGCGAGGAGCTGGCGGAGCTGACCCGACGCTTCGAGACGGAGGTTGCCACGCCCTTCGAGATGGAGCACCGCTTCGCCGAGTCGAGCCGGCCCAAGCGGGTCGCGATCATGGTCTCCCGCGAGGACCACTGCCTCTCCGACCTGCTCTGGCGCTGGCGCAACGACGAGCTCGGCGGCGAGCTGGTCGCCGTCGTCTCCAACCACCCCGACCACGCCGGGCAGGTCGCCGCCGTCGGCCTCCCCTTCCACCACATCCCGGTTGAGCCCGGCGAGCGCGAGCAGGCCGAGCGAGCGGCGCTCGACCTGCTCGGCGACGTCGACCTGCTCGTCCTCGCCCGCTACATGCAGGTCCTCTCCGAGGGCTTTCTGCGAGAGCTCGGCGCGCCGGCGATCAACATCCACCACAGCTTCCTGCCCGCCTTCGTCGGCGCCGACCCCTACCGCCGCGCCCACGAGCGCGGCGTCAAGCTGATCGGCGCCACCGCCCACTACGTCACCGCCGACCTCGACGCGGGCCCGATAATCGACCAGGACGTGACCCGGGTCAGCCACAGCGACGAGGTCCCCGACCTGGTCCGAATCGGTCGCGACGCCGAGCGGCTGGTCCTGGCCCGCGCCGTCACGGCCCATCTCGACGACCGCGTCCTGCTCGACGGCGAGCGTACGATCGTCTTCTGATGATCCCCGGCTCACGCGCCCCAGGACTGCTCCAGCTCGTCAACTACGGGCGCGACCCGCTCGGCTTCCTCGCCAAGCAGCAGCGCCGCTACGGGGACCTCTTCGCGATCCGCTTCCCCTACTTCGGACAGATCGTCTACGTCGCCGGGCCGGGCCTGGTCAAAGAGCTGTTCACCGGCGATCCGGCGGTCTTCCACGCCGGCGAGGCGAACGCGACCGTGCTCGAGCCGGCACTCGGCCCGAACTCGGTCCTCACCCTCGACGACGAGCCGCACCTGCGCCAGCGCAAGCTGCTGCTGCCGCCCTTCCACGGCGAGCGGGTCGAGCGCTACGGCGAGCTGATCGTCGAGAGCACCCGCCGCGAGATGGAGAGCTGGCCGGTCGGCGAGCCGTTCGCCCTGCGCCCCCACACGCAGAGGATCACCCTGGCGGTGATCATGCGCGCGGTCTTCGGCGTCCATGACGAGCGGCGGCTGGCCCGCTTCGAAGGTCTGATCGACGACTTCGCCCGCCGGGTCGGCCTCGTCGCCGCGATCCCGCCGTTGCGGCGCAACCTCGGTGGGCTCAGCCCCTGGGGCCGGTTCCTGCGCTCGCGCCAGGCGCTCGACGCCTTCATCTACGAGGAGATCGCGCTGCGCCGGGCCGAGGCGGGGCGCGAGGAGCGCGACGACGTGCTCTCGCTGCTGCTCGGCGCCCGCGACGACGAGGGCGAGGCGATGAGCGACCGCGAACTTCGCGACGAGATGGTCACGGTGCTCGGCGCCGGCCACGAGACGACCGCGACCGGGCTCGCCTGGGCGGTGGAGCGCCTCGTCCGCAATCCGCGAGCGTTGGCGAAGCTGCGCGAGTCGCTGGCCGCGGGCGAGGAGGAATACCTCGCGGCCACGGTCCAGGAGACGCTGCGGGCGCGGCCGGTGATCGTCGACGTCGGCCGCAAGCTGACCGCCCCGGCGACGATCGGCGGTCACGAGCTGCCGCGCGGGACCTTCGTCCTCGCCGCGATCGCCGCCCTCCACTACCGCGAGGACTCCTTCCCGACGCCGGAGGAGTTCCGGCCCGAGCGCTTTCTCGGTGCGAAGCCCGACAACTACGCCTGGATCCCCTTCGGCGGCGGCACCCGCCGCTGCATCGGCGCCGCCTTCGCCGAATACGAGATGCGGACGATCCTGCGCGAGTTCGTCGAGCGCGCCGACCTGCGCCCCGCCGACCCGAAGCCCGAGAAGGTCAAGATCCGCAACATCACTTTGGTCCCCGCCCAGGGCGCCCGAGTGGTCCTAGAGCGCCCGCTGAGCTACCCGGTGGTGGGTTCGGCCTCGGCTGTCGCCTGAGCCGCTTCCCACTTCGCCAACAGCTGCTCGACGTCGCGCTTGGCCTCGGCGTGGCGCGATTCGCCTTGGGCCGCGCGGTCGGGGTTGGCCCAGACGCCGGGGTCGGCAAGCTCCTCCTCGACCTCTCGCAGCTTCGTTTCGGCGCGCTCGATCCGCTGCTCCAGCTTGGCCGCCTTCTTCGCCGCCTTCTCGGCCGCGGAGGTGGCGCTGTACTTGCCGCCTTTGCCGCCGCCGTTGGAGGCGGCGGGCTTCGCCGCCGCGCCGGCCGCCGACTCCCGCTCGTCGCGGCGGCGCTGGTACTCCGCCCAACCGCTGTCGTGGCTGGTCAGCTTGCCGTCCTCGCAGACGAGCGTACGACTGCCGACCGCCTCCAGCAGGGCGCGATCGTGGGAGATCAGGACGACCGCACCCTCGTACTCCAACAGCGCGTCCTCGAGCGCCTCGCGGCTCTCGATGTCGAGGTGGTTGGTGGGCTCGTCGAGGACGAGGACGTTGGCGCCGGAGGCGACCAGGATCGCCAGTGAGAGCCGCCGCTGCTCGCCGCCGGAGATGTCGCTGAGCTGCTTCTCGGCATCTTTGCCGGAGAAGAGGAAGCCGCCCAGCAGCGCCCGCGCCTTGGGCCCCGCCAGGCCGGTCTCGCGCTGGGCGGCGTCGAGGACGCTGCCCTCCCCCGCCGCCGTGTCCGCGTGCTGGGAGAGGTAGCCGAGCCTGACGTTGTGGCCGTTGCGGACGCTGCCCGAGGCCGGCTCGCGGCGCCCCGCCAGGGTCTCGATCAGGGTCGTCTTGCCGCTGCCGTTGGCCCCAACCAGGACGACGTGCTCGCCGCGTTCGACTTCGAGCTCGGCGTTGTCGAGCAAAACCCGGCCCGGTACCTCGATCCTGCCTTTGACGAGTTTCAGCACCACCCGCCCGGGCCGCTCCGGCGGCTTGAAGGAGAAGCGCAGTTTGCTGTTGTCTCGGCGTTCGGCCTGCGGCCCGGTCTTCTTCTTCTTGTCGATCTGTTTGATCCGCGACTGCGCCTGTTTGGCCTTGGTTGCCTTGTAGCGGAAGCGCTCGACGAATTTCTCCATCCGCTCGATCTCGGCCTGCTGGCGGTCGATCGCCTTGCCGAGGGCGATCTGCCGGGCCGCCTGCTCCTGGCGCCAGGCGTGCCAGGGACCGGCGAAGAAGCGGGCGCGCTGGGCCTCGATCTCCAGCACCGAGGTGCCGACCGCCTCGAGGAACCAGCGGTCGTGGGCGACCAGTACGACCGCCGCGTCGAGCTCGACCAGGTAGCCCTCCAACCACTCCAGAGAAGGGATGTCGAGATGGTTCGTGGGCTCGTCCAGCAGCAGCAGGTCCGGCTTGGCGGCCAGCGCCCGGGCCAGCGAGGCACGGGTCAGCTCGCCCCCGGAGAAGGTCGAGAGCTGGCGCTCGCGCTGCTCAGGGCCGAAGCCGAGCCCGCGCAGGACTTCAAGCACCCGGTCGCGCCAGCGGTAGCCGCCGCCGGCTTCGAGTCGGTGCTGAGCGGCGGAGTAGGCGGCCATCGTCTCCTCGTCGACGCCCTGCGACATCTCCCCCTCGAGGCGCTCCAGCTCGGCCTCGGTCGCGATCATGTCGGCACGGCCGGAGAAGACGTAGTCGCTGAGGCTGTCGCTGGAGTCGCGCGGCGGGCGCTGGTCGTGAAGTGCCACCCGAGCGCCGCGATGGATCGTCAGCGAGCCGGAATCGGGCGTGAGCTCGCCCGAGAGCACCCGCAGCAGCGTCGACTTGCCGGCGCCGTTGCGGCCGGAGAGGGTCATCCGTTCGCGCGGCTCGAGCTTGAAGGAGACGTCCTCGAACAGCAGCTTGCCGCCGACGTGGACGTCCAGGGAGGTTGCGGTCGCGATCGCCATGGACAGACCAACTTAGAGAACCGTCGATCCGGCGTAACCTCAGCCCATGGCGAGTCCGCTGCGACACCTCGGTGAGCTGGCGAAGGCGCGGGCGGGGCGACGTGCCTCCGAGCGCGCCGACGGGCAGGCGCTGGCCGAGCTGGAGGCGCGGCCGCTGGAGCTGCCGGCGGGGCTGGCGATCGAGTGGCTCGGCGTCTCCGGCTACCGGCTGACCTACGAGGGGCGGACCCTCTTCGTCGACCCCTATCTCTCGCGGGTCCCACTCCGGGATCTGGTGCTGCGACGGCCGACGCTGCCCGACCCGGCCGCGCTCGACCGCTTCGCGGGCGCGCCCGGCGAGGCTGTCGGCGTTCTGGTCGGCCACACCCACTTCGACCACGCGGTCGACGCGCCGGGGATCGCCCGCCGCTTCGACTGCAAGGCCTACGGCTCCGAGTCGCTGCTCAAGCTGATGGCGTTGCACGGCCTCGCCGAGCGCGCGGTCGTGGTCGAGCCCTACCGCACCTACGAGCTGGGCCCGTTCGAGGTCTCGTTCACGCCCAGCGCCCACTCGAAGCTGTTGCTCGGCCTCGCGGTTCCCTACGACGGCGAACTGACCTGCGAGCACCTCGACTCGCTCTCCCCCGGCGCCTACCGCTGCGGCCAGGTCTGGGGCATCTCGATCGCGGTCGCCGGCATCCGCCTCTACCATCAAGGGAGCGCCAACCTCGTCGACGAGGCGATCAAGGAGCGCGACGTCGACGTCTTCCTCGCCGGCGTCGCCGGCCGCGGCTTCACCGACGACTACTGGCAGCGGATCCTGCCGAAGCTCAACCCCCGCGCGGTGGTCCCCACCCACTACGACAACTTCTTCCGCCCGCTCGGCCAGGCCCTGGAGTTCGTCACCGACGTTCAGCTCTCCGAGCTGCCGACCGAGATCGGCGCCGTCAGCCGCGATATCGAGCTCGCGGCGCTCCCCCGCTCCGACCGACACGCGGGCGCCGGCCAAGATTGAGCAGTTGAGGTGGCTATAGGAACTACAACTGCTCAACCTTGGCGGCGATCTGCTCGATCGTGCCCACCGTGCGCTGCGTGCCCTTGCCGAGGGCCTTCTCGATCGCCTTGAGGTCGAGCTCGGACTCGAGGGTGCCGCCGCTGGGCAGCCAGAACAGCTCGCGCGCGACGATCGCCAGGCTGTCCTCCTCGGTCGCCAGCGCCAGCACCTTCTTGCGCGCCGCCGCCGTCGGCTTCTTCGCCAGCATCGTGACCTGGAGCTTGCCCTTCGATGCCTCGACCGCTTTTGCCGGGAACGGCTCCTGCGCGGCGATCGCCGCGACCTCGGCGCGGTTGCGCAGGAAGACCGGCACTTCGTAGCCCAGCGCCTCGCCGAGGCCGCGTTCGATCTCCTTCGTCAGCGCGCCCTCGCTCTTCTTCGCGGCGCCGAAGATCACGTTGCCGCTGGCCCGGAAGGTGGAGACGTCCTCGAAGCCGAGGGTCTCGAACTCGGCCCGCAGCTCCTCGTTCTTGATCCGCCGCTTGCCGAGGTTCATGCCGCGCAGAAAGGCCACGTAGCGCTCCATGCCCGCACCCTACGCGAGCGCCGGGCCCGCTGGACGACCACCCGGCTCGAAGGCCAGGTGGTCGAACTTTGATGGAGGCGCCGAGATTCGAACTCGGATCCGCGGCCGCGGCGCGAAGGCGTCTACAGGTATAGCCGGCGCTTTGATCTCGTCTCCCGGGGTCCGCGCCAGCAGGCACTGCGAGAGACACAGCCCTCTGAAATTTCCCCTGGCGGACGGGGCGATCCGCCTGGGTGATCCCGCATCTTGAAGCCGGCTGCCCTACCTGCGGGCGAGGTAGGACCGACTCTCACAGCGCTTAGTTTCTAGCTAAGCGGCGAGGGCGAACTCATGGTCCGCACGTATTGGTTTGGTGTCGGGGTTTAACGAGGCCTCCGACAACCTCGACCTGCAACCTTTCGCACGAGTCGACCACGTCGAAGCCTGTCGCCCCCGTGCACTGCGCTTTGGATTGTACGGGCTCGGGGTACGGTGTCGGGATGGTGTCCCCGTGAGCGAGCATTCCTACGACGTGATCGTGCTCGGCGCCGGCCCCGCCGGCGAGGTCTGCGCGGGGCGCCTGGCCGATGGCGGGCTGAAGGTCGCGATCGTCGAGCAGCACCTGATCGGCGGTGAATGCTCCTACTACGCCTGCATGCCCTCGAAGGCGCTGTTGCGACCCGCCGGCGTCCTCGGCGAGGCGAGGCGGGTGCCGGGGGTCCCGGTCGAGGCGGGCGCCGAGCTGGACCCGCGAGCGATTCTCGATCGCCGCGACGAGGTCGTACACGACCTCGACGACTCGGCCCAGCTGCCCTGGCTGGAAGAACGCGACATCGACCTCTACCGTGGTCCCGGCCGTTTCGACGGCGAGTGCCGCCTGGTCGTCGGCGAGGACGTGCTCAGCGCCCGCCAGGCCGTCGTCGTCGCCACCGGCAGCGGCGCCGCGATGCCGCCGATCGACGGCCTCGACTCGGTCGAGGCCTGGAACAACCGCCAGGGCACGACCGCCAAGCAGGTTCCCGAGAGCATGATCGTGCTCGGCGGCGGCCCGGTCGGCAGCGAGCTCTCCCAGGCCTGGTCCTCGCTCGGCACGGAGGTCACGCTGGTCGAGGGGAACGAGCAGCTGCTCGCGCGCGAGGAACCGTTCGCCGGCGAGGAAGTCGCCGAGTCGCTGCGGGAGAACTTCGGCGTCGACGTCCGCACCGGCGTCCAGGCCGAGCGGATCGAGCCCGGTGGCGCCGGCGTCGTCGCCCATCTCAGCGACGGCGGTCGCGTCGAGGGCGCCGAGATCCTGATTGCCGTCGGTCGGGTGCCGCATACGGCCGACCTCGGCCTCGATGCGGCCGGCGTCGAACCCGACGAGCATGGCTTCCTCGAGGCCGACGACCGCCTGCGGGTGGGTGGCCGCGACTGGCTCTACGCGATTGGCGACGTCAACGGGCGCGCCCTCTTCACCCACATGGGCAAGTACCAGGCCTGGGTCGCCGCCGAGAATCTGCTCGGCCGCCAGGCCGAGGCGGTTGCCGAAGGCGCCGGCTCCCCCCGCGTCACCTTCACCGACCCCCAGGTGGCCGCGGTCGGCAAGACGCTCGGCCAGGCTCGCGAGGCCGGGATCGACGCGGTGGCGATCGACGTCCCCACCGACGGGTCGGCGGGGGCCAGCTTCCAGGGCAAGGACACCGGGGGCACGTCGCGGCTCATCGTCGACCAGGCGGGAGGGACGATCGTCGGCGCCACCTTCACCGGCTTCGAGACCGCCGACTTCCTCCACGCGGCCACCGTTGCCATCGTCGGCAAGGTGCCGCTGGCCACGCTTCGCCATGCGGTCGCCGCCTACCCGACCCGCAGTGAGATCTGGCTGAAGCTGCTCGAGAAGTACGAAGCCTGAGCCGCGGCTCAGACCGTCGAACGGCGCTTCAGGTCTTCGAGCAGATCGCCCGGGAAGCCGGCGACCTGGTTGAGGTCGTCGACCGACTGGAAGCCGCCGAGCCGCTCGCGGTGGGCGAGCAGCCGGGTCGCCTGGGTGACGGTGAGGTTCTCGCCACGCAGCTGCTCGAAGGTGACCGTGTTGAGGTTGACCGTGGCGCCACCGCCGTCGAAGGCCGAGGTCGGCGCGTTGAGCGCGGAAGCGGCCGCGGGCGGCGGCTCGGCAGGTGGAGTCGGTTGCGGAAACGGGGCAGGCGCGGGCGGCGGTGACGGCACCGGTGGCGCGGGCTCTGGCGTCGGGGACGGTGGCGGCCCCGGTGCTGGCGGCAAAGGTGCGGGTGGCGCAGGGGGCGGGGTCGGCTGCGGTGCCGGGACGGGAGGTTGCGGCAGCGGCGATCGGGCCGAGAGCTGCGGCTCGGGCTGGAACTGGGGGGCCGCTCTTTGCACGGAGCGGACGACGGCTTGCTCGGCCTCGGCGGCGCGGCGCTCGGCCTCCTGGGCCCGCTGCTCTGCCTCCGCGACGCTCTGCTGCATCTCGCGCAGGCGCTGCTGGCGCTCCTCCTCCTCGGCCCTCAGCCCTTCCAGGCGCTTGGCCTCGACCGCGCGCTGCTCGGCCGCTTTGGTCCGCTCCTCAATCTGGCGCAGCCGCTCCTCCGCCTCCGCCATCGAGCGTTCCTGCGCCGCCCGTTCGTCCTGCAGGCGCTGTTCGGCGCTGTGCAGGTCGGGGACCGGCGCCAGGGACGGAACCGCCGCCGGCGTCGGCGGCTGAGCCGTGCCTTCTTCGACGCGGCGATCGGCCTCGGCCCGGATCCGCTGCTCCTCGAAGCGCACCTCCTCGACCTTGTCGCGGACCCGCTGTTCGGCCGCGACCGGGTCGTGCTCCCCCGGCCCGGGGGTTACCGCGGCGGCCACAGGCGGCGGCATCGGCGGCAGCTGCTGGGCAGGCGGCGGGGGTCCCGGCGCCGCGGCGGGCGCCGCCGGGGCCGGCGGGAACTGGCCGCTGTCCGGCGTGGCGCCGGCCTGCGCGAGTTCCCGTTCGCGGGCGGCGCGCACCGCGGCGAGGCGTTGCTCCGCCAGCGCCGCTTCCCGCTTCTGCTTTCCACCGCCGTACTTGATCCCGAAGAAGCTCTTCTGCTTGAGCTCCGGCAACGGAGTCGGCGCGACAGCCGGTGGCTGGCCGGGAACAGGTGCCTGCGCGGGTGGCGCCGGAACGGTGGGAGCCTGGCTGCCACGACCGCGCTTGCCGGCGCGCTGTTGCTTCCGAGCTTTGATCTCCTCACGATGTTTTTGGCGCAGCTCGTTGCGTTTTACCCGCTGTTCCTCGCGCACCCGGCGGCGGCGGTCCTTGGCGCTCTCCGGCTGACCGGGAGGGGGTGTGGCGGGTGGTGCGCCGGGAACGGCGGCGGGCATCGGCGGCGACACCGCCGCCATTTCGGCGGTCGGCGCGCCGGCGCCCGGAGCGGGCGGAGGAACGGCGCCAGGAGCAGGTGGCGCTCCCGGTGCGCCAACGGGCCTGGCCCCGGCCGCTTCCGCCTTTTTCTTGCTGCGGCGCTGGCTGACATTGACGATGAGCAGCAGAATCAGGATCGCCAGCAGCAGGGCGGCGACGAAATAGCCGGTGTGGTCGCTGACGTAGCCGCTCGCCTTGTCCGGGAAGGATTCGGCCGCGGCGGTCGCGGGCAGGGCCAGCGCAGCGAGGCCGACGAAGCAGGAAGGGAGAAGCAGGCGGATCCGCATTCCTTTCCATCCTTGCATGTGCGGCGGCCGTTGCAAGCGGGAATCGGCCACCGTGGCGGACCGACGTTCGAGCGGCGGAATCGGGCTCATCGCATCCTCCCCTTGAACTCCCGCTCGACTTCGCGGCGGACGTCGCGATCGGCGATCTCGCGACGGCGGTCGCGGCCTTCCTTGCCTCTGGCCAGAGCCAGCTCGACCTTGGCCCGGGGGCCTTTGAAGTAGATGCGAGTGGGAATCAACGTCAGGCCTTTCTGCGCCGTTTTTCCGATCAGGCGCTCGATCTCCTCCCGGTGCAAGAGGAGTTTTCGCGGCCGCTCGGAGTCGTGCGCGTCGACGTTGGCGAACTCGTACGGCGGGATGTGGAGCTTGCGCAGCCAGACCTCGCCGTCTTCGACGACGGCGTAGGAGTCGGTCATCTGCGCCTTGCCACCGCGCAGCGACTTCACCTCGGAGCCGGTCAGGACGATCCCCACCTCCATCGTCTCCACCCAGACGAATTTGTGCCGGGCGCGGCGGTTGGTGACGACGTCGCCGGAGGCGGCCAGGCGAGGCTTCTTCGACTTCTTAGCCACCCGCCGGCTCCAGTTCGACCCGACCGCGCCCGGGGTCGACGCCCGCGACCCTCACCTTGACCGGGTCGCCGAGGCGGAAAGTCGACTTCTCGCGATTGACCAGCGCCACCTCCTCCCGGTTCAGCTCGTAGCGACTGCCGGGCAGGCGGCGGGCGGGCAGCATCCCCTCGTAGACGTCGGCCAGCTCGCCGCCGAAGGAGACGAAGGCGCCGGCCCGGATCACGCCGGAGACCTCGCCTTCGAACTCGGCGTCAGGGCCGCGCTCGCCGAGCTCGCGTTCGAGCAGGTAGGCGGCGCAGACGTCGTCGGCGGCGCGCTCGATCTTCATCGAGTCGCGCTCGCGGGCGGAGCAGTCGGCGGCCACGTCACGGGTTTCGGCCAGGCGCGGCGCCTCCTCCCCCTCCCCCAGCGCCGCCAGCAGCGCCCGGTGCGCGACCAGGTCCGGATAGCGGCGGATCGGCGAGGTGAAGTGCGCATAGGCGGCGCTGCCGAGACCGGCATGACCACTGTTGCGCTCGCTGTATTGCGCTTGCTTGAGGGAGCGGAGCACCAGCGAGGTATACGCCTCGCGCCCGTGTCCGCGTCGGGCGGCCTCGCGGGCGACCTGGCGGCTTGCCTCGGCGGCGACTCGGCCCGCCTCGCGGGCGGAGAGCCCTTGGCCGAGCGGCGGGGTGGGAATGCCGAGCGCCGCCAGCTGCTCGACCAGGCGTTCGATCCGGGGCGGATCGGGCTGGGCGTGGACGCGGTAGATCGCCGGCACCCGCCGGCGCTGCAGGAGCTCCGCCACCTGCTCGTTGGTGAGGATCATCAGCCGCTCGATCAGGCGGTGGGCCTCGGTCTGGGGGACGCCATGGGCCGCGACCACGTTGCCGGCGGCGTCGAAGGCGAACTCCGGCTCGCTCGACTCGACCTCGAGGCTGGTCTCGCCACGGCGCTCGCCCAGGGCGCGGGCGACCTCGCGGGCCGCGGCCAGCGGTTCGACCACGTCCTCCGGGGGCTCGGTCCGGCCGGCGAAGATCGCGTCGAGCTGATCGTAGTCGAGGCGCGCGTCGGAGCGGATGCGGCTGCGGTAGAAGCGCGCCGAGGCCACCTCCGCCCCCGGCCCAAGCTCGATCTCAGCCGTCACCGCCAGGCGCTCGACCCCGGGCGCCAGGCTGCAGGCCTCGCTACTGAGCGCGTGCGGCAGCATCGGCTCGACCGCACCCGGCACGTAGGTGCTGTTGGCGCGCCGGCGCGCCTCGACGTCCAGCGGCGAGCCCGGCCGCACGTGGGCGGCGACGTCGGCGATGTGGATCCAGACCCGGGCGCCGGCGCCCTCGCGCTGGGCGGAGACGGCGTCGTCGAAGTCGCGGGCCGTGGCCGGGTCGACGGTGAAGGTGGCCAGCGCGGTGAGGTCGCGGCGGGCGCCGGAGTGGCGCTCCGCCGTCGCTGCCGCCGCGGCCGCTTCGGACTCGAGCCCGGCCCGGAAGCCGCGAAAGCCGAGCTGCTCGCGCAGCAGCTTCTCCACCGCCTCGCGAGCGCTCGGGAGCCGCTCGCGCTCGCGCTTGCGCGGCTCCGCACCGGCCCGTCCGCGGGCCCGCTCGGCCCGGCCTGGCCGGGCCTGGCGGCGCCGGCTCACCCTTCGACCTGACCGGCGAGGATGCCGAGTGCCCGCTCTTTCCCCTCGTCGGCCGGCGTCGCCGGGTTGTCGGCGGCCTTGACGTCAGGGTGGATGCCGTGGGTGCGGGCCAGGTTCACGCCCTTCGGCGTGAAGTACTCGCCGACGGTCAGCTTCAGGGCTCCTCCGTTGGCGAGGTTCTTCTCCTCCTGGAAGACGCCCTTGCCATAGGAGCGGGTCCCCACCACGGTGGCGCCGGCGTCGTCGGCCAGGGCCGCGGTGAGGATCTCGGCGGCGGAGGCGGTGTTGCGGTCGATCAAGACCGCCACCGGCTGCCTCGGCAGCGTCCCGCCGACGGTCTTGTGGACGCTGTGGCCCTGGGTGCGGGAGTCGGTCGAGACGACGACCCTGCCCTCGGGCAGGAAGAGGCCGGCGCTCAGCACCGCCTCGTCGAGCAGTCCGCCCGGGTTGCCGCGGAGGTCGAGCACGATCCCCTCCGCCCCTTCGCGCTGGACCTTGCGGATCGCGTCGGCGAGCTGGGCGTGGACGCCTTCGCTGAAGCTGAGCATGCGGACGTAGCCGAGCTGGCGCCCCCGCACGGTCACGACCTTGCTGCTGACGTTCGGCAGCGCCACCTCGGCCCGGGTCAGGCGCAGCCGGCGGACCTCGCCGCTCTCCGCCCCGAGCACGCCCACCGTCACCTCGGTCCCTTCCGGGCCCTTGATCCGTTCGGTCGCCGCGGTGCTGCTCTCGCCGGCGATCGAGTCGCCTTCGACGGAGACGATCGTGTCGCCGACCGCGATCCCCGCCCCAGCCGCGGGAGAGCCGTGGAAGACCTGCACGGCCCGCAGCCCGCGCTTGACCGGCACGACCGAGATCCCGACCCCGGAGAAGCGGCCTTCGATCTGCTGGTTGAAGCTCTCGAGGCTTTCCGGCGAGAAGTATTCGGTGAAGCGGTCCTCCTTGTGGCGCTTGCGCAGCTCCCTCACCATTCCCTGCAGCGAGGAGTTGCTGAGCTCGGTGGCGCCAACCGGGCGGTAGTAGCTGTCTTCGAGCACTTCGGCCGCTTCGGCGGTCAGCGTCGCGGGCGAGTCGACGACGTGCTCGCGGATGAATTCCGGCAGCCTCGCCGGATGCCCGCCGAGCCAGAGGCCGAGGCAGAGGAAAGCGACCAGCCCGGCCGCATAGGCCACCGCCCCGCGCGCTTTCACGCCCGCCTCAGACCTTGAGGAAGCGGCGCAGGGTGATGCCGGAACCGATCGTCGAGACGATCACCGCGGCGGCGAAGAGGATCGCGACCAGGGCCGGGAACGAGAGCGTGCTGTCGTTCTGGGCCGCGAGGAAGGAGAAGTCGCTGCTGAGGGGGTCGACGACCGTGAGCTTGCCGAGCCACAGGATCAGTATGGCCACCAGGCCGCCGACGAAGCCGACGACCACGCCCTCGATCATGAACGGCCAGCGGATGAACCAGCGGGTGGCGCCGACCAGGCGCATCACCTCGACCTCGCGGCGGCGGGTGTAGATCGAGAGCCGGATCGTGTTGCCGACCAGCATCAGCGAGGCCGCGATCAGCAGCGCCGTCATCACCGTCAGCACGATCTTCAGGGCGCTGGTCACCTGCTCGATCTGCTGCGAGGCCTCCTGGCGGTCGAAGGGCTTGCTGATGATCGGCGAGATCGGCTGCGGCTTGCCGCCGCCGGCGGTGCCCATCACCGCGGCGCTGATCCCGGGCAGGTTGGCGGCGTCGTCGGCCTTGACCTCGAAGCTGTTCGGCAGCGGGTTGCTGTTGAGCTGCTCGACGATCGATTTGTCCTTGAGTTCGCCGCGCAGGGTCTTCAGCGCCTCGGCCTTGCTGATGAAGTTGACCTGATCGACGTCGGGAACTCCCTCGATCTTCGTCTTCGCCGCGGCGATTTCCGCCGGCGTCGCGTCGTCGTAGAGTTCGAACTGGATGTTGAGCTCGCTGCGGATCTGCTGGCTCTTGGCCTGCGTGGTTTGGAAGATCGGGATCAGGACGCCGAGCAGGATCACGGTGACGACCGTGGTCACGACCGCGGCCAGCGTCGGCGCGCCGTTGCGGCGCAGCGCCCGCAGGGCCTCCTGCAGGAAGAAGACGAGCCGCGACATCAGAGCAGCGAGCCCTGGTCGTGGCCGTTGGTCTGGCCCTCGCCTTCGGGGCCGACCCCCATCTCAGCCCGCATCCGCAGGCCGAACTCGGTCGTCGACTCCTCGGTGTAGCCGCCGCTGACCTCGTCGCGAACGACGCGGCCCTCGTAGAGCTCGACCACCCGGCGCTGCATGCTGTCGACCATCTCGCGGTCGTGGGTGACCACGAGCACGGTCGTGCCGGCCTTGTTGATCCGGTAGAGCAGCTGCATGATCCCGATCGAGGTGATCGGGTCGAGGTTGCCGCTGGGCTCGTCGGCGAGCAGCAGCGGCGGGTGGTTGACGAAGGCGCGGGCGACGGAGACGCGCTGCTGCTCGCCGCCGGAGAGCTGGTCGGGATAGCTGTTGAGCTTGGTCGAGAGCCCGACCAGGCGCAGCGTCTGCGGCACCTGCTCGCGGATTTCGGCGCGGCTGGCGCCGATCACCTGCAGCGCGTAGGCGACGTTGTCGTAGACCGTGCGGTCGGGAAGCAGCTTGAAGTCCTGGAAGACGGTGCCGATGTTGCGCCGCAGCTGCGGGATCTTCTTCTCCGGCAGGGCGCCGATGTCGCGGCCGGCGATCTTGACCGCGCCCTCGCTGGCCTCGAGCTCGCGGATCAGCATCTTGATCAGGGTCGACTTGCCGCAACCGGTCGGGCCGACCAAGAAGACGAACTCGCCCCGGCCGATCGCCAGATTGACCCGGTCCAGCGCCATGTGGCCACCCGGGTAGACCTTGGTGACGTCGTTGAGCTCGATGATCGGGGCCCTGCGCCCACGTGGACGCTGGGGCTCGTCGGAGCGATTCTGTCTTTTCTTGGATCGGGCCATACGGAGGGGGGCTTCTCTGGACACAGGGTGACTCCTGCGCCCCTCCGGCAACGCAAGACCGCGCCCAGGCAACGGTTCGCCCAGGGCAGGCCGGGCGCCGGCGCTAGCCGATCGCGACCATGCGCTCGATCGGGATCCGCGCCCGCTCGGCGACCGCGACCGGGACGCTGACCTCGTACTTCATGTCCAGCAGGGTGTCGCGCAGCTTCGGCAGGGTGATCATCTTCATGTACTTGCAGGTGGCCATCCGGTTGGCCTCGATCAGGTTCGCCCGCGGCGCCGCCTGCTGCAGCGGGTAGAGCATCCCGTTCTCGGTGGCTACGACGAAGCTGCCGTCGGGGTTGGCTTCGACGTGCTCGAGCATCCCCGAGGTCGAGAGCATGTGGACGCCGTCGGCCGCGATGTCGCCGGAGGCGACGTACTCCATCGCCTGCGTCGAGCAGCCGCACTCGGGGTGGATCAGGAACTCGGCCCCGGGGTTCTCGGCCCGGGTGCGGGCGATGTCGTCGGGGCGGATGCCGGCATGGACGTGGCACTCCCCGTCCCAGATGTGAAAGCGGCCGCGCCGCTCGGGTTCGTCGACCAACCCGGTCTCGCGCTCGACGAAGGCACCCAGCCACATGTCGGGGCCGAAGAGGATCTCCGTGTCGGGCCCGTGCTCGGCCCAAATGTGCTCGACCACGCTGACCGCGTTCGACGACGTGCAGCAGTAGTCGGTCTCGGCCTTGACCTCGGCCGAGGTGTTGACGTACATCACCACCAGGGCGCCCGGGTATTCGGCCTTCCAGGCGCGCAGCTGGTCGGCGTCGATCGAGTCGGCGAGCGAGCAGCCGGCATTGAGGTCGGGGATCAGCACGGTCTTCTCGGGCGAGAGGATCGACGCGGTCTCCGCCATGAAATGGACCCCGCAGAAGGCGATCGCCTCGGCGTCGGTGCTCGCCGCCTGGCGTGAGAGGCCCAGCGAGTCCCCCATGTGATCGGCGACGTCCTGGATCTCCGGCAGCTCGTAGTTGTGGGCGAGGATGACGGCATTGCGCTGAGCGGCGAGGTCACGGATCTCCTCGCTGAGCGCAGCGATGTCTGCGGGCGTTAGCGCGTCCGGTGCGGTGGGTTGGATCGTCGGGAGCTCTTGCACGAGCCCTTCCTTTCCTGGATGTTCGCTGGGTCGGCGGGTGCCTGGAACCAGTCGAATGAACGTGCTCCAAGTCTACTGCTCCCAGGACTTGGGCCGGCGTGGGGAGGGTCCTGCGAGCGGGGAAACAGGCTCCGTTCTCGAACCCTCCCCACGCCGGCCCTATCGAGGCGGCAGACTTTGGGCATGCCCGAGCTGCCGGAGGTCGAGATCGTTGCGCGCCGGCTCGATGCCACTTTGTCGGGAGCTGCTGTGGAATCGGTCGTTGCTCCGGGGATGAACGTGATGAAGACGTTTGATCCACCCTTGGACGCTTTGGTCGGGCGGGAGGTGACCGGGGTGCGGCGCGTGGGCAAGATGCCGGTGGTCGAGTTCGGGGATCTGGCGCTGCTGGTCCATCTGATGTCGGCGGGACGGCTGCGGGTGTTCGAGAAACGGGCGACGCCGAAAGACCGGGCCTCGCGGGTCCTGGTGCGGCTCGAGGATGGGCGGGAGCTGCGGCTGCGGGAGTTCGGGACCAAGCAGCGGGCCTGGGCGAAGCTGCTGGCGACCGACGCGATCGCCGAGGACGAGATGGTGAAGACGCTGGGGCCGGAAGCGTGGCCCCCTCCCCCGCTTGAGGAGCTCGCGGTGGCGATCGACAAGCCGCGGCACCTGCACCCGCTTCTGCGCCACCAGAAAGACATCGCCGGCATCGGCCGCTCCTGGGTCGACGAGATCCTCTGGGAGGCCCGGCTCTCTCCGTTCAAGAAAGGATCGGAGCTCGACGAGGCGGAGGTCGAGCGCCTGCACGGCGCGCTGCACGTGCTCGGCGACGCGATCGACCACTACGAGGAGACGATCGGCCCCGAGGTGCCGGACAAAGTGCCGATGCCCCTCCAGATCCATAAGCGCGAGGGACAACCCTGCCCACGCTGCGGTACGACGATCGAGGCTGTCTTCTTCTCCGAACACCAGATGAACTACTGCCCCAAGGAGCAGACGGGCGGGCGGGTGCTCAAGGATCGGCGGCTTTCGAAACTGCTCAAGTAGGCGAGAGAGGGCGGCGGGGGAGGTCTCGTCGTCACGAACAGCGGGAGGTTCCGACGAGACCTCCCCCGCCGCCCGCGATCGGCTTGCTCGGGTTCGAAGGAGTACACGCGGCCGACAGGTCCGCCGGGAACCAAGAGCGGGTTAGGCGGGTTCGAGCAGGAGGCTGAAGTCGAGCGAGGGGGCCGAGTGGGTGAGGGCGCCGATGGAGATGAAGTCGACGCCGGTTTCGGCGATCGCGCGGACGGTGGTCAGGTCGACGCCGCCGGAGGCCTCGAGGGTAGGGCCGGCGCCGGAGCCCGAGTTCTCGTCGCGCAGCTTGACCGCACCGCGCAGCGTCTCCAGATCCATGTTGTCGAGGAGGAGGCGGTCGGCGCCGACGCCGAGGGCGTAGGCGGTCTCGTCGAGGTTGCGGACCTCGACCTCGATCGGCAGCTGTGGCTGCGCCTTGCGCGCCAGGTAGATCGCCTTGGCGACGCCGCCGGCGAGGGCGATGTGGTTCTCCTTGATCAGGACCGCGTCGTGCAAGCCGAGGCGATGGTTGCGGCCGCCCCCGGCCGCGACCGCGGCCTTCTCCAACGTCCGCATCCCCGGCGTCGTCTTGCGGGTGTCGAGGATGTGGGTTCCGGTGCCCGCCACCGCCTCGACGAAGCGTGCCGTCGTCGTTGCGATGCCGGAGAGGTGGCCGAGGAAGTTGAGGGCGGTGCGCTCGGCGACCAGCAGCGGCGCCGCGGGCCCGCTCGCCAGCAGCACCTCGGCAGGCACGCCGTCGCGCCACTGGCCCTCGACCACGAGCCTGTCGACGTCCTCGGCCCCGCACTGGCGCATCGTCTCCTCGACGAGGTCGAAGCCGTAGGCGACCCCGGCCTCTTTCTGCACGATCCGCGCCCGGGCGCGGGCGTCGGCAGGCACCGTCGCCTCCGTGGTCACATCGCCGGGACCGACGTCCTCGGCCAAAGCGCGGCGGACGATCTCGCTCAGCTGCTCACCGGGCTCAGGCATCGCGCCACCCTACCCCCACCCTTTCAAGTGGTGTCTGAGCTGACGGGGCCATATAGCCCCTTTAGCTCAGACACCCCCCCGGGGAGAAGGACCGAGTCTCACGTTCCGTTGTCCGGCGGCGTTTAATCCACGAGGTGACTGCGCTGCCCCCGTTCCAGACCCTGATCGACGAGCACGCCGGCGACGTGATGGCGGTATGCCGCGGGACCGTCGGGCGCAGCGACGCCGACGACTGCTTCCAGGAGACCTTCATCGCCGCCCTCCGCGCCTATCCGAAGCTGCAGGACGGCGGCAACCTGCGCGGCTGGCTGGTCACGATCGCGCACCGTAAGGCGATCGACCACCACCGCGCCAGGGGCCGGCGGGCGGTCCCGGTCGCCGAGGTCGCCGCGGTCACGGTCACCGACCCGGAGCCCGACGGCGACATCTGGGCGGCGGTCGGCACGCTGCCGCCGAAGCAACGGGCCGCGGTGACCCTGCGCTACGCCGGCGACCTCCCCCACTCCGAGATCGCCGCCGCCCTGGGCTGCTCGCCCGAGGCCGCCCGCCGCAGCCTGCACGAGGGACTGAAACGACTACGGAAGGAGCTCGCATGAGGGACTCGCTGGACCGACTCGCCGCGCGCGCCTCCGACGAGGGCCTGCTCGACGTCGCCTACGCCACCGCCGATTCGCCCTTCGGCCCGCTGCTGCTGGCCCGGACCCGGAGGGGCCTGGTCCGCGTCGGCCTCCCCAACCAGGACGCGGACGTGCTCCTGCTCGACCTGGCGACCCGAGTCTCGCCGCGGGTGCTCGAGTCGCCGGCGCAGCTCGACCAGGCCCGCCGCGAGCTCGACCTCTACTTCGAGGGCAGGCTGACCGAGTTCGACCTGCCCCTGGACTGGCAGCTCAGCAGGGACTTCCGCCGCCGGGTGCTGCGGGCGATCGCCCGCATCCCCTACGGCCAGACCCGCAGCTACACCCAGATGGCGACCCGCGCCGGCAACGAGCGCGCGGTCCGCGCCGCCGGCACCGCCTGCGGCACCAACCCGCTGCCGCTGGTCGTCCCCTGCCACCGCGTCCTGCGCAGCGGCGGCGCCCTCGGCGGCTACGGCGGCGGGCTGCCGATGAAGGAGGGGCTGCTGCGGCTCGAGGGGATCCTGGACAGCTGATCCGCGTGGCTAAAGGGTGGGTCGCGCCCGTCCGATCAAGGGAGGGATGCGACGCAGGCACAGACACATCGCACCCGCCGGCGACGAGGCGGCCGCCGTCAGATTCGCCTGGTGCGCCGCCTTCTTCGCGACCTTGACCCTCGTCGCCGTGCTCGGCCTGGCCAAGTCGGCGCAGGCCCTGACCATCCCTCCTTCGGGGAGCCCGGGAGCTCTCGCCGCGCCGCCCTCCGACGACGAAGCCGAAGACGAAGCGGGAGCCGGCGAAGACGAAGAGCTGGAACTCGAAGAATGCGAAGAAGACGACGAGGAATGCGAAGAAGAAGTCGGCCCCGGGGAAGCACCCCGGGAGTGCCTTCTCACCAGCGCCCTCGTGAGCGTCGCCACCTCCGCCGACCGCGACCAGGTACGCCTGCAGGTTAGGTACGCCACGTCGGCGCCGACCGCCGTCTCCCTGTCTTACGGACTGCACGGCGGCAAGGGATCGCTCTACCTCGGCGATGAGAAGAAGCACCTCGCCAGGCAGGGGGTCCTGCGTCTGACCAAGAGCTTGACCGCGACCCAGATGATCAAGGCAACCGCGGCGAAGGGCTACGTCGTCCGCCTGCGCGTGCCCGCCGCGCCCGGCTACTGCCAGCCCTTCTTCGATTACCAGCTGGACGTCAGACAGGCGACTCCCAGCGGCCTCTCCTGGCGCCCGTCGGAATAGCCCTCAGGCGCCGAGCGTCGCCTCCAGCCAGGCTGTCGCGTCGACCAGCTGGGACGGGTCGATCTGGTGGGCGACCTCGGACTCCCGGTACTCGACCGCCAGCCCGCCCGCCTCGAGCAGGTCGCGAGCCCGGCGGGCGAACCCCACCTCCATGATCGGGTCGCGGCGCCCGTGGGCGATGAATGCCCGCGTCGCCCCGCGGCCCTCGATGGCCGGCTCCCAGCCACCGACCACCGGCACGAAGCCGCTGAAGGCGAGGATCCCGGCCACTGCGGGGCGGTCGGCGCCGAGCGCCATCGCGTAGCTCATCACCGAGCCCATCGAGAAGCCGCCGAGCACGGTCCGCTCCGGCCCCACCCCGGTCTCCTCCCAGAGCCGGTCGTGCAGTTGGGCGAGCGCGTCCCTGGCGGCGTGGAACGTGTCGTGATCGGGATGGCCGACCCGCGGCACCAGGTACCAGTGATAGCCGGGCGAGCCTGGCAGGCTCAGCGGCGCCCGCGGCGCCACCACCCGCAGGCGGCGCCCGGGGTCGAGGACATCCGCGAGGCCGAGCAGGTCGCTCTCCTCGGTGCCGCGGCCGTGGTGGAGGACGAGCAGGCCCTCGGGCTCGCCCGCCGCCGCTCGCTCGAGATAGGTCAGTCCGGCCATCTAGCTAGGAGGCCGAGGCGGCGGCGGTCTTGTTCAGGTAGTCGCGGACGAACTCGTCGAGGTCGCCGTCGAGCACGCGCTGGACGTCGCCGACCTCGTGCTCGGTGCGGTGATCCTTGACCATCGTGTACGGGTGCAGGACGTAGCTGCGGATCTGCGAGCCCCAGGCGACGTCTTTGACCTCCCCCCGCGCCTTCGCCATCACTTCGGCCCGTTTGCGCTCCTCCAGCTCGATCAGCTTCGAGCGCAGGAACTGCATCGCCACCGCCTTGTTCTGGGTCTGGGAGCGCTCGTTCTGGCACTGGGTGACGACCCCGGTCGGGAGGTGGGTGATCCGCACCGCCGAGTCGGTCTTGTTCACGTGCTGGCCGCCGGCGCCGGAGGCGCGGTAGGTGTCGATGCGGAGGTCGGCCTCGTCGATCTCGAGCTCGGGGCCGGCGTCGACCAGCGGCCCGACGTCGACCTGGGCGAAGCTGGTGTGGCGGCGCGAGGAGGAGTCGAAGGGGGAGATCCGGACCAGGCGGTGGACGCCCCGCTCGGCGGCGAAGAGGCCGTAGGCGTTCTCGCCCCTGGCGATGAAGGTGGCCGACTTGAGGCCGGCCTCCTCTCCCGGCGAGGCCTCCTTCATCTCGACCTCGAAGCTGCGCCGTTCGGCCCAGCGCAGGTACATGCGCAGGAGGATCTCTGCCCAGTCCTGGGAGTCGGTGCCGCCGGCCCCGGCGTGCACGGTGACGACGGCGTCGCCGGCGTCGTACTCGCCGCTGAACAGGCGCGCCTCCTCGAGCTCGGCCAGGCGCCGCTCGACCGAGGCGAGCTGGGCGCCGAGCTCGGCCGCCATCTCCTCGTCCTCGGCCGCCATCTCCGCCAGGTCGCCGAGGTCGGCGACGTCGGACTCGAGCCCGCGAAAGAGCCGCAGTCGCTTCTGCGCCCGGGCGTGCGCGGCCGAGATCCTGGCCGCCGTCTCCTGATCGTCCCAGAAGCCCGGCCGGCCCATCTCGGCCTCCAGCCGCTCTGCCTCTAGCTCCAGCGCAGCGGGGTCAAAGGTAGTCCGAGAGCAGGGACAGCTGCTCGCGGACGGCGGCCAGGCGCGGCACGATCGATTCGGTCGGTGCGGTGTCGGCCATGGACTGCAGGTTATCCGGGCGCGCCACCCTCGTTCGCAAAGCCGCCCGCGCGCAATGCCTCGGCACGGTCCTCGAACGGGCGCCAGCTGCGGATCCGACGCTCGCGCAGCTCGAAGAGCCAGGCCATCTTGTCCTCGCCCGCGGCCGAGCCGTCCTCCTGCCAATGCCAGCTGCGGGTGATCAGCGCGACGGCGGTACCACCTCCGCCCTCCAGGCCTTCCTCGTAGAGCTCCTCCAGCACGATCGTCTGCTGGACGCCGCCAGGTTCCCGCGTCGCCCAGACCCGCGCCGCCTCTACCCCCTTGCGCAGCCCCCGGCCCGAGTGCAGCTCCACCTCGGGATCCAGAACCTCCACGAAAGCATCCAGATCCCGCTCGTTGAAGGCCCGAATGAACTCACGAACCGGATCGTGGATCACGCAGGGCCATCCCGGTAGGGGTGGGACGTCTTGTACTTTTTCGCCGAGCGCATCGGGCGTCAGCCCAGCCCCATCCCACCGAAAAAGTTAAGTGGAACCCCTACCGGGATGGCCCTCAAGCACCATGGCACTTCTTGTACTTCTTCCCTGACCCGCACCAGCAGGGGTCGTTGCGACCGACTTTGTCGTGCTCGTCTTTGACCACGGTCTCGACCACGTCGCCACCGATCGCCTCCGAGGCGGCGCTGTCGACGGCATCGGGGGATCCGCCACGTGCGACCTGTTCGAGCGCCGAGGGCTGGCCCTCGAGGGTGCCGCCGGAGTAGTCCAGGGCCGTTGGGGGATTGGCCCCGTTGGCGCCGTTGCCCTGGGCCGGATTGACTTCTATCTCCGCCCGGTAGACCAGTTTGCTGAACTCGTCCCAGATCGAGTGCATCAGCTCCGAGAACATGTTGAAGCCCTCGTTTTTGTAGGCGACGAGGGGATCGATCTGGGCGAAGCCGCGGAGGTGGATGCCCTCGCGCAGGTAGTCCATGTCGAAGAGGTGTTCGCGCCAGCGATTGTCGATCACCTGCAGCAGGATCGAGCGCTCCAGGTGCCGCATCAGCTCCTCGCCAAGGTCCTGCTCGCGCTCGTCGTAGGCGTTCATCGCGTCCTCGTCGAGGGCATCCTTGAGCTTCTCGCGGTCGACCTGCTCCGGGGCCAGGGTGCCGACGTCGACGGCGACCGGCCAGATCAGCCGCAGCTGCGTCTCCAGCTCGCCCAGGTCCCATTCCTCGAGCAGATCGCCAGCGGTGTACTCGTCGACCAGACGCTCGATCACTCCCTCGACCTCGTCGCGGGCAGTCTCGGAGATATCGCGACCTTCGAGGATCTCGCGGCGGTATTTGTAGACGACCCGGCGCTGCTCGTTCATCACGTCGTCGTACTCGAGCACGCGTTTGCGGATCAGAAAGTTCTGCTCCTCCACCTTCTTCTGCGCGTTCTCGACGGTCTTGGTCAGCATCTTCGCCTCGAGCGGCATTTCGGTGCCGTCGTCGTCGACGGGGCCGAGGCGGTCGAGAATTTTGTAGATGCGATCGCCGGCGAAGAGCCGGATCACGTCGTCTTCGGCGGAGAGGTAGAAGCGGGACTCGCCGGGGTCGCCCTGGCGCCCGGAGCGGCCGCGCAGCTGGTTGTCGATCCGGCGCGACTCGTGGCGCTCGGTGCCGCAGATGAAGAGGCCGCCGAGCTCCCGCACTTCCTCCGCCTCGGCCTTGCAGCTGGGCGCCATCTCGGCGCTCTTTGCCTCCAGCGCCTCGTGATACCCCTCGCTCTCGTAGGTGATCCCCTGCTTTTTGAGCTCGTGGACGGCGAGGTGTTCGGGGTCGCCGCCGAGCTTGATGTCGACGCCGCGGCCGGCCATGTTGGTGGCGATCATCACCTCGCCCTTGCGCCCGGCCTGGGCGATCAGCTCGCCCTCTCGTTCGGCGTGCTCGGGCTTGGCGTTGAGGACCGCGTGCTTGATCCCGTCGCGCTTGAGCGCCGCGGAGATCATCTCCGAGACCTCGACCGAGACGGTCCCGACCAGGATTGGCTGGCCCTTCTCGTGGCGGGCGACGATCTCGTCGAGGACCGCCTTCCACTTGCCGTCTTTGGTTTTGAAGATCTGGTCGTTCTGGTCCATCCGCACCATCGGCTGGTTGGTCGGGACCTCGACCACGGGGATTTTGTAGATCTTCATGAACTCGGTCGCCTCGGTCAGGGCGGTACCGGTCATCCCGGAGAGCTTGTCATAGAGACGGAAGTAGTTCTGCAGGGTGATCGTCGCCAGGGTCTGATTCTCCTCGCGGATCGCCACCCCCTCCTTCGCCTCGACCGCCTGGTGCAGGCCCTCCGACCAGCGCCGACCCTCGAGGATGCGGCCGGTGAACTCGTCGATGATCATCACCTCGCCGTCGATCACGGCATAGTCCTTGTCTTTCTTGTAGAGCGACTCGGCCTTCAGCGCCTGGCTGAGGTGGTTGACGAGGCCGCCGTGCTCGCCGAGGTAGAGGTTGTCGACGCCGACGAACTGCTCGGTGTTTTTGACTCCCCGCTCGGTCGGGGCGACGGTCTTGTGCTTCTCGTCGAACTCGTAGTCGTAGTCGACGTCGGAGGTGTCCTTGTTCTCGCCGAGCGATTTCAATTTCTCTTTGGCCTGGACGCCGACCAGCTGTTTGGCCAGACGGGCGAAGGTGTAATAGGTCTGGGCCGCCTGTTCGGGCTGGCCGGAGATGATCAGCGGCGTCCGCGCCTCGTCGATGAGGATGTTGTCGACCTCGTCCACGATCGCGAAGTGGTGGCCACGCTGGACGCACTGCTCGAGCGAGGGCGACATGTTGTCGCGCAGGTAGTCGAAGCCGAACTCGGAGTTGGTCCCGTAGGTGACGTCGCCGGCGTACTTGCGCTGGCGGGTCTCGTGGTCGTCGGAGTCCTGGACGGCGGAGACGCTGACCCCGAGCGCGTCGTAGATCGGTTTCATCCATTCCGCGTCGCGGCGGGCCAGGTAGTCGTTGACGGTGACGAGGTGGACGCTGCCGCCGGCCAGGGTGTTGAGGAAGACCGGCAGGGTCGCGGTCAGGGTCTTGCCCTCGCCGGTGCGCATCTCGGCGATGGCGCCGTCGTGCAGGACCATGCCGCCGATCAACTGCACGTCGTAGTGGCGCTGACCGGTGCTGCGTCGCGAGGCCTCGCGGGTCAGCGCGAAGGCCTCCGGCAGCAGGTCGTCGAGCGACTCGCCGTTGCGCGCGCGTTCGCGCAGCGAGTCGGCCTCCTCGCGGATCTCCTCGTCGGAGAGCGCTTCCATCTCCGGCTCATAGCGGTTGATCGCCTCGGCGCGCTTCTGGTAGGCCTTGAATTTGCGGCCCTCCCCGGCGCGCAGGGCCTTGGTGACGAGGTCCATCGCTGGCATTGCTCAAGGGTAGCGGTGCGGAGTCGGCAACCGTCCGTTGCCTCTTGCCCTGAGCGGGTAGGGGGCGTACAGTCGGATTGAAACCACAAGGAGGCACTCATGCGGATAGAGATTCGGGGCCGGAACGTCGAGATGACGGATGACCTGCGTGAGATGGTGCGGAAACGATTCCAGCGCCTGGGCCGGCAGGTTTCGGCTCTGGCGACTCTGGAGGTCGTCCTCTCCGAGGAGCGCAACCCCTCGATCGCCGACAAGCACGTGGCCGAGGCGACCTTCTACCTCAAGGGCGTGACCCTGCACGCGCGCGAGGCTTCTCCCGAGATGACCCATACCGTGCGCGAACTCGCCGAGGATGTGCGGCGTCAGGTCAAGAAACACCGCGACCTGCGGCGTAAGCGCAGCAAGACGCGGCACCTGGTCGACCAGATGCGTGGGCGGCCGGCTGAGTTGCATCCTTAAGCGACATTCACCCAGAGCCCGGAGATACGCCGACGATAGATTCCCTTTGATCGATTAGGGTTTTTAACCCTATGAAAGGGGTGTTTCAGCCGGGAATCAGATTGGTGATCGCGATCACGGTCGTCGCGATCACGGTTGCCGTACTCCTCGCCTTCGGCCTGAACGCGACCAGCGCCGTGATTCAGCTAGTCCTTTGGGTGGTCGGGATCGTCAGCTATGCCGTGATCGGGAATGGCTCCGCGTCGGGTCTGCGAGCGCGCAACATTCGTTCGGAGCGGGGCGGGATCGAGGTCGAGCATCGCGGTGGCGGACCGGTCTCAGCCGAAAACCTGAAGGCCGAGAAGGACATCAGGATCAAACACGAGGCCGGGCACTGAGATGTCGGTGTTCGGCACGCGCCGAAAATCCGAGATCGCGATCAAGAACAACAGGGCCGGAAGAGATGTCAACGTCGTAATCAACGAAGGCCACGCATCTTCCGACCCCCCCTTACAGCCTCCGTTCTCGGACGAATCCGAAGAGCAGGATGGGGGGACGCCCCTAGGCGGGCTGAGGGCCTCGAATCGGCTCGTCCGCAACCTCATCGGGCGCGCCCAGGAGTTGAGGACGGTGGATGCTTGGATGAAAGCCGGGAACCTCGGGCGGGAAGGCCGTGACGACCGGGTGTTGATCATCCACGGAGCCGGCGGAGCCGGCAAGACGCGGCTCGCGGCCGAGATCCTGCAGGCCGCCAAGGAGGAAGGCTGGACAACCGGCTTCCTCTCCTCGCGTGGGGCCGCACACCCCAACCTTGCTCGGCTCACTCATCCGGCGCAGCCGACGGTGATCGCTGTCGACTACGCCGAGGCCCGCCACACCGACCTGATGCGGGTCTTCGAGGAAGCGTCGACCGCGCACGACGGCAAAGCGCCCTTCCGGCTAATCCTGATCGTACGCGAGTCACCGGGGCGAGCCGGTTCTTGGCTTCAGCGCATGGAGGGGCCGTTGGAGGATCTGGGCGCCCGCGCCGACCGCCTGTTGGACGAGCGGGCGCTAACGGTGATCTCCTTGGAAGAAAGCCTGCCCGACCCCGAGGACCGCCGGGCGATCTGGTCGGCAGCATACGAGCGCTACGCTGGCGAGAGTCCTCCCGCGCCTGATTACCTCTCCGAAAAACTGTTCGGGCGGCCTCTCTTCGTCCTCCTCGACGCACACCGAGCCTACGCCGGCGGCGATGGCGGTGGCCCGCCCCTCCACTCCGAGGCAGAACTGATCCAGTCTGTGCTGAAGCATGAGCGCAAGTACTGGATGCAAGCGCTTGAGGTCAGCGGCCTCAAGCTCTCGGCACTGCGACTGAATCAGGTGGCGGCCATGGCGACGCTGGTTGGCGGCGTCGACCTTCGCTCCTTCCAAAAAGCTTTGGCAGCTCTGGAGTGGCTACGAGAGGACGAGGAACTGCTCCGCGGCGTCTCCAACTGGTGGTGCTCGGTCTATGCCACCGGCACCGGTGCCATTCGCGGCATCGAGCCGGACATCGTCGGCGAGTACCTGGTCATGCGGGCCCTGCGCGAGCAGCAGGATCCACGCAGCGAGCTTGACGGCTCGTTGCGCGCCGGCCAACTTCGCTCGCTTATCGAGTGGGCCACCCCGATGGGTCGCCAGCGCATGCTCCGCGTTCTGACCAGAATCGCGACGGGCACTCCCGGGGCCGAGGGCGACGGCGCCAAAGCGGTTTTGGCCGAGGTCCTCGGCAACCACCTGGACGATTTTCTCCCCGCGACCTTCAGCGAAGCTGTGGGCGCCGGTGCCGGCGGCGGCACCGGCGAGCCGCTGGCCACGACCGTCGCCTCAGCGGTGCTCGCCAGTGACCAGCTTCAGTTGATGGTCGCAGTACCGGCGGACCCGGAGGCCGGGGACACCGCCAGCAGCGATGCCAGCAGCGCAGTTAGAGCGACGGCGGTGACGATCATCCAGCGGCAGATCGAACAAGTCGCGACGGTCGAGCTCGAGTCGGGACGCTGGACGGCCGATCGTTTCGGCGAGGTGATGGCGTGGGTCTTGAAGCTCCAGCTCGAAACCGGCGAGCAGACGGAGGCAGAGAAAAAGCTCGCCTGGGTGGCCAGGCTCGAGCCGCGCCCCCACCGTGCGCTGGCAGTGCTGCGCCGGGAGCTCGCTCGGTGGCAGCTATCAAAGCACCATCCTGAGCCGGCTCGTGAGCTGCTCGAGGCCGCATTGGCCGACCTTGCCCACGCGGACGAGAGGGAATCCGAGCTTTCCTACGTCATCGCCAACGACCTTGGCGATGTGGCCGAACACCAAGGGAAGACCAGCCAGGCCATAGGGCGGTACGAAGAGGCGCTGGACGGGTTCCGCCGTCTCGAAGGACTGGGCGGCCGCAACTCGATCAACACGCTCCTGGAGCTCATCTACAGCCAAGGCCTTCAGGATCTGGACAAAGCTCTGGCATGCCTCGACGAAGCGATCGAGGAAATGGTCCGGGCAGATATCCCGGCAGCCGACGTCGAAGAGGTTCGCTCTGCCCGTCCGCGAGCCCTGCTCGCGGCGGCCCGGATCGCGGGCGGCAACAAAGAGCCTGAAAAGGCCAAAGAGCTTCTCGAACGTGCTCGCGAGGAACTGGACGCAAACGGTGACAACGGCTCACTAGTCACCTGCGTGGTCCTCGATGCACTCGGTGCGATAGAGGCAGCACAGGGAAATCTCGAAGATGGGATCGCCCTGGCCGAGAAGGCTCTGAGGGGAAAGATAAGGCTGCGGGGCGGCATTACCGATCCCGGAACGCTCTCCACCCTGTCGGGGCTCGTCGCGATGCTGGCCAAGAGCAACGTCGACCGCGCCCTGCAACGACTGGAGGAGCTGCGGGAGGAGCTCGGCGCCTCACCCGGGCAGCTTGACGCGCTGCTCGATATACAGGCCCGGCTCCTGGTCGGGCAGGGCCGGACGGAAGAGGCAGTCGCACTGATCCGGGGCAATGACGAATCACGACTCGGCCAGGACACTCGCCGGGAGATCTTCGCCGCCGCCGCCGACCCGAGTGTCGGACAGGCGCTACCGCTGGTGGTTGCGATCGACGCGTGCCTGCTCGCGGCGCGGGTATTCGCTGCCGGCGATCGACGCCTGGTTTCTCTGGCTTCGCGCCTGGCGCTCCTGATCATCAAGCGAGGCAGCGCCATCAACGGCATCCGGCTGAGCGGAAGCGAGGCCGACGCCCTGATCGCCGATGAGCGGATCGCCTCGGTCATGGAACAGCTCGACTCGGCAGACGGGACCGCGGAGGAAATGAGGCTGCTTGCGAAACCGGCGGCGAATGCCAGGAGCGTGCCGCCGAGCCTGGTGCGGGAAGGCTCCAACATCCTTCGGGTCTTTACGACGATCACGGAGCAGGTGCTGCTGAGACTGCAAGAGCTGGCCACCGACCCCTTCATCGCCGACCTGGCCACGGCGGGTCCCGACGAGGCGACCAAGCTGGTTGACGACCCGGCAGTCAGGGAATGGTTGGCCCGCTCGACCTTCTGGGGACCGTTCTCCGCCCCCGAGATGGCCGGGGGCTCGATCGGCATGCTGCTGTCGTCGATTCTCAGCCTGTGCCTCGGCGAGGCCACGGTCCCCCCCGGCGCCGCCGACTCCCCGCAGGTCTGGCGGCGCGGCCCCGCCCCCAATCTGATCGCCCGTGAGGAAGCACGCCTGCGCGAGGATCTGCAAAGGATCGACGGGATCGACGCCGAGCGCGCCACGGCCCTCGTCGTCGTCGCCAAGGCGAACGGAATGCGACAGGCGGGGACCACAGCCGAATACGAGGGCGAGCTGGACGAGGCCGAGAGGCTCTACCGAGCCGGACTTTCCGCTCTCAAGGAAATCGGCGAACGCGACTCAGTGCTGGCCTACCAGCTGATCGGGCACCTGGCCACCGTCGAAGCCAAGCAGGACAATACGGCAGCTGCGATCGCACTGGGCGAAGAGGCGCTGAGCGGGATGCGATCGCTGCTCGAGGGGATCAGCGACAGCAACGCGCTGAACGTCATCCGCAACTTGATGCGTTGGCTCGCCCCCCAAGATCTCGAGGAAGGAGAGGCCGTCTTTGATCGGGCGATCGAAGAACTCACCGCCGTCAAGGCTCCTCCAACGGAGATCGCCGAGGTGCGGAGGGGCTGGGCCGAAGCCCTACGCCTCGCCGGCCACAAGGCGCTAGCGCAGGACAATCTCGATCGGGCGGAGAGCCTCTACGGAGAAGCGCTGAAGACGACTGAGACGATCGGCGAACGCGAGTCGTCCCTTGCCTGGGCGCTGGTCATAGACCTTGGCGATGTCGCTGCGGGCCGGAACCTGCCCGAGCGGGCGATCGAGCTGTACGAAGAGGGGCTCGAAGGCAGACGACAACTCCATGGTGGCATCAACAATGAGAACACCGTTGCCGTTCTCCTACGCCTGGTCTCGAAGCTCGCGTCGCACGACGAGGAGAGGGCGGAGGCGGTCCTCGATGTCGCGATCGAAGAAATGAGTGACGCGGGCCAGAGCGATCGGCTGATCTTCCAGGTGCGGCGCGAGCGGGCCGGCCTCCGACTCAATCGGGGGCGCGAGGCCGTCGCCGCGGGCGATCTGGACGAGGCACAGTCGCTGCTGCAGAGCACGCTAGAAGAGCTCGAGCGCCACGACGACCGTAGCTCACCCCTAGCCTTGGCCGTGGTCTATGAACTGGCCGGCCTTGCGGCCGGGCGAGGGGAACACGTGCAGGCAGTGGCGCTCTTCGAAGAGGCGCACACCGGAACGCGAAGGCAGCGTGGTCTCGCCGACGTCGAAACGGTAGTGACGCTGATCAGCCTGGCCGAGGTTCTCGCCACTGCCGATTCCGGCCGTGCCATGGCGCTTCTAGACGGCGCTCTTCGCGAGCTCGAGGAGACTGGCTCCGAGAACGACTTGATTGCTCGCCTCAGGCGCGGGCGCGTCGGTCTGCTGCAGAATGCCGGCTTTGCAATTGAGTCCGAGCGCCGGTTCGCCGATGCCGAGGCGATCTACCGCGAGGCCCTGGAAGAGCTTGAGGCACTCGGGGAGAGCAACTCCCAGCTCGCCTACTCCTTGACTCGGGACCTCGGCGACGTCGCCCGCGGCAAAGAGGAAAGAACGCAGGCGACCGAGTTTTACGAGGAAGCGCTGGCGGGTCTCTCCAAGACCGTCGGCTCCATGCACCCGGAGACGCTCTCGACGCTTGCGAGCCTCGCGCGGGTGCTGGCCTACGTCGACGTCGAGCTGGCGCTGAGCCGTCTCGACGTGGCCATCAAGGAGACCGAGGCCGGAACGCCCGTCGAAACCTTCCTGCAGGAAGCCCGTGCGGATGTCTTGCACAGTGCCGCCCGTGCCGCCGAGTCCGAGGGCGAGGCCAACCGGGCTGAAGGCCTCTATCGGCGGGTGCTTGAGGAACTGGAGAAAATCGACGCTCTCGACTCGGAGCTAGCCCATGTCACGGTTCACGATTTAGGGGACATTGCCGCGTCCAAGGGCGAGGTAGAGAGAGCGATCGAGCTCTACGAACAGGCGCTCGAGGGCAAGCGGCGCATCTTCGGACCCGGTCATCCAAGCACGCTCGACACGCATCTGCTCCTCGCTAGGGGCCTGGCCATAGTTAATGTCGACGATGGCTTGGCATCGCTCGAGCGAGCGATCGCGGAGGCGGAGGCGGAGGTGGACAGCGACGTGGCCAGGCTGCGTCGGGGCCGTGCCGATGTCCTGCTTGAAGCCGGGCGGGCGGCCGAGGCCGCCGGCGAGCTCGAGCAGGCGGAAACGCTCTTTCTCCGTGCCCTGCGCGAGGGAGGGGAAGACGACGGGGGCAATCCGATCCTCGCCCACGTTCTTGCCCACGAACTCGGAGATATAGCGGCAGGGAGGAAAGACGTCCAGGGAGCGATCGAGCGCTACGAAGCGGCTTTCGAGGGCAAGAAAGAAGTGCGCGGCGGGCTTTCGGACATGGGCACGATCGCCACCCTCCTACGCCTGGCGGAGGCAGTGGCCCAGGCCGACCTGGACGGCGCCCTTGCCCTGCTCGACAACGCGATCGGTGAGCTGCAGGCCGAAGCGGCACCGGCGGAGAGCATCCTTGCCGTCCGTCTGGGCCGGGCGGATGTCTTCCGCGAGGCCGGCGTCTCGGCACTGATCGCAACGCAGCCCGACAGGGCGGCGGAGCTGCTGCAACGTGCTTTGGGCGTGCTCGACGAAATTGACGAGGGGGACAACCTGCGCGCATTCGTGATCCTTCACGACCTCGGCCACATAAGCAGCCTCCGCGGCGAATTCGAAGACGCCATCGCACTCTATAAACGGGCGCTCGCGGGAAAGCGGAAGCTGCGCGACGGTGCCCACCCCGACACTTTGGTCACCTTGCGTGCGCTCGCCTCAGCGGTAGCCCGCGTCAACCCGCTCGCGGCCGTTTCGCTACTGGACGATGCGATAGCCGAGCTGAACCGCGACGGCGCGTCCGCGGAGGCCGTTGCATCGGTCAAGGACACGCGAGCGCAGGCGCTCCTTGAGGCGGGACGAGCGGCTGAGCGCGACGACGAGTTCGACGAAGCGAACGAGCTGTTCGCAAAGGCACATGCCGAGTTCATCGCCCAGGGCGAGAAGGGCCGCCTGCTCGCTGCCATAAGCGCGCACGATCTCGGCGACGTCGCCAGTGCCAAGAACGAACTAGAGAGGGCACTCGAACTCTACGAGCAGGCATTCGCGGGCAAGGCAGAGGTACTTGGAGGCGAGCATCCAAACACCCTTACGAGTGCGGCCGCACTTGCGATCCTGACCGCAGGCGCCGACCTCGGGGCCGCGCTCGACCGAATCGACTCTGCGATCGCTCGCCTACGGGAGGTAGGGGCCCCGGAGAAGCAGCTCTCAAACATGCAGCGGGCCAGAGCGAACGCCCTCCATATCGCCGGACAGCAGGCCGAATCGGAGCAGCGTTTCGAGGAGGCAGAGGCGCTGTACAAGAGAGCGCTGGAAGGGTTGCGAGAGGCCGGCGAAGGTAACTCCCGCGCCGCTTTCCTGGTGCTGCACGACCTCGGCGACGTCGCCGCAGCTCAGGAAGACTTCGCGACCGCCGTTGCGTTCTTCACCGAAGCTCTGGAGGAGGGGCTCCGGACCGGCGAGCGTGACACCCGGATCACCATGGCCAACCTCGCTGCCGCCATGTCGCAGGTCGATGTCGAGGCCGCGATGGCTTTCATCGACTCCGCGATCGCCCAGTTCGAAGAGGCCGGCGACGAGGAAGCTGTTACTCAGATGCGCCAAGATCGCGCCGGCGCGATCTTGGTCTCCGGTCGGGCTCTCGAGGGCGAACGCGAACTCGCCGAGGCGGAAGCGCATTACCTGCGTGCGCTGGCGGAGCTGGAGGAGATCGGTGAGCGCGACTCGCTACTGGCCTACGTGATCCTCCATGACCTCGCAGATGTCGCCTTGGCTCAGGGACGCTCTAAGCAGGCACGGGAGCTTTACGAAGAAGCTCTAAAGGGCAAGGCGACGTTGATCGGCGCTCAGAAGGCGGACACGCTCACCACCCTGTCGCGATTTGCCGAGTCCATCGCCGCTACCGACCTCGACCGCGCATTGACGCTCCTCGAGGAAGCGGCCCTCAGCCTGACCGAGAACGGCGATCCCGAAGATTCCCTGCCGCTGATGCACCGCAGCCGCGTCAGGACTCTGCTCTCGGCCGGCCGTGCGGCCATGGCGCAGGACGAGCCGGAGCGGGCCCGAGAGAGGTATGAACAGGCGCTCGAAGAGCAGAAGGAGATCGACGGGCACGACTCGGCGCTGGCCTACGTGATCCTCCATGACCTCGCAGATGTGGCGCTCGAGCAAGAAGAACTCGACATCGCGATTGTGCTTTACGAGGAAGCGCTCGAGGGGAAGAGCCGCTGGCTTGGCCCAAGCGAGTGGGACACGGTGACGACGCTACTCAGCCTCGCCTCCGCAGTGGCGAGGCAAGACCGAGAATTGGCCCTGTCTCTCATGGAGCACGCAATCGAAGAACTTGCAGAGACCGAGGGGAGCGAAGGGGCGATCGTGAGAATCAGATCCTGGATGGAGGAGACGGGCGCCTGACCCCCGAACTTGGTCTCAGAGGCGACGGGCGAAAGTCACGGCGCATACGCGGGCGGCGCCGGCTGTTCGCAGGGCCTGGGCGCAGGCGGTCAGGGTGGCGCCGGTGGTGAGGACGTCGTCGACCAGGAGGACGCTGCGGGGGGCGGTGCCGGTGGCGTGGATCCGCGGCGGGCGGCCGATCCGCTCGGCCCGGCGGCGGCCGACCTGGCGTCGCCCTCCTCGCCGCACCAGGCAATTCTCCAGCGGCGACTCGAGCCGTTCCGCCAGCGCGGCGGCCAGCTCCCCCGCCGGGTCGAAGCCGCGCCGCCGCAGCCGCGAGGGTGCCGGCGGCACCGGCACGACGGCGCCGCTGAGCATGTGCGCCGGCGCCAGCCACTGAATCCGGTCGGCCATCAAATCAGCGACCGGCAACAGGTGGCGGAACTTCAACGCCGCGACGAGATTGCGAGCGACGCCCTCATGCGGCGCCGAGGACCAGGCCCGGTCCAATCCCGGCGGGCCCTTCCCCAGCAACGGCTCCGCCGCCGCCAGCCGCCGCCCGCAACGAGTGCAAACCACAGCCTCGGGCCGACATGAGCGCCCACACGCAGCGCACAACGGCGGCGCGATCCCGGCGGCAACGGCATGAAGAATCTCCATCCACCGATCCTCGACCGCCGAGGCCCACGCGTGGCGCGCGCAAAGTGACTTCTCGGAGCACGAACGCGCCCAACCCTCGTGCGAGAGCGGTGGTCTCGATGGGAGGGTGCGGATGCGCCTCCCCGGGAATGTGTGCGAAGCACGCGGAAATGCAATCCGGTTTCTGCGCGACCTTCAGGTCGCGCTCCGACATCCGGAGCGACGCGCCCATAGGGCGCGGAGCGACTAATTCCCGGGGAGGCGCATCCGCACCCTCCTACTGAGCTCCCCCGAGTCAGCCGCCGCGATGCCCGACGACCGCGCCGATCAGCACGGAGTCGGCCGGGATTTCTGCCCCCGGCAGGGCGATCACTTCGCGCAAGCGGCTGTTGGGCCCGATCTTGACCCCGTCGCCGATCACCGAGGGGCCGTCGATGCGGACGTCGCCGCCGATCTCGCAGCCGGCGCCGATCAGCACCGGCCCGGCCAGGGCGCCCTCGTCGCCGGCCGGCGAGCCGCTGCGGTAGCCGTCGACGAGCTCGCCCTCGCGCTCGACCTCGACCGCGCCGTTGAGCGCGTCGAGGGTGCTTTCGCGCAGCTCCTCGAGGTTGCCGATGTCGTTCCAGTAGGCGTCGATCTCGTGCGAGTAGAACGGCACGTCGCCGTCGAGCAGGCGCGGGAAGACGTCCATCGCCCAGTCGGCGAAGCCATCCGGGTCCTCGGGCCCGGCCGCCTTGCTGGTGCCGGGCGCGGGGAAGAAGTCGAAGATCTCCGAGCGGAACATGTAGATGCCGCAGTTGGCGAGGTCGGAGAGCGCCTCGGCCGGGTCGGGCTTCTCCTGGAAGCCCTGAATGCGGCCGTCGGCACCGGTGATCGCGACCCCGAACTGGCTGGTGTCCTCGACCCGCTTGGTCGCCAGGGTGGCGACGCCGTCGTGGGATTCGTGGAACTCGCGCATCGCGGTCAGGTCGATGTCGGTGAGGGCGTCGCCGGAGATGATCAGGAAGGAGTCGCCGAGGAAGCCGGCGGCGTTGCGGACGCCGCCCGAGGTGCCGAGCAGCTGCTGCTCGCGGCTGTAGGACAGCTCCACGCCGAGCCTGCTGCCGTCGCCGAAGTGGGATTCGATCAGGTCCGGGAACCAGTGCAGGTTGGCGATCGTCTCGGTGAAGCCGTGACGGGCGAGCAGGCGCAGGATGTGCTCCATCACCGGCCGGTTCAGAACCGGGACCATCGGCTTCGGCATCTCATAGGTGATCGGCCGCAGGCGGGTGCCGAGGCCGGCGGCGAGGACCATCGCTCTCATACCGGCCCCATCGCCTCCTTGAAGCGCTCGATCGCCTCGACCGGGAGCGGGTCCACCCCGCGCGCCTTGGCCAGCTCCAGGGAGACGAGATCGCCCAGCATCGTCGCCCAGAGCAGGCGGGCGACCCGGGTCTCGCCGGCGGTCTCGATCCGCACCGTCGTCGTCTCGTCGCCGGCGACCGCGGCGGCGGTGAGCTCGAAGCGGCGGCGGATCCGCGGATGCTGGTCGGCGTCCTCGAGGAAGACGGCGGCGAGCCGGGCGGCGGGCGCGTCCCAGCCGCAGAGCTCGTTGTGATCGGCCTCCGGCAGCTCCGAGAAGAAGGCGGGGAGCTTGGCGTTCTCGTTGACCTGGCACTTCCAGCGGCGCGCCACCGGCGTCGTCAGGTCGGCGCCGTAGAAGACCGGGAAAGAATCCTCGAGCTGAGTCGCGATCTCGGCGGCGCGCGCCTGCAGACCCTCTGCCTCGCGCTCCAGGAACGCCGCGGCGGCGTCGATCTCGGTGTGGACCCGGGGCGAGGCCCCGGCCAGCGCCGCCACCTCGGCGACGATCGTGAACATGTAGGCGACGGCGGCGCGGGGCTGGAAGATCCCCGGCAGGCCGATCACCGGCAGGCCGGCCTCGCGCGCCTTCTCGACCAGGGTGCCGCCGGTGCTGGCGATGACGCGGCGGGCTCCGAGCGCCTCGGCGGCGTCGAAGCAGGCCAGGGTCTCCTCGGTGTTGCCGGAGTAGCTGGAGCAGAGCACGGTCCACTCCGGCGTCGCCCAGCTCGGCAGCCCGTAGCCGCGGACCGCGAGCAGCGGCCGCGTCAGCCGGTCGCCGAGCGCGGCGGCGGCGAGGTCGGCGCCGATCGCCGAGCCGCCCATTCCGCAGACGATGACGCCGGCCGCCTCCGCCGGCTCCAGGCGCGCCGACTCGATCCGCCAGAGGGCGTCGCGCAGCTGGTCGGGTATGCCGAGGACGTCGTCGATCATGGTGGCTAGGCGGAGACTCTTTCATCCTGGCCGACGACCGCGCCGTCGACCTCCGCCCCGGCCTCAACCGTAACGCCCGGAGCGAGCACGGAGCCGCTGACCCTGGCACCGGCGCCGATGACGCAGCCGTCGAGCAGGATCGAGTCGCGCACCACGGCGCCGGCGGCGACGCGGCTGCCAGGCGAGACGACCGCGCGTGGGCCGACCGTGGCGCCGGCGTCGACCTCGGCGCCGGCGCCGATCAGCAGGCCCGGGGCGGTCGGGGCCACCCGCGTCTCGACCCGGCCCTCGAGGATGTCCCAGCTCGCCTGCAGGTAGCGCTCCGGGGTGCCGATGTCCATCCAGTAGCCGTCCAGGCGCAGGGCACCGAGCCCGTCGCCGACCAGGACCGGGAAGACCTCGCGCTCGATCGAGACCTCGCGGTTGGGCGCGATCAGGTCCAGGACCGAGCGCTCGAGGCAGTAGGCGCCGGCGTTGATCTCGCCGGGGACCGCCTCGCCGGTCTTCTCGACGAACTCGGTGACCGCACCGCCGGCATCGACGCCGACGAGGCCGTAGGCGGCCGAGTCCTCGACCGGGTAGAGGGCGATCGTCGCCCGTGCCTCGCGCTCGCGGTGGGCGTCCATCAACGCGGTCAGGTCGAGGTCGGTGAGGACGTCGCCGTTGAGGGCGAGGAAACGCTCGTCGAGGTCGTCGCCGAGCGCGTCGGCGGCGAAGCGGATCGCGCCGGCGGTGCCGCGCCGGTCGGGCTCGGTCACATAGGTGAGGCGGACGCCGGCGTGTTCGCCCTCGCCCAGGGTCTCGCGCAGCACGTCGGGCAGGAAGCCGCAGGCAAGCACCACCTCGGTCACCCCGTGCGCGGCCAGCCACTCGATCATGTAGGCGAGGAAGGGCCGGTCGACCAGGGTCAGAGCCGGCTTCGGGACGTCGTTGGTCAGCGGCCGCAGCCGCGTCCCCTCCCCGCCCACTAAGACAATCGCCTGCACTACTCGGTGGCCGCCGCAGCCGGTGCGGCCTGCACCTTGCCGATTCCCTCGTAGTCGAAGCCGGCGGCCCGCAGGGTGGTCGGATCGAGAAAGTTGCGGCCGTCGACGATCAGGGGCCGGGCCATGCGCCTGGCCACGTCGGCCCAGTCCAGCTCGGCGAACTCGCTCCACTCGGTGACCAGGACCGCGGCGTCGGCGCCCTCGAGCGCCTCCAGGGCCGAGCCGGTCAGCGTCACCGAGGCCAGCAGCTGCCCGGCGCGCTCGCTGGCGACCGGGTCGTAGGCGACGACCTCCGCCCCCTCGCCCTGCAGGCGCGCCGCCAGGACCAGGCTGGAGGCCTCGCGCATGTCGTCGGTGTCCGGCTTGAAGGCGAGGCCGAGCAGCGCCACGCGCTTGCCCAGCAGCGAGCCGAGGTGCTTCTCGAGCTTGCCGACCACCCGGCGCTTCTGCAGCTCGTTGACCTCGATCACCGCCGTCAGCAGCTGGAAGTGGTAGCCGGTGTTCCCGGCCAGCATCTTCAGCGCGGTCACGTCCTTGGGGAAGCAGGAGCCGCCGTAGCCGATCCCCGCGCGCAGGAAGGAGGAGCCGATCCGCTCGTCGAGCCCCATCCCGCGGGCGACCTCGCCGACGTCGGCGCCGACCTCCTCGCAGACGTTGGCGATCTCGTTGATGAAGGAGATCTTGGTCGCGAGAAAGGCGTTGGAGGCGAGCTTGATCATCTCGGCGCTGGAGACGTCGGTGTGCAGAACCTGGCCGAGCGGCTCGTAGAGCCCCGCGACCGCGGCAGCCGCGTCCTCGTCGCCAGGATCGGCACCGATCACGACCCGGTCCGGGTGCATGAAGTCCGCCACCGCCGTCCCCTCCTTGAGGAACTCGGGGCAGGAGACGTAGGAGAGGCCCGGCATGTCCCGCCGGATCGCTTCGCCGGTCCCGGCTGGGACCGTGCTCTTCATGATCAGCACGTGCTCGCTGCCCTCGGGCAGCTCCTCGACGACCGCGCGGACGCGGGAGAGGTCGGCGTCGCCCGAGTAGGTCGGCGGCGTGTCGACGCAGACGAAGAGCAGCCGGGCCGAGTCGAGCAGCTCCGACATCTCGGTGGTGAAGGTGAGGCGCTCGGCGTTGCGGCGGACCAGGTCGGCCAGGCCGGGCTCGTGGATCGTCACCTCTCCGCGCGCCAGCGAGTCGACCTTCTCCTGGAGGATGTCGCGGGCGATCACCGGGTGCCCCAGCTCGGCGAAGCAGGCGGCAGTCACCAGACCCACCCAGCCGACTCCGATCACCCCTACCGGCTCTCGCTGCTCGCTCATCCCCTCTTCCCTCCCTGCTTAGGCTTTTTCTTCGGCAAGATCACGTCGGCGGAGCGGGCCATGCCCACCATCTGGTCGTTGGTCAGGGTCTGCAGCAGGTCATTGGAGACCCAGTAGCTGCTGTCACCACGGTGCCAGGCGATCATCTTGACCCGATCGCCGTCTACGTAGATGTCGTATTCGCGGCCATGAATGGTCTTGGTCAGGCTCGGATTGTCCAGGATCGGCGGGTTGGGCCAGCCCTGGACGCCCTGGATCCCGAAGTAGTGGGTGCCGTCGTCCAGTTCCAGGACCCCGACCATGCGGTAGGCGGCGTGACGCTTGCCCTCGGTGTCCTTGAAGTGGTAGACGCGCGGATCCTGAATGTGTTCGTAGCTGTTGCTTTCGACGTAGTAGGCGCCAGAGGGCAGCCGGCTCGGGTAGAAGACGGGAAGGCCGGCCCCGAGCTTGCGCGCCGCCGACTCGGCCTCGGCTTCGCCCACTTCGCGAGCCGGCACCAGGCCGTCGCTCCCCGGCGGCTTGAGCTTTTCCAGATGCGGCTTTTCGGGCTTGGGCTTCGTCTTCTTCCCGCCCTTCTTGGCGCCCTTCTTCTTGCCGCCGCCTTCTTCCCCGCCATTTTCGAGCGAGCCCCGAGGACCGCCGCTCGCTTCGATGCCGAGGAAGAGGTTGACCGCTTCGTGGACGGCCTCCGGCGTCGTGTAGACGAAGCTCGGCCCGAGTTCGGCCGGGAAGTGCACCTCCTTGATCGCGGCATTGCGCGAGGCGAGGAAGAGTTTCAGCACCTGCAGCATCGTTTCCTTGTCGTTGACGTCGGAGGTGGTGTATTTGGTGAAGATGTCGATCAGGCCGCTCTGGTCGAGGACGAGGTCCTGGATCGAGATCCGCTGCCGCGCCGCGCTGATGAAGTCCTGCTGGCGCGAGGAGCGGACGAGGTCGGTGTCGGTGTGGCGGTAACGGACGTACTGCAGCGCCTTTTTGCCGCAGAGCAGCTGGTAGCCGGGCTCGATGTTGATTTCCGCGTACTGTTCGGCGGGCGGCACCCCTTCGTTGGAGTGGAAGTAGCGGCGGTCGACGTCGACGTAGACACAGCCGATCGCGTCGACCGCGCGGACGAAGCCGAGGAAGTCGACGTTGACGACGTGGTTGATCGGCAGCCCGGTCAGCTGCTTGACCGTCTGCAGCGTCAGTTTGGGCCCACCGTAGGCATAGGCTTCGTTGAACTTGCCGGTGCCGTAGCCGGGAATTTCGATTTCGAGGTCGCGCGGGATCGACATCACCGCGATCGCGTTGCGATCGGGGTCCAGGCGCAGCAGCATCGTCGTGTCCGAGCGGCCCGAGTCTTCCTGCACGCCGGCCCGCTTGTCGGAGCCGAGGATGAGGATGTTCTCGGGCTCGCCGCCGTTGACCCGGCTGAGGTATTTGTGCAGCTTGCTGTTGTAGACGTTGTTGTGCGAGAGCGCGTGGGCGATCGAGTCGAGGTAGAGGAGGATGCTGGTCGCGGTCGCGGTCGCCGAGACGGCGACGATCAGGACCGAGGCGAGGGTGAACCGCAGCCAGAAGCGCTTCGGCTTCGGCGGCGGCTCGGGATCGCCCGAGGGCGGCGGCTTCTTGCTCGCCCAGCCCGGGCCCTGGGGCGCCTCAGTCATCGCTCAGCCGACCCGGGATCGCCCGCAGGAAGGAGTCGAGCGCCTGTCGATAGGTCTCCAACGAGGAGACCGAGACCCACTCCTCGGGCCCGTGGTGGCCGGCGCCGACCGGGCCGAACTCGACCGCCGGCACCCCCACCCGCAGGAAGGAGACCGCGTCGGAGGCGCCGTCGCGGCCGACGCTCATCGGCTCCCCGTCGTGGTGCGCCGCGGCCGACTCGCGCAGTCCCAACACGAACGACGAGTTGCGGTCGACCGTTGCCGGCGGCCGTGTGAACAGCGGCCTCGCCTCGATCCCGGGCAGGGCGCGCACTTCCGCCAGCACGGCGGCGGGGTCCTGATCGGGCAGGTAGCGAATGTCGACGTCGATCACGCATCGGTCGGGCACCTTGTTCAGCGCGTCGCCGCCCCAGATCCTGCCCAGGTTGATCGAAGGGCGATCGAACAGCTCCGAGCTGTGCCGTGCGAACGGTAGCGACTCGATACTGCGGAAAACGTCGATCGCGTTGAGAACGGCGTTGTCGCCGAGCCAGGGAGTGGCACCGTGGGCGGCCGTGCCCCCCACCTCCAGCCGCAACGCCAGCACCCCCTTGGCCTCGATCCCGATGTGCAGATCGGTCGGCTCGCCGGTGATCGCGAAGTCGCCGGTGAAGCCACTGTCGACGATGTGGTCGCTGCCGCGCTCGGCCTCCTCCTCGGACTCCTCGTCGCCGACGATCCCCAGCCGCACCCGGACGCCGTCCTGGTCGCGCATCGCCGCCGCGACGACCAGCATCGCCGCCAGCGCCCCCTTCATGTCGTAGGCGCCGCGCCCGTAAAGCCGGTCGCCCTCGACACGAGGGTCGAACTGGCCGGAGAGGCCAGGCACGACGTCGAGGTGGCCGTGCAGGACAACCGTGGGCGCCCCCTCCGGCCCGACCTCGGCCTTGACCACGGGAAGCCCCCGCACCTCGTCCAGCTCGACCTCGATCCTGCGCTCCTCCAGCCAACCCCGAACAAACCCAGCAGCCTCCGAAATAGACTCCGGATCGACGGTCTCGAACCCGATCAACCGCTCAGCGAGAGCTACAAGCTCGTTGCTCATTCCCCGGCAATCGCGAGAAACGCCTCCGCCCGGTCGCGATCCTTCTCGGCTCGGAGGAAGTCGGCGCTCCCCTCCTCGTTCTCAGAGAGTCGCTGCTCGGCGTCCGTCAGCTGCTCTTTCAGCCTGCCCGCGTCGAGATCCTCCGGCGCGATCGCCTCCTCGACCAGCAGCCGGGCGCGGTTGCCGAACATCTGCAGCCAGCCGTGGGCCTGGGCGTAGCGCTTGACCTCCGAGTCGGAGACGTGCAGGCGCAGCTCGGCCGGCTGCAGCGCCGCCAGCAGCGGCGCGTGATTGGCGAGGATGCCGATTTCGCCGACCTCGGTCCGGGTCGAGACCTGCTGCACTTCGCCCTCGAAGACCTCCCCCTCCGGGGTCAGGACCTCGACGTCCAGCTTGTGCTCGGCGGCCACGTCTGCCCTACGCCGCTGCCGCGGCCTTGGCGTTCTCGGTGACCTGGTCGATCGAGCCCTGCATGTAGAAGGCGCCCTCGGAGAGGTCGTCGTGCTCGCCGTCGAGGATCTCGCGGAAGCCGCGAACCGTCTCCGCCACCGGCACGTACTCGCCGGTGCGGCCGGTGAACTGTTCGGCGACAAAGAAGGGCTGCGAGAGGAAGCGCTCGATCTTGCGGGCGCGGGAGACCGTCTGGCGATCCTCGTCGGAGAGCTCGTCGATGCCGAGGATGGCGATGATGTCCTGGAGCTCCTTGTAGCGCTGCAGGACCTGCTGGACCTCGGTCGCGGTGCGGTAGTGCTCCTCGCCGACGACGTCGGGCTTGAGGATCGTCGAGGTCGAGTCGAGCGGGTCGACCGCCGGGTAGATGCCTTTCTCGGAGATCGACCGCGAGAGCGCCGTGGTCGCGTTGAGGTGGGCGAACACCGAGGCCGGAGCCGGGTCGGTGTAGTCGTCGGCGGGAACGTAGACGGCCTGGATCGAGGTGACGGAGCCGCGCTCGGTCGAGGTGATCCGCTCCTGCAGTTCGCCCATCTCGGTCTCCAGGGTCGGCTGGTAGCCGACGGCGGAGGGCATCCGGCCCAGCAGCGCCGAGACCTCGGAACCCGCCTGGACGAAGCGGAAGATGTTGTCGATGAAGAGCAGCACGTCCTGGCCGCCCTGCTCGCGGTAGTACTCGGCCATGGTCAGGCCGGAGAGGGCGACGCGCAGGCGCGCGCCGGGCGGCTCGTTCATCTGACCGAAGACGAGCATCGTCTTGTCGATCACGCCCGACTCTTTCATCTCCAGCCAGAGGTCATTGCCCTCGCGGGAGCGCTCGCCGACGCCGCAGAAGGCGGACAGGCCCTCGTGCTCCTCGGCGATGTTGCGGATCAGCTCCTGGATCAGCACGGTCTTGCCGACGCCGGCACCGCCGAACAGCCCGACCTTGCCGCCTTTGGCGTAAGGAGCGAGCAGGTCGATGACCTTGATCCCGGTCTCGAGGATCTCCTGGGTCGGGGTCAGGTCGGAGGCCTTAGGGGCCGGCCGGTGGATCGGCCAGCGCTCGCCATCGGCGGCGAGCTCGTCGCCGTTGTCGATCGGCTCGCCGAGCAGATTGAAGATGCGGCCAAGGGTGGCGTCGCCGACCGGAACCGTGATCGGGCCACCGGTGTCGACGACCTTGTCGCCGCGCTGCAGCCCGTCGGTCGCGTCCATCGCGACGGTGCGGACGCGATCGTCGCCGAGGTGCTGCTGGACCTCGCAGACCAGCTCGGTCGGCTCGTTGTCGCCGTCGCCTTTCATCTCGATCTTCACGGCCGCGTAGATCTCCGGCAGCTGGTCGGGGAAGACCGCGTCGACGACCACTCCCGTGACCTGCTCGACGCGTCCTACGTTGGTTCCGTTGTTGCTCTCAGCCATGGGTTCCTTTGCTCGAATACAAGTTTGTGCGGGTCTAGCCCAGCGCCTCGGCGCCGGCTACGACCTCCAGGATCTCCTGGGTGATTTCCGCCTGCCGAACCCGGTTCATTTCCAGGGTCAGGTCTTCCATCATCGTCTCCGCGTTCTCAGCGGCGTTGCGCATCGCGGTCATCCGGGCGCCGAGCTCGGAGGCGGCGGACTCCAGCAGCGCCCGGTAGACGGAGATCGTCACGTACTCGGGGATCAGCCGGGCCAGCAGTTCCTCTGGCTCCGGCTCGTATTCCCACTGCGATTTGGCCTGGGCGCGCTCGGCCTCGGTCGGCTCGGCGTCGGCGCCGTCCTCCTCCGCCCCCTCGCCGATTACGTCAGCCTGCTGCAACGGCAGCAGGGTCTGGCGCCAGACGTGCTGGGTAAGCGGCGAGACGTAGCGGTTGTAGACCAGCTCGACCCGGTCGAGGTCGCCCTCGACGTAGCGGGCGACCAGCTCCTCGCCGATCTCGCGGGCGTTGGCGAAGCCGGGGCGATCGGTGAAGCCGACGTAAGAGGTGCGGACGTCCAGTTTGCGGAAGGTCAGGGCGGAGACGCCCTTGCGGCCGACCACCGAGAAGGTCGCCTCGGCACCCTCGCCGCGGACCCGGTCGCGGACGCGGACGCCTTCGCGGATGACGTTGGTGTTGAAGGCTCCGGCGAGGCCGCGATCACCGGTGATCAGCACCACGCCGACCCGGTCGACGCTCTCGTGCTCATCAAGCACCGGGACCCGTGGCAGTCCGCCGGCCTGCTCAGCCGCCAGGCGGGTCAGCTTGCGCATCCCCTCCGCGTAGGGACGCAGGGCAGCGATCCGCTGCTCGGAGCGACGCAGCCGCGCGGCGGCGACCATCTCCATCGCCCGCGTGATCTTGTTGATGTTCTTGATCGACGCGATGCGACCGCGGACTTCCTTCTGGTTAGCCATGACGAAACGCCGGGCGGGCTACGCCGGCGTCGCCTCCTTGGAGTCCTCGGCGGTGCGTGCCGGAGCCTCGCGCTCCTCTTTCGACTTGATTCGATCGGACTCGCCGGCCTCGACCGGGTCGCCGTTCTCGTCGAAGTCGGCGCCGAAGTCGTCGACGAAGTCCTTGATCGCCTCGCCGAGCTCGGCCTCATCCTCGTCGGAGAGCTTGCCGCTCTCTTCGATCCGCTTCAGCAGCTCGGCCTTCTCGGAGTGCAGGCGGACCCGCAGGTCGGCGAGGAACTCGCCGACGCGCTCGACTTTGATGCGGTCGAGGAAGCCACCGGTGCCGGAGTAGATCGAGGCGACCTGGTCGCCGACGCTGAGCGGTTCGCGCTCTTTCTGTTTGAGCAGCTCGACCAGCCGTTCGCCGCGGGTCAGGGCTTTCTGGGTCTCGGCGTCGAGCTCGGAGCCGAATTGCGCGAAGGCCTCGAGGTCGCGGTACTGGGAGAGGTCGAGGCGTAGTTTTCCGGCGACTTTCTTCATCGCCTTGGTCTGCGCGTTGCCGCCGACCCGGGAGACCGAGATGCCGACGTTGATCGCCGGCCGCACGCCCGAGAAGAATAGATCGGACTCGAGGAAGATCTGGCCGTCGGTGATCGAGATCACGTTGGTCGGGATGTAGGCGGAGACGTCGGAGGCCTGGGTCTCGATGATCGGCAGCGCCGTCAGCGAGCCGCCGCCGAGCTCGTCGTTGAGTTTCACCGCGCGCTCGAGCAGGCGGGAGTGCAGGTAGAAGACGTCGCCCGGGTAGGCCTCGCGACCCGGCGGGCGCCGCAGCAGCAGCGACATCTGGCGGTAGGCGGAGGCGTGTTTGGTGAGGTCGTCGTAGACGACCAGCGCGGCTTTGCCGTTATAGAGGAAGTGCTCGCCCATCGCCGTGCCGGCGTAGGGGGCGATGTACTTGATCGGGGCGGCCTCGTCGGCGGGGGCGGCGACGATGATGGTGTTCTCCATCGCGCCGTTCTCCTCGAGCACCTCTTTGAGCTGGACGACCGTCGACATCCGCTGGCCGATCGCCACGTAGATGCAGACCATGTCCTTGTCGCGGGCATTGATGATCGTGTCGATCGCGATCGCCGTCTTCCCGGTCTGACGGTCGCCGATGATCAGCTCTCGCTGGCCACGGCCGATCGGGATCATCCCGTCGATCGACATCAGGCCGGTCTGGACGGGCTCGGTGACGGGCTGGCGTTCGACCACGCCGGGGGCTTTGAACTCGGCCGGGCGAGTCTCGGTGGTGGCGATCTCGCCGCGGTCGTCGAGCGGGCGCCCGAGCGGGTCGACCATGCGGCCGAGCAGCTCCTCGCCGACCGGGATCCGCAGCAGGTGGCCGGTGCGCTTGACCGTGTCGCCCTCGACGATCTTGTCCCACTCGCCGAAGAGCACCACGCCGACGTTGTCGGACTCGAGGTTCAGGGCCAGCCCGGTCACACCGTGCGGCAGGTCCAGCATCTCCAGCGCCATGCAGTTGTCGAGGCCGTGGACACGGGCGATGCCGTCGGCCACGGAGAGGACGGTTCCGACCTCTGAGAGGTCGGCGGAATCCGCCTCCAACCCCTCGATGCGCTCGCGCAGAATGCTTGCGATCTCGTCCGGCTTGATCTCCATCTGGTGCTCTCTGCCTCCTTACGTCGCGGTGGCGACGCTCTTTCGAAGTTTCTCCAGGCGACTGCGGATGCTCGCGTCGAGGACCATGTTCCCTACCTGCAGGACGACGCCGCCGAGGATCTCCTCGTCGACGCGACTGGCCAGCTCGACCTCCTGGCCGGTCTGGCGCTGAATCTCCTCGCCGATCTTGCTCACCACGGCCGGGTCCAGCTCGACAGCGCTGGTCACGGTCACGTCGATGCGGCGGTTCTCGTGCTTCCACAGCTCCTCGAACTGGCGGCGGATGCGGAAGATCTCAGGCATCCGCCCCTTTTCGATCAGCAACGCGAGGAAGTTGACGAACTGGGGGTCGGCGCCGGCGATCGCCCGCTTCGCCCCGTCGATCTTCTCCGCCGAGGAGAAGTAGGGGCTGAAGAAGAAGACCTGCAGGTCGCGGGTGCCGTCCACGGCATCGGCGAACTGGCCGAGCTGATCGCGCAGCGCGTCGAGCTTCCCCTTCTCCTTGCCAACCTCGAAGAGAGCGTCGGCGTAGGCATGTGCGGCGTCCTGCATCGGTTAGTTCTCCGACCCCGAGAGCCGCGAGAAGTCGACCTCGCTGAGGGCCTCCTCGACGAGACGGCGCTGATCCTCGGCGTTGAGGCTTTTGCGGGTGACCTTCTCGGTTGCCAGCACCGTGAGGTCGGCGACCTCGCGGCGAATCTGGTCCAGCGAGCGCTTGGTCTCGGCCTCGATGTCGCGCTTGGCGGCGTTGACCAGCTCCTCGCGCTTCTCTTTGCCGGCGACAGCGGCCTCCGCCTCGAACGTATCGGCTGATTTGCGGGCGCGGGCCATGATGTCGTCGGCCTGCTCCCGGGCCTCGGCGAGCCGGCCGCGGTACTCGGCCAGCAGCTCGTCGGATTCCTTGCGCTGACGCTCAGCGGCGTCGAGCGACTCGGCGATCGTCTTCGCCCGCCGGTCCAGGGCCTCCTGAATTTTCGGGAAGGCGAGCTTGCTGAGGACCCACATCGTGAACAGGAACAGGACCAGGGTCCAGATCATCAGGCCGAGGCCCGGGGAGACGAGAAAGCTTCCGCCTTCTTCGCTCGCCTTCTCTGCGGCCACGGGGACCGCGGCTATGTAGCCGAGCAACGCCATCCGCCTAGAGGAAGAAGGCGATCAGGCCGAAGATGAACGTGTAGAAGGCCACGGCCTCGGTCAGCGCGAAGCCGAGCCAGCGGATGCTCTGCAGCTCGTCTTTCATCTCGGGCTGGCGGGCGACCGACTCGATCTCCTTACCGAAGATGAAGCCGATGCCGATGCCGGCGCCGATCGAACCGAGGCCCGCGCCGACACCCAGCGCGATTGCCTTTCCGGCAGCTTCCACGCCTTCGTCAGAGACGGCGGCGATGACAGGGGACAGGTCCATGGAAAAAGTGCTCCTTTTCTAGTGACTGGCGGAGGTGGCTCCGCCGAGGTAGATGGCGGTGAGGGTCGAGAAGATAAATGCCTGCAGGGTCGCGATGAGGCCGACCTCGAGGATGAAGAAGAAGAAGGCGAGCGGGAAGGTGAGGGCGCCGAGCGCGGCGATGCCGAGCAGGACCGCGAGGCCGCCGCCCATGAACAGGAGCAGCAGGTGGCCGGCGAGGATGTTGGCGAAAAGTCGGACGGAGAGGGAGATCAGCCGGGCGAAGTGGGAGATCGCCTCGATCACGAAGATGAAGGCCTTGGCGGCCGGATTCATGTCCTCGAGGCCCGGGGGCAGCCAGCTGGCCAGGTACTTGAAGAGGCCCTTGGCCCGGATCCCTTCGACGTGGTAGGAGACCCAGACGACTAGGGTCAGGACCAGGGGGATCGAGAGGTTGGCGGTGGCGGCGTAGATCGCGAAGGAGGGGATTTCGGCGCCGAAGACGTTGACCGTGTGCTCGGTGTTGGTCGGCAGCGGCAGGAAGCCGATCATGTTCGAGAACCAGATCCAGAAGAAGAGCGCGGCCAAGAACGGGAACCAGCGGCGGGCCATCTCCTTGTCGAGGCTGCCCCCGGCGATCGTGTTTTTGGTCATGTCGTAGGCGACCTCGATCGCGGTCTGGATCCGGTTCGGCTTCTGGTGCATCCGTTTCGAGATCCAGACCATGGTGCCGATCGTCAGGGCGCTGGCGAGGAAGAGGTAGAGCACCGCCTTGTTGATGCTGAGGTCGATGCCGGCGAGGTGGATCGAGATCCACGGTTCGAGCTTGAACTCGTTCTGGGGCTGGAAGCTTTCGTTTTTGCCGGAGCTGCCGAAGATCAGCACCATCAGGATCGCGATCCCGAGGTAGACGCCGATCCCGATCAGGACCTTGGCCTTGGTGCTGAGACCGGACTTCGGCGCCGCGCCGGCCTCTTGCTCGACCGCGTCGGCGGGCGCGGTCACCGGGGTCGCCTGGTCCGCCATCACGCCCCCTGCCCCTCGGGCGCTTCGCCGAAGAGGTGGGCGAAGCCCTGGGCGGCGAAGGAGACGGTGAAGAGGACGAGCACGAGAACTGCGGCGGCGAGGCCCGCTTCGCGCTCGGAGAGGCCGACCAGGAGGACCGCGGTCGCCATCAGCCAGACGCGGCCGAGGGTGGTCGCGGCGATGATCCCCATCGCCTTCTGGCGGTTGCCGGCGGCGAGCTCGGCCTGGGCGCGGCGGCCGGCGAGCGCCTGAATGCCGCGCTGGGTCAGCCAGGCGGCTGCCGCGACCGCGTATCCGAGCATGGGCAGTCCACCCAGCAGAAAGACAGCGAGGGCGGCGGCCAGCACGAGTAGGTCGACGTACTTGGGAGGAGACATAAAAGACGCCCGGCTCGGAGGAGCGGGCGGACTGGCGACTATACCCAAATAGTCTCGGGAATGGCTTTGTGAAGCCACTTCGTGAGGGTTGCCACTACCCTGGGGGTGGCTTCTCCTCGACCGCGCCGAACTCTCCGGTTTCCGGGTCGACGGTCGGAAAGGTGCCGGTCTCCAGCTCCTGGGCGACGGCCTGGTCGATCTCCTCCGCGCCGGGCGCCGGGCGCCCGGCCAGATGGCGCACGCTGCCGATCTGGCGACGGCGCACCTGGCGCAGCTGCAGGATCTCGAGCACGTCGACGAGGTAGACGCTGGCGGCCAGGGCGAGCAGTCCGAAGGCCGCCATCACAACGGTCCAGAGGGGGTCGAAGTGACCGTGGTCGTCGCTGTAGGGGATGAAGCGAAGAGCCAGCGCCAGCGCCGCCATCACCGTCGTCCAGCCGTAGAGGTAGAGCAGGGTCCGGCGCTGGGAGAAGCCGATGTCGGCCATCCGGTGGTGGAAGTGCCAGCGGTCGGCGCGGTAGATCGGGCGCCGGTACTTGAGCCGCTTGGCGACGACGAAGCCGGTGTCGAGGATCGGCACGGTGAGGATGATCAGCGGCAGGAAGAGGGCGATGACGGCATTCGTCTTCAGCGCTCCCTGGACGGCGACGACGCCGAGCAGGTAGCCGAGCAGGTTCGAGCCGGTGTCGCCCATGAAGGTGCTGGCGGGCGGGAAGCCGTGGCGCAGGAAGCCCAGCGAGGCGCCCGCGGTGAGGGCGGCGAGGACACCGGCCGCCGTGCGGTCGAGCGAGAGGGCGACGATCGCCAGGGTGATCGCCGAGATCGCGCAGACCCCGGCGGCCAGCCCGTCGACGCCGTCGATCAGGTTGATCACGTTGATCACGGCGACGATCCCGATCACGGTGGCGACGTCGCCGAGGTGGACCACCCCGCCCCAGGGCAGGGTGAGCAGGTCGACGGTGCCGGGGGTGAGCCGGCCGAGGAAGGGGACCGTGAAGTTGTCGATCGTCGCCCCGGCCGCGACCGGCACGATCACTGCCGCGGCCTGTCCCAGCAGCTTCACCGCGGGGTTGAGGTCGAAGACGTCGTCGGCGACGCCGACCAGGGTGATCGCCACGGCACCGATCAGGATCGCGTGGCTTTCGGCGTCCGCCGGCAGCCAGATCAGGCCGGCGACGAGGGCGCCGGCGAGGATCGCGAGACCGCCGAGCTTCGGCGTCGGCACCCCGTGCAGCGAGCGCTCGTTGGGCTGGTCGATGGCGCCGAGGCGGGCGGCGAGGCGGGCCGTCAGCGGCGTCAGGAGCAGGGCCAGGAGCCCTGCGACGAGGAAGGCGAAAAGCGCGTCCAGCGAGTTCGGCGTCTGCTCCATTCGGCTCCGGCCAGCCCGCTCAGCCTACGTGGCGTAGCGGTCAAACCAGAGCGTGAAGGCCATCAGCCCCCAGAGCTGGCGGCTCAGGTCCTCGCGCCCGGAGGTGTGTCGCTCCAGCAACGGGCCCACCGCCGCCGGGTCGAGGCAGCCCTGGCGCTCGAGCGTCGCCGCGGAGAGGACGTCGCGGGCGAACGGCTCGAGCGGCCCGCGCAGCCAGGCGGCGAGGGGGATCGAGAACCCCTGCTTGCGCCCCCCCACCACCTCGTCCGGCAGCAGCGGCGCCAGTGCCTTGCGCAGCAGCCGCTTCTTGGCGAAGCCGCGGACCTTGAGCCGGGTCGGCAGCGCCAGGGCGAACTCGGCGACCCGCTGGTCGAGGAACGGCACCCGCAGCTCCAGCGAGTGGGCCATGCTGAGCCGGTCGGTCTTGACCAGAAGGTCGTCGACCAGGTAGATGCCGAGGTCGACGTCCTGCAACCGCGCCAGCGCCGGGGCGCCAGCGGTTTCGGCGTAGCGCTCGCGATAGAGGTCGACCGGGTCCCAGCCCGGCTCGCGACCGCCGACCAGGGCCCGGCGGCGATCGGCGGAGAAGATCTCCTTCCAGGCGTGGTGGCGCTCCAGCGGCGGCAGGCCGGCGGCGCGGGCGAAGCGCTTGGCTTTGTAGTCGAAGCCGACCCGGGCGTCGGAGCTCGGCAGGGCCTCGGCCAGCGGCCTCGCGAGCGTCGCCAGGCGGCCCAGCCGGGGGGCGAGAAGATCGGCGACATAGGTGTAGTAGCCGCCGAAGAGCTCGTCTCCCCCCTCGCCGGAGAGCGCGACCTTGACCTCGCCGGCGGCCAGCTCGGAGACCAGGTAGGTCGGCAGCGCCGAGGAGTCGCCGAAGGGCTCGTCGAAGGACTCGACCAGCTTCGGCAGCAGCTCGACCGCGTCGGGCCGGACGATCAGCTCGTGGTGGTCGGTGGCGAAGCGCTCGGCGACCTGCCGCGCCCGCGTCAGCTCGTCGAAGCCGCTCTCCTCGAAGCCGATCGAGAAGGTCTTCAGCGGCGACGTCGACTCGGCCGCCGCCAGCGCCGTGATCCCCCCCGAGTCGACGCCGCCGGAGAGCAGGACGCCGACCGGCACGTCGGCCACGAGGTGGGCGCGGATCGAGTCGCTCAGCACCTCGCGCAGCTCCTCCGCCAGCTCGGCCTCCGAGCCCTCTCGCACCGCGTCGGCGGCGGCTGGGCGGGGGCGCGCGTAGCGGGTCTGGACGATCGCGCCGCCGTGCCAGGAGAGCAGGAGGCCCGGCGCCAGCTTGCGCGCCTCGGCGAAGATCGTCAGCGGCGCCGGGATCGAGTTGAAGGCGAGGTAGGCGGCGACGGCCTTGGGGTCGATCGCGCGCGAGAAGCCGGGCTGCTCGAGCATCGACTTCAACTCGGAGGCGAAGGAGAGACCGCCCTGGTGGATGCGGTAGTAGAGCGGCTTGATCCCGAAGCGGTCGCGGGCCAGCAGCAGCCGCTGCTCGCGGTCGTCCCAGAGGGCGATCGCGAACATCCCCCGCAGGCGCTCGACGAAGGCGTCGCCGTACTGCTCGTAGAGGTGGACCAGGACCTCGGTGTCGCAGCCGGTAGCGAAGCTGTGGCCCTGGCCCTCGAGCTCTCGCTTCAGCTCCCTGTAGTTGTAGATCTCGCCGTTCTGGACGACGACGACGCTGCCGTCCTCGTTGGCGATCGGCTGGTCGCCGTGGTCGAGGTCGATGATCGACAGGCGTCGGGCGGCCAGCGCGACCGGGCCGCGGTGGAAGAGGCCGTCGCTGTCGGGCCCGCGGTGAGCGAGGCGGCGGCTCATCCGTGCCACCACCTCAGGGTCCGGCGCCCCGTTGGAGCTGACGATTCCGCAGATGCCGCACATGGGGCGGCAGTCTCGCACTCGGGTGTGGGGCGGGAGGGGCTGGGGTGCCCCTCTCCCTTGCTGGGCTATTCGCCTGGAGACAGGGCGGCCGTCCGAGGACGAGCTCTGGGGCGAATAGCTAGCGCCGCGCGTACGAGGGGCACCCCAGCCCCTCCACTCGGGCCGCGGGTTGATTCTGCTCAGGACGAAGCCGGCCCACGCGCTGCCCCAACCAAGGAGCGGAGAGTGATCCGGCCCCCGGGGGAGGGTGGGGCATCCTCCGTACGAGCGGCGCTAGCTATCGCCCCGGCGCTCCTCCCAGGACTGCCGCCGGTTGTCTCCAGGCGAATAGCCCAGCGAAGGTGGGAGGATGCCCCACCCTCCCCAGCGGCCCAAGCTGGCAGTCCCCCGCGCCGCCCTACTTCCGCGGCGTCGCCGGCCCGCGCCCCATCACCTTGCTGACGGTCGCGAGGAGGACGCTGCAGTAGAGGCCGACGGAGCGGTCGGCGATGTACTCCATGTCATGCGCGAGCTTGTTCGCCCAGGTCTCCTCGCGGGTGATCCGCGTCTGCGCGAACCCCGTCACCCCGGGCCGAACCACCAGCCGCTGCCAGTACTGCGGGATCTCGCGGCAGAGCTCGGCGAAGAAGGTCGGGCGGATCGGGCGCGGCCCGACGATCGCCATGTCGCCGCGGAGCACGTTCCACAGCTGCGGCACCTCGTCCAGGTGCACGGCACGGAGGACGCCGCCGATCCGCGTCCGCTCTTCCTCGGTGCGGCGCGAGAGCTCCTCGCCCAGGTACGGCCCCAGGCGGGTCTCGGCATCGGGCGCCAGGGTGCGGAACTTGTACATCCAGAAGAGCCTGCCGGCGAGGCCGACGCGAGCGCCGCGATAGAGGACCGGCCGCCCGGAGTCGAGGGCGATTGCCGTCGCGGTCAGCGCCAGCAGCGGCGAGAGGGCGAAGAGGACGGTGGCGGAGATCAGCACGTCGAGTCCGCGCAGGACGGCGTCGACCGGGCGGTGCTCAGCCTCGGCGGCGTGTCCGACCAGGTCGGCCAGGCTGGACTCGTCCCATTCGGAGTCCCCTAGGAGGGCGTTGCTGGGTGTGGCTCGGCGCGCAATGGTGTGGCTCCGACGGTACCGAGAATGACCTCGAGGAGAGCCGCGGGGTCACGTTTGATCGCGGTCGACGCGGCTGTTCGCTTCTCCAGCACGACGGCCCGCGGATCGGTCAGCGGTCGCAGCCGCCCGGAGCGGATCAGCGCTTCGTCGACCCCGCCGAGGCGGCCGCCGTAGGTGGTGTAGACGGGGGTCCCGAGGGCGGCGGCCTCGCGGTTCATCGTGCCGCCGGCGGAGACGACGAGGTCGGCCAGGGCGACCAGGCTCTGGGCCTCGACCGCCTCCTCGGGAACGATCAGCGAGGGCAGATCGAGGCCGCCGATGAACTCGCGCTGCGCCCGCGTGCGCGGCAGCACGACGGCATGGACGCCCTCGTCGCGCCCGAGCCGGTCGAGGACCTTGGGGAACAGCGGGTTGGACTTGCGGTGGTAGAGCGAGACGTCGGGCGGGGGCCGGACGATGACGACGACCCGCGAGGTCTCGACCCCGAGCCGGGTCAGGGCCTCGGGATCGGGCTCGAAGTCGAACAGGTAGTACTCCTCCTTCAGCCCCGGGTAGGCGAAGAGCTTCTCCGGAGTGACGCCGAAGCGGCGCAGCCGCTCGGCCGGGACCGAGTCCGGGAAGAGCACCCGCTTCGCCAGCCGGCAGCCGATCCGGTGCTGGGTGACCGCGTACTCGTAGTCGTGCATGTTTGCCTCGGGGATGCCGAGCAGGCGGGCGGCGATCGCGAGGTCGTTGGATCCGTGGGCGAGGGCGAGGTCGAAGGAGCGACCGCGACCGAATTTGAGCATGCCGGCGGTCCGAGCCCCGAGCCGGAAGCCCTTTTGCAGGCGCGAGGCGCCGCCGTGGCGACCGATCGGGGTGTGCGGCATGCCGTGCAGGTCGAGCAGCGCCTGGGTCTGGGCGTAGTCGCGCGAGGTGACCTCCACCTCGTGCCCTTCCGCCCGCATCCGCTCGATGATGGGGCGCAGCACCAGCACGTGCGCCGGCGCGCTCATGTCGGCCCAAACGCGCAAGCGCTTCAGACGGAGGCCGGAGTCAGCTGGGGGTAGAGCGGGAAGCGATCCATGAGGACCTCCGTGCGGGCGGCCAGGGCGTCCTTCTCGGACTCGAAGTCGGCGCCGAGAGCGGCGCAGATCACCGCGGCGATCTCGGTCATCTCCTCCTCCCCCATCCCGCGCGTGGTCAGCGCCGGCGTCCCGATGCGCAGCCCGGAGGGGTTCATCGGCGGCCGCTCGTCGAAGGGGATCGCGTTGCGGTTGACGGTGATCCCGACCGCCTCCAGCCGGTCCTCGGCGGTTTGGCCGTCGAGCCCGGTCGGGGTCAGGTCGACAAGCACGAGGTGGACGTCCGTGCCGCCGGTGAGGACGGGGATGCCGTCGGCTTCGAGGCCGGCGGCGAAGGCCTGGGCGTTGGCGATCGTCTGGCGCTGGCGGGCGGCGAACTGCTCGCCGGCGGCGATCTTCAGCGCCACCGCCTTGGCCGCGATCGTGTGCATCAGCGGCCCGCCCTGTTGACCCGGGAAGATCGCCTTGTCGACCGCCTTGGCGTGCTCCTCGCGGCTGAGGATCATGCCGCTGCGGGGCCCGGCGAGAGTCTTGTGAATCGTGGTGGTGACCACGTCGGCGTACGGCACCGGGTTGGGGTGCTCGCCGGCGGCGACGAGGCCGGCGAAGTGAGCCATGTCGACCATCAGCTTGGCCCCGACCGAGTCGGCGATCTCACGGAAGGCGGCGAAGTCGAGCTGGCGCGGGTAGGCGGACCAGCCGGCGACGATCACGGCGGGCTTGTGCTCGTCGGCCAGTCGCGCCACCTCGTCCATGTCGACCCGGAAGTCCTCCCGACGGACGTGGTAGGCGACCGGGTTGTAGAGCTTGCCGGAGACGTTCAGCTTCATCCCGTGGCTGAGGTGGCCGCCATGGTCGAGCGCCATTCCGAGGATCGTGTCGCCGGGCTGGATCAGCGCCATGTAGGCGGCGTTGTTGGCCTGGGCGCCGGCGTGCGCCTGGACGTTCGCGTGCTCGGCGCCGAACAGATCCTTGGCCCGGGCGATCGCCAGCTCCTCGGCGACGTCGACCTCCTCGCAGCCGCCGTAGTAGCGGCGGCCCGGGTAGCCCTCGGCGTACTTGTTGGTCAGGACCGAGCCGACCGCCTCGAGCACCGCCTGCGGCACGAAGTTCTCCGAGGCGATCATCTCCAGGGTGCGCTGCTGGCGGCGCAGCTCGGCGTCGAGGACGGCGGCGATCTCGGCGTCGACCTCGGCCAGCGGCGCGGTCTGGAAGTTCTCGGGCAGCTCGCTCATCGGCCGCCGACCATAGCAACGGCCCGGGATAGTCTTGCCCCCGTGAGAGTCCGCTTTCGCGCCCTCGCCCTGGCCCTCCTGACGGCGCTGATCGCGGCCGCTCCCGCCGCCGCCGCGGAAAATCCCTGCGCCGGCCCGGAGGCCGCCACCCTGCTCTGCCCCGACCTGCGGATCGGCCCGCCCACGGATCTCTACGTCCAGGACGCCCGCGGAGGCAAGCTGCTGCGGGCGACCAGCGACGTGCGCAGCCGCGGCCGCGGCCCGATGGAGCTGCGCGGCACCCGCAACGGCGGCCGGACGATGCGCACCGACCAGCGCATCTACCGCGCCGGGGGCGGCCATCTCGACGTCGCCAGCGAGGCGACCCTGCGCTTCACGGGCGTCGGCTCCTACTTCGGCGGCTCCTACTGGAAGGTGCACCAGCTGGCCCGGTTCGAGCTGCGCCGCGCCAGGCCGAGCGGCGAGCTCGGCGTCGTGGTCCGCACCGGTCCCAAGCTCAACTACTGCCTGCGGGACCTCGAGCGCACCCGCCCCGGCAGGCGCTCGCCGGACCGCCGCCACTACCCCGGCTGCAACCAGGATCCCTACCGGGATCGGGTCACCCTCGGCACCTCGGTCGGCTGGTCCGACATCTACCCGGCCGACTACGACAAGCAGTGGATCGACGTCGCCGGCCTGCGCGGCTGCTTCGCCTTGACGATGACCGTCGACCCCGAGCATCTGCTCTTCGAGTCGAACGAGCACGACAACACCTCCCAACGCCTGGTCCGCCTGCCCTTCACGGGCGACAAGGGCTGCTGAGCGCCCCGCCTCATCCGAGGCCGACCGAGGCGAGGGCGCTGGCGAGATCGCCGGGCGAGAGGGCACCGTGGCGCAGGACCGTCCAGGTCCCCTCCTCCTCGATCTCGGCGATGTCGACAACCGTCGAGGGCAGGCCGGTCAGCTCGCCGCCGTCGATCGCCAGGTCGGCGCCCGCCACTATCGAGTCCGGGACCGCGGCGAACTTCGCCGGCGCCGGCTCGCCGCTGACGTTGGCCGAGGTCTGGAAGACCGGGCACATGACGCCGGCCAGCGGGCCGCCCAGCAGGCGGACGCCGAGCCGCTCGCGATCCTCGCGGCAGGCCAGGGGGTAACGGTGCCCGGGGTTGGCAACCACCAGCGTCACCGGGCCCGGCAGCAGCGCGCTGACCGCGGCCGCGGTGCGCGGGCCGAAACCCGCCACCAGCTCCCGCATCGCCAGGGGCGAGAAGTACATGACCGCCGACGATTTCCCGTCGTCGCGCCCCTTGAGCGCATGGATCCTCGCGATCGCGCCGGCGTCGAGCGGATCGCAGGCCAGCCCATAGAGACCGTCGGCGGGGAAGACCGCGACCCCGCCCGCCGCGACGCATCCCTGCAGCGCGGAGCGGGCGGCCTGGGCGCCGCCGCTCTCGAGCTTGACGATCTCGGTTGCCCCCGGCCCGGTCACCTCTCTCCCAGCACTACCCGCTCGATGCCGGCCAAGTCACGGCGGGTCTCGATCTCCCGGAAGCCCGCCGCGGCGAGAAGCCCACGCACGGTCTCGGCCTGCCCCTCCCCCACCTCCAGGGCCAGCACCCCGACTTCCACCCGCGGGATCAGGGACCGGATCGCGTCGAGACCGTCGGCGCCCGCGAGCAGCGCCTCGCGCGGCTCCCACTCAGCGACCTCCGGCTGCAGCGAGGGCCAGTCGCCGTCAGCCACGTAGGGGAGGTTGGCGAGGATCAGCTCGAAGTCCTCTTCGGGCGGGATCGAGCCCGGCGCGAAGCGGACCCGCTGCGCGAGCCCGAGCCGGTGGGCGTTGGCGCGCGCGGCTTCCAAGGCATCGGCCGAGGTGTCGGTGGCCTTGATCTCGCAATCCGGCAGCTCGTCGGCGACGGCCAGGGCGATCGCGCCGGAACCGGTGCCGACGTCGAGCAGTGTCGCCGGCCGCCGCTCCAGCGCCAGCTCGACCAGCAGCTCGGTCTCCGGTCGCGGGATCAGCACCCGGCGGTCGACCTCCAGCTCGATCCGCCTGAAGCCGCGCCGGCCGACGATGTAGGCGACCGGCTCCCGCCGCAGGCGCCGCCGCACCATTTCTCCGAACAAGCGGGCCGCGGGCGGCGGCACTTCGGCCTCCGGGCTCGCCACCAGCTCCGCCCGCTCCAAGCCGGTCGCCGCGGCCAGCATCACTTCGGCGTCGAGCCGCGGGTCTTCGACCCCGACCGCCCGCAGGGCATCGGCGGCCGAGCTCAGCGCTTCCCTGATCACCCTGGCGGCTGCGTCATCCGACCGCCGCGGTCTCCAGCCGCTGCCGCTTCTCCTCCGCCGAGAGAGCGTCGGTGAACTCCGAGAGGTCGCCACCGAGCACGCCTTCGAGGTTGTGCGAGGTGAACTTGATCCGGTGGTCGGTGACCCGGCCCTGGGGAAAGTTGTAGGTGCGGACCTTCTCGGAGCGCTGGCCGCTGCCGACCTGGGCCTTGCGCTCGGAGGCGATCTTCGCCTGCTGCTCAGCCAGCTGGCGCTCGTACATGCGCGCCCGCAGCACCCGCATCGCCCGCTCCTTGTTCTGCAGCTGGGACTTCTCGTCCTGCATCGAGACCACGATCCCGGTCGGCTTATGGGTGATCCGCACCGCCGAGTCGGTCGTGTTGACCGACTGCCCGCCGGGGCCGGAGGAACGGAAGACGTCGATCTGGAGGTCGTTCTGATCGACCGCGATCTCGACCTCCTCGGCCTCCGGCAGCACCGCGACCGTCGCCGTCGAGGTGTGGATGCGGCCCTGCGACTCGGTCTCCGGCACCCGCTGCACGCGATGGGTCCCCCCCTCGAACTTGAACACCGAGTAGGCGCCGTCGCCCTTGACCGCGAAGGTCACGTCCTTGAAGCCGCCCATCTCGGAGACCGACTGCGAGAGGATTTCGGTCGAGAAGCCCAGCTCCTCGGCGTAGCGGGTCAGCATCTTGTAGAGGTCGGCGGCGAACAGTGAGGCCTCGTCGCCGCCAGTGCCGCCGCGGATCTCGACGATCACGTTCTTGTCGTCGTTGGGGTCACGCTCGACCATCGCCAGCCGGATCTCCTCTTCGAGCTCCTCGATCCGGGCCGGCGCCTCCTCGACGACCTTGCGCATTTCCGCGTCCTCGTCCTCCTCGAGCAGCTCGCGAGCGCCTTCGAGGTCGTCCTTGAGCGTCGCGTACGCACCCGCCAGCTCCTGCGCCCGCTGCAGCTCCCGGTACTCGCGCCCGACCTCGGCGTACCGTTCCCGGTCCGAGATCACCTCGGGATCCGACATCTGCGCCTCGAGGTCGGAGAAGCGCGCCTGAATCTGCTCGACCAGCTGCTCGATCATTTCTCAACCCTAGCTGCGTCGAATGAAGCAGCTGGCGCCTGGGCTCAAGCCACGATCTCGATGTGCTGCTGCTTTGCCGCCTCCTCGGGATTCTCCCGAGCCAGGACCGCGTTCAGCGAGGCGATCGCAACCGCCAGCTGCTCTTCGTCGGGCTCCCGGGTGGTCAGGTTCTGCAGCATCAGGCCCGGCCACATCACCGCCCGCACCCAGCGTTTGCGCCGATTCTTGCCGGCCCACTTGATCACCTCGTAGGAGAGCCCGGCGATCAGCGGGATCCCGAGGATCCGCGACGCCACCAGCCAGTACCAGGCGGGCAGCCCGATCGGGGCGAAGACGAAGATCGCCAGCACCATCACGATCAGCAGGAAGCTGGTGCCGCAGCGAGGGTGCAGCCGCGAATAGAGCTTCGCCCGGGCGGGCACCAGCTCGTCTTCGGCCTCGTAACAGGAGATCGTCTTGTGCTCGGCGCCGTGGTACTCGAAGACCCGGCGCAGATCGGGCATTTTGCTGATCGCGAGGATGTAGCCGATGAAGATGCCGGTCCGCAGAATTCCCTCGACCAGCCAGAAGAGGAAGGGCGAGCCGAGCTGGTCCTTGACCAGGCTGGTCAGCCCGACCGGGACGACGAAGAAGAGGCCGACCGAGAGCAGCAGCGAGAAGGCGATCGTCAGGCCCCAGACCCAGCCGCCGATCTCCTCTTTCTCGCCCCCGTCGTCCTCCTCCATCTGCGCGTTGGCGGAGATCGCCAGCGCTTTGAAGCCGATCTTCATCGACTCGCCGAGGGCGACGACGCCGCGGATGATCGGCAGCCGCCAGACCCGGTGCCGCTGCGCCCAGGGGACCAGCGCCTCGGACTCGATTTCGATCTGGCCCTCGGGGGTGCGCACCGCGACCGCCCAGACCGCGACGCCGCGCATCATCACGCCCTCCAGGACCGCCTGGCCGCCGACCGGCGCGTCGCGCTTGGCGACCAGGGCGCCATCGGGCATGCGCAGCGCATCCCCCCCGCCATTGGACGAGGAAGGGGTCGACGAAGCCTGAGCCGAGCCCACCGGCGGGCTCACGGGTTATTTCCCGGCCCGGTGCTTGGCAGCGCGGCGCTGGAAGCGCTCGACGCGGCCACCGGTGTCGACCAGCTTCTGCTTGCCCGTGTAGAACGGGTGGCACTCGGAGCAGAGCTCGACATGCAGATCGTCTTTCGTCGACCGCGTGTAGAACTGGTTGCCGCACGAGCAATGCACGTTCGCGACCGTGTACTCGGGGTGGATTCCTGCCTTCATGTAGACCATTCTAGAGCAGTGGGCTCGCGGTGTAGGAAAGGCCCCCCGGTGCCGATACCTCCGTGTGGAATCAACCGACCCCGCACGAGACCTCGGCGGCAGCCTCGCGCTGCGCACCGCAATTGGGTTTGTGCTCTTCGGCGGCGCCCTCCTGGTCACCCTCGTCGACTGGCTCGGCATCGGCGGCTCGGGACTCGCTTCCGCCGTCAATGGACCTCTGTATGACGCGGTCGTCGTCAGTGCCGGCCTCGCCTGCCTGGTCAAAGCCCGCGGCGCCGGCAGCGAGCGCCGGGCCTGGCTCGCCCTCGCCGCGGCAGTTCTCTGCTGGGGCGCCTCGGAGATCTACTGGACCGCCTTCCTGGTCGACGACCCCTCGCCCCCCTATCCCTCGCCGGCGGACCTCGGCTACCTCGCCTTCTACCCCCTGGCCGCGACCGGCGTCTACCTCCTCGTCCGCGCCCGCGCCCGGGAGCTGGACTGGCGCCTCTGGATGGACGGCCTGATCGCCGCCCTGGGAACGGCGGCCCTGGGGGCGGCGCTGATCTTCGAGTTCGTCGCCGACCGCACCAGCGGCACCCCGCTCCAGGTCGCCACCACCCTCGCCTATCCGATCGGCGACATCCTCATGCTGGCGCTGGTCGTCGGCGTCGTCGCCCTGACCAGGTGGCACCCGGGGAGGACCTGGTCGCTGCTGCTCGTGGGCCTGGCGGCGCTGGTCGTCGCCGACGTCGCCTACACCCTGCAGACGACCGACGCCAGCCTGCCGGGCGGCAACTGGATCGAACCGATCTACCTGCTCGCCGCCGCCTGCATCGGCGCCGAGGCCTGGCAGACCCGGGCCGACACGATCAAGCCGATGGCCCGCTTCGACGGCTGGCGGGAGCTGATGATCCCGGCCTTCTTCGCGGCAGTGATGATCGGGCTCTTCGCGATGCAGTACTTCACCCGCGCCAGCATCCTCACGACCCTGCTCTGGGCGGCGACGATGATCGCCGTGATCGCCCGCCTCGGGCTCAGCGTGCGGGAGAACAAGCGGCTGCTGGAGCAGGTGCGCACGGATCACCTGACCGGGCTCGGCAACCAGGGGCGAATGCAGGTCGACCTGGCGGCGCGCTGCCTCGGCGCCCGGGAGGAGCAGCTGACGCTGCTGCTGCTCGACCTCAACGGCTTCAAGCGCTACAACGACACCTTCGGACACCCGGCCGGCGACGCGATCCTGGAACGGATGGGCGCGCAGCTGAAGCGGGCCATGGGAGCGGACGGCGACGCCTACCGGATCGGCGGCGACGAGTTCGCGGTCCTGACCAGGTGCGAGGACGGGCGCCGTGGCGACGTCGCCAAGCGCGCCGCCGAAGCGCTGACCGCGAGCGGGACCGGCTTCGAGCTCAGCGCCGCCTGGGGCGCGGTGACGATTCCCGACGAAGCCGAGACGCCGGCGTCGGCGATGCAGCTGGCCGACGTGCGGATGTACGCGCAGAAGGAGTCCCGGCGCCTCTCCCACGACCACGACGACGCGATCGAGATCGAGGGCGCGGACGTCTCGGTGAGCCTAGGCCGGGCCCGCGACAGCGAAGCCGTCGAGCAGGGTCAGTAGGACCGAGGTCACCTCGGCTCGCCCGGCCGGATCGTCGGAGCGGGCGACCAGCATCGCGGCCTCGTCGAGCGCCCCCAGCAGCAGGTGCGCCATCGGCTTCACCGGCAGGTCGCGGATCTCCCCCGCCTCGATCGCGGCCGCCAGGCTGGCCTCGATCAGGCCCAGCCCGTTGGCCGCGCCGATCTCCCGCCAACGGTCCCAGCCGAGCACCGCCGGGGCGTCGTGGAGAGCGATCTGACGCAGCTCCGGCTCGGCGCACTCGTCGAGGAAGGCCTCGATGCCAGCGGCCATCGCTTCGAGCGGACTATGCAGGTCGGATCCGAGGACGATCCGGGCGACGCGTTCGGTGGATTCCGCCTCAAGCTGCTCGTAGGCGGCGTCGAGCAGGCCCGACTTGCCACCGAAGTGGTGGTAGAGAGCGCCCCGGGTGACCCCGGCGGCGCGAACGATCTCCTCGGTGCCGACCGCGTCGTAGCCGCGCTCGGTGAAGAGCCGGCGCGCGGCGGCGATCAGCGAGGCCCGCGTCGCCTCAGCCCGCTCCGCCTGCGTGCGCCGCCCCAAACCGGCCCTCGCCGGCTTGGGTTTATCCTCGTCGTCTTTTATATGCATACTGTATGTATCTTATTGTTAATCAGGAACAGCGACTGATCCAGCTCGACCTTGAATGCCCGACAAGACCAGAAGACCCCAGCCAGGAGGCCGCGATGACCACCGAAGCGAATCAGCGCAAGGAGATTGACCTCCCGGCGGGACGGATCCGCTACCGCGAGGCGGGGAGCGGCAAGCCGATCGTCTTCGTCCACGGCTACCTGGTCGACGGGCGACTCTGGGGAGGCGTCGTCGACCGGCTCGCCGATCGCTTTCGCTGCCTCGCCCCGGACTGGCCGATCGGAGCGCAGCAGATCGCGATGAAGCCCGACGCCGACCTCTCTCCTCCCGGGGTGGCGGCGACGATCGCCTCCTTCCTCGAGGCACTCGACCTCGAGGACGTGACGATCGTCGGCAACGACTCCGGGGGCGCGATGTCGCAGATCCTGGTCACCCGCCACCCGGCGCGAATCGGCCGGCTCGTCCTGACCAACTGCGACACCCACGAGAACTTCCCCCCGGGAATCTTCAAGACGATGCCGCCGCTGGCCAAGCTGCCCGGCGGGATGACGCTGCTCTCCCTCCCCTTCCGTTCCGGCGCGGTCGCCCGCGCCGCCTTCAAGCCGTTCACGCGGAAGCCGATCCCGGCCGAGCTGATCGCGTCCTGGATGGCGCCCGGACTGGATGATCCCGGTGTCCGCCACGACCTCAAGAAGGTGACCGTGGACATGCACAAGCGCTACACGCTCGAGGCAGCAGCGAAGCTGCGCGGCTCGCAACTGCCGATCCTCCTCACCTGGGCACCGGGCGACAAGCTCTTCCCACTCTCCTACGCGGAACGGCTCGCCGGCGAAGCGGGCAACGCCCGCCTCGTCCAGATCCCGGACGCCAACACCTTCGTGCCGCTCGACCAGCCCCAACGCCTGAGCGAGGAGATTGCGACATTCGTGGGCCACGCCTGAGCGACCCAAAGCGAACAGGCGTTCCCAGAAGTTCGCAAAGTGCAGCTTTTTCGTCCGACCGGGCAGGGAATCTTCCTCGACCCCTATCAGGACGGAGAGCTAGTGGCCAAGCAGATCTTCGATCAGGCACGACCGAAGAGCATCATGGCGCAGCAACTCGACGAAGCCTTCGCCGGGTGCGATCAGTGGACCGTCGTGGCGGCTCCGCCGCGACGCAGCAACATCGACTTCAGCCCCCGCGCCTCGAGCTCCTCGAGAATGATCGGCAGGGCGGCGGCGGTGCGGACCCAGGAGCCAGGCGCGCTGTAGTAGTCGGCGTCATGCAGGAGGAGGATGTCGCCGGCCCCGACGGTCGCGGTCGTCTTGCGCGCGATCGAGGCCGGGGTGGCGCGCCGCGTCCAATCTCGCCCCCACTGCGACCAGAGCACCGGGCGCCATCCGCGCGCTCTCACCGCCCGCAGGCCGGCGGCGCTGAAGATCCCGTAGGGCGGCCGGTAGTCGGTCACCGCCTGGGCGCCCGCACCCTCGATCGCCGCCCGGGCCCGCTCGGCGTCCTCGAGCAGCTGCCGGGGGCTCAGCCGCAGCTGGTTGCGGTGGCGGTGGCAGTGCAGCTCGACCCGGTGGCCGGCGGCGACGATCTCCGCCACCAGCGCAGGTCGCCGCTCGACCTGCTCGCCGGCGAGAAAGAAGGTGGCGACGGCGCCGGCCTCGCGCAGCGTCTCGAGGATCGCCGGAGTGCCCTGCGGATGCGGCCCGTCGTCGAAGGTGACGGCGACGCCCTGCTCCCCCTCCTGGCGCAGCACGAGCGGGAGCGCATTCCCGATCACGGGTGCCACCGGCGCCAGCGCCGGGCCGGCGTGGGCGACGGCGGTCGCCACGAGCCCCGCCCCGGCGACCGCGCGGATCAAGGCGCGGGCTTCGCCGCTTCCTGCCGGCTGACCGGCTTGGCAGTCGCCGACGCCGGCTGCGCCAGGGCCTGACTGCCGCTGTCGTTGTCCTTGCCGAAGTGGATGCGGCCGTTGAGGGGTTTGGCGATCACCTTGTAGGGAGCTTCGCGATCGACCACCGCGAAGGCCAGCACCAGCACCAGCGCGACTAGGGCGGCGGCGGCCACGACCCGCTCGGCGCGCAGGCGCCAGACCGGCTGCGGACGCACCTGCGGGCGCACCGATAGTGCCCGCGAGGCGATCGAAGGCAGCGAGGCGAAGGAGGAGTCGGGCGACTGGCGCTCACGGGTGACGTGGCGCAGGACCGACTCCAGCTCGTGATCGGAGCGCGCGACCTCGGCCAGGCCGAAGCGCTCAAAGGCGGCGTTGTTGGCCCGCAAATGACCTGCCGAGAAGCCGTAGGAGACGACCGGGCAGCCGCGGATATGGGCCTCGAGCACGGTCAGGCCGGCGGTGGCGTGGATCATCGCGTCGGCCGCCGCCATCCAGTCGCTCATCTGGTCGGTGAAGCCGAGGACGCGGACCTGCTCGTTCTCGCCGAAGTCCTTCTCGAGCTTCTCGCGGGCGACCTCGTTGCGGCCGGTGATGCAGACGACGATGGTGTCGTCGCCGACCAGCGCCGAGCGGATCGCGCCCTCGAGATCGCCGACGCCCCAGCCGCCGCCGGAGACGAGCACGATCCGGGCGTGGACCGGCAGCTCGAGCGCCTCACGGGCGTCACGGCGGGTGCGCGGCATCAGAAACTCACGCGAGATCGGCGGGCGCACCCACTCGACCGTGCCCGGCCCGACCAGCTTCTCGACCTCCTCGATCGACTCCGGGTGGGTCACGTAATGGAGGTCGACGCCGGGATGGGCCCAGTAGCGCAACCCCGCCAGATCGGTGATCGCCGACTGCACGGGGATGTCGAGGCGCCTGTTCTCCCGCAGCATGCCCAGCACCGCGGTCACGCCCGGATAGGTCGAGATCACGGTGTCGGGATCGTGCTCGGCGATCAACCTGGTGAGGCCGCGGCCGCCGATCAGGTAGCCGAGGTGGTGGAAGAACCAGCGGGCGGGCGCGAACCTGGTGATCAACCAGTACTGGATGTCGAACAGCCAGGGCATCCAGCGGAAGGTGACCTTGGAGCCGTTGCGCAGGACGGCGGCGCAGATCTTGCCCATCGCGTCGAGGCCGTTGGCGATCTCCACCTCGGCGCCGGGGACCTCCTCTTCGAGGTCGGCCTTGATGATCCGCGCCGGCAGGTCGTGGCCCTCGCCGATGTCGGCGGTCAGGACCAGCACCCGCGGCGGGCGCTCTTCGGCCCGGGCGGCACCGGAGAGCAGCGCGCCGGCAGCGTGTTCGTTGCCGTTCAGCGAAGGCTGTTTGCCCGGGATCGGGTCCGGCGGACGGACGCTGCTGCGCACCCACTCGACGTACTTCCGCACGCCCTCTTTGAAGCTCGTTTCCGCTTTCCAGCCGAGCTCCTCGAGCGCGCGCTCGTTGGAGATCGCCTTGCCGGGAAAGTCACCGGGCCGCGGTGGAGTGTGGGTGATCTCGCAGGTCTCGACGTTTTCCTGGACGCGCTCGGCGATTTCGAGGATCGTCACGACCTCGTCACCGGAGAGGTTGTAGGTGCGCCCGGCGGCCTCGGGAGCCAGGGCGGCGACGATGCCGTCGGCGAGGTCCTCGACGTAGATGAAGCTGCGGGTGGTGCTGCCGTCGCCGGCGATCGTCAGCGCCTTGCCTTCGAAGGAGAGGTCGGTGAACTTGGCGACGACGCCGGCGGCGCGGGCGCGAGGGCCATAGGGGATGCCGAAGCGCAGAATCGTGCTGTCGAGGTCGTAGAGCTCGGAATAGCCAGCGCAGTAGGTCTCGCCGGCGAGCTTGGTCGCGGTGTAGATGTGGCGCGGCGCCGGGATCGGCGTCTCCTCGCTGACGTTCTGCTCGACGCAGTCGCTGTAGACCCAGGTGGTCGAGCCGTAGACGACGCGATCGACCTTGGCGCCGGCGGCCGCCTCGAGCACGTTGAGGGTGCCACGGGTGTTGACCTCCTCGGCCAGGACCGGGTCGGCGAGGACGTGGGCGACGTCGGCGACGGCGGCGAGGTGGATGACGGCGTCGCAGTCGCGCATCGCCAGGTCGAGGTTGGCGGGGTCGGTGATCGAGCCGGTGAAAGTCTCCACCTCGAGCGGCGAGTGGTACGGCGAGGCGCTGAGGTCGAAGATGCGCGGCGTGATGCCGCGGTCGAGCAGGCGATCGACCACGTGGGAGCCGATGAAGCCCCCGCCTCCGGTTACCAGGACCCTCATGCAGCCTCCTCCTCTTGAAGTGCCGCCGCGCGGCTCTCGGGGCGGTAATAGAGCGGCACGCACCAGTGGTTCTCGGCCACCCAGTCGGTGTTCGGCAGCTCGTCGGAGCGGCCCATGATGCGGTGACAGGGCTGGTCGTAGACGCGGCCGGTGCTCTTCTCGATCTCATCGAAGACGATGTACTTGTAGTAGCCCGAGGTCATGCCGTCGGGCAGCTCGAGACGGCCCGGGTGGACCGGGTCGAGGTGCTCGCGGGCGTACTCGTTCTTCCAGGCGACGATCTCCTCCATCCGCTCGGCCTGGACCAGGGCCAGAGCGGCGGTGAACTCGCTCATCCTGAAGTTGAGCCCGTCGACCTCGTGCTCGAACTTGCCGTAGTTGCGGAACTTGGCGGCGAACTCGATCAGCGCCTCATTGCCGGAGACGAGCACGCCGCCCTCCCCGGTGGAGACGGTCTTGGTCGCATAGAGCGAGTAGACGCCGGCGTCGCCGAAACCCCCTGGCCGGTCACCGTTCCAGTCGGCGCCGTGGGCATGAGCGCAGTCCTCGAGCAGGAAGATCCCGTGCTCGCGACAGTAGGCGGCGATCCGCTCCGAGTCGAAGGCGATGTGGCCGCCGACGTGGACGAGGATCGCGGCCCGCGGCTTGTGGCGCTCGGCCTTGCGCTCGAAGTCCTCGAAGGACATGCAGAGGTCGTCGCGCCGGCAATCGACGAACTCGACCCCGGCGCCGGCGCCGATCGCGGCGAGCGGCGTCGCCATGAAGGTATTGGACGGACAGAGCACCGTCTCGCCGTTGACGCCGGCGAACTCGAGCGCCGCCAGGGCACCACCGGCCCAGCTCGAGAGGCCAAGGCTGGGCAGCTTGTTCCACTCGCCCCAGCGGCTCTCGAAAGCCTTCAGCTTGGCGCCCTCGGACCACTGCTCGGAATCGAGGACCTCGGTCCACAGCTCGAACAGGCGCGTGCGATCACGGTGGTCGAACCCGATCGCGAACTTGGTCGCATCAGGCCGGGTTGTCTCTACGGGCCCTACGATGGCTCCTTCGGGTGGGATGAGCGGGAGGTTGCCTGGCGAGGTTGACTGACTATGCCGAAGGCGGGCGCAAGGCTAGCAGCGAAACCGGATCAGATACCCACTTCAGCCAAGATCAGTCGGCAGCGTGGGCGGACTCGATCACCGCACCGACCACCCGTGAGCCCGCAAGCAAGGTGGTGCCGGCCAGCGCCACGGCCATGAAAGCGACCAGGACGGCCCCGCCAAGGGGGGTGGTCGACCACTTCTCCTCGAAGATCAGCGGCGCCAGGATCACCGGCACCAGGACCTGGACCGCGAACATCACCGGCGCCACGTGGGTAGCCGGCCGCCGCTGCAGGGCGCTCATCTCGCTCAGCAGCGCCAGTCCCTCCGAGGCAAGCGCGGTGGCCAGCCAGACGACCGCGACCAGCAGCGTCCCCGCCGCCAGCTCGTCGGTGAGGAGCTTGCTGGCGATCGCCGTCCAGGCGTAGCCGAAGCCGGCGCCGAGCACGGCGAGGAGACTCAGCGAGGAGGCCCGGCGCCTGAGCACATACGGAGCCGCGACCGGGATCGCGATCAGGCCGAGGGCGATGAGGATCGCCACCGTGCCGGCATGATCGGTGGTGCGATCGGGCGCGGCCCAGGCGACCCCGGCGACCCCGGCGACGATCGCCGCCACGGCGACGAACTCCCGCCGCCCTGGCGCCTCCCCCAGCTTCGTCGCCCCCAGCCACAGCAGCGCGATCAGCCCGCTGACCAGACAAGGCTGCACCACCGTCAGCGGCGCCAGCAGCAACGCCACGATCTCCAACGGCCACCCCAACAGCCCCAACGCCGTCGCCCCCAGCCACTTCGGGTTCCGCACCAACTTCCCGATCAACGAGATCCGCAGCGAGTGCTCATGCGGCACATCCCGCGCCTCCAAAGCCTGCAGCGCGATCGAGGTGTTGTAGAGAACGGACGCTCCTACGGCAGCAAGTATCCCGAGTGCTAGCACCGGCCGGACCCTAACCAGCTAGGGCGACGCCGCTCTATCAGGAGACCAGAACCAGGAAGAGGGTCGGGTGCCCCTCTCCCGGAGGCTCAAGGAACCGGGCTGGAACCCTGGCAGGCGACCCAGCTGCGCGACGGTCTCCGGGAGAGGGGCACCCGACCCTCCCCGCAAACTCAGGTCTCCTGATAGAGCGGCCCGTCGCCACCCTCGGGCAGCGTCAGCCGGCCGCCCTTGGCGGTGATCGCCCCGCACTGCACGCAGTTCGAGGCGGTGACGTGAACCTCGACGGTCGAGGTGCCGCTCTCGAGCTGGTCCTCGGGGATCTCGTAGACCTGCGCCGGGCACATCGAGACCCAGGTCTGGGCGATCTCCTTCGGCACCTTGGTCTGGATGCGGACATGGTTGGGAGCGTCGTCGCGGGTGGCGTTGCCGGAGAGGAAAACGGAGTCGAGCTTGTTGAAGGTCAGCTCGTTGTCGGCCTTGACGTAGGCGTCGCCGGCCTTGCCGAGATCCATCGCGTGCTCGGCATCGTCCTCCTGGCTCCAGTGGCCGGCGGGGAAGTTGCCTTTGGTCACGGTCATCGTCGAGGCGATCGCGCCGCCGACGAAGAAGCCTTTGGAGAAGGGCTGGCGCATGTTGCGCGACTCGTAGATCTCCTTCTCGATCAGCGAGTTGTGGACCTTCTCGTCGTAGGCCTCGAAGTTGACCGAGTCGATGTCCTTCTTCAGCGTCTCGACGATCGTCTCCGCCGCGTACATGCCGGCGTGCATCGCATAGTGGACGCCCTTCAGGGTCGGCACGTTGACCATGCTGGCGGCGTCGCCGGCGATCATCATCCCCGGCACCGCGAGCCGCTTCGGCATCGAGAAGTAACCGCCGGAGGGGATCGTCTTCGCGCCCCAGGCGACCCGCTTGCCGCCGTCGAGGATCTTCTTGATGAAGGGGTGGGTCTTGAGCAGCTGCAGGGCGTCGTGGCAGCTGAACGTCGCGTCGGTGTAGTCGAGGCCGACGACGAGGCCGATGCAGATCTTGTCCTCGCCCATCGGGTAGATGAAGCTGCCGCCGAACTCGTTGTAGCGAGCGGCTTTGCGCAGCGGCCAGCCCATCGTGTGGATGACCCGGTCGAGCGGCTCCTTCACCTCCCAGACCTCTTTGACCCCGAGCTCCCATCGCATCGGGTCGGCGCCGTGCAGGTCGAAGTAGTCGTAGGCGGCGTAGGTGAGGTGGCCGACGGTGCCCTCGGCCAGGACCGTCGCCTTGGCGGTCACGTCCGAGCCGGGCTCGAAGTTGCCGAGCTCTTCGCCCTCCTTGCCGCGGCCGCGGTCGCCGGAGCGCACGCCCCGCACGACGCGGTCCTCGACCAGCAGCTTGGTCGCGGCGGTCTCGGAGAGGATGTAGACGCCGGCCTCCTCGGCTTTGTCGGAGAGGAAGCGGCCCAGCTTGGAGACCGAGGTGACGTAGTTGCCGTGGTTCTTGAAGTTCGGCGGCATCGGCTTCAAGGGCAGGGCTTTCTTGGACGTCAGCATGTAGACCGCGTCCTTGGTCACCTCCTGGTAGACCGGCCACTCGTCCTTCGGCAGGTCGGGGAACAGCTCTTCCATCGCCGAGGGGCGCATGTTGGCGCCGGAGAGCAGATGCGCCCCGGCGACTTTGCCCTTCTCGATGACCGCGACGGGGACTTCGCCGAGCTTCTCGGTCAACTCCGGCTCGTGCTCGAGCAGTTGCATGACCTTGTTGGCGCAGGCGAGGCCGGCGGGGCCGCCGCCGACGATCGCCACGCCAACCTCGATGCGCTCGTCCTCCGCGTCCGTCGGCGGCCCGATCACATCGGCCGACTCGAACGGCGGTGGGAACTCGCTCGGCGCAATCCCCGGCACTCGCTCAGCCGCCCTTCTTCGCCTTGATCGCCGCGGTCAGCTTGGGGACGATCTTGTGCAGATCGCCGACCACGCCGAGATCCGAGAACTCGAAGATCGGGGCGTTCGGGTCCTTGTTGATCGCCAGGATGTTCTCCGAGTTCTGCATTCCGACCTTGTGCTGGATCGCGCCGGAGACCCCGGCGGCGAGGTAGAGCTTCGGCGCGACCGTCTTGCCGGTCTGGCCGATCTGAGCCGCGTACGGATACCAACCGGCGTCGACGACCGCACGGGTCGCGGCGACGGCACCGCCCATCGACTCGGCCAGTTCCTCGGCCAGCTCGAAGCCCTCTTTGGCCCCGAGGCCGCGGCCGCCGCCGACGAGAATGTCGGCGTCCTCGATGTTGACGTCGGCACCGCGCTGCTCGCCGCGCTGAACCAGGGTCGCCTTCGACGACCAGGGCGAGAGCTCGACGTCGACGTCGACGACCTCGGCCGTGCCGCCGCTCTCGTTGAGGTTGAACGCGTTGAGGCGGCTGATGATGATCCCGGGCTCGCTGACGTAGCCGACGTCGGCGATCTCGGAGTCCTGCAGGATCGGGCGCTCGACCACGAGCTTGCCGTCCTGCGCTTTGACGTTGGTGACCTCCATGGTCACCCCGGCGTTGAGGCGGGCGGTGAGGCCGGCGCCGATCTCGAAGCCGAGCAGGCCGCCGCCGAAGAGGGCGTAGGAGATCCCGTTCTCGGTGATCACCTTGGCCATCGCGTCGACGATCGGCTGGGCCAGGCCCTCCGGGACGCTCTTGGCCCGGTAGACCTTGGCCGCGCCCCAGTTGCCGAGCGAGGCGGCGGCGTCGTCGGCAACGTCGCCGACGACCAGCGCCGCGGCCTCGCCGCCGATCTCGCCGGCCAGCCTGGCCGCCTCGGAGATCGCCCCGAGCGAGTTCTTGTTGAAGTTGCCCTCGTCGTCATGGAGGGCGTAAACCAGAATGCCTGCCATCTAGATCAATTTCCTCTCGTCGAGCCAAGCGACGATCTTTTCGACCGTCTCGTTGGTGTCCTCGTCCTCGATGATCTCGCCCGCTTCCTTGGCCGGCGGCGGGTTGAGCGCCAGAACCGCGGTCTTCGAGCCGTCCTGCCCGACCATGCCGGCGTCGATGCCGACGTCGCCGGTGGCCTTGGTGTCCAGCGGTTTTTTCTTCGCCCCCATGATCGCCTTCAGGCTCGGGTAGCGGGGCTCGTTGATCGCGTCGCCGACGCTGATTACGGCGGGCAGCTCGACCTCGACGGTGTCGTACCCGTACTCGGCCTGGCGCTCGCAGCGCAGCTTGCCGTCGCTGACGTCGATCTGGATCACCTGGGTCAGCGAAGGCATCTTCAGGTGGTCGGCGACGACGGCGCCGATCGTGTAGCACTCGCCGTCATCGGACTGCTGACCGAGCAGGACCAGGTCCGGGCTCTCGGACTCGAGCACTTTCGCCAGCGAGTAGCCGGTGGCGCAGACGTCGGAGCCCTGGAGGGCGTCGTCGGAGAGGTGCACCGAGCGGTCGGCGCCGAGCGCGACGGCCTTGTGCAGGGCGCGGACGGCGGAGCCAGGGCCCATGGTGACGGCCACGACCTCCTCGACCGGGATCGCTCCCCCCTCCTTGATCTGCATGGCCGCCTCGAGGGCGTGGGTATCGAAGGGATTGAGGTTCTTCTCGCCGCCACGGTCCAGTCGCATCGTGCTGGGATCGATGCGCTTCTGTACCGCAGCGTCCGGAACCTCCTTGACCAGGACGCAGATCTTCAAGTGAAGCCTCCTTGGAAACGATTCTCAGGTCTTCGCGGGCGGCGATTTTCGCCTCGCGGCCCGTTGCGGGCGGGCATGTTAGCGGCTGTGAGCGACTGGTTGATTGACCAGTCAATCGGGGCAATGATACCCGGCTGGCGGGAAGTTATTCGCCGCGCTCGTGGCGCTCGGTGGCGCCGGCGCGAATGAAGTCGACGATCTCCTCGGTCCCGGCTCCCGGCGTGAACACCGCGGCGACGCCGAGTTTCTTCAACTCGGGGATGTCGTCGGCCGGAATCGTCCCCCCCACGGTGACCAGGACGTCGTCGACGCCCTGCTCCTCGAGCAGCGCCACGACTTTCGGCACCAGGGTCATGTGGGCACCGGAGAGGATCGAGAGGCCGACCGCGTCGGCGTCCTCCTGGATCACCGTCTCGGCGATCTGCTCCGGCGTCTGGTGCAGGCCGGTGTAGATGACCTCCATGCCGGCGTCCCGCAGGGCGCGGGCGATGATCTTGGCGCCGCGGTCGTGGCCGTCCAAGCCGGGCTTGGCGACGACGACGCGGATCTTGCGGGCGGTGGCGGTGGTCATCGGGCGCGGGAAGCGTAGCGGCTGCTCAGAAGACGGGGGACTCGGTGTAAGTGCCGAAGACCTCTTGCATCGCGGCGATCATCTCGCCCTCGGTGGCGCGGACGCGGGCGGCGGCGATGATCGGCTCCATCAGGTTGCCGTCCGTCGCGGCGACCCGCTTCAGCTCCGCCAGGGCGCTCTCGACGGCGGCACCGTCGCGGCGGGCGCGGGTAGCCGCGAGGCGGTCGGTCTGCTTGCGTTCGAGGCCCGGGTCGATCTTCAGGATCGGGGTCGGCTCTTCGTCCTCCTGGACGAAGTCGTTGACGCCGACGACGATCCGCTTGCGCTCGTCGACCTCCTGCTGGTAGGTGAAGGAGGCGTCGGCGATCTCGCGCTGGGGATAGTTGCGACGGATCGCCTCGACCATCCCCCCCAGCTCGTCGATCCGGGCGAAGTAACCGTAGGCGGCCGCCTCCATCTCGTCGGTCAGCTTCTCGACGAACCAGGAGCCGCCGAGCGGGTCGGCGGTGTTGGTGACGCCGGACTCGGAGGCGATGATCTGCTGGGTGCGCAGCGCGACCCGGACCGCCTCCTCGGTCGGCAGCGCCAGGGCCTCGTCGTAGGAGTTGGTGTGCAGCGACTGGGTGCCGCCGAGCACCGCCGCCATCGCCTCCAGCGACGTGCGGACGATGTTGTTGAGCGGCTGCTGCGCGGTCAGCGAGACGCCGGCGGTCTGAGTGTGGAAGCGCAACCGCATCGACTCCTCGCGCTTGGCGCCGTAGGTGTCGCGCATCTCGCGGGCCCAGATCCGGCGCGCCGCCCGGTACTTGGCGATCTCCTCGAAGAAGTCGACGTGGGCGTTGAAGAAGAAGGAGAGGCGGGGGGCGAAGTCGTCGACGTCGAGGCCGCGCTCGAGCGCGGCCTCGACGTAGGTGAAGCCGTCCTTGAGCGTGAACGCGAGCTCCTGCTGAGCGGTCGAACCGGCCTCGCGGATGTGGTAGCCGGAGATCGAGACCGGGTGCCAGCGCGGCATCGTCTCGGTGCACCACTCGATCATGTCGGTGACCAGCCGCATCGCCGGCTCGATCGGGAAGCACCACTCCTTCTGGGCGATGTACTCCTTGAGGATGTCGGTCTGGATCGTCCCCCCCAGCTTCTCCGGCGGCACCCCCTGGCTCTCGCCGACGAGGACGTAGTAGGCGAGCAGGATCGCCGCCGGGGCGTTGATCGTCATCGAAGTGGTGACGCCGCCGAGCGGGATCCCGGCGAAGAGCTGCTCCATGTCGTCGAGGGTGTCGACGGCGACGCCCTCGCGGCCGACCTCGCCGAGGCTGCGCTCGTGGTCGGAGTCGTAACCCATCAGCGTCGGCATGTCGAAGGCGGTCGAGAGCCCGGTCTGGCCGTGGTCGAGCAGGTAGTGGAAGCGCTCGTTGGTCTCCTCGACCGTGCCGAAGCCGGCGAACTGGCGCATCGTCCAGAGCCGTCCCCGGTACATCGACGGGTAGGGGCCGCGCGTGAACGGGTACTCGCCGGGCTCGCCGACGCGCTCGTCGAGGTCGGGGTCAACGTCCTCCGGGCCGTAGAGCGGCTCTATCTCCTGGCCGGAGATGGTCGTGAACTCCGCATCGCGCTGCTTGAACTCCGGCTTGGACCCCGGCTCGGCTGCCATCCAGCCAGTCTAGATCGTCGCTTGGCGCTTTACTCGAGCCATAGCCGAGCAAGGCGCCATTCAGCGCCGCGTCGTGAAGCGACGGGGCGGCGGCCTGCGGCGGGCGGCGAAGCGCGAGGCGCCGAAGCCGGCCACGGTCGCCAGCAGGGTGACGACGACGGCGACGAGGCGACGGCCGAGGCGCTCGAAGCGCAGCGTCTGCCAGCCCTCCTCGCGAGCGATCGCCGCCAGCGGCGGGTCGGGGTTGACCGCGACCGGATGGCCGACCGCGCGCAGCATCGGCAGGTCCGAGAGCGAGTCGGAATATGCGTAGGACTCGGCCAGGTCGATTTCGTGGCGCGCGGCGAAGGCCTCCATCGCCTCGACCTTGCCGGGGCCGTAGACGAACGGGCCCTCGAAGCGCCCGGTGAAGTCGCCGTCGGGGCCGACCTCGTAACGGGTGCCGATGCCTCCCTCCATCCCCAGCACCTGGGCCAGGGACTCGACCACGTCGTTGCCGGCGGCCGAGACGATGAAGGCCGGCCGGCCGGCGTCCTGGTGGGCGTGGACCTCGGCGAGCATCTGCGGGAACACGCGCGGCAGCACCGCCGCCATCACCTCCGGGCCCATCCGCTCAACCGTCTTCGCCGGGATCCCGCGGATCAGCTCGCGGGCCGCCCGCAAGACCTCGCCGGTGCGCTCGTCGGTGGTGCCGCGGAGGCGATAGCGCAGATGCTCTACCCCCCAGCTGGCGAGCTGGCGGCGGCTGACGATCCCGTGCTGGGCCGCGACGCGGGCGAACTGCATCCCGGAGGACCCCGCCATCAGGGTCTTGTCCAGGTCGAAGAAGGCCGCGCCGCGGCTCAAGGTCAGTTGCCGGGGACTTCGATCACGACGGCGTCGCCCTGGCCGCCGCCCGAGCAGATGGCCGCGCACCCCAAGCCGCCGCCACGGCGCTGCAGCTCGTGCACGAGGGCTCCGATGATGCGGGAGCCCGAGGCCCCGATCGGGTGGCCGAGGGCGATCGCGCCGCCGTTGACGTTGACCTTCTCCTCGTCGACGCCGAGCATGCGCACCGAGTTGAGGGCAACCGAGGCGAAGGCCTCGTTGATCTCCCAGAGGTCGACCTCGTCAGGGCTCTTGCCGATCTTCTCCAGCGCCTGTTTGGCGGCATTGGCCGGCGTTTTCGCCAGGTAGGGGAAGTCGTCGGCGACCATGCCGTAGGAGAGGACGCGGGCCAGCGGGGTGCGGCCTTCGCGCTCGGCCCAGTCGGAGGAGGCGACGACGATCGCGCCGGCGCCGTCGTTGACTCCAGGGGCGTTGCCGGCGGTGTGGGTGGCGTCATCGCCACCGATCGGGCGCAGCTTGGCCAGCGTCTCCAGGGTGGTGTCGGGGCGGATCGCCTCGTCGGCCTCGACCGTGCTCTCGCCCTTGCGCGACTTCACGGTGACGCCGACGATCTCGTCGGCGAGGCGGCCGGCGTCGGTCGCCTCGGCCGCGAGCCGGTGCGAGCGCTCGGCGAAGCGGTCCATGTCGAGGCGGG